>Ga0081539_10000246_pt1 | contig 127353 bp, 136 predicted proteins | sample TabmetS4T2R2_FD_71023 | JGI IMG/M metagenome (GOLD analysis project Ga0081539, IMG submission 71023) | Tabebuia heterophylla rhizosphere microbial communities from the University of Puerto Rico - S4T2R2 | ecosystem: Host-associated > Plants > Roots > Rhizosphere ... | reverse complement strand
GTACTGAGCGAAGCGCTCTCGGCGATAAGTGTCCGGGACGCCAGAGGTTACTTCGAGCATGCCGGCTATCGTCTATCAGCCCAACTACTGTGATACGCGCTGTATGACCCAGATCGTGGCCGGAAACGAAATCTCGGGCCAGATCTACAGTGACTTCTGGACTCGGTGTACCAGACCATAGACGACTGAGCCACCTTGTTCCCTGATTGTGCTGGCTGTTGACGAGGGTAAACTAGACTCAGGCACGCCTGCAGCGAGGAGGATCTTGTCCGCCCACTCATGGCCCTTGTTCTGCCTGCAGTTGCTGAAGTACGGGTCGGAGTTGTAGTTCTCCCAGATGGTGGTGAACCAGTTGGCCGTCTCCTCCAAGAAGACCCTTCGGTTCGGGTCCGAACACCCCTCGCTCTTGACCAGAATATTGATGACTACGGCGGGGAGTTTCAACTACGGCCAAGGGTCGCTAATCGGAGAGCTTCCACAATCCATCCTGCAACTCGATAAGCCCTCTCTTTTTCAACTGTTGTTGCGCCGTTCTCACGGCATGCTTCCATTTCTTGCCGAATCGCACGCCGTTTATCACGCGATCAACGTCGTCGTCGCAGAGATCCGGATGTATCTTCTGCACCATCGGATGCAATCGCTCTGTGGTGAGGGAACCTTCTCTTCGGAGAAGATACATAATCGTTCTGGCGAAGACGGTATGTATCGGGCCCTCGGCGACACGGAGCTTGATAAGTTCGTCATCGGCATCTCTCAATGCCTCCTCAAAGAGTTTACGGGTTGACCGCGACACCGTCATTTGTTGTTCGCGGAAAGCAACTCGCGCTTGTTCAGCGACTTGCCGGTAGGTCACGATTCTCTCCAACCCGATGATCGCGCCTAGACCAGCATACTCGGTGATGTCGTTCCTGATGATTTCGACTGTGGGAGTCTGGTCGAGCACCAATCCATACTCATAGTTGAGGTCGAGTCCTCCACTAGTGAGGTTCCCCGAAGTTACAATCGCTTGCTTGAGATCGGCGACGTACACTTTGGCATGCAGACGAGGCAGGTGACGTATCGTTACCTGCGGGAATGCTTCTATCAGGCTCTGAATGGCTTCTGGGCTAGTAGATCCCTGCGCCACGTTAAGAGGTGAAAGATCAGTCAACAGCATGATACTGCCGGTGACTCGCATGTCAGGCGAAGCATTATCCACCACGAAATCTGTGCCACGCTGAGTGACGTACGGCGATGAAATGAGTATGTTGGATTCCGCCCCGGAGAGCAGAGATGTCAAATTCCGTCTCCAGGATCTCCCAAGCGGTTCAATCGTCATTTAGCTCGGAGATTGTTCGATGATCTCGTTCGCTTCTGTCCTGCGAAATTACCGTAGCTCTTCTTCCTGTTGAGCGGGAAAGGCGGCGACGTTAGGATCAACTGAACTTTGCCACGAAGCTCCTGGCCCAGATCGGAACTCAGAAGCTGCGCAGAGTCGCCGACATGGTATGCTACCAAATTCGTTTCGTGTGAAAGGTGATGCACGTGATCCTCCGTCCCCGTGTCCGCCTTCGTAATATTATCGGGATGATGCAATTGATGCTTTTAGTGTATCTGAGCATTGTACAGTCTGTGCGAAACAAAGAAGAGCCGACAAGCAGACTCAAACTTCTGACCTGCACATTACTCGTTTGATCGGCTACCTGTTAGCTCAAGACCGCAGGTAGGAAGCGCCGTTCACGTCCACGATGGCGCCTGTCATGAAATCTGGGGCGTCCGAAGCCAGGAAAGCAACCGTCCGGGCGACTTCCTCTGCGCTGGCGACGCGTCCGAGCGGGCTCTGTGACCGGATGCTGTCTCCAGTTGGGCCGTTGAGCACGTCTGCGGCCATGTCGGTTTCGACGAATCCAGGGGCGACGACGTAGAAGAAGACGCCGTACGGGGCCAGCGCCTGGGCCATGGATTGGCTCATAGCGTTGAGGGCTGCCTTGCTCGCACCGTATGCCGGGGTTTCGGGCTCTCCGCGGAAAGCACCGCGCGAGGAGACATTCACCACCCGGCCGCCGCCATGCTCCATCATGTTCTGGGCGGCCAAGTAAGACAGGTTAGCTGGACCGATCAAGTTGGTCGAGATGGTGCGTGACCAGGCGTCCTGCCAGGCCGAATAGTTCACCTCGGGTACAGGGTGAGGCTCGAAGATGGCCGCGTTGTTGACGAGAACGTCGATCCCGCCCATCTCGCGTGTTACGCCCTCCACGAGACTTCTCGCCGAGTCTGCGTCGGCCACATCCGCCTCGAAGATAGCGTGAGGCCCTCCTTCCAGGGAGGTAAGTGTCTCCTCGGCCGCCTTGCGATCCGTGCGGTAGTGGACCGCGACCCGCGCGCCTTTTGATGCGAGTTCGCGTGCGATCTCACGCCCGATGCCACGAGATGAACCCGTCACCAGCGCTACTTTCTCCGCTATCTCCATCTGTCTCCCCGTCTAGAAGCCGTCGCTATCCGTTCTTGCGAACATGGTCAAACGGAGATCAGCATCTCACAACCCGGGGCATGATGACACCAGAAGTACACGGGCTAAATCGGCGCTGTGGCTTCCCATAGTCTGCTTCGTTGCCGGGCTACGTTGGCCTGTTTTCGGGCGGTGGGGGTGAAGATGGAGGCGGAGAGGATGGGCTCTACCGCCTCCTAAACGATAGTTACTTAATGCCGCTGCGATTCGTCGAATTCGTCCTTGACGTTGTCTTTGGCGCCGCCGGAGCCGGTGCCTTCAGGGCCGCTGGTCGCTTCTTCGTCTTCAACGGCCTCTTTGGAGGCATCCTTCTTCGCGGCGTCGTCGAGTTCGTCCTTGACGTTCTCTTCGGTGCCACCGGTGCCGGTGCGGCGATCTCGCTCGCTCATGTTTTCTCCTTCCCGCTGTCGGGCGTTACTGATGCTGTTATACCAACATGCGGGTTGCGCAAACCCGCCCTGGCGGGACGGGGGATAGCGTAAATCTCTGGTTGAAGCCCGTGCGGCGCTGTGCTTTAGTCCACACCGAATCTGCTGATGTTTGGAAAGGAGTCTGATTCTTGAGCGCCATAGACGAGTTGTTGAGAAATAACGAGGAGTATGCGAAGACCTTCGACAAGGCTGATCTGCCGATGCCTCCGGGGAAACGCGTGGCCGTGGTCACGTGTATGGACGCCAGGTTGAGCCCGTACGTAATGCTCGGGCTTTCCGAGGGGGACGCGCACATCATACGCAACGCCGGCGGTGTGATCACGGACGACGAGATCCGCTCCCTGGTGATCTCGCAGCGCCTGCTCGGCACAGAGGAGATCATGCTGATCCAGCACACCGACTGCGGGATGCTGACCTTCACCGACGATGAGGTGAAAGAGGAGATCCAGGAGGACGTGGGCATCAAGCCCGGTTTCGCCATGGAGTCATTCTCGGACCTGGACGAGAATGTGCGCCAGTCCATCGCCCGCATCAAGACGAACCCGTTCGTGCCGCACAAAGACGCCGTGCGCGGCTTCGTCTACGAAGTCGAGACAGGACGGCTGCGCGAGGTCGAATAGGCAGACTCCATCCCCGGTACCCCTCTGACGGTAGCGTTACGAAAGCGGCGTTGCCGGGAAGGATGCCGTTCAGGTGACCCAACGTGAGGAGGCTCCATGAGCGGTGTAACTTTGGGAACGATCGTCGCCATCGTCGTGGTGGTCATCGTTGTGTTGCTGGTGATCTACTTTCTGCGCCGGAGGCGGGCGCAGCGGGGCGAGGAGCAACGGGAGCGGACGCGGGAAGAGTTTGGATCTGAGTATGATCGCACGGCGGAGAGGCATGACTCGGAGGCGGAGGCCGAGAAGGAACTTCGACAGCGCCGGGGCCAGATGGAGCGCCAGGTCGAATCGCTCTCCAGCGAGAGCCGCGAACGCTACGAAGAACGGTGGCGGGAGGTAGAGGGCGTATTCGTGGATAACCCGGAGCGCTCCGTCGAGCTGGCCGACCGCACGGTCACCGATCTCCTGGAAGAACGCAACTTCGTCGGGGAATCTTCCCAGGGCGAGGAGGAGACCGAGCGCGGGCTCGCCGTCATGCATCCCGAGGTCGGAGATGATTATCGTGAAGCCCGCCGCATCCGGGCCAGCATTGTCGCCAGGTCTGCCCACGGCCCCGAAGATTCGTCCGCAGAAGAGACGGATGAAGAGGGCACGGAGGAGTTGCGGCAGGCTATTCGCAAGTATCGGGCGGTGTACGAGCGGCTGATGGAACGGTAGGACGACATAGTTATCGGGGCGCTGGGCGCGGCTTTCTGGGGGTTCGTCGGGGGCGTGTCGCTCCTGATCGGGGCCCTCATCGGAATCTACGCCGGGGCTTCGCGGCGCGCTATCGCCGTCATCATGGCCTTCGGGGCCGGTGTCCTGCTTTCCTCCGTCGCCTTCGAGTTGATGGAGGAGGCTTACGGTACGGGAGGCTTCGACGCGGCGGCCGTCGGTCTGCTGGCCGGCGCGGCGGTCTTTTTCTTCGCCGATCGGGAGGTGAACCGCAGGGGCGGCGAGCGCCGCAAGAACATGGGAGAAGAGCAGGGCGACTCGGGGACCGCCATCGCCCTTGGCGCGCTGCTCGACGGTATCCCGGAGTCGGCGGCCATCGGGATCAGCCTGATCGGGGGCAGCGGCATCAGCGTCGCCCTCGTCGCCGCCGTGTTCCTCTCCAACGTGCCGGAAGGGCTCTCCTCGGCCTCCGGGATGAAACATGCCGGACGCTCAACGGGCCACGTTCTCGGCCTGTGGTCCGCCGTGACCGCCGCCTCCGCCGTAGCAGCGCTGTTTGGGTATCTATTCCTCGCCGGGGCGCCTGAGGATATGATCGCCGGCATACAGGCTTTCGCCGCCGGGGCCATATTGACCATGCTTGCCTCCACCATGATGCCGGAGGCCTACGAGGAGGGCGGCGATATCGTCGGGATCGTCACCTCCATCGGGTTCCTGCTGGCCTTCATCCTCAGCCGGCTGGAGTAGACCCGGAAAACTATCTGCGGCGCAAAGCGATGCGAGAAAGAGCAAGAGGATCACGACCCCGAAACCCTGCCTCCGTAACCCTCCATGTCCCGGCAAGCATAACAGGGGCGAGAAAAACGGATTCGCCGGGCAGGCTAGCCCTTGTCCGGGTTGCGTAGCGCGGAGAGCAGGAGCAGCGCGACGCCGGTGGTTATGGCGATGTCGGCGGCGTTGAAGATGGGCCACGCCTGGAGCGGCCAGAACTGCAGGTCGAGGTAGTCCGTCACCTTCCCGGCGGAGAGGCGATCCAGCAGGTTCCCCGCAGCGCCACCCAGGACCAGGCCGCAGGCGGCGCTCGTCAGCTTCGACGGTTCTCCCGTGAAGAGCATCCAAAGGACAACGGCGACGGCGAGGGCGCTCCCGATCAGGAGCACCACCTGGCTGCCGCCCAGAACGCCGAAGGCCCCGCCGGTGTTCTCGATGTAGGTGAAGCTCAGGATGCCTGGGATGGCGGGCAGGCTCTCGCCGAGCCGCATGGCATCTTCGACGAAACGCTTGATGCCCTGGTCGGCGGCAAAGACCGAGAGGGAGATGATCAGGGCCACAACCGCACCCGTCCAGCGGCCCACGAGCGGCCTAACCGTGCTCGCCAAGCTGCGCGCTTCCCATGTCCATGCCATCGTGCATGTGATGGTCTTTCTGGGGTGGGGGCTTCGCGCCCCGCTTCCGAAGCATGTCCTGCATGATCTTTATCTCGGCTTTCTGGGAGGAGATCATGGTCTCGGCGAGCCTCTCCACCTCAGGACGGTCCGTATCCTCGATGACGGCTCTGGCCATGGGAATGGCGGCCTGGTGGTGCGGGATCATCAACTGCAGGAAGAGTTTGTCGGCCTCTTCTGAGGACGCTTCCCGGAGGTGGTTGATCTGCCCGGGCGTAGCCATGCCGGGCATACGACCTTCCATCGGATGGCCCATCCAGGCCATCGCGGGTTCGGGGCCGGTGGGGGAGAGGCCCCATACGTCGAGCCAGCCTCGCATCTGCCCGATCTGGCCCTGTTGCGTGAGCGCGATGTCGCTGGCGAGAATTCTAATATCGTCGCTGTGGGTCTTGTTCTGGACGATCTCGGCCATCTCCACGGCCTGTGCGTGATGGGTGGACATGTCCCTGGCGAACCCGGCCTCGGCCGAATCGTCGCCCGGCGGCCTGCCGGTGAGGTAGACGGCGAACAGCGCCGCCACGGCCAGCGCGGCCAGCAAGGCCAGCGGCAGGAGCATCGGGTCCCGGCGGGGCGGCGGGTTCTTGCCGCGATCCGGGATCGTGCGAGAAAGCGCTGGCCTCAATGCTACGAGGGAGTCCCTATGCCGCCGGTGCAGGCGGCCCCGGGCTCGGGGGTCTGCGATCCCTGGCGATAGGCTCGGATGAAGCCTTCGAGGTCGGAACTATCGGCGTTCTGGAGCTGGAGTTGCTTGCCCCACGCGGAGGCGACGACGGGGGAGGGCAGGTCAGGGTACGGGCTGGCGAGCATGCATGTCTGCCCGTCCACGAGCTCCTTGATGCGGTCCTTCTGCGCCTGGGAGAGGTCGGGCTGGTAGGTGATCCAGACCGCCCCGTGCTCTATGGTGTGGACGGCGTTCTCGTCCCGGATCGGCTCGGTGTAGAAACCCTGGTTCTGCCAGACGGGGTTGTGCGGCCCGCCGGCTGGCGGCGTCTGGTCGTAGTCGACGTCGCCCTGGGTGTGCTGGCCCGGCGGTCCAACGTCGTAGGTCTTTACCTCGCCAGGGGGCGCGCTGGCCGTCCGCTGGTGGCTGTCGAAGAACACCAGCGCCCCGAAGCCCACAAGGAAAACAGCCGCTATGATCCCGATGATGATCCCGGCCCTCCGGGAACTCCCACCCTCGGAGACATTTACCCGACGATCCTGCGTCCCTCTCTTTTTGCCCAAGCTACTGCCTCTTCCTCGCCCGATACGAATATGCTGGATCGTAGCACATGGACGGCTCCTTCTAACGTTGACAGCCAAAAGGTGGGCGAGAACGGAGGGCATCTCGCGAGTTACCGTTCAGGTGGTTCGCAGTTGCTCCTTGACCTTCTCCTCTTCGTCGCGTAGGTAGACGAAGACGTCCTGGGCGAAGCGGACTGCGTGCTCCTCGGGGAGGTTGACGCGGCGGTTGTTGATGACCGACTCCAGCTCCTTGACGGCCGCATCAGCCATCCCGACCATGGTCTCAGCCTCCAGGAGCATCTCCTCCCGCTCACCGGTGGAGAGGTCCGCGTCCCCCTCCAGCTTTCGCCTGTGCTCTTCCAGGAGCTGGATGAAATCCCTGATGCCCATCCCGGGGGATTATATAGATCCCCACAGGCTGCGAAGCCGCGTCCGCCTGGGCGCCGGGACTCTAGCATCCCGGAGTTCACCGGGTATCTTCCAGGGCTGCGCGGGTGACTTCGCTGGAGCCGGCTGCGCGGGCGCGCTCCTCGGCCAGCCGGCGCGTCCGGCCTCGGAGGAAGGCCGGGATCTTCTCCAGGCCCTCAAGCGCCTCCTCGGTCCATGGCAATCCCGACGGAGCCGGTTCCCGCTGCCCGCGTTCCTGATGCCGGAGGGTGGCTTCGAGGAGATCCGCCAGTTCGCTGGAGCCCAGGTAGCCCATGATCGGGCGCTGCACGAAAGGATGGTTCGCGGCGGGTGGGGACAGCGGGAGGAAGGGAATTCCCAGGGATTCCGCGACCTGCCCTTCGAGGTGGGTACCGATCAGGAGGTCCGGCCTCGCCTCCTCGAGGCGGGCCGCTGCCTCGTCCGGGTCGTCGGCGACAAACGCCCCATCGGTAAAGGTGCTGGCGTGGAACAGGAAGTCCCGTTCCAGGTGCGCGAGGTACGTGCCGCACGCCTCGACCTCCAGGCCGATCTCCCGGGAGAGCGCGTAGCCCAGGCCCAGCGTACGGGTGAAGTCGCCGAAGACGGCGGCCCGCAGGCCCCTGAAGGTCTCAGGCGGCTGCAGCCGGGCGTACCAGGGCAGCTTCGCCGTCGCCAGCTCGTTCCACACCGTCCGGCGGACCACGTGCTCGTCCAGGCCGCACAGCCCACCGATGCTCCGCAGCACTGCGCCCGTGCTGGCGGCCCCGATCATGGGCGTCGTCACCCTGGGCGTGCCGAACTCGTCCTGGAGGTACAGCGTCGCCGCGTCGCCTGTCTCCCGGTAAAGGAGCAGGTTCGCCCACGCCCGCGGCAGCCGCCGCAGGTCCGCGGCGGTCGCGCCGAGTGGTACCCGCGCGTTCACCCCCACCCCGAGCATCGAGAGCAGGCGTTCGGCCTCTTCGTACTCGGCTTTGGCGTTGGGATCGAACACCGGCGGCCCGAACACGTTTACCGTGGGGGAGGGGCTCTTCTCTGCCGGCCTGGCGTGGGCCCGCACGAGGTCTTCCAGCGCGTGATCCGCAGCCTCTGCCTCACCCATGCCCACGTCTTCCCACTCGCAGGTAATAAGCCTGGGGGATCTTCCCGTCTCATTCTCCGGCAGGGTAACGATAGGTGTGGATTCGCCGGAGAGCAGCGCTGCCTCCGAGCGGGCCAGGATTATGGATTCGGTGTCGGGGTGACGCTGGACCACCTCCGAGAGATCCCTGGCGATGTCCCCCGGCTCCCTGGAACCAGGAGACTTCTCCCACACGGGGCTCACGGAGACCGGTGCCATCGCTCCCGAGCGGGTCCATACACCGTGGAGGACGGAGAAGTATCCTTCCCCAGGCAACGCCCGCAGCACGGCGCGCACATCCCCCATGCTCGCAGCCACCCGCAGTATGCCGTGGCTTCCCGGCCCCTCATAGACACCGCGCAGCAGCCTCATGCAGGGATCACGGGTCCGTCACAGGTCCAGGGCATCCAGGGTTTGGGCCCGCTCGAAGGTTTGCACGAGCATCTCCAGAACCCGGCGGGCGCCAGCGTATCCGTGGATTCCGGCCTTGCGCAACTCCAGGGTGGTGCGGCACAGATGTCCCCTGGCGACCAGCGGCACGTAGAGGCCGGGATTGCAGACGACCACGTCGGGGCGGGCGCGGTCTATGCGTGAGATCTGGCCCTCCGGGTCCGGGGCCATAACCACGTCCACATCGGAGCCCAAAGAGTGCAACTCGGCCGTAAGCGCCCGGCGGTCCAGGCGCGGCGCACCGACTTCGAGTACCACGGCGCCCGCATCAGCGAGGAAGCGGGCCAGCGGCAACTCAAGGCCGGTATCCCCGGCGAAGAAGATCCTCTTCCCCCGGATGCGGTTTCTCAGGGCATCCAACCCCGCCCACACCTCGCGGGCGCGCCCGATCTCGCTCGCCGGTGTCCCCACCGCGGCGGAGACATCCTGGATGAAGCGGGCCGTGCCGTCCACCCCGATGGGCGCGAGCGTCCTGACCACCTTCGCGCCCCGCTCCTCCGCCTTCCGGCAGGTCGTCGTAAGGTGTGGGTCGAGGGGTGCGATCACGGTCCCTTCGCCAATGGCCGGGAGGTCTTCGACGGACACGGCGCCTGGCACGCTCCCCGCGACCTTCACCCCGGCACGCTCCAGTTCAGAGGAAATATCCTTCGCGGCTTCCGGTGAGGTTCCGAGCAGCACCACCGGAGGATGGTCCGTCCCGCGCTCCTCATCCCTGTTCCGGCCGAGGAATCCGCCGAAGAGCCCGCCGCGTTTCGGTGCCGGCGGGTTCGCCGCCACCAGGTCCGAGGTCGACTCGCGGCAAAGCTCGACCAGCGTGGCCAGCGCGTGGTCCTCGAGATCCGTCGAGAGAGAGCCCCTGGAGTGAGGACCAGTACCTGGATCGACGACCTGTACCGGGATCTCCAGCCGCCGGGTGGCGAGCCTGGCCTCGAAGTCCGCGTCCACACCCATCAACTCCGCCGAGCGGCCCGCGACCAGCAGCGCCAGCCGCGTCCTCGGGGCGCCGGCGCAGGCTTCGACGATCCGCGACGCCACCCGCCCTTGCTCCGGCGTCTCATCAGCGTCCAGCACTATGAAACGGAGCCGTGAATCTGGTGAAGTGTCCGGGGCGGAGGCGCCAGACAGGACCGCGGGAAGCGTCTGGGCCAGGTACGCTTCCGTGCGCGTGCCGGCCACGATCACCAGCGTGTCCGGCAGCAGCGTCGAAAGCTCTCTTGCGGCGTGCAGCGGCGAGAGAACATCCGGTACGCCCGACTCGTTGAGGATGGTCAAATTAGTCCTCCCAAGGACCTGCCTGGGATTTTGTCCGGCGCGCGTCCCCCCGCGCTTTCTAGTAGACCCTAGTTTAAGGCGTTCAGGGTGTCCAGCGCCAGCCTCATCATGTCGTCCACGGCGTCCTGCAGGCCCTCGTCGCTGATGCGTTCGATCTCCTCGCCGATGGTGTCGGAGACCGTAAGCAGGCATCCCGCCCGCACACCCTCCATCGCAGCGAGCGTGAAGATCGCAGCTGCCTCCATCTCCACCGCCAGAACCCCGAGGCTGTTCCACAGGGATGCGGGATCTTCCTCCGGGTCGTAGAAGAGATCCGCGCTGACGATGGGTCCCACGAACGTGCGGCGTCCCGCGTCCTCGGCGGCGTGGTGGGCGGCGTGCACCAGGTCGAAGTGCGCTGCCGGGGCGTAAGGTACGCCCCGGGTGATCGAAGCAACCGTACCATCCTGGGGGACGGCGGCGGTGGCGACCACCAGATCCCCGAGCCGCATCTCCCGATGATAGCCGCCGCACGTTCCGACCCGCAGGAGGTTCTTCGCCCCGAGTTGTATAAGCTCGGAGGTGACGATGGATGCGCTGGGACAGCCCATGCCAGTGGTTTGCACCGAGATCGGCTTCCCCCTGTACGTGCCGGTGTAGCCGAGCATCCCGCGTTCCTCTGTTACCAGCCGCGCGTCGTCAAAGAAGTTCTCGGCTATGTACTTTGCCCGGCGGGGATCACCCGGCAACAGCACGCTCTCGGCAATATCTCCCCGTTCCGCCCGGACGTGGACTGGGCTCACGCAAACCTCCTCTCCGGCCAGCCGCGGGTATCCCCTCGATCCGGCACGATACAGACGACCGTGCCCGGCCGGCGTTTCACAGGCCGTCAAGGATAACAGGGGGAGGCTCGACCGGCTCGTCCGAGATTTCCAGGGCTTCCTTTACCAGTTCCCCGGCGTGCTCCACGTCGCGCTCCCCGTAGAGCCGCGCGACGGTCTGCCCTTCCTCGACCCGGTCCCCGGCCTTCACCAGGATCTCGACCCCCGCGCCGGGGTCTATCCGGTCGTCCTTGGTTCGCCTCCCGGCTCCCAGGGCGAGGGCCGCCTGCCCTACCCCGATCGCCCGCACGCTCGCGACGTAGCCGCTTCGGGGAGCGGAGACTTCCCGCACCGTCTCCGAGACCGGCAGGTCTTCCAGGGCGTCCGGGTCGCCACCCTGCGCCCTGACGAACTCCCGCAGCTTCTCGAAGGCCGCGCCGGAGGAGATAGTACGCTCCATGGCTTCCCGCGGACCGTTCATGCCCTTCAACTCCAGAAGCCGCTCCGCGACCCGGCGGGCCATCTTGGCAAGGTCGGCGGGCACTTCTTCGCCCTTCAGCAGCTTCACGCTCTCGCGCACTTCGAGGGCGTTGCCGATGGCGCTCCCCAGGGGGTTGTCCATGTCCGAGATCAGGGCCGAAGCCCGCACGCCCAGGTCTTCGCTCAATCGAACCAGCAGATCCGCCAGCTCCCTGGCCTCATCTGTCGTCTTCATGAACGCGCCGGAGCCGCGCTTCACGTCGTAGAGCAGGTATCCCGCGCCGGTCGCGGCCTTCTTGGAGACGATGGAGGAGCCGATGAGCGGCAGGGAGTCCACCGTGCCCGTCGTGTCGCGGAGCGCGTAGATGGCCTTGTCCGCCGGTGCGAGATCCTCGGCCTCGATGATGGCGAGACCCACCTCCTCGACCTGCCGCTCGAACCGCTCTCTCGAAAGGGTCACGGAGAAACCGGGGATCGCCTCCAGCTTGTCTATCGTGCCCCCCGTCGTACCCAGTCCCCGCCCCGAGAGCTTGGCGACCGGCGCCCCGCACGCCGCGACGATGGGTAGCGAGGTCAGGCTTACCTTGTCCCCGACCCCGCCGGTGGAGTGCTTGTCCACGCAATCCGGGAACGAGTACCGCCCGCCGGACTCCGCTATCGCCCGCGTGAGCGCGAGCGTCTCCCCGTAGTCCATGCCGCGGATGAAGATCGCCATCAGCAGCGCGGACATCTGGTAGTCGGGAACCGCGCCCGATGCGTAGCCCGCCACGACTTCCCGTATGGTCTCCTCCGGGAGCTTCCCACCGAACTTCTTGGTCTCTATGGCATCGAGCGCCGCCTGGGACAAAGCCCATCCCTTCCAGTCGGACAAATCGGATACGTGCCCATCTTAACCGCTGTCCGCGCCCCGGGACATCCGGGTCCGGCCGGAGGTCATCCGCACCATGGAGCAACGGTCGGAATTGGGTACCCCGATTAGGTAATTCTGGCGATGTAGCGCCCTCTAGGAGAGCGCTATAGTTCTCGGTAACGGAGCAGCTCATAAGGGAGGTGCCGAGACCAGAGAAGGAGTATCGCACACATCGACTCTCGAACTACCGAGTGAAGCTCTCTCCCGGAAGACCGTTCTCTACAACACCGAGCCAGGAGGCGATACTCGCACCGAGATCGGAGAAACCCTCACGGACGCCAAGAGCGCGCGGCTCCTCTTCGCTTATCACCAGCAATGGTACACGCTCTCGCGTGTGGTCCGTGCCCCGAAATGTAGGATCGTTGCCGTGATCCGCAGTGATGATGAGCAGGTCTTCGGGGCCGAGCGCATCGAGCAGTTCTGGCACCCGGTCGTCGAAGCGTTTCAGGTTTTCGGACATGCCCTGTGGGTCGCGGCGGTGCCCATACTTCGCGTCGAAATCAACCAGGTTTGCGAAGATGAGGCCGTTCCCGATCTCTCCGAGAGAGTCCAGTATCGCGTCCACTTTCGCATCGTCGTCTGGTGAGGCGGGGAGGTGTTTGGTAATTCCCTTGCCGTCGAAGATGTCCCGGATCTTGCCGACCGCGACGACTTCTTGTCCGGCATTTTTTATACGGTCCATGTAGGTCTCACCGAAAGGTTCGATGCCGTAGTCGTGCCGGTTCTCGTTCTCGCGCTCGTATGCTCCCGCTTCACCGTGGAAGGGACGGGCTATCACGCGCTCTACCAGTATTTGACCTTCGCCAATCAACATTCGATGGGCTTTCTTGCTGGCTTCGTAGAGTTCTTCCAGTGGGATCACGCTGGTATGGGCGGCAATCTGGAAGACGGAGTCGGCTGAGGTGTAGAGGATCCAGGCTCCCGTCCGCTCGTGCTCTGGCCCTAGCTCCTCGATTATCTGCGTCCCTGAAGCCGGTTTGTTGCCGATGACGCTTCTTCCTGTCTCCCGCTCGAAGCGTGAAACTATCGCCTGTGGGAAACCGTCTGGATAAGTTGGCAGCGGGTTTTCGAGGATCAGGCCCATCATCTCCCAGTGGCCTGCGAGAGTTGCCTTGGCAGCCGAGCGCTCTACCATGAGCCCCCACGATGCGAGTGGATGTTCCGCTAGCGGCACGCCTTCTATCTCCGCGATGTTGCCGAGACCGAGTCTCTGTAGATTTGGTGCATCGAGGCCGCCGACGGCTCGCGCGGTGTTCGACAGGGTGTTCGCGCCTTCGTCTCCGAAGCTGGCAGCGTCCGGGGCGTCTCCGGCCCCGAGACCGTCGAGCACGATGACTATCGTTCTCCTCATGAACGTCCTTCTCCAACGTCTTACCTGACCGCGCCGTGAGGCAGTACGGCGTGTACTCCTGAAACCTGATTGACGACTTGCGTAACGCGGAGGTCGACGGACACGCTCGCCAAAGCCATCGCCACGCCGCGTTCCATATCGAACAACTCTCCCATGAGATCGAGCATCGCGTCCAGGGCTATCGTCGTTGCCTCATCGAGGTTCCGGTGAAAGCCGAATGAGATCCAACCTGCCGGGGTCAAGGCTCGGGGTGTGGAGATCTGTAGATTTTCATGCAGCCTGAAGGTGAGCTCGACGCGCTCCATCGGACATTCGATGGCGGTGCCGGAGACCTCCCCGTCGCCCTGCGCAGCGTGACCGTCGCCCACCGAGAAGAGCGCGCCGTCCACGGCGACGGGAAGGAAGAGCGAGCTTCCCGGCACGAGCTCCTTGCAGTCTACGTTGCCTCCGGTAGTGCGCGGCGGAACCGTGGACTGCTGCTCCGGCTCATCCTGCGGCATCCCCATTACACCCATGAACGGGCGCAGCATGACCGTGTGCCCGTGCTGGTCGCGTGCGGTCATGGTGTCCAGGTCGAGTGTCCAGATCAGCCGCACGTCGAGTTTCTCTACTCCGAGCCGCTCGTTCAACGCGCGGTGCGCGCCTCCCGCGTTGGTCCGACCCCAGGGGCCTGGACGGATCTCGCCGATCTTCACTTCCAGGGTCGTTCCCGGCTTTGCCCCGCGTACTTCCACCGGCCCGCACAAGGCGTGGCCGTCGCCGCGCCACTCCGGGCGGTAATCTTCGAAGATGTGTTCATCCCCGCTGGGATCGGGCGGCTCCAGCCTCCATCCGGCTTCGAGGGTGCGGAAGATTACCGTATCGCCAGGATCTATCGTCAGGGCGGGTGGCATGTCGCGGAAGAAGGCTCCATGCAGCGTATCCCGGCCGGGCTCCATTTTGTGTATCCGCATCTGGATCTCCCATATCTCCCCCGCCGCGCGGCGCGGGGTCATCTTAACGCCGGCATCCGTTCGACGCCCTCGACTGTAGGGTAAAACAGGACCGGAGTCGAGGTTGGGAGGAGCATGGTCCCAGAAGGCAGGGTTCGTGAGGCGACCATGGAGGACGCGACGGAGATCCATGCGCTGGTCCGCGAGCTGGCCAACGCCGTCGGCGACAGGCATCCGGATTCCGACGCCGTGAAGGGCCGCCTGGCGGAGCTATTAGAGGAAGCGCGCGCCGGGGTGCTCGTGGCGGAGAATGCGGAGGGAGGCATCTCGGGCGCGGTGAGCTACTGGATCAAACCGGATCTCGCGCACGGCGATACCGTGGCCGAGGTTCCCATGCTCGTCGTGGCCGGGGAGGCCCGCCGCAACGGCCTCGGCAGGATGCTGATGGACGAGGTCAGGGAACGGGCCGCGCAAAACGGCGCGACCCTCGTGGAACTGGTCGCGACGCGCCAGAACGAGACGGCCCGCGAGTTCTATCGTTCTCTGGGCTTCGTGGAGGCCGACCTCGTCGCCCTGGAGTTTATCGGCGACCTACAGGAGCCTCCAGACGGCGAAGAGGAGTAGTCCCGTCACAACCACCGGGGCTGCTGCCGCCCGCAACGGCCCGATCTCCCGCACCGTCGCCAGCCCGATGGGCGCGAGAACCAACCCCGCGTAGGCCACGGCCACCCACCGAAGCCCCGGCACGCCTGCGAGCGGCAGGCAAAACCCGAAAGGATAGGCGACCGTCCGCCAGGTAACGCGGTATCCGTACCTTCCGCCCATCGTGCCAGCGTGACAGAGACCAGCGATCGCGAGCGAGAGCGGAAGTGGGGTCACCAGCGCGGCTATCGCGGGGAGAACGCCATCGAAGATCAACCAGACGAGGGCCGATACCAGGCTGGAGAAAGCGAGGAAAAGGCCAGGCGCCCGGAGATCCGGCACCCTCGGCAGAACCTCGAAGAAGCGGATTGGGTGGACGAGTAGCTGCGCCAGCAGCCGGAGATAGCTGGAGAAAGGCCTGGAGACGTCCCAGTCGCTGGCGCCGCCACGGATTGTATCCCTATTGTAGCCGCGCTTCGCCACGGCCAGAGTATACCGGGGCGGCCATAGCGAAGTAGTATTCTCCTCCGCTATGGCAGTGGAACGCGCTTCGAGAGATGTAACCCGGCGATGGACCGTGTGGGCGGCGGGAGCCGGGGTTTCCCTGTTCTCGTTCTTCATCTACCTGAAGACTCTGGCGCCTTCGGTTCTGTACTACGACCGTCCGATCGCATTCGACTCCGCGATGTTGCAGGCCGAGGCTGCGGCGCTCGGGATCGGGCACCCCACCGGATATCCGACGTATATGATGCTGACCCACCTCTTCACTATCCTGCCCGGCGTGGAGCCAGCCTACGGGGCGAACCTTGCCTCGGCCGTGTACGCGGCCCTGGCCGTGGCCGCACTCTACGCGGTCGCGCTGCGACTTTGCGGGCGGGTGCCAGCGGCAGCGATCGGGACGCTGGCGTTCGCGTTTTCGGGGACATTCTGGAGCCAGGTCGTGATCGCCGAGGTCTACACCCTGAACGTCCTGTTCCTGTCGCTGACCGTTCTCTTCCTGCTGGCCTGGAGGGATACGCGAAGAGACCTATACCTCCTGCTCGCCGCCTTCCTTTGCGGTCTCTCCCTAACGCACCACCTGACGAGCGGTCTGCTGATCCCTGCGGGATTGCTCTTCGTCCTCGCCGTCGAGCGGCGCAAGCTGTTGGAAGGAAGGCTATTGCTCAAGGGAGCCGGGCTGTTTCTGGCCGGCCTTTTGCCGTTGCTCTACCTCCCGATACGGGCCTTCATGAACGCGCCCCTGGACGAGACACACCCCACTACCTTAGGGAGGTTCCTGCTCCTCGTAACCGGCTGGAGCTACGCTATAGCGAAGCCAGCGGAGAAGGCGCGCTGCGCGGCGTCGCCGCTCGTCTCCGAGGGTTTCGGGGCGCGGGCGCAGCTCTTGGCCGGGCATCTCTTCGGTGAGTTCGCCATAGTTCTGATGCTGGTAGGCGCCGTGGGGATGCTGGTTCTCATCCTGGCCGACAGGCCGGCGGCCATCTTGCTCGGGACGCTTTTCGCCGGGTGCCTGATCCACGTCGCCTTCTACCTGGAACGCGGCATCGAGGACTTCGTGGTCTTCCTGATCCCTGCCTACGCCATCTTCGGCGTCTGCATCTCCGCCGGAGTCGGGTTCTTGCTGGGACGGGTTGGGAGGCTTGCGACGGATAACGCTCCGCTGCGGCTCTTCTCGACCGCCGCGCTCTCGGGATTGGCTCTGGTCGTCATACTATCGGGCTTGCCCCATGAATACGCGCAGCAAGACCGCAGCAACGACACCGAAGGTAGCCGCACGATAGCGGCCGTTGTCACGAACGCGGGGCCCAACGCGACCGTACTGCACCACCGCAGCCCGCTCTGGTACATGGCCGTGGTTGAAAAGCCGCGGCAAGATATCAGGCTCGCAGATCCGTTCTGTACCTCGTGGACCCGCTTCGACGACATTACGTGGCCCGACCCGCCCGGCGCGGCGCGCTACAGCACCCCGGATCCCACGGGCGTAGAGACCGCCCGCAGGGCCGCCAGAGACGGCCCCGTCTACATCCTGGCCCGGGAATTCGAGCAGCAGAAAGTGAGCTTCGACCGTTTCAGGGAAGCCGGTTTCCTCGTAGTGCCGGTGGGGAAGGGGCGCCTGCTCTATGAGCTCGTGCCCTACAAGAAAGCTGACGGTGACCCTGGTGCGGCAGGTGGACAGGCTCCTTCAGGATAGAGTCCCATCTGGCGCCTTGCGGATCAGGGTTAGCATCCGTGAGGGGCGACGGTTCCGGTTAACAGTTCCCCAATTCGGGAAAACAAGCACCCGGCAAGGGATCTGAGAGATAGAAGGAACTCGTGGCGGATAGACTGGATGGAACGGTGGCCCTGGTAACCGGGGCGAGCAGCGGTATCGGCGAAGCGGCGGCAAAATCGCTCTCTGAACAGGGCGCGGCGGTAGCGGTGGTGGCCCGCAGGAAGGACCGGCTCGACGCGCTCGTCTCGCACATCGAAGGCGCGGGCGGGAAGGCGCTCGCCATCGGGGCCGACGTGACCGAACAACAGCAGGCCACGGGTGCCGTGGAGCGGACGATCTCCGAGCTTGGCCGTCTCGACACAGTCTTCAACAACGCGGGCGTCATGCTCAACGGCCCCGTCGAGGACGCGCCGACGGAGGAGTGGGACCGGATGGTGGATCTGAATGTAAAAGGCCTCCTCTACGTCGCCCACGCCGCGTTACCGTACCTGCTCAAGGCCGCTGAAGATGGGCCGCGGAGGGTGGCCGACCTGGTGAACACCTCTTCGGTGGCGGGGCGCCGGGCATCTAACGGCACCGCCGTCTACAACATGACCAAGTTCGGGGTCGGTGCGTTCAGCGAGGGGCTGAGGCAGGAGGTCACGAAGCGGCACGTGCGGGTGTCGCTGGTCGAGCCGGGGGCCGTGAGGACCGAGTTGCAGAGCCATCTGCGCGATGAGATCCGGGAAAGGTCAGAGAAGCGGTTCGCGAGCATGGAGGTGCTTCGGGCCGAGGACATAGCCGACGCCGTGACGTACATCGTCGCCCGCCCGAGGCATGTGGCCATAAACGAGATCCTGATCCGGCCGACCGAGCAGGAGAACTAGGTGAAGGTAGGCATCTCGACGTTCGTCACGGACGACGGCATAGGCGCGGTCCCGCTGGCAAAAGCCATCGAGAAACGCGGCTTCGACTCCATCTTCATAGCCGAACACACCCACATCCCCGCGAGCCGCGAGTCCCCGTGGCCGAGGGGCGGAGAACTACCCGCAAAGTACTACAGGACCCTCGACCCGTTCGTCACCCTCGCCGCGATGGCTCCGGTCACGGAAACTCTGCTGCTGGGAACGGGCGTGACGCTCCTCATGGAGCGCGACACCATCACGGCCGCGAAGGAAGTCGCGAGTGTGGATTTCGTCTCCGGGGGACGTTTTCTGTTCGGCGTCGGGGTCGGCTGGAACCGGGAGGAGATGGCGAACCACGGCACGAACCCGAAGACGCGGGGGCGGCTCGTGGACGAGCAGCTTGCTGCGATGAAAGAGATCTGGGCCAGCGATCCGGCGGAGTACCACGGTGAGTTCGTGTCGTTCGACCCCATCTACCAGCGCCCCAAGTGCGTCCAGAAGCCGCACGCCCCGATCTACGTCGGTGGCGGCGAACCGGCCTTTGACCGCATAATCCAGCACGGCGACGCCTAGCTCGCGAACGGCCTCCCGCCCGGAAAACTCGCCCCGCTCATGCAGAGGCTCAACGACGGAGCAGGGCGCGAAGTCCCCGTGACCGTTTTCGGAGGCAAAGCGGAGAACCTCGACGCATACGCCGAGCTCGGCATCGAACGGACCCTCATAAGCCTGGAGACCGCGCCCGAGGACGAGTCGATCCGGAAGCTCGACGAGTATGCTGGGACCGCGAAACATCACCTCTAGCGTCAAGATAATGCCGTCCGGGTAAAGATATAATCGAGGTACATACAGCAGAAGGAAAGAGGTCTGACGCATGCCGGACAACAACGCTTTCGATGCCAGGCAAAAACTGACTTCGGGCGATCACGAGTACACGTATTACAGCCTGAAGAAGCTGGATGAGAAGGTTGACGCAGACATATTTTCGCTGCCTTTCTCGATCCGCGTAATCCTTGAATCGCTGCTCCGCAACTTCGGCGGGAAGTTCGTGGACGAGGCGGCGGTGGGGTCGCTGGCCGCGTGGCCGGAGAACTTGGGGGAGGAGCTCGCATACCTGCCGGCGCGTGTGATCATGCAGGATTTCACGGGCGTCCCGGCCATCGTGGACCTCGCGGCGATGCGGAGCGCGATGCAGAGCGTGGGCGGGGACCCGGCCAGGATCAACCCCCTTGTCCCGACGGACCTCGTCATTGACCACTCTGTCCAGGTAGACGCATTCGGGAACGGCATGGCGCTCCAGTTCAACGCGGAGCGCGAATTCGAGCGCAACCGCGAGCGATACGAGTTCTTGAAGTGGGGCCAGGAGGCGTTCGACGATTTCACCGTGGTCCCGCCCGCGACCGGCATCGTGCATCAGGTGAACCTGGAGTATCTGGCGAAGGGCGTATGGGTGAAAGACGGCGTCGCCATGCCGGACACGCTCGTCGGCACCGACTCGCACACCACCATGATCAACGGCCTCGGCGTCCTGGGATGGGGCGTCGGCGGCATTGAGGCCGAGGCCGTGACCCTCGGCCAGCCGTACTACATGCTGCAGCCCGAGGTGATCGGCTTCAAGCTGACCGGCGCGCTGAACGAGGGCGTGACCGCTACCGACCTTGTGCTCACTGTGACCCAGATGCTGCGCCAGAAGGGCGTCGTCGGGAAGTTCGTGGAGTTTTACGGCGAGGGGCTTTCTCAACTCTCGCTTCCTGACCGGGCGACCATCGGCAACATGTCGCCGGAGTTCGGCTCCACGTGCGCCTTCTTCCCGGTAGACGCGGAGACGGTGCGCTATCTCAGGGGCACGGGGCGCGACGAGGATCTGTGCCAACTCGTCGAGGACTACGCGAAGGAACAGGGTTTGTGGCGGACGGACGAGACGCCGGACCCGAGGTTCACGGAGACGCTGGAGCTGAACCTGGATACGGTGGAGTCGTCGCTGGCGGGACCGAGGAGGCCGCAGGATAGGATCTCGCTCGGCGAGATGCGGCGCTCCTTCCGGCAGGCGCTGTCGGAGATCACGGGGATCGAGTACGACGGATCGGACGACAAGCTCAACGACCACTCGCGCCACGATACGGAGTCCATGATCACCTCCGACACGCCTTCGGATTCCGCCGACGCGACCGGTGAAGGAGATCCCGACCCAACCGCCGGAGCCGTATCCGATGGCCCCGAAGCCGCAGATGATGGCGACACCATCACCATCACCCTGGATGGCGAAGAGGCGTACCTCAAGCACGGTTCCGCCGTCATAGCGGCCATAACGAGCTGCACCAACACGTCGAACCCATCCGTGATGCTCGCCGCCGGCCTCTTGGCGAAGAAGGCCGTGGAGAAGGGCCTCCACGTGCAGCCGCACGTAAAGACCAGCCTCGCGCCGGGCTCCAAGGTCGTCACCGAGTACCTGACGACCGCCGGTCTGATGCCCTATCTGGAAGAGTTGAAGTTCAACCTCGTCGGCTACGGCTGCACGACGTGCATCGGCAACTCGGGTCCGCTCCCGGACGAGGTGTCCGAGGCCGTCAACGACAACGACCTCGTGGTGGCAGCCGTGCTTTCGGGGAACCGCAACTTCGAGGGGCGCATCAACCCTGAGGTGAAGGCGAACTACCTGGCGAGCCCGCCGCTCGTCGTGGCGTACGCGCTCGCAGGAAACGTGGACGTTGACCTGGTTCATGACCCCATAGGCCGCGATTCGGACGGCAACGAGATCTATCTGAAGGACATCTGGCCGACGCAGCAGGAGGTCGCGGACCAGCTCGACAAGGCCCTGGATCCGAAGGTCTTCAACGAGCAGTACGGCGACGTATACACGGGCAACGAGCAGTGGAACGACGTGAGCGTGCCCGAAGGTAACCTGTACGAGTGGGACCCGGAGTCAACGTACATCCAGGAGCCCGCGTTCTTCAAGGACCTCGCGCCTGAGCCTGAGCCCCTGACGGATATCGAGGACGCGCGGGTGCTCGTGAAGGTCGGGGATTCGATCACGACGGACCACATCTCGCCTGCCGGGGCCATCCCGTCCAAGATGCCCGCTGGACAGTACCTGCTCGAAAAGGGCGTGGACTCCAGGGACTTCAACTCCTACGGTAGCCGCCGCGGCAACCACGAGGTGATGGTACGCGGGACGTTCGGCAACATCCGCCTTAAGAACCAGCTTGTGGACAAAGAGGGCGGCTACACCCGTCACTTCGACGAGGGCGACACGGAGGGCACGGAGACCACGGTGTACGAGGCCGCGATGCAGTACCAGGAGGACGGTGTTCCGCTGGTCGTCCTCGGTGGCAAGGAGTACGGCTCCGGCTCGTCGAGGGACTGGGCGGCGAAAGGTTCGTTCCTGCTCGGCATACGGGCTGTGATCGCCGAGAGCTTCGAGCGCATCCACCGTTCCAACCTCATAGGCATGGGCGTCCTCCCTGTCCAGTACGCGGACGGCGAGAACGCCGAATCCCTCGGCCTCGACGGCACGGAGACGTTCACCATCAGGGGCATAGACGACATCGAGGCGGGCAAGGAGCTCACCGTCGAGGTGAACGGCGGCGAAAAAGAGTTCAAGGTCAAGGCCCGCGTAGATTCGCCGGTCGAGGTCGAGTACCTCAGGAACGGCGGCATCCTCCAGACCGTTCTCCGGCAACTCCTGAAGGAGGACGAATAGGGGAGGTCTCGTGCCCGATAGGGTGCTGGTGACGCGCGAGATCCCGGATTCCGGGATCAAAGTCCTCGAACCTTTCGATGTGACCGTCCTCTACGAACGCCCGCCGGAGCGAGACGAATTGCTGGACGCCGTTCGCGGCGTTTCCGGCATTCTCGCAACCGCCACAGAGCGGATCGACGGCGAGATCATGAACGCCGCCGGGGAGAACCTGCGGATAGTCGCTAACATGGCCGTCGGCTACGACAACGTGGACGTGAGCGCGGCAGAAGATCGGAGCGTCGTCGTCACCAATACGCCGGGCGTGCTGGACGAAACTACGGCTGACGTGGCGTTCATGCTGCTGCTCGCGGCATCCCGGAGGCTCGGAGAGGGTGAGCGCCTGCTGCGCGCCGGGCGGTGGGAATGGTGGGGCCCGAAGCAGCTTATGGGCCAGGACGTGTGGGGCAAGCGGCTCGGTATCATCGGTTTCGGCAGGATCGGGCAGTCCGTCGCCCACCGCGCCAGAGGCTTCGGCATGGAGATCCTGTACCACAACCGGTCCCGCAAACCGGAGGCCGAACAGGAACTCGACGCCCGCTACGTGGAACTGGATGAGCTGCTCGAAACGGCTGACTTTATCTCCATCCACACCCCGCTGACAGACGAAACCTACCACCTCATCGGCGCTTCCGAGTTGGAGATGGTGAAGCCCGAAGCCGTCCTCGTAAATACCTCGCGTGGCCCCGTCGTGGACGAAGCAGCCCTGGCTGATGCGCTCGAAAGCGGACAGATATTCGCTGCCGGCCTCGATGTTTACGAAGAGGAGCCGGAAGTACATCCCAAACTCCTCGAACTCGAGAACGTCGTCCTCGCCCCGCACATCGGCAGCGCCTCCGTCGAAACCCGCGAAAAGATGGCTGTTCTCGCGGCGGAGAACATCGCCGCGGTTCTCTCCGGCGATGGGCCGAAGACACCAATTGCGCTTGATTAAACCGATCTGTGAAAGGGGTGAGGTATGGCGAATCTATTCTGGAAGCAAGGACAGACAACCAAGAGCCTTCTGGTTACTCCTTTTAAGACTGAAGAAGAGTTCGAGAAGACCATTTTCGAGACACCACAGATACTGGAAGACATCTTCCTTATCAAAAGACAAATCAGGGGCGGTAGTAAATCCGGTATTCCTGATATCGTTGGGATAGATAGTGATGGTAACATTTGCATTATCGAAATGAAGAATGTCACCGTTGATCCTTCCATAATATCCCAGGTCTTACAATACGCTTTCTGGGCGGAGACGAATCCCGACTCGATAAAATCGTTGTGGCTTGAGTATGAGGACAAGCCTGATGACTTGCAGATTAGCTGGGATGCATTTCAGGTAAGGATCATTGTCATTGCGCCGAGTATTCTGAGATCAACTTTGGACATAGTCAATAAGATTAGCTACCCCGTTGATCTGATCGAGGTCAAGAGATGGGTTGAGGATAACGATCAACTGTTGTTGGTAGACAAACTAGAGCAGGAGAAGAGAGTCAAACCTACTCCTGTAAGCGGACTGCAGACTTACGATGCGGAGTTCTACAAGAAGGAATATAACAAGAGCAGCGCAACAGAATTTCTCAAGTATGTGAAGGAAGTTGAGTTAATAGTCAAGAAGAAGGGTTGGCCTCTAGAAACCAAGTACAATAAACACTACTGCAGCTTCAAGGCTGGGTTCTTCAACGCTTTTGGCGTGCGGTGGATTGGGTCCAAAACCTTCGCTTTCTTTTTCAAACTTGATCAGGATCAGGCCGCAAGCATTCCGATCAATATGACAAAGTACGATAGCCAGTGGAAGGAAGCGATTTACTACATCGATCCGAAAGATACAAAGACAGAGGACTTTCTACCTCTGTTTGAGTTGTCGTACAAGGAGCTGACCGGAGACTAGGCTCCTAATGGAATGATGAAGAGGCAGGCGCGCGACCGGTGGACAGAGCGGCTGCAGGAATGGCATTTCGGCGGTGATGTTGATCGGCGGCAGGTTCTTTTCGAAGGTTGTTGATCCAGCGTGTACGGGTGCTGGAGAATGCCCGGCGGCGAGGAATGTCCGCCGTCGCCCACCTGTGGGCCGTCAAGTAGGAGGAGCGAAGGTTGAAGAAAAGGGAAGATGTCGCTATCGTCACCGGAGCGGGCCGCGGTATCGGACACCGCGTCGCCCTGGTTCTGGCCGAAGAAGGTTTTCGAATAGCCGCCAATGACCTGAAAGAACCGGCGGACACGATGGATGAGTTGCGCTCAGCCGGGGCGGAGGCGATCTCCCTTCCCGGCGACGTCTCGAACGAGGCTTCGGTGCGGGGCATGATCGAGAAACTGATGGGCGAGTTCGGGCGGGTGGACGTGCTGGTGAACAACGCCGGCATCAGCCGCATCGTTCCGGCCGAGGAGACGACGCTCGACGACTGGAACCGGACCCTCGCCGTGAACCTGACCGGTCCGTTCCTGATGTGCCGGGAGTTCGGAACGGCGATGCTGGAGCAAGGCTCGGGGAGCATCGTGAACATCGCCTCGGTTGCGGGGTTGCTCGGCGTCGGGGACAGGGCGGCGTACAATGCGAGCAAGCACGGCCTCGTCGGTCTGACCCGTACCCTGGCCGCCGAGTGGGGCGGGCGCGGCGTCAGGGTGAACGCCGTTTGTCCTGGTTGGGTGAAGACGGAGATGGACGCGGAGGATCAGGCGTTCGGCGACTACACCGACGCGGACATCGAAGGCCGCGTGCCGATGGGCCGCTTCGCCACCCCGGAGGACATCGCCCGGACCGTCGCCTTCCTGGCCGATCCAGCATGGAGCGGGTTCGTCAACGGTCACACGCTATCGGTAGATGGCGGATGGTTCGCGGATGGTTCGTGGGAGAGCATGCGCCGGAGAAAGAGGGCTCATAGCGGATCTACACCAGGCGCTGTATGAAGCGCCTTTTCGCTCCATAAAGATGCCGGGGTCCGTGGGCTGTTTGAATCCGTACCCCCGGTAGAGGCCGTGGGCGTCGCGGGTGGCGAGCATCCACTTTCTGAGCCCCTGCAGTTCAGGGTGCGAGAGGATGACCTCCATCAGCCACTTTCCCAGTCTCCGTCCGCGATGTTCTTTCAAAATAAACACGTCAGAGAGGTAGGCGAAGGTCGCATGGTCGGTGATCACACGCGCGACCCCGGCTTGCTCCCCGCCCCGGCACACGCCGAAGACGAGCGAGTTCTCCACTGAACGCCGCACGATTTCCAAGGGGATGCCCCCGGCCCAGTACGAGCCTTTCAGGAAGCCGTGGACGGCATGGAGGTCCGGGCGGGCTTTGTCCATGCTGATGAGGTACTCTCTACGCCGCCATTCCCGGCTCATCGCGCCGGACGCACGAAGACCTGATGGGCAACCGTGTCGCCGAAGGAGTGGAAGTTTCCGTCCATGTCCTCGACGGTGACCACGCCATCGAGGGTGCGGATCTCTCGTACCAGGATGGTCCGGCCCGGGATCAAACCGCGATCCCCCAGGTACTCCAGCACCGAGTCGTCATCGTCGCCGACTTTCTGGATATGGACCCGCCTTCCTTCGGTGGCTTCCGTCAGGGGGAAGGATGGATCCGGTTCCAGGATGCCTTCAGCGGTTGGGATGGGGTCTCCGTGCGGGTCGTGGCCAGGATGCCCGAGGAACTCGGCCAGCCGCTCGGTGAACTCGTCGGAGACGGTGTGCTCCAGCCTCTCGGCCTCGGCGTGAACGTCGCGCCAGGAGTAGCCGAGGCGCTCCATGAGGAAGGTTTCGATCAGGCGGTGCCGCCGCACCAGCCGCAGCGCCTCGGTCCATCCCCGCGTCGAGAGCGACGCCCCCCGATACCGCTCGTACTCCACGAGATCCATCTCCCGCAACCGCGCGAACATGTTCGTTACGGATGCAGGCGAGACCGAAAGCCTCCCGGCCACATCTTTCGTGGACGCCGCCTCAGCCCCCGAAATCTCCCAGATCGCCTTCAGATAATCCCCAACCGACGCGGATGGCGCCTGTGTCTCCATGGAGTCGACCATGCCAGGATGTTAGACGAGAGGCTCTGAATTATCAACCAAGCAAAAATTTGACATTAGCCGAATACCGTGTCTAATATTAGTCTAAGCTAAAAATCTATTATTAGAAGAGGTTCATCGTGAGTGATGGGTCTATGGAGACGATCAGGGGTGTAGAGGGCGTCTTACCGGGTGAGACGGCGACGGCGCGGGCGGCGCATGCGTCTTTGAAGGGGCAGCGGCGGGGATTGAGGGGGTTGTGGCCGTTCCTGGGGCCCGCGTTCATCGCGGCTGTGGCGTACATAGATCCCGGGAACTTCGCGACCAACATCTCGGCCGGGGCGCAGTTCGGGTATCTGCTTTTGTGGGTGATCCTGTGTTCAAACTTGATGGCGATGCTCATACAGTCCATGTCGGCCAAGCTGGGTATCGCGACGGGCAAGAATCTCCCTGAGATATGCCGGGAGCGATTCCCGAAGGCTGTATCTATGGGATTATGGATACAGGGCGAGGTCATCGCGATGGCGACGGACCTGGCGGAGTTTATCGGGGCCGCGCTCGCGCTGAACTTGCTCTTCGGCATTCCACTGTTCCCGGCGGGGCTCCTGACAGGAGTTGGGGCTTTTGCCATCCTGGAGTTGCAGCGCAAGGGGTTCAGGCCGCTTGAGGCGATCATCGCGGGGATGCTCGGGGTGATCGTGCTGGCTTTTGCATTCCAGATGTTCTACGCGGAGCCGGAGGGGAGCCGAATCCTGGCCGGGCTGTTCACGCCGGGTTTCGCTGGCACGGAGAGCGTGCTGCTCGCCAGCGGCATCCTCGGCGCTACGGTGATGCCGCACGTTATTTATCTGCACTCCGCGCTTACCCAGAGGCGGGTGGTAGGCAGGACGGACGACGAGAAGCGGCGCATCTTCCGCTTCGAGCTGGTGGACGTGGTCATCGCCATGGCGATAGCCGGGACCATCAACGCCAGCATGCTCATCATGGCCGCCGCGCTCTTCAACGCGGGCGGCCTCTCCGGTGTGGCGGATATAGATCAGGCATTCCACCAACTCGGGGTGCTCGTCGGCGAAAACTCGTCCATCATCTTCGGCGCGGCGCTCTTGATGAGCGGCCTCTCCAGCTCTTCGGTCGGTACCATGAGCGGGCAGGTCATCATGCAGGGGTTCATCAACCGCCGCATCCCGCTGTTCTTGCGACGGCTCATTACCATGGCCCCGGCGCTCGTCATCCTGGGCATCGGGCTCAACCCGAGCCGCTCGCTGGTCATAAGCCAGGTGGTGCTCTCGTTCGGCATCCCGTTCGCCCTGATCCCGTTGCTCATCTTCTGCCGCAATCGCAACATCATGGGCGCGCTCGTCAACCATCGCCTGACCACGGCGGTCGCTTCCATGGTGGTCGCCCTGATCGTCTCGCTCAACGTTTTCCTGCTCTACCAGACCTTCTTCGGGGCGTGAGCCCGGGGAGGAGCATATTTTCTAAGGGAGTGAGTTCAGGAGGCACGCTGAGGCAGCTTTACAAATTTTCTGTCTACCAATCAAGAGTAGCTCTGTGACTAGGCTCAACACGCTGACTGATGGCTCTGACCGAAATCAAAGAATATAGAACCACACACATCACAGAGGCGAAGTCAAGAAGCGATTCAGAAAATTGGCCTCTTTGGATTTCTTCGGCTAGATCTTCCCTCTTGAGTAAGTCCGTGAAGTTCTTACGCATGTCATGGTACGCTTCGTTCTTTTCGCAAAGTTTTACCAGTTCGTGGAGCCTCTCTTTATGAGGACTCTCCGATAAGGAAGCACTTGCTAAAGTGTGCGCGAATGAGTTCCGTATCTTTCTGGCTAGATCTAAGGCACGCTTAACGTCCTTATCGATTATTCCCAAGCGGCGGGCGATGATGATTTTTGAGGACGTGGTTCCGAGGGGGCCGTTCCAATCAAAGAGCTCTTTATTGTCGCCCGGCTGTAATACGGTGCTCAAATATTCTTCTAGAACGGTGTCTAATTGTGTGACACCCACGATGACCACTGCCCGTTCACTCCCTTCAGTAACAAGGCTAGCCACGAAGTGCGGCACGGATTCGCCAACCGCCGCTATTATTTGCTCAACCTGACGATCTTCCGTATTGAATGGATCATCAGTTGCCATTGCAGGACTCTATCATAGCGACAATGGTCGACCGGCTTCTCTTCTAACGCAAGCGACAACTCTACTTGGGGCGCGTCGTCTATTGTTCGGCGTGGAACCTGAGCGAAGGAAATTTACCATCTCAAACGTAACCTCCTTTGCTCTACTAGACATTCTTCGGCCACTGAGCCGAAGGCCGGATGTGCCTTCAATAGGGCATGTTCAGGATTGAACCGGCGAAACACGAACCCCGGGGTGTGCCTAGACTGGAGCTTTCGTCGGGCTTTCTCCCGTACTGCAGGCGTTTCTGGCGACGCTGTTCACCTGGAGCATGACGGCTGCGGGAGCGGCGCTGGTTTTCGGGACCAAGCGTGGCTCCCCGGATATAGCGGCGCTGTCCCTAATGGTCGGCTTCGCCGTGATGATGACGCTGGACGTGGCGTTGAGCTGGAGAGCTCGTCAGTCAGCATTTTGGCAACGCTCCCCGGAGGAAGCATGATTGGCGTACAATTCTGCGATGGGGTGCAATATACATCACAAGTCAAGCAGTGTGGGGACTGACGGCTGATGTCCGGGTCCAATAATTCCTCCACGCTTTCGGTGTGGGCGTGGGCGCTGTATGACTTCTCGAACACTATCTTCTCTATCAGCATTCTGAGCGTGTTCTTTCCGCTTTGGTTGGAGGAGAAATTCTCTGCGGGGCCGAACGTTTTTAACTACGTTTCGGCTGTCGCGGCGCTTGGTGTGGTGCTCACTGTCCCGCTCTTCGGTGCTCTGGCGGACTTCCGCCAGCGGCGGATACCGTACCTGGTGGTTCTGACCGTTCTTTCTGCGGCGGCGACGGCGGGGCTGGACCTCGCGGGCAGCGTCATAGTGGGGCTGGCGCTCTTCGTGGCGGCGGACGTCACATACCAGTCGGCGCTAGTTTTCTACAATGCGCTTCTACCCGGAGTAGCCGCCGGGCGCAGCCTCGACAAGGTCAGCGGCTACGGGACCGGCGCGGGATACGTTGGAGCTATATTTGGTCTCGTTGTGCTCACCGTCTTCGTCTCTCGAGCGGATGATATACGGCAGGTGATAGGACCTCTGGGCGCCTGGATCCAACCCGGAGCGGAACACAGTTCCAACGCCTTCCTCCCTACAGCCGTTCTGTATATTCTCCTCAGCCTGCCGACGTTTTTCCTGGTACCCGACCGTCCGGTTCGCGCTTCCAGGCCGTTCAGCGTCCGGGCGGCTTACCGGGACGTGCTCTCCACCGTCGGGAACATCGGGCACTACGCCGGGATGGGGGCGTTCATCCTGGCGACCTTGCTCTACATGGACGCGGCGAGCACCACCATCGCCAACATGTCCTTCTACGGCAGGGAGGTCTTCGGGATGGCGCAGGGTGGTATCTCGGCGCTCATCCTCTTCTCGACGACCTTCGCCGCCGTCGGATGCGTGTTCTTCGGATACGTCTCCGACCGCGCTGGTCCCAAGAGGACGCTGCTCGCGATCCTTCTCCTCTGGATCGTTGCCATCGCGATGGTGGCGGGCGCTCCGGCGGTCTGGGTGCTGTTCGCAGCGGGACCGCTCGTGGGCATCGCGCTAGGCGCGACGTGGACCGTCAGCAGGATACTGCTCGTCTCCCTCTCCCCACCGGAGAAGCTGGGCGAGTTCTTCGGGCTCTACGGCATCGCAGGCAAAGTCTCCACCGTACTCGGCTCCTCGCTCCTCGGGCTGCTGCTCACGGTTATGGGGGGAATGGGACGCGCGACGTCCTACCGGTTCTCCATCGGCTCGCTCGTCTTTATAATGCTCATCAGCATCATCATCCTCGTCCGCGTCCCGGACGCCCGTCCTGGCTCGAACATGGACGAGCACGTTCCGGAGGCGAACCCCCGAAACTACCCCGGCACACTTGATTCGCCACCATAAAAGACGAAAATATCCGTGTAAGTCAGCGAGGGAAGGGGAACCCGTTGCAGAGGGATGAAGGCTCCTCGACGCTCGTGACGCTCGCAGGCCGGGTGGTCACGGATTACGAAGTCTGGTCCGAGGGGTCTCTGCTCCTGGAAGGCAGTTCCATACTGGACGTGAGCCCGGATGGATCCCTCCTCGACGAAGCAGACGAGGTCCACGACTACGGGGATTCGCTGCTCGTACCGGGTTTCGTGGATTTGCAGGTAAACGGCGCATTCGGGGTGGATGTCGCCTCCGAACCACACTGTATGGCGGAACTTTCGGAGAACCTGCCTTCCACGGGGACCACGGCCTATCTGCCGACCGTGATCTCCTCCCCCGAATCAATCTACGAGGAGGCCCTGCCTGTCCTCTCCACTGCAGCAAGTGACCGGAGCGCGGGCGCGGAGGTTCTCGGCGTCCACCTCGAAGGCCCGTTCCTGAGCCTGAACAAGCGCGGCGCCCACGCGGCGGCCCACGTAATCCCGCCAGACCCGGGACTGCTGGCGAACCTCCTGGACCTGGGGCCTGCGCGTATGATCACCATCGCCCCTGAACTTGAAGGCGCAGACGATCTGATGTCGCTGGCCGCGACCCGGGGCGTCGTGGTTTCCGCCGGGCACTCGGAAGCCTCCTTCGAGATCGCCTATGAAACCTTCGACCGCCGGGCCGCGGGGGTCACCCACCTCTTCAACGCCATGAGCCCTCTGCACCACCGCGAGCCTGGCATCCCGGGCGCCGCGTTCGCGCATCCCAGGGTGGTGTGCGGCCTGATCTGTGACGGCCTACATGTCCACCCGGAGATGGTCGCCCTCGCATTCCGCATGCTCGGCCCCGACCGAATCTACCTCGTCACCGATGCGACCGCCGCAACCGGCATGGGACCGGGAGAGTACGCTTTAGCTACCCGCAGGGTCTACCTAGACGCCAACATGGCCCGTCTCGGTAGCGGCGCCCTCGCCGGGAGCCTCCTCACCATGATCGAAGCGTTCCAGAACATCCTTGCCTTCACCGGTTGCACCATCCCCGAGGCAGTCCGAATGGCCTCCACCGTCCCGGCGCGGCTCGTCGGCGAGGGGCGCCGCAAGGGCCGCCTAACCCCGGGCTACCACGCCGACATAGCCGTACTTGGCTCGGATCTCTCGGTCGAAGCCGTGTGGAAAGGCGGTCAGCAAGCATACCCGAAGGAGGAAGCGCGTTCATGAAACGTGAGATCAACGGCGTGGGCGTCGAGTGCGTCCTGGGCGACATTACCGCCCAGGACGACGTGGCCGCCATCGTCAACGCGGCCAACGCCGAACTGCGAACCGGAGGGGGAGTCGCCGGCGCCATCCACCGCGCCGCCGGTCCCGGACTCGAACAGGAGGCGCGGCCCCTCGGTCCCATAAGCCCCGGCGAGGCCGTCATAACCGGCGCCCACAGTCTCCCCAACAGCCACGTCATCCACGCCCTCGGTCCCGTCTACGGACGGGATCACCCCGAAGCCGAGCTGCTGGCGGACTGCTACCGCAACGCGCTCGCGCTCGCCGAGGAGAACAGTCTCGATTCGGTCGCTTTCCCGGCCATCTCCACCGGCGTATTCGGATACCCGTTGGAAGATGCTTCAGAGGTGGCGATCCGGACGGTCATCGAGGAGACCAGGAACCTCGAAAACGTGCGCCTCGTCCGGTTCGTACTTTTCGGGGCTTCGGACCTCAAAGTCTACGAACGGATCATCACCGGACTGGCGTGATGGCCGGGCAGAACGGCGAAAATCGAGGGACGGAGACACGGGAGCATCTGGCGAACGAGCGGACGCTGCTCTCGTGGGTGAGAACGGGGGTGGGTTTGATCTCGCTCGGCATCGTCGTAGAGCGCGCCGGCGCGCTGGCGAACGTCTCAGGGAGTCAGGGAGCGGATGTCTCTACGTTCCTCGGGGTGGCGATGGCCCTGCTCGGGTGCCTCACGCTCCTCATGGGCACGGGGCAATTCCTGCGTAACCGGCGCCAGATCTCCCGGGGCGACTTCGTTCCCACCACGCGGACCTACCTGATAGTCGTAACCGGCAGCCTCATCTTGGGCGGGATGTTCATCATCTACGTTCTGTTCGCTGCCTAGACCGAAACGGCCAGCTCTCCGCGGCTGTTTTATGGGGCGTTCCGATCATCCTCTTCTGGTTGTATATTATGTGCCTCCATGTCGGGCCGGCTTCAAAAGACATTGCGGGATCTGTTGGATCCCAGGGACTGGGTATACTTGCTCGCCCTCCTGATCCCGCTGATCCTGTACAATCTGGTTCTGAAATCGGCTGGCGTCGCCGCGCAGGGGGAAGTCGACGGAGTCCTCGGCGCGCTCTCCTTGATTCGCTCCGACCTGCTGTTCAACGCCGGGTACGCGGCGTTCTGGATCGGGCTGTTCTCCGTGGCGCGCCGGGGGGTTCCGCGCTGGATCGTGGTGGCGCTCTTCCACGTGGTCTCGCTGCTGGTCGTGACCATAACCACGACCGCGTACCAGTATTTCCAGGCCACGGGCTCGGCGCTCGACTACAGCGTGCTTGTTTTCTACCTGGGAACGCTGGGTGAGATCAAAGACATCATCGCCAGCGAAGCCCCGTGGTACGTCTGGGCCGTGCTGGTGTCGGCGCTGCTTTACGTTCTCTTGGGACCCTGGATCGTCACGCGGTTGGTCGCCCGCCGCGCCAGGAGGCGAGACCCAGGGGAAACGGCGGGGCTCCCCCTCAACGCGGCGGGGCTGTGCCTGATTTCGGTCGGCCTCGTCTCTTTCTCGCTGGTGCCTGGAACGAAAGACGCCAACCAGTCTTTCTCCCTGAGCCCACCCGTCAACGTGGTCGTTACCGGCGTCAGGAGCCCGACAGCCGAGGAGCTAACGACGGAGGAGGCGAGCCGCCGCGCCCTCTCCCTGCGGCACGCGAAGCTGGAGACCACGCCCCAGACCGAGAAGCGGAACGTCGTCCTGATCCACCTGGAATCCGTCCGCTCGCGGTCCACCGACCCGTACAATCCGGACGCGAACACCACGCCGTATCTGGATACCCTGGCCGACCACAGCCTCCTGGTCGAACGGGCGTATACCACCACCCCACACACCTCCAAGGCCATAACGTCCGTGAACTGCGGCATCTACCCGCACCCTGAGACGGCCATCCACGAGGCGGAGCCGGACAGCATCCCGGTGCGCTGCCTGCCCGAGTTGCTCGGTCAGCAGGGGTACAGGAGCATGATGTTCCAGGCCGCCACAGGGAAGTTCGAGGACCGCCCGCAGCTCGCAGAGAACTTCGGCTACGATGGGTTCATCGGCCTGGAAGAAATGGACAAGACCGGGTTTCAGCGGGCCGGTTATCTCGGCTACGAGGACGACATCATGCTGAACCCCAGCCGCAGGTGGCTGGAGAAATACGGCCACGAAGGACCGTTCATAACGTCCTACATCACCATAACGGCGCATCACGAGTGGCTGGAGCCGGATCGCTACGGGCTGCGCGACTACCACGTGAAGGATGAGCGCTTTAACCGCTACCTCAACACCGTGCGCTACGAGGACTTCTTCGTGAAGAACGTGATCGATCAGTACAAAGAGCTCGGGCTGTACGAGGACACGATCTTCGTGATCTACGGCGACCACGGGGAGGGCTTCGCCGAGCACGGCGTCCGCGGGCACGACAACGTGATCCACGACGAAGGATTACACGTGCCCCTGATCATCCACGACCCGCAGCGCTGGCAGGACGGCGCAACGATAAGCCCGGACTACCCGATCAACCACCTGGACATCCCTCCGACCATCCTTGACCTTCTGAACTTCAAGCTCAAGGACGCGGAGTACCCAGGGGCCTCCATGCTCGGCGTGCCGGGCAAACGCACCCTGTACTTCAACTGCCGCCCCGATCTCCTGTGCATGGCGAGCATCAACGGCTACGATAAGTACATCTACAACTACGGCAAGGAGCCGGAAGAGTTCTACGACCTGAAGAAAGATCCGCTCGAACAGCACAACATCGCGGGCCAGATCCCCGAGCGCGTGCTGAAGCAGCGGCGGGAAGACCTGATCGAATGGCGCGCCCGCTCCGCCGCCCTCTTCGACGAACCCTCCGGCGGCGCCAAATCCGAATAGCGCCTCCCAACCCCAGGCGTCGTTGTGGTTTCTCGCCCATTCCTCCCTGTACATAGACCGTATGCTTGCGGCACAGGTTCATAAGAGGGAGGCACGGTGAAGTCCACCAGACAGGTACAGCAAGAGAGAGTCCAGCACCTGAACAGCAGAGAAACGCGGGATGGCGATTACGTCCTGTACTGGATGCAGTCGTCGCAGCGGACGGAACACAACCACGCGCTGGAGTACGCGGTTCAGCAGGCCAACGACCTGGACCAGCGGCTACTCGTCGTCTTCGGCCTGACCGACGACTACCCCGAGGCAAACCTCCGCCACTACGCCTTCATGCTCGAAGGTCTGCAGGACGTGGAGAAGGCCCTCGGCAAGCGCGGCATAAAGTTCGTCGTCCGCAAGGGGTCGCCGGACGACGTGACGCTGGAAGCAGGCGAGGACGCTTCTCTCATCGTCACGGATCGCGGCTATATGCGCCCGCAGCGGGAGTGGCGCGAGAAGGTGGCGCAGAATGCGAAATGCCTAGTAACGCAGGTGGAGAGCGACGTGGTGGTGCCGGTCGAGCTTGCCTCAGACAAACAGGAGCACGCCGCGCGCACGCTGCGGCCTAGAATCCACGAGTACCTGGACGATTTCCTCGTCGCGCTCACGCCCACGAAGCCGGAGAAGCAATCATCCAACATGCAGGAAGACGGCCTTGACCTCTCGGATCTCGACAAAATCCTCGACGGCATGGACCTGGACACGAGCGTCACCCGCCTGAGCCATCTGTACCGCGGCGGGAATTCCGAGGCGAAGAGGATCTTCCGTCGCTTCCTTAAAAAGAGCCTTGGGGACTACGATGCCAACCGCAACCAGCCGCAGACGGACTATGTCTCGCACATGAGCAAGTACCTGCACTTCGGGCACGTTTCCCCGATCTGGCTGGCCCTGGAGGCGCAGAAGACCAGCGGCGGCAAGAACACGGACTCGTTTCTGGAAGAGTTGATCGTGCGCCGCGAACTGACCATGAACTTCGTCTTCTACAACGACGATTACGACTCGTACTCCAACCTTCCGGGCTGGGCGAAGAAGACCCTGGAGGAACACAAGAAGGATAACCGGAAGCACACCTACACGGCGAAGCAGCTGGAGAACGCCGAGACGCACGACGAGTACTGGAACGCGGCGATGAGGGAGATGGTACATACCGGCTACATGCACAACTACATGCGCATGTACTGGGGCAAGAAGATCCTGGAGTGGTCCAACACCCCGGAGCACGCCTACCGCACCACGCTCTACCTCAACAACAAGTACTTCCTGGACGGCCGCGATCCCAACTCCTTCGCCAACGTCGCCTGGGTCTTCGGCCAGCACGACCGCGGCTGGACCGAGCGGCCCGTTTTCGGCAAGGTTCGCTACATGGCCGCCGGGGGTCTGGAGCGCAAGTCGAAGCCGGATCAGTACGTGGAGAAGGTGGAGCGGAGGATCGAGGCGTCGAGCTAGAGGCGGTTTCTTCACCACCGCGCTGGTGAGTTTAACTAACCTGCCTTTCAGAACCTCCCGAGCGGATGAGGCCGAAGACGGGACCTTCGGCCTCTAGCTTCGTGAGGTCCACAATCCTGGACGCGAAACTGTGAATGTCTATGCCGACCGGCGTTCCCTCCGCATCCACGTCTATAACAATGTCGTGGCCTCCCCGGCCCACCACTTCCTGCGTGCCTCCGGGCTTTCGCTCCCTTCCGGGGTTTAGCTCGATGTAGAGCGAGTCGGTCTCCGGATAGTAGTCAAATTTCACTCCGGCCTGCCCTTCTTGCGGGTGTAGTTCGAGTCTTCGTGGGCGTTGAAGAGCGCCCCGTCCGCAGTGGTCGTTACACGGATATGGTATCGCAGCTCCGGGACGTAGCGCCAATGACGGACCTTCCCATCGGGTTGAACCAGGGTCTCTTCGGGATCTCTCACGGTTTCTGCCACGTGGGGGATCAGGTGCGCCCGTTGCGGGTTGTTTAGAACCCGCCGCTCGAAGTACGGTGCTACCTCGAAACCCTCCACTACCGGGTCGTTGCCTCCTCGACGATCTGCATCTCCTCATCGGTGAGCCCGTAGAGCTCGTACACCAGCCGGTCTATCTGGCGATCCGTGGCGGAGATCTGGTGCCCGATCACCGTCCGCTCCCGTTCTATGCGCGCCCCCGCCAGCCGCTCGTGCAACTCAAGCATCCGCTCCACCAGCCCCACCATCCGCTCGTGCCGTGCCGCATCCTCCGGGTCGGAGAAGTCTATGGTGCGGACTGGCATTGAATCTAGCTCATTTGTTGCTACGTTATTGTTTGTACTCGTAAGCTTGAAACGCCACTGGAACAGCGCAGAATTCAGCAGTCCAAGCAAGTACCCGAGGTTGTGTGAACTCTCCTCTGTCAGGACAATAGAATTTGTCGAGTCAGCGAAATATGTTGGCGGCTCGGTCACCGTTGCAACAACTCTCAGCCGTTCGTCTACCCCAGTTATTCTCTGTGTAGCGATGCGCCTCTGATGAACGATTGATCTCTCTGAATTGTGAGCAAGGAAACGTGCTTCATCGAACCACTCTCGCTCGCCCTGACTAAGTTGCTGATTGAGCTTATACCGCCCAACTTCAACGCCTTTGAGAAGTTTCGCTTTTGAAGAATCGCTGGTGATATAGGAGCGATAGATAGTCTGGTTGATCTCACCTCGACTTGTTTGAAAGTCTTCAATATCACCAAGTCGTTTTGCACGTTGTACCAAATGAATCTTCTTACAGATAGCCCAACTACTTTCATCAACCAGAGGTATTGGAAGATTCTTGGGATCAAGGAGTTTGGCGTCTCTGAGCTTTATAACACTCTCTCGATATGGGTCCTTGAATAAGTTTGCCGGGTAAGTACGAACTCTGATGCCTGCGGATTCTTCGGTAGTTCTTGAAGATCTCTCACAGAGCACTATTGTCGTGGAGAGCTTTGCATCTCGAAATATTCTGCGATAAGGATTGTCTTTCTGCGGAAAGCAATCAGCCTCACTCTCTTGGGAAGATAGCAAAAGATAATGTCGAGTAGCGGAAGTGCTTTTGTCAGCCAACAGAGCGAGCGGAACGATCATGCCGAACCGACCAGCGTCTCGAAGTAGGTCGAGCGAACGCACTACGAAAAAGCGGAAAAGGTTCAGTTTGCCTCCTAGCGCTCCTTCGTATTCGCGACGCTCCCTGACATATAGAGCAAGCGCAGAGTGAGGCCAAGAAGCAGCTCCCCGCTCTTTCTCCATCACGTCGTATGGCGGGTTGCCGATTATGGCGTCGAAGCCGGGGTTGTCTCCGTCGAAGACCTGTGGGAACGCCTCGCGCCAGTCGAAGACGTTTATGCGGTAGTGCTCTTCTTCGTCGAGGAGCATCATCTGCTCGTTGTCGTAGAAATCGGGACCGATCAGGGAGTTGCCGCACTTGATGTTGTTATCCAGGTCGGGGAGGGCGCGTTCCTGGAACATCCTTAGCTGGGTGGCGAGCGAGGCTTCCGACTCTCCTTCGAGCACCTTGAGGAGCAGCGAGAGCTTGGTAACCTCGACGGCCTGAGGGTCTATGTCCACGCCGTAAATATTGTTTGTGAGGATGCGTTTCTTCTCGTCTATGGTCAGGTGGTGCTGGCCGCCGGGACCTTCGTATAGCACCTTCGGCCACTTCTCGGGACCGTCCTCGACGTAGCGATCGCGGTGCCAGTCGAGGAGGTATCTGTAAGCCCCGATCAGGAAGGAGCCGGAGCCGCACGCCGGGTCCACTATCCTGATCCTGCTGGCCCCGCCCCTTGGACCGGGGCGTTTGCCTTCGAGCAGCTTCCCGACGGTGTTCTCGACGATGTAGTCCACGATGTAGGTCGGGGTGTAGTAGACGCCGCCCGCCTTGCGTACTTCGGGCTTCTCTTCGATCACGGCGCGGTGGCCGTCTTCCAGCCGGATCACACGCCCCAGGAACTGCTCGTAGACCTGGCCGAGCACGTCTACGGGCAGCACTGAGAACTCGTATGGGCTCTCGGGATAGTAGAGTCCACGGATGATCCCCTTGAGCACCGTATCGTCTATCGAGATGGACGGGGTGAGGAGGTCTGGTTCCTCGTCGCGCCCGCGCTCGGCGCGGAAGTGGAAGAGGCCCGAGTTGTAGCGGTCGTCGGCCTCCCGGAACAGCATGCGCAGACGCCCGTAGACATCGTTGCCGTTCACGAGACCAAGCAACCTTCCGTAGTCCTCGATACCCCGGTCCTCGGCCATACGAAGGAAGATGATCCGGTCTATGGTCATCTGAACGGCGTAGTTGAGCTGGCGGGTGTTCAGGCCGTTGCGGGCCGCTATGTCGCGGGCGAGCGTGGAGCGCCAGCCCTCGATCTCGCGCAGGAAGGAAGCATCCACCGTCTCGGTGCCGCGCCTGCGGCGGTTCTGCTCCGCGTACTTCTCCAGAGACCCCGCGAGCACCGCTTCGCGCGAGAAGGTCGAGGAGATCAAATCCCATACCTCGTCTTCAACATAGCGGTCGTAAGTAATGAGGTCTAGCCGCGCCGTTGCTGGACCGTCGTTCTTCTGTGGCTCGAACCGGCAATCGTAGATCGCGAACTCCTCGAAGTCGGTGAGGATCGAGAGCGGCAGCCGGGCGGACCAGGCGTAGCGCCTGAGCTGTACGGCGGGCGCCACGTCGCCCGCTATGTCTACCGAGGGCTTCTTCGCCTCCAGGAAGAAGCGGCGTGTTCCGGCGGCGTAGAAGCCGTAGTCGGGGGCCTTGGTGCCCCCTCCGACCTTCACCCGATCCTCGTAGACGACTTCCCGGTATGCTTCGGGACGGCCCAGCCTGTTGTCTATATCCCAACCGAGCATCGTAAACAGCGGATTGATGAAGTCCACCCTGGCCTGCGCCTCGTTGTACTCGCCTGAGCGATATGCGTCGCGGTTCTCATCGAACCGCTCGACCAGCCTGTGGATCTCTTCAGGAACAGTCACTTCTCAAACCCCTTGCATAGAATACAAGCCAGCCCAGTCTACTAGCGTGCCCGCTCCGATCCAACACGGGCCGCACACATCGTTAGAATTATCAGCAAGTCGAGGCCGGATGAAGGACGACTCTGGAATATGCAGGTGAGTCTAGTTTGCCGGACGCCGCCACTTCTCTCTGCCCTCGCGGTACAGGTCGCCGCCGTGCAGGTCGTTGACGACGACCACGGGGAAGTTCTCGACGACGAGACGCCGAACCGCCTCCGCACCCAAATCCTCGTAGGCGACGATCTCGGCCTCCTTTACCCGGTCTGCCAGTAGCGCCGCCGTGCCCTCGATGGCCCCGAAGTACACGCACCCGTGCTCCCGCATCGCTTGCTTCACCGCCTCGGAGCGCAGACCCTTGCCGACCATGCCGCGCAGTCCGCGTTCGATCAGGAGCGGAGAGTACGGGTCCATGCGCGATGCCGTCGTCGGACCAGCCGGACCGAGCGCGTGTCCGGGACGCGCTGGGGCCGGGCCGGTGAAGTACACGATCTGACCCTCAGGATCGAAAGGCAACGGCTCTCCGGCCTCGATGGCCTCCTTGATCCTGGCGTGGGCTGCGTCGCGGGCCGTGTACAGCACGCCGGAGAGGAGCACCACGTCGCCGGTCTTGAGCGGCTCGATGTCCTCCGGCGAAAGAGGAGCTTTTAGGTGGATCTGCTCGCGGCTCACAGCTCTGCGGAGGCGGTGCGGTGGGAGTGGCAGTCCAGGTTCACGGCAACGGGGAAGGCGGCGATGTGGGTCGGGAAGCTCTCGACGTGGACGGCAAGGGCCGTCTGTGTGCCCCCATAGCCAGCCGGACCAATGCCGGTTGCGTTGATGGCGGCCAGGAGATCCCGCTCAAGTTCCGCCAGCTCCGGGTCGGGGTTGGGTTCACCGGACGGGCGGGTGAGGGCTTTCTTGGCCAGGATGGCTGCCTTCTCGAAAGGCCCGCCGATACCGACCCCGACGGTGAGCGGTGGGCTCGCGTTCGGGCCGGCTCGCTCTATCGTCTCCACGACGAAGCGCTTCATTGCTTCCACGCCTTCGGCGGGGGTGAGCATCCTCAGGGCGCTCATGTTGTCGCATCCCGCGCCCTTCACTAGCATCGTCAACCGCAGACCGTCGCCGGGGACGGGCTCGTAGTAAACGATGGCCGGGGTGTTGTCGCCGGTGTTGATCCGGTCAACCGGGCTTCGCACGATGGACTTCCGCAAGTACCCTTCCTCGTAGCCGCGCCGCACGCCTTCGTCAATGGCTTCGCCGATATCGCCGCCGGCAACCCGCAACCCGCTTCCCTGCTCGACAAAAAACACGGCGTAGCCCGTGTCCTGGCAGAAGGCCACGCACCGCTCGCGGGCGACCTCGGCGTTCTCCAGCAGCCGCTCCAGCACCTCGCGTCCCAGGGATGATTCTTCCTCACCGAGCGCCCGCCGCAGGGCAGAGAGATGGTCTTTGGGCAGGCGAGTGTTCGCCTCGATGCACAGGTCGCGCACCGTCCGTACTATCTCTTCGGCCTGTAGTTCCCGCAACGTCCCTCCTCACCGGGTTGGCTTGCTCAAGCATAGCATTGTCCGCGTTTCGTGCTTAACAGATTATATGCCTCGACCCTCGGGAATCACGCGGTGCCGCTCGTGCTCGGCTCGTGGAGTTACCCGAACGGCTGGCTTTTCTGCCGGTTTTCGGCGTCCGTGTCGGGACGCAGCCACACGGAGATATGGGCGGGCCGCATGGTCTCGGTAACCACTCCCACCAGATCCCCCCTCAACCCCTGCAAATCCGTCTCGTCCCTGAGCTTGGCCGAGAAGGCTTCGAGGGTCTGTCTTGCATCGTATCTACTGCGGTAGAAACGCCGATCCACGGAGGACTGAACGCGCCGGCGTAGCGGGTTGAACAAGGCGGCTATCGCCAGGGTGGTGATCACAATGACGAGCTGCTGCTGTACCTCGTGTCCGGTTAGAACGCGGAAGGCGTACTGCAAGGAGGCAACGCTCCCAAAGTAAGCCAGCCCCAGCATCACGGTCAGTGGGCCGTAGACGAGGGTGCGGTTGATAACCACGTCTATGTCGTAGAGGCGATACCGGAGAACAGCGATGCTCAGCGAGAGCGGCACGATGGCCAGCGTCAGCCACCAGCCAGCCGAACCGAAAAGCGTCCACCAGGGAAGAGGGCTGCCGGGCGGAAGGCTCGACTGAATAACGTAGGGCACGCCGAGCATCAGGATCAGCGTCCACCACACCAGAAACCCGAACAGCACCCATTTGGTTTGTTGCCGCCCGGCCGGTGTGGAAACGTGCCGGTGGCGATATACCTGCGCATAGATCGCGCCGGACACGATCAAGACCATAAGGCCGCCCCAGTAGACGGTGGGCAGGTATAGAATCGCTGCCACCAGCGGGACCGACGAGAGGATCAGCCACCTTGACCAGCGGGGGACGAGTCTCCCGTCGGGAAAGAGGGCGACGAGCGCCACGGTCGGCGTCGTCAACAGCAGGGGTTGAATCAAGTCTACCGCCAGCGTGGGCCATGCGGGATAGAAAGTTTCCGCCCACTCCAGCGGACCAGCCATTGTCGTCCCGTACAGAAGGAGGTACGACGAGACGAACACGACCATCCACTCCTCCGACCTCAACCACACGAGCAAGAAGGCGAGGGTCAGGCACACCAGCGCCGTCAGGAAGGACGCAAGCACACCAAGTAGATCAAGCGCCAGCACCAGGCCAGCGGGGGCCTCGACGCGGGCTAGCCCACCCCCGCGGCCGGGTTCGAACAAGTTAGAGACGTAAGCAGGGATCGAGGCGGCGAAGAGGCCCAGTGCCAGCACTGCAATAATACCCCAGGCTACGCGCGCAAGGAGAAGCCAGCGCCCGCTCAGGGTATTGGCCGGTGTGGAAGCGCGCGGGCTCATTCGGTCTGTTCTTTTATGCCCCGGTCGGTTCCGGCATCGGGACGCAACCAGAACCAGACGTGCGCCGGGTCCATCGTTTCACGCACCACCCCTACCAGGTTTCTGTCCAGCGCCTCCAGATCCGTCTCGTCTCGGAGCTTTGCCGAGAAGGTTTCGAGGATCTGCCTCGCATCGTATTTCCTGCGGTAGAAGCGGCGGTCGATGAAGGATTGTATGCGCCGGCGCAGAGGATTGAAAAGGGCGGCGATCAGCAGGGTGGAGGCGACGATGGCCAGTTGTGGCAGGTGCTCTTGGCCGGTGAAGACTCGCTGCAGCAGAACGATGGTGCCGAAGTAGGCTGCCGCAAGCGTCGCGCTGAGGGTCGCGTAGACGAGGGTGCGGTTGATGATCACGTCTATGTCGTAGAGGCGGTGCCGCACGATTGCTATGCCCGTGAAGATCGGCAAGCCGAGCAGGCTGAAGCCGATGACCGCGTAGCTGAGCGGGGCGCTCCAGATGGCGATTACGCCGGCCACGAAGATGGCTCCGATCACCACCGCGCCCCCGTAGGCGAGCCACTTGATCTGCTGGCGCTGCTCGCTCCCCGCGCGGCGCATCCGTACGATGAGCGAGACGGCCGACGCCAACATCGAGACCCCGCCCACGATGGCGCCGACGACACCCACCACCAATATTGGGCTGTCCACGCCGTAGGGGTTCGTGATCCGTGGGAAATCTTCGAGAGGACCGGGCTGCAGCGCGAGGCCCGCTACGAAACCGATGATCCCGAGCGCCGCGCACCAGGCCACGGGCCGCCAGCGCGGCGAGGGTAGTCGGCCATCTGGGAACAGCAGCAACAGGAAGGTCGTGGGTACGTATACCCAGAGGATCCAGGTCCACGAGGAGACCCACGCCGCCGTCTCGGCGAGGTTCCCCGGCGCCGAATCGCCAGCGAGCCGGTACTCGGCGTAGCCCCCCGTGAAGCTGCCGAGGCCAACCACCAGCCCGATGCCGCAAAAGATCCAACCTATGGCGTTGCGGGGCTGGCGGGAGGCGATGATGGCGCCCACGACCGAGAAAGTGAGCAGCGTGACGAGTTTAACGATCGCGCCGATAGGGTCTGCCTCGCTCTCGTGGGTAAGCTGAAGCTCCGCACCGAAAGACCTGCCCACGAGGGCCAGCGAGAGCCCGCCCACAAGCAGCGCCACGGCCAGCCCCACCAGCGACCAGGCAAGCCAGGCGGCGGCGCGGCTGTTCATCCGACCTGTCCTTTCGTGCCTCGGTTAGCCTCGAAACCGGGACGTAACCACAGCGAGACGTGCGCCGGTTGCACCGTCTCTCGCACCACCTCGACCAGGTTTCTGTCCAGCGCCTCCAGATCGGTCTCGTCCCTGAGCGTCACTGTGAACGCTTCGAGCGTCTTCCTGGTATCGTACTTTTGGCGATAGAAGCGCCTATCCACCACCGCCTGGATGCGCCGCCTAAGTGGGTTGAACAGTGCGGCGATCAGGAGGGTGGAGGCTACGACCACCGGGGTGGATCTCTGACCGGTGAAGGCGGCGAACATACTCTGCAACAGGCCGATACCGCCGAAGTAGGCCCCAACCAGCACCGCTGTCAGCGAACCGTAGACCAGGGTGCGATTGATCAGGACATCCACGTCGAACAGGCGCGAGCGCAGCACGGCTACGCCGATGGACAACGGAAGGAGCAAGAAGGACAACGAGAAGCCTGCTTCGAGAAGCAACAGCGTGAGGGGCGTGTTGCCGTCTACGAGGGAGATGTCTACCGGCAGCCGCGTGGGGAAGGTTCCCGCGATGCCCAGGGTCGTGCCGAACACCACCCACCTGGTCTGCTGCCGTTGCGCTAGAGAAGAAACCCTGCGGTAACGATAGACCTGTGACCAGACCAGGCTCACCACGCCCCCCACGAACACCAGGTACGAAATCGTTTCCAGGGCGGGCCAACTTGCATACGACCCCGCAAAGGGGCTCCTGAACAAATTAAGAGCAATGAACGCGACGGCGAGCCAGCGTGTCCAGCGTGGCACGAACCGTCCGCCGGGAAAAAGGAAGAAGAACAGCGTACTGCATACCAACCCCACCAACTCCACGCCACGAACCGGCAACCACCAGGCTGGTTGGGAGGAGACCAGTGAGATCGCGGCCGTAGGGTCGACCGTAACTCCGAACGTGACCAGAAACAACGAGGTCAGCAGCGCCATCCGGTCACCGGAGCGCCGCCAGAAGATGAGCGCTCCAACCGCAAACCACACGAATTGGAAGATCTTGTCGATGACGACGTTCGAGATCGCGTAGGAGCGCACCGACAACCCCGCATCCCGCAACGCCCGCACGCCCTCTGGCGTGGCCTGGACAGGCGTGGTCTGGCCCATCGCCTGCCCGGAACACACCCCGGGCGCGGCGGTGCAAACTTTAGAATAGTATTCGTAGCTGCTCGGGACGCTTAAGATCACGATGGCCAGCACCGTACCCGCCACCACCACCCACGCCGTGCGGGCAAAGACGAGCCGCCGCCCCTCCAGAGTAGCGGACGGTGTCGAAGCGCGCGGGCTCATTGCACCGGCTTCTTGCTACCGTTCCCTGCCCATTCTGTCACAACGCAACCACTCTACAAGGCGTCTGTCTCTCAGACGTTACGACAAACGTTACGAAACCGGGCTTACACGTGAGGACCGGGCGTATTCTCAAGAAAGGAGGGCGGCTCAATGGATGCAATGGGGTTGCCCCTGCTAACCCAGCGTCTTCCAAACGAGCATCAAGAGCACGAATTCCGTGACCCCTAGCAGTGGCCCGAGGGGCAGCGCGAATCCGTACCAGAAGATCGCGCCGAGCCCTAGTAGGATCAGGCCGAGAACCGCGCCATCCTTCCTGGACTGCCACAGCCAGTACGCGGCCAGAAACTTCATCGCGCTGACAACCACGAAGACGGTTCCCAGCACTATCAAGGCGTCGAGGCCGAGCGACTCGAAAGGTCCTCCCATCAGCCTGATGCCAAATACGGTCGGCAATGTCTCGTAAGTGAACGCGTAGTACAGCGTGGGAACCGCACCGATGCTCCACGCGAAAGCGTCGAAGTAGAATAGGATGGACACCACGGTCTGAAGTGGCTTGCGTACATCGGTCTCCGAACCAAAGCGGGCTAGAGGGCCTTCCGAGGGTGCGTACTTTGCCGGCACGATCACGCCCTCCCGAGGTGCCGGCCCAGGATCACGAACCACACCGGGATGCCAAGGTATGCAGGCAGCCCGATAACCAGGCCGGCGCCGAACACCACAAGCTGCGGCCACGACCTCCAGGGCAGCAGGAGACCCAACCCAACGGCACGTATCCTGCCAGAAAGCCCGCACCCACGAACTCTCCGAACCGTGCCAGCCGGATCGGGAGAGCGTCCGACAGGCGCAACCACCGGTTGACCAGAAACAGCCAGACACTCAGGATGAGCAACGCTGCTATCGCGATCGGTGTCTGGACTTCGAACGGCAGCACCCCGAATACCAGCAGCGGACCACCGACGGTCAGGACCGCCAAGGCTGTGAGACCAGCTGCCTGGGTGAAGCGCGCTGCCCGTCGCCGCGGCAAAAGGCCGGCCAGGAATAGCGCAACGGGGATCATCAACGCGGTCCCGAGAGATCCCACCGGGTCGTTGGCCGGACCCGCCAGTTCGCCGGCCGGGCCAAGCAGGGGCTGCATCCCGGGGTGCCAGGCCTGCAATCCAAGCCGGACATACAAGACGATGAGGAAGAAGTTGGCGAGGATGCCGGTGGCTCCCGCCACGTAGGCGAAGCGGGCCGCCATTCTGTCCCCCGGCTTGAACGCTGTGCGCGTGACCATCACCCTCACCCCTTCCGGAGCGCATACACCTTGCCCGCCTACAATAGAGAAAGGGCGTCTTCCAATCGTTACGACAAACGTTACGAACAGGAAGCACCTGTGATTTTCGTAGCAGGTCTTCGATCCCCACGCGCTACCGTAACGAAATCCCACCCTCTTGGCGGATATAGAACTTCGAATCAAATACGTCAATAAAAGTTGACAAAGGTACAGTGGTCAACTATAGTTGACGGCATGGATGAGAAGACGAGGTCGCGGGTTGGTGGGGCGGATGATCCCAGGGAGGGTCTGGAAGCGGTGGTCGCTTTGCGGCGGACTCTGGAGGCCCTGGAGGCGGCGCAGGTGGAGAACGCCATCATTGCGGGGTGGACGTGGGCGAGGATCGCGGAGGTGCTTGGCGTCAGCAAGCAGGCCGTGCACAAGAAGCATGCGAAGAGGATCCGGGCCAGGTACCAGGGGGAACCTTCGGCCAGGAAAGGCAGGGACGAATGATGTTCGCGCGTTTCACCGACAGGTCCCGTGGGTGCGTCGAGGCCGCCTTCGAAGAGGCCAGGAGGTTGGGTCACGACTCTTTGGGCGACGAGGACCTGCTGCTGGGCATCCTGCGCGTGGACGAGGGGAGCGCGGGCCAGGCACTCTCTTCGCTGGGCGTGACCTTCGAGGCAGCGTGCGAGGAGTCCGAGGTGATGCTCTCCGACGCGCTCGCCACCATCGGCATCTCCTTCGAAGAGGTGCGCCGGGAGGCGGGGGAGGTATTCGACATGAGCCTCCCGGATGAATGCAAGATCCCGTATTCGCCCCTGTCCAAGAACGCATTGGTGGGGGCGCGCAGAGAGATGCGCAGCATGGGCGACAACCAACTCGGCGCCGGGCACGTGCTGCTTGGGATCCTGAACAACGAGGACGGACCTGCCGTCAGGCTGCTGGCCCGTATGGGTGTCTCGCCGGAAGCGGCAGAAGATCGTCTCTTCGAGTTGCTTGGACGGGATGCCGGTTGACCTGGCCGCCGCCTTCGAACGCTTCGATCGTCGGCTCGATACCTTCCGCGCCCACGACGGATTTCCAGGCGTCGAAGCCGTGCTGGAAGGCCACGATGCCTGCCCCTGGGATGGCGAGTTCTATGGCTTCGAGCACTTCGCCCGCCGTCGCCCCGGCTTCCAGCGCGGCGTTGATGTGGCTCTCGATGTGGCCCTTCTCCGAACGCATCACCGTCAGGCTCAGGACGAAGAGGAGTTCCTTCGACTTGCGGTCCAGGCGGCGCTCCTTCAGGTAGACGCTTTCGATCAGGCCGTTCAATGCCTTCAGAACGTCGAAATCCTGCTTCGTCAGTACCTTGTGGTAGTCGAGGACGTAGCCCCGTTTCTTCACCAGCTCGTCCAGATACGCCCGCCGTTCGTCCATGCCTGCCACCCCGTTCTCCTTTGCCGTATTCCTCCCGCTCCTTCCTTCGGTACAGTAGCATCGCGCCCGTTTTCGCGGACGCGTCAGCAGCCGGCTTTTGTTAGAATCCTGGCCGCGAGCGGCGCTGGCGCGTCGGCATGAACCGTCGTGCGCCCGGCGGCCCATCAAGGGCCGAACACATGGGTGGAAGGGACGATACATGGACGTAGCGGAACGCAAGGAGACGCTGCAGCACTTCGGGCTTGAGCAACTCGGCGCGGTACACGAGAACCTGCCGCCGGCCCGGCTCGTAGAGGCGGCGGTCAGGCGGCGGGAGGGCATGATCTCGGCCTCCGGAGCACTGGCTGCCAGAACCGGCAAGCGCACGGGACGCTCCCCCAAAGACCGCTTCATCGTCGAGGACGACATTACCCGTGACAGGGTAGCCTGGGGTGCCGTCAACAAGCCTGTATCGCCGGAGAAGTTCGGCCGCATACTCCGGCAGGCGATGTCCTACGTCGAGAACCTGGACGAGGTCTATGTGGTGGATGCCTACGCCGGAGCCGACCCGCGCTACCGGCTCAACGTGCACGTCATGACAGAACTCGCCTGGCACGCCTTGTTCGCCCGGCAGCTCTTCCGCCGTCCGCCGCGCGAAGAACTCTACGACTTCGAGCCGGAGTGGACCGTGATCAGCGTCCCCGGATACCTGACGGACCCGGAGGAGGACGGCACCGAGTCAGAGACGTTCGTCGCCCTGGACTTCTCGCGCCGGCTCGTTCTAGCGTGCGGCTCGGGATACGCCGGCGAGATGAAGAAGGGCATCTTCACCGTGATGAACTTCGTCCTGCCCACCGAGCACGGCGTCCTTCCCATGCACTGCTCCGCCAACGCCTCGGCCGATGATGACGCCGAGGAAGGAAGCAACGTCGCGCTGTACTTCGGGCTCTCGGGGACGGGCAAGACGACGCTCTCCACCGACGACACGCGGCGCATCATCGGCGACGACGAACACGGCTGGACGGACAGGGGCGTCTTCAACTTCGAGGGTGGATCCTACGCCAAGACCATAGACCTCTCCAGGGAGAACGAGCCCCAGATCTGGGACGCCATCCGCTTCGGGGCGGTGCTTGAAAACGTGATCGTGGACCGCAAGACCCGCGCCGTGGATTACACCGACGCCTCGCTCACTGAGAACACCAGGGTCGCATATCCGCTGGATCACATCGAGAACTACGTTCCCTCCGGCTGTGGCACGCACCCTGAGGCGATCTTCTTCCTCTCTGCCGACGCGTTCGGCGTGCTCCCGCCAATAAGCGCCCTAACCCCCGAGCAGGCCGCCTACTACTTTCTCTCCGGCTACACCGCTAAACTGGCCGGCACCGAAGCCGAGATGGAGACCGACGTGGAGGCAACCTTCTCGACCTGCTTCGGAGCGCCATTCCTGCCCCTACCCGCGACCACGTACTCGGGCATGCTCGCAGAGAAGATGCGCGAGCACGGAACCCGCGCCTACCTGATAAACACCGGCTGGTCCGGCGGTCCCTACGGCACCGGCGAACGCATAGACCTCGCCCACACCCGCGCCATGGTACGTGCGTCAATAGCGGGGAAACTCGACGGCGTCGAAACGCATCCCGATCCCGTCTTCGGCCTGAACGTGCCCGCCGAGGTACCGGGAGTGCCGCAAGTGATACTGGACCCCCGCAACACCTGGCAGGATGGCGATGCCTACGACGAGCAGGCGAAGAAACTAGCCGACCTCTTCCGGGAGAACTTCGAACAGTTCGAGTCCGAAGTCTCGGAAGATGTGAGGAACGCCGGTCCTCACTCCTAGGCTGAACCGGCTTCACAGCGGCGACTATGTCTTTGCCACTGGCAATCTCAAGCTCGACCTGCTGCACAACTTTTTCCTCGAGTCCGGCGCCAGGATGGGCAAGATCCGAGTGTATGAGATGACAGACACCCCTGTCGACCGCCAGATGATCGGATACCTCATCTGCCGCGGCGGCGTGCACCAGGAAGCCTACGTCAAGGCACTCTCCAACCTCACGGACGTTGACGTGACGAAGATGCTCCCGATCCCTGATATCCGGAGCAAGAACTTCCCGGACGCCAAAAGTACATTGATTAAGGCTTCCACCGTTTCCTGTACCAGTTCAGCCCGAACGACTACAAGCAGATGGGCGAGATCTGGAACGGCATGCAGGTGGATACCGGCGAGCCACGCGAGGTCGTGGACGACATCCCCGAAGGCGGCGAAGTGCCTGACCTCTCTGAGATGCCGGAGATGTTCGCGCCGAACATCGACCCGCACGACATAGAGGAACTCGGCAAGAGGCTGTAGCCCGCGCGAACAAATCTGCTGCGATACTGTGAGCTGGCGCGGAACGAAAATCCGCGCCGGCTTTCGCTTGTTCCCGGTATCGCTACCACGTCCGGTCCCGGAGCAGCCGCGTATCCAAGTGGTGTAAGCTACCGCGCTGGGAGCGTACGAGAAGATGGCGGCCGGATGACTGAAGATCTCAAGAGAGCCGGGTTGCGGATCACGCCGCAGCAGCGGGCCGTGTGGTCGGCTTTCGGGGAAGAGGAGAACAACCACTTCCCCGCGTTCGTGGAGGCCGGGCTCTTGCGCGCCCTCGAGAGCCGGGGCGCGGTGCTGTACGAGCCGAATACGGACCCCGATCACCACCACTTCCGGTGCCGGAGTTGTGACCGGCTCTACGAGGTTCACCTCGATGGCGATAATAACCTTGAGGTCTCGGGTGCCAGCAGGTTCTCCGTGGAACATCGAACTGTACTTCTCGGCGGGCTCTGTCCTTCTTGCTCCCGAACCGGGGCGGTTCGGGAACTGTGATCCTGGACCCCAACGACCTCGACTCGCGCGACGTCTACAAACTCCTCATCGGCTCGGTCGTTCCTCGTCCCATCGCTTGGGTCTCCACCGCGAGCCGCGAGGGAAGGCGCAACCTGGCGCCCTTCAGCTTCTTCACTGTCGCCTCCCGCAACCCGCCGACGCTGTGCATCTCCATCGGACCGCGCACGGAGGGTGACCAGCCGACCAAAGACACCCTGGACAACATGCGTGAGACGGAGGAAATGGTCATAAACATCGTCTCGCTTCCACTCGCCAACGCCATGCATGAATCATCCCGAACGCACCCGCCTGAGGTGGACGAGTTCAAGGCGGCGGATCTCACACCCGCCCCGTGCGAGGTCGTTGAAGCGCCAAGGATCTCAGAGTCCCTAATAAGCATGGAGTGCCGCCTCGACCGGGTGCTTCCGATAGGCGGGGACCACCTGGTGCTCGCGCGCATGCTCCGCTTCCACGTCCGCGACGACCTCTACAAGGATGGCCGCATAGACGTGGCCGCCCTCCAACCGCTTGGCCGTCTCGCCGGCAACTACACCAAGGTCGAGACTATCTTCGGTCTGCCGATGTAGCGAAAGAGTAGCCAGATCAGCTTTCGTTTTCTCTCTTGATAGGAGATAATGCCTGCATGGAGAAGAAGCGAAGCAAGGCAGGTGCTTACGCTTGGCGTAGGTTTCACAGAGCCGCGATACCTTCCATATTGGTGTTTCTGGCTGCTGTCTTAGGATTCCCGCTACTGCTGTTCGAGATGCTTTCCCGAGAAGGCGTAAGCGTGTGGCTTACGCTCTTTTTGTTCGCTGCATTTCTGCTGTCTATGCGGTGGGTGAATAAGGGGATCGACGTGGTGGACGCGCGTTGGGGTGTAGGGGCGAGGGCGGAGCGAGAGGTAGGTCGGGAGCTAGAGAAGCTACACAAAGACGGGTTCCACGTGTTCCACGACTGGTTGCCGGAGAATAGAGGGAACGTGGATCACTTCGTCGTTGGTCCGCAGGGTGTTTTCGCTATCGAGACAAAAGGAAGGAGCGGCGAGATAACCTGCGAGAACGGCAAGCTCTTCAAGGATGGCAGGCCACTTGTCGGGAAGGACCCGATAAAACAGGTCAAGGGAGAGGCTGCGGACGTGAAACGGCTTATATCGGAAACCCGGAGCTTCGAGACCTGGGTCAATCCTATCGTGTGCTTCAATCGGGCCGATCTCCGTTGCTATGGTACCGTTGATGGCGTGGAGATAACGAATCCGGGGTCGTTGAGGCGAATCATAGCGGGAGGTCCGGTACGTTATGCCCCTGAGAGGGTACGTTCGATCTCTTACTTCCTCGAAAAGCATCTCGAAGTAGCTCCGGCTGCAAGGCCAGGATCACCACCCGAGGTGCCGGGAAGATTGAAGGAGATTTTCCGCCTGGATCGTGTATTCGTCGTCGCCTATGCCGCCTACTGGCTGGTTCTTTCCATAGTGTTCGCTGGCGCTACCGCACAGTTATTTGAGGATCTGGCGAAACTTTTCGGAGCCTTCGAAGGATTGTGGGCAGTCCTCTTCTAAAACGGCATCGAGAGTAAACTAGATAGGGCGAGGGTAAGCTCCCTTTCGACCGAAATCAATTGTGGGAGGACCCTATGACGGAAGACACGACCATCAAGAAGATTAGCTCCACGACTTCGCCGAAGGGCGAGATGGGCCAGAAGTACCTGGCTGACGGAAAGTCCGTCTCGATGCGGCTCTGGGATGGGGAGGAGCCGGGCGAGCCCAAGCCGGAGGAACGGCGCGAGTACGAGACCGTGGGGTACGTGGTCTCTGGCCGCGCGGAGCTTCATCTGGAGGGGCAGATGGTGCTGCTGGAGCCTGGCGATTCCTGGCTCGTTCCGAAGGGAGCGTCTCACACGTACAAGATCCTGGACACCTTCACCGCCGTCGAGGCGACGAGCCCGCCGGCCGAGGTCGGTGGCCGCGACGAGTCGTAGTTCCGGCTGCCGGAGTCGCGGACATCCGGGTACCGAACGGCACTCCCGAGGAGTTTGCACCGCGCGCTTACCGGAAGGCTTTCCTGACATCCTATCGCATAGAACTCGTCTGGGCGTGGCCGAATGATCCGGCGACGTTCGTCGATGGGCAGGTGTGTCCCTACCGGGCCGAGTTCGTTGACGGCGGCTTGGAGCCCGGCGTCCTCAACGCCCATCACGGGCCTTTCCTGAACGTTGCCGGGGTTGTCGGGGAGGTGCGGGGTCCCGAAGAGGGGATGCTGCGTATCGAGACCTCCCTTACTTCTTTGGGAGCTATGTGATCAGCCCCCGTCTCGTTCGCCCACGAGGCTCCAGTTCCGGGCCGAGAAGTCGGTGGGCGGGACGGCCGTCACGCTACAACCGGAGAGCCTGGTTCGCCGTCCGTTCGCCTGGCCGTGGAACCTGGCGCAGGCCGTTTTCTGGTCCCGGTTCCCGCGCTGGATGGACTCCGCCCTGAGAAACCCTGGCGTTGCTTCAGCGTAATCTTGTACGCAGGCAAACCTACGAATAAAGGAGGTTCATGGTGGACATACTCAAGATCGTCGCGGCGATAATCCTCCCGCCGCTGGGCGTGTTTCTGGAAGTGGGCATATTCACGAAGCACTTCTGGATCAATATTTTGCTAACAATTTTCGGCTTTTATATCCTCGGCCTCGTCCACGCTATCTGGGTTATCGCTAGAAAGTAACAATCTCACTTAACATAGGTCTCAAACCGCACGCCACAATAACCTCCGGCTCTTACAGCGTACCGTACGGGCTATGCTCGTTCTCTTGTGTCTACTTCTCTGCCACCCGAAGTACGACTTTGCCGCTGCCGTGGCCGGAATCAAGCCGTTCGTGCGCCTTGCCGACTTCGTCTTGGGCGAGCCTCTCCTGCACCAACGGCCTGATCTGACCGCGTTCGATCAGGACCGTCAGCGCATCGAGCCGCGCCCTTTCCCTGTGTAGCAGCACGCCGTGGAGGGTCTGGTTCTTCTGGTACATCGGCATGAAATCGCCCTGTCCGCCGAGGATGGTGGCGAGCCTGCCGAAGGTTCTAGTGGCCGCGATACTGTTCACCTCCGTGTCGCCACCAACATCATCATCAAGAACGGCCTCTGCGCCGGCACCGCCAGTGTCTTCCAGTGCGGCCTCCACGAAGTTCTGGCTGGCGTAGTCGATGGCCACGTCGGCGCCAAGGCTTTTGAGCGTCTTCTGGTTGTCCGGGCCCGCGGCCGACAGCATCCTCGCGCCGGCGGACTTTGCGATCTGTATGGCGAAGGAGCCCACGCCTCCAGCCCCGCCGTGGATCAGGACGGTCTCCCCGACTTTTACGTCGAGCCGCCCGACCAGCGCCTCGTGAGCCATGCCACCGGCGGGCGGAACCGGAGCGGCTTTCTTTGCAACCAGATACTCTGGGGCAAGATGGGATTCGGCGTAGCCGCCGTTGGAGCTTGGTCCGAAGACCTCGGGCGTGTAATACACCTCGTCGCCGGGAGAGAACTCCGAGACTCCCGGCCCGGTGGCCCGGCAAACTGCGGCCGGATGGGTAGAATGGTGCCGCAGGCCAGGGTCACGGGAGGGAATGTTGTCCGAGAGAGATCAGGCGGGGGCGGAGAAACTGACGGAGGCGTTCGCGGAATCGTACCGGGCGGTCATCGGCAACGCCGTGGACGCCCAGAAGCGTAACTTCGAACTGGTCCAGGGCTGGGTAGATGGTCTGACCGAGGTGCTGGAGAGCCAGACGGAGGCTAACAAGGCGCTTACCAGGGCTATGGAATCCTACGTGAAGGTCGTGGACGAGGCCCTGGAGAGCCAGGAGCGCACCAACCGCGCCCTGGCGGAGAGCATGGAATCCTTCCGGGAGGCCGTGGAGAAAGTCTCCGAGGTGCAGAAGAAGAACACGGATCTCACCAGAGGCTTCTTCGAGGGCGTGACCGGGGAACTGCGTCAGGGCGCGGACAGCAGCCAGGCCATGACCAGGGATCTCACAGAGGGATCCCGCCGTCAGATGGAGGCTTTCCAGCAGATGCTCGCCGAGGCGATGTCCTCATATACGAACCTGATGAACGCACCGTACGAGCTGTACCGCAAGAACCTCGACGCCTTGAGGAAGATGGACGAGTGACGGAGAACCGGAGGTAGAGATGAGCGCTCAAGACGTGAGAGAGAAGGCCCGCGAGGTAAGGAACCTCGTAGGGGGCGTGTGGGAAGACCGGAACGGCCAGGAGACGGAGCCGGTCTACGATCCCGCAACCGGAGAGGTAATAGCCGAGACCCCGCTCTCGACCACGGACGACGTGGATCGCGCCGTCCAGAAGGCGAAGGAGGCTTTCCCTTCCTGGGCCGCGATGCCGGTGACGGAGCGGGCGCGGATGCTGTTCCGGTTCAAGATGCTTCTGGAGGAAAACTTCGAGGAGCTTCGAGACCTCGTTACCCTGGAGAACGGCAAGGACAAGAACGACGCTGGCGGCGAGGTGCGTCGCGGCATCGAGGTCGTGGAGTTCGCCTGCGGAATGCCGACGCTTCTGATGGGCGAGACCGTTCGGGACGTGGCGCGCGGAGTGGACAACGCCTCGTACCGCTACCCCCTGGGTGTGGTCGCCGCGATCACACCGTTCAACTTCCCGTGCATGGTGCCGCTGTGGACCCTCCCCGTCGCCATCGGGGCGGGCAACGCCTACATCCTGAAACCTTCCGAGAGGACGCCCCTCTCGGCGCAGCGGTTGGGCGAGCTTCTCACGGAGGCCGGTCTACCCGACGGCGTGTTCAGCATCGTCAACGGGGCGAGGGAGGCCGTGGATGCGATCCTGGAGCACCCGGACATCGAGGCCGTCTCCTTCGTCGGCTCCCAGCCGGTGGCGGAGCACGTCTACACCCACGGTGCCGCGCACGGCAAGCGGGTGCAGGCGCTGGCCGGGGCGAAGAACTCCATGATCGTGATGCCCGACACTGTCCTGGATCGCGCCGTCCCCAACATAGTCTCCTCCGCCTACGGCAACGCCGGAGAGCGATGTCTGGCCGGAAGCGTCCTCGTCGCCGTTGGGGATGTCGGTGACAAGCTGGTGAACCGGCTCAGGGAAGCGGCCTCCGCGATGAAGGTCGGCCCTGGCAGCGAGGAAGGCTCGGAGCTTACGCCGGTGATCCGGAACTCCCACCGCGACAAGGTCCGCTCTTACGTGGACCTCGGCGAGGAGGAGGGCGCATCGGTTGTGCTCGATGGCCGGACGCCGCCGAGGGAGGAGGGCTTCTTTATGGGGCCGACCATCCTGGACAACGTGACGGACGCGATGCGCGTGGGGCGGGAGGAGATCTTCGGTCCCGTCCTCTCCGTGGTGCGCGTAAAGAACCTCGAAGAGGCCATCGAGTTCACCAACGGCTCGGAGTTCGGGAACGCCTGCTCCATCTTCACGGAGAACGGCGCGGCGGTGAGGCAGTGGCGCGAAGGCATCGAGGCCGGGATGCTTGGAGTAAACATCGGGGTGGCGGCGCCTATGGCGTTCTTCCCGTTCAACGGGATCAAGAACTCCTTCTACGGCGACCTGCACGCAACAGGTAAAGACGGGGTGCGGTTCTTCACCGAGAACAAGGTCGAGATCACCCGCTGGTTCTCGGACCCATCCGTCTAGTAAGCCCCACACATAGCATCTTCCGACCGGGGAGTTGCAAGAGTTTCCCCGGTTCCCTTCGGCCGGGTTACGGAATCGAAACCCGGCTGAAACATATACACAAAAAAAGTTAAGAAATCTCTTCCTTTTGTTCTCAGACCTGGGTAAAATGCCGCCGGACGCTACCGGGTTTTCACGGAGGGGGACTTCTATATGCGTCGATGGAGGGTGGGTGCGCCGCTGGTTGTTATGGCCGCAATGTGCGTTTCGCTGGCTGCGTTGATGGTTTTACCCGGGGTTTCGGGCGCGGAGTCGCCGTCCCAGGGTTCTATAGCCGAGGGGCCGGGGTTACCGGAAGAGAATTTCCCGGATTACTCGCAGGTCGTGGACAACTCCTCGAAGCGTTTCACGGCGCCGGAGTGGGAGACGGGATCCGCGGGCCTGGACATCTATGGTGATGATTACGTCTTCGCGGGCGCGAACCAGAACGCGAGGCCGGCGCGATTCAGGGTGAATGTTCCCGCCACGGACGTCTATTCCATCTACGCCTGGTGGACCGCTGAGACGACCAACGATGCTTCGACCCGCTTCGGCATCAGCACTACCACCGGCGTGAAGTGGACCGAGGTTAATCAGCGCAAGGACAGCGGATTCTGGGTGAAGCTGGGCCAGTACAGAATGGAGAAAGGTGACCGTTTCGCCATACAGGTCGCCCCCGGTTCCGAGGGTGAAGGGTACGCCGTCGCCGATGCCGTGGCGGTCGTCCGGGGCGTCACCTCCGCACCACCAGACGACACCTACGATGGGGACGGGTCTGCCCTGAGGGTCAGTTCCCTCTCCTATCCCAACGGGCGGGACGTGGTCCGCAGGGCCCGCTCGTTCTCCGGGACTCCGTACAGGTACGCCACATGCACCACCTACCGCATGAGTTGCACCTGCCTGACCAGAAGGTCCTACAGGCCATTCGGCATAGATATGTCTTTGAGCGAGTCCAAGCAATGGACATCCAGCCGCGGGCGCAAGATCGCCAAGGCTGACCTCCGTCCCGGAGACCACATCTTCTTCAAAGAGAACGGCCTTGCCTACCCCATCACCCACGTCGCGGTCTACTCCGGCAACGGGTACGTCGTCCACGCCTCCAGCTACTGGGGCGAGGTCACCGAGAAACCGATGAAGTACATCTACGGCTACTACGGCGCCAAGCGGTACCGGCTGCAATAGAAATACCGCACAGCCCCGCTCATCGGGAGTAAAAGAAGGACCGGGATTTCCCACCCGGTCCTTCTTTTATGGTTCAGCGTGACGTGGCGCGAAAGGTCCCGACACCCTTCTCCAAAACCGCTAGAGGCCAGGCCGGTAGAGATACTGGAGCTGGGGCGTGGGGTAGAGGCCGGTAGCCTTCATGATCTGCACGGCCTCTGGCTCCTGCGGTTCGAGGCGGGCGAGCAGCACGTCGCTGAAGGTCTCTGGCAGAATGTAGCGAACGACGGTCGCGTCACTCACCCCGGCGCGTTCGCGGGCGTCGCCTGCGGCTACTTCGAGATCCCCGAACTTGTCCACGAGGCCCAGCGCCTTCGCCTGCTCTCCGGAGTAGACGCGGCCGTCGGCGATCTCGCGCACCCGGTCCTCCGGCAGGTCGCGGCCCTGCACGATCACGTTAACGAACTCGGAGTACTGCTCGTCCACGATGGACTGGTAGATCTCACGCTCCTCAGGGGTCATCTCCCGGAAGGAGGAGCCGATATCCTTGAACTCGCCGCTCTTTATGACCTCCTGCTTGATGCCGTATTTGTCTGCCGCCTCGGAGAAGTTGGTGAGCGTGATTATGACGCCGAGGGAGCCCGTGAGGGTGGTTTCATTGGCGACGATCTCGTCTGCTGCGGTGGAGATGTAGTAGCCGCCGGAGGCCGCCGTGTCGCCCATGGAGACGACCACCGGCTTGCCTGTTGCCTTCTTGAAGTCCTCGATGGACTCGTGCATCTGGTCGCTAGCGGTGACGCCGCCGCCGGGGGAGTTGACTTCCAGCACGATCCCCTTGATGGCGCCGTCGCTGGCGGCCTGATCCAGGGCCGCCTCCAACCCTTCCGGCGTGACCGTGGACTGCACTCCGCCCGTGGTGTTGTCAGCGGAGGCGATGGTGCCCTCGACCGGCACCACGGCTATCTTGTTCGAGCCGTCGCCTGAGACGTACTCCTCATCGAAGGTCGTCGGGGCCGCGCCCGCCGTGGTGCTGTTCGCGGTCAACGCAACGATGGCGGCGATGGCTCCGGCGCCCAGTATCAGGAGCAGCACGGCGATCCCACCTACCACCCAGGGCCACCGGCGACGGCGCCGGGGTTGCTCTTGCATCTGCTGAACAGGGGTGTATTGCCTGCGCTCTTCGCCGTTCGCCGGCCCGTCGTCTCTGCCGCCCGGAGGCGTGTTACCGGAATCCATGAAGGTCCCCTTTCGTTTACTGCGTCCCGCCGGTCGCGCTGAGGATGACGGGGATAGCGATGGCAAGCACGATACCGAGCACGATTATAGAGCCAAGGCAACCAGCGCACGAGATCGCGCATGAACCCGCCGATTCGCCGTAGCCGATCCGGCGTGCAAAAGCGGCCCCGATCACCACCAGGGCCACCTGCCAGAAGAAGAAGGCGTATCCGATTAGAGTGCCCAGATACCCGACGGCGACAGACGTTGCGGTCCCCGGTCCCAAGGCCACCTGGCCCAAAGTGGTGAACTCGACCAGTACGCCGCCCAGCGCGAGCGGCACGAAAGAGTATCCGACGACCGCGAACATTGCGGAGAACGAACCGCTGCCACCGAAAAAGCGCGTCGTGAGTTGCATGAGGAGTGAGATCACTATCCACGTGAGGAAAGGCGAGATGGTGGAAAGGATTATCGTTCCAATCTCACTTGCCGAGACCAGGCCGTCCAGCACATCCTGCGGAAGGTCTAGTTGGGAACCCTCGACTGCGCACCTGTCACGCCGCCCAAGACGGCGATGACCGCGTTCAGGAGGCCCAGGACCGCACAGATAGTAACGACGCCGAAACCAAGCAGCACCCGCCGCTCTTCCGCGACACGCCTCATAGCAGGAACCGGCGCCCAGATAACTTCCAGCGCCATCATGTTTACTGCTCCCGTCGCCTGCGTCCGCTGGATTCGGAAACGTGGGGAACAGGATTTGCGGACATCACACGTTTGGCAGGCGATGGGTCCTGCGGGGCCGGTTTCTCTTCAGTATGTCGTCCTTGGCGGCTTCGGGGGAGACGCGCTCGTCGCGGGCTTCGAGGGCGAGTTGTTCGCGGTGGAAGAGGATCCAGAGGTACAGGTCCATCTCGGTGCGGTCTGGGAAGGTGTCGAGGATGCGCTCCTCCCGAATCATCTCGGAGATCGGACGGTACGAGTACTCGAACCAGTCCCTTAACACCTCCTCCTGGGTGACGTAGCGCCGCCATAGCTGGCTGAGGCGGAAGCCGTGGGCCTCCACGTAGGTCGCGAGACGCCGGTAATCTGCAACGTCTGAGAAGTCCACTTTCACCTCGGGGAGCACGCGGTCGAAGGGGAGGCGCTCCAGGAGGTGGCGGTACTCCAGCTTGTGCAGCAGGTCGCGGGCGGTGAGTGCCGAGTCTATGGGGACGCGGGTGCGCACCTCCGTGACCTCGGCGTCTATCATCTCGACGCCCTGCTGGCGGGCGACCGAGACGCGGTGGTTGCCGTCGTTCACGAAGTAGGCGTCCCCGATCTTGAACAGGCTGATGGGCGGTATCTCGCCCCGGCGCATCATCTGGTCTATGCGCTTCCAGCGCGTCCCGAGGTCCGGCTTGGAAGGCAGAAAAGCCCGGTCGAAGTCCCTGTGGCGGCCCACGCTGCCGACGATCTTGTCCACCTCTACGGTTCGCATCCCGATGTAGACCTGACCCTGTACGCCGAGGGTGTTCCTGACCTCTTCGAAGGAGAGCAGGCGGTTCGACGCTGGGTCGCGGCGCAGGTAAGATCCCACCCTTCGTAGGAACGCCCTGCGGCGCGCCCGCGAGAAGTCTAAGTCCGCCTGATCGTTCGATTGCATTAGTCTGGCTCCGCCTGGCTTCGCCTGTCCGGTGGCCACGGCAACACGGAGAATCTATCCTCGATCCGTCCTGACAGCAAGCCCGCCAGCGGACGAAAGTCTAGATTTCCAGGATCTTGTGCCCGTACACGTTGATCAGCTTGGTATCGCCCCTCGTCAGTACCCGCTGCTGGTTCGCGCCGTAGAGGTGGATGTGCCCGTGTAGCCAGAGTTTCGGGCTGTGGCGGTCTATCAGCCCGACAAAGGACTCGAAGCCGATGTGCGCCTGGTCTTCGGCGTCTCCGAGCTTGAACGGCGGGGAGTGGGTGACGAAAATTCTTGGTTGCTCGCGCCCGACGAGTCCGCGGCACCGTATCCGGGTGGAGAGGGCGCGCGTTCGGCGGCGCATCTGGCGCTCCGTGTACTGGTTGGGTCCGCTGGAGTACAGCCGCGATCCCGAGAGCCCCGCGAGCAGGACACCGCTACCCTTGCCGTTAACATCTTCGATTTCCACGATGCGACCGTCCAGCGGCGTGCAGCCGCCGGGATACTCGCCGCTCTCCGGTCCCGGGTCGTGGTTGCCCAGGACGTAGTACACGGGGACGCCGAGGAAGGTGATCAGGTACTCCAGGTACGAGAAGGGGAGGTCGCCGCAGGAGATCACCGCCCCAACGTCCCCGGCGTAGGAGTTGAGGGCCGGACCCTGGAGCATGGATTCCACCCGGTCGCTGACGCACAGTATTTTCACAAAATCCCTACGTTCGCCGTTTTAGCATGCCATCCGCCGCTATCCGGCGCAAATCCGGCGATTAGCGGGCTTATGGCGCGGGTATTACGCAGGCACGCGAAACTGGAGGCTGAGTTGGCTGGACCGGAGACCCCGAAGTTGATGGTGGACGTGATCATACCCTCCGAAGAGGGTGTGGTCCTGATTCAGCGCGGCAGCGAGCCCTTCGAGGGACAGTGGGCGCTGCCCGGCGGCTTCGTGGAGGTGGGAGAGACCGTGGAACAGGCGGCGGTGCGCGAGGCCGCCGAGGAGACGGGGCTCAACGTGGAACTGGCGCGCCTCGTAGGCGTGTACTCGGAGCCTGACCGCGACCCGCGCGGTCACAACGTGAGCGTCGCCTTTCTCGCCCGGGTTCTCAGCGGCGAGCTTTCGGCGGCCACGGACGCCGCCGAGGTTGCGGTACTGGACCCGAAATCCGTGGAGCTAGCTTTCGACCATCGCAAGATAGTAGACGATGCACTGAACCTTGACGGTCCCTAACCTGCCAGGCGGCCTGCGCTGGTTCGTCGTTCTGCGGACTCCTTCAGGCCTCTGCCATGGCGAACAGGGAGTTGAGGGACTCCGCGAGGGTCGGGTGGGCGAAGCAGCCGTCCCGGAGGGCTGTGTAGGGGAGGCCGCCCATCATGGCGATCTGGATCATGGCCATGACTTCGCCGCCCTCCATGCCGAGCACCGCGCAGCCAAGTATCTCCTGCGTTTTAGCGTCTACGATGGCCTTCATCATGCCGCGGGGCTCGTCCACCTCCAGCGCCCGCGTCACGTACTCCATAGGCATCTTCGCCACCCTTACGTCGCGACCTTGCTGGCGGGCCTCCGACTCGCTGAGGCCCACCCGGCCGAGTTGGGGGTCCGTGAATACCGTATAAGGCACCAGTCGGTCCTCGATGCTGGCGTCGTCACCGTTCAATAGGTTGGCTTCGATCACGCGGTAGTCGTCGTACGAGATGTGGGTGAAGGCCGGGCCGCCTTTTACGTCGCCCAGCGCCCAGACACCTGCCACGTTGGTCTCCAGCTTCCCGTTGACCTTCACGAAGCCTCGCCGGTCGATCTCGACGCCTGCGGCCTCCAGGTTCAGCAGGTCCGTGTTCGGCGGCCTTCCGGCAGCCACCAGCAGGTGTGAGCCCGAAAGGGTGCGTTCACTATCCCGCGTGCCGATGGTTAGCTGGATTGCGCCTCCGTTGTCCTGCCGCACGCTCCGGGCTTCGGCTTGCAGCAGCACCTCGATGCCGTCTTCGCGCAGAACCTCTGCCACCGCCCCGGCCACGTCCGCGTCCTCGCGCGCGAGGAGTTGCGGGCCGCGCTGCACTATCGTTACTTCGCTGCCGAAGCGCCGGAACATCTGGGCGAACTCCAGGCCGACATAGCCGCCACCCAGAACCATGAGGTGTTCGGGGACTTCGTCCAGCTCCATGATCTTGGTGGAGTCAAGGTAAGGAACGTCTTCCAACCCGTCCACGGGGACGCCGCCGGGACGCGCACCGACGTTGATGAAGATTTCGTCAGCGGTTAGCTCCAGGGTTTCTCCATCTTCCAGCCGGATCTCCAGTTCCTTCAGGCCGGTGAAATGGGCTTCGCCCCGGATCAGGTCCAGGTTCTCGGCATCCTCCAGACGCCGCTCGCTGCCGTCCCTGAAGCTCTCGACGATGTCCCGCTTGCGCTGGCGCACCTTCGTCATTTCCACGGAGACCGGGCCGTCTTTCACCCCATAGTCCTCCGAGCGGCGGTCCACGTAGGCCGTGCGGGCGCTGGCGACCATGGTCTTGGTCGGGGTGCAGCCTTCGTTTATGCAGGTACCCCCGACGTGTTCGCGTTCTATCACGGCGGTCTTGCGCCCGGCACCGGCGAGGGCACTGGCCAGCGGATTGCCACCCTGTCCGGAGCCGATCACGACGGCATCGTAATGTTGTGGCATCAGGAAACTCCTTCTTGTTCACGGGATGCGGCGGGTGCCTCCATCAGGTCTATGGGCCTGACCGTATCACCGAACCGTGGCGGTGGCAGCGCGTGAGAATTCGTAGCAGGTGTATGTGTGGCGGCGTTTATATTGCCGGAAGATGAGGAGGGTTACCATGTGGAGGCAACCCGAAAACGGAGTATGGAGGAGTGGGCATGAAAGTTCTCGTGAGCGGGGCTACGGGTTTGATCGGAACTGCGCTGACTTCTGAGTTGACCAGCGGGGGACATAGCGTGGTGAAGCTCTCACGCTCGCGGCCGTCATCCGAGGACACCGTACGTTGGGAGCCAGATAGCAGTTCGCTGGACGCCTCGCGCCTCGAAGGTATAGACGCGGTGGTCCACTTGGCGGGTGAGATCATCTTCTCCGGCCCCGCCGACAGGTGGACCGCGGCCAAGAAGCGGCGCATCATGGAGAGCCGGAAGAACGGGACACGTCTGCTCTCCGAAACCATCGCTAAGCTCTCCGAACCGCCAAAGGTGATGGTCAGCGCGTCGGGGATCAACTACTACGGATCACGCGGCAACGAGTTGCTCACCGAGGACAGCTCCAGAGGCTCGGACTTCCTCGCCGAAGTCTGCCGGGAGTGGGAGTCGGCGGCCGATCCGGCGCGAGAGGCCGGAATCCGCGTGGTGCATACGCGCACCGCGCTGGTGTTGAGTCCTGAAGGCGGCGCGCTGGGGACCACGCTGCCCATCTTCAAGCTCGGCATTGGCGGCAAGATCGGGAGCGGCCGGCAGTACTGGAGCTGGATCACCCTAGACGATGAGGTCGGCGCCATCGTCCACTGCCTCACAAACGAGGAAGTGAATGGACCCGTGAACCTGGGCTCTCCAACCCCGATGACCAACGCGGAGTACACGAAAATCCTCGGAGAAGTCCTGAACCGTCCAACAGTTTTTCCGCTGCCGACTCCGGCGGCCCGGCTTATGCTGGGCGAGGTCGCGGACGCCCTCTTGCTGGCAAGCATACGCGTGGAACCCGCGAAGCTAAAGGAGACTGGCTACCGGTTCCGCCATCCCGAACTCGAAGGCGCGCTCCGGCATTTGCTTGGGAGATAAGAGATCTCATGCCTTTGAGGCACTGGGCCTGCGGGTACAATGGTGGAGGGTGTGGGGTAGAAAGGCCGGTCAAGTGACCATCGAATCCAGACACATCACAGCCGAAGAACTTCTGGAGATACCGGACGATGGATTCCGCCGTGAGCTGGTGGGGGGCGAGCTGAGGAAGATAGCGCCAGCGGGCAACGCGCACGGTTACGTGGCCATGAATGTTGGTGTGTCTCTGGGGGCCCACGTTAGGGCTAACAACCTGGGCCGGGTCTACGCCGCAGAAACCGGGTTCAAGATCTCTTCTGACCCCGATACCGTCCTCGCCCCCGATGCCGCTTTCGTCCGTCAGGAACGTCTCGACGAGACCGGGGAGGTAAGTGGCTACTGGCCCGGCGCTCCGGATCTCGCGGTCGAGGTCGTCTCCCCGCACGACAGGCACTCGGAGGTCGTGGAGAAGACCCTCACGTGGCTCGGAGCCGGTTGCCGTATGGTGCTCGTGGCCGACCCGGAACGTCAGACCGTAACCGTATACCGCTCACTCCAAGACATCAGCATCCTCACCGGAGACGATGCTGTGGACGGTGCCGGTGTGGTGCCCGGCTGGAGGCTATCTCCAGCAGATATCTTCGCATAAGTGGGATTCCGACGCGGCCTGATCAGCCGCTGCATTCAGCCCGGAAACCAGCTTCACCTAGCAGTTCTTGCGCCCTCTCCGCCGCTTCCGCGTCCAGGGTGAGGACGAGGGCGGCGCGTTCGGTGTTGGAGTGGCGAACGTAGAGATCCAGGATGTTTATGCCGTTGGAGCCCATGAGCGTCGTGACCTCGGCGAAGACACCGGGACGGTTCTCGACCGGGATGGCGATGTCGGTGTTCTCGCCGCTTTTTTCGACCAGGATGCCGCCGAGGGCGTCGTAGGCTGCGCGGGCCTGGAGGAAGCGGCCCTCCATCTTCTGTTTGTCCTGAATCTCGCTCCCGAGTTGGGCCATCGCCCCGGCGAACGCCGCCAGCGCCTCTCCCAGCGCGGGCGCGTTCTCGGCCAGGATGTCCGACCATAACTGGGGGTTGGAGGCTCCCACACGGGTGAGATCCCTGAACGACTGCCCGGCGAAAGACAATGCTTCCGGCGATATGTCCGAGGCGACCTTGAGGAGGGCGGCGGCCATGAGGTGTGGCAGGTGCGACAGGGCTGCCATGAGGAGGTCGTGTTTGTCCGGGTCAACGGCCGTCGGGGTGGCCCCGAGTTCCCGGACGAAGGCGGCCACCTCTCGGTAGTCCTCCGGGTCGGTCTCCTCCGTGGGCGTAAGGAAGTAGCGGGCGCCCCGGAACAGGTCAGCCTTCGCGTTGGCGACGCCGGAGAGCTGGCTTCCCGCCATCGGATGCCCGCCGACGAAACGCAGGCCGTGCTGCTCCGCCTCGTGGACGATGGCGTTCTTGGCGCTGGCCACGTCGGTGATCAGGGCGTCGGTAGGTGGGATCCCACCCACCAGCCTCGCCGTCTCGGAGATGGGAGCCGCGAGCACCACCAGGTCCGCCCCGCGAACTTCCTTGAGCGTCGAGGCTCGGTCTATGGCGCCGATCCCGACCGCTTCCTCCAGCACGTCCGGGTTGTCCACGCCGACTACTTCCCAGCCGTTCTCGCGGGCGGCAAGGCCGACGGAACCCCCGATCAGGCCGACCCCGACTATCCCGAGCGTGCGGCTCACGGCGCGCTGACCGCCAGGATCACGCGGTCGTTCTCCCAGGAGTCGCCGACCGTTACCCGGCTCCAGCCCGGATACCCCAGCGCCGCACCTTCACGCACCAGCACCCCGGACTTCTCGAAATCTTCAGCCCCGAAGCGAAGCATCACGAAGTTGCCCTGCGACGGGATGTACTCTAGGCCAGCGGCCCTGAAGGCGTCCTGAAGGCGGGCACGCTCCCGGATCACGAACTCGGCCCGTTCCGCGACCTTCTCTCGCGCGAGCATGGATGCCGTAGCCGCGACCTGCGCCGCCAGGTTCACGGATACAGGGAAGCGCACCCGCTCGGCGTAGTCCGAGATCCTCGCCGAAGCGATGCCGTAGCCCACGCGTAACCCCGCCAGACCGTGTGCCTTGGAGAAAGTGCGGGCCACGACGACGTTTTCGTTCTCCAGGGCAAGGAGATGCGAGTCCCGGTACGCCGGGTCGTCCACGAACTCGACGTATGCTTCGTCCACGATCAGGAGCACGTTTTCGGGTAGTTCTTCCGCCAATTCGCGCACCCGCTCCAGGGTCAGGTACGTGCCTGAAGGATTGTTGGGGTTGCACAGGATCATGGCCCGTGTCTCGTCCGTCACCGCAGAGAGCAAGGCTTCCGGCTCGACCTCGCCCTGCTCTGTGAGTGGAACGGGACGCGCTGTCATTCCCATGACGGCACAGAGCATCGGATATAGGCTGAACGACGGCCAGGGGTAGACAATCTCCCCGCCACCGGGCAGCAACTGCAGCGTGTTTAGCAGCACCTCGCTGGATCCGTTACCGGCCAGGACGTTGACCGTCTCGCTCCCAGTATTTGCTTCGGCGACCGCCTGCCGGAGCCGCGAGACGTGGCTGTCAGGGTAGCGGTTGGCCCTGGGTAGCGCGGCGGCCAGGGCAGCCTCAGCTTCCGGGAGGGGACCGAAGGCCAGCTCGTTGGAGGTCAGCTTCGCGTACCTATTCTCGTCCGCGCCTTCGGCCGCCATCCTCCACGTCTTCGGAGGGACGTAGGGCCTCAACGGTTCCAACTCTGGCCTGAACTGCAACAACCTCGGGTGCTCCTCTCTGGGCTACGGGCGGCCCAACAAGACTAGCTCCCGAGGCTGATGCTTGCAACGCCCCAGCCCGGCTACTTCTGGTGGCTGGACCGGATGTTGGGTCAGGCGGCGGCCACCTGCGTCGACCCGCGCGTGACGAGCGTAGGATTTTCCAGCACGCCGAAGTCACCGGTGGTAATACTCTCGAAGTGGGAGTTCGCCAGCATGCTCTTGCAGATATCGGTCTGCTTGTAGGCTTCCATTGCTTCGCGATCCCGCCAGACGTTCGTCCAGGCCTCTGCCGAAGCTGGCGAACATCACGACGACGCCGAGGAGTGCGATCGCGAGGAGCCCAGCTATCTAGGAGAAGGAATTGTTGATCGCGGACGCGAGCCCTGAGTAACGGGGCTCCGCCGAGTTCAACGCCACCGTAGTCACCGCCGGGACCAGGATCGCGAGCACCAGCGATGCTGGGAAGAACGTGATCCAGTAAGAACCCCCGATCCCGAGCCCGGCGAACAGCGCGAACCTGGCTGCGGAGGCCATCGGGCCCAGGAGGAGAACGCCCGCCTGTTCTCCGAAGCCCGCGGCAAGGCCGCCCTCGAAGAACGCCAGCGCCTCGCCCGCGAGTTGCACGACTCCGTTTCCCAGGCCCTCTACGGCATCACTTTAGGCGTCGAGACCGCCCGCGAGCTGCTGCGTAGCGACCCGACACGCGCCTCCGAGCCGCTGGAGTATACAGCGGGCCTGGACGAAGCGGGCATGACCGAGATGTGCACCCTCATCTTCGAACTCAGGACCGGGTCCCTCGAAAATGAAGGGCTCAGGGCGGCGCTGGAGAAGCAGGCGGCTTCGGTCGAGGCCCGGCACGGAATACGCGTGAAGGCTGAACTGGGTGGCGAGTCCAAGGCGCCACTGGAGACCAAGGAAGTTCTCTACCGCATTGCACAGGAGGCACTGCACAATATCGTCAAGCACGCCCGCGAAAGAGGGAGATCAAGGTGGAGTGCGCGCCTGGTGGGATCTCGCTCACCATCTCCGACGACGGCGTCGGCTTCGATGCACAGGGTGACTTCCCCGATCATCCCGGCCTACGTTCCATACGCGAACGCGCCTCTCGCGTTGGTGGGATCCTGGAGATAGAGAGCGTGACGGGCGAAGGCAGCCGAATTACGGCCCGAATTCCCATCTGAGGCTGTTGAGACGCAGCATGCCCGGTGTCCTGGTTGCCTTATGTGCCGAGCGTAGATAGAATCGCAGACCTTATGACGGATTCCGGCAGGCAAGAGAGGATCGAGGAACTCAGGGAGCGGGTCGACGCGGTGGACCGCGAGCTGGTGCGTATCCTGAACGAGCGGGCACGCATCGTGCAGGAGTTGAGCGCGTACAAGCTGGAGGCGGGCGTACCGCTCTTCGACCCGAAGCGCGAGGAAGCGGTCCTGCGAAGGATCGCGGACCTCAACGAGGGGCCGATCTACGACTCCTCCATGCGCGACATCTTCGAGCTCGTCATGCACCGCATCCGGGATATCGAGGTTCAACGCGGGGAGTTCCAGAGGTAGATGGACGTTTTCGAACACGTAAAGATCAACTTAAAAACCGAGAACGGCATGATCCGGCCGAACACCTTCAGGGTGATCGCCGGTCCCTGCACGGTGGAGAGCCGCGAGCAGTTCGCTGCCGGCGCGGAGGCCGTGAAGCAGGCCGGCTTCGAGTACGTCCGTGGCGGGGCGTTTAAACCACGTACTTCCCCGTATTCCTTCCAGGGCCTCGGCGAAGAGGGACTGAAGATCATGGCCGAGATCGCGGGCGATCTGGACTTGAAGATCGTCACCGAAGTCATGGACCCCTACGACATCGAGCTGGTGATGGAGCACGCCCATGTGCTCCAGATCGGGGCCCGCAACATGCAGAATTACCCGCTCCTGAAGCGGGTTGGCGCGGCTATCGCGGGCACGGACCATGGGGTGCTCCTGAAGCGGGGCCTCTCGGCCACGGTGGAGGAGTGGATCCTGGCTGCCGAGTACGTGACGAGCGCGGGCGGGAACAACGTCGTGCTGTGCGAACGGGGCATCCGCACCTTCGAGCCGAGCACGCGCTTCACGCTGGACCTCTCCGCCGTGATCGTGGCCAAGCGTCTGACGGACCTCCCGGTCATGGTAGACCCGTCCCACGCGGCGGGCCGCAGCGACCTGGTGATCCCGCTCTCCAAGGCCGCCGTCGCGGCGGAGGCCGATGGCCTTATGGTGGAGAGCCACCACGACCCGCAGGAAGCCCTCTGCGACGGAGAGCAGGCGCTCCCGATACCGGCCCTCCTCGGCCTCAAGGACGTGCTTCGGCCCTTCGCGGGCGCGATGGGCCGGGAGGTCATCTAGTCTCTCTAGCGGTGCCCAGGAGACGCCCGTGAAGCCCCTCGGAGGAAGGTTCGTGCTGCTGCGCGAGATCGGCTCGGGGGGGATGTCCCGCGTGTTCCTTGGCCGCGACGAGATCCTGGACCGTCCCGTCGCCGTAAAGATCCTGAAGACCGAGTACGGCGGCACGGACATCGGCGCCCGCTTCCGGCGGGAGGGGCGCACGGCGGCGAAGCTCTCGCACCCAAACATCGTTCAGGTCTACGATGCCGGGGAGGGAGAGTTCGAGGGGCGCAGGGTCTCGTACATCGTGATGGAGTATCTCTCCGGCGGAGATTTGAAGGGGATCGTGGACCGGGGGGGCGCGCTTCCCGGGGCCATGCTCACGCGGCTGGGGGCTGACGTGGCGGCGGGTTTGGCGCACGCGCACGAGCGGGGTGTGATCCACCGCGACATCAAGCCCCGCAACGTGTTGCTGGACGAGAACGGCACCCCGAAACTTACGGACTTCGGCGTTGCCCGCGCCCTGGGCGAGAGCACCTCGACCAGCGCGGAATCTTACCTCGGGACGGCGGCCTACTCTTCCCCGGAGCAACTCAGGGGTGGCAAAATCACTGCCAAGAGCGACATCTACTCCCTGGGCGCCACCCTGTACCACGCCGCCGTGGGGGGACCGCCATTCGTCGGTGGCCCGCTGGACATCGCCACCCAGCAGACGGAGAAGCCCCTTCTCCCTCCACGCGCCCGCGGCGCGGCCATCGGCAGGGATTTTGAAGAATCCATCCTCGAATGCCTCTCCATTGACCCCGACCATCGTCCCGATGCCGGTGATCTGCAAGAGCGGTTGCTTCCATCAGGCGCCTCTGGCCCGGCCGCTTCACAAACAGGTCTTGGTTCCAACGGCAGGCCCTCCAGCACATCCGGCGGCGAGGGGACCGCGAAAGGCTCAGGGGTGGGGGCGATTCGGCGTATCCTCGGAAGGCGGGCTCCCGCTTCCGGGCCGCCGGAAGAGACGATCACGCTCCCCACCAGGACCTTCCGCTCGGGCGCGCGCCCGAGGAGGACGTTGGCCCTGCTGACCATGGCGCTCCTCTTACTCGTCCTCGCCGGCGCCACCGCGTGGACGATCCTGGGCTCGAACCCAAAAGAGGCGGCGACACAAAAGAACGCGGGCCAGGAGCAGGCGGTCGGCTCCCCTGGAAATGGGGATCAGAACCCCGGAACGAAGCAGGACACCGCCAACGAGGGCCAGGGAGACTCCGTCGGTGGTGGTACGGCAGGGGAGCAGCAGGACGATACGGGCCCGGCCCTGGCGCCGGGACAGGCGGAGCAGGCCGTCTTCGACATGTACTATCAGATGTCCTTCGCCAGGCCAGAGGCCTCGTATGAGTTTCTCTCAGAACGCCTACAGAACGAGATCGGCTCCGTCGAGAATTGGGCGGAGCAGGAAGATATCTACACGTTCACCTACATGGATTTCCAGGGATACGAGTATCCGCAGGCCACCATCTCTGGCGACGAAGCCAGGGTCGAGTTCCAGGTACGTCTGGATCACACCTGGGGCTCCGAGCTTCTTTCGGGCACCTGGGTGTGCGTCAACGAGGGAGGGGAGTGGAAGCTCGACCGCCTGGAGGACGAGGATCGGCAGCCCGCACAGGGTTAGGAAAGCCGCGAACGGTCTCCTCTACTTCCAGTTTCTCCGTTAGGCCCTATAATCGGGCGCGTGGTTCGTCTATCTGAAAGATTTTTGCTAGAGCGCGAGATCGGCTCGGGGGGGATGTCCCGCGTGTTCCTTGGCCGCGACGAGATCCTGGACCGTCTCGTGGCCATCAAGGTCCTGAAGACCGAGTACGGCGGCACGGACATCGGCGCCCGCTTCCGGCGGGAGGGGCGCACGGCGGCGAAGCTCTCGCACCCAAACATCGTTCAGGTCTACGACGCCGGGGAGGGAGAGTTCGAGGGCGAAGAGACCTCCTACATCGTGATGGAGTACGTGCCGGGCGGCGACCTGAAGGCGCTCATAGACGAGCAGGGGGTGTTGTCCGGCGGGCGGCTCTCGGCGGTGGGCGCGGAGGTGGCGGCGGGTTTGGCGCACGCGCACGAGCGGGGTGTGATCCACCGCGACATCAAGCCCCACAACGTGTTGCTTGAAGAGGGGGGGCGCGCGCGGCTGACGGACTTTGGCATAGCCCGTGCCCTCGACGCCAGTCAGGCGACCCGGACGGGCTCCTACCTCGGCACCGCGCTGTACTCGCCGCCGGAGCAACTCCAGGGCGAGGAGGTGACGCCCAAGAGCGACGTGTACTCTTTAGGCGCCACGCTCTACCAGGCCGCGACCGGAGAGGTGCCCTTCACCGGCACCCCCATAGAAATAGCCAGCCAGCACGTCCACAAAGAGCCCACCGCGCCCCGCGAGATCAACCCGGAGATCAGTACGACGATGGAAACCCTGATCCTCTCGTGCATGAGCAAGAACCCGGACACCCGTCCCACAGCCGACGAGACCAGGATCTCCCTGCTGGAAGCGGGCCGCGGGGCCCACGCCACCCGCGCCTACACGGAAGCCCCCGCCGAAGAACCCGCTACCCGGCGCACGCCACCACCAGCGCCACCCCGAGGGGCTTCCAGGGAAAGATCCCGCAGAACGGTTGCCGGTGCGCTGCTCGCGATACTCGGGCTTGTGGCCGTGATCGCGGTGATCGGAGCTCTCTTCCTGGCATCATCCAGGTTGCCCGGAAGCGGAGAGAAGGCGGACAGCGGAGGAGAACAGGCCGCGCAGGCAGGTGGCCAGTCGAACGACAAGCCTTCGGGTAATGGGCAGAGCGGGGCCGCCGGTCAGGGAGAACAGGGAGCTTCCGCTGGGCAGACCGCCAGCGCGTCGGCCACCTCGTCCGCGTCGTCCGGTAGCCAGTCGTCAGAATCTGGCCCGGACACGTCGGGAGGGTCGGCAGCGGAAGAGGCGTCCCGGATACTCGAAAAGGTCTATTCGACGGCGGCGGATGGCGACTACGGGGCGTCTTACCGCCTACTTTCGAGCGATTTCAAGGCGAGCACGGCGCCCACGCAGGCGCAATGGAGCGGCCAGTTCGACACCCTGGAGAACCTTGAGTTCGTCCGGGGGCCGAACACCACGGTGTCGGGGGACACCGCGACGGTTACCGGCATGACGATAGCGGAGCATACGGACCGGACGGAGCGGAACACGGCGACCTGGATCCTCGTGAAGGAAGGCGGGGAATGGAAGCTCGACGACATAAACATAACAAGCCAGGAGTTGCTATGACAGGCGCTTGCAAGGGACGGGAGTTTCTGTGAAAACGATATTCACAGCGATCGTCTCGGCCATTGTAGGGGGGCTGGTTGCCGCGCTGTTCGTTCTGGCGGGGATGGAGTGGCTGGGTGCGGGTTCTCCCGGCGAGGTGACCATCACGGAGTCCTCACCGCCGCCCATCTCCGGAGAGTCTGGCGTGTCCAGCGCCCCCGGCGCTTCCGGCGGCGCCAGCGGAACACGGGTGGGCCAAGTGTACGAGAGCCAGGGACCTGGCGTGGTGAGCATTGACGTGGCGTCGGACGTGGGACCGGCCGGGGGGTCGGGGTTCGTTCTGGATAAGAGCGGCCACATCATCACCAACCAGCACGTTGTGGAGGAGGCCAACGAGATCTCTGTCAAGTTCTCCAGCGGTGCCCGGAGAGATGCCCACATAGTTGGGGAAGACCCATCGACTGACTTGGCGGTGTTGCAGGTGGATGTGTCCAGGGAAGACCTGACGCCGCTGACGCTCGGGGATTCGGACTCCCTGGAGGTAGGGGAGCCGGTGATCGCCATGGGCAACCCGCTGAATGTGGGGTTGAGCGTGACGACCGGCATCGTGAGCGGCGTGGGGCGGCCGATCAAAGCCCCCAACAACTACACCATAGACGACGCCGTGCAGACCGACGCGGCCATAAGCTCCGGCAACTCCGGCGGGCCATTGCTCGACGCACGCGGAACGGTCATAGGCATCAACTCCCAGGTCGCCTCCGGCGGCCTGACCAACGTGGCGCAGGGGGTTGGCTTCGCGGTGCCGGTAAACACCGTCAAGAACGTGGTTCGCCAGCTCATCACCACGGGCGAGGTGGAACACGGCTACATCGGGGTGCAGATGTTCTCCGTCGGCATCGAGGAGCTGGAAGCCTACACCACCCTCTCCCAGGACCAGCTCCACGACAAGTACGGCCTGCCGCATAGCGGGGCCATAGTGAGCGAAGTCACCCCTGACGGACCGGCAGGCAGGGCAGGTATAGAGGGCGGTGAGGAGGAGGATATCGGGGGCTTCCCAGTGCCTGTGGGGGATGTGATCACCAGGGTCGCCGGACACAGCGTGACGACGCCGGACGATGTGATAGCGGTCGTCAACTCCCGCAGACCAGGAGACCCTCTGAAGCTCACCGTCGTCACCCCGGACGAGCAGCCCCGCGAGGTCGAGCTTACGGTCGGCACCCAGCCCGAAGGCTCGTAGGAGCCTGACAGCGTGGGCGTTTGCTTCGCCTGCGGCAAGGTGATACAGTCCCGCCTTGCCGTCTGGGACGGCGGATTGCAGGGCGTTGCGGAAGGGCATGGACACGGCTTTTCCAGGACAGGGAAACGCTGGGGGTAACGGTGGCGCGCGGTACGGTCAAGTGGTTCTCCGACGAGAAGGGCTATGGCTTCATCGAGAACGTGGACGGCAGCGGGGACGTATTCGTTCATTATTCTGAGATAGTCGGTGAGGGCTTTCGGACGCTGGAGGAAGGCAACGTGGTCGAGTTCGAGATTGTGGCCGGCCGCGGCGGTAAGATGCAGGCCTCGAAGGTCAAGGTCGTTGGCTAGAGAACAAAACGCAACCTTTCCATGCGGGCCGGGGCGAGCAAAGCCCCGGCCTATGTAGCTTCGGGGGATGATTTGCCGCAAGATGCCGAAGGATTGAAGCGCACTGCTGCCCACGAGGGCGTGGACGGCTACGTGAGGAGCGGCATGGTCGTTGGGCTGGGCAGCGGCACGACGGCGGCGTTCGCGGTGCGCCGGGTCGGAGAGTTGCTCCTTTCGGGTGAGTTGCGCGACGTGCGAGGGATACCGACCTCGGAGGCAACGTCCCGAATAGCCCGGGAAGCGGGCATTCCTCTGGTGGGACTCGATGACGCGCATCCCGATGTCACCATAGACGGGGCGGATGAGATTAACCCGGACCTCGACCTGATCAAAGGCCGGGGCGGCGCATTGTTGCGCGAGAAGATAGTGGCCGCCTCCGGGGGAGGACTCGTCGTCATCGCCGACGGTTCGAAGATGGTTGACGTTCTGGGCGAGGGGCCGCTCCCGGTCGAGGTAGACCGCTTCGGGTACGAGGCCACGTTGAGCGCCCTGGCATCTCTCGGATGCGAGCCCGAATTGCGGTTGCTTCCCAGCGACGAACCCCATCCGTTCGTTACCGACGGCGGAAATTACACGGTGGACTGTCTCTTTCCGCCCATCACGGACCCGGCGTCGCTGGAGATCGAAATACGCAGCATCCCCGGCGCCCTGGAATGCGGACTGTTCACGGGGCTTACCCGGGCGACTGTCGTTGCCCGCGAGGACGGCGTGGAAATCATTAAGGCCGGGATACCGTAGACCTCAGCCCTTCCTGGAACGCTACTCGGGCATGTCCGGTAGCAGGTTGTCGAAGAACAGATGCTTTATCAGGGTGCGCCGGCCGCGCACCCCGACTTTTTCAAATGTGTTGGAGAGGTGCCGCTGGACGGTGGGCTCGGAGATGAAGAGGCTGCGGGAGATCTGGCGGGTAGAGTAGCCCCGCACCACGAGCCCGACCACCTCCTCCTCCCTGGCGCTCAGGCCGTAGGCCGCCACGTTCATCCAGGCGACCTCCTCCGGCTTGGCTGGTTGAATCACGATCACCGTCTCGCTTGGCCGTTCGTCCGACGGCTCGGTCAAGGAGCCGTAGAGGGCGAGCCAACGCCCCGAGTGCGCCCGGACCCGCAGGCGTGGGATCAGGTTGAGGTCGCGGTCGGACTGCGGGGAGAGCGCCCGGCGCAGGGCCCCCGACACCATCCTGACCGTGATCGGAAGGTTGCCTTTCCGCCAGCCAGGATGCAGGTCTTCCAGGTCTCGCAGCCAGCGTTCCGCCGAAGGGGTGTGCGACACAACGTATCCCGATCCATCCAGGGTAAGTACGCCGGGCAGGTCTTCGGTGGCCAGACCCGACGTAGCCCGGGAGCGCAACGTGGCCGTCCTGAGGCCTGCGCCGACGTGCGGCGCTATCCGCTGGACCATGGCCGCCTCACCGCTGCGGAAGTCGGGATCTCCGGCCTCGCGCATCAGATCCATCCCTCCCCACATGCTTCCGTCCACGAAAGCTCCCCCGAGCTCGTGGCCGAGCCCGTTGGGTTTCAGTAATTCCCGGTACCTCATGCTGCGGTCCAGATGGCCCCCGGTGGTTTCGGAGAGGAGCTGTACGTTGTGGCCCCGGTCGAGCATCGAGATCATCTGTGGCAGGTCTTCCTCGAAGTAGATGCGATCCAGGAAAATGTTGCCGGACGCGCTGTCGTCCATGTCGAACCCGTCGGCGAGGCCGTGTGTGATCAGGTTGGAGGCAGGGTCTACCGTGGAGGCGCAATAAGCCTGGAACGGCACTGCTCGCTTGAGCCTCTCGGCCGTCCGGTGCAGTAACTCCGGCCTGTCAAGGCCCGCCACGGATAAACGTTTGATCTCGGAGCAGGTTCTTTGTTCGACACCACCCAGACGCACTGGTTCCGCATAGCCGACGGAAAGATCATCGAGCACTGGGCCAACCGGGACGACCTCGGAACCGCGATGCAGCTCGGCTGGACACCGCCCTCGCCGCTGTACATGGTCAGGATGTTCCTAGCGACCCGCCGGGCCCGCCGGGATGTCCGGTAATGATCGTCGGGCGCGGGTCCCGAACCACGAAATGACATGGATGGACGGATTGGCGGATACGTCGAACGCCTGGATCGCATGGGGACCGCCTCCGCGCCGCACACGAGCCTGGCCCACCTCCTGATCGACTACCACATCGGGCTTTACGGAGAGGCGTCACGAAAACGTCCTATCTGCAAGCCGCTAACCTCGCCCTCACGAGCCTGATTTTCGGGCGGGCGCCAGCGTGGGAATCCGGCGCGTACTGCATCCCATGGAGACCAGGCTCTCCTGGACGATGCCGGTGCTAACCAGGTCATACTGCTCTCAGCGTTCGTTCTCCAGAGCATCCTCGGCTTGCAAAATGCGTGATGAACGTCAATCCTTGTTGGAGACACGCACGGAGAACGAAAAGTCAGGCTGAACCGTACCGGACAGAAAGGAGCAAGCATGAACCCGCAACCAGGCGCCAACGAGGCGGTGGGAAGAATACAGATCGTCCGCCCGGGTTCTCTAGAAGACACGATGCCGCAAGGCGTTCTCGGAGCGGATGCGATCTCCCGGCAGACCACCGGCTCGGAAGGGCTCTTCATGTCGCCGCTCGGGGTTCCAGTGGAGATCGAGGCCGAAGTCGAAATAGACGCCAACTCTGTGGGCAGCCGATGACGGAACCAGAGTACTATCCCCAGATCTCCGGTGACGGTGATTCTGATGCGAGCGTGACCATACGGGACATGATCATGGGTTTCAGGAAGACCCAGATGATCTACACCGCCGCCAGGCTCGGCATCCCCGACCTGCTCGAAGACGGGCCGCGAAGCGCACCAGATCTTGCGGGCGACACGAGGACGGACCCGCGGTCTCTATATCGCCTGCTGCGCGCGCTATCTGGACTGGGTGTCTTCACAGAGACACAGGACGGGCGCTTCGGACTCACGCCCCTCTCGGAAACCCTGCGAAGCGGAGCGCCTGGCTCGCTGCGGGGTATGGCCCTGCTCTACGGCGATGGGTGGATGTGGCAGGCTTATGGGGCGATGTTCTACAGCGTCAGTACCGGCCTTCCGGCTTTCGAACGGGTCCACGGCCAATCGTTCTACGAGTACCAGGAACTCCACCCGGCGGCAGCCGCAATCTTCGATGGGGCGATGACTTCGTTCTCGGGGCTGGAGTCTGCGGCGGTCTTGCTGGAGTACGATTTCTCCAGCACCAGGAGCATCGTCGATGTCGGAGGTGGCCGGGGCGCCCTGCTGGCCGCGATCCTGAACGCGCACTCCGGGGCTCGCGGCGTAGTATTCGACCGGCCCGAGCTCGCGGACGGCGCGGCGGAGTTGTTGAGACGTGCTGGCATCGCCGATCGCTGCGATTTCGTCGCGGGCGATTTCTTCGATGGGGTTCCGGGAGGAGGTGACGTCTACATTATGAAGAGCGTCCTGCATAACTGGGACGATGGGAGTAGCCTCAGCATCCTGAGGAACTGCCGGGATGCGATGGGACCGGATGCCAGACTCCTCGTCGTGGAGAGGGTCGTGCCCGATGGAGACGAACCCTCGGAGGCGAAGCTCTTCGACGTCAACATGCTGGTTACGACGGGCGGACTCGAACGAACCAGGTGGGAGTACGCGGCTCTCTTCGAACGGGCCGGGTTCGAGTTGACCCGCATCGTTCCGACGAACTCTCCCGTGAGCGCGGTAGAGGGACTGCCGCGTGAACCGGCGTAATTTCGAGAGCGGATGTTCGACGAATGAGATCGGAGATGAAACCCGGTATTGAGACGGATCACCTGTTCCTGCGTCCGCTATCCACGGCCGACGCGGAGGCCCTGTACCGCATCTCGAACGAGCCGCCCGTGCGCCGGTTCCTGTGGGATGACGAGCCCGTTTCTGAGACCGCAATTCTGGAGACCGTCGCCGAGAGCGGACGTATGTTCTCCACGGACGGTGTGGGCCTGTTCGGGGTGTGGCCACGCGGCAGCGGGGAACTCGCTGGTTTCTGCGGGTTCTGCTACGCGCCGGGAGGGTCGGGTGAGATCGAGCTGTCGTACGAGATCTCATCCCGGCTGTGGGGACGTGGTCTCGCCACCGAGGCGGCCCGGGCCTGCCTGGGCTACGCTTTCACTCAGACGAATCTGGAATGGGTAGTCGCGGGCGCGGATGCGCCCAACGCCGCCTCGCTGCGCGTGATTGAGAAGCTCGGCATGAAGCCTGTAGACGAGGTTTCGCCTGAACAGCCTGGCGTACCCTACTTCACCATCAGCCGGGACGATCTCCTCGCAACAGCTAACAGTGGAGCGTTCGGCTAGCTGACGGTCCCGAAGCCGGTGCGGACGCCGGAGCGGCTCCGGCCGGTGCGCTCCTTCTCCACGACCAGCTTGTAGATGGATTCGAGCATGACGTAGACGGTCGCCTTCCCCTCCTGCATATCCACGCGCAGGTAGTCGTCCGTTACCTCGATCTTGTTCACATCATCCGCTTCCACGGTGAAGGTATCCCTGCGGTCCCAGATCACGAGGTTAGCCTCCTCATCCCTGGCCTGGTCCACGATCTTGCCCACGAGTTCCTTGTACATGTTCTTACTCTCCCGTATTCTCTTAACGGCAAACGTCCGAGGTATTTTACTTGAGAAAGGGCATCCGGTAGCGGACGTACTCCGCCCGGCGCCTGTACTAAAATACCCGGCGATCAACCCACGAGCGCGAAACGGATGCCTGGGTACCGACTTGAAGGACGCAGCACGAAGAATACGCAAACTCGACCGGGCGCTATTCGCGGCGGTATTCCGCGTGAAGTGGTCACCGTTCACGCACGTGATGCGGGTCTTCACCTTGATCGGAACCGCAGGATTTCTATGGGGCGTTATCGCCGGCTTCGCGTTCTTGTTCAACGGGTTGGACCTGTGGTCTCTGGCCGTTCCGTGGGGTGCGGTGGCAGCCTCCTGGATCGTCGCAGAGTTCTCCAAGCACCTTTTTGACCGCGCGCGCCCATCTATCTCGAACTCGGAGATTGCGCCGCTCGTCAAGACGCCGTCATCCAGCTCTTTCCCCTCGGGCCACGCGGCGACGGCCGCCGCTGGCGCCCTAACGCTCTCATTGACGTACCCGCCTTTCGCCCCCTTGCTGGTGCTTGCGGGGCTGCTAGTCATCCTCTCGCGCGTTTACCTTGGTGTTCATTATCCCTTCGACGTGCTGGCCGGCATGACCATAGGGATCGTGGTGGCCTCGCTGTTTCTGACGGTCGCGGTGTTTCTGGCGTGAAGCTGCTTACCAGCCATTCTGGCGCAGCGCGATAGAAAGTAAACGTGAGCACCGCACGCCACTACACCATCGGGGCCGTAGCCCAGGACCTTCGGGCATTGGAGACGCTGGAAGGCCGGATCGGGGACCTCGATGCGCCTTCCGGATCATTGCTCGTGCTGGCGCGCCGGAGGGATGAGCGCCTCATCCGGCTCACCGTCCCCGGGGCCGAGATTCGGCGGGTCGAGACCAGCCTCTCGAGGGCGCAGTGGTTCGAGTTCGCGAGCGCCTACCTCGGCGTTACCTCCGTCAGCGTTCTGATGGGAGCCGTCCACCTTCCGACCGGCCTCATCGTGCAGGCGGTCATGACCCTCGCGGCCATCGTTGGGCTCGTGATCTACCACCGCAGGCCGCACCTCCAGAAAAAGCTCCTGGAGCTGGCGCTGCCGGAGAAACTCGCCAGCGAATGGAACGCAGCTTTCCCCGGCGGGATCGCCCTTGCCCTCGTCACCGTGACGGAGGATCATTTCGACGAAGCGCAGGAGATTTTCCTGGAACAGCAGGATCTCCGGGCAACGCTAGCCGTGGACCGAAAGCCGGTTCTCTAGCGCGGCGGCTTTCGGCCCATGCTAGCCGGCTGACTAGCTGATAAGCTAATCTCATGATCGTCCGCGAGCGCCCCGACTCTTTCGTGCTGATCCAGCAGCACGATCACGCGCTCGCCTCCGGCGAATTCGCCCGGCACTGGGCTGAACCACCACGCCCGTTCGAGGCCGCTGTCCACGCCATCGCGAACCACGATGTGTCGTGGAAGGGGCCGGATTCGTCCATCCGCTGGAACGAGGATGCGAACCGGCCCTACTCGTTCGTGGACTACCCGGTCGAAGAGAAAATCCAGGCTTATGCCAGGGGACTGGACGGGCTGGAGTCCGGCGCCCCCTACGCGGCCTGCCTGGGAAGCATGCACTATGAGAGGCTGCTGCGCGAGTTCGGCAGGACGGACGCCGAAGCGCAGTTCGTCGAGGCGGAGTCCGGCCGCCAGGAGCGGCTCCGCCGGGATATGGACCCGGAAGAGGTGGAGAACCTGGGGCGCAACCTCAACCTGCTACGGCTGTGCGACGGTCTCTCGCTGTTCGTTTGTCTCAACGGGCCTGACTCCTCGGACTACCCGCCGCCCTACCCCGGCGGCTTCCGCTTCGACGGGGAGACCTACCAGCCGGTCTGGAAGGATCCGAACACCCTGCGCCTGCGGCCCAACCCGTTCACAGCGGAGTTCGAGATCTCCCTTCCTTACCAGGAAGTCAGCAGAGACCGTCGAAACATCGGCGAGGGCCGGATAGACATTCGCGTAACCTTGTAGTTTTGGTGTAGTATCACGCCTTGTATTTTCTTTGATTTCAGAAAGGACTTTCATGCGGGACGCATCCTATGACTTCTTGAAGAGGCTACTCTCAACGCCGGGACCGAGCGGGCGAGAGAGCAATGTGGCGAGGGTCTGGCGGAAGGAGGCGGAGACTTTCGCCGGTGTCCGGGGCGACAGGATGGGTAACTCCTTTGCCACGTTGAATCCTGGAGGCGGACCAGGGGTGATGCTGTCGGGTCATATAGATGAGATCGGGCTGATGGTCACCCATGTGGATGAACAGGGCCTCATCCGGTTCTCGGGCGTCGGCGGCTGGGACCCGCAGGTGCTCGTGGGGCAGCGGGTGCGTTTCCTGACTAGGAACGGGGAAGTCCCCGGCGTCATCGGCAAGAAAGCCATCCATGTCATGGAGGCGGATGAGCGCAAGAAGGTCTCCGAGATCAAAAGCCTCTGGGTGGACATCGGCGCCAAAGACGGCGCCGATGCGAAGGGGATGGTCGAGATCGGGGACGTTGGGGTTCTGGATCAGGATCTGCTAGAGCTGCCCAACGGCCGCATAGCTTCGCGCTCCCTGGACAACCGCATGGGCGCTTTCGTGGTGCTCGAGGCGCTCAGGCTGCTCTCTGAGCGGGAGAACTTGGCCGCAGAGGTCGTTGCGGTGGCGAGCGTGCAGGAGGAGATCGGACTTTTCGGCGCCCGCGGCGCGGCTTTCGGCCTGAACCCGAACGCCGCCATAGCGGTCGATGTCACCCACGCCACGGACACGCCCGGTATCCCGAAAAACCAGCACGGCGACCATCCGCTGGGGAGAGGTCCCGTTATCGGGAGGGCTGCAATATCAAGTCCTATCGTCGTGGACGGGCTAATTGCGGCTGCCGGGCGGGAGGACATCTCCTACACGGTAGAGGCCGGTTCCCGCTCTACGGGGACCGACGCGGACGCCATCCATTTCGCGCGGGCTGGCATCGCGACGGGGCTGGTGTCCTGCCCGAACCGCTACATGCATTCGCCGAACGAAATGGTCGAGCTCTCGGACCTGGAGGACTGCGCCCGCCTCATAGCGGCTTACGTGGGAGGACTTGACGAAGACACGGACTTCGTCCGCTAACTTCCTGGATACGTACTCTTGGATCAGGAAAGACATGCCTCGGCCTGGGTCGAGATTTCGTTGCTCCTCACGGTCTTCTTCTTCGGGAGCAACTTCGTGGCGGTCAAGCTGGTGGTCGAGGACGTGCCGCCGCTGCTGTTCGCGGCGGTGCGTTTCACGGCCGCTGGCCTGCTGCTCTATCTGCTGCTGCGCCTGATCGAACCAGCCACCCGGCTGAAGCGGAAGGACTTACTACCCGTTCTTGGCCTCGGTGTCGTGGGCATAACGCTAACCCAGTCCGTGTTCACCATCGGGGTGAGCCTGACGACCGCTGCCAATACCGCCCTGATCTACTCCACGGCCCCTGTGTGGGGGATGCTCCTCGGATTCTTCCTCGGGTTGGAGAAGCCACGACTCTCTGGCATTGCCGGGGTGGGTTTGTGTTTGATCGGGGTGGCTACCATCGTGTACGGTGGCCTGGAACTCGATGGCACCAGCCTCCCCGGCGATGCACTCATACTCGCCGCCGCCGTCTGCTGGGGCAGCTACACGATGCTCTCCCTCGGTTTACTCCGGCGCTACTCGCCGCTAGCCGTCGCTGCCTACCCCATGGTCCTCGGCGGTCTCGCCGCATTTCCGCTGTCCGCCCTAGACCTCGACGTGGATGTGACCTCGCTCGATGGGACCGTGTGGTTCGCCGCCCTGTACTCCACGCTGTGCTCCTCGGCCTTCGGGTTCGCCGCCTGGCAGCGGGGCGTTTCCCGCGTCGGGGCGAACCGGGTACTCGTCTACCAGTACCTCGTGGCCGTCACCGGTGTCAGCGCCGGCATCCTGCTCCTCGACGAGAGTTTCGGCTTCCAGCAGGTGCTCGGCGCGGCCATCGTGCTCGCTGGCGTGTACCTGGCGCGCCGCCGGTAGGGTGGATAGCTAACGGGCGCGGCTGACGCGGCGCCGGTTCTGACGCCGTGTGACGGCCCTGTCCGATGGTTCCGGGAGGATGAAGATCAGGGCTAGGATCACGAGCAGGGCGAGGCTGGCGATAAGGCTTACTAAGGACAGCAAGAAGGCAAGGACGTAGAAGAACGTGCCAAGCACGTAGCGCCGGGTCATGGCGCGTATCATGGTGGGGTCCAGGCGCTCGTCCAGCAGCCTGCGGCTGCCCGCGGCGTATAGCCAGAGCAGGGTGAAGAAGATGGCCGTAAGCAGCAAGGTCCCGGAATACAGGGCCCCGGCGGTGATGCGCTCGGCGGTGGTCCCTTCGAAGAACTCGGAGAGCACGGCGGTGGGGAAGGGGATAAAAGCCACGAACATCAGGAACAGGATGTTCAGAAACAGGAGCGTATGATCCGAGCGCACGATGAACCGGAACCGGTTGTGGTGGTTCGCCCAGATCACACCTATCTGCAGGAAGCTGACCACGTACCCCATATAGGAGGGCCAGAGTTCGGCGAGCTGCCCCGCCAGCGTCGAGCCCAGCGGCATGTTCTCCATGTGCGGAACCCCGATTTCGATGACGAGCAGCGTGATCGCGATGGCGAACACCCCGTCTGAGAAGGCTTTTATTCTGTCCGTGTCGCTATCGGTGCCGTTCTGAAGCTCCATGCCCGCCTCCGCCCCTTCTTCGTCGACCCCCACTTCATAGTTTGCACCATCGGGCACGCGCCGCGCAACGAGAAGAATTCTTTATTCTGAAAGTACGCTTCGGGCCTGGTAAAGACAGCTATTGATACGCCACCTCTGCGGGGCCGCCTGCGCGACTACGCTACTGGATCAACCCATCTTCGGGGAACTTTTCGTCACCACGGCATCAGCCAGCGTCTCGATGCGTTTCGCCAGCCACCCGGCAGATTGCTCATGTTCGGGCTTCATGAGCACGGATCGCAATACGCGCACGCTGTCGGTGTCACGATGGATATCGGGGTGCAGGGCGGCGAAGTCCCCGGCGCTGACGCGCAGGGTAGAGAGGAAGATGGGATCTTTCTCGTCGGACATACCGGCGTGCAGGATCTCATCCGTGGCCCGGTCGATAGCTTGCATGGTGCGGCGGTCGGGGAAGTACGTGACTATATCCAGGGTAGGATGCAGATGCAGCGTTACGGCCTTGCCTTCGTCTACGCGGGCGGCGAAGTCCTGCGCGGCCCGGAGGCTGGCGGCGAGGATCGGACCGAGGCCACTGTCGCGCTGGAGCGGCAGCGCCTGAAGGGTGAGCCACAGGGCGCCAGCGGCGGCGCCAGCGCGGGAGCATTCCAGGGAGATCTCGCCGAGGTGCAGATCGTCGCTGGTGAAGTAAGTGTAGGGCGAATCGTGCAGGTAGAAGCGGGCGACGGAGGGGTTGGCGAAGAGCACGGCCCCGCAACCGTAGGGCTGGAGGCCGTGCTTGTGGGGGTCCACGACGACCGAATCACAGGAGGCGATGGCCTCGTAAGCGGGACCGCCAAACAGCGCGAAGAATCCGCCATATGCGGCGTCTACGTGCAGGCGCACGCCGTAGCGTTCGCGCAGGCTGAGGGCCTCGTGTACGTCGTCCACCGCGCCGAGCCCCGTGGTCCCGGGTGTGAGCACGACGGTGCCAACGTCACCGCACCGGCAGGCGGCTTCGACGGCGTCGAGGTCGATGCGGCCGTCGGGGTGCGCGGGGACCGGCTTCGAAGAGACCCCGAGTACCTGACACATGCGCCCGTGGGTGTAATGGGCGCCTTCGGAGTAGACGATGGTGGCCTCGGGCCGCAACTCCCGGGCGACCCACAGCGCCTCCAGGTTGGCGATGGTGCCGCTGGAGGTCAGATGCCCCAGCGACTCCTCGGGTAGGCCGAACATGCCGGCGAGCATGCGCATGACCTCCATCTCCATCGGTGAGGTTGCCTGCGAGGCGTCCAGCGCATGGTTGTTTGGGTTGACGATCATGGCCGCCAGGTAGCCCGCCACGGCGATGGGATGCGGCGCCTTGAGCATCTGTCCGGCGTAGCGCGGGTGGAAGAAAGGCAGGTTGGCGTCCATGCGGGCGGCGTACTCATCCAGCAGGCCGTCCAGACCCTCGGGAAGATGGGTGTCGGGAAGTGCGCCCCAACGGGCTTCCCAGGCCTCCACACCGCTCAGGACGCGCTCGATCAGGGCACGGCGGGAGGTGGGATCAGGCACTTTCGACGATCTCCAGGGCAACGAGTATCGGGATTCGGCCCCCGCACGGATTACCTGTATGACACTGAATCATCGCCAAGTCTCGCGCAACACCCTCAACCAGTTCTCGTGCGCAAGCTTCCTCAGCTCCGCATCATCGTAGCCGCGTCTGCCGAGTGCGTCCAACAGCTTCGGCAGGCCGGAGGCGTCGCCGAGATCCCGGGGCATCTTCGCCCCGTCGAAGTCCGAACCGAAGCCGACGCGGTCGATCCCGATGCGCTGGACGAGATAATCCACGTGTCGTACCAGTGTCTCCAACGGCGTGTCCACATCATCCTTGCCATCTTCGCGCAGGAAGCCGACGGCGAAGTTCACGCCGACCATGCCGTCAGAGTCCCGGATCGCATCGAGTTGCCGATCCGTGAGGTTGCGGGAGGCCGGGCAGAGGGCGTAGGCGTTGGAATGGGTCGCGACCAGCGGCGCGTCCGTCGTCGCCGTCACGTCCCAGAATCCCCGCTCATTGAGGTGCGAGAGGTCTACCAGCACCCCGAGCCGGTTGCACTCGCGCACCAGTTCCCTGCCCGCATCCGTGAGGCCGGGACCCGTGTCCGGCGACGACGGAAACTTGAACGGGACCCCGTGCGCGTAGGCGTTGGGTCGACTCCACACGAGCCCGAGCGAGCGCAGGCCCGTTTCGTACAGTTCCTCGAGCGCGCCAGGGTCCGGGCCGAGGTTCTCCGCGCCTTCGAAGTGTAGGATTGCGGCCACCTCGCCGATCTCTAGGCAGTTCTCGATCTCCTGTACGCCGCGCACGATCCTCAGGCTGCGCTCGGCTTCCAGCCGGGAAAGGCCATCCGCCAGCGCATCGGCGATGCTTCGGGCGTATGCCGGGTCGATGGGAGGTGCGTCCGCGATTTCGTATCCGCCTTTCGAGATCTTGAGGGCGGACTCTTCGTTCCAGCCGTCCTCCTCGCGGTTCGGCACGAAGCAGGCGAAGAACCCACCGCCAAAGTTCCCCTCGCGGGCGCGCGGAAGGTCGATGTGGCCGGCCTCGCTGCGCTCCAGAAAGGTGCGCCCCTTCCCGCGTCGTGGCAGGTGCAGGTTCAGCAGCGTGTCGTTGTGACCATCTATTACCGGTATTCCTTCCATCCGGCCGATGATACAGGCAGTTTGCTCACATGGCATCGCTGATTGTCATAGGCACTGCTGCAATATTTTGCAAGGCGCGCTGAGGAAAAAGCGGGCCGCCGAAGCGGTCCCACCAGTAATGCTCTAATTGGAGTCTTGCAGATCAGTACTTGGGGATGCTAGGGTCTATCTCGTCGCTCCAGGCCAGGATGCCGCCAGCGACGTTGTAGACATCGCCGTAGCCGGCGTTCTGCATGAGCCTGACGGCATCGGCGCTTCTGACGCCACTGCGGCAGTAGACCGCGATCTCACCGCCGTTGTTATCGACCTCGACGAGGCGCTCGGGCAGCTCGCCCAGCGGGATGAGCTTCGCCCCGAGGTTCGCCACCTCATACTCGTGCGGCTCGCGCACGTCCAGAACGAACACATCCTCTCCATTGTCCATCTTCTGCTTGAGGTCGGAGACGGACATCTCTGGTACCTTGTCTTCCTCTTCCTGGGCCGCCTGCGGGATACCGCAGAATTCCTGGTAGTCGATCAGCTCGGTGACGCTGGGGTTCTCCCCGCAAACCGGGCAGTCCGGGTTCTTCCTGAGCTTCATCTCCCGGAAGTTCATTTCGAGCGCGTCGTACAGCATCAGACGCCCGACGAGCGGCTCCCCGATGCCGAGTATGAGCTTGACCGTCTCCGTCGCCTGCACGACCCCGATGGCTCCTGGAAGTATTCCGAGAACCCCGCCCTCGGCGCAGCTCGGCACCAGCCCGGGCGGCGGCGGCTCGGGGTAGAGGCAGCGGTAGCACGGGCCTTCCTCGGCGTAGAACACGCTGGCCTGGCCCTCGAAGCGGAAGATGGAGCCGTACACGTTCGGCTTGCCAAGGAGGACGCAGGCGTCGTTGACCAGGTAGCGGGTCGGGAAGTTGTCCGTGCCGTCAACGATCACGTCGTAGTCCTTGAGGATGTCGAGGGCGTTCTCGCTGGTGAGCGCCTCCTCGTGCACGACGACATTTACATTCGGGTTGATGTCTTGTATGCGATCCCTGGCGCTCTCGACTTTCGGGCGGCCCACGTCGGAGGTGCCGTGCAGGATCTGGCGCTGCAGGTTCGACTTGTCAACCACGTCGAAGTCGACGATCCCGATGGTCCCGATCCCCGCCGCCGCCAGATACAAGGCGAGCGGGCTTCCAAGGCCGCCCGTGCCGACGGTGAGCACCTTCGCCTGCTTGAGTTGCTTCTGCCCGTCGAGCGCAACCTCGGGCATGATGAGGTGGCGGCTGTAACGGGATATCTCGTCGTTCGAGAGTTCGACGGCCCCGTTGGGTGACGGTACTAACGGCTGTCGCGTCTGCATCTATGAAATCCTTCCGATTGTTGATAACGTGCGGGAGAAAGCGCGTCCGAAAAACTACCTACATCGCCTTCCGGCCGAGCCGCCGGCGATGGATGGGATTATGGAGAGCTCGTCGCTATCGCCAACTTCGGTGTCAGAGCCGTCGAGGTAGCGGATGTCCTCGTCGCCCTTGTACACGTTCACGAAAGAGCGGAGCTTGCCGTCACCGGTGTACAGGTGCTGGCGCAACTCAGGGTGTTGTCCAGTGAGGTCGTCTAGGGCCGCGCCAGCGGTGCCGCCGCCGACCTCCACCTCGGAGTTGCCTCCCGTATACTGTCTGAGCGGGGTTGGAATCCTGACCTTCGGCATAATAGGCTCCTTCTCGTCTGCTAACTTACGATCAACTGTTCTTCGTCGTAACCCGACCGGTCGTCTCTAAGTGTCCACGATCGTGTATCTTCGGCCCCGTTCTCGGAGATGGAGGAGATCAGATACGACCAGCCGGGCCAGGCGTGTTCGCGGTCGTAGTCCGAGGGCTCGGCCGGATGGTCGGGGTGCGAGTGGTAAACGCCCAGGATGTCTATGTCCCGCTCGCCCGCCCGCTTCTCGAAAGCTATGTACTCTTTTGGGTCTATGAGGAAGCGGTGCCCGCGCTCGTTCTCCTCGAAGGTGTTCTCCGCGCGCCATACATCGACCACAATCTTCATCTCACCAACATCCATACCCACGATTACGCCGGAGCATTCCTCGGGGTAAGACTCTATCGCGTGTTCGTGAATGCGATCTACATCGCCGGGGACGAACTTGAGCGGCAAGTTTACTCCTCCCAGAAGCTCTCGGAGAGGTATTTGTCGGCCCCGTCGCACAGGATAGTCACGATGGTCCCCGACTCTATCTCCCGAGCCACCTTCGCGGCGGTCGCCACGGCAGCCCCGGCGGAGATGCCGATGAGGATTCCCTCCTCGCGCGCGACGCGCTTGACCATCTCGTAGGCGTCTTCCGTGGGGGTGCGCCGGTTCTCGTCGGCAATCATCGGGTCGTAGATGGCCGGCACGATGGCGCTCTCCATATGCTTCATGCCTTCGAGGCCGTGGAACGGAGAATCTGGCTCGAAGGAGATCACGCGTATATCCGGGTTATATTCCTTGAGGCGGCTCGCGGTGCCCACGAAGGTGCCGCTGGTCCCGAGGCCCGCGACAAAGTCTGTGACCTCGCCGTTGGTCTGATGCCAGATCTCGGGCGCCGTAGACTCGTAGTGCGAGCGCGGGTTGGCCGGGTTGCTGTACTGGTCGGGGTAGAAGTAACGCTCCGGATCCTCTGCGTACAGCCTGCGGGCCTCGCGGATCGCACCGTCCGAGCCTTCGCCGGGGTCGGTGAGCATGAACTCCACGCCGTAGGCACGCAGGATCTTCTTGCGCGCCTCGCTGGCGTTTTTAGGCATGCACAGCTTGACTTTGTAGCCTAGAGCGGCCCCGATCCAGGCGTAGGCGATTCCGGTGTTCCCACTCGTCGAATCCAGGATGATCTTGTCCCGCGTCAGGGCGCCGGATTCCTCGCCGTCCCGGATCATCCACAGCGCAGGACGGTCCTTGACCGAACCGCCGGGGTTGTACCATTCGGCCTTCCCGAAGATGCGAACCCCAGGTGTTTCAGCGGAGATGGCGGGCAACTCCAGAAGCGGCGTGTTTCCTACGAGGTCTACGTTGCAAGTGCCTGCTGCGGCCTGTTCGTTAATCCGAGTAATCATGTCGGGATTAATTATACAGCGCGGGGAGCGCACGTCCAAACCGGCGGAGAATCCGTCCAACGTGATAGCCGGAAGGCCCATGGAGAACCTCCCGGCTATGGCTGGTGCGATGCGTACATTGTACAGGAGTACAAAACCCTCGCACTACGGATTAGAGTTAAGGAATCATTAATTAGCCTAAAGTTTCTAGAACGTCGCGCAAGTCGCGGCGGCGGCAGGTGAAGATGGGGGTGTCGAGTTCGGTGTAAGAGCTTGCATCCGACTCGCGCAGCTCCATCATCAGGTCCTGAAACTTCTCAGGGGACTCGGCCTCGAAGGAGAGTATGAACTCGTAGTCTTCGATGCCGAAGCAGTAGGCCGTGTTGTTCTTGACCGGGTAGTGCTTGCGCCCGATCTGCATGTGCTCGTTCATCATGCGCTGGCGCTGGTCGATAGGCAGACCGTACCAGGCCCTCGTCTTCACGAACGGGTAGACGAACAGGTACTCGCCCTCGCCGGGGACGATGTAGCGGCGGTTCTCGAAGCCAGGCGTGTGCTCACCGACGTAGATGGAGCGCCGTGCCAGCCCGAAGTACGAGTAGGACACGTTCAGGTACTTACCAAGACCGGTCTTCATCAGGGCTGACTGCATGGCCTCGAATGCGTCGAGGTCGTGCCCGATCCTCCACAACATGAAATCTGCGTCGGAGCGGAGGCCCATGAGGGAGAACGAGCGGAGAAGCATACCGCCGGAATGTTCCCCTACGGCGGCGAGGAACTCATGCTTGCCGGCCTCGCGCTCGTCGTCCAGGAGCCGGCGCCAGAGCGGGTCGAGCTTGAAGAACACGTAGTTGACGTACTGCGCGGGGAGCTTCTCTTCCTGCGCCTGCTGCTCACGCATGCGGGTCTCGGTCATGGTCTCTCCTTTCCTCTGACTACGCTCGGGTCTCGGGTGTAAGGTCTTTTGTGGCGCGGGTTTCGCGCAACTCGACGCGGTTCCAGAAGTCCAGGTCTTCGGATGCCTGGGGCAGCTTCTTGTAGATGGCGTAGTAGACGAGCGTAAGGGCGACGCCCCACGCGGCCATCTCGGGGATTCCGAGGGCCACGCGGGTAATGGCGTTGACGTGCGCAACCTGGGTGTTGAAGAGTTCCGTGCCGAAGTTGGCCGTGACGATCCTGATGTTGAGCAGGAAGTTGGCGACGCCGGTGGAAGCGTTCACGATCGCAAGCAGGGCCGTGCCCCAGACCATCGCCCGCGCGACCAGGCGTTCGCGGAAGAGCTTGCGCAGCGAAGATTCCTGGGTTGGCGTTCGCGGGTCGAGGCTCTGTTCGGCGAAAGCGCGAACCACCGGATGCCCGAAGATGATCGAACCGCCGAACACCAGGACGACGACCACGCTGCCGGCCGTGTCCTTGAGCGCATAGAGGATTCCATCCACGAACCAGAAGGCGAGAATGCCACGTACCATCGCGTTCAGGCCCAGGAAGCCGGTGATCAGGTTCAGGCGCCTGGTGATGAAGAACAGGTCCACGAACACCCAGCCGACCGGTATCAGGGCGGCGAGCAGGTACGTCGGCACGGCGCCCAGCGTGTCCGTCAGGTACGCGAGGGTCAGGATAGGGACCACCGCGCCGAGCAGGATGTCCAGGAAGAGCTTTGTGGGGCGGCTCATGATCTCCCATTCTACGATCCTACGGCCGAAGACCGTACCCCGCTAGCGTCTGACGCCTGATGCCTCAAGCCCGAAGTTGCTCTCGTACAACTCCGAGATCCGTGCCAGCTCGTCATCCGTCAGGGCTGGCGTGTCAGGGGCGGCGGTGAACTCGTCCAGTTGCTCCTCGCCGTAGATGTTCGGGAGTGTGGAGACGACTTCAGGCGACGCGAGACAGAACTTGAGCGCGGCCTGACTGAGGCTGCGCTCGCCACTCTCGGTCAGGAAGGATAGCTGATCCACTTTCTTCAGACCGTCAAGCAGCCACTCCTTTGGGCGGTGGCGGCGATGGTCGTTCTTGCCGAAGGTGGTGTTCTCATCGTAGTGGCCTTCGAGCATTCCGCTGGAGTGGGGGACGCGCACGATGAGGCTCGTGTCTGTCTCCCCGGCGGCTTCGATGAGGCCGCGGCCAGGGTCCTGTTCAAGCAGGTTGTAGATCATCTGCACGCCGCTAATATCCCGCTCGCGCATGGCCTGTACGCCTTCGTCGAGCCATCCGATCTTCGGCCCCAAAGCGACACCGTATGCCCGCAACTTGCCCTCTGCCTTGAACTCGTCCATGAGGGCGAAGAGCGCGTCGTCCTCTACGGCGTCCATCTTGGTGTTGTGGAGCTGGAGGAGATCCACGTAGTCCGTGCCGAGGCGTTTCAGGCTCTCGTCCAGGGCGAAGCGGATGAAGTCTCTGGACCAGTCCTGGGGACGTTCCTGCTGGCCGCGGCGGGCGGTGTGGTTGTAGAAGTCGTAGCCGATCTTGGTGGAGATCACGACCTCATCCCGCATGTGCCCGAAGGCGTCACGCAGGATCGTCTCCCCGAGCCCCGAGCCGTAGGTGTCTGCGGTGTCGAAATAGTTGATGCCCCTCTCGTGAGCCTGCCGCAGCAGGTTGACGGATTTTTTCTCGTCCACTTCACCCCACCAGCCGGTGGAGACCGTCCACACTCCGAAGCCCACTTCGGAGACGCCGATGTCCGTGCCCGCGAGGTTGCGATACTTCATGCTCCACCCCTGATCCATATCTCTTGCCGAAGTTCCATAACTGATGAGTACTACATTGTATCGCTCGGCGCTGTTGACTTTATCTCAACCCGCGAGTCCATATAATCCGGCGAATGCCGGGAGAAAACATGATCGCCGCCTATGCCGGGGGAGAGTCCGGAGCGCAGGCCGCAGCCCGCGCCGGCTCCGCGATAGTGGTGGTGGACGTGTTCCGGGCGAGCACGACGATAGCGGTACTGGTATCCAGGGGCGCCCGCGTGGTGCCGGTGGCGTCCATCGAGAAGGCCGCGTCCGCTGATGCGGACTTCCGCGCCGGGGAGCGGGGGAGCACCAAAGTCGCAGGCTTCGACTTCGGCAACTCGCCGACAGAGATCGTGACGGCGGACATTTCACCGTACTCCACAGTCGCCCTTTCCACCACGAACGGCACTCGCGTGATCGAAGCTGCAACAGGTGCGCCTGGTATCTTCACCGGCTCGTTCGTCAACGCTACGGCTATCGCCGATGCGATCCACGATAAGGGATTCGAGCTTGTGACGGTGGTCGGCTGCGGCTGGGAGGGGCATCGCTCCTCAGAGGACGAGGCCGCCGCGGGCGCGATCCTGCGCCGCCTCGAAAGGCGGGGAACCCGACTCGACGGGCGGGCCCGGCGTGTCGTGGAGGCGTACCTGTCGCGTCCCGTGCAACGTCTGTGGAACAACAAGGCAGCGCGGCGCCTGAAGCGTCTGGGTTACGAGCAGGATATTGCCTTCTGTCTTGCGGAAGACACCGTGCCGGTCGCGCCCTGGTTACACGATGGGATGTTTGCCAGAGGGTGAAAAACAGGGCGCATATATGTGCGAAATCTCTGGCCATTTGGCCTGTCCGAAAAGCTGAAATTTGTCTTGACAGGAGGCAGGTTGCCCCGTATTCTGAAGCCAGGTTGGGCGGATCAAATGTTACAAGCTCCGCCCGAAACCGCCGACGAAAGGAGGTGAAGAGATGACGATCACCATCACGCACGAGAAGACCAAAGAGGTCACTCGCGAGGACGTGGATCGGGCCATAGACGTAATCGAGCGTCACCTGGAGAAGGAGGCTCGCACCCGCAACCTGCTGGACGAGCAGGCGATCATGCGCCCGAAGGACCTGTGCAAGCAGCAGGGCCTGGACATGGTTGCAGAGTTGCGCGGCATGATGTAGAGAGCGGTTAACTACAGCCTATGAAGGGGGATGCACAGTAAAAGCCCCGGACCTGCGCGAAGGTGCCGAGGGCTGTCCATCCCCCTTCATATAGGCAAAGTGAGAGGGGCTGGGCAACCGGCCCCTTTTTTCGTGCGCGGGGGCGATGGTACGGTGGCGAGATCCTTCCAACGTCAGGTAATCCCTTTGCCGTGTCTATGGTCACGATGCGGGAGATAGGGCGGCCGGGTGGATTACCGCTGGGACACAGGGGACTACATCACCTGGTTCGGCGTGGCGGCATTTCTGGAGACTCCGTAAGATGTCTGTGTATTGCGTAGCCGGGTTGCTAGTAGAACGTCCGCGTTGGAGGGTAAGCTAGATGTCAGAGGATCGTGCAATGTCGCATCCACCGCCGATCCGCGAGACGCTGATCCAGAAACGGCGCAAACCGGAAGATGTACTGGAGCACATCTGCAGCGGGGATGATGTCATCGTTGGCATGTTCAATTCCGAGCCGATCACCGTTATGGACGCGCTCGAGGCATCCACGGAGAACCTGTCGGGCGTTCGGATCCACCAGATGTTCCCGTTCAGGGAGCGTCCGTACATGCACGGAGATATTCCGGGTCTGCGGCACGTTTCATGGTTCCTCTCCCCGGCCATTCGGGAGGCATTTCACAAAAACAACTGCGATCTGGTGCCCAACAATTTCAGCGAAGTTCCCGCTTTGATGCGGCGTACCACGAAGTGCTCGCTCGTGCTCGCCGCCGTATCGCCCCCTGACCGGTACGGCTACTTCTCTCTTGGCCTTCACGCCGACTATCTTGCGACCCTGATCGGAGAGGCGCCGTTCTTCGTCGAGGTGAATCACCAGATGCCGCGCACCTACGGCGAGAACCAGTTGCACATCAGCCAGGCCGTCGGCTGGTGCGAGGCTGATTATCCGCTCACCGAGCTTCCGGCGCATCCCGTGCGGGGCACGGACCACAGGATCGCGGAGTACGTTGCGGAGCGCATACCGAACGGGGCCACGATCCAGGCCGGTATCGGCTCCATCCCGAACGAGGTCCTCGGCCTGCTCGGCGATCACAGGGAGCTCGAGGTAAACACGGAACTCCTCTCCGACGGGTTCGTAGACCTGATCGAGAACGGCGCCGTCACGGGCACCCGCAAGCGCAACAACCGGAACAAGGCTGTCGCGGGCAACGCGCTCGGGACGCATCGGCTTTACGAGTTCGTCGAGGAGAACCCTGGCATCGAGTTCTGGCCCGTCGATTTCACGAACTCCGAACAGAACGTCGCGAGCGAGGACAGCTTCGTCGCCATCAACGCCACCCTGGAGGTTGACTTCCTCGGCCAGTGCGCCTCCGAGTCCCTGGGAAGCGAGTACTGGTCCTCTTCCGGGGGGCAACCGGACTTTGCCCGCGGGGCGATACATTCCAAGAACGGCCAGTCGTTTATCGTGCTGCACTCAGCGACCGCGGACGAATCGGCTTCACGGATCGTGGCCCAACTCCATCCCGGCGCGGCGGTAACCACTTTCAAGAACATCGTAGACCGCGTGGTGACGGAGTATGGCGTGGCGGAGTTGCGAGGTAGCAGCATCCGGGAACGGACGCGCAGGCTCATCGGCATCGCCCATCCCACGTTCCGCTACGAGCTGGAACGAAAGGCGAGGAGATTAGGTTTCCTGTGATTTTCAATGTGGGTCCGAGCTCGGGAGGAGATGCTGCTCATGGCGGATGAAAACAGGCCCCCGGCTCTGGACGAATCCGTCGCCCGCGTCACGGTTGCGACCGATACCGGGCTACTGCCACTCGTGATCGACTTCGCCGGGCGGGTGACACGACGGCTTGGGCTGGAGGACGAATCGGTCGGAAAGTTCGGCCGGGTGATCGAGACGGTCTGCGGCAACGTCATCGAATACGCCTTCGGCCCCGACGAGACGGGGAAGTACGACGTCGAGGTGTTGCGCCGCCCCGGGCACGTCGTGGTCGCGGTCGAAGACCGGGGTCTACCCTTCGATTACGTCCGCCTTCAGGACGGCGAGGACGCGACGCTCTCCGAGATGCTGCACCAGAAGTTCGTGGATGAGATCCGTTTCAAGAACCTCGGCCGTCTGGGGAACCGGGTCGAGCTCGTCAAGCACCTGTCCCAGGCCGACGTCAGGGATCATCTCTCCGAAGACGAGCATCGCGAGGTTCTTGAGGCGCCGGCGGCGCACGAGGAGTTGCCGCTCGAGATACGGGTCATGCGCCCCGAGGAGGCATTCGAACTGTCGCGCTGCGTCTACCGTTCCTACGGCTACAGCTACGACTGGGACTCCATCTACTACCCTGACCGCATCCGCGAGCTTCAAGAGCGCGGCCAGATGCGCTCGTGCGTCGCACTCGCGCCCGATGGCGAGTTCGTAGGACACCTTGCCATGAGGGTCGAGCATCCCGAGGCGCCAGTGGGCGAGGCTGGACAGGCGGTCGTTGACCCGCGTTTCCGGGGGCACCATCTGTTTCCCAAGATGAAGACATTTCTTGCGGAGCTGGCCGCCAGGGAGGGCATGTACGGACTCTACAGCGAGGCCACGGCCGTCCATCCGTATAGCCAGAGGGGCAACCTGAAGCTCGGCGCCAGGGAGACCGGGTTCCTCCTTGGCTACATCCCGGCATCCGTGTCTTACAAAGAGATCGGGGAGGACAGGGAGGGACGACGCGGCTCCGTCGCCCTATTCTACATGAGGACGAACCCCGAGCTGGAGCGAATCATCTATCCGCCCGCGGCGTGCCGGGAGGCGGTACGCCGCATCGTCGAGCACAATAGTATGCGGCGGAAGATCGAGGACGGTTCGCACGCGGAGCTGCCGGACACTTCTCGAATGAGTGTGGAGGTGCGCCGGGATCACAACCTGGCTTTCCTGAAGGTAGAGGAGCCGGGAGCCGACTTGCGGGCGTTGATTCGGGCGCGGCTGAAGGAACTCTGCCTGCATCGCATCGACTGCGTCTACCTCGACCTGCCCCTTTCGCACCCGGCTTTACAGAGCGCCGGGACGAACCTGGACGAGCTCGGGTTTTTCTTTGGCGGCGTAGTGCCGGAGCTGCGCGACGGGGACGTTCTCAGGCTTCAGTACCTGAACGAGGTCGAGATCAGACCCGAAGACGTCCGTACCGGCTCGGATTTCGGCCAGGAGCTCGTGGATCTTATCTTCCGGGAGAAGAGCGCGGTCGAGCGCTAGCGTGATGGCCGCCCACCTCGTGGGCCGTTGGACGCGGAGGGTATGGACTATGCGGGTTCACAGGAAGCGTGCGGGACGCGAAAATGGGCGGAGGAGGAGGGATTCGAACCCTCGATACCCCGTTAAAGAGGTATAACACCTTAGCAGGGTGCCGCCTTCAACCACTCGGCCACTCCTCCGCGCAGGAGTATACCAGAGGGTCGGCGGCTTGCGGCGGCTACGTTTCTCCCTCCCGGATCTCCTCGACCGACTCGTCGTCCAGGATATCGGGCTTATCGTTGGCGGGCTCGGCGTCGAGGATCTGCTGACCCGAGATCTCCTCTTTCATCCTGACGAGCGTGGCGTTTAGCGTCGCCCCGAAGAGGATGGTGAGCGAGGCTATGTAAAGGTACAGGAGCAGCACGATCACGACGCCTATGGAGCCGTAGGTCTTGTTGTAGGAGCCGAAGTTGTTGACGTAGAGGCTGAAGGCGGCGCTCGCCAGCACCCAGAGCAGAACGCCGATGAAGCCGCCGGGCGTGATCCAGCGGAACGGTTGCCCGGCGTCCGGGGCGAAGTAGAAAAGCAGGGCGACAGTCAACACCATGAAGAGCAATGCCACCGGCCAGCGCACTATCTCCCACACGAACACGAACACGGAGCCGAGCCCGAAGATGTCGGCGACGGTCCTGCCGATGGGCTCCCCGGCGACGAGGAGCAGCACGCCGACGAGGATGATCGCCGAGAGCCCGATCGTCATCAGGATGGCTATGCCCTTGACCTTCCAGAAAGGCCGCGTCTCCTGCACATCGTAGGCGCGGTTGAGGGCGTTTATCAGGGCGGAGAACGCGCCTGAGGCGGACCATATAGTGAACAGCACCCCGAACGACAGGAGCCCCGGCGCTTCCTGTTTGCCGCTGAGGATGGGCTTCATGTACGTCTGTATGAGGTCGAATACCTGCTGCGGCATGATCCGCTGGAAATACCCGAGCAGGTCCGAGGCGAGTTGCTCGCTTCCGAACGTGCCGAGCAGCGAGAACAGGACGAGTAGAAAAGGGAAGAGGGACAGTATCAGGTAGTACGCGAGTTGCGCGGCGAGCCCCAACGCATCGTCGCGCATGAACTCCTGCACGGTGGCCTTGAGCGTCTGAATACGCAGCAGGCTCCGCAGGTCCCCAAGGAAGTGCTTGAGCGAACCCCTTGCCGGACGCCGCGCGACTGCCCGGAGTTCGGTCTGGGGTAGATCCGGTTCCACAGGCGTACACCTCCTCTCTCGTAACCATCCGTATTTTACCCGCGCGGCGACATATAAGGACGCTATGGCGATCCGGTAATCCAAGCGATTCGGGCTGGCGTATAAAACTGCGTATGAGAGTAGCGATTTACGACAGCGTCGCGTGCCCCGCCCCCGTGGGTGCGTTCTCCCGTCCGGACCGGGAACCGGATATGATGGTGGGTGTCGGCTTCGGAGGGCGCGGAATGAAGGGCATCGAGGACGAAGTACTGGTGCGGCGGATCGCCTCCGGCGACGAGGGCGCGTTGTCTGACCTCTACGACCGATACGCCGGCCTCGTTCACGGCGCGGGACTGCGTTACCTCGGTGACCGGGGGACTGCAGAGGAGCTCGTGCAGGATGTATTCGTCTCCGTGTGGCGCAACGCCGCCAACTTCGACCCGGGGAAGGCCAGCTTTGCGACCTGGATCTTCCGCATCACCCGCAACCGGGCCACGGACCTCATCCGCCGCCGCAGGGCCCGCGTGAGGCTGGTTGGCGAGGACCGCCTGAAACGAGGTCTCGAACCCGGTGAGGACACGACGGGCGGGATCGCGCGCAGCTTCGACGTGGCTGCCGCGCTCTCACGGCTCTCGCCAGTACACCGCGAGGTGCTCGTCCTGGCGTACATGGAAGGTCTGACCCAGCGTGAGATCTCCGCCCGCACGGGCACCCCGCTCGGCACCATAAAGAGCCGCACCACCGCAGCCCTCCGCGCCCTGCGCGAAAACATGTCTCCCGAGGAACCCGCCGATGGATGAGCGCGAACACCTGAAAGCCCGCGACCTCCTCGGCCCTTACGTCTTCGGTTCCCTGGACCCCGAGGAAGAACGGGAGGTCGAGGAGCACCTGCGCCAGTGCGCCGAGTGCCGTGCTGAAGAGCGCGACCTCAGGACGACGCACGAGCGTATCTCGGAGCTGGCTGGCATCCACGAAGTTCCGCCGCCGGAGACCAAAGTTGGCGTCATGTCCGGCCTGCCGGGCCGGGAAGGTCCACAGGTAAGGCGGCGTGCCCCCGTCTTCGCCGCGGCGGCAGCCTTGATCGCACTGTCCCTCGTGGCGGTCTTTTTCTCATCCGGCCTGCTCGGCCGCGACGCGATGGCTTCCGCCACCTTGAAGCCCACTCATCTCGCCCCTGACGCAAGCGGTGAGCTACACATACGTAAAGACGCGCCAAATGCCCAGGCCACCCTGGAGGTCCGCAACCTGCCCCGCTGCGACAAGGACGACTACTACGAGTTGTGGTTTGGGGAAGAGGGTGGACGCGTCAGCGCGGGCACCTTCAAGGTTGACGAGCGGGGCTGGGGCAAACTCCAGATGAGCGTGCCGGAAGACGCGGGAAACTACGATCAGGTCGGCATCACCCTCGAAGAGTTCCCCAAAGAACCGCGCATGAAAGCCGCGAAACCAGTGCTCGTGGGCAAACTACAAGGCTCCTGAGTCGGTCCGCGGACAGCATCCCACCCCATAAGCGAGGACTTTCCATCGCAAATTGCGTTTCGAGGGCTGGGGTTCGCAGCGTCTCCCGTATACTTCGTCCATGAGGTTGATCGTTGCGGAGAAGCCATCCGTTGGCCGGGACATAGCGAGCGCCTTGGGCAAGCATCGGAAGGGCAAGGGATCTCTTACCGGAAGCGGCTGGACGGTGACGTGGGCGCTTGGACACCTCGCCGAACTTGCGCCGCTCGACGCCTACGGCGACGAGTACAAGAAGTGGCGGATCGAGACGCTGCCCATCCTGCCGCAACGGTTCAAGGTGAAGGTGAACTCGAAGACCAGGGATCAGTTCTCGGTAGTCAAGGGCTTGCTGCGCGATCCATCCGTGAAGGAGGTCGTAAACGCCTGCGACGCGGGACGCGAAGGAGAGCTGATTTTCGCCTACCTCTACGGCCTCTCGGGCTGCGGGAAGCCCGTGCGGCGGCTCTGGATCTCCTCTCTCACCCCCGAAGCCATCCGCGAAGGTTTCGATTCTTTGCGTGACGGAAGATCCATGAAGCCCCTCGAAGACGCGGCGAGGAGCCGGAGCGAGGCGGATTGGATCGTGGGCATGAACGCAACCCGTGCCTACTCCGTCCGCTTCGGAAGCCCGGGCAATGTTCTCTCCGTCGGCCGAGTTCAGACGCCAACCCTCAAGCTCCTGGTTGACCGGGAGCGGGAAATAGAGAACTTCAAACCCGAGAAGTTCTGGACCGTCTACGCCCGCTTCGCCTGCGAGGAACGCACCTACGACGGTGTGTGGTTCAGGAAGAAGGAGAACCGCCTGAAGGAAAAGGAGGTCGCCGAGCGGATAGCTGGGAAGGTGCGCGGTGGCACCGGTAAGGTCAGGAAGGCGCAGAAGAAGACGGTCTCAGAGAAACCGCCGCTCCTCTACGACCTAACAGAGTTGCAGCGTAACGCCAACTCCAGGTACGGGTTTACGGCGGACCGCACGCTCAAAGCCGCCCAGGCCCTCTACGAGGAACGCAAGCTCATCACCTATCCGCGCACGTCCAGCAGATACCTGTCCAAAGACATGGTCGGCGGCCTCAAGAAGCGTGTTGAGGCTGCTGGCGCACTACCCGACCTCGCACCGTTCGCGGAGAAGCTGCTCTTAGCGGGCAAACTCCCCATCAGCAAACGCATCGTGGACGATGCCAAAGTGACGGACCACCACGCCATCGTCCCCACGAACAAGAAATCTTTGGGTAACCTGCCGCCGGACGAGGTGAAGGTCTACGACCTCGTGGCGCGGCGGTTCCTGGCCGTGTTCTTCCCGGCAGCCCGTTTCGAGAACACGACCGTCGTCACGGAGGTTCGGGAGGAGACATTCCTCAGCCGGGGCCGGGTCGTGCTGGATGCGGGATGGCGGGCGCTGTACCCGGACGGGGTCGGTGGAAGAAAAGAGAAAGAACCACCTGTACTGCCGCCCATCGAGGTAGGGCAGGAGTGGGCGGTTACCAAGGTCGCGGTCAAGGAAGGAGAGACCAAGCCGCCGCCGCGTTACTCGGAGTCCTCGCTGCTCGGGGCAATGGAGACGGCCGGCAAGTTCGTGGAGGACGAGGAGTTGCGACAGGCCATGAAGGACTCCGGCCTCGGGACGCCCGCGACGCGGGCGGCGACCATAGAGCGGCTTCTCTCGGTCGGGTACCTGGAGCGGCAGAAGAAGATCCTCGCGCCGACGGAGAAGGGAAGGACCCTGATCTCACTTCTCGGCGAAAGCCGCATCTCCTCCCCCGAACTTACAGCCCGCTGGGAGGAACGCCTCGCCAGAATGGAACACGGCGCCGAAAAGAGATCTGACTTCATGACGGATATCGGTGACTTCACCCGCAAGCTCGTCGAGGAAGCCCGCTCCAAAGAGGGTGAGCGAGTTGCCGCCACCCCGAAACGCAAGGGAAAACGCGGCGTGAAGCCCCGGCGAACGAACAGTTCCAACGGCACGTCTACGGACAAATCTTCGGGCGAACCGCTCGGGAAATGCCCGAAGTGCGGTGCGCCGGTGGTCGAAACCCAGAAGGCTTACGGATGCTCGGCATGGAAGCGGAGCGGGTGCGACTTCGCCGTCTGGAAGACCGTCTCGGGCAAGCGGGTGAGCGAGGCCCAGGCGAAGCAACTCCTCACGAAAGGCCGGACCGCTCAACTCAAAGGCTTCAAGAGCAAGGCCGGCAAACCCTTCTCCGCCGCACTCAAGCTTGATGAGGCCCACAAAGTGCGGCTTGAGTTCGAGAACGGGCGGTAGCCTGCCCCCGCTGAAAGATGTGTCGGTTCGGGGTGGACGGATCGCAGGCTTCATCGGACCTCTGGGGCGGGGAGCCTGTAAGCGCAGAGGCTGCTTTCTGCGGCTTATGCGCTTTCATGCGCTAAACTCTCCCGTCGTATGAGAGTGATCGTCGTCGGGGCCGGCCTTGCCGGCCTCACCTGTGCAAAAGTATTGGCGGAGCGTGGGAACAAAGTCTCCGTGTTCGAGGCGTCGGACGGCGTCGGCGGCCGGGTGCGCACGGATGAGCGGGACGGGTTCCTGCTCGACCGGGGCTTCCAGGTGTACTTCACGGCGTATCCCGCCGCCCGGCGGCACCTGGACCACGCGAAGCTAGATCTGCGGGCCTTTGATCCCGGTGCGGTCGTGCATCGTGGCGGTGAGCGGAGCGTGCTCTCGGACCCGAGGCGCGATCCCGGTTCGCTGGCGGCCTCGCTCCTCTCCGACGCTGCTACCACGGGAGACAAGGTCCGCATCCTGCGGCTCGTCGCCGACGCGAAGCAGGAGCAGACCGAGTCCGCCGGCGAGAAGGGCGGAGATACGGATGTTTCCAGCCTGGATTATCTGCGGGGGTTCGGGTTCTCAGAGAGAATACTCAACCAGTTCTTCATGCTGTTCTACGGCGGCATCTTCCTGGACCGCACGCTGGCAACTTCATCGCGCGTGTTGCGATTCACCTTCAGGATGCTCTCCGCAGGCGATACTGTGGTCCCGGCGAGGGGCATCGGTGAGATCCCGAAGCAACTCGCATCCTACGTGCCGGAAAGCAACATCCACCTGAACAGCCTGGTCGAGGAACTGCTCCGGGACGGAGAGCGCGTCGTGGGCGTGAAGGTTGCCGGGGCGGAGCGCGAGGCGGACGTAGTCGTGCTTGCCACCGATGCATCGGCGGCGAACCGTATCGCCGGTGTTGAGACGCCGGAGGAATCGGTCGGTCAGACCTGCATCTACTACGCTTCGGCCGGGCTAGGGACCGGAAAGAAGATACTGCTAAACGGCGACGACGGAGGGTTCTTGAACAACGTCGTAGAGATCAGCAACATATCCGAGGGCTACGCCCCGCCGGGCGAGAGCTTGGTGTGTGCCGTCGCGCTTGGTGTTACGGACGAGCCGGATGAGGGGCTGTTCCGGCGCGGCATCACGGACATAACCCGATGGTACCCTTCCGCGGATCTCCGGCCACTCACCGCCTACCGCATCCCGTTCGCCCAGTTCGCCCAGCCGCCGGGCATCCACGATGGCCTGCCGGAGAACAGGACCGGCACGCCGGGGCTCGTACTGGCCGGGGAGTACACCGAGGACTCCTCTATAAACGGCGCGATGCTTTCGGGGGAGCGGGCCGCAGTGGAGGTAATGCGGTGAGCAGTCCGTCTATGAATGGCGTACCAGCCCTCAAGATAGAGGATCTCAGGAAGACGTATTCCAACGGGGTTGCTGCGCTCGATGGTGTGTCGCTGGAGGTGGGGGCCGGGAAGTTCGTCGGGTTGCTGGGGCCGAACGGGGCGGGCAAGACCACACTCATAAACAGCGTGGTGAGCCTGGCGCGGCCCGATTCCGGGACGGTCGAAGTGTGTGGGAAGGACGCCTTCAGGGAGTTCAGGGAGGCGCGGCGCATGATCGGGGTCTCTCCGCAGGAGATCAACCTGGACAAGTTCCTGACTGTCCGGGAAGTCCTGATCTTCCACGCTGGTTACTACGGCGTCCCGAAGAATAAGGCGAAGGAACGAGCCGAGGAACTGATGGCCCGCTTCGGGCTCACGGAGAAGCGCGACCAGCGGACCAACACGCTCTCCGGCGGTATGAAGCGGCGCGTGATGTTTGCCCGCGCCCTCATGCACGATCCGGCGGTGCTTTTCCTGGACGAGCCGACGGCCGGGGTGGACGTAGAGTTGCGCTACAGCCTGTGGGGCTTCATCCGGGAGCTGAACCGCGGGGGCATGACCATCCTGCTCACCACGCACTACCTGGAAGAAGCCGAGGCGCTATGCGATGAGATCGCGCTGATCGACGAGGGCCGGATCGTCGACCAGGGCTCCAGCGACGAGTTGAAGGAGCGTTACGGGGCCGGAAACGTCGAAGAGGTGTACATGAAGGTGATCGGACATGCTGCTCACTGACCGGACTTTCCGCACGCTGCTCTCGCGCGAGGTCCTGCGCTTCACGCGGGTATGGATGCAGACGATTGTCCCCCAGATACTGACATCCGTCCTGTACTTGGTCGTCTTCGGCATCGCGCTGGGAACGCGGGTCAAGGAGATAGAAGGTATCCCTTACCTGCACTACATTCTGCCTGGCATCGCCCTGATGAGCCTGGTCACCAACTCGCAGATGAACTCCTCGTGGTCCGTCTTTGACGCCAAGCGCGAACGCTACATAGACGAGGTGCTCATCAGCCCGATGAGCGACTTCCAGATCACGCTCGCATACTCACTCGGCGGTACGCTCCGGGGCATGGTGATGGGGACGTGCACGTTTCTCGTCGGCATCCCTTTCGTTGGCATCAGCATCAAGAGCCCGTTGTTGCTCGTTCTGATCGGGCTTCTCGCCTCCTTCGCCTTCGCCTCCATCGGCACCATGGTCGGGGCGCTCGCAACCCGTATCGAACACATCTCCTTCCTGACGAGCATTGTCATACAACCGCTGACTTTCCTCGGCGGCGTCTTCTACTCCGTCGGGATGCTGCCGCACGTCTTGAAGCTGGCGACGTTCCTCAACCCCATCTTCTACACCGTGGATGCAGCCCGCTACGCCACCTTGGGCATCTCCGACCTCAACCCGTACCCGACGCTCGGGATGGTGTTCCTGATCGCCGTCCTCGCCTTCTGCGGCGCCTGGTGGGCGATAAGCCGTGGCCCCAACCTCCGCTACTAAGATACTGTATTCGAGTTGGCTAGAATCCCAAGTGCGCTTTTCAGGCTCGTGAAGATCAAGTACTAACTTGAGTCATCTCTATTTGTAGAATACCGTTCGTGAACAGATGTGACTGAGACAGCTAGTTTGCTGGAAGCGATTGCAGCCTTAGTCGGGGCCTTATTTTGGCCTGCAGTAGTATTGATTATCCTGCTGTTGTTCAAAGCAGAAATTGGTGGCCTCTTGGGCCGCATTAGACGAGGCGTAATCATGGGACAGGAAATAGAGCTTGACGAATTGGATCGCTCGGTAGCAGCAGCAGAATCAGAAGTTGCGGCATTGCCTCGCAGTGAAGAGTCCAAGAAACAAGAGTCACAGGACCCAAAGGATGAGGATGTAGAGCGGCGTGTACTGAGCGAAGCCACAAGATCACCCAAAGTTGCTCTCCTGCTCTTGACGTCCGAAGTGGAAAGAGAAGTACACGAACTACTAGCGACATTTGGTCGGCTGGAAGACAGACGGTACATTCCATTTCGTGAGGCGGTCCAGATGCTTCAACAAAGCGGTGTATTGCCCGAACATGTTTCAAGCTCAGTCGAGTTATTTTGGAACGTGCGAAATAGGTTAGTGCATGGCAGGGAGGCGTCGAGTGATGACGTTGTCCGAGCCGTAGACTCGGGAATCACAATTTTGAAAGCTCTTCGATCAATCCCGCGCGAAACGCATATCGTGTACCACCCCGGCGTGGAGGTGTACGCTGACCCTGAGGGACGGCAAGTTCGTCAAGGTGTTAAAGGAATCATCCTGGAGACAAGAGGTTCCGATGCTACTGCCATGATGCTATGTCGGATGTTCGCTACGACAAAGAACCACTTTCAAGAAGGTAAGCGCGTTGCATGGGAGTGGAGTTTCGAACGTCAGTTTGAGACATCTTGGTACAAAGACCAGGACACGAATGAGATGAAGAAAGCGTGGGAAGGCTCGGCTGATTTCGTGGGTCGTCATCTGGAAGACCTGTGAGAGCAGGTCTTGTTGACTCGAACCTCCGCTACTAAATCCGGCGCCTGGACCTTCGTACTCTCGGTATTCGTCCTGTCGCGGCTGCTTTTTCTGGCGACGGGCGTACTCGCCACGGCTTTTCTTCCCGACGCTGACCCGGCGGGAGATCCACTGGAGCCACCTGGCTTCCTGAACTACTGGGCCAACTGGGATGGGGCGTGGTACTCGGAAATCGCAACTGAAGGATACGGGGCGCGGACCCCGGCTTCGGCGGCTTTCTTCCCGCTGTACCCGCTGCTGATCCGGCTCGGAACCGCTATTGGTGGCGGGCCAGCCTTGTGGGGGGTGGGGATCTCGCTTCTGGCCACCTTCTTCGCGCTGTACTGTGTCTACCGCATCGCGGAGAAACTTTTCGATATCCGGGCCGCCCGGGCCGCCACGCTGGCGCTAGCGTTCTTCCCGACGGCTTTCTTTCTGAACGCCGTGTACACGGAGGCCCTCTTCCTTGCGCTCACGGCGGGCTCTTTCTGGGCGGTGTACGTGCGGCGCGACCTGTTGCTGGCCGGGGTCTTCGGCGCGCTAGCCGCAGCGACCCGCAACCTGGGCATCCTGGTTCTGATACCGCTCTTCCTGGAGTGGATGCGCCATCGGCGGGAGTTCGGGGCGCGGGGGATGCTGGGGCTGGCGCTGCCTCCCCTGGGGCTGGCCGCATACGCAGCGTACCTGTGGGCGCGGTTCGGGGAGGCGCTCGTGTTCGTGCGCCAGCAGGACGAGTACTGGGGACGTGAGTTGACCAGCCCCATCACGACCGTCGGAGATGCCTGGGAGGCTGCGCGGGAGGGCCTATGGTACGTGATGGACCCGATGTTTCTGTTCGCCGCCACGGACGCGACGCCGGCGCTCGAAGCATCCAACCTGTTGAACCTCGTGTTTCTGGTCCTGTTCCTGGCCGTCGTGGCCGTGGGTATCTTCGTGTTGCCACCGGACCTTTCGCTTTACTCCCTGATCCTCGTGCTGTTGCCCGTCCTTACGCCGAGTTCGATGTTCCCACTCATGAGCCAGCCGCGCTTCGTGCTCGGGACGTTCCCTGTATTCCTCGTCCTCGGCTACCTGCTCTCTCGCAGCCGGGTGGCGCTCGTGTTCTGGATCGTCCTGAGTGGAGGATTGGGCGTGGCGTTGACCACGCTGTTCACGACGTGGCGGTGGGTGGCGTGAGGGGTGTTCCGGCGGTTCAGATCCGGGTTGACGTGTCGACCTGCTCCAGCAGGCCCAGGCGGTCCCAGCTACCCCAGTACTCGCAGATGCCATCTTCTGAGATGCGGTAGAGAATCATACCCGTGACCGTCACCCGCCTGCCGGTCGGCGCAATACCGAGCGCTTCGCCTTCGTGCGTGCCGCGAAACGCCCAGCGGGCGACCCAGGTGTCGTCGTACTCTGCGACGACGCGAAGCATCTTCGGGCCGAACGCGCCCAACGTGAGCGGTGGACGTGGGCGTTGAAGCGGGGCCGGGTGCATGATGGCCTCGTCGGCCTGGTAGTAGCGGCCGTGGTACGTGGTGCCCCCGTCGCGGAGCAGTCGGTCCACGACCTCGACCACCTCCTGGAAGCGCGCCACGCGCTCGGCCGCCGACGGAAAAGGGATGCCCATCATCCGGTGCTCCAGCTCGTCGTAGCCGGCGCCGAGCCCCAGCTCCAGCCGTCCGTTGGAGATGTGATCCACGGTGAGGGCTTCCTTGGTGAACAGCACCGGGTTACGGAACGTGATGCACGTCACCAGCATCCCAACGCGTACCCGCTCCGTGAGAGCCGCCAACCCGGCCAGGCTCGTCCAGCCTATGCTGCCAGTGCTCGACCATCGTGGTCCAGGGGACGTTGGGCAGCCTGATGATCCCGAAGCGGAGCTTTTTCGTCATGCTGATGTCTTCATGCGCGCTCTGCGAGCAGCCATGGCGTTCGCCGCCCAGGGTGGGGCCGCACCTTCCGGGTTCGCTTCGGGGTTCACGAGCCAAGCTCCTTTCTTTCCAGCCCGGACTATGTTCCCATAGTTTCAAGGAATGCGCTACCAGCGGAGCTTCGAGCCGAGCTACTGGCAGGGCTACTGGCGGCGCGAGCGGCGGGCTTCGATCAGGAGTAGCAGGATCAGGAACACTTCGATCACCTTGTCCGTGTACCCGATGGCCGTGCGCTCCCCGATAACTACCCAGAGGAAGAGCGTGAGCGACGCGAATCCGATCAGGGCCAGCCGCACGATATCCCTGTGTTCGGCGAGCCTCGGAACCGGCAGATACAACGCCACGAGCAGCCCGAGGTACCCGAGTCCGTTGAGGATGAAAATCGGGTCCGGAAAGTTGAGTTGCAGGTGAATGGCGGCCGTGGCGAGGGTGAGCAGAGCGATCCCGGCGGCGAGTGGGATGTTCGATGCGGTGCGCGAGGCTGTCATGGCGGTTATCCTCCTATCTCCGTGGCCCGCGGGGCACCTTCCTTCGAGCGTCCCGAAGCGGCCGTCTCGCGGAAATCGCGTGCAGGCGAGAGCGCGGCGGTTGCGGGGAGGAGGGCGAGCGCGGCGAGGAGGCTGCCGATCCAGTACGGAGCCGCGACGCCGAGGCCGTCGAAGGCGAGGCCGGATAGCACGGGACCCAGGATCAGGGTCAGGCTGATGACCGCCTGCGTTCCGCCCATGACCGTACCCTGTTCGGAGGCATGGACGCGGCGTGAGATCAGGGCCGCGACCGCCGGGATTGCGAGTCCAGCACCCATAGCCAGCAGCCCAACGGCTGGATATAGTAACGCTCCGTAGGGAACGATCGCCACCAGAACCAGGCAGACGGCCATTAGCGTGAGGCCGCTTTTCAAGAGCCGCCCATCCCCCAAGCGAGGCTGGAGTTTCCCGATCAAAAATCCTTGGGTAAGCACGGCGCATAGCCCGACGAAGGCGAAGAAGAAAGCATTGTCCGCCGCGTTCCACGCGAAACGCGCGTTGCTGAAGAGCGGGAAGTTTACCAGGAGCCCGGCGAACGAGAGGTTCAACAGGAAGACCGCAATCAACAAGGTCCGGAGTCCGGGGAGCCGCAGCACGCCCATCAGCCGGACGAGAGCATTAGGGCGCGACACAGCCGCGCCGGGGCGGAGGCCCTTTGGCAGAGATTCAGACAGGACGAAGAAGCCGAACGTTGCGTTGCCCAGGGCGAGGGCGGAGGCCGCGAAGGCTGGAGCGCCGGGATTGTAGAGGCTAAGAAGACCGCCCAGGACGGGGCCTGCCATCAGGCCCAGCCCGAAGGCGGCCCCGATAATGCCGAGCCTGCGCGCCCGGTCTTCTGGCTCCGTTACGTCGGCTATGTACGCCTGGGCGGTGGCCTGGGTGGCAGCGGCCAGGCCGGCCAACGTGACCGCCGCCACAAGCAAGAAAACAGAGTTCGCCAGCCCCAGCAACAGGTAGGCGCACGAAGCGCCGAGCAAACACAGGATGAGCACGGGCCGGCGTCCTACGCGATCCGAGAGCCCGCCGAGATACGGTCCTCCAAAGAGTTGGGCGGCAGCGTACAGTGAGCCGAGTGCCCCGATCAGGACGGCTCCCGGTACGTACCCGCGCGCGTAGAACGGCAGGAGCGGCACCACAATACCGTAGCCGATCATATCCACGAACACCGTTACGAACAGGAAGGCGAGCGGCGAATCCTTCCGGTGACGCCCTCGCATTACCGGTCCCGGCAGGTCTCGATCATATACCGGACTTCTTCCAGAACCTCCGGGCTCGGGCGGCCGCCGTCCGCGCGAACCGGCGTACCGAACTCGACGCGGGTGGTGACGTTACGTAGGAAGGGCAGAAGCATCTGGAACGTTGCGGCGAGCCATTCGCGGTCGCCGCGACTGCGGCGGATACGGATCAGGGGGTTTCGCAGGGCGGCGGGGGAGAGCACCCCGCTCACGATGGCAGGAACCACGGTGAGATCCGGCACCAGCCTGGCGAAGAGGTCCACGCTCCCCGACCATCGCTCTAGCGAGTCTTCGGCACCCGGCAATACCGAAGGGTCCGGTTCTATGCGTCCTCCCGGGAACGTCAGGACCGCGCCGCCGGACTTGAGGTGACGGGCCACCCGCCGGATCACCGCCGATCTCTCCCACGAGCCCTCCGGGAGGGTGAGGAGGTATCTGGAAGTGTTCGGAAGCGCGGCGAGGAACGGTCTCTCGGCAGCGATGATTCGCAGGTCATCCCTCGGTATAGCCGAGAACAGCGCCACGGCGTCGGCGAGACCGGGATGGTTGGAGACGATTAGCGCGGGACCTTCGCGCGGCACGTTCGCTGCATCCCTGATCTGCACGCGCCGGGCCATGCGTTTTGCGGCCCAGGTCCCACCGGCGGCGAGTCCGGCCCGGCCCACGATCTCATCGTAAAGGGCGACCTGTTTCGCCAGCCACCTCGCGGGCGGGTGCGAGGCCTTCTCCAGGGCTGCCCGTCCAAACCGGACATCGTCCAGGCCGAAGGCCGAGATCAAATCGTCCGAGCAAGCCCGTGTCAGCGCCTCTACCCGCTCTGGGAGTTCCGGATCGTCCGACAGGGCGACTGCATGAGGAGGAGACAATTGAGAGACGTTATCCACGGGTTGTCCTCGATCTGCTTCTCTCGCACCAGTATGCCACCGGCTGGACGCCCTTCCATCCTACAAATGGACCAGATTCTTCCCGCATGTGCGCTTCAGGTGTAGGTCCGCAGGGTGCGCGCATACCGTACCCTACGCACCGGGTAAGCGTACGGTTTGGGACTGGCCCCAGGCAGATGTCAACGAGGCCTCAGGGGATGGTCTGCTCCTGGTATCGCTGGGTGGATGCCTCTGGGCCTTGTTAGCTTTCCGGGATGAGATTGTCGTCCCTGCTCCGTTGTCTGGTCATGCCGTCCATGATCCTGCCCATAATCCGAACCCGCGCCCATCTTGGTAATGGAGCCAGCGAGTAGGCGAGTAGCTTCGACAGCCTGCCGGGCAGAACCGTGGAACGGCGGCCGAGGGCATCCAGCGTGGGTTGGACTACGTCCGCAGGGCTGAGGGTCGTGCCCATGCGCATGCCGGCGCGTGTTGCGAAGCCGCTGTCCGTCGGCCCGGGGGCGCACGCCAGAACATCGACGCCGAAAGCCGCAAGCTCCGCATGTAGCGCCTCGGCCAACGTCTGCACGTAGGCTTTGGTTGCCGAATAGTGGGCGGCTTTCGGCGTACCCTGGAAGCCGACGACCGAACCCATCAGAACGATCCCCCCTCGTCCGCGTTCGGCGAAGCGCCGTCCGAAGTGCAGGCTCATCTCCAGCGGCGCGCGGCAGTTGACACCAAGCATCTCGAGTTCTTTTTCCAGGGACGATTCCAGGAATGGCCCCGAGGTTCCGAATCCCGCGGCGGCAACCAGTAGTCCAGTGTCAAGATCGTATGTCGCTTCCTCCACCGCTTCGACTCCCATAGCCAGTGCAAGGTCGGCGGCGACCACGCTGACCTCGACGCCATGGCGTGCCGTGAGTTCCGCAGCCATCTGCTCAAGCGTCCTCCGGCTGCGCGCAACGAGAACGAGGTCGAGGCCCGCTTCAGCCAGCCTTGTGGCCATCTCGCGGCCAATCCCGGAAGAGGCGCCGGTGACTACAGCCCAGGGGCCGTACCTGGCGCGGAACCGCTCCCGCTTCCGATTCGCTGGTTTGTCCCGAAACTGTTCTGCAGTGTGCATGCGCTACCTCTTTCTGGTCGGTCAACTGGCCAGGAAGCACCGGCCGAACGCCAGTAGCCGGACGGGTACAACCACATCCAACAATTGCTTCCGCCTCTTCAAGCCATATGCTATATCTTGGTGGATATAGTAGATGAGGGAACCTGGTATGTCAAATTGGATATACTGGTAAGAGATGGAGCTACGGGAAGTTGCACATGTCATTGGATGGGAGGTCCCATGAAGATGAAGGAGTATGCGATGCTGGCGGCGCTGGGGCACGGGCCGCGAAGTGGATACGACCTGAACAGGTGGTTTGAAGAGGTGGCGAGTCACTTCTGCACCGCCGGATACAGCAGCGTCTATCCGGCGCTCGCCCGATTCGAGGAAGATGGGCTCGTTGTGCACGAGACGGTGCCGAGCGGCAAGGGACCGGAGCGGAAGGTGTACTCGCTCACCAGCGAGGGATGGACAGCCTTGCTCGAGTGGACCACGACGCCCGCGAAGGCGCCTGAGACCAGAGACGAGCAGCTCGTCAAAGCCCTCAATTACGGAATGCTGCCAGGGGCTGCGGCGCGACGGTTGATCTACCAGGCGCGGCGTTCCCACGCAGAGAAGCTGGCGTACTACGAGGAGCGGACACGAGGACTCGAAGAGCGGCGAGACCAGGGCGAAATTTCTACAGAAGCATATATCGGGACAAGGCTCACTTTGATTAGGGCTATCACCGCTGAAGAAAGTTACGTCAGATGGTGCGACGAAGCACTGGCCTTCCTTGCTTCCGAAAGTGGTGGTCTTGAATTACAACCGGAGGCTATGGGCTGAGACTGAGCGGCCGAACACCGCGTGGATCTATCTGCTACGCAGAATCTCGACCGCCGAGCCGGTGAGGACGGTATCGTCCAGCCGGACGTGCGGCTTGGTGACCCGGACTCGCACCGACTGGACTGGTGGATGCTCTTCCAGGACTTCGGTGGCGATTCTTTCAGCCACCGTCTCGGTGAGGTTCACGGGCTCGCCCTCGACGATCTCGCGCGCCCGGTGGTGTACCTCGCTGTAGTCCACGGTCTTCTCCAGGTCGTCGGATGTTCCGGCCGGGCGCAGGTCGAGGTGCAGTTCCACGTCTACGACGAAGGGCTGGCCGAGTTCGCGCTCAGCCGGTAGCGTTCCGTGCCGTCCGTGGAGGACCATGCCCTGCAGGAGTATCCGATCCATGTTGCCTGCTTCGTGGTTCATGCGGTGCAGTATAGGCGTATGTGTCATCTATTGCGCGGTTGTTGGCCGGGAGATGCTAACCTTCCCGCAGGCAGATGGAGAGGAGAGCCATTATTCGTCCAGCCGTGACCGTAAGCTATGCCCAGACCCTGGACGGACGCCTGGCGACCGTGAACGGGAGTTCGCGTTGGATCAGCTGTCCCGAATCCTTGCGCTTTGCCCACGCTTTGCGTGCCGAGCACGACGCCATCCTGGTCGGCGCCGGGACCGCCTGCAACGACGACCCCAACCTGACGGTCCGCCACGTCGAGGGGGATGATCCCCTGCGCGTCGTCGTGGACAGCACCCTGCGCACGCCGCTCACGGCCGCCGTCCTCTCCAACGGGGCCGCGAAGGGCACCGTTCTCGCCGTCACCGGACGCGCCCCCGAGGAACGCTGCGAGGATGCGGCGTCTCTCGGTGCCACCGTCCTCCGACTGCCGGAAAACCGCTCGGGCCGGGTAGACCTTGCTAGCCTGATGGAAGGTCTTTACGGGCTCGGCGTCCGCTCCGCGATGGTCGAAGGCGGGGCGTCCCTGATAACCGCGCTACTCACCGACCGACTGGTGGACCGGCTAGCCGTGTGCGTGGCGCCCAAGATCCTGGGCCGCGGCATAGAAGCCGTGGGCGACCTCGGCATCCGCGACCTCACGGACTCCCTGACCCTGGCTGGTACTACCATCACCTCGTATGGGGCAGACACCGTTTTCGACAGCCGCATCGTATACCCGAATGGCGCCTGAGAGCAGCGTCGGTGAGATCGAAAGCCAGGCCCTCTGGTTCGCCGCGCCGCGGACAGCGGAGTTTCGTACCGAGATCATCCCGCCACCCGGCCCCGATGAGGTCCGCGTCCGAACTATCTACTCTGCAATAAGCCACGGTACGGAGATGCTCGTATATCGCGGAGAAGTCCCTCCCGGCATGGCGCTCGACCTTCCAACCCTGGCCGGAGACTACGGGTTCCCGATCAAATACGGCTACGCCGCCGTCGGCCGCGTCCTCGATGCAGGCCCGGAAGCCACCGATTTCAAGCCCGGAGACCTCATCTTCGTCCATCACCCGCACCAGAGCGCGTTCAACGCCCCGGCGGAGATGCCGGTTCGTCTTCCTGACGGCCTGGACCCGCTCTCTGGCCTGTTCGTGGCCAATTTGGAGACGGCGGTGAACATAGTCCACGATACACCGATACGTCTCGGCGAGACGGCGGCCGTCTTCGGGCAGGGCGTGGTTGGGTTGCTCGTCGCGCGGCTTCTGAAAATGGCGGGCGCGGGACGGGTGATCGCCATCGAGCCGGACGAGGCGCGCCGGAAGCTGTCTCAGGAGATGGGCGCTGACGAAACCTTCGAGCCTGGGGAGGATCTGAACGAAAGCCTCATGCAGGCTACCGACGGACGGGGTGCGGACGTGTCGGTTGAGGTGAGCGGCTCCCCCGCAGCGTTGAACAGCGCGGTTGAGGCCACGGCGGAAGAAGGAACCGTAGTCGTCGCTTCGTGGTACGGGACCAAATCCGCAGCACTCGACCTCGGCGGCCACTTTCATCGGGGGAGGCTGCGGCTGCGCTCCTCGCAGGTTGGCGGGATTCCGCCGGAGTTGACACCGCGTTGGGATCGGGCCAGGAGGATGGAGACCGTGCTGCAATTACTGCCCGGGCTGGGCTTGGAGAGGTTCGTCTCCCACTGTTTCCCGCTCGAAGATGCGCCGTCCGCGTACAGGCTGGTGGATGAAAATCCTGCAGAGACGGTGCAGGTGATCCTCGACCACGATGGGGGAGATTGAAGTGTACGAGGTTTACGTGGCGGCGTGGTTCGAGGCGGCCCACCGGCTGACCAGTGACTTCGGTCCGGCGGCGCGCACCCACGGCCACACCTACCGGCTGGAGGTGATCTTGCGCGGCAAGAGCCTGAAGGACGATGGAACCCTCTTCGACATCGGGGAGCTCAAAGGCTCTGTGGACGGTCTAGCCGCTGCGCTCCACTACCGCGACCTCGACGAGGTACCGGGCCTGTCCGGCACGAACACCACCGCCGAGAACGTGGCCCGCTTCTGCTGGGAGCGGCTCGCCCCCTCCCTGCGCGGCAACGGCCTCGACTCGCTCGCGGTCCGTGTGTGGGAGAACCAGGACATCTACGCCGCAAGAGACGACAGGCTCGGCTAAAATTACGTTGCGCGTAGCCTTCATCACCGTCGGAGATACGAAACGCCGGACTGGCGGCTACCTGTATCATGCAGAAGTCTTCGCCCGGCTGCGGGAGAAGGGCGTCGAGGTGGAGGAGGTCGTACCATGCGGGGCCGCCCCGGAGGAGCAGGAGCGGACGGTAGATCTCCTCGGAGAACTCATGCAGCCTTCGGATTTCGATTTGATAGTGGTGGACGCGCTCGCCCGCATCGTATGCGCGCCGCATCTCGAACGATGGCGTGAGAGACGCCCGGTGGTGGCGATGGTCCACGAACTACCGAGCGTCGCCGACCCCGGGAATGCGGAGCGTGAAAGCGTGTTCGAGGAACCGTTGTTGCGCTCGGACCTCCTCATTTGCGTGAGCGAGCATGGGAGGTCCATCCTCCAAAAGCGGGGCGTTCCCGCCTCCCGAATTCGTGTCGTGTCGCCGGGCTTTGATCGCCTCTCGCGACCCGGCGCGGGCCCATCGGTCCGAGACGGCGGCCCGCTGCGGACCCTGTGCGTCGCGCAGTGGATACCCCGTAAGGGGATTCTGGATCTCATCCGGGCGTGGACGGCGCACAAACGTCTGGGCTCCGCATTGATATTGATAGGGGAGACAACAGCCGATCCCGCGTACACATCCTCCGTCCACGAGGCTATCGCCGCTGCGCCAGGTTCTTCCATCATCGTGCGCGGTTGCGTGGATGACACAGCGCTAGCCAGGGCTTACGCTGGCGCCGACCTGTTCGTGCTGCCCTCCCGCTACGAAGGCTACGGTATGGTCTTCGCCGAGGCGCTCGCCTGCGGGCTGCCGATAGTAGCCTGCGACGTAGGACCTGTCCCCGAACTGGTCGGCGAGGAGGCCGCTCTCCTAGTTCCGCCAGGGGACGATGCGGCGCTCAGCGAAGCCCTCGATCGCCTGTTGTCGGCCCCCCCACTACGCGCTCAAATGGCCGAGGCCGCCCGAAAGAGGGCGGGGAGTCTACCCAACTGGGACGACACGGCGGAGGGATTTTTCGGCGTGCTGCATGAAGCGGTCGGAGGCGCGGGGCGACCAGGGACGTGAAAGGCAGGGAACTCCGCGAACAGAACCGGCTCTCCTGGAACGCTGCGGCGGAAGCCCACGACAGCCATCGGGACGGCCTCGCCGGCTTCCTGCGTGATGGTGGAAGTACACTCTTTCCCGAAGAGAGGAGGCTGCTCGGCGACCTCCGGGGCAAGAAAACCCTTCATCTCCAGTGCAACTCCGGCGGCGACTCCCTGAGCCTGGCGCATCTCGAGGCGGCGGTCACGGGGGTGGACATCAGCGACGCCGCGATCTCCACCGCCCGCGGGCTCTCCGAAGAAACCGGAATCCCCGCCCGTTTCGAGCGCGCCGACCTCTACGACTGGCTGGACAGATCAGCGCGTACCGCTCGACGTTTCGACGTCGTCTTCGCCTCCTACGGCGTCGTCTGCTGGCTCCCCGATCTCGAATCCTGGGCCGGGAAGACTTCCGCCATCCTCGAATCCGGCGGACGCTTCGTGCTCGTGGACTTCCATCCGGCAGCCGACATGTTCGACGAGGACTTCCGGCTTGCGCGTGGCTATCCTTCCGGTGGGGAGACTTTATCTCTCGAAGAGGGCGTCGGTGACTACGTCGGCGAATCCGGTGGAGGCCTCACGCCCGCGAGCGCGTCAGAAGGCGTGCGGGACTTCGAGAATCCCCAACCAGCCCACCTTTTCCGATGGGGGCTTGGAGAGGTAGTCACGGCGCTGGCAAGAGCTGGACTGCGCATTGTTGCTCTGGAAGAGTACCCTTACTCCAACGGCGAGCGCCAGTTTGCAGGAATGCGCGAGATGGAAGGAAGACGCATGTTCCCGCCCGAAGGCGTCCCCAATATCCCCCTGATGTACGGCATCCGGGCTGAGAAGCCGTGAATCTTGCTAGGGTGAGAAGAAGAATGCGATAGCGGCTATCACGTAGACGCTGGTGAGCATGGCGCCTTCCAGCCAGTTGGACTTGCCGTCGAGGGCGGCGAAGCCGGTGGCCACGACCGCCGCGGCCAGTGCGCCGAGCTCCAGGGGTGTGAAGACTAGCCGCAGGGGATGGCCGAGTATGGGGCCGAGGAAGACCAGGATCGGGGTGACGAGCAGGGCGACCTGGATGGAAGAGCCGAGCGAGATCGCCATAGAGAAATCCATGTTGTTCTTGTAGGCGATCTGGACGCCGACCACGTGCTCTGCGATGTTGCCGACTATGGGGACTAGGATCACGCCGACGAACAACTCCGAGATACCATACTCCTCCGTCAGCGGCTCTATCGCCCCAACGAAAGCCTCGGAGACGAAAGCTACCGCCGCCGTCGAGACCAGCAGCAACACGAACGAGGCGATCCTTCCGAACGGCGCGTCTTCCTCGCCGGTAGCCGCCCCGCCCTGCGGGCTCCGCAGATAGTAGAGGAGGTACAGGATGTAGAGGACGAACATCACGACGGCGACCTCGATGCTCAAGGTGGTGGGGTTGGGGCCGGGGCTGGTGGTGGCGAAGATGGTCGGGAGAGCGAGGGCTGCCGCCACTATCGCCAGCATTGAGGCGTTGATACCTGCAATCTCGGCGGAGAAGCTCTGGATGCCGTTCTTGAGGCCGCCGATTACGATGCTGGCCCCGAGAACCAGAAGTACGTTGCCGATGATGGAGCCGATGATCGAGGCTTTGACCACCGTTGTCAGGCCCGCCGAGAGCGCGAAGATCGTGATGATTAGCTCCGCAGCGTTGCCGAAGGTGGCGTTGAGAATGCCCCCGACGCGCGGACCGGCGTGGTGCCCCAGGGATTCCGTAGCCTGCCCGAGCACCCAGGCCAGACCGACCAGTGCGAGGGCTGAAACAGCGAAGAGCAGAAGCGTCGGTCCATGCAGAAGCTCGGTCACGACGACCCCGATAGTCAGGACCACGGTCGCGCCGTAGGCTATTCTGGTCAGCATCCCCTCCTGCCGGTACGGAAATACGTAGCGAATATCTTATAAGATAGAAATACTGAACGCAGTGCTTACGGACCTTCGGAGAGGCCTTTGATCGACTACCACCTGCACGTCGTTGCCCATGCGGATCGGCCGATGACCGTGGATAACATCCTGGCGTACCTGGAGGTGGCCCGCGACCGGAGCCTCCGCCAGATGGGCATAACCGAGCACGACCGCTACCTGGACGACGTTGACCTCGCCGCCTTCCAGGAAGCCCGCGAGAAGTTCCAGGATGTCGATCTTCGCCTCGGCATCGAGATAGATTTCGTCCCCGGCAACGAGGAGGAGATGGACCGGGTGGCGGACGCGCTCCCCTACGACTACGTGATCGGGAGCGTCCACCGCGTCGGAGGCGAGGAGGTCGACCGCGCCACGGACATGTCCGTCTACGACAAATACGAACCCTATGAACTCTACGAGGCGTACTACGAGAACGTCAGGAAAGCAGCGCTTTCGGGCCGCTTCGAGGTGCTGGGACACCCTGACCTCATCAAGATCTTCAAACGCAACCCTGACAGGGACATCACCCCGATCCTGGAGGAGACCGCGGACGCCATCGCCGAATCTGGCATCGTCGCCGACGTGAACGCGGCCGGCCTGCGCAAGCCCGTCGGCGAAGTCTACCCGTCACGCCCATTCCTGGAGATGCTCCACCACAGGGGTATCCCCATTATTCTTTCCTCCGACGCCCACGCCCCGAACGAGGTGGCGGCGGGCTACGAAGTGAGCCTCCCGCTCGTCCACGACGTGGGCTACCGGGAGGTGACGACCTTCGAGAACCGCGAGCGTGGAAGCCTACCGCTATGAGCGAAGAACTCTTCCTCTCCGACGCATACCTGCGGGAGTTCGAGGCCCGCATCGTGAAGCTCGACGGCCGGGAGGTGGTGCTGGACCGGACCGCGTTCTATCCGGGCGGCGGGGGCCAGCCTTCCGACAGGGGGACGCTCGGCGTTGGCCCGGTGCACGCTGCGGTTGTGGATGTGAGGCGTGAAGGGCGTGGGATCGTGCACGTGCTCGACATCGCCATCCCGGATACCCTCCGGGATCTGAAGGGCAGTCTCGACTGGGAGCGGCGTCATGCGCACATGCGGTATCACACGGCCCTGCACGTACTCTCTGGCGTGATCTGGAATTCCTTCGGGGCGAAGGTCACGGGCGGACAGATGCGCGCGGAACGCGCCAGGATGGACTTCTCATTCCCCGGCGAATGGACGGCGGACGTGGTCGCGGAGATCGAACGATTGACCAATGCGGCGCTTGCGGAGAACAGCCCGGTGAAGGTCTACGGGCTGCCGCGCGGTGAGGCGCTGAAGAACCCGGATCTCATCCGCACCCAGGTCAACCTGGTCCCCGAGCGGGTGAAGACCATCCGCATCGTAGAGATAGAGGGCCTCGACACCCAGGCCGACGGAGGAACGCACGTCTCCAACACCGGAGAGGTGGGGGAGATGGAGATCACCGGCCACAAGAGCAAGGGCCGCCAGAACAAACGCATGGAGTTCGTCCTGCGATGAGGACGTTAGCGGTCCTCTCCGGGATCATCCTGGTGACGCTGGCCTCGCTCATCGCCGGTTGCGGCGGGTCAACCGGCTCGTCTTCGGGTGATGATCCTGTCCAAGAAAGCAGCGCTTCCGGGACGGCGAAACCCCGTCCTTCCGAGCTTCGTCCCGTCACCATTTCTGCTTCCGATGGAGAGGAAGTCAAGGTGCGGGCCGAGATCGCCGACAGCCCCGCCGAGCAGCAGCGGGGCCTGATGGACCGCACCGCGCTCGGGAAGAACCGGGGGATGCTCTTCGTGTTCGACGGGGAGCAGACGCTCTCTTTCTGGATGAAGAACACCCTCATACCGCTCTCCATAGCCTACATGGACTCGAAGGACCGCATCGTGGACATCCAGGACATGAAACCCCTGGACGACGAACCGCCACACTACGTCTCGGCCGAGCCCGCGAAGTACGCCCTGGAGGTCAACAAAGGCTTCTTCTATGAGCGCGGCGTAAAGGTAGGGGACAGGGCAAAGAGGTTACCCGGGTAGACCAGCGTCCTGACCTGATCGTGGTCCTATCTAACTGCACCCCCGGGCCGCACCTGGGCTTGATCTCGTCCGCAGTTGTGGCGAAATCGAATCGTTCCGGGCGAGTAGTTTTGATTCTATGCATTGGGCGTTGGCCGCTTATGAAGCCTTGGCAACCTCTCCGGTGAACTGCCCCGCTCCGGAGGGATCTTCGATCATCACCTTGAGGACCCGGTAGGTGATCAGCTCTGCCTGCTCCTGTGGGACTTTTGCCCTTTTCAGTTCTTCGGAGAGCTTCTTGAGCGCCGCGTACTCGTCCACCCTGGGGTTGAGGAGGCGGTAGGCCTCATCGATGAGGCAGAACAGCACTGTGATCGCCTCTTCCAGGGATGCCAGCGGCGGGGTATCCTTCGGTCGGGCTATCCGAGGTTCCTTTCGTCGGGGAGTCGGATGGCCTTCGTTGTACCGTCAATCCATGCAACACTCATCTAGGCGAGAACCCTCGTCCAGTATCGACCATTGGTGCAAAACTCCGCGTTGGTGTAGTAAGGGCCGGGGGATAGTCTTGATCTTATCGTTGTTTCGAGTTTTACGCCTAGATAAGCGAATTTCTAAGAGTGGACCCGACGAGACTCGAACTCGTGACCTCCGCCATGCGAAGGCGGCGCTCTCCCAACTGAGCTACGGGCCCGCAAATGCACGGAAATCCTAGCAGCCAGGCTCAGGATTGCAAGGAAGCTTGAAGCTGGCGGGACGCCAGAATTCTTTCCCAGACGCGCCGTTAATTGATGCCATCTGACAGCTACCGTGCGCCTGTGGATACGCATGCGTTACTGACTCTTGCGGATCGGCGCGATTAGCTCTGTCGAGTCGTCCTCTGCGAAGATATAATCGGCCTATACAAGATCACGGTCGTATCCTGAAAGGGGTTGGGGATGAATTGCTCGCGCTGCCGGGCCGCAAATCCCGAGGGGGCCAGGTTCTGTATGAGCTGCGGAACCCCGCTGGAAGCCGCGCGTCCGGTAGAAGGCGAGCGAAAGTTCGTGACCGTTTTGTTCGCGGACGTGGTCGATTCGACTGGTATGGGGGAGCGCCTGGACCCCGAGCAGGTCATCGAGATCATGAACGGCGCGTTCGCGTTTCTGAACGTGGCGGTGGCCAAGTATGACGGTACGGTCGCGCGGCTGATGGGCGATGCGGTTCTCGCGTTTTTTGGCGCGCCGGTTGCACATGAGGACGACGCGGAACGGGCGGTGCGCGCGGGTCTGGAAATCCAGGCGGCGGCAAGTGCATACGGACGGACGATTGAGGCAAACTACGGGGTCGAATTCCGGGTGCGCGTCGGCATAAACACCGGGCTCGCGGTACTAGCCATGGTGGGGGATGAGATCAAGACGGAATACACGGCTATGGGTGACACGACAAACGTGGCCGCGCGCTTGCAGAGCGCGGCCACGCCGGGCACGGTCCTGATCAGCGCCAACACCTACCACCTCGTGAAGGAACTCTTCGAGTTCATGCCGCGCGGCGCTATAGAGGTCAAAGGAAAGTCGGCGCCCATCGAGACCCACGAGGTGCTGGCACCCAAGGCCGTGCCAGGCAAGGTACGGGGCCTCGAAGGGATAACATCGCCGCTGGTTGGCCGCACGGTCGAGTTCCAACTCCTGCGCGACAGGCTCGAAGACGTGCGCCAGGGACGCGGCTCGCTCATGGCGGTGATCGGCGATGCGGGATTGGGCAAGTCGCGCTTGCTGGCCGAAGTCCGCGAAATGGCGACTGCAGATTCTGGACCACGAGTCGCTTGGATTGAGGGACGGGCGCTCTCCTACGAGCAGGCCGTCACCTATTACCCCTGGCGGCAAGTGATGCGCGAGGCTATCGGTGCTCAAGAGGGCGAGGCGCCGGAGGTCGTGCGCGAGAGGCTGCGTTGTGATCGTGGTTGCTGCGCCATGCCAGGGGGCGACCTGCCGTTCCTCGAAGTGATGCTCTCCGTCGAGAGCGACGAGACGTTGAAGGCCATTACGGGCCTGGAGGGTGACGCACTGGTCGAGCACATCACCGAGGCGATCCGCGGTTACATCTGCGCCCGGGCCGATTTGATACCTACGGTGATCGTCCTGGACGATCTGCACTGGGCGGATACTGCATCGCTCGACCTCCTGCTGAATGTGGCCGAGCTTGTGGAGAACTGGCCGGTTCTGATCATCTGCCTGCTACGTCCGGACAAAGCCGCGCCGAGCTGGTCGACTGTAGAGAGATTGCGTAGTGAGCTGGGCCCACGCTATGCCGAGCTCTTGCTCGATCCGCTCGACTCCGTGCATGCGCAGGAGTTGCTGGGAAACCTGCTCTACGTCGAGGATCTGCCGGAGAGCGTGCGCAATTTGATCCTGAACAAGGCAGAGGGCAATCCGTTCTTCGTCGAGGAAGTCATCAGGACGCTGATCGACTCCGAATACATAGTCAGGGAGAACAATCACTGGCGTGCGACGCGGGAGATCTTGAACGTAACCATCCCGGATACCCTGTCCGGCGTGCTGAGCGCGCGCATCGACCGTCTGCCGGATAACACCAAACAGGTGGCCCAGATGGCCGCCGTCCTGGGCCGTATCTTCGAGCACCGTGCGCTGACCACGGTTTGCGCTGCGGCGCCGCTGCCCGAGCGCATCGAGGATGTCGAACCGCACCTCGGCGTCCTGACCTACGAGGAGTTGGTGCGCGAGAGAATGGACGATCCCGAGCTGGAGTACATTTTCAAGCACGCGCTGACCCAGGAGGCCGCCTACGAACTGCTACTTATCCGCCGCCGCAAGGAGCTCCACCGCCGGGCTGGCGAGGCCCTCGAACAACTCCATCCGCAGCAGCGAGGCGAGCTGGCATCGGTGCTGGCGTATCACTTCCGGCGTGGAGAAGAGTGGCAGCGCGCCGCCGACTACGCGATGCGGGCGGGCGCGCAGGCGGTGAAGGTGTACGCCATGAGCGAAGCCCTCGCGCACTACGACAACGCCTACGAAGCCCTGACCAAGATCCCTGACGCGTCGCCACAGCAGCGCTGCGACGCGATCCTCGGCTGGACTCCCGCCGCGCTCAAGCTCAAGCCGTATCAGGACGTACTCGAGCGGCTCCGGGAAGCGGAAGAAATCGCACGTGAACTGAACGACGAAGCGCGCCTCGCGCGGGTGTTGCACTGGATCGCCAACGCGTACATCTCCAACGGTTTCCCAACACTCGGGATGCCGGCGTTGTTCGAAAGCTACCAGCTCGCGGAACGGCTCGGCGACGAACGTCTGACTCTGACGGCCACTTTCTGGATGACGGCGGACATGATAGATCGAGACCCGCGCGGGGGGTTGGAGCAGATGGCTTACGTGGCCGAAGCAGCCCACAAGTATCGTAGGTACGAACTCGAAGCACATGCGCTGGCCAAGAAGGCGATCGCCCACGCACGGTTAGGAGAGTTCGCGGAGGCTCGCGAGGCCGTGGAGCAAGCCTTCGAAGTGTCTCGTAAGACCGACTCGGTGGTGAATGGTGCCGACGTGGCGCTTGGGTCGTCGCTCGCCTTAATAGATATGGGCGACGTGGGACGCGGGTTGGAATATAGCCAGCTGGGCACAGAGCAGGCCTTCTCGGCCTCTGGCCTGGAATGCACCATGTATGGTCACTACTGTACGGGTCTCGGTAACCTGCACTCACGCAACCCGGCCGAAGCGCAGCGAGCATTCGAGTCCGCCCTCAAGCTCCTCACAGACCACCTCTCCGAATTACAGCGCTCGGAGATATTAGCCAACGAGGTGCGCGCCGGGCTCGCTGTTGCCCGCTTCTTGGGTGGAGACACAGGTGCAATCAGCGACCTGGAGAGTACTCTGGCAAACGCCGACGCGGTAGGGGACGATTATACCGTCGCGTTCATCGCACAGGCTCTTGGTGAGGCGTACACGCAGTTAGGTGATTTCGAGCGCGCGAAGCAGTACCTCGACATGGCCCTCGATTACTACCGCCAAAATGGCATGGTGCCCTACCTGGCGCGTGGTCTCAAATCACTGGCGTATTGGCACGAGCAGCAGGGCCACAGGGCGGAGGCGGAAGAGGCGCGCGCGGAGGCACGTCAACTGGTGGAAGATCTGCCCCTGCCACCGGTTCGCCCATTCAGTGGTTTCCTCTCTGCTACTGATGAGCCTGAGCCGATCGGGCCAGCCGATCGCTGAAGGAAAGGATAACCCGACGCTTGGTACGCGTGGGAATCGAGATGACCATGCTGTGCCCAGACTCTGAGGAAGATGGAAAAGCCCGTAATCGTTGCCGTTGACGACGAGCCGACGGTACTCGGCGCGGTGGCGCGGGATCTACGCCGCGAATACGGCGCACAATACCGGGTGCGGAGGGCGGATTCCGGAAAAACTGCGCTCGGCCTGGTAAGGGAACTGAAACTGCGTAACGCGCCAGTTGCTCTTTTCCTGGTAGACCAGCGGATGCCGCTCATGTCCGGTGTGGAGTTTCTCGAAGAGGCCATCGGTATCTTCCCTGACGCCAAGCGGGTTTTGCTCACAGCGTATGCGGACACGGAAGCCGCCATCAGGGCCATCAATGACGTCGGGCTAGACCACTATCTCAGGAAGCCGTGGGATCCACCCGAGGATCATCTCTACCCCGTACTCACCGATCTCCTGGACGACTGGCGGGCGTCGTTCGCCCCCCCGTTCGAGGGTATCCGCGTCGTCGGTCACCAGTGGTCGGCGCAGTCGCACCAGGTCAAGAACTTCCTGGCCAGAAACCTCGTTCCGTATCAGTGGTTGGACGTTGAGATTGATGGAGAGGCTAGCGACCTGCTCGCACTATCAGAATCCGATGGCTCTCGGTTACCTCTCGTGCTCTTCCCTGACGGCCCGTCCCTGGTGCAACCGACAAACCTGGAGATCGCGAACAAGATCGGTCTTAAGACCCGGCCCGGGTTGCCATTCTACGATCTGGCCATCGTCGGCGCAGGCCCGGCAGGACTTGCGGCGGCGGTGTACGGCGCTTCCGAAGGGCTCAGCACGCTGCTCATCGAAGGCGAAGCGCCCGGCGGACAGGCTGGCACGAGTTCCCGTATCGAGAACTATCTGGGTTTCCCAAGCGGGTTGAGTGGAGGGGATCTGACACGGCGAGCCGTGGCCCAGGCCACCCGATTTGGCGCGGAAATACTCACGCCTCTGGAGACGACCGGAGTGCGGGTTCAGGATCCGTATCGTTTCATCACCCTAACCGACGGCTCCGAGATAAGCTGCCACACGCTCCTCATTTCGACAGGCGTGTCCTACCGCACGCTGGACGCGCCCGGTATCGAAAGGCTTACCGGGGCGGGGGTGTACTATGGTGCTGCGATCACCGAGGCGCTAGCTTGCCAAGACAAGGACATATTCGTGGTTGGCGCGGGGAACTCGGCTGGACAGGCCGCGGTCTATCTGTCCAGGTATGCCAGGTCCGTCACCATGCTCGTGCGGGGCGAATCGCTCGCCAGGAGCATGTCCCATTACCTCGTTTCGCAGATCGAATCACACGAGAAGATCACAGTATCGACCCGCTCCTCCGTTGCCGAAGTAAGGGGAGGCACCAGCCTGGAAGAGATCACCATCACCGATGCCGTGACCGGAGATACGCGATCTGCCGCAGCATCCGCCCTCTTCATCTTCATCGGCGCGAGGCCCCATACCGATTGGGTGGCCGATCTGGTAGAGAGGGATTCGGCCGGATTCATCCCGACCGGACCCGGTTTGATGCGGGGTGGTCAGCGCCCCAAAGGGTGGAGCCTGGATCGGGATCCCTTCCTGCTGGAGACAAGCGTACCCGGAATCTTCGCGGCCGGGGATGTACGGCGGCGATCGGTGAAACGTGTCGCCTCCGCCGTGGGGGAAGGTTCGATGGCCGTGCAGTTCGTCCACCAGTATCTCAGCAGAGTTCCGGAGTAGAGCGTGATAATGCCAGATGAACTACGCCGGGTACCACTCTTCGCCGACCTCACCGGGGAAGATCTGAAACTGCTCAGCAGCATGTCCAGGACTGTGTCCATGGATCCGGGAGAGCTCGTGTGTGAAGAGGGGAGTCCGGGCGACGAACTCTACGTTGTTCTCGATGGAGAACTCGAAGTTACCAAGCGTCAGGACGGGCAGGACGTGGTGCTCGCGGTACGCAGGGCGGGTGAGTTCGTTGGCGAGATGTCGCTGCTTGACCAGGTGCCACGGTCCGCCTCCGTGCGCACGCTGGTAGAAAGTCGCCTGTTGGTGGTGGATCAGACGGCCTTCCAGACCCTGCTCTCCTGCAGCCCTTCGGCGCATACGACCATCCTGAGTACGGTATCCGCCCGATTGCGCAGCACGGAGACGATGCTGCTGCAGAGCGAGAAGATGGCCGCCCTCGGCACGCTCGCCGCAGGGCTTGCACACGAACTGAACAATCCGGCCGCCGCCATACGGCGCAGTGCGGCGCAGTTGCGCGAGGCTATGTTCGAGTGGCAGCGCCTGGCAACCGAACTGGGTGTGCCCGCCGATACCAGCCAAGCCGAAGCCATCAATGCGCTGCAGGAGGAGACCCTGAAGCATGCGGCTGCTCCCGTCGTCTCAGACTTGCTCTCCATGGGCGATCAAGAGGCTGAACTGGAGGATTGGTTGGAAGATCACGGCGTCGAGCAAGCCTGGGAGCTTGCGCCGGTGCTGGTCTCTTTCGGGTGGGATGGGGAGGAGCTGGAACGGGTGACCGGGCGATTCTCTTCCGAACAGCAAGCCGTCGCACTGCGATGGTTGGCGGCCGGTTCCTCGGTCTACGGTTTGCTCGAAGAGGTGGGTACGAGCGCCGGGGCGATCTCGGAGATAGTCAGGGCCGTCAAGACTTACTCCTATCTGGATCAGGCGCCCATCCAGGAAGTCGATGTGGTAGAGAGCCTGGAGACTACCCTGGTTATTCTGCGCTCCAAGATCAAGGCCGGCATCAGCATCACGCGAGACTTTGCGGAGGTGCCGCGCATCGGGGCCTACGGGAGCGAACTAAACCAGGTCTGGACCAACATCATCGACAATGCGATCTTCGCCATGCAAGGCAAGGGAGAACTCGTGTTGCGCGCGTACACCGAAGGCGACGATGTCGTGGTCGAGATCATCGACAACGGGCCAGGGATTCCGCCCGAGACCCAACGGCGTGTTTTCGATCCCTTCTTCACCACGAAAGACCCAGGCGTCGGCACGGGCCTGGGACTACACATCGCTTATAACATCGTCGTCCACAAGCATCACGGCCGGATGCAGGTTGCTTCCAGACCGGGAGAGACAAGCTTCCGGGTGGTGTTGCCGGTTCAACCCGCCAGAGAGTAGCAATCGAACCTGCGGAGCCGCTGGGTTACAGAGTCACGGTCTTGCCGTCCTCTGCCGACTCGATATCGAGGTTCCCGATTCGTTGCAGCATATCCCCGTTCATGTGGGTCAGGATGATCCTGTCGCACCCTAGCTGTGTCCGGTGGCTCATTAACGTCTCATAGTCGAGGTGATGTCCGCTCGCGTTTTCGAAGTGCGTGCATTCGCAGACGAAAAGGTCGGCATCCCGCGAAACTAGGAACAGGGCCTCGGTCCACTCCGTATCTCCGGAGTAAGCGAGGATTTTGTCTTCCAAAAGGATCCTGAGCGCGTAAGCGCGAGCGCCACTGGGATGTTCGACCCTGTATGGCGTTACCGCGAGAGGGGGTATCCCGGTAGCAGCCGCCTCGGGAAGTTCGACGAACCTGAGGTCAAAAGTGTTGCTTGCCTGAGAAGAACCCGGGAACATCACCTCCATCGCCTCCAATACCCTGGCTTCGAGCCCCGGTGGTCCAGCTATGGTCAGCGGCTTTGTCCGGCACGAGGCGTAGTTGGCGTCCATGATGAAAAAAGGAAGCCCCCCGAAGTGGTCGCCGTGCAGGTGTGAGACCAAGATGACGTCGATGAGCGAGGGATCAACCCCGAAACGCCTCATCGCCACAAGGGACGAAGCACCACAGTCGACAAGCACGTGCGCTGCCCCGGAACGCACGTAGAAGCAAGTCTGAAACCGGCCCCCGCTCCCGAAAGCGTCGCCGCTCCCCAGAAACCGAACGCTAACCTCGCCCAAATTTCCCCTTCCACGGACTTGGTCTGGCTGCGTGGCCGACGACCCTCTCCATGATTACAGGCTCCTTCAGAGTGGGCGATGCTGGGCTCGAACCAGCGACCTCTGCCGTGTGAAGGCAGCGCTCTCCCACTGAGCTAATCGCCCCAAACGGACTGGGCACGGGGAATATACCATCAACTATTATGCTTGTTAAGCCCGTTTCCCGACACCGCCAACACCAGGGCAGGCCACCGTATGGAAGAACGAACTCTCGGAAACCCAAACATCTGGCCATGAGGGGTTGACAGATGAACAGAAATCGCTAGAATTACCAGTTCGGCCGTACGCGAAAAACCGTTGGTCCTCCCTGAAAACCGTTGGAGTTTACCACGACAACCGCCATATGGCGCGGGTTCGTGCGCGGCGTAGGGGCAGGCGGGGTGCGGCGAGGGACCGGTGAAAGTACCAGATACAGGCGGAGGTAGGAAATGGAAACTATCAGCAGGACAAACGCAGGCCGTCCACAGCGCGAGGGAGAAACGCCGGAGTTGCTGGCGAAATACCTCTCGCACATAGGACGGGGAGATCTGCTCACCCATCCTGAGGAGATAGACCTCTCAAAGCGCGCCA
>Ga0081539_10000245_pt1 | contig 127445 bp, 99 predicted proteins | sample TabmetS4T2R2_FD_71023 | JGI IMG/M metagenome (GOLD analysis project Ga0081539, IMG submission 71023) | Tabebuia heterophylla rhizosphere microbial communities from the University of Puerto Rico - S4T2R2 | ecosystem: Host-associated > Plants > Roots > Rhizosphere ... | reverse complement strand
ACAAGGGAGCAAAACCTGGTGAAATCCAGAGGCGATTTTTCAACAACTATTCAGCATTTCTAATAAATTAGGCACTTTTTCAGGGCCGACTAAGTAGTATCAGGCTAGCGCCAAGACGGCTCGTGCCCGCCCTGTGTACTTCTCGCTTCCCGCCGCTGCCGGGCCCGACGCCGTAAAGATTTGCCCACACGCGGAGCAGCGCAACTTCTCCAAATCATACCGCACAGCCGAGAGGAGGGCATTGCCGTCAAGGCGCATCTCCACGCTGGGCGGCAAGCGATACAACGTCCCGCGCCCACACGCCGGACACCGCTCCCCGACCGCGAGGTCCTCATGCCGACACTCCACCGTCTGTGCTGCCCGATAGACGTCAGCCCCATGCCATCCATGCCCCGGCGGCGGGGGCTTCTTCGCAGGCGACGCAGCAGGCCCAGCAGACTGCACTCCTTGTGCGGTACTGGTCGGTAGCTCGCTCCCGCCACCACTCCCGCTGCTCGGCGGCCCGTCCAACGAGGGCGGCGTGGGCTTCTCGCCAAACACGAGCGCCTTGATCCGCTTGAGACTCAGCTTCGCTTCCCGCCGCGCAAAGAGTAGCCAAAAATAAAACGTGAGCACCTTCACTAAGAGCTGCCGATCTGCCGCGCTCAACGTGTTGCGCTCCAGCCGCTCAATTAGCGCTTCGCCTTCCTCGCGACTCAGCTGCACGTCTTCCGGCTGCTTCACAACTCCTCCGCTCAGGCCTGCAGGGTCATAACACAGTCAGTGAGACTCTCCCTAGACGGGTCGGCTTATAGCAGATCCCACCGCCATCCGTGAAGCCCAGACCAATGCCGAGGCCACGACATGCTCACTCATCATGGAGCACCAAAATAGACGTGAAATATGAAAGTCAACCGGCTTTGCCGGAAGGGTACCCCTGTCTCAGTAGGGGCTAAGCTGGTCTTCGCCTTGGGCGTGTGGGCGATCACGAGGATCGCCCCTACAGAGGACACATAATACTGCAAACCGCTATAGGTTTCCCCACAATGGAGGAGGAGATTTCTCAGACGCAGAGCGATACGTTTCAATAACGGCACTAGGCTACTTTTAACTCCCGCACTGGAACCTGAATTACCTCCTTCGGTTTACTGCGGGAGCGAGCGGTCTTCTCCATTGCTTTCACAACCTCAGCCTTAAAATACTTCTCCCCACATACCTCGCAAACTCCCGCGGGAACGTGCTTGATCACTGTAACCAGCTCTTCTCCCCAACGATAATCAACTGTCACTTCTTGTTCTGAAACGTGACCACCACAGAAGTGGCACAGATGATATCTACGTTTCATGATTTCACTGTCTCCTGCGACGTTGATAATTGTCGCTCCATTTTTCTGGTCGCTTTGAAGGATCATAGATGGTGATAAACAATACTTCCTCTGGGTCATGTTTAATTGCACAGACCGCATGCACTGGCCATCCTGCTGCAAACCCGACGGCTAAGCAACTGGCTCCGCACGGATCAGTTGGGTAGCCCTCTATGACCTTACAACTCCTCAACGCTTCCTCTAGCTCTTCTATTGTAATTTTGTCCGCTTGACGTTCTCTCTCAGCGTGAACAGAGAACTCATACTTTCCGGCTTTGACCAGTGCCCTTATCGTATCCGCTCCACCGCGCTTTTTTCTTGCTCCATGAAAAATTTTCCATAGCACCATCTACGCTCGAGGTCTTCACTGGTTGCCTTTACTCAGTGCGCGCATGCTTTTACCGTAACTCTCGCTTCACTTCCTCCACTACACCTTCCATCATGGTCTTGTATTCGGTTAGCTTTTCCTGAGTCGAGGCCTCGAAGCGAAGGACCAGCACAGGTTGTGTGTTCGACGCGCGCACGAGGCCCCAGCCATCAGGAAATTTGACCCGCACGCCATCTATATCGACGACGTTATACTTGCCACGGAAATGCTCACAGACCTTCTCGGCCAGGCGAAACTTGATATCGTCGGGACAATCCACACGAATCTCCGGTGTAGTAAACGACGTCGGGAGATCAGCCAAGAGTTCTGTTATTTCTTTTTTGTTCTTGGCGAGAATCTCCATAACCCGGCAAGACGCGTAGATTGCATCATCATAGCCAAAGTAACGATCAGCAAAGAAGATGTGCCCGCTCATTTCACCACCAAGTAGTGCGCCGGTTTCACGCATCTTTGCCTTTAACAGTGAGTGACCAGCTTTCCACATCACCGGTGTTCCACCATGTCGAGCAATATCATCAAACAAACGTTGTGAACATTTCACCTCGGAGACAACCGTCGCTCCAGGTCGCCGCCGAAGAATGTCGCGCGCAAACAGCACGAGCATCTCGTCTCCCCAAATGATATGGCCGTGCCGATCGACCAACCCAAGGCGGTCGGCATCACCGTCGTAAGCTACACCGATTTCAGCTCCGGTCTTCTGTACCGTAGCCATCAGATGTTGCAGATTCTCCGGCATTGTGGGATCTGGATGGTGATTGGGGAAATGGCCGTCCAACTCGCAGAATAACTCAGTCACCTGACAACCAAGCTCGCGGAAAATGTGCGGCGCAACCGGGCCGGCGGTCGAGTTCCCAGCGTCTATCACAACGTTAATGCTCCGCCCGAGACGACCAAACTGCGTGACGACAAATTCCTGGTACGGTGGAATGATCGGCGCCTGTTCTTCCTTCCCTTGACCAGTGGTAAACTTCCCGTGCTCAATAAGCTTGCGGAGCTCCTGAATTTCCTCGCCGTGAATGGTGATCTTGCCAAGGCAGATCTTGAAGCCGTTGTGATCACCGGGATTGTGACTACCAGTGACTTGTATGCCACCGTCTAAGTCATAGTGATGCAAAGCAAAATACATCAGCGGTGTCGGGCAGGTACCAATATCAACGACATCAACACCAGTCGAACACACTCCTTGCCTCAACGCCTCAGCATATATATCTGAGGTCAGGCGACAGTCGCGGCCAACCGCAATACGGTGCTTGCCGTGGGCACGGGCATGGGTACCGTAGGCCTGCCCGAGTGCTACCACAAAATCAGTGTTAAAGTCTTTCTCGGCAATTCCACGAATATCATACTCACGAAAGATGGCTGGATTCATGCGTGCTCCGATGTTGTGTCATATGTACTGCAAATGTCAGCGCGGCGCGCATGCTTCGCGGGTTGGCCTTCCCCTGACCGGCAATGTCGAAGGCCGTTCCGTGATCTGGTGAGGTACGGACAAGTGGCAAACCAAGAGTGATATTAACTCCGTCTTCCCACGACAACAGCTTCAGCGGAATTAGCCCTTGATCATGATACAAGCAAATCACCCCGTCGAACTCACCCCGCGTGGCGCGGACAAAGATGGTATCGGCAGGAAACGGCCCTGCTGTAACCAACCCCTGGGCTTGGGCTTGGCGTACCGCCGGGATGATGATGCGCTCCTCTTCGTCGCCAAATGCTCCGCCCTCACCAGCATGCGGATTAAGGCCAGCAACCGCCAGACGTGGCTGGGGAATTCCCTGGAAGCGGGTAAGGTGGTCCGCCGTCATTTGAATAGTTTTAAGAACGCGTTCACTTGACAGAGCGGCAGGGACTTGCGACAACGCCAAATGGGTGGTTACCAGCACAACACGCAACTGCTTGCCAACCAACATCATGCGCACTTCCGCCGTCTGTGTCAGTGCGGACAGTAACTCCGTGTGACCAGGGTAATCTCGTCCCGCCGCATGCCACATCGCTTTGCTGATGGGCGCGGTGACAATTCCTTGCAATACATCGCGCTGAGCGAGACGAACCGCAGTCTCGACGTAGCAGTATGAGGTTTCTCCGCCCATTGCTGTTGGTTTGCCTGGCTTTCGCTGTTCTGGCTCGAGCCGGGAAAGTTCGATCACCGGTAGGGTACGAGCAACTCTCGGGTACGGAAGCTCTGGTTCCCAAGCGATCGGCTTCAGCTCAATATCCAATCGCAGGGCCGTCTCTTGTAGGACACCGAGATCCCCCAAAACCACAAGGCGACACTTTGACGGTTTTTTCAGTGCCGCCTTCAGTGTCACTTCTGGACCAATCCCCGCAGGGTCGCCCATCGTTATGCCAATGAGAGGAAGCATGACGAGAGACTAGAACGGCAACCAGCGACGGAAAAAGCCTTTCTGCTCTGGTTCTTTGGCAGCTACAGCAGTCTCTTCTTTGCGCCGGACCGATTTGAGCGGGATATTGGTAGAGCCACTCGTAGAAGCAGTCAGAAAATTCTCAACTTGATGGCGAAAGCGAAGATCAGATTGGAACCAGCGCTCGTAGCGCTCACGCAAAGCCTCACTATACAACTTGCGTTTGATCTCCTCCGCGGTTTCTGGATCTAACCCAGTCGGTTTTTGTCCAGCCGTAACATGTTCTTCGACTTTAATGAGATGGACACCAGCGGCGGTCCGGAAGGGCTGACTGATCTCGCCGACCTTTAGAGAGAACGCGACTTGATCAATCTCCTTCGTCATTTGCCCTTTCTTGAAGAAACCAAGATCACCGCCTTGGTCGGCACCCGGCCCACGCGAATGCGCGTTGGCGAGTGCCGCGAAATCTTCTCCCCCCACTGCACGTTTGCGGATGTCTTGCATTTGCTCAAGCACTGTCTTCTCTTCCTCGCTTGATGCAGATGGCGAAAGTGGTAAGAAAATGTGGCGGACTCGAACTTGCTCGTCCGGCGTAGTAGATGCATCGTTGCCACCGTGTTCTTTGTAGTAGCGCTCGACATCCTGTGAGGTAACGTTCACCTTCGAGCCAATCTCACGACTAATCAGCATCGTACGTTCGATCTCATTACCAATCTGCTTACGATATGCCTCCATCGTCATGCCTTGCTTCGCGAGCGCTTCTTTAAGAGCTTCGTCGGTCAAGTTTCCCTGGTTTTTGATCCGTTCAACATAGTTATCGATGTCTGGTTCTCTCGCCTTGATCCCTTGGGATTCAACTTCCTTGCCGATCAATTTATTCATAATGAGAACTTCCAGAATGTCTTTGTCAGACATCTTGCCTGGTCCCTCTGGTGGTACCATCATGCCCTGCGCGTTACCCGCACCGGCACGAAACTTCGTCACCTCGTACAGAGTAATTGGTTCATCATCTACCGTGGCGATAATGCGATTCACAACTTCTGCCTGCGCGGGTAACGTCCATCCCCAGACACAAAGGGAAAACAATAATACTCGTTTTTTCATACTTTCCTCGGCTAACATGACTCCCCCAGGCTCTGCAAGAGCGCCTTGAACCGGAAGCCGTAAAACCATTGATTTTTCTAGCACCGTGTACGCTATAACATAAACCTGCATGACCATGCACGCAACCCAGATGCAACCGTACAAGTTGTGACATTGAAATGGAGGTGGACGCGAAATAGAACCTGCCATACACTGACCATGATCACAGGGGGATAGGCTACGGCTGATCACCGTAGCTGACACGGCGGGTGTCTCTCCTGCCCCGCCTTCCCTCCTTCTCTACAAGCAGGAGCAAATCTGACAGGAGACAGGACGTGAAGAGAACCCCTCAGTACACGAAGTCTGCGCTCGTTCCTCGTCTACATCAGAACAAAGCCGGAGAGGGCGAACAATCCGAAGGATGGCACGCCCTCAGGTCTCCCGGTCTTACCCCCGTCGAGTGGAAGAAACAGTTCGATAGAGACTATCCCGGTTTACGAGAAGAACTGCGAACTGACCTGGTTCGGCAAGATGTCACCCGTCTCATATGTACGCTACAAAATTCACCGGCACTGAGAATGGTTGTTCTTCATGCTTTGGAAGACGACCCACTCGCCCACGAGGAAGAAGAAGCACGAATAGTGAGAGTAACAGAGATTGGGCGACGGCTTAAAAAACGGTACCAGGAGGGAGTTGCCCAGACAAAGAGACGATATCGCAACCCAGACGACAAGGCAGCGTCTGCCGCTGGGAAGCGACTCTTCGAGAAGTATCAGCAAAATAACAAACGCAACCGGAATGAAGCTTTTTCTCAAACCTGCCAAGCTTTCCTGGACGAGAATCACCGTATGGCCAATGATCGAAAAAAGAGAGCTTTGAAAAATTTCGCTGTACGTGTCTGCAAAGCCAATCCCAAATTGAAACTGGCTATCGACGAGATAACATCTCAGTTCCTGACTACTCTCATTCGTCCGAAAAACAAACGGTAAGGAATTTTTCACTTAGCCTGACGATTTTTTTCCTTACCCTTTTTTGCCTGTCTTTGCCCGCATGTATGTTGTATTTCATACATGCACAACACAATCACTGACTATCACTTTTCACTGACCGCTGCTGCCCGCTACCTCGGCAAGTCACCACGCTGGCTTCAATATCAAGTGACCGGCCCACACCCTCCCCCGGGGTTCAAAGTGGGCAAAGCCTGGCTCTTTAAGAAATCCGAGCTTGATAGATGGTTGGAACAGTTCAGAGCGAAGAGCGATCTTGACGCGCTTGTTGATGAGGTCGTGACCGAGGTGACGAAGTGATCCTCGCCGGCGCGTTCTTTTTCGCGCTCAATCTTAAGAAAGAAGAAGAAGCTTGATAATTTTCAGATCGCATCAAGAAGAATTCCGTCGTCTTCTTCAGGCGCATGTTCCTGACGTCCGTATCGTCGGACCGAAAGTCACTGGTCGTGTCCCGTGGCGAAAAGACGAGCACCCTTCATTCTCTGCGAATACCGAAAACGGCACCTGGTATGACCATGCACGACAGGAAGGCGGTGGGTGGATCGAGTTTAGAAGGCGCGTTGGCGAGCTGCTGGAAGCGCAACAGCAGCCATCACCATCACACCACAGGATTGTTGCAACCTACGACTATACGGACGAAACCGGGAATCTACTGTATCAGGTGGTGAGATCCGAGCCGAAGGGTTTCAGCCAGCGGAGGCCGGACGGCAACGGTGGCTGGTACAAGAATCTCGAAGGCGTCCGACGTGTTCTCTATCGCTTACCTGAGATTTTGAAGGCTGACACCGTCTACATGGTCGAGGGCGAGAAAGATGCCGACCGGTTCTGGTCGCTGGGAATTCCCGCAACGACAAGCCCCCAAGGAGCGGGAAAGTGGCACGAGGAGTACAGCGAAAGTCTGGCGGAGAAACAAGTAGTGATCTTTCCCGATAACGACGAGCCTGGAGAACAACACGCCCAGCAGGTAGCGCGTTCGCTATTGCCAGTGGCAACCACAGTGAAAATTGTTCGGCTTCCTGATCTTCCGCCGAAAGGTGATATTAGCGACTGGTTAGACGCTGGTCACACCAAAGAAGAGTTATTTGCGCTCGTGACAGCGACGCCGATCCTGAACGCGGACGATCTCCGTCAAAAGAAACAGGCAGACGAGAGCAGGGACCGTGGGGAAAAGAAGGAACAACGTAAGGGTCAGTCAACACTTGTTTGTCTTAATGATATTGTTGCACAGAAAGTGAGGTGGCTATGGCGGAGATATATCCCACTAGGTAAGCTCACGATCATTGACGGCGACCCTGGCCTTGGAAAAAGTCTGCTCTCCCTCGATTTGGCAGCACGAATAACGACTGCGCGACCAATGCCGGACGAGAGTGCAAGTGATCTTCCTGAGCCGACAAGCGTGGTTTTGCTGTCTGCTGAAGATGATCCTGCTGATACACTCCGTCCACGGTTAGAAGCCGCGGGAGCGGATCTCACGCGCGTAAGTGCGCTCACGGCCATACGCGAGAAGAAAGAGGACTCAGGGGAAACAGAGGAGCGGTTTCCCTGTCTGGCGGACCTGGCAGCGATCCGCGAGGCGCTCATACAGGCAAACGCGAAGTTACTGATCGTTGACCCGCTTATGGCCTATTTGTCTGGCGATGTGAATTCGTTTCGTGACCAGGATATTAGGCGGATACTCGCTCCCCTCTCAACGTTGGCAGCAGAAATCGGCGTAGCCGTGCTCGTCGTGCGACACTTGAACAAAAGCGCCGGAGGCAATCCCCTGTATCGAGGAGGAGGGAGTATCGGCATCATCGGGGCAGTGCGTAGCGGGCTTATCGTTGCAAAAGACCCGGAAGATGAAGCCCGACGTATCTTCGCTGTCTCCAAGTCGAATCTCGCAAAGATCCCCCCTGCTTTGGCATACCATGTAGTAGCGAACACTAACGATATTCCTTCAATCGTCTGGGACGGAGTGACAGCTCATACTGCTTCTTCTTTGCTTGTACAACAGAACGAGAGCGATGAAGATCGATCCGTGCTCGATGAAGCGAAAGACTTTCTCCGGGGGATCCTCATCCAGGGGGCACGGGAAGCGAAAGAGGTACACAAAGAAGCGCGTAATGCAGGCTTCAGCGAAGCAACACTTCGGCGCGCAAAGACAGTAATAGGGGTGAAAGCTCAAAAGCAAGGCAACTTCCTCGCCAAGGAGCAAAAGTGGGTTTGGGCGTTGCCTGAAGATGCTCATGAAGGTGCTCAAGACCCTTCTGAAGATGCTCAAACACATGAGCATGAGCACCTTCAGACAAATAGTGAGAAAAACTCAAGAAATGACGCAAACTTCCCTGAAGATGCTCAAGGTTCTGAGTATGAGCACCTTCAGGGTTGGGAGGACGACTTATGAGTGACGTTCAGACTCTCGTAAACCGATGCTATGCCCTGGGAGCCGAGTTCCTTCCTCAGCCGGACGGGAAGCTCAAAGTCCGAGCTCCCGCTCCGTTGCCGGAACCTCTACGAGTCGCCTTGAAGCAACACAAAGCCGAAGTCTTGGCTCTGCTTCGTGAGTGTCCATCCTGGTCGTGTCCTGCTTGTAAGGGAGTAGTACGACTCGAACCCTTTCGTGAGGAAGAAGCCCCTACGCGATTCTGGACCTGTACGAACTGTTCAACGTGGGGAGCGACACGAGAAGGAGCGACATTCCCCACCGTATGGGTGAGTAAGACAACGATACAATAAGAAAGGAAGCGACCGGATGGAAATCAGCCGTACATGAAGGGTCGCTTCGCCTCCCGTAATGAAATCAAAGACTTAGGGGCTTATTTCTGAACAGACTAACCGACAACAGCAAAGTCCTTCTGACACGGCTTACAGACGATTGTCTCAAGCTCGAACTCTATCAGCCCAAGGCGCTACGAGACGGGCACGGGTTCATGCTCATTGGTCAAGCTATCCTCGAAGGTGAGACGCTTGAATCGCTCCTCGTTGAACTGAATCGACGAGGCACGGTCAGTGACCACCTCGACCGAGAATCGATGAACGCAGCAGAGGAAAAAATATCCACCCATGGTCAGACCAACGCGTTATAAGCGTGGAACACTATGACTCTCAGAGTTCTTGCGGCTATCCGCCGTGCGCATTGGAAACGTCCGATCTCCGATGAAGACGCCTTCGCCAGAGCGGGTAAACGGCGACGCTTGAATAAGTGGAGAAAAAAAGGCGCTGACTACCGTATGGCCAGGGTTGTATCGCTCATCAACGAATGGGGTCCCCGCTTCTTTGCCTTTGGGATGCGTGCGGCCTTAGCCCGGCGGCACGATCTCTCAAAACCGACGATGAGTCGCTACGTTACTACCATCCTGCGTAGGTATGGGATTGAGGCGACACGCTACCGACCGCGACGCCAACCAGGCGCGGTTGTGTCTCAGGCAACCCTCCTGTTACATGAACTCACCGTGCGGGAGCTGCGGGAGCGTGAGGCGGACAGCCTCACCGCCTTCCTGCAGCGTCATCGCCTCACGGACGCGGCCCGGCTCTTAGGCCGCAGTGTGCGCACGGTAAAGCGGTTACGGCAGGCACTGGGGATCACCCAGAGACGTAACAAATTGTGACTGAACTTGAAACTTGTGGCGGATCGGCACGAGGTTAAACGCAATTCTGGACGCCCCCGGCTTGGGGGGGAACAGGGTACAACAAGAAGAGTCCATATCAATCGGACATAGCTATGGTCGCCTGACAGCTCTCTTCAGTTACCATCCTTTATGCAGCGCGAGCCCATTAAGACAACCGCACAGCTGCTGGGCTGTGATCGTACGACGGTCACGCGGTTGTTATACAAGCTGGGGAAGCATGCAAGATCGCAGAGCGCACGAAACCATGAACTCCTGCGCCAGCCGTAGGGTGTGCTTCAGTTGAAGCACGCTGAGATGTCCCCTTTGGGAGCGTGGCAATCCTCGTAGCTGAGGAAAAGTGAGGCATTGCGAGAACCGCTCAGCGTCGCGTAGAGTCGGACTCTAGCACTCTCAGGCGTTCGTTCAGCCCTTCAATCGTCTTTTGTTGTTCAAGGATATAGAGGGTTAATTCTTCCACTTTTCTGAGAAGCTGCATCTGCGTCTCAGCGAGGTTCACCCCTTTTTCTTTGATGGTTCGCGCTGAGGGGATGTCTGGGAGGTGTTTCTCCGTCTTCACATACGTGCCCAGGACAGGCAACGGCATGAGGTTGTAGTCCGGCTCAAAGACGTAGTCCGGGACATTAAGGACGAAGCCGTTGGAGATAAACGCCCCATCGGCCCACACATCGCCCTGCACATGCAGCTTGGCGAGCGGACCCGTACCTGCACTCACGCCAACCACGGCCCCAAATTGGCCGATGCCGACATTACCGTTATTATCGATAATCATGCGTTGAATGTTCTGGGTCAGGAACCGAATGGAGGGATTGGGTGGGATAGCAAAGATATCCGGGCGCACGTTGAAGAAGCCTGAACTCCGCCCAAAGGAGGCACCAGAGTAGCCAAAGTTGAGTGCCGGTCCGCTGATGAGATCAGGCCCGATGCCATTGAACACATCTTGGAAAGCACCGCCAAAAATGTGGAGATTCCCTTGCGGAGCGAACGTCCCAAGTCCCACTTGGCCAGAAGAAGAAATCACGAGACTATTATTTAGGGCACCGGCACGGATACTGAACGGGATCGTATTCCTGGTCGCGTCTAAGACACTAAAATAATCCTCATACCCGTGGACAATCCACTTCTGTGTGGGACGTCCTAGCGAGGTATCCTGAGAGAGAACAAGGTTGGGAAAGGACCCCGAAGAGACTTCAACGAAATTTCGCACGTCTATGCTATCAAAGATAAACTGCGTAGCCCATGTACTCTTAGAAGTTGCTCCGGTTAAGGAAGCCGTAACAAGCACGGTGAACACGACACGACGGAATCGATACATATCCCCTCCTTGTAGCCCCACCATTGAGGTAAGGTGTAGTCGGCAGCAGCCCTGTCTATAATAGTTTTGCTGTCGAAACGGAAGCCATAGTTCTGAATCCGTAGTGTGGTGAGTATTCGTGAGGCATTGCGCGTTATTACTTTGCCGCTGATTCTTGGCCCTTCTGTTTGCGGTAGCTCTTCATCCGGCTTTCTCGGTGGACTTCGTGCCCTTCTTTTCGGCATGGTACTTTTCCAATCGAGCTTTTCGGTATGCGTCTCCATGCTTCTCGTACGTTGCCTTTCTCACGCACGCCCGAGAACAAAACTTCTTTCGCTTTGGCCCCATAAATCGCGTGCCACACTGAGCACAGGCCCTCTCTTCTAGCATGACTTTGCGCGTAACCGTAAACGTTTGCACTTGCACTTGCGGTTCCTTCTTCCTCATAGCCTTGCCTCTTTCTCCTTATAGTATGGCGCTCTGGCATTTCTCTGTCAAGACTAGCAATTTACGCTCTTGACATAATGTCAAGACTATATCATAATAGTCTTCCTAACTAACGTAGGAGGAAAACCCGATGATCGCAACATCGATTCTGGCAACAGTAGACAACGACCGGTTACAACGGGGCGTGGAAGGATTGACCGCCGGCGCGTATGCCATCACGTTGACGCGCCTCACCAAGGCCGAAATCAGCGCGTATGTGACGAACGGCGATAACAAGGCCTACAGCGTCACGCTCAGTGAGGGAAAAGCGTTCTGTGGCTGTGGAGACTCGATGTTCCGCGGCCAGACCTGTAAACACTCTGTAGCGCTGGCGCTGTATGCAATCCGTAACCCACAAGTAGAGGTAAAGACGGAAACAATACCGAAACCGTTTAACCTGAAGCTGGCCAAGGTCAGGCGTACGGCGTAAATGAAAAAGGCTTACGCAGTCTGACCACCTCGTAAGCCCATGGCTTCAACTCTGGAGACTCGAAGCGCTATGTACCCTATCACCCCTTGTTCGTGTCGGCAACGTGGCCCGCCTTGACTGAGCAAGAAGCTGAAGCGTTCAGATAACTATACAGACGAGAGGAGGTATGTACCTATGTCTGTCAAAGTCAAACAGCATAAAGGCGCCTGGTGGCTCTTCATTGACCACAAGGGGAAACGTAAGGCCAAGAAGATCGGTAGCAGTAAGCGCGCGGCGGAGACTGCCGCGGAGAAGATCCAAGCAAAGATTGCCCTTGGACAATTCAAGATCAAAGACGAAAAAACAGCGAGACCCTTTGACGTGCACTTCCCTCACTGGCTCAATACCTACGTCAAAGCACATTGTAAGGATCGTACGCACTGGTTGTATGAGAACGCATTCAAGCAACATCTCTTGCCTTTCTTTGGCAAAAAAGACATCACCGACATTACGCGGGACCAGGTCAAAACACTTGCTTATGGGTTGCTCGCTCAGGGCAAGGCGCGAAAGACGGTAGAAGTGATCCTTGCCCCGCTCTCGGAAATGTTTAACCACGCGATTGAAGATGGGCATCTCAGCGTCAACCCAGTAGTACGGATTCTCAAGCGCAACCATACCCCGGAAGCAACGGCCCAACGCAAAGCCGATGCACTCACCAGAGAAGAACTCGGCCTGCTCTTGCGGACCTGCCAAGAACACTTCCCGCTCTACTATCCCTTCTTTTCTCTCTTGGCCCGTACTGGACTCCGTTTTGGTGAGGCAATCGGTCTTCAATGGGAGGATATCGACTTCCACGGGCGGTTCATCGAAGTGAAACGTACCGTCACTCTTGGCCGGGCGTCTACCCCGAAGAATGGCAAGACTCGCCGCGTGGATATGTCCCTTCAACTTGCAAAAACGCTCACGATGCTGTCACTCGAACGAAAAAAAGAAACGTTACGAAAAGGCTGGGGAGAGATCCCGCCGTGGGTGTTCGTCACCACGACGGGAACCCCACTAGATCATGGTCACGTGCGGCATCGGATCTGGGAACCTCTGTTGCGAAAAACTGGCCTTCGGCATATCCGCGTGCATGACTTGCGTCATACCTTCGCTTCCCTACTCATTCAGCAAGGGGAGTCGCTGGCCTACGTCAAGGAGCAGATGGGGCACCACAGCATCACCATGACCGTCGATACCTACGGACATCTGATCCCAGGTGGAAACAAAAGCGCGGTAGACAAGCTCGACGGACTGGAAAATGCAGCTATCCGCAACCCAGACGCAACCAACGAGCCGAACGCTGTTTTCAAGAACACGGCAAAAGCCTGAAGAAAAGAGGGAAAATGTTAGATTCCCTCCCCCAGGCTCTGCAAGAGCGCCTTGGTCGCCACCATCACGTCCTCCTCAGGTTTGAGCGTGAAGGTAAAACGCAGATCCGGCGTTAACTGTGACCGGCCACGCTCTTTTTGCAATAATGCAACCAACCGCTCGCCTTTAATGGGCGAGTCAGGATGAAAGTGTAACGTCACCTTCTCGCCTTTTTTGTATATCGAGGTGACAAGGTACTCACGTAAAACTCTGCGCAGATCCATGACTTCAAGAAACGTTAGCACCAATTGAGGGAGTGGACCAAAGCGGTCTTCCAATTCTGCTGCGAGATCTTCAAGATCAGCACGACTCTCGACATTGGCCATTTTTTTGTAAAATACTAACCGCTGATTCACATCTGGAATATAGGCCTCAGGAATGTACGCAGGAACACCAAGCTGGATGTCTGGTTCGATCTGTACACGAATTTTCCCACCACGCAACTCAACGACGGTCTCTTCGAGCATTTGTGCGTAGAGATCAAACCCAACCGCAGCAACTTGGCCGGATTGCTCTTTGCCTAACAAGTTTCCTGCGCCGCGAATTTCGAGATCATGGGCCGCGAGGCGAAAACCACCACCAAGATCATCGAGTTCCTGTAAGACTTCGAGCCGCCGGGCCGCATCTTTAGTCACTAAATGTTCGCCAGGGATCAATAAGTAGGCGTATGCTTTCTGGGCCGAGCGCCCGACTCTGCCCCGCAATTGATAAAGCTGCGCTAAACCAAACTGATCAGCCCGGTTAATGATAATCGTGTTGGCCGTAGGAATGTCAAGTCCAGATTCGATAATCGACGAGCATAAGAGCATGTTGGAGCGATGATGCATAAAGTCGAGCATCACCTTCTCCAATTCGTGTTCATCCATCTGACCATGCCCGATCGCAATAGTGGCTTCAGGCACGAGCTCGCGTAGTTGCTTGGCCATCTTGTCGATCGTCTCAACTCGATTATGAACAAAAAAGATCTGCCCGCCACGTCCTAACTCTTGCAAGATGGCCGAACGAATCAACCCTTCATCAAAGCGCGCAACGTAAGTACGAATCGCCTGACGATCGACGGGTGGGGTCTCGATGACACTGAGGTCACGGAGCCCCATCAGTGCCATATTTAAGGTACGCGGAATCGGTGTCGCCGAGAGCGTCAGCACATCGACCAGATAGCGCATCTTCTTGATCTTCTCCTTATGTGCCACTCCGAAACGATGCTCTTCATCAACCACAATGAGCCCAAGGTTTTTAAAGACAATGTCACGTTGCAACAGTCGGTGAGTGCCAATGACAATATCAACCGTTCCCGCTGTAAGTCCTTGGATGACAGTTTTCACTTCTTGTGGCGAACGAAACCGGTTCAGCAGTTCAATGCGAACGGGATACTCGGCAAAACGACGAGTGAAGGTTTCCGCGTGTTGCTGGGCAAGGATTGTCGTAGGGACAAGAACAGCCACTTGTTTGCCACTTTGCACGGTCAGAAATGCTGCACGTAGGGCGACCTCGGTCTTGCCATAGCCAACATCACCGCACACCAAACGGTCCATCGGTTTGTCGGTGCGCAGGTCGGTAATGACGTCCTCGATTGCGGTACGTTGTCCACTTGTCTCCTCAAACGGAAAGCGCGTAACAAACTCTTCGTAGTCCTCGTCCAATTTCACTGACACTGGCCGTTCGGTACTGGCACGTGCGGCATGCACTTCCAGCAGTTCGCGCGCCATCGCCAGAATCGCTTCGCGCGTCTTCTTCTTGACCTTCTCCCAACTTCCTCCACCTAAGCGATCCAGACCTGGTGCGTGGCCATCGGCACCGGTGTATTTCTGCACCAAGTTGATCCGCTCAACTGGGAGGTATAAACGATCACCGCCAGCATACTCCAGGTGGAGATAGTCGCCTTCGGTGCCAGCCACGCTGAGGTGGCGTAGTCCTTGATAGTGCCCAACCCCATGATCGATATGAACGACATAGTCACCCACGGTGAGCTGACTCAGGCCGGTGAGATAATCCGCTACCGGACGGGGGCGCGAGCGACGACGATGGCGACGTTCCCCAAAGATTTCTTCTTCAGAGAGAAAAACCAGACCGTCACCAGGGAGGGTAAATCCGTGCGAGAGCGGACCAATGACAATCGCAGCTGATGGGCCGCCGTCGCTTCTCCACGCTTGCTCCACAGGCAAACGTAGGTCATAACCAATCAGCAAATTTTGCAGATGTGAGGCTTGCAATACACTCGACACTGCGAGCACTACACGATTGCGTTCGTCTTGCCAGTGGTGAATGCGTTCCACCAGCGGCGCTAAGCCACTCTCCCCACCACGTGCGTGCAAAATAGGTTTCAGGTCCAAATGCGAATCTTGCGTGACAGTAAATTCGGTATCCGCTGTTTCTAGCGCTGGTAATTCGACCATGACTCGAGACGTGAATTGTTTCCAGGTGTCTTCTGGTCCAAGGTATAAAGTGTCTGGTGACGGAACAAGATGACCAGCTTCTTGGGCCTGGGTCGCGCAGGCTATAATCCGCTCCGCGAAATTCGTGCACTCCGCTTGAACAGTCGCTGGTTCAGGAATCCACACTACTGTCCCACGCGGGAGGTAATCCTCAAATCTCTCCAGACTCGCATACAAATAGGGGAGAAAAAACTCGACTCCCGGAAAAGGAAGACCACTCTTGAAATTCTCACTAATACGCTGCTGTTCGCGTTGTTTGGCCTCACTGTCAGCCAAGGCCTCTTCGACTCCTCGGCGTGAGGCTTGCAGCCGTGCAACAGAAAAGAAGCGCATCGGCAGAAAGGTAAACTCCTCGATATGATCGAGAGATCGTTGGGACACGGGATCAAAAGCGCGTAACGAATCGATCGTATCGTCAAAAAACTCGATTCGTAATGGCTGTGTCCCTAACGGCGGAAACACATCGACAATCCCGCCGCGTACACTGATCTCGCCTTTTTCTTCGACCAACGGCACGCGTCGATAGCCCCACTGGGTCAGATGTTCAACCAAGTCAGAGAGTGAGGCCTCCTGTTTTACCCGTACGAGTCTCGTTGCAGTAAAAAAATCTTCCTGCGGCATGACGCGCTGAGCAACCGCATCAATCGTTGTAACAACAAGCGGTGTTGGTAACGATGCCAAAGCATAGAGTCCCTCCACTTGGGCCGCTAAAATTTCACTGCTCGGCGACACTCCTTCAAAGGCGGGGACATCCCACGCAGGGTAGAGGAACACCTGTTGCAACGCTAATTTCTCTGCGCCAAGAAAAAACCGCACATCATCAGCAAACGTTTCCGCTGCTTGCATCGAGGGTAACACACACACTGTTGGTGTCGGGGTTCGCAAAAACCACTGCGCAAGAAAAAACGCCTGGGCGGCTCCGCGTAACCCGCCGACACGCACACATTTCCCCGCGGGCGTCTGTTGCCGCGTCGTGAGAAACCGTTCGAGCGTTTCAGAAAGCGGGAAAAACTGGGAAGGAACGGCAGGGTTTAACATGAATAGCTTTAAGCGTTCAGCGTCCAGCGTTCAGCTTTATCGCTCTATTGCTTGGCTGATTGCTGATAGCTGAGTGCTGAAGGCTCATTTCTTCGCCGCTTGTGGATCAACCAACATTCCATATACCGGGATAGTTAATACTTTCTCAGTTGGATGGTCGGTGAACACCTGCACCTCGCCTTTGATCTGGCCAGGCGTACTTTCGGGATTCACCTTCAAGGTCAAACGATACTCTTCACCATCTTTGACCGTCGCCACCTCAGCAAGGACGTTAGGAGTCGAGCTTTGAGTCTTGACGAGATGGATAGGATTCGTCGCGCGACTTTTAATGCTGAGATCGTTGGCTTTGTTGTCGCCTTTGCGCACCACGCCAAACGACACTTGTGATGGTACGACCACCAGATCACCCTCAATCTGACCAAAAACTGGGATTGATAACGACGGTCGCTTCTGACTAGTGGTTGTCACATTAATTTCCGTGCTCACGCGTCCCAGTGGCGCATCTTTTTTTAAGATAACAAGAAGTTTCTTTCCTTTCTTGCCTTGCTTTTCCAGTTCTTCGGTTTGTACGGAGACGAGCGGACTATCGGTCGTCACGTTGGTGATCGCAATCGGCTTGCTCGCATCGTACAGCAACTCGATCGTATGGGTGACACTTGCTCCACGACGAACTTTGCCAAGGTAGAGCTGTGCGGGTTCAACTTCGACCTCGACCAATATTTCTCCTTGAAGGGTAAGCGTCACTACAGGTTGAAGAGGGTCATTGCTGTGAACCGTAATCTGCTTGACTTTCTCGCCGAAAAATTTGCTCGTGTCGAACGTCGCCCTGATTGTGCCTTCGCTTCCTGGTGCTGTTACTTCAGCGGAGATAACTGCAGCCGTACACCCACATGAGGTTTTCACTGACTCGATGCGTAAGTCTCGGCCTCCTTGGTTGGTAAAGCGAAACAAGTGATTCACTTGGTCACCCTGCTCAACTTTACCAAAATCAAAGACCGCCTCCGTGAAAGTGATCTGCGGAGGATTGGTCGCAGTCTGAGGAACTGTCTGCGCTTGTGCAGCTACGAGGGTGGGAATTGCGAGTAGTGTGCACCAGGTCAACAAGAGAAGGAAGATGGCTCGCGCACAGACGTTCATCAATGGCCTCCTCATGCAACGGCTACGAGACGCTTCGACGCGGGTGTGGCTGGGCGGCTTGTCGGACGCAACAAAAATTTATCGAGGTAACGAGTATGCACCTCACCTGCAAGAAATTCAGGGTCTTGCAGGACTTTCTGATGGAGGGCGATGTTGGTTTTGATTCCGTGAATTTGGTATTCGCTCAGGGCGACGCGCATGCGCTGAATTGCTTCGTCGCGAGTTTTACCATGCGCAATAACTTTAGCAACTAGCGAATCATAAAACACTGGAATCACACTATTCTCTGCGACACCGGAGTCAACACGGATTCCTAACCCACCCGGCGCGTGATAGCCGCGAATCGTTCCTGGGGAAGGTAACATAGTGTTCGGATCTTCGGCAACGACACGACACTCAATGGCATGACCTAAAAATGAAATGTCACGCTGAGGCCACGGTAACTTTTTTCCTGCCGCGGCAAGAATTCCTACCTGTACGACATCAACTCCGGTGACCATCTCGGAAATCGGATGTTCCACCTGCACACGGGTGTTCATTTCAATGAAGTAGAAATGACCTTGTTGATCAAGCAAAAACTCTACCGTTCCCACATTCGTATAACCAATCGCTTTTGCCGCTTTCACCGCAGCCGCGCCCATCCGCTCGCGTAATCGTTTGGTCAGCGCGACAGATGGCGTTTCTTCAATAATCTTTTGATAGCGGCGTTGGATCGAACACTCTCGCTCGCCAAGGTGAATGACGTTGCGATGCTGGTCAGCAACGATTTGAAACTCAATATGGCGAGGGTTCTCAAGATATTTTTCGACATAAATCGCGCCATTGCCAAAGGCCGAGGCGCCTTCTTCTTCGGCAACCGCAAATACTGAGGCGAGTTCCTCTGAAGACCGAGCGATACGCAGCCCGCGGCCACCGCCACCAGCCGCAGCCTTTAGTAGCACGGGAAATCCGATCTGAGCGGCTACTGCTTGCGCCTCACGGACGTCGGTTGATCCGGCTGAGGTACCAGGAAGTACCGGGACGCCGGCTTTCTCCATGATGCGCCGTGCACGGGGTTTATCGCCCATCAAACGGATATTACGCACTCGCGGGCCAATAAACGTCAACCCAGAGCGCTGGCAGGCTTCGGCAAAGTCACCGTTCTCAGACAGAAACCCGTATCCCGGATGGACGGCGTCAGCGCCAAACGATAGCGCCGCACTGACAATCACTGGAATGTTGAGATAACTCTCGCGTACACTGGGCGGACCAATGCACACGCGCTCGTCAGCAAGGCGCACGTGCAGTGCTTCACGATCAGCGGTTGAATAAACCGCAACAGTAGGAATGTCTAATGCCCGACAGGCACGAATAATCCGCACAGCAATTTCACCACGATTGGCAATCAATATTTTCTTAAACACCTGAGTACCCCCACTCCGCCCGTTCTTAGATCGGCTCCAGCAGAAATAACGGTTGCCCGTACTCCACCGGTTTTCCGTTCTCCGCCATAATTTTTATTACCCGCCCACGAATTTCGGACTGAATTTCATTCATCATTTTCATTGCTTCAACAATACACACAACTTCTCCCACCTCAACGACCGAGCCCATATCCACATACGGCTTGGCGTCTGGCTTAGGAGCACGATAGAAGGTCCCGACCATCGGGGAAGGAATCGCTACACCACGTTGTTGAATCGCATCAGCCTCTGCGGATGAAGGCAGAGGAGCAACACTAGGAGCATCCCCTGGCTGTGAAGCACCCAGCGTATGAGTCATATGCGACGGTGCAGCCATTATCATCGTTGGTTGCTGTAAGGCAGCATGGCGATTCTCCCGCACAAGGCGGATCTCACCTGAGGCGTTCTTAATCTCAAGCTCGACCACGCCCCGCTCCTCCATCATCTCCATGAGCTTCTTGATCTCTTCAATGTCCATAGTAGAACAGCTACCAGCTCTCAGCAGTCAGCTTTCAGCTTTTCGTCATTGCTGATCGCTGACCGCTGAAAACTGTTATGCTTTTTTCTTGAGTATTCCTATCGCCGCTTGCAGTCCGAGTAGGTAGCTCTCTGCCCCAAAACCGCAGATCTGCCCGACCGCCGCGCGAGAGATGTATGAATGGTGGCGAAACTCTTCGCGTTTGTAGAGGTTGGAGAGATGAACTTCGATGACCGGCATATCAATGGCCAGTAATGCATCGAGAATAGCAATACTTGTGTGGGTATAGGCGCCGCCGTTGATGATGAGCGCAGCATAACGTCCGCGTGCTGCCTGAATCTTACTGACCAGCTCACCTTCATGATTTGACTGGAAAGTTTCGACCTCGACCCCTAATTCCTGGCCTTTACTCACAAGCATGGCATCAATATCAGCAAGGGTCGTATATCCATAAATTTGCGGTTCGCGTTGCCCCAACATGTTAAGGTTTGGACCATGAAGGACCAGCATTCGTGGCAGCGTCCCCGCCCTCATATGGTGTTTCCTAAACGACAGAGTGAGTGTAAGGCCAAACGGCGGAGGCGTCAAGGCGCACGTAAACGGAGGGACGGAAGAGAACGTATACTACGTAAGCAGTCAGCTCTCAGCCGTCAGTGGTCAGCTATTGAGGAAGTCTAAAGTCTTGCGACTCGCCTCTTTTGGCTGACTGCTGATCACTGAGCGCTGCTTTTGCTGGCTGATGACTGGAAAGCTGATAACTGAGCGCTTACAAGACTACACCCAGGAACAAAGCCCAACACCTGCCACCAAGACAACTTTTTGCTAGAATGTTTACGTGCACCCATTCCAGGTAATCAGGGCTGGTACGGCACGGGATTAGGAGGAGGTATATGTGGTGTTGTGGTGTAAATTGGTGGCTGGTCGTTGTGGCCCTCGTATGGTATCCAGCGACGAGTGATGCACAATCAACAAAAAAAAGAACTCCGGCGCCTGTGGTGGTTGAAGTATCGCCCCTGACGAGTGAGCTTATTGACGCGACAATCTCCGGTGACTTGCAAAAGATCCAACTGGTGCTTGGGCAAGGAGCCAACGTCAATGCCAAGGATTCAAAGGGAACCACGGCTGTGATTGCGGCCGCGAAACAGTGTCACGCTAACACAGTGGAGACTGTAAAGCTGCTCCTCGGTCGTGGAGCAGATGTGAATGCGCGAGACGGTAAAGGAAAGAGTGCACTCTCCTGGACCCTCGAAGGACTCTGCTACGGCTATGATCCCCTAACAAAGACCTTCATCAAAGAATTTAAGATCAATATCGATCTTGTTGAAGTACTCATTGCCGCAGGAGCTGAGCCGAACGCACGTAGTGACGCGGGTTGGACTGCGTTACTCGAAGCAACCTTGCTCGGAGATCGACCCAACCTCGTACAGACGTTACTGACGAAAGGAGTAAATGTAAACGGCTCAGATAAACGTGGTTGGACACCGTTGATCGTTGCTGCCTTTCGTGGTCATACCGTTCTCGCTCAAACCTTACTGAATGCAGGTGCCAATATCGAGGCAAAGGATGAGCTTGGACAATCAGTCCTCATGGCAGCCGCCTCCTGGGGTCGTGCGGATATTGTCCGCATCTTGCTCGATAAAAGTGCCTCGGTGAATGCTCGGGATAAATTCGGGCGCACAGCACTTATGATAGCTCTTGAGAAGATGGTACCGACGGAGCAAGGATTTGCCGACACTGTCCAACTCCTCTTGGCAGCAGCGGGCGCAGATGTGAATGCCAAAGATAGAAAAGGGCGCACTGCGCTTATGTGGGTAGCTCGCGGGTGCTTCCCTGACATTTCCCAAACACTCTTGGCGAAAGGAGCCCAACCTAATAGCAAGAACCAGATGGGCGAAACCGCTTTACGGATCGCGCGCTTTCGCGGTTGTACCGCAGTCTCAGAGCAACTGCGAGCCGCAGGTGGTAGAGAGTAACTAATTGAAAGAAGGCAAGTCTGTTGACCCCTCCTCTCCGTCCCAGGCAGAGCCTGGGACGGCAGTAGTCGCGAGACTCCATCTTGTATCCGTACCTAGCTAGGCAGAGCCTAGATACAAGGAGAATCCGTTGTTCACCTGTGCTGCTAGAACCTGGAGCTATAGTTAACAAAATCCTCTCTGTCCCTCCTTTGGCCTGCCACCGGCCACAGGTGGAAAAGGAGGGAACCCAAAAGCTCCCTTTGGAAAAGCCTGTCTGAGCCTGTCGAACGATCGAAGGAGGGACCACGTAGTTTGAAGAGGCTCACTACAGGCTTCACGCGAGGAGATCTAGTTGTGTGGCGGTGGAGGAGAAAACATTTGCCAAAGTCAGGATTTATTCTCGGGCACAGTAGCGGCTTGAAGGGCAGCGGTTAGTTTTTCGAGAGTGGGCGGTATACTCACGCGATAATAGACTTTCACCGAATTTGCACCCTGCTGGAGGACCGCCTTTGCGTCGAGATCAGGCTCAAAATCGCTCATTTGAAAACTATGCTCACCACTACGAAGGTCTTGGAGAAAATATAAAAATGCCGTCGATCCTGGGTAACGTTTGGTGAGACGAATCTTCTGGCTCTTTTGTGACGTCGCTTTCTCTGTAGCGGCTTGTTGGGCGGCTCCGCTTCGACTCTCACGGTCAAAGAAATAGAAAGAGATCAATAGCGTGACGTCGCCGCAACTTGGATATGACCACGGGACGATCATCGATGCCTCTTGTCCCGACCGGCTGGACACCTCGTAACGTTTGCCACCGCAGGTAATGGAGAGAAAAGTCTCGTCTTCTACTAATGGTGAAAGTCCTGTAATACTAGGTCGCCGACCAGTTCGTATAGTCACGTTTTGTGCTATATTGCTGTCAAAGAGCGGACCAACCTGTCGCTGCGTGTCGAGTGCCTGGGCAATATGGGGTGCAAGTGATAACTTTTCACCAAATGGGACTTTTGCTTTCCGGACTGACTCTAGATATTGTTTGTTGAAAGTCTCAATCTTCCCGCCAGGCGCGTAGAGGAAAGCGAAGCGCTCCGCCGGAGAGGAGACCCCGGGGAGTGCTGACTCGACATTTTCTTGCCATGCTTTTCTCAGGTAGATATCGGTGTGTTCAAGTAGAACCCGCAACACGAAACGCAAGGGTTCCTGGAGCAGAGGTTGAAAGAGGTCGACATTGGCCGTATCGCTGCTACCCTTGCTGCCCTGCGCGACCTGACTGGCAATGTCCCACGCACGCTGTAATGGATTTGTTGCCTCGTCCTGCGGTTTCGCTTCACTGAGTATTTCCTTCATAAAGGCAAAAGAAGTTTCAGAAAAATTTGTTTCTGCCAACTTTTCTCCTATGCGCTGTAAGGAGTCTCGATACTCTTTGCGTTGGTCTGAACTCATGTAATTTTTCAGCTGTTCAAGCCAGGCTGGTACGGTAAGAGATTCGGCGTCCTGCGGAAGCCAGCCTGAAATATTCTCCCATGCATCTGTGAGGACACGTTGATAAGGAGAGCTCTCCGAGAGAATTCGTAGGGTCAGCGTCTGACGGTCGTGTGTTCCTTGCCAGCTCTCCGCCCCCTGCGGAAAGTCTAACAGAAAACGCCGCCATTGCTCGAAGCAGCGAGTGAAGTGGCCCGCGCGAAATTGTTTGAACTGCACATTTAGATCAGGCGCAGCATCAAGAATAGGTTGGAGGAGCGGGACGATGCGCTTCTCCCAGCCGTTCTTGGTGCATGAGGCTTCTACTCGTGACTCCGAGATCACTCTGATCGGCAACGGACGTTGCCAATATTTTTCATAGGTGATCGACGAATCGCGATTGGCAATATCCCGCAAGCGCTCCCACGTAAACTGGCCATCGGCAAGCCATTTTTGTAGCAAGCGATGATTATCGTCAGACTCTTGCCGAAGTACAGAATAGGAAGGGTCTTGCCACTGGAGGTAGGAAAGATACGCAGATCGCAGCGCAGCTAGCTCTTGTGCTTGTGTTCCTAACAGGGACGCATGATGAAGGGTAAGCATAAGCGCATAGTCCGGGTGCTCATCCTCCTGCAGTTCAGTGGGACACGGGGGCTCGTTCAGACAGCGTTGGCTGATTTGGAGGCGTCGAGCGAGGAGTAAAATGAACGGCACTGGGTCATCACGCGAGTGGATGATACGGTCCATATTCTTATTTACAATATCAAGGAAACTAGTAAAGAAATCTGAGACATACCGACGCTGCAGATTCTGCGCCAAGTGAAAGCTCTGCGTGAACCACAAAGTCAGCCAGGTCGGTCGTTTGCGATTGCCTTCGTGCAACCGCGCTATGTTTTGCCGACACTGATCGAACTGCGCGAGTACCTCTTTGGGTGGCACGGCTATGTCGCCCTGGTTACATGCCGAGGTATCAACGGCCCGCACGAGTCGGCGATCCTCCCAGTAGGCGCTGAGCAGCAACAGCACAGCAGCGCTGAGTAAAGCAACACGACTACCCGTACCAAAGAGCTTGGTTACGCCTCTTTTTTTTTGCTCACGCGGAGTGAGGGTTATCAATCCGCGATCACGAGGGAGCAGTTGCTGAAAGACATCGGCCAGAAAATACTTTGTCTCTCCTTCTCGACCGGAATGCTGTATCTCAGCGACGTGAAACTGTCGCTGCAACAAGGAAACCGGGTTTCCATACTGGCGTGCACTACAGAAGAAGACTCCACGCAGCAATGGAGTATGATAGTTTACATCATAACCGAAGATCGGGGTGGCAAACGTTACCAGCGATTCACAAAATGATTTGAATTCCTCTGGAAAACAGAAGATCGATTGACGCAACTCCGCAGGTACCGTGTGATCAAGGAGAGAGAGCCGGAAGCGGTGCAAGCGATCATAGATCGTAGCGAGCCCAACGCGGAGACGCTCGACACCCTTATCACCCCACCCCTGGGTGGTTCGTTCCGACAAACTCGGTGGTGGTTCTTCCACATACCCCAGAGCTTCGCGAAGTATGCGGGGGGGAAGCTGAGTAAAAAATTCGCGAAACCCGTCGATGAGGTCACTGTGAGTGATAAGAAAATAAATTGGCAGATCACATCCCAGTTCATCCACAATCTCCTGAAACCGCTGGCGAACCTGGCTCGCCGCAGCTCGGAGTTGTTCCTTGGACTCAGTAACCACGGCATCAGCGCGAAGCGCAACCACAATGCCATTGATCGGCTCATACGAACGGTGAGTACGCAGCAAGCGGAGCAAATGATACCACTCTGCCCGGTCTCGCGCCTTGTCCGCTTGGCTGACGTAACGACCAGCCGTATCGAGGACTACGGCGGTGTTCGAGATCCACCAATCACAATTTTGTGTGCCACCGTCCGGCGACGAAGGGGTGAGGGAAGAGAATAACCCCGTGGCTCCCAGGGCAGAGGTTTTCCCCACTTTCGTTTCCCCGATCAGGAGATACCAGGGAAGTGCATACAGCGGATCGTCTTTTCCCTTTAATTGTGGGAGACTTTTGAGTGTATCGAGCGCTCTGAGAAACTTAGCTTGAAACTCGGCTGGGCTTTCTTGACTTGCGCTCACGTACTGAGAATCATGCCGTCGGACAAAGATCTGCTCTCTCAACCGTGGGGTGCTGTAACGGATCACGAGAACACTGACGACAAGCAGCAAAAGAACAAGCCCAGGCCAAAACCATCGGCTCGCGTAAATCGCGGCCCCCCAGCTAGAGGCATATAATAGGAGAAAGGCGAGCACCGCTCCCAGCGCGCCTATTACATACAAATAGTATTGAGATTGTAACTGAGACGCGAGATACTGCAAAAACTGACGAAATGGATCAAGAAATGACATAGGCAGGTCATTGCTCCGTAGTAATAAAGCAATATGCTGCACTAACCTCCGCTGTGCTAGGGTTAGTAGGTAGGATACGACGGAGGGCGTCTATATATGGGCGCGCTTGTTCATCACCAGTGTGGGGCGTAGGAAACAGAGGAGTCGGACTCGAAACAACAGTAATTAACTCCATGCCGAAGGGGGGTTTAATCTCCAACGGTAACGGACTCTGCTCGTCTCCGATCGTGAGCACCTGTGTTTCCTGAAAGGGATCTTCCGATTGTTTCGTGTTCGGAAGTAAATGAGCAACCAGTTTTCTATCTGCGACATAGTAATCAACATAGACATGACGCAGAGGCTTGGTTGCGGCAACATTTACTACCAACGGCTCTTTGTTATGATAGATCTCTCCGCATCCGTTCTGTGGACGTACGGCGAGACTGTAGTCTAGAGCCGCAGCCCGTTGTTCAAAAGGAGTCAAGAGTGCGATGACGTCACAAAATGGTCTAGGCATAAAGGTGAATGTGTCTTCCACTGCGGTGACTCCAGCAACTCTCAGCACTGCTTGGTGGACTTGTTGCCGTTGGTCTTGATCCTGAACGCGTCCAGTCAGGCGAACGATTCCTTCCTTAATGGGAGAAACAACTTTCATGTCGTGACACTCAAAGCGTTTGAGAACGTCTTCGACTGCTTGCAGCGACGGACCAGGGGCAGGAACCCACAAGAGATACACTAGAAGTGCAATGGCCCCCAAAAGCGGAACTCCGAGCCAATTGAGTGAGACAGGGCGTGGGCGTGGTTTGTCGGGCGGTGGTTGCACCTCGTACGGTTGCGGTGTCACTCGTTCTCTAGTTTTTTCCAGGTCCAAGAAGTCGGGAAACGGAACGGGTAAATACTGAGCACTGCTTTTCCTCAGTTGATGGAGTTTGTAGTCGTCCTGTTCTTCATCATAGTATTGACCGCGAAAGCCTAGACAGAGGCATAGGTAGTAGATTTCATGCAACTCTTTCTGGTTTGGCTGCAACTGTCGCATGCGTTTGAAGAAGTCTTCTCCGGCTTTCGTTGTGTGGTACATTTCGGCTTGCAAGGGGGCACGCCGCCACTGGGAACAGACCTCGGGTTTGATGCCAGGCTTCGGGTCAGAAAGCATTTCATCAAGCCAGGCAATAACGGCAAACCGTGCGTCGTCAAAGTCTTGGGCTGAGATTTCGTATCGTCTCTGAAGGGTCCGTGCGTCTTCGAGGAGAGCAGTGATTTCGCGGCGAATATCACCAAAGGCTTGCGATGCAGACGGACCTGACCGGGTAAAAAAGAGTACACGCGCGACGAGTGGGGTAAACACCTCGCGCAGACTCAATTTCGTCGTGTCACTGTTCGCCATAAATAACGATGAGTCGCATTTCGGTTTCCGGCGGCAGTCGGTTCTCTTTGGTGTACACCGCAATGTTTTGGCGTTTGCGAATACGGTCCCAATGGCCCGAGTTCTGCTCAATCGCGAAGTAACGGTAGTGCGCGCGCATTACTAACTCTTCAGGAGGACTTTCGAGCGGCTCCAATGTTAACCCAGGAATATATTGTTTCTGAATCTTTGGCATCTCCTCACGCGTGGTGATCTTGCCGACTTCTTGCAGCAAAGCAAACATCTCACTCGGCTTCACATCCGTCCGAATGGCAAGATAGTAGCGGTTGTCTCCGGCAAAAAATTGCTGCTCGAGATCAGCAGTAAAATACTCCCCATTGTAATTCAGCAAAACGTCTCCAACTGGAACAGTCGTGAGTTCGTTAAGCAGTTCCTTGACACGTCGTGTTGCGAGGTCAAAACAGGGCCACAGTTGATCATGACGATACGGCAACAGTGCCTCTTCTCCTTCTCGTTCACCGAAGACAGAAACGCTTCCAGAAAAGGAAGAAAGTTCGCCAACAAGCTGTCGGAGGAGCCCATAGACAGGGTATGGATGGGTATCGCCGCTTTCCAAGTCATGGTGGAAGATGGGAATATAACGATTTAAGGTCTGCATCATCAGGAGATAGCTAAGATCTTTGGCGCTGAGCTCAACCAGTTGATCTCCACGACGCTGCCTGTATTGATTGATCTCTTTGCCTTTCGCTGTCAAAAGATCGCGGGTCTCCTTGACCAGGGTTTCCAACACAGCATCCGAGCGTACAGACACAACCGGCGGAATGTAGTGTTTGGAGAGGAATCCTCCCTTTCCATCTGGTGAACGCAGCACCTCGGCTATTTTGACGAGTTCATAATCTTGCGACCGACTGGTTGGCACATCAAAAAGAATCTGCGCAGAGTGAACAAGATAGTGGAGCGCTGTGGGGGGATCACCAGTAGAGTACAGATCCGGAGCCTCGGCTTCGGCAAGGGAGAAGCGGCGATGGTCTCCGTTCGGCCCATCTCCATTGCGGAGTTCATTTGCCGCGCGGAGGTTGCTCTCTTCTAGCTGGAGGCGTTTGAGCCCAAGATACACTGACAGCGGTTTCCCACTAGAATCGAGTTCAGTTTCGAACGAGCGGGGTTCGATCTTGGCATTGCTTGGTCGCGTGTCGCCCCGGAAGCGCAAGACTGTTCCGTCCCAGGTAACTAATTCACACTGCTCGACCTCAAATAAAAACGTTTGTAGGGCTGACTCATTCAATGTGAGTGACTTGACCCCCCAACAATGAGGAATGAACAATTGAAAGAAGTGACGTAACCGGGCATCGTGGTACCAGTCTTGCTGCTGGAAGTGCTGGGGCTGGAGAAACATTCCTTGCCCCCAAAAAACCGGACGCAGTGGATCCATAATCCAATCCTAAGGCCTAAGATGCTACGAAAGTGTAAAAAAAAAACGACAGAGGTATCCAAGGCGAACGTTACCTAATGTCAGCATCCTTGACAAGAGTTGAGCAAAATTCCCACCGGAGGATTACCCACCGTCTGAGGAAACAGAAATCCTTTGACATTTAGATAGCTTTATGCAAGATCAAGACCATACCTTCAAAGCATTCCTAGAAGGAGTGTGTCTCTCAATCAGGTCATACGACATACACTTTACGCCGCGACTCCTCAGGCGTGCCATTTTGAGCCCCCTTTGACTCCCTCTTCGACAGGCTCAAGGTACGCTCAGGACAGGCTTCGCGAAGAATCTCTCTCGGAATACCAGAGAGCGATGTTTCGCGGAGTTTATCCTGAGCGTAGCCGAAGCACTCGGGATGAGCGGAATCGAAAGGCTCAACATGACATCTCGCCGACCGTTATTCGGATAGGCTCTGATTAACTTCAGCATGATATTAGTGTTCGAGCTTGGCGTAGTGGAGTGAATTCGAGAGATAAAGGGGAGTCAGCAACCGACTCTTTCTCCACATTTCGGAACGCAGCCCGATCCCGTTAATGACTTCGATAAGGGCGAATGCAGGAGTTTTCGCTTCGATAGTGGCAAGGAGATTATAGCCGCGCTTAATCAATACCTCTTCACACCATTCGTTTCCTTTAAGTCCAGGAACAAGTAGCAATGCAACATATGCAGTAATGAGCAGCAGAGCTAACAGCCTGAGTAGCTCTGCTTCAGCACGGGACGCATTGGCAACGACTGTAATCAGCACCAGGGCACCATACGCAACAAACCACAGCCCTGCCCGTGCCCATGATTTCTTCGCCAGCATCCAGAAGCCATTAAGGAAAAACGCCGGCCAAGAGAACCCAACTTTTACCGCCGTAAACCCTAAGGTCGGATGTTTGTACACACGAAAACGCTTCATTGCCCTCTCCTTATCTTTTGTGCCTATTGGAGAAGACACGTGCGCAGTGCGGTTTCTTCTAACGCCGGTAGCAGTGAATCTACGATGTTCTCTTTTGCGTAACAGCCAAAGGTAGATTACTGCAATGCCATAAGCGATACACAAAGCAGGAGTCCTAACTTATAGGCACAACACGACGTACCAGTCTTCTCATAGATGGTGCCCCACTGCGGAGAGCGCGCCGGGGCTCACAGGCACTAACAAATAGCGAGACAGTTTCACGCGCTCTGGAGAAACAGTTGCGAATAAAGACGTGGAAATGTCACTCAAAGACTTACTGTGTAGAGGCTGAGAGCAGTTTGTCAATGTCTACCAAGAGGCAAAGTGAGATATATCCTTAGACACGAATGTCTATAACGGATTGCATTTTCACGCGACAACGAGGCTCCGTAGAGACGCGACATGTCGCGTCTCTACGGAACGGATCATATACTTTAAGAACACGAGTAAGGAGTCGCTCAATTCCGCAAACCGCTATAAAGTGCACGTCGTATTCCACAGGAAAAGACACGCACTCATGCCTTTTCCTTCCGGGAGCTAAAAAAATATGTTGTGTCAGTTGGTGGGTGAGACAGGCGAAGAGTTCTCGACTCTGGGGGAAATGGCTTCGCGCCGGAGGTAACCAACTGCGCCTTTGCGAGAGAGCGCACCAAGCCACCCATCTTGTGAACTAATCACGTCGAGCGCTGTTCCTGGGTCGAGGGTGCCGATCACCGGTCCACTGTCGCTCGGCCGGGCGCGCACAGATACCGAATTGATCGCCACCACTTTATACCGGCCCGGCCACACCTCTTTGGCGTACGACGCAAACGTTGCGGGCTCGATTTTTTCCGGTAATAGCAGCAAAGGATAGAAAACTTTTACCTCTCCACCCGATGTTGGGTCTAATCGCCAACCGATAGCGATATTCTGAATTGCATGGAGTAGTTCTTGTTGATAGAGGCCAGTCGCATGGGGAATCACGCGAGAAACCTGACCTTCAGGCATCACCCTCAGCTCAAGAATCACAACACCAGACAAGGACGAATTGGTTGCAAGCTGTACGGTATAGGCTTCGCGAATCTTTTCTAAGCCTTTTTCCACTTGGCTACGGAAGGCAGCAACTCCTCGCACCTTGTCGGTCGGCTCTGCATTTATGACGCGAATGGGGAATAATGTCTCGGCGGTTGTCACTTGCCCGACAGGCTGAGGGGATGGTAGCGATCGCTCCGGAGGTGACAATTTGTGAGTTCCGATACTCACAACATATGTAGCTAAGATGCCCAAGGCCAGGAGAGGAAGTGCTGCTTTCACCACGTTGATCCAGTGGGTCAGAAAAGAAGAGGACTGTCGTTTGGACAGCCGTGGCTGTGGGAGGAGATTAGTATCAGGCAAAGAATATGGTTGGCTAGGCGTGGGAACTTGAGGTGAAAGCGGTGGTGATGACGGCACTATCACAGTGGGGCTTTCCTCAAGAAGCGTATCGTCCTCAGAAGGTGTCGGGCGCGACAGTGGTGGCAATTGTGGCACGGGTACAGGAGGAGCTTTCTCAAGCGTATCGTCCTCAGAAGGTACCTGTGGCGATGATAACGGGAGAAGTCCAGTCGAGCCTGCAGCTTGTGGAGGAGCTAAAGTACTCTGCGGCAAAGGAAGGGGAATGTTTTTCGGCAATATAGTTTTGCAGAGACTACACTCGGAATCTTCAGGTTGCGCTTTGCTCCCACAGGTTGGACATTCACGCGTGCACAGAAAGGGGAACTTGAGGGTTGGATCATCAGACATGGATACCTCACGCGCGTTCAACAATAGGAACGAAAGATTGCTTCGCGCTGCTGGCAACGCCCTTACCTGCGGGTTTCGGAGATCGAGAAATTCTTGTATCGCTGGCTTTACGCACGTCTCGCATCGTGGCGAAGCACGTATCCGTAATGACCTTGGGAAAACTCAACTTGCAGGTACTCCCCCTTCTCTCCCACCACCCGGACAAAGGTTCCTTTGCTCAATGTCCTCAGGGTCAAGGCCCCAGTCCGGGCTTCAGTGAGCACTGGTGTGGCTCGCACAACCGTATACAGCGTTGTTTCACCCATGGACCGGAGGAGCGGTGCTTGTTGCTGCTGCGCAGGAACCTCTGAGCGAAGTTCCGGGCCTCCACGAAATCGCGGCTTGGTCGTTTCGCTCACTTCCTGTTCTCTCTGCCGTTCTGCTGGCTGCTCGTCTGCTGTGTGCCGGGGTCGGGCAACCGTCAGCTCCCGAATTTGCGCTTGGAGTTGTCTTTCTTTTTCCTCTTTTTTTTCGATCTCTACTGCTGTTTGTCTGGCTTCTACAGATTTCTGTTTGAGTTCCCGCTCAAGGACAATCCGCTTGGCCTGCTCTTCCTCAACTAAGCTTCGGACCTCAAGATAGTCAAAGACGAACAACGCTACGACAACGCAGGCAATCGCAGAACTGACTGCCCAGCGCGGGGTCAGCCAGTATTGGATTTTTATCCAGTCAACATTTAGATTCGGATTCCAGGTTTTCTTGGCAACGACTTGCTTGAACTCCTTAACGCGATGAGGCGGAGGAATTCCCCACCCTCGCTCTTGAGCCAGGAATTCGAGTTCCTGCAATTCAAGCAGATGATTCATACAGGACGTGCATTGTTTGATATGAATCCCAATAGACGCCCGTGCTTCCTCGCTCCCGTTGCCTTCACGAAAATCTTCCAACACCTCCACCGGCACACATCCACCTGAGGTTTTCTGACGTAAAAACCGTTGGAAGTCTGGTTTGTTTTCGCTCTCTGGAATCATGCTCGCGCTCACATCTGCTCACCCACTCTCGTGCCGCCTCCCCTTTCTTCTGCCTCTAGAGACACTGAAATGGCGGGTTTTCTTCCAGGCAATGGCTCAATGGCTCACTTCAGCCATACATTGTGTCATCCATGTTTTTGCCTTACTCAAACGAGACTCCACAGTATTCACCATAATCTTCAATTCCTGGGCAATTTCGCCAGGTCGATGCTGGTTTATCTCTACCATGCGAAAAACTAATCGTAAGTCAGGTGGGAGATGCCGAAAACAGGACCACCATTGCGCAGCCGCTTCCGGCCCGGGCGCAGAGTCGGGAACGTCATAAGTCTCCTCATTTAGGTCTTTACCCTCGTCGAGAGAGACAAGGAAGGAACTCTCAACCGGCCGACGGTGCTGTTTCAGATAGTCTATCGCTTCATTCTTTGCCGTCGTGCGTAATAAGCCTAATAGTCCTTGACGTGTCGTGTTTCGTAATCGTTTGAGGTCCCAACGGTACAATCTTACAAAGACTTCCTGTGCGACTTCTTCACGCTCGCTCTCAGCGAGGTTGCGAAAAGTTACCAGCTGTCGCATCACCCATGACCAATGTTCTTTGTGCAAGGCGTACCACGCATCTTGATCCCCAGCCAACGCAAGCTGAATCACAGTATGCCATCCCTGAGTCTCTCCTCTATTGGGGGCTCGGAATTCTTCCATTGACTCAGTCTGCTTTACCTTTGAGTTTTCCGTTCGCAAATCACTCTGCGTTTTGCACTCTTACTAGGCAAAAGATCATATCTGCTTCTGTAGGTTTTTTTCAAGGGTTTGGCATTCGCGGGAAGAAAAGGCATCTACCTAGTGTCTTCTTTTGTAGTACAGGAAAGCGCCTCTAGCACTGATTTACTGCACTCTGAAGCGTAAAAGGAAGGTATGATTCTGTAAACCCTCCCCAGTTAATGAGGTTAAAGTTAGGTAAATTTTATTTACCAATGTCAAGAATAATTGACACTCCCTGTTTGCTGCGAGTTAGGCAGTCTTGAAATGAAGAACAAAAGCCGAGTCGGTGATTTGTTGACAATTGTCCGACAGGTGTACTATGCTTCGATTCCTACATGGGGGGACCATGACAGCTAAAGACCTCTTTGATCACGGGAAGCTGTCGGCTGCGATTACCCAGCTGAACGCTGAGGTGAAGTCACACCCAGCAGATCCTCGACTACGTACCTTCCTTTTTGAACTGTTATGTTTTGCTGGCGACTATGTAAGAGCCGATCGTCAGCTCGAAGTGCTCGCCAGGCAAGGGACCAGCGCGGAGATTGGGGGGCAAATATACCGTAAAGTGTTGACGGCTGAACAGGCCCGACTGCGGCTGCTCTCCCAGAGTTTCAGTCCTCACTTTTTGTGTCCTCCTCCCCCTTATGCTGCCCGTCATCTCGAGGCAATGAATCGGCTGCGCGAGAATCGCCCTGCTGAGGCTCGGGTGTTGTTGGAACAAGCTCTGGAGGATTGTCCTGGAGTTCGCGGCGCGCTCAATGGCCAGCCATTTGCTGACATTCAAGACAGTGATGTCGTTCTGGCACCATTCTTGGAGTTAATCGTACAGGGCGAGTATACCTGGCTTCCTTTCGCGCAGATCAAACAGCTGCGGATGGAGGCGCCAAAGCGGCTACGTGACCTTTTGTGGATTCAGGGGACTTTAGAGACATTTGCTGGACCGAGAGGAGAGGTCTTTGTTCCGGTTCTGTACCCGGGCTCCTCTCTACACTCAGACGAACAAGTGAAGTTGGGGCGTATGACAGACTGGCAGCCGTTAGGAGAGGGTCTCTCACGAGGTGCTGGACAACGATTGTTACTCGTCGATGATGAAGAACGACCCATCTTAGAGGTCCGTGAACTTGAATGCGAATCCGTATAGCTACGAGGAGCGTAGAAGAGTGATATGCCCTCTGCGTTAACGATAGATTTGGAAGCACTGTTGGTCCCCATCGCGGGAGAAAATCCTAGCGGTACGTCACTGCGTTATGAGGGTACGCATGACGCAATAAAAGAGCTACGCCGAGAAGATACTCTTCCTACGGGTGATATCTGGACGACTAGCGATACGAAAACTGCAAACTGGAACGGAGTGATCGATGCAGCGACGGCAGCACTCACACAAAAAAGTAAAGATTTGCAAATTGCCTCGTGGTTAGTCGAAGCATTAGCAAAACAGCACGGATTTGCCGGCCTGCGCGACGGTTTTCAGTTGCTGCGGCAACTACAAGAACGGTTTTGGCATACGCTGTACCCCGAATTAGAAGACGGCGATGCCGAGTTTCGCGCTAGCCCGTTGGCTGGGTTGAACGCTACGTTGCCATTGACGATAAAACGGATCGCTCTCGCGCGATCCAGTGAGGGCGATCCGTATACACTTTTACAGTGGGAGGATGCGTCACGGCTGGATAACCTGGCACGGCAGAATCAGCAGGACTTGTTGCAAGCGGAAATTGACGACGGCAAGGCAACAACCGAACAGCTGAATAAAATCGTGAATATCATACCCCGCTCCTTCTATGAGACGCTGTTCGAGGATATCCAGCAATGCCGTGAGCAATACGAACAACTTGCGCTAGTAACGGACACGAACTTTGGCCGCACGGCGCCAAGCCTCTTAAACATTAAGAAAGCGGTTGATGATTGCTACGATGTCGTTCGTCCGATTCGCAAAAGTAAACGGGAACGTGAGGGACTAAAAGACGAAACCGACCCACCGAAGGCAGCAGCGGCCACGGTACGACCTCGCAGTGCCTCATCACCGGTGACCGTAGTGAGTCCCAGCCCTGCACAGCAAACCCTGTCGGGAGGTCTGCCGCTGGAGCCGCAAAGTCGGGAAGACGCGCTTCTCCGTTTGCAAGCGGTGGCTTCGTACTTTCGTCGCACTGAGCCGCACAGTCCCATATCGTATCTTGTCCAGCGGGCCGCACGCTGGGGCGCCATGCCGTTAGAACAATGGTTACAAGAGGTGGTGAAGGACCAAGGCGTGCTCGGAAGTATTTGGGAGACTTTAGGTATCGACGCTACTAATGTCACGAACGGAGAGCACAGTACTGAGACTAGCACTGAGGAGCAAACCGGCGATAGTGAGGCTGAGTAGTCAATAGATTCGCAGAACAAGGAGACTCTGTATGGCCAGAGAAAGTACCCAACATAAGCTGGACCGTGTTCGCCCACCGCGCGTACATATCACGTATGACGTCGAGATCGGCGATGCCATTGAACTGAAGGAGCTTCCATTTGTAGTCGGTGTGATAGCAGATCTGTCGGGCAAACCAGAAGAACAGTTGCCGCGGCTGCGTGACCGCAAGTTTGTCGACATTGATCGGGATAATTTCAACGAGGTAATGAAAGGAACCAAGCCGCGGTTGGCCTTCAAGGTCGACAATAAGCTGGCGAATGACGACACCAAGATGGCGGTTGAACTGCGGTTCACCAATATCGAGGACTTCGAGCCGGAAAAAGTCGTGAATCAAGTCGAACCCCTCAAGAAGCTGCTTGATGTGCGACGACAACTCTCCGATCTTTTGGCCAAGACCGATGGTAATGATCGACTCAATGCCAAATTGCAGGAAATCCTTAACAATACGGAGTTGCAACAGCGAATTGCAAAGGAAACGCCTGCAGGCACTACTGGCACCAAGGAGGGATCCAATGAGTGACGCGAGGCAGCAAACTACGACAGAACAACAACCGGTCACTACAGAACAGGACAGCCTGCTTGATCAAATTATCAAAGATACGCGCATCGGTCGTGATGAGGACCAAAGGAGGCAATCGAAGCAACAGATTGCGACCTTAGTTGAAGAGGTCATGAAAGGCAGCGTGGTTGTCTCTAAAGATCTGGAAGCGACGATCAACGCTCGCATTGCTGATATCGATAATCTTATCTCGAAGCAGTTAAACGAGATTATGCACCATGAAGAGTTTCAGAAGCTGGAAGGCACATGGCGCGGGTTGCACTACTTTGTGCACCAAAGTGAAACGAGTGTGATGCTGAAGATCAAAGTACTTAATACCTCGAAAGACGACCTCCGGCGCGACCTTGAGCGCGCCACGGAATTCGATCAGAGCGCATTATTCAAAAAAGTTTATGAAGAAGAATTTGGAACCTTCGGCGGTGCGCCCTTTGGTGCCTTAGTCGGTGATTATGAGTTTGGCCGGCATCCGCAAGATGTAGAACTGATACAGAAAATATCGAACGTTGCGGCCGCCGCGCATGCACCGTTCTTTTCGGCTGCGAGTCCGCTGTTGTTCAATCTCGACAGTTTCACGGACATTGGCACGCCACGAGACCTGGCAAAGATTTTTGACACTGTGGAGTATGCGAAGTGGAAGTCGTTCCGGGATTCGGATGATTCACGCTTTGTCGGGCTGTGTTTACCGCATATCTTGATGCGTCTGCCGTATGGACCGGAAACCGTGCCGGTAGAAAGTTTCAACTTCAAAGAGGATGTGGATGGTAAGGACCACAGCAAGTATTTGTGGGGCAATGCCGCCTATGCGATGGCGACCCGCTTAACTGATGCGTTTGCCCGGTATGGCTGGTGCGCCGCGATCCGAGGCGTAGAAGGTGGCGGCTTGGTTGAAGGTTTACCAACCCACACGTTCAGTACAGACGAAGGTGAAGTCGCGCTCAAGTGCCCAACTGAGATCGCCATCACCGACCGTCGTGAAAAAGAGTTGTCGGACCTGGGCTTTATTCCCCTCGTACATAGTAAAGGTACCGATTATGCGGCATTTTTCGGAGCACAGTCCTGTCAAAAAGCCAGAAAGTACGACACCCCGGCAGCGAACGCAAACGCTCGTCTATCAACACAACTACAGTACATTATGGCCACCTCACGGTTCGCGCATTATTTGAAAGCTATGATGCGTGACAAGGTGGGGAGTTTCATGTCGCGTAAAAACTGCGAGGATTTTCTTAATCGCTGGATCGCGAACTATGTTACTGCCGATGACACAGCCTCACAAGCAACAAAAGCGCAGTTTCCACTCCGTGAAGCCCGTGTCGACGTCGTAGAAGTTCCAGGCAAGCCGGGAGTCTATCGGGCCGCAGCGTTTCTCCGTCCGCACTTCCAGCTTGATGAACTGACAGTATCGTTGCGCTTAGTGGCCGAGCTACCACCATCGGTTCCGCGCTGAATTGAGATCATAAAGATGCCATAAGTGTCATTGCGCTTAGTATACTACGCTACAAATACGCCTCTAGTTCCGGTGTTTGGGCGAAGCTGGGCTGCGCCCGTGTAGGAGCTTGATAAATCAAGCCCGTTTTGGGTCCGATTCATCAGACCCCTACAAAAAACTGGCTGTGTAATTGTCGCGTGGTACTGAGCGGCGGAGCTACGGCCGCCGACACGGCAGTAACCGCAGTCTTATGGACGCGTAGCTCGTATGGGATTGCGTTCTGGTGCTCTGTGTCAATTGCGATCACCTCGGCGGTAGTTTGGCTTAATGCCTTTCTGCCGCGAGACCTTGTAGGAGTTACGACTACTATGCGTGCAGGACGGTATGCGGGCTTGACGGCGGTTACCGGGTCGGTGTGCTGTCTGACTGATCAACGCAATTTTAGTAACGACACTCGAGCACAGTCGCGCATGCAGTCGCTGCTTGCCTTCGACTTTACCAGCTCTCCACCAGCAATGCGTCAGTGGCATCGCTGTGACTTTACCACTGAATGCGATTGTCTGACCGGTGAAGTGGCATGTCAGAGACAGGCGGATACGTCACAAATGAAATGTTCTCTCATCGCTACCAACCCTGTAGTTGTGGTCCACATTGACTGCACAAGCAGTAATCCTTGTACCTCGGCGTCGTGGGCGTTTGGTAACATCAGTTACAAAGGAACTGTTAGTATCGACTACCAATCTCGCAGCCTGGCGCTCGATTTGATGATTGGTATGTTTCCGGCGTTTGAGGGATACGCCGCCCTCAATAATGGCGGTGCCGTGACGCTGTTTCGCCATGCGCCACCTGCGGGTATGACGGCAAAGAATGCTCCATCTGGCGCCAATCGTCTGATCCGGTCCCGCATAGAGGATTGGGACGGGATGGACTCTCAAACTGTGAATAAGAAGCCGTAGGCGATTAGTGATGCGTGTCGAGCCAGGGAATGAAAGTCAACGTTGTAGCTTATACGTCCTGAGTCAAAAAAAATTGACAGCTACATGGCATCAAAACTATACCACTACCCGGCATAGAGCCAGAATAACCAAAGAACAATGCTTAATGTCCCGTGTAACAGTCTCATAACGCTAGATAATCATGCAAACTGAGAGACAGGAGCGACCCGCTGTAGTTCTCGGCTGGGTGGTATGAGACTTGCTGTTTCTAGGAAGAGAAAGTGAATTCCCAATTGTTACAAAAGGACGGTTACAAATCTAAGTTAGGAGGTACACAATGGCCCAAGTCGATTATTTTCTGAAAGTCAAAGGAATTGATGGTGAGAGCCAGGATTCCAAGCATAAGAGCGAAATTCAACTGGAATCATGGTCCTTCGGTGCCACGCAAGGCGGAACGATGGGGTACGGTGGTGGTGGTGGCGCCGGCAAGGTGCAGTTGCAGGACTTTCACTTTGTCATGAAGGCGAATAAAGCCTCGCCGAAGCTCTTCGAAGCCTGTGCCACTGGACAGCACATCGATCAAGCTATTTTGACGTGTCGCAAAGCTGGTGGACAACAAGAAGAGTTCCTCAAGTATACCTTCACCGATCTACTGGTCTCTTCTTACCAAACAGGGGGATCAGGCGGGTCTGATGTGATTCCTATGGATCAGATTGCGGTTAACTTCACCAAGATCGAAATTGAATACAAGGAACAGAATAATAAAGGGCAGGTCACTGGAAGTGTGAAGGGGACCTGGAATACTAAGGAAAATAAGGCAGCGTAACTGCTCCCTTTCAACTTGTGTGGTCGGAGAGGACTTCTTACCCGACCACACTGTAAAAAAGCGATGGAATCTTTCTCTTCAACTACCTACGATGCCGTGCTCTACCCTGGCTTTGCCTTGCCACAGGCGCATCCGGACCGGTTAGCAACGCTGGCGACGCTGTTTGGTATGGCACCAGCCGAGCTCTCGCGTTGTCGCATCTTGGAGCTTGGCTGTGGAGATGGTACAAATCTCATTTCGGTTGCGATGGGACTACCGCAGGCCGAGTGCGTCGGCATTGACCTTGCCGCTGCTGGTATACAGAAAGGCCAAGCCGTTGCGCGCGAGTTAGGACTCACCAACCTGACGTTGATGCAACATGACCTGATGGAAGTGTCACGCGACTTTGGCCAGTTCGATTTCATCATCGCGCATGGCTTGTACTCATGGGTACCAGAATCGGTCCGCGATAAACTGTTGGCCATCTGTAAAGAAAACTTGCGCGAAAATGGGATTGCGTACGTAAGCTACAATACCTATCCGGGTAGCCACTTTCGCGACATGGTGCGCGAGATGATGCGCTATCATGTGCAGGAGTTTACTGATCCACATCAGCAAGTAACGCAAGCACGCGCGTTGGTTGAGTTCTTAGCCCAAGAGGCGAAGACGGATGGTGACCTGTACCGTCTAGTATTGCAAAAAGAGTTGGCACGTATCCGTAGTTTTCGTGATAGTTCCCTGTTCCACGATGACCTCGCGGACTGTAACGCTCCGGTCTACTTCTCTCAGTTTGTTACTCATGCAACCCAACATGGTCTGCAGTACCTTTCTGAGGCGCAGTTTTTTGAAACCCAGAGCGGCATTTTTCCGCCTCAGGTCGCGGAAACCCTGAACCATATTTCCGACAGCATTATTGCCAAAGAGCAGTATCTCGATTTTCTCAAAGGCCGACGCTTTCGCCAGACATTGTTGTGCCATGCGCAGCACAAGCTGGATTATCAGCTACGACCAGAGAAAATTGAGGGATTGTATATTGCCGCACCGGTCCAGACCGAATCTCCGCAAATCGATCTACGGTCACGCACAGTTGTTACCTTTCACGGACCGGAAAAGTCTTCGATTGAAACGGATGACCCGTTGGTAAAGGCGACAATGGTGACATTGAGTGAAGTCTGGCCTGAGGCAATCCATTTTGACGCGCTTTTGACTAGAGCGCGGAAGCGGTGTGGTTCCGACGTAGATGGATATACGCGGAGTCTAGGCGACGAAAAACAAGGGCTTACCTCCTTGTTGCTCCGAGCGTATGCTGGCGGCGTGATTTCACTGCATGTTTCTCCTCCACCAGTCGCGGCACGACCAGGGGAACGTCCGTTGGCAAGTCCGTTGGCGCGATTGCAGAGCCTGACGGGTGATCGGCTCACCAACTTGCGTCATCATACTATTTCTATTGAGGATGCACTCTCACATTGTTTTCTGCGCTTGCTTGATGGTAGTCGGGACCGTGGCGCATTACTGGATGCTCTCGTCGCTCTCGTCGAGTCAGGAACAGTGACCATTGAAACAAATGGTCAACCTGTGGGCGATGCGAATGCCATTCGACAGTTTTTATCAGAGGGGTTGGAACGCAATCTTAACGAATTGATACAACTGTCCCTCATCATGCAGTGACTATAAGGAGTGAAGAAGCGTGCGTGATAGTGAGCAAAAGCATACGGAGGTGATGACAGCCACGGCTGTGCTCTCCTGCGACGATTGGCAACTTGAGGTACAAGTGACCGTACCAAACGGGCCGACGCGACTGCGTCAACTCCTCCCCTTAGCGCAATCGTTTGCCGACGCCATCGTACGATCCGCTATGCAAACAACTGAAGCACAAGGTGATAAGATCTCGTGCAAGCAAGGGTGTGGCGCGTGCTGTCGACAGCTCGTTCCGATGTCGGAAACTGAAGCACGACATATTGCGGATGTTGTCCAGAGTCTTCCTGAACCGAGACGAACTCTCGTTCGTGAGCGCTTTGACAACGCCCGGAAACGTCTTGAAGAAGTTGGATTGTTGGACCCCCTTCGGCATCCAGGGCAGAACAATCAGGGTACCGCGCAGTCTCTGGGCATCCAATACTTCCGCCAAGGCATTGCGTGTCCATTTCTTGAGAACGAGTCGTGCTCGATTTATGCCGATCGCCCGATTGCCTGCCGCGAGTATCTTGTGACGTCGCCACCGGAGCATTGTGCCCAACCAACGACTGATCCAGTCCGAGGGGTACAGCTACCGCTCAAGACATGGACTGCGCTTGCGCGCTTCGACAAAGTCCTGCCTCCAGCCCAGACTATTCGTTGGATTCCGCTCATCCTTGCACCTGAGTGGGCGGCTGAGAATCCACACGAACCTGAACCACGGCCAGGACCAGAGCTCGTACGAGAGTTGTTCGATTATTTGACGACGAAGAAAACAGCGTCCGCAAACGTTGACGATTGAATAAGGAGGATAAAAATATGCTCAACCTACAATGGATGACGTTGGGGATGCTGGCGGGACTGATTCTGTTCCCGACGACCAGTAATGCGCAAAAGATACGAACCTTCTCAGGGACGCCAACTGCTCAGGAGTTGATCGAGACGCTGAAGCCTAAAATCTCTCGCGGCGTTGGCGTTGCTCCAGCAGGTGCGACGTGTGAGGTATTTCGTCAGCCCGAGGCACCCAAACGCGGCGTGGGAATGGCGGAAAAACAAGCACCCGAGCCAGAACCAGTGGCTGATATTGCTATTCTTCACGTGAACTTTGCGTTCAATTCTGCAGCGATTTTGGCACAAGAGAAGCCAAAGCTCAAAGTGATGGCTGACGCATTAAACAGCAAGGGACTCCAAGGAAGCTGCTTCCAGATTGAGGGGCACACAGATAGTAAAGGAACCGACGAGTACAATCTGAAGCTGTCGCAGCGGCGTGCGGAAAGTATAGTCGCGTATCTCACCAATCAATTGAAGGTTGATCCGAAGTACATCTTTCCGGTTGGTAAAGGCGAAAGTGAGCCAGTGGCTACTAATGATACAGACGAAGGTCGAGCACAGAATCGTCGGGTACAAATGAAGAATCGCGGGTACCCGACAGTATCCAAGAAACACAATCCAGATGATGATGGGTGGAGTGAGAGACCATAACGTAAGATTGGTATAGCAGAGGTGTCACCCTGAGTGAAACGAAGGACCTCTCAGAAAGATTCTTCGCTGCGCTCAGAATGACAGCATCGGGTGACAGCGGTTACTCGGATAGGCTCTAGGGAGAGAATCCATGGCCAGGGGTGACGAGTTGGATATTGTTCCATCGATCCTTGATCGCTTGTTAGACGACAACCCAGACGTTTCGACAGAACCATCAGACAAACGTTTCCAAAAGGTGCGAGATTTGAAGAAATCTGTTGCGTTTGATCTGCAAGCACTGTTAAACACACGCCGCGAAGTACTCGATGAGCTTGCTCCTGAGTTTGTTGAACTCAACCGCTCCCTTGTGCTGTATGGTTTACCGGACTTTACATCTCTTAGTATCCTGAGTGAACGTGATCGAAAACGCATACGTCGGGTCCTGGAACAAACCATCATCACGTTCGAGCCACGGCTAAAACATGTACGAGTGGTGATGGAAGAACAACAGCGTAATGACCGTATTCAACGTTTTCGTGTTGAAGCGGTGTTGCAAGTGAGTCCAGCTTCGGAACCCGTTTCCTTTGATGCTGAGCTGAGGTTAAACACCTTGGAATACGTGGTGCAAGGATAACTGTCATGGCTGAAGACGCACTCCTTACTTATTATGAGCGGGAGCTGACCTTCTTCCGCCAAATGGGAGCCGAGTTTGCTGCCAAGTATCCGAAGATCGCTAGCCGCCTTCAGCTTGAAGAGGAGAAATGTGAAGATCCCCATGTCGAACGTTTGATCCAAGCGTTTGCCTTTCTCAGTGCCCGGGTCCATCACAAACTGGATGACGAATTCCCGGAAATTACCGATGCCCTGTTGAATGTGCTGTATCCTCACTTTCTCGCTCCGGTGCCGTCGATGTCGATTGCGCAGTTCGTCCTTGATCCAGACCAGGGCAATCTCACTCATGGTTACCATATTCCGGCGGGGGCTGCGCTGTATTCTGCGCCTGTGCAAGGGGCACCGTGTCGATTCCGGACCTGTTATCCAGTCACTTTATGGCCGCTCAAAGTCAGCGCAGTGCAGCTCGAGGCTCCTGACCGCGTCGGTTCGGCGCCCAAAGCCGCCTCGGCGATCAGACTAGAACTTCGCTGTGTCGGTGGCGCAGCGCTCAGCGAGTTAGCGATCGAACATGTCCGTTTTTTCCTCGACGGCGAAGGTCCACTCGTGCATGCTCTGTACGAACTGTTATTCGGCCATGTTACACAAGTCCATCTGCGGCCGCTCGATGACCCGAAAGGTAAGTCGATTGTGCTCCGTCCTGACTGCCTGCGAGCAGTGGGGTTTGGTCCGAACGAAGGCATGCTTCCTTATACTGCCCGTTCGTTTCTGGGTTATCGGTTACTACAGGAATACTTCGTCTTCCCCGACAAGTTCCTATTTGTTGATTTGTACGGCCTTGATCAGGCAGCCAAAGCGAAACTTCGCGAAGGAGTCGAAATTCTCCTCTTCCTCAATAAGACACCGCGACTCGAACAACCGCTCAAGCCTGAGACCTTTCGCTTGGGCTGCGCGCCAATCGTCAACTTATTCTCACAAGTCGCCGAGCCCATTCGTTTGACTCACACCGAGACAGAGTATCGTGTCATTCCCGATGTGGGTCGTCAGGAATTTACCGAAGTATACGCTGTGGATTCGGTGACCAGCATTTCCCCCTACGAATCAACCATCACCACATTTGAGCCGTTTTATTCTTTCAAGCATGCAGCAGAGCGAGAACAGCAACAGGCATTCTGGTACGCAGGCCGGAAGCCATCTGCTAAGAAAGGTGATGCCGGCACTGAGGTCTATGTCTCTCTCGTAGACCTTAATTTCCGTCCGACACTACCCTCCATCGAGACCTTAACACTGCATGTGACATGTACCAATCGAGATTTACCGGCGAAATTACCATTTGGTGGGGAAAGCGGGAATTTAACTATTCAAGGATCAGCCCCACTCTCGCGCATTACCTGTTTGCGCAAACCGACCGAGACTGTGCGTCCATCTTTACGTCGCGGAGCGCAATGGCGTTTGCTTTCGCATTTGTCCTTGAACTACCTCTCCCTTTGCGAGGGAGGAAAAGAAGCATTGCAGGAGATCCTCAAGTTATATGATTTCTCCTCATCAAATGTAGTGAGCCAGCAGATTAATGGCATTGCCGACCTGTCCAGCCGTCGCATTGTCGCCCGTCCGGCTTCGATGCCGTGGAACGGGTTCTGCCGTGGTCTAGAAGTAACCGTCCGGTTTGATGAGGACAAATATGTAGGTAGTGGGGTGTTTCTCTTTGCCACTGTGCTGGAGAAATTTCTTGGATTGTATACGTCGCTCAATTCTTTTACCCAACTTGTTGCTCGAACCTTACAGCGTGAGGAGCCACTGAAGCGATGGCCACCGAGAGCCGGGGAACAGATCCTTCTATAGCTGAGGAATTATTCAGCGAAGGGTACCGTTTCGACTTCTTCGAAGCCGTGCGGGTCCTTGAGCGCATTCATCCCGAACGGCGACCCGTCGGACACGGTGGCGTGCCGAAGCAGGAAGCGGTGCGCTTTCGCTCGCGCGTGTCGTTGGAATTTCCACCGAGTGCGATTTACGATGTCACTAATGGAGACAATGGCAGCCGTCCGCCGGAGATGACCGTTGCCTTCATGGGACTCACGGGGCCTCTCGGAGTACTTCCGCGCCACTATACCGACCTGTTGCAGGAGCGCCTGCGACGCAAGGACCATGCCTTGCGCGACTTTCTTGATCTGTTTAATCATCGCGCCATTTCTCTGTTTTATCGCGCCTGGGAGAAGTACCGTTTCCCCATTGCCTATGAACAGGCAGTTGCTCAGCGTACAGACTTCGACACCTTCTCGCTCGCCTTATTCGACCTCCTCGGCATGGGGACCAAAGGATTGCGAGGACGATTACAATTTGGCGATGAGGCACTACTATTTTATGCAGGCTTACTGGGACAACATCCGCATTCTGCCAGTGCCTTAGGCGCAATCTTGCAAGATTTCTTCGAGGTGCCAGTGAATGTTGGCCAATTCATGGGCCAGTGGCTTACTTTATCGCCGGAAAACCGCACGCGGTTAGGAGGCGAGGCCAATAATATGTTGGGCGTGAGTGCGGTCGCTGGGAATCGAGTGTGGGATCAACAAGCGCGATTTCGCTTACGCTTGGGAGCACTCTCGTTTGCTGAGTTCAATCGCCTCCTGCCGGACAGTCAACGCTTTCAGTTACTCGTGCAATTTGCGCGTTTCGTGGCCGGGCAAGAATTTGATTTCGATGTGCAACTGATCCTCAAGGCTCCAGAAGTACCGCGATGTCAACTAGGAGCAAGAGGCGAACGCGCGCCGCGTTTGGGCTGGTCTACCTGGCTAAAGACGAAAGAGTTCACCCATGATGCAGAAGATGCTGTATTCACTGGGCGTTTGACACAGCTCGGAGCCTTGCCAGATGCCTAGAGTAAGTTGCTATCACATAAAGTGCAAATGCGCTCGCTAAAGGGGGAGACATGAATGTCAGCCTGAAATCGTTGATTGGTAAACTGAATGACACCTGTCGTGTGGCGCTGGAAGGGGCAGCCGGGCTGTGTCTCTCGCGGACCAATTACGATGTTGATGTCGAACATGTCCTCCTCAAGCTCCTCGAAGCGCACGACACTGACCTCGCCCGGATCTGCCGCTATTACGAAGTTGATACCAGCCGCTTGGCAAGAGATGTCACTCGAGCGCTCGATCATCTGAAGACCGGCAATGCTCGTACCCCCGCCTTATCTCCGCGTCTGCCGCGCTTGTTTGAGAATGCCTGGCTGGCGGCATCGATCGAATACGGAGCGACGAAAGTCCGCTCCGGCCATATCGCTCTTGCGTTATTGACCGATGACGACATGGCGCGCTTGGCGCGTGATATTTCCAAAGAATTTGCTCGCATCTCGCTTGAGTCGTTGAAGCAAAACCTCATCGACCTCACTGCTGGTTCGGCCGAAGATAAAGGCGCCGCGGGGACACAGGAGCAATCGCAAGTCGAGGCCGGAGGACCACCAGTGGTCTCCGGTGGGAAAACGCAAGCCCTTGATCAGTATACCGTCGACCTCACCGCACGCGCACGCCAGGGAGCGATTGACCCCGTCCTTGGCCGCGATTTTGAGATTCGCCAAGTCATCGATATTCTCACCCGTCGGCGTCAGAACAATCCGATTCTAACCGGTGAAGCCGGCGTCGGAAAAACGGCAGTGGTTGAAGGATTTGCCCTGCGGATCGCCAAAGGTGATGTGCCGACGCCGCTCAAGAATGTTGCTGTGCGCACACTCGATCTCGGGCTGCTACAAGCGGGCGCAGGCATCAAGGGCGAGTTTGAGAACCGCCTCAAATCGGTCATTGAAGAAGTGAAAGGCTCACCGCAACCAATCATTTTGTTTATCGATGAAGCTCACACTATGATAGGTGCCGGTGGTCAGGCTGGCCAGAGTGATGCTGCTAACCTCCTCAAACCAGCACTTGCACGCGGCGAACTGCGTACAATCGCAGCCACGACTTGGGCTGAGTATAAGAAATACTTTGAGAAAGACGCAGCCCTCGCCCGGCGGTTTCAGGTCGTGAAGGTGGAAGAACCCAGCGAAGAGCAAGCCATTGTGATGATGCGCGGCTTAACCGAATCGCTGGAGAATCATCACAAAGTGCGCATTCTTGATGAAGCGGTCGAAGACGCGGTCAAGTTATCGCACCGCTACATGACCGGGCGGCAACTGCCAGACAAGTGCGTCAGTGTCCTTGATACCGCGTGTGCACGCGTCGCCATCGGCCAAGCTGCGACCCCGGCCTCAATTGAAGATGCCCAGCGCCGCATTGACCAGACTGCGGCTGAGATCGGCGTGCTCGAACGCGAAGCGATTACTGGCAGTGATCATCGCAAGCGCATTGATGAACTCACCGCGATAAAAAGAAGCGAGGAAGAAAAGCTTGCACGGTTACAACAGCAATGGGGAAAGGAACGCGGCATTATCGACCAGATTCGTGACCTACGCACGCATCTTGAAGAACGGGTTCTGAAAGGTGAAAAGAGTGGTGATGGCGTTACCAAACAACGCGCGGACCTTGATCGACTGAATGAAGAGCTAGAGAAAACGCAAGGCGAATCGCCCCTCATGCAAGCCTGCGTGACCTCGCAAACGATCGCTGAGGTCATTTCCGGCTGGACAGGCATTCCCGTCGGGAAGATGTTGACCGACGAAATCAAAACCGTTTTGTCGCTGAAAGAACGATTAGAACAACGAGTGATTGGGCAATCATACGCACTGGAAGCGATCAGCCAACGCATTCGTACCGCGCGAGCTAACCTCACTGATCCACGGCGACCGATTGGCGTCTTTCTGCTGGTTGGGCCGAGTGGCGTCGGAAAAACCGAGACCGCGTTGACCTTGGCAGACATACTGTACGGTGGCGAGCGCAACTTGGTCACCATCAACATGAGTGAATATCAAGAAGCGCACACGGTGTCGTCCTTAAAGGGTTCACCTCCAGGGTACGTTGGTTATGGTGAAGGCGGGGTTTTAACCGAGGCCGTGCGTCGCAAACCGTACTCAGTCGTGCTGCTGGACGAAGTTGAGAAAGCTCATCCTGACGTGATGGAGCTGTTCTATCAAGTGTTTGACAAAGGCCTGTTGGAGGACGGCGAAGGCCGCGAGATCGATTTTAAGAACACGGTGATTCTGCTGACGTCCAACACCGGCAGTGACACCATGATGAAACTATGTGCTGACCCTGAAACGCAACCAGAACCTGACGGACTGACAGAGGCGCTCCGACCCGAGTTACTTAAAGTATTTAAGCCTGCGCTGCTCGGTCGCATGGTCGTCGTACCGTATTATCCCATCTCCGATGCCGTCATGCGCGAGATTATTAAACTGCAATTGAGCCGTGTTGGTCGTCGCATGGCCGAGAATCACGGTGCTGACTTCAGTTATGAAGAGGCTGTCATCGCTGAGATTGCCAACCGCTGTCGCGAGGTCGAGAGCGGCGCTCGCAACGTTGATCACATTCTCACCCGCACCCTCTTGCCTGAGATGTCAGGCGAGTTCCTCTCGCGCATGGCGAGTGGACAAACAGTGTCCCAGGTGCGAGTGACAGTTAACGATCATGGGGCGTTTCAGTATCACATTCAGTAACTGTTGAAGATTGCCCAGATTGGAAAATCCCTATGGCGACACCCTCCCAAGAAGACCGACTAGTATCAATAGAAACGCCTCTTGGCCAAGACGTCCTGTTCGTGCGTCATTTCAACGCCACCGAAGCGATTTCGCGATTGTTCAGCTTTCATCTCGATTTGTTTTCAGAGAAACCGTCATTGCCACTTGATGGGCTGATTGGCAAGCCGGTCACGATTACGCTGGAAATCGGCGATGATGGCCAACGCTTTTTTCATGGTATCGTCAGTCGCTTTGGTCGTGTCGGTCGAGGACAAACTGGCCGTGATCCGCGCTTTACCGCCTATAATGCTGAGGTGGTGCCTTGGTTGTGGTTTCTGACTCGCACCAGCGATTGCCGCATCTTTCAGAACCTCACCGTACCGGACATCATCAAGAAAGTGTTTCAAGATCTTGGCTTTCGTGACTTTCGTCTCGGTCTGACACGAACCTATACGCAGTGGGATTATTGCGTGCAGTATCGTGAGACGGATTTTAATTTTGTGTCCCGTCTTATGGAACAGGAAGGCATCTTTTACTTTTTTGAGCACGAGCGCGGCAAGCACACGCTGGTACTGGCTGATTCCGCTGATGCTCACAAACCGTGTCCCGGCCAAGCCAAGGCGCGTTTCTCGCCCGAGGGGGGAGTTGGGGAACGAGAAGATAACATCACGAGCTGGGATATGGAGCAGGAACTGCGACCTGGGAAATACACGCTACGAGACTACCATTTCGAAATGCCCAGCAAGTCACTCGAAGTGTCTACTTCAACAACCGTACCTGGAGGTGGCAAGAGCAACTTCGAAATTTACGATTATCAAGGCGAATATACCCAGCAGTTTAACAAACCGGGCGAACGACTCGGAGAAGTAGAGCCAGAAGGTGAGAAACTGGTGAAACTGCGGATGCAAGAGGAAGAAACCTCGCATCTCTTGATACGCGGTGTGTCTACCTGTCGTGGCTTCATTGCCGGCTATCGTTTTGAGCTACAAGAGCCCCCGCCTGGGGTGACCGCAGGTCCCTACGTCCTGACGTCGGTAGAACATGCCGCTACCCAGGGCGGCGATTTCGCATCGGGATGGGATACCGGAGTATCATACACCAACAGCTTCAGTTGTATTCCGCAGCAGGTCTTGTTCCGCCCAGCACGGGTCACCCCGAAACCAGTGATACAAGGCACGCAGACGGCAATGGTGGTTGGCCCAGCCGGCGAGGAAATCTTCACAGACAAGTATGGGCGGGTCAAAGTGCAGTTTCACTGGGACCGCGAAGGGAAGCAGGACGAGAACAGTTCGAGCTGGGTACGCGTAGGCTCCATTTGGGCAGGAAAACAATGGGGAGGTATCCATATCCCACGTATTGGGCAGGAAGTCGTCGTTGCTTTCCAAGAGGGTGACCCGGATCAACCCATCATCATCGGCAGTGTCTATAACGCTGAGCAAATGCCGCCATATGGTCTTCCGGCGAACAAGACACAGAGCGGCATCAAAAGCCGCTCAAGCCTCGGTGGAGGGGACGCGAATTTCAATGAGATCCGCTTTGAAGATAAGAAGGGAAACGAAGAGTTATATATCCATGCGGAGAAAGACGAGAACATCGTTGTTGAGAACAACAAAACTGAGTTCGTTGGCGCCAGCGAAAGAATCACTATTACGAGTGCCCGCACCGAATCAGTCGGATCAAATGAAACGCTTTCAGTAGGAGTCAATCGGTCTCGTAGTGTTGGGAAAAACGAGACGATATCGATTGCCCAAAATAAAAATGAAACTGTGGGGCAAGATCTCATAGTGACGGTGGGGAAAAACATGTCAGAATTTGCGAACTTGAAGGTGCAGATCGAGGCGGGGGTAGAACTCAAATTAATAGGACCGGGCGGATCGATTACTCTCGATGCCTCTGGCGTTACTATCCAAGGCGTGTTGGTAAAAATTAACTGATCTTGCAAGAAGCTGGAAACTGAAGGCGTTGAGCGCGGAGACTATCTGATGCGATTCCTAATGGAAGAGATTCACAATAGGTTTAATCGCTTCCTCACAAGTTCGTCTGAGACGCTGATGGTCCTGGTGTGTGAGCCGGAGCATTCAGCTCTCGTATTAAAAAGCCTTGAGATGCTCGAGGATGACCCCAAGGTACCTGATGTGTTCCTATCTTTTGGACACCCATACAATGATGCGCAGTCCTATGTGACACATCTTGTCACCTCGCTTCGCCAACAGTGTGAACAGGTCAATGTTGAACTCATAAAACGAGGAGATGCTCCTCTGGCTCTTCCTTCAGAAGAGCCATACGACTCCACGATGTCTCCTACGGTTTATTTCCTGAAGACGCTTCAACATATGAGAAGCGTGATCTCCGAGGGAAGGCTCGTTATTTGGATCTTTTATCCCCCGGAAATCCGGGAGGCGACAAGTTATCTCGATCTGATGAATGAAGTGAGGCGGAAGCTGAACGCGCCGGCCTTGAGAGGGACGCGGGTGATCGTTCGCGATAGTCTTGCTACGCCAATTTTGACACCGGTTTTCAAAGATCAGCCAAAAGTCCACGTGTACCAGCCTGCGGTAGACCCAGAGTCACTGGAGAAACAGTTAAACGCTCATGCGAATAGTCCCTCCGTACCAGTTGAAGAACAGACGCAAGCTCACATGATGTTAGCGGGTCTGGATGTTGCCAATGGACGCTTCGACCAAGCATTAGCGCGCAACCTCGAACTTGCTGAGTACTTCAAAAGTATCAACCAAAAGCATCAACAATCCATCATACTCAACAATGTTGGTGACCTACACTATATGCAGCAAAAGTTCTCTGAAGCACAGGACTGGTATGCGAGGGCAATCATACTTTCAGTTGAGATCCAATCGCAACCGCTTGTGTTGTATCAGAGTATGAACTTGGGGAATGCTCTTTTCGCTCAACGGAAGTTTGACGAGGCCCTGACATACTACCAGGCGGCAGAGAAACTAGCTGAGGCATCGCATGTTCCGGTTCAGCGAATTCAGGCATTGGAGCAGATCGGTATCGTCAAACAGCAGACTGGTCACTTGAAGGAGGCTCAAGAAAACTGGGAAAAAGCAGCTGAATTGAGTATCCAGTTTCATCACGACCTAGGGCTCCAGGCTAATGTGGAACATCTACGGCAAATCTACACAGAGACTGGGAATACGCAACGATTAGCGCACTGGGAAAAGGCGCTTAACCAACGTTGAGCCTCGTAACAAGAGTACACGTATGAGCGGGCAAAGAATCACCAGTTTGCCAACCAGTACAACGCCTTCCACCGTATCGCCACCGCCACCAAATCCAGCGAGAGACGTGCAAGCGTTCGTTGGCAGCGTGATGGAAACGGCAATGTCACCCATCAACGCTCTCAACATGGGCGTCGCACAGGCGACGTTGGCATTTGTTCAGGCGCTGCCCAAGTTTCCTGCTGCGCGGTTGTTTAGCGACATGGTTTTCGGATGGCCGCATGCGCACGGGCATCCGCCGAACCTTATTCCGCCATCGCCGATCCCTATCCCGTTGCCGAGTATTGGTCCAGTGATTTGTGCTGGAGCAGTAAGTGTCCTAATCAATGGATTACCTGCTGCGCGCTGCGGTGATGTCGGCTTCGGAGCGTGGTGTGGTGGGATTTTCCCACTCTTCGAAGTCCAAACAGGTTCATCGCACGTCTTTATCGGTGGCGCTCGACCCGCGAGAATGCTTATTGACTTCACACGTCACTGTATGCCTGGGACCCCAGGCCTCGGCAAAATGGGCGCTGCGATGATGGCTTTCTCAGCCGGTATGGGAGCATTAGGGGTCGCAGCGTCACTGACAGATAAGGATGCTGCCGAAGAAGCAGCCCTAAATGCGGACTCAGCGACTGAGGTCGCAATGGCGACTGCGGCGGCAACCGCAGCGGGGGTTGGGGCGGGGGTGGCTGCGGCTCAGACAGCAGCAGACTTAGCGGCGACTGCGTTGCAAGCGGGAATGGGAAAAGATCCGGCTGTCCCTCCCGGGGTCCCGATGGGAAACTTCATTTCTGGAAGTCCGAACGTGATTATCGGTGGTTTCCCGATGCCGGGGTGGATGGCTATCTTGCGCGGATTGGGAAAATTGCTCAGGGTGTCTGCACGAGGTGTACAGAAGCTTTTTCCGAAAAACCAAAAGCTTCAGAACGCGCTCTGTGCCATTACTGGTCATCCGGTTGATATCGCTTCAGGCCGCGTCTTTACTTCCCAAGTTGATTTTGAACGTCCGGGTCGGATTCCGATTGAGTTCACGCGACGCTACGACACGTCAAGTGTTGACTATGATGGACCGTTTGGGCCGGGATGGATTCATCCCTTCGATATTCATTTGTGGCAAGATAAAGACCAGGGGATGATCATTTTCCGCAACGAAGAAGCACGCGTGGTGGGATTTCCCTTACTCACTATCGGTCAAAAGGGCTTTAACCCTTTTGAGAAACTGTGGCTGGAGCGGACAGAGGAGCACGTATATGTTTTGACGAACGATGCGGGTATTCAGCATCGATTTTCGCTTGTACAGCCAGAAAGACGAAATGCAGCCGAAGCAGGTACGTCTGAAGCAACTGCGTTTCGACTGACAACGGTTGAGGATGCGACCGGGAACCGGCTGCGTTTCTCCTATGAAGACGGAAACCTCAAAACGATCACAGATAGTGCGGGAGATCAGCTTCGTTTCGACTACCTCACATTAACTGACGGTAGGAAACGTATCGCGGAGATACATCTGACCCAAGACGAGCTGACTACGCGAACGACACTGCTCATGCGATACGCCTATGATGAGTCAGGTCATCTCGTCAACGCCACGGATCGCGGAAATGTCCCATGGCACTATGCTTATGATCACGATTTGCTTATCCGCGAAACGAATCGCAACGGTTCATCGTTCCATTTTGAGTATGAAGGGGCGGGGCAAAATGCGCGCTGCATTCATACCTGGGGGGATGGAGGTATCTTTGAACGTTACCTGACCTACGACTCTGCTGCTTTGAGTACGCTTGTGAAAGACCCGCTTGGAGACGCAACCACATACTCTTTTAATGAACTTGGATTGCCAATCGTTGTCATCGATGTGCTTGGTGGAGTCACTCGTAATGAATATGATGATGTTGGTCGAAAGACCACATCTATAGACCCAGAGGGCCGCCGCACCGAATACCGTTACGATGAACACGGCAATGTACTTCAGCTCACTCGGCCGGATGGCAGATCGATTATTACTCAATACAATGAGGCAAACAAAGCCATCCGCATTACAGACCCAAACGGTAACGGCTGGCAACAGGAATGGGATGCTCACAACTTACTGACACGCCAAGTGACTCCGCTCGGAGCCGAGTCGCAGTACGAATACGACGTTCGTGGACAACTTACTAGGGTCATCAATCCGCTTGGAGCCCAAACGACTCTGGCATACGATAGCTACGGTAACCTCACCCGCCTGACCGATGCGTTGGATCATACGACGGTGTTCACGTACGACGCCTTTGGCAATGTGACGACCAAACTTGATGCCTTGGGTCAACGTACTCGTTATACCTACGACGAGAAAGGCCGTCTGACTCAAGTGACACTACCAAGTGGTGCAACGATCACCTGTGCGTACGATGCAGAAGACAACCTCATTCGTTACCAGGATGAAAATGGGGCGGTGACCCAGCTTGAATATTCAGGCTCAAACGAAATTCTCCGTCGCCTCCAACCAGACGGTAACGTTGTTGAGTACCATTACGACAGTGAAGATCGTTTGATCGGAGTGAGCAATCAGCGTGGCGAGCGCTATGAACTCAAACGTGACACCCTCGGGCGCATTGTCGAGGAAGTAGACTATTGGGGACAGGGACGGCGCTACGCCTACACCGCCGCTGGGGACCTTACAGAAAGTGTAGACCCCTTAGGTCGTTTGATTCGTTATCAAACTGATCCCCTTGGTCGTATTTTCAAGAAACTCTTACCCGATCCCACGCAATCACACGGAGTACAAGAAGAGACGTTCGCCTACGACGCCAACGGCAATCTTACTGCTTGTGAGAATGCTGCCATTCGTGTCACCCGTCAGTTCGACCCAGAAGGACGGTTGCTAGAAGAACGCCAAGGTGAAGAGTGTGTGGTGTCTAACACCTATGACCTCAACGGCAACCGTATCACTCGCACCACATCGCTAGAACTTGGGGGGCAGAGCTATGCCCATACGGTGCATTACCGCTTTGATGCTCTAGATCAAGCGATAGCGATAGAGGTAGAAGGACACTCACCCTTACGACTAACGCGCAACGCTTTGGGGCAGGTGACTGAGGAGCGATTGAGTCCAGACCTCCGTCGCCGCTTGGCGTACAGTGTGGATGGCTATCTGACTGCGCAGGAAGTTACGCGCGATGCTCGTCCGCTCTTCGACCAAACTTATACGTACGATGCAGCTGGTAACTTGAGCGAAAAACGTGACTCAGAATACGGTGTCGAGCGCTTTACCTATGATCCACTCGGGCGGCTTATCGCCCACCTCGACCCGCAGCAACGCCTCAAACGTTACCTTGCAGACCCAGCCGGTGATCGCCTCAGGACTCGTGTAATGCAACGGCCCAACGGAAGCGATACCGATCACGAATGGAGCCGAGAGGGAGAGTATGACGGGACGTTCTATCGCTTTGACCGTGCCGGGAATTTGATCCACCGTTCAGGTACAGGACCAGACACCAACTTTACGTGGGATGCCAATCAACGCCTCATCGCCAGCCGTGCCAACGATAAAACCACGACCTATCAGTACGATCCGTTGGGGCGGCGTGTCGCCAAGCAGACCGGCGACTCTCTCACTTACTTCTATTGGGACGGTGATACTTTACTAGGAGATGTGCTTGTCTCCAAAGGTGAGAGGCAAAGTCTGACACTACGACTCATGCGTGAATGGGTCTATTACCCTGAGACCTTCGAACCTCTGGCGATGATTCAAGATCAGATTGCCCCAGAGCAGTCAGAATCTAACAACTGGCGTAAAACTCTATACTTGTATCACAACGATCCTAACGGTTGTCCTAATCGGCTGATGGACCCTGAGGGACAGGTAGTCTGGGCGGTACAATATGAGGCATGGGGAACGGCTGACCAACTGGTTGTGAGCAGGGTGGACAATCCGTTACGGTTGCAAGGGCAGTATTGTGATGCGGAGACTGGACTGCATTACAACCGGTATCGGTACTACGATCCCGTGGCAGGACAGTTTGTCAGTCAAGATCCTATTGGATTGATGGGAGGAGATAATCTTTATCTGTACGCGCTTGCTCCCACCTCATGGATAGATCCGCTCGGATTGATATGCCAGAAAACGATCGACCGGTATAAGATACTACGCAGCAAGGGGCTTACCCCAGCTGAGGCGTTAGCTGTTGCTAAGGGCGGCCGCTATACGTCGCGTTCACGTGCTCATCTTTCGGCCTCGCATCATCATGCGCGTTCCACGCCTCAACTTGGCAAGGGCCGCTTCAACGTCGGTGAAGGTGGCCAGAGGTTTACTGACGAGGTTATCTACCATCCGAATACGACATTCACGCGGCAGGGCAATGGTCGATTGCGTTTTGATAATCCAGGTCTTGGCCGAGGCCCTGTGGGCAGGGGAACAGACAATGTCACTCCTGTACAAGGTGGCCGAGTGGTCTTGGAATCTTTATCTCCTCCAGGTTATTCAAGCCACGCGCCGACTGATGTTGTTACTCAGTTCCCGCAATAGGAGATCCTTATGTTAGATGTTGTTCCACTTCTTGAGTTGGCGAAATCCCATGGATATCGTCCATTTTATGATCAAGCCGCAAGTTCACTCAAAACGTTACTGTCTAAGTTAGCTTCTGCTGGCATCAAACCCTCGGTACTACTGCCTGGTAACGATCTGTATTCGCACGCGCTCGAAATCGAACAGAAAGAGTATGTTTTCCAAGTCATGATTCGGTTTGACTTACACATATTTGCCATCGTCGCGTACCGGAAGAGTAGCACTGCGCGCTATTTTGTGTCCTATGGGCCGAGTTTGGAGCCGATGTTGAAGCCACTCCTCGATATTATTCGACTAGAAGGATTTGAAGAAGTTGATCATAATGCTGGGAACATTAGCCTCGGTGATGAACCATTGGCACAGGGAATGATGGCAAATACTTTATTCGCCTACTTTTTCGAGGATGGTTAACTAACTTATGCGACCGTGCAAAGAATTAGGGTTACCCATTCGGATCGATATGAAGTGGAGTATTGATAGGCAACTGCTTTATGGCCCGCTCTCGAATTGCATATCCTGGAGCGAGACAGAGGTTCCCACGATAATGAAAAATGACGATGAAGTTTTGTTGAGAGAGCAAACTAAGATCCTGCACCAACGCAAGGACGCAGCTAATCGAGCACTTATGGCCGATCGATTAGGGGATCTACTCGAACGTACACTACTGAATCCTGTTAGCCCTGTTGGGGATGAACTCCAGGAAACAATCTCAGAAATCATGGCTCTTATACTTAATGAAAAGAATTCTGAGGCTAGAGAAAGTCTACTGCACGCATTGGTGAATGCGAGTTCACTTGCTCGTGCGCGACGGAAGTATTTTGATCCTGAACCACTTGTTAGCGTTTTAGACCACTTTAATGAGGCTGAGCTCGAATATGTTTTGTATATTGTAGGATTTTCGGAAGAAGATAAGTATCAACCAATAATTGAACAGTTTTTAAATTCCCCAAACTCAGCCCTCCAAATCGTGGCTAGACAGGCACTTCGAGAACTCAAGGGTTCGGCGGAGCCCGGAGGTAGGTGAAGAGTGCCGGGTGCCATGGGCAGCCTGTTCGCCTGTACGAAATATCACATACAGTCATGTCCGACGCGGCGGTTTATCTCCTGATCTGTTTGCTTGTCCCTTACTTCTCAGTTGCAACAGAGAACAAACATGGCTCAATTTACAGCGGTTGATGAAAAGGCTGTTTCTATGATCGACACCACAGCTACCCCTCCATGGTGTATGATCCCAGAACAAGGAGTGAAGATCGTTCGGCTCACCCAGGATGATGGGGTAACGCTGAGAGTTGCACCCGGGGCCACCACGACCCTCCAGCTTAGGGAAACGAAAAGTCTTGGTGATCGAGCTATTGAAATCCGAGCTCAGAACCCTGGCGAGGCGACCTTACAGGCCGTGCGTGACAAAGCGGTTGTGGCGATGCTCGACATAGCCGTCTTCCCACACAAACAGTTCACCATTAGCTTTCGGTTTGTGTACGACAAAAGCGGCGAAGTAACCGGCCAGCCCTTGTCGAAACTGAGCTATAAGGAATTAAGTGACGCGCTCTCGGTCGTAAACAATATCTATCGTCCTCAGGTGAATTTGAGTGTAACTGAATTATCGGCAGGTCCGACGCACGTATCAGACGATCTTTCTCGCGGGTTAGTGTTTCGCGCTGGTGGAATCTCTCTGCCGGAATTAAAGAACTTGCCGGCGCCACTCCAAGTATTTCGGCTCAAGACAAACTTGGAGATAGGGTGCGTGAGCGGAAGCATACCTGGTCCGCTGGGATGCGACCCTTCTGGACTTGGAGTTGTGAACGATACGAACTTGCGCGGGAGGCTGCAAGCTCTCGATCTGGAATTTAATCTGTTTCGTCGCGTTGATCAGAATGCCGACTTCACCTTTCTTCTGATCAACAAGCTCGTCAATGCTCCAGATGTTGGGGCGTTCACAATAGGAGACGGCTGTATCCTTCCTGACACTGTGCCTACTACCCAACGTGGATTTGTAATGGCGCATGAATTCGGCCACTTTCTTTTGGGCAAGCGGTCCGACGGTAAGGCATGGCATACGGTCGACAAACGCGACTTGATGTCTGAAGTTTTGGCGAGTAGGCCGTCCGAGCAGGGCTTCTTTATTCGCAAAACCGAGGCCCTTCAGATGGCAAGAAAGATACCGAAGCCTCGCTCATGACAGTCACGGGTATACATTCTGCATGTGAACTACCAAGAGGCAAGAAAAGGTCAGGCAAACTGATCCTAGGAATTTCGTTATAGCTTTGTGTCATCCTTATTATTAGAGTCGAAACTCTCCTAATTTGGTTTGGTACTCTTCACGGTATCGCAACAGACCGCAGGAGGACTATTGTGGTTACAGATTTGGGCAATGATGTCTTCATCGATTTTGAGCCCGACGAGTTTCAGTTGAACGGTTGGGCGAAGTTTCACCAGGTGCCAAGATCGCCGGTGTCAGGAATGCACGCGCAGACGCGCGTCCAAGGTTCAGCGCCCACTTTCGGCGTCGCGATTGATGGGAGTGATATCGTCGTCACGCGAGTGCAGGGCCGCATAAGGATTGCCCGTGGACAGACCTGGGTGGTCACTGGTCGTGAAACTCCAGAGCTTCTCGAACACGAACAGGGGCATTATTACATCACCTATATCCCGTATGTACTTGCGCTGCAGTCGATTCGTTCCTTGCAGGTGCCAGTAGCCCAAGCCCATATCCCTCGGGGTGCCAGTGCCCACCAACAACAAACACTGATGCACAACGCCGTCGTTCGACACATACAACCAATCCTTACTCAATCACAGAGCCGGATGACGCAGCTTACCTCACAATACGATACGGCAACGCCACCAGGAACAAACCATGGAATAAATCGCCCGCAGCAGCAACAGTGGAATCAACGGTTCGCACAGAGCCTAGCAAATGGTACAGCATTGTAGGAATCTAATCCTGGATATTGACGTACGAGATAGGGTGCCTGGCCCGGAGGCTTTCCTGAGTGATTTTAAGAAAAAGAGAAACTACAAGTGATAGAAGTAAAATCATTCAGGTTCCGTCAGCCTATGACACACAATGGGTTCAACGAGTTCGGACATAACAGATAGAGATGGAACTCGCTGTGTAGAATACGAACGGTGAGCATCAGCAGCTTTACAGTTGAAAATTGAGTTCCACACAGAGAGTTGGCTTGACAAAATCGGTATGGATTGAGGACCAGTGACCACGCTGAACTTCTCGTACTTATCGCAAGAAAATGTGCAGAACCGTCATGGGAAGGCGGAAACACGCGACAATGAGCGTGAGGCAGAGCAGGGCTTACTCATGAAAACCCGCGTGACACTCACACCAGGACTTCCGCTGTATCGTTTTGCCAGTTCCGACAATCCGAATGCATGGTTCATTTCGCCGTGGTGGGTCGGCTATAGTCCCTTTGAGGCGCTTAAGGAATATGCGCGAGTTGAGCACCTCCCACTCGGCCTGGCTGCGCGTGAGTGTCTGGCAATACTTCCAGAGTGGAGTCGCTGTGATCGACTAGTACGTGCGTCGGTCCGCCAGCCGTTAATAGCTTGGGTCGGGACACCGAAAACCCAGAGAGTGAAGGACAAGAATACGCAGCGTTACGGCGCACGCTGGGAACCGGATCGACGCGTTACTCAGCTGTATATCCCTGGCCTTTCACAGAAGAGTGAAGGAAGTGCACAACAAATATGGCAAGTTGCGCTATATGTGTCTGATCCTGAACCTATTGTGAGTACATCTGTGGATGCCAGGAAGAAGTAAAGCGGGATGCTGAGGAAGCTCGCCGTCTGACGCAATCAGTCTAACCCTACTACTGACGAGGATACAATGACTACATGGTCTCTCATCGGCTATGAAGCTTTTGTTCCACCGATACTCACACCAGGTACTTTTGAAAAGGTCGCGCGCCTGGCAACGCAGTCTACTGGTGCATCGATGTGGAACTTGGGCTTGCCTTGTAATGTTCGAACGATGAGTGAGAGGTTATTTCACAACAGCAGTGAGGACATCGTTGTTCATTGTGATAGGGCTGCACGAATGGCTGCGTCGCTCTTAGGTGCTCGTGCATTCTGCTATAATCGTCGTATTTTTCTCGGCCCGACGGTAGGGACGGTCACAGGGCCATCGTTGGCGGAAGTACTGCGTCACGAGTTGGTGCATGTGGCGCAGATGGACTACGCACGCCACAGCGGGAAGTATCATTCTGCAGAGCAGGTGGAACATGAGGCAGCACACCTATCCAGCTTGGGTAGTGAATCGTCTGTCGTGACGTGCGGAGCTGCGCCAGACCAGATCTATGGTCTCTGGTGGTTACTCCCGTTAGCTGCAGCTGCTTATGTGATCTTGCGCCCGAATGTGGCCAACGCCCCTGCCCCGGGAGGACGAACCCTGCCTAGTGTGTCTGAAGCACAAGTCGCGGGAGAAGCTCTGGCGCTTTTTGCCGTGCCCGAAGCTTCGTTTACACTTGGGGGTCGCATGGGGCTGGGATTGCTGTCTCGGTCGGCAGTTGCGGGCGCGAGTGCGACTATGTCATACCGTGGGGTGCAAGATGGCGCGCGCGGCGAGTTTTCGGGCGTGCAGGCGTATGTATACGATGGCATCACCGGTGCTGCAATTGGTTACGTAGTGCCCGGTGGTATTCGTCTTGTTGGCGGTGGCGCTGTGCGTTCGTTGGATTGGTTGGCCACGCAAGGTATGCGTCGGTCAGACTTCGCGATTACTCGCATCATCGTAGATCGTGCGGCGCGAAATCCTCTTACAGAGTCTGAATTAACTGCGTTGCTCGAAAACCAAGGGGTCACAGGTCGTGTTGCTGAGTGGTGGCTGAACCGTCGTGGTTCCATGATCTTGTACCGAGGGCAAGGAGAGATAACCTCTCGCATTCTGAGCCCGATGGCGCGTCAACAAGGGATTCCCGCTTCAGAAGCACTTGTTACTCGTATGCGGGCAGCTGGTCTCACTAATGAGGAGATCGCTGCCTATACTGCTCGTTGGCATACCCAGCCGGTACCGAGAGCACTAGCTCCAGCGGAACTGGCTGGCGAACCATTGGGCGCTGCCGGTATCCCAACCACACGGATTCCTGGTATTGCCGCGAATTTTGGTGATAATGGCGTCGTCTATGTTATTCGTCTGCCCCGTACCGCAGCAATCAGAGTTCCGCGCTGGGGTCTGGCAGTTGAGAATGAATGGGTCGTCCTTAACGAAATTCCGCAGGAGAGTATCGTTCAAATTGTTCCCGCTCGTCGGCTTCCTGCCTTGGAGGTTAATGATGCAGGCCGTTTGATCTTAGGACGGCCTGGCCAGTAGCGAGAGATTGTTATGTCGTTGTCACTTTCCATCCGAGAGGGGCTTAGCAAAGTTTTTCGTAAGCGAGGACGTATGGAGAATCGACCAAAGAAACACGATCCGCAAACGTATTGGGAGCGTATGCACCCACTTGGGGATCTGCGCTGTCGCATACTTGCCTGTATGTTTGCTGACAACCCTAAAGTGCCAGCCTATTTTAATCCTGCTACGGATGTTCCACTGAAGGTTGCGTTGCAACAACATTTGCACCGTCTTCTTAGCGAGTTCGGCTCTGATACGGAGTCGCGCTTAATCTTTGCCGCGGGCCTGCTGACTTTCGGCAGACTCACGATGGCCGACGTTATTCTCCAACAATTGCCAGATGAGAGAATTGTTCTTGATCATGGTGCTGGGTGGTGTCGTGTACTTCCTTATCGTGTGGTTGCGACGCTTCTCCCCGTACCAGAAGAATTGTCCGATCCTGCCCAGTGGATTGAAGGAACGCCCCAAGCTCACGCCTTACGCTCTTGGTTTGCAGGGCACAAGGGTCACTGGCGGTGGGATGACACGACTGAACGCTTCGTCGATAGCTGTAGACAGGCTACTGAATAACGAATGGCTTTAATCTTATGACTCTCTCGTGAACTCGTCGTCTATCGAGATAAACGCTCCGATATGAACACGGAAACATACGGGTAGCTCACTACCCGTGGCACCCTCGAAATTGGAATCGTGGTGTGTTCCGCATATGCCAGATGCAGTTTGCGCGCTTCAAATCTACTGTAGCTCGTGCTATGCAGTGAACCTATGAGCGAAAGCGACAGGCTAACGAACCCTCTCACCTCTGAGCAACTCGTCGACTTGCGGAAAAAGACCCAGACCATTGCTCAGCTGCTGCATTCTCAGGTGCAGTCACACTTAGAGACTTTACGACTGCTGTTCTCTCCTCGTCGTGTGTTTGGGAGGTATGTCGGAGGCAAAGAAGAAGTCGCTGGCGCAGACAAAGCACTTGCCCAACTGCGTTCTGCGTTCCAAACCGTTTGTGGGAAACCCTTCTCCCTCCCGCCGGAACTCGATCAGGATGTTTTAAGTAATATCGATGGGCGGCTTGAGCTGGCACCCTGGGAATATAGCCATGAGGCGAACGGGCCGCATGAAAGCCGCGTCTTAACTATTACCTCACCGCTCCGCTGGGTCCTCACCTATAGTTCTCCTTCCACACTTCCACAACTGAGACAAACCTTGACTGGACAACAGGAGCGTCGTGCCGATACGGTTCGGCAGTTTGTGGTGAATGCGTTGGCAATGGGAATACTATTTGAGAAATTTCCAGGCATAGCTCACGTCCTTACTGACCTACGCTATCAAGTCGGCAAAGAGAAGCATCCAAGTCTTGGAGAACTGCCGCTTGTCACCATTCGCTCGTGTCTTTCGTCGTTCCGACCAGCAGATGCTATACTGCTCACCGCTACCGACTTGTCCGGTGTTCCTGCTTTTATAGAGTTGGTTGACCTTGAGACCATACCCACGATGAAAGACCCGCTAAAGCTGCGCATCGAAGAACTGCTGAGGACGTAGTTGCGTAATGGAGATAAGTATTCAGCGATCAACTTTCAGAATGCATTCAGCACACAGCTTTTGACTGACTGCCGAGTGTTGATCGCTGAGTACTTGTTCTGCTGGCTGACAGCTGAACGCTAATAGCTGACCACTTACTAATGGAGAGAGCAGTGGGTAGCAACAGAGTGGGGACTTGGCATGACTGCTATAGCCATGAAGGAGGAACCATGCCACTCCAAGGGGCAGCAATAACGAATACAGGGAAAGTCCGTCGTGTCAATGAAGACGCATTTGGTTTCTTTCAAGAGACTGCCTTCTATGTCGTTGCTGACGGCATGGGCGGTCACGTTGGTGGGGAAGTCGCCAGTAGTGTCGCCGTCCAGGAGATGCAGGCCTCATTGCAAGCCACACAGGACCAAGATCTGACACCGGTATTTGATGTTTCGGGGCAGACCTCCCTCGGTGGGCGCCGTTTACTCATCGCGGTTGAGGCGGCAAACAACAAAGTGTTAGGCTTGAGTCAACAGGATACAAGCTTGAGCGGGATGGGCACCACGGTCGCGGCCATTCTTTTCGAGGAAGCAACGAGACAAGCCAGCATTTGCCATGTGGGAGACAGCCGAGTGTATCGCATTCGTGGAGATGCGATTGAGCAACTAACCGAGGACCACTCCGTGCTGCAACATCTTGTCCGAGCGGGCGACCTGAATGAAGAGGCGCTAAAGACCTCTCCCCACCGTCACATCCTGATGCAAGCCGTCGGCGTTCGTCCAATTATCCAACCCGACTTGCGGATCGAGACGCCAGAGCCTGGCGACATCTTCGTGGTGTGTAGTGATGGGATTCATGGGGTTGTCACCAAAGAAGAGATTTTAGGCGTAATCCGTCATACGGCCCAAGAGCCGCACAGTGCATGTGAAGCGCTCATCACCCTCGCGAATGCCCGTGGCGGACCAGATAACGCAACGGTGATTATCTTGCGCTACGAAGAACATACGGATTAGCAGCAAACCCTTACGATCGGATTCTCTATTGAGTTGCCATTATGGCGAGAGTGATTTCCGGTAAATACGAAGAGATAGAGCGGTTGGGTCAGGGGGGACAGGGAGTAGTGTATAAGGTACGTCATGCCGAGCAGAAAACAACCTTTGCACTGAAGGCAATTCCCGCCTACTTGCTGAGCACTCCGTCCACCGTAGGCCGGTTTGAGCAGGAAGCCCTCGTGCTGGGACGTTTACGGCATCGCAATATCGTTCAAGTTCTCGGCAATGGACGAGACGAAACGCTGGGTCTGATTTACATCGTGATGGAGTACATTCAGGGGAAAACGCTAAAGGACTATCTGCAGGATAAAGGCCCCTTGTCGCTACCCGAGGTCCTCGAAATCTCACGTCAAATTGCGGATGCCCTAGCATACGCGCATGCACAATCACCTTCTGTGATCCATCGTGATATCAAACCGACCAATATCATGATCGAGGACTTTTCCGGGCGCGTCGTCTTGTTAGACTTCGGCATCGCCAAGGAACTCGACGATGCTAGAGAGTCCCACACACGCACCGGATTTATGATTGGAACGTGGAAGTACAGTTCCCCAGAACAATTGCGCCATGAGCCACTCACTGGCAGTGCTGACGTCTATTCCCTCGGTATGGTTATGTATGAGATGTATACCGGGAAACAGTTCTTTGCCGGCCTCGAAGAACCAGCGGTATTGAGTCGTGTCCTAAACGACGAGCGTGAACACGACCCGTATTTCGCCCGTCCGACCATGCCCGAATTCGTCGGACTGGTAAAGAAGGCGATCGCGAAGTCGCGTGATCGTCGCTACCGGCGCATGGCTGACCTGCTCAACGATCTCGAAGCCTGTTGGTGGGCTCTCGACGAAGAAAAGACCAAGACCATATTCCTCAACGGACCAATTGCTGTGAAGCCCTTCGTGCCACAACCGCCCCCGCCTGCGAACGGGCCTACAAAGCAGGGAGCGGACGAGTCTAGAGGTGCGACCAGTGACCACTCTGCCAGTCAACTGGGAGTTCAAGATCTTGACGCGATAGATGCCGAAATTCGCAGACTCCAGGGAGAGCGACAACGACTGGCTATCCTTTCGCTGCAAACAACGGTACGGGAGGCAAGGGAAGTGGCTGAACAGACTGGAGCACTGCAATGGGCGCCGGTTGAGTTTGCGCAAGGACGAACGCAAGAAGACAACGCCAATACACATCTCCGTGAAACGCAGTATGCATTAGCGCAGGAAAACTTCGAGCGTGCGCTCGCGTCTTTTCTCCACGCGCGTGAAGCAGCCACCAAAGCGGAACTCCGTAACCGCGTCGAGCAGGTTCGTCGTGAAGTTGAGACAGCAAAGGGAGACGCAGACCGACATGAAGCCTCTACCCATGCATCGATAAGTTATGATCGCGCCCTTTCCTCTCTGGCGGCGGCAGAGACGCAATTTCAACAAGAAGCCTATGAGGAGGCGCGGAAACTCTATGCCGAGGCACGGAACCAATTCGAAGATGCGCGCGACCTTGCTTATCGAGAAACCCGTCGCGAGGAAGCTTGCTCGGCCCAGACTGAAGCCTCAACTGCACGTGAAGCAGCACTACGTGAAGGTGCAGATACACTCGCTAGCACCCTAGTGGAAGAAGCCCGACGTAACGAGCAACAAGCTGCTGCGGCCCTCGAACGTGAAGAGTTTACCCAAGCTCGCGCATTGTACCTTGCTGCGTCACAAAAATATGGACACGCCCAACGCCAAGCCCATATCGGGGGGCAAACTCAAGGGAAAGTGGTGCATGCAGCCCAGGCGGCGGAAGAGGCGCAAAAGCGAGTGCTCGCTATCGGAGGCGACGCTGACGCCCAGCCATCGTACCGCCAGGGCCTTGAGGCACAAAGACGTGCGACTCTGTATCAAGAGAGCCGAGAGTACAGCAAAGCACTTGAAGCGTACAAACACGCGCGACATTTGTTCAACGAAACCGCTAAACTCCTGCTCGCTACACTGCAACGCACAGCCGAAACAATGCAACGAAGGGTAGAGACTGTGCGAGTCAATGCTGAGTCGGTTCATGCCCAAGAAAAAGCGCTGATCGCATACGAACATGCGCAAGCATTAGAGAAACGAGGAAACGACCTGCTCGTAGAGCAATCCTATCAACAAGCTATTCATTGCTATGAAGAAGCGCAACGAGCCTTTGATGAGGCTCGTGAGTCCGTCGTCAAGGAAGCACTCCGGGAACAGGTGACGTTTCAACAGAGACAGGCGCAATCCGCCAAAAAAGCAGCACACGAAGCGCAGGCAGAGATTTTAGCTCCTGACACATTCACTCGTGGAACTGAAACCGAAGCGCAAGCCAGCGCTGCCGCGGATCGAGGAGACTTCACTGCAGCCCAACGATTGTTTGAGGATGCAGAGCAGTATTATACACGCGCAGAGAATCAGGCTCGGGCCGAACGACGACAGCGGTGGCAACGGGTGATGCGTTCGGCGCAAAAAGCGCTCGCAGCACAAGAGCATGTCCGTTCGGTTGATCCAAGTATTGAAAACCATCCTCAATATCGCGAGGCAGCTGAACTCTACGAACGCGCGCAGACCCACCTCGCGGATGAACAGTACGAACACGCGGAACGACTGTATCAAGAAGTTCAGCTCCACTATGAAGCACTCTCGCGTGTGATCGAGGAAGAACGTCTGTCTCAGACCGTGACCCAAGCACGTGAACACATGGTACGCGCACGCGAAGCAGCGGAACGCGCTGGAGCAAATCAGGACCGCACGAGAAGGCAATGGCAGTACGCCACCAACACTGCCACTACTGCACAGGAGCGCGAGCAACAGGGAGATCTTGCTGACGCAGTCACCTTGTACCAGGAGGCGGAACAGCAGTTCATCACAATAACCCAGGACATTGCCGAACACACTGCTCACGAAGCAGTACGACGCCGACAACGCGCGACCGACGCCAAGCGCAAGACTGAATCAGGTCGTAGCCTAGCTGAGCAAGCCGAAGTCAGGGTGTTTAGCTCCGAGTTATACCGCCAAGCACTGCACGAGGAAACGAAAGGGGAAGAAGCCCTGGTCGGCGCTAAATGGGAGGAAGCGGAAGCGCATTTCGCACGTGCGCAAGAGCAATTCAAGGTTGCCCTCGAGGAAGCACAGCGGCGAAAAACCGCCAAAGATGTTGCAGAACTAGCCAAGCGGAAAGCGATCACTACCCGTGATGAAGCCGAAAAGAAGCGAGCCGCAGAGTTGTTCCCCGAACGCTTTAGGGAAGCAGTATCGCTGGTCTTTCGTGCAGAACAAGCGCTACAGCAAAGCAGTTTCGCCGATGCCCAACGAGAGTTCACCGCCGGACATCAATTGTTTGTCCAGCTGCATAATGACGCGAAGGCCCGTGGGCAGCAAATAAAAGATGCCGAAGACCTGACACGTATCATGTTGCCACCTGAAAGAGATGCGCAGATTGAGAAAAAGCCGCCTGCCTCTGAACGATCTTCCGATGAAGAACCGACAAGGGTAAGAGATGCAACAGAGCGAAAACAGGACGCGGAAGCAAAAGACGCAACCGTAGTTTTTCCTGTACCTCTTCCTGCTCAGAAGACGGAAGATCTTGTTCATCTTGAAGGCAAGCGAGCAGATGTCCCTTCTGCTTACCAAATTATAAGTGATAGAGTTTTTCGGAGTGATATACTGCGAAAATACTCTGTTATGGCTGTTGGTCTCTTGGCAGTAGCAGCCGGAGTCTATTTGGCGCTGCGAAGCTCTAAGGACTTGACTCCGCGGATCATAGCCGAGACACCGCGATTAGAGGAACAGGTCGTTGTTGAGGAAGGGCGTAAGCAGACGTTTACAGTGACAGTCCAACCGGCAAAGAGTAAAAGGCTGCGCTATGAGTGGTACGTCGGCGAGAGCAAACGCGAGACTACTAGCGAGCCACAATGGACCTATGAGCCGGGCTACGACGAGAGCACCGAGACAGCAAAATCGATCACGGTGGTGTTACGTGAGGGCGAGCAAGAGCGTGAACGGCGAGTCTGGACGAATGTAGTGGTCCAAAACCAGCCGCAGCCGCCGAGGTTGCGGCGGCTGTCCCCGGCTGGAGAGCAACCGCTCAAGGCAGCGGCTGGGGAAGAGCTGACGTTCTCTGTAGAGGTGAGCGATGTGGATAACGATGCTGGAGAGCCGAGCTGGTCAGTGGACGGCAAGCTGCTGGGCCAGGGAGCGAGTCAGAAGATCCGGATTCCAGCGGAAGGCGAGAGTCACACTGTCGTTGCCCAAGTGACAGATACGGCTGGCGGAACAGATACGCTCGAGTGGACGATTACGGTTCAAGCACCCCCCCAGGCCGCACCAATGCACCCCGAGATTGTAGAGGTGACACCAGCGGTAGAGAAACAAATCCTTGTCGAGGAAGGACGCAAGCAGACGTTCAAGGTGACGGTCCAGCCAGCAAAGAGTAAAGGGCTGCGCTACGACTGGTATATCGGAGAGAGCAAACGCCAGACGACATCCGAACCTCAATGGATCTATGAACCGGGCTATGAGGAAGGCACCGAGACCACCAAGTCAGTCACCGTAGTCTTGCGCGAGGGTGAGCAGGAGCGCGATCGGCGAGTCTGGACGAATGTAGTGGTCCAAAACCGTCCGCAGCCGCCCAAACTGCAACGCGTATCGCCCTCTGGACAGACGATCGAGGTGAATAGTGGTGAGGAACTGACATTCTCCGTGGAGGTGAGTGACGTAGATAACGATGCAGAGGAACCGAGCTGGTCGGTGGACGGCAAGCCGCTGGGCCAGGGGACTAGTCAGAAGGTCCGGATTCCAGCGGAAGGCGAGAGTCACACTGTCGTCGCCCAAGTGACAGACAAGACTGGCGGAATTGCGACCACGAAGTGGACTGTTGTCGTTCCGAGTGCTCGATCGCCACAAATCGTTGAGGCGCGGCCAAAGGGAACCGAAATAGTGACTACAGGCGGGCAGGAAATTGTCTTCTCTGTCATCGTCGAGCCTTCTCTCCAAGGGCAAGGAAAGGCGAATATACAGGTTGAATGGGACGTTGACGGTGTCGTGCGTCAAAGCCTCGAGTCACCACAATTTCGTTTGCTTGAGGAGCGGGCAGGTTCACACACTGTACTGGCAACGGCGATCAATCGTGACGGAGTTCGTAGCAAACCGAAGAAGTGGCTAGTGAAAGTGCGTCAGGCTCAAGGAGTCAAAATCGAACTGAGTAAGGAGGAAGTCCGTGACTGGGTAGAACGGTACCGACGGGCGATTGAACAGAAAGATAGCCAAGCTCTTGAACGATTGGGGTTAGACAAAGCAGAAGCACGACAGACAATCGACGACGTAAAAAAGAGCGAGGAGGTATCGGTGAAGATCAGCATGAGCGACCAAGACATCACGCTGGAGGGAAATCCGGCAACAGAGGCCAAGATCACATTCATCCGTTGGGACATCCGCGACGGCACGAGAACCGCCCCAGGGACGGTGCGCTATACCGTGGAAAAACGAGCCAACGGTCAAATTATGCTTGCGAGGTAGATTTTGCGGGAGATTACCTCCCCTGTCTTTGGCGTCGAGTATAGTTGTACATGACCGCTCCCGCACTAACTGTGAACAGGACGATGAAGATCGTCAAGAGGCTTACGCGTTCAAGGCCGCTCCGGGTGGGTTCATTCTGCACGATGTAGTTATGATGCGAGCGGTGGCAGGAGACACAACTGGTGACGACGTGCTGTTCTTCATGGCACGATCGACAGGCTTCCATTGGTAGGGGGTAGAAACTAGAACGAACGACTGGTTCGTAGACGAGCTGGGTTGTGACGGTGGCGTGGCAGGTCGCACACGCCTCTTTGTGATTGTCGTGGGAAAAATGCACATAGCGAAACGAACGCGGTTCGTGCGTGATACGATTGTCATCCCGAGTGTGGCACTTCCTGCAAGCGCCAGATGCAGAACGAGTTGTGACGCGAGGATCACGATCTCCAACCTCAGTGTGACAGGCGATACATTCTTCATGAGACGGAAATGCGCTGGCTGATCCCAACGCGTTGATGATTTCTCCGGGTAACGCCTGGTGACAATCAAGGCAGTTTTCAACCCCAGAACTTTTGCTGTGTGCGGCATGAGCAAAGCGCAGACCCGTCTCGACGTGAGGTCCGCTCTCGAGCCACAGACGCCGCACCTTCTCGTTGGTCGGGATAGCCCACCGTAACTCACCCTTGCCGCCGCGTGTGCCTGCGCCGATAAAAGTGTTCGCATAGAATTGCCGCATGGGTCGGTTCTGGAATCCGTCTCTATGACACTGCCAACATTGCTCTGCTGTGCCTTTAAGGAGAAAGGTACGACCACGATGTTCCTTATGGCATGAGGTGCATTGATCTTGTACTTGGGCACTTCCTTGCAGGACCTGAGCATGGCAAGCCGAGACTCCACAGGTTGTCTCAATCGATCGCACACTCCACGCCGGGTGGCAGGTCCTACACTCGCCTTCCACAGGAGCATGGGCAGAAGAAAGTGGCCCTCGTGCAAACCAGAGGGGCTTGATCCACGCTACGATCACGGCCAGGCCCAGGCCGGTCATCATCATTGCGAGGAAAATAGTTTGTCTGCGAATGGGAGAGATTGCTGTCGCTTTGTCATCCGTTAATGGCACAACGACAAGAGGAACATTTTGTGATAGCTTTTTCGCATTCTCGTCTGGGACCGACACTTTTATGGGGCGATGGTCAACTCGCTCCGGCTTGGCAACGGCGTCGGAACCCTTACTCTCTTCATGGCCCGGACCAATGATTTGCACCTGCATTCGTGTCGTACATACGCGAATGTCTTCGCCGCCATGGAGCTCGAAGCGACTCACGCGTTGATTATTGACGAATGTGCCGTTCAAGCTGCTTTCATCAATCAGTCTTACTCCACTCGGCGTGATCTCGATCGTGAAGTGCATACGCGAGACCGCCTTCTCCTCCAAGGTAAAGTCCGCGTCTGGGCTGCGACCGACTGAGAAGTGCGTCATGCCGGCGTGCGACTCGAAAGTTCTTCCTGTCCCAGGACCTTCCGTAATTTGGAGGAGGACTCGGAGTAGTGGAAGACCAGCGGGTTGTTGGTTCCTTGCTGACGGTAAGGGAGCGACAGGTTGGACGATAGTAGCGTCGCTTGGGTTTTCTACTCGTAGCTCTTGACTGGCGGGTGCGTCAGATAAAGACGGGCTAGCGTTTCTGTCGTGAGGTAGCTCAACTTGTAAACAGCTTCGCCCCACACGAATGCGGTCGAGATGCAAGAGCCGGTGTGTTTCAACACGATCCTGTTGATCGTTGATGAAAGTTCCGTTTCGGCTCTTGAGGGCATGCAGAACAAAATGATTTCCTTCCTGACGAATCTCACAGTGTTGGCGGCCCACAGAGGCGTCATGTAACATGACATGACAGTCACTGTGTCGTCCGATGGTAATAGGAGTCTGCGCTATCGAATATTCGGCTCCCGCGTCTGGACCCTCGATGACTGTCAGCTTGAGCACGCCATTTTCCATCAGTAATACAAGACCACTAGAATATGGATAAGCGAGAAAACGATGAGGCCCGCGGAGAGCACCACATGAAGGTGCAACCAGTACTGGGCAAGAAAATTTTGCCAGCTGCGGCGGGGATGCGCCTCTCTGTCCGCGGGTGTTTGCGAAGTGAGAAGGACGCCAAGCGTACCACTCACAACGAGAAAACTCAGGCACCCAAAGGCAAGCATCGGGAATGCGCCGCCAAAACGAAAACCACTATGGAGGAGAATGAGTAGGAACGCCAGATTCCCAAGGGTAAGATGCCAAACCTGATCGTTCTTTCCCCATAGGTGAGACCCGTGCTGTGGTTGCCCAGGGTAGATCAAGGTGCCACAAATAGCAGCGAAACCGAACACCCCTAGCAGCCGTTCGAAAGTATACAGACTAACGTCACCTCTAGCATCATATTGCGCCCAGAGAATATACAACCCTGTAAAAATGATCCCGGCGATCAACGTAATAACTAAAGATCGCTGTAGCACCAGCATAACTCGGAGTTCTCGCGTTTAAGAAGAACTTCGATGTTAACTAGCGTGCTGCATATTTTTTGACAAGGGTAAGGCGTGGATTGGGAAGTGTTGTTCTTAGTCCTGTGAACTGTTTTCTTAAGGCACTTCCATGACTAAACGAAAACCAAGGGCTGGATGGCGGAAAGTTGGTCGGGCGCCATGTCGACTGGTCAAGCGGCAATATGCTGCACTCAGTCCACGTTCCCAGCCTCCTCCGCGATAGACACGAAATGTTCCAGCTGCAGGTCCTGGTGGGTCGAGTGTGACGCCGTCCGGATAGTCACTATACCAGTCTTGGCACCATTCCCACACATTGCCATGCATATCGTAGAGTCCCCATGGATTCGGATCACGTTGTCCGACCGGATGGGGTCGCTGACCAGCGTTCTTGTCGTACCAGGCATATCGCGCAAGCTGTTTCTCATCGTCGCCAAAGCTGTAAGCAGTCCGAGTGCAAGCCCGGGCCGCATACTCCCACTCCGCTTCGGTCGGCAACCGATAGATACGCCCTCGCTCCCGTGCATTCAGTCGTGCAATAAATTCCTGAACCTCGGCCCACGAGACGTTCTCGACTGGTAAAGCAGAATCGTTGGTGAACTGGCTCGGGTTCTTGTTCATGACAGTTTGCCATTGCTTTTGCGTCACTTCGTACTTGCCCAAGTAGTAGGGACGACTAATTGTGACTCTGTGCAGTGGACGGGTCGATACACTCTGATCGTCACCCATAGGAAACTCGCCTGGGTTAATACGCATGAACTCCATGCCGAAACTTGTGGAAACCGTAGGGCTCAGGTCCTTAGGAGCTGGCTGTTCGCGACACCACATGCGGGAAGATTCCAAGGAAAAAACAAAATCCCCTCGCGCAAGGTACAAGTCTTGAATCTTGCCAAATTGAGGTGTCTGGGCTCCATTAGTCACCTGCGGTACCCACGTCTGGAGATACGTGCCTAGCTCTGATCCGGTAACATAACCGTCTTCGTTGCCGCCATTCTCTTTTCGGTCCGCCTCGCCATCGAGTGCTGCAACAAAGCGTTTTCGAAAAGAACTTTCATCCGGGACTTCTTGTTCTGCTGTTCCAGCAGATATGAACTGACGCACCGGCTCTCCGGTGCGCTTGGTGATATCCGTTGATTTGTCGGGACCGAGTAGTGCAAATCCCCGCGCCCCGGAGAAACAGCTATCAAAGACGAAGAGCACGTGTTTGGCATGAATTTCTCGTGCCCAATTCGCGAATTGTCCGAGGTGAATCGCTTTACTAATGAATGCTCCGATATCTTTTTTGCTGTCACTCGGCGCGTCCTTTGCAACAATGTATCCTAACATGTCGGTTGGACTGTATTCCGGAGTCACTGTTGCTCCATGTCCAGCGAAGTAGAACAGTAAGCGATTGTCAGGATCGATGCCATACTTGGCAATGAAAGAGGTATAGGCTTTCTCGAGCTCGTCTCGGGTTGGGTCTTTGATGATATCGACGTAAAACCCATGTCGTTCCAAGGCTTGACGGACCTCCCTGACGTCCTGTCGGACCCCATCTAATGGACGCCAATGGTCATAGTTACTCACCCCCACAACCAGAGCATGACTAGTTTTATAGGTGAAAGTTCCTCTCTGTTCTCCTGGCTTATTTATCCTGATAATAAGCGAGTCCTGCTGTGCCCAGGAAAATTGCGGAAACGCAACCCTAAAAAGAAGAAGCACGAGCACGTATATGTCTCGGTAATAGTGCGTGCTCAGTTTGCTGTTGTGTATCACCGTCTCCGTCTTTTCCATAGTGATAAACCATTTCCGCGACAGTCAATGCTCCTCTAATGTTCTCAGCCGCGACTGTCACGGACAATATCAGAGAGAAGAATCTGACGGCAACTGATGTGGCTACTAAAATATCGCACGTGGAAACACGGGTCGGTCAAAGCACACTGCATTTGTTGTGGCGACCGTCTACTAAATCAGACCACACGACATTGGTACGCTCTGTGTAGCGCGCGTGTGCGCGCGAACCTCTGACCGCCTCCATTCGTGCGCATGGCGCACTACGAAAGAGGGCAAGGAGCTGTATGAATCTCCTGGGGTCTAATCTAGTTTCTCGGCTTCTCGGAAAGCAAACGCGAACCAGTATCGTAGCTTCCTGCTACCGCAAACGTTGCAGATGAAACCCGACTCCCGAAGGTGCTGAGTCGTTCGTTTACAGAACCATACATGTTGTGAAAAACGCGCGTAAAAAGCGGCATAGCAAAAACATCACTCGCCCTGATGAACCATAAGTACGTACGCGAGACTTCTGCGAGTTTGAGCAAGTGCTGACTCTGAATTGCCGATTGTCCGCTGCGATCGAAACTGCCTGGCACCTCGGCCGCGGTCGGAAATACTTCATTGAGCATGACTGCTTCAAACGCCTGTGGGTCAGCTTCAGGAGAAAGCTGAATCGCGTGGATCCCACCAAATCGGGCCATGAATGCTACCTCCGGTAGATTGCGAATACACTATAGACTACAGCAAGATCGATGCCGCCTGTGAAAGCAGTATTTTCTCAGGTTTCACAGCAGCTCGGTCAATGAAAGCCTGCTGCAAGGAAAATTTCTTTGACAGGAGAGGTGAGACAGGAGAGAAGACCGTCCTCTGTGCAGACAACATATTTCCTTGTACACTCCAGGTACTGAGGCGACGAGAGAAAAGAGTCCTCGTTATGGCGAAGCTTAAATGGAAGAAACAGGTGCTGAAGCTGAAAGATGATCACGGCTGGAAAGCCAAAGCTGACCATCGCATTTTTGTCGCTGACCGGGGCGCGGTCCGCTTCGACATTCCGCAGACGTGGATACTCGATCCCCAGCCAGACTCGTTTCAGTTTCACGACCGCAAGCCCCCACATGACGACTGTCGGCTGGAAGTCTCTTACCTCCGACTACCGCCTGCAATTGATTGGAGCAAACTTCCCTTATCAGAATTGCTTGAACATCTTGTGAAAGAAGATCCGCGCAAGCCCTACACATACAGCGAATTTCACACTGTCCAAAGACCAGACCTCGAATATGCCTGGGTGGAAATCTATTTCATCGACCCTGCCGAAAAGCGCGAAGCGATCTCGCGGCTGTGCCTTGCCCGTGGCGCCAATGTCCAACCATGCATCACGATGGACTTCTGGCCCGAACATGCCGAACGTTACACGCCAGTGTGGGATGAAGTACTACGTACGCTACAACTTGGCGTGTATATCAAAGACCCCACCCGCGGTCTAACCTTGCACTGAAGGAAGAATTAAGAATGAAGAATTAACAGGAGAACTTGAACTTTGAACTTTTTTACGTACTCGCCCGTAACAAATCCCCAACCCGTCCTTCGACTTTGCGAATGTCTTCTTCGTACTTAAGCACGAGGTTCAGCGTGCGCTTCACTCCTGGTGCATCAAGTTCTTTCACTCCTAGTGCGAGGAGTGCTCGCGCCCAATCAAGAGTTTCAGCAATACTCGGGGCCTTTTTTAGATCAAGCTTGCGCAGTCCGCTGACAAACCGCGCGACTTGCTGGCGCAACCTTTCATCAAGGTCAGGCACTTTCAGGGCGATGATTCGCGCTTCGTCCTCGAAGCCAGGAAAATTAATGTACAGATGTAAGCACCGTCGTTTGAGAGCCTCAGACAGTTCTCGGGCGCGATTAGAAGTGAGAATCACAACCGGTCGATGCAGTGCCCGAATCGTCCCAAGTTCAGGCACGCTCACTTGAAAGTCGCTGAGCACTTCAAGTAGAAACGCCTCGAACTCTTCATCGGCTTTATCAATCTCATCGATCAATAACACCACTTTGCGCGGCACGCTGATAGCGTGCAGGAGCGGTCGTTCAAGCAAATATTCACGCGAGAAGATATGGGATGAAACCTCATCCCAGCTTTGCTCTTGCGCAGTATCCGCCTGAATACGCAGCAGCTGTTTTTGATAATTCCATTCGTACAATGCACGCGCTTCGTCAAGCCCTTCATAACATTGCAAGCGAACCAGTTCTGTATGAAGAAGCTCAGCCAACACTTTGGCGACTTCTGTCTTGCCAACGCCGGCAGGACCTTCGATGAGCAGCGGCTTTTCTAAGACCAGAGCGAGATAAATCGAAGTTTCAACCTTGGGCGTCGTAATATAGCGACATCGTTTGAGGCCATCATGGACAAGATCAAAAGTAATCTCCATGAATCCTCACTCACTGTGGGTTACTGCTTCGATAGAGTTCAACACCAGCACTCGTTCTTTTACATATAATCGTCCTTCGATTTTCAGCAATCGTCCTGTCGCCTCTGGACTCTGCAGACGGTTGAGCATCTCTTGTGGACCAATAAAGATGAGAAAGCTGCCAAGATTGCGGAGGATGGGTATGCCTTGCTTAGCATCGGTCAAAGCCTCAACTTCACGCACATGGAAAGGGCGGATCTTTTCAGCAACACGTACATCGATCAGAGGATACGGATAAGGCGCCTGCTGACTTCCGGCTCTTGTAGACTCGACGAAGGCTCCTGTCATTCGGATGAGTTGAGCTGGTCCGGTAGGAAGTAGGCTCTGGGCGAGTGCAAGACAAACACTTCCGATGATCACATAAAGTGAAGTATGCGCCAATAGTCGTAGCATACCAGAGCGTAGGCACCTCTTTTGCGATTACACTTCAATCACCAACCCATCCTGTGCACACTCAATAGTTACTTCATCTATCCGTTCCAACACTTCGCGTCCAATATGACTCAGTACCAGACGCTTACATCCCAATTGTCCTTGTTGATGTGCCTGGGCTATCTGAGGGTAACTGACATGGAAGTTCGTCTGTGTGGCAAAATAACAACATTCACAGATAAACAAATCTGTACCGCGTGAATGGGTCACCAAATTATCATTCCAGCCACAATCACCGGAGTAGAGGATCGCCTTACCATCAACCGCAGCACGGTAACCCAAAGAAGTGTCTTTCTCTTGATGTGGAACACGAAAAGGCAGAAGGGTCACACCGTGAGCTATTTCTGCGGCTCCTGGCGTGACCTCCAGAAACTGAAGAGGGAAGGCAATCCCGCGTGCTGCAAGTTCACGGTACATTGTGCTATGTAAGGCTCGTACCCTTTCTTCCAACCCGAGCGGACCAATAATCACTAACGGCTTGGTACGAAGTTTTTCGTAGGTATATTCGAGAAAGAGAAAAGGGAGTCCAGCGAAATGGTCGCCGTGCAAGTGACTAATAGCGATAAAATCAATGCGCTCAGCAGCAATACCCAGGGCTTTTAAAGCTAGTAGTGTAGTTGCCCCGCAATCCAGCAGGAAACCGACATTTCCGGTTTCGACAAAGTATCCACTGTGACGCCGACCGCCACTACAAAATGCGTCGCCAGCACCGAGCACTGTCACTCGCATGGACGCCCTCTTTCCGGGAACGACCAACGGGTCTTTTCCCAATCCCTTTTACTGTGTTAGCGCGTTTACCGCGGCCAAACAAGCCGTCAGGCCTCCCGGTGGGCACATCCTCCACTACAGCAAGTTCGCATTTATGTAGAGTGGCAAAACAAAAGGGGTCAGGTCTTTACTTTAGCATCAAGAAATCCAACAATACTGTCTATTTGTTTCCGTAGCCTCGTATCGTGCTGCAACGTCGCCTCAATGGCTTGTACACGACGACTGACCGCCGGATAGCTCAACCCAAAATAGCGCCCGATCGTCTGCAGGTCACTACCCGCAAGACGCCGCGCTGCATACAGCGCCACTTGGCGCGCCTCGCTAGGCCGCCGCGTTCGCTGCCGTACCTCTGCCTCACTCTGCCCATACCCCCGCGCGACGTGTCCCACAATTGTCGCTAGCGTCGGTCGTCCTGGCCGTTGTTGCACGAGTGGAATCTCCACCCGCGTCTCGGTTCCCGCTCGCTCCTGCACCTGTTGTAAAAAGTCCTCACTCCCCAAATAGATCTGCCCCTGTACCTGCTCCCACAGGCTCCTCTCCTGCCGAGGTCCCTCGGCGACAAACTGCACATATTCACGGTGCGCTCGCCCGCGTGTCCGCCCAAACTGCTCCAGTATCCAGTCTACCGTCAGCCATGGCGGTGCTTCTTCCACGTCCGCTGTTGCCCGATAACTACTCCACCGCCACGCTCGCGGCTGCCTCACGATCTTCGCCCGCACCGGATTCAGCACCACATAGCGACACAGTTCGAGTAGATAGGCCTCCTTTTCCACGATGATCGCCCTGTAGCGCCCCTGGAAAAGATGGCCCGCCCGCCGGTGTCGTCGATTAAACGCCTGGGTGTAGACGCCGTTGAGGTGCCGCAGAGCTTGCGAGAGATTGGCTTGCGGGGTCTCCAGTAGCAGGTGATAGTGATTATTCATCAACACCCAAGCATGACACACGACCTGATACTGCTCCACCATTGAGGCCACGGTCGCCACAAACCGATGACGATCATTATCATCCCGGACAATAGCCTGGCGAGTATTGCCGCGCGCCGTAACATGATAGACCGCGCCGGGATACTGCAGACGTAATGGACGGCTCATGAGTGTACGATAGAGTAAGTAAATGCTAAAGTAAAGACCTGACCCTTATTATGAGAAAGGAGGGAGAATAAACTAGGGCAGACACACTGCCCGTGGTACTCGGGCTACATTTGTTGTACCAATATAAGAGCTGACCCATAATTACTTCTCTCATAACCACTTCGCGGACTAACCAACGAACCGACGTACTGGTCGAATGGCATCGCCGCCGTATATGATACTACAAGATTTTTTTCCTGAAGGTCCAGGGACGTATTGGCGACTCGCCATATCCTTGTCAAGAGAAGCAATCGTCATTTTTCCAACAATGTCGTCTTCCGTATTTTGATAAGATCTATTGACTATCTTGCGTTTTCTCTTGTAGGCAAGTACGGCTGCGGCAGTCGAGGTGCCGTAGCGTTGAGTCGCCAGCTCACCGGCCTCTATTGTCAGGCCGTCAATGTCCATGAGAGCAACCTGGATTAGATGCACATACTCGCCGACTGCTCCCGGAGTCACATGGGCTTGGTGGTCTGTGAGACATGCGTTGAGCCGTAGGTTGTCTTTAAACAGGTTTGATACGAGCGGCATATCTACTCCTTGTCTGTTTATGGTGTCGTTTGCTCGTCCGACTTATTGATCGTATCGATCTCAAACTGCTGCAGTCTGGACGTGCGTGAAAAACCATCACCCGCCATCATAAATTGTGACGTGGTATGCCCCAGTCCGAGACCGTGACCAATTTCATGAGCTGTTGTAAGCGCGTTCTCAAATGGACTTGTGCTATTGAACTCGACGAAACAGGCCTGACCGAAATTTTGACCCACAATGTCTTTCTTCGTCGTTCGAAGATCCCAGACGAAAAAGATAGTGAAGTTTGCTAATATTGCCTTAGTAGGAGATCTTCTAAAAAGAAGATAATGGCTCAAGGAAAAGTTCTCTGGTTGGATGATGCGTTCCGGAATCAGCGGATCGCCTAGATCTCGGTCATTGGCGTTCACGTGAAAGATCTCATTATCCTTCTGGGACAACTTGATGTTCGCCTGTTGCAAGAAGGTCTTTTCTACCCTTTGCATCATTGGCTGGAGGTTCGGCACTGGCCATGGGGATGTGCGCCTCATGTCGGATAGCCTGCACAAAGCGTAAGTTTTGCTAATCTGACTCTTCACGCTTACCAGCAGTCCTCCCAACACCTTCGCTTGGCGGTTTAGAATCACTAACGTGGTATTCCCTGCCTTCTCCCCGACCAGCTCAAATTGGACCACCGAATGTGGCGGAACGCGCGTGATATAGTCGCTGAAAGGAAGTGGCGATGGGGGTTAAAGGATCTGTTCCCGAACCGTGCGATCTTGGGTGGATCAAAAGCAACTGCTATTTCCTCACCCTCGCTGATCACACTTAGCTCCCCACGGCGCTCGCCCACCGGCACCATCTGATAGAACGTTTTGGGATCGAATCCATCAAATGCGACCTCTCCCAGGGAGTTTTTGGCTTTCTCGAATCTGGCTACCATGGCTGACTCCTTGTTTCCAGTGATATCCGTTCTTTCCAGTGATATCCGTTCCAATGGTTCGACAGGCCTATCTTCAATTCTACGGCATAGTGCATGTCACTATTAGTAGGAAGCTGTGGCCATTAAGAGAAGCCTGTTCCTAGATTTATAACGACAAAATCTTTACCGCTAATAACAGCTTGATTCCTCTATGGAGGAATAGTCGTCGTTACGGGTTCCTATATGTAGCAACTTTCCGGTTATATGATCTGTTTGCGATATCTTTAACACTAAGACACAATCGCTCCATTGTTCTACATTCGCTAGTGGTTATCCCACTCTCCCGAGGGATAGAGAAACCCAGAAACAGCCCCGTTATGTCAAGGCAAACTGCTGGAAAGTAAAAGCAACATTGAGGCCAGAGAGAAAAGAGAGCTCACATCTCGTCAGATCTCGAATTTTCTGCAGCCAAAGCTATGTCTTCGTCAACTACATTTGATGGCTAATCAGGGAGGAACGAACCAAAGCATACAGGGAAGAGACAATTACATTAAACTGCCAACTTTTGCGGACTGTCAAACTAAGTTGACACACTTTGTGGCGGGATGCCTGCTAACCTATTCGCCAAGCGCCGGATTGCCTCCTCCCGGACCCCGACTCCCGCTGGAATAACGAAGATGACATGCTCGTCATTCCGGGCAAGGGCGCGGACTACGACCCAGAATTAGGAGCCTACAGAGGAACACCCGGCATTTTTATATATGAGCATACACGTGCTCACGTCAAACCTTGACAACTTGTGTTAACATCAACCCTAGTTCCTTACCTGCATAGAGGAGTGCGTGTATGGGATCGTGGCTGTCCGACTGGAAAAATCTCACTATTGCCGCCCTTCTGGTAGCGGTCATTGTCTTATCCGGCATTCTTCTCAAAGCTCGGCATGCAGAAGAAGACAAGACGAGAACAGGGAAACCAATAAAAGAAACTGCGTCGGTCATCGACGTTGCCTTCGACCGTGAGAGCCAGCGCGGGCTGAATATTGTCTTCGATCGCCCGCTTGGCGAGGGACACGTGGGCGAGGTCCTTGGCAAAGACCCGGCCATACTGAAGCCGACCACTGGCGGGTCGTGGAAATGGCAAGGGGCAAATGTCTTGCGCTTCGAGGCCACCGACCGATTCACTATGTCAACCGAATATCACGTCGCACTGATTCTTGAACGCCTCCTGAAGGCTGGGCAAACACTCACTGGCAAAAGCGAGTTCACCCTGCAAACTGATCCATTCAAAGTCGAGCGCATTGACATTACTGAGGAGCCAGTCCTGGAAACCAAACATCAAGTGATTCTCCGCGGTAGCGCGCGGTTTAATACTCAGGTTAACCCAGAAGTGCTTGCAACCAAATTGCGGTTGATCGACCTATTGCGTGGTGAACAAGACCCTATTCCACTGGAACTCGAAACCGCCTACCGCAGTCAAGTGATTGGTTTCCGTAGTAAACCCATCGATAAACAGAAGTCAGCACGAGAACTGAAACTCGTTATCCTCTCCAACCTTACCCCAGAAGGGGGAACGGTTTCTCTTGCGAAAGACTGGGAGCAAAAGATCACGCTGGGTTCATCCGAAAAACTCGACGTGCAAGGCGTCTCTGCCCAGGCTGGGGAACCAGATTCTACTGTCCGCATCCGCTTTTCTTCACCAGTAAATCCGGCGATCGTAGGGAAATACATCGATCTCAAGCCTGCGACAAAATATCGTCTGTCTGCTGAAGGCGCGGAGTTGATTCTGACCGGCGGCCTCATTCCTGGCCAGGAATATACACTAGTTGTTGCGCAAGGACTCCCCGCCACAGATGATGCGGTCCTGCAACACGCATATAAGACCTCGGTCACCGTTCCAGACCTTGATCCGGCAATCACATTCCAAAGCCCAGGCATGTTTCTGTCCGCTAGTGGCACACGGACCGTCGCATTGAAGACCGTCAATATCAGTGAAGTACAACTCACTATCGACCGCGTTTATCGTAACAATTTGTTCTTCTTTTTCGACCGCACTAGTGGCGGGTACGAGAACGAGGACTATTATGATTCAACCGTGTCGCAAGTGTTTGGTGATAGGCTCGTAACCCAAACACTATCGCTAAGTAATGAACGTAACAAAAGCGTCGTTACGCCGCTAGCGCTTGATAGTTACGTCAAAGAAGACACTCCAGGCTTATACCGTATCGGGGTTGTTCGCCCCGATACTTCACGCGGAACCTCACGTTGGTTACTCTTGACCGACTTAGGTATCGTCGCCAAGCACGGTAAAGACGAGTTTATGGTGTGGGTGTCGTCGTTTGCCAATCTTGCGGCCGTCGAAGGAGTAACGGTTCACCTCGTCAGTAACCAAAACCAGACCATCGCCGAAGGAAAAACCGACGCTGAAGGTTTATGGCGTGTCCATGGGCTGGCAAAGACATTCGAGAAACAAGCACCCTACATGGTCACGGTTGAGCGAGGCAACGACTTCAGTTTCTTGCTCCTCGACCAAGCAACGATTGATACTTCTAGTTTTGATGTTGCCGGGGCAGATGTCTCTAAAGAAGGGTATTCTGCGTATCTGTATGGCGAACGCGATATCTATCGTCCCGGAGAAACTGTGAAAGGTGTCGCTGTTGTCCGCGACCGCAATTTACAAGCTCCGCCAGTCATGCCGTTGGTCCTACGTCATAACGACCCGCAAGGCAATCTCCGTGACACGCTCAAACTCACCTTGAATGATCACGGTCTGGCTGAGTTCACTTTGCCTATTCCTTCCTATGCTCGTACAGGCCATCGTAACTTAGAGTTAGTTGTCGGCGAAGAAGTGATCGGGCAGTATCGGTTTCAAGTGGAAGAGTTCGTTCCCGATCGCATCAAAGTAGACATCAACGCTAAGAAGCCGGAATTCAACCCTGGCGAAGAGTTTGCTTACGACGTCACTAGTGCCTATCTCTTTGGTCCGCCGGCTGCTGGTTTGAAGGTCGAGAGTCGTGTGCGGTTGACCACCGCAACTTTCGCTCCCACAGGATATACTGAGTTTACCTTTCATGATCCAGAGCGAAAGTTTACTGATCAAGAGCTACTGACCAACGAAAGTACGCTCGACAACACTGGCAATCACACCTTTACTGTGACAGTTCCGTCTGGGCTGCGTGTCCCCTCTTCCCTCACCGCAGTTGTCACTACACGTGTGCAAGAACAAGGCGGACGTGGCGTGGCAGCACTGCAACGCGTTCCGATCCACCCGTATCCTTACTATCTTGGCCTGCGCCGCGTTGGTGAAGGGTATCCTGAACCTCGCAAGCCGGTCACGCTTGAATATGTTGCCGTCGCTCCCAATGGCGCTGAAGCAACGGCAAAGGCACTGCGTGCCGAGTTGTTCCGTGACCGCTGGCACACCGTGTTACGTCGAACCGATGCTGGCAATTATCGCTACGAGTCGACACGTGAGCCGGTGTTGCTTGACAGTCAAACCCTGACAGCAGGAAACGCGCGTGGACAGTTCACCTTTACTCCGCCTGAGTTCGGCGATTATCGTGTTGCCCTCGCCGATACTGATACTGGTGCGTCTACACAAGTTGAGTTTTTTGTCAGCGGGTCAGGCTACTCACCGTGGGCGATTAAGACTCCAGGACGCTTAGAGTTAGGGCTCGACAAGACAGAGTACCAGCCGGGTGAAGAAGCTATAGTGCAGGTCAAAGCGCCATTTGCTGGAAAACTGCTTATGACCATCGAGCGTGACGGTATTACGCACACACAGATTCATGATCTCTCCGGCAATACCACAACTGTGAAAGTTCCGATCATTGCCGAGTATCGACCGAATGCTTACGTCACAGCAACGCTCATTCGCTCAGCCAAAGACTTGGAACCAGGAACCGCTGGGCGTGCGTTTGGCGCTATCCCGTTAAACGTGGATCAGACTAGCAACCGACTGAAGATTGATATCGCCGCGCCAACCGAAGTGCGTCCGTATTCGCCACTCTCAGTAAATATTACCGCCACGCCAGGAGCAGATGTTACCGTTGCGATGGTTGATGAAGGTATTTTGCAGTTGATCGCTCAACAGACTGCCGATCCTTTCTTGTATTTCTATCGTAAACTTGCGCTCGGTGTTCGTGCGTTCGACATTTTCTCGTTGCTCTTGCCGGAAGTGAACATACAAGGAAAAGCGCCGGTCGGTGGTGATGCCGAAGGCAACGCAATGGAATCGCAAGTGCGGACTGAAAGCATCCGTCGTACCAAGCCGGTGACGTTCTGGTCTGGTATCCTAACTACTGACGGCGAAGGCAAAGCTACAGTCACCTTTGATGTGCCGGAATTTCAGGGGGCGTTGCGGGTGATGGCTGTTGCCCATAACGGTAAGCAATTTGGTTCTGCAACCTATACCACCAAGGTACGTGATCCAGTCGTGCTGTTACCGACTTATCCCCGCTTCCTGTCGTTCCAAGAAACCGCCCAACTTCCGGTTACTGTACGCAACGATACTGGCAAAGATGGGAACTTCGTCGTCACGCTGGCCGCCGAAGGCTTAGTCAAAGTAGAAGGAAATGTCGCTCAAACTGTGACAGTCGCAGACGGCAAAGAGCAAACCATCTACTTTGCCCTCAAGAGTGGCAATCACGCAGGTGATGTACGCTTTATGTTGACCGCCGAAGGTAACGGCGAGAAGACACGTTCAACCGCCGAACTATCACTGCGCGCTGATCTCCCGGCTCGCACAGTGGAACGGGCCGGAGATATCACCAAAGCTACGCTTGAATTACCAGCCGAAGGATTGGATGCATTTCGACCAGAAACCGTGCGGCGAGAGTTACGACTTAGCCCACTCCCATTAGTTCAATTCGCCGGCAAGCTGCGTTACCTGCTACATTATCCGTATGGTTGTGTTGAACAGACCACGTCGAGCGCCTTTCCTTTAGTCTACTTCAGCGACCTGGCCAAGGAACTTGATCCAGAGTTATTTAGCAAGAATAGTCCTGATGTATTCGTGCAAGAAGGCATTCGTCGCTTAGCGACAATGCAGTTATCGAGCGGCGGCTTTTCCATGTGGCCGGACGGCGACACACCGCAGCCATGGGGCAGTATCTATGCTACCCATTTCCTGGTTGAAGCGCGTCGAGCAGGACATCAGGTTGACGCGTTGCTCTATGATCGTGCACTCGAATCAATCAGCAAAGACAGCAAACCGAGTGAAGAACCTAACCAGGAAGAATTACAACGCGTGACCTATGCGTTATATATTTTGGCTCGGGCTGGCAAGGCAGACCTTGGTACTTTGGATTTCGTACGTGACCATTATCGCAACAAACTCAAACCCGAGTCGCGGGCGTTGCTGGGCGCGGCCTACGCGGCAACTGGCAATTCCAAAGTCATCGAGGAACTCACTCGTGGGCTTGAGGATGCCGAGCAAATTGCCCGGCAGACCGGAGAAAACTTCAACTCGACGGTACGGAATCGTGCCTTACTCCTGCTTGCATGCCTTGATGCCGCGCCGCATGATCCACGTATCCCGAAACTTGTACAGCGTCTCACTCGTGACGCGCAAGCCGAGGGAGATTGGAGTACGCAAGAAAGCGCTGTCGCCTTCGTCGCACTGGGCCAGTTCTTCAAACAACAAGCGCAAAAAAAGCCGTACTCAGGAATGGTCTTTGTCGGCGGGAAGGAAATCGGGACCTTCACGAACAAGGCTGTTACTTTCTCAGATATTGAGGGGAACGCACCAATCAAGATCCAGATGAACGACGGTTACGAGTCAGGTGCCGCCTTCTTTGCGCTGCACAGTCGCGGCATTCCGACTGATGCTAAGTTTGCTCCAGAGAAAGCTAGGTTAGAAATCTTTCGTTCGTTCTACACTCGTGACGGAAGTCAGCTTGATCCCTCTGCTATTTCTCAGGGTGATCTGATTGTTGTGAAGACGCAGATTCGCAGTCTATCGGGCAAAGTCGATAATGTTGTGATCCAAAATCTTCTGCCCTCAGGGTTAGAAGTTGAGAATCCACGGTTGAAGTCAACCGAGACGCTGCCGTGGGTCACGGACGCAAATCTTGAGCCAGTGCATCAAGACATTCGCGATGATCGTGTGCTGCTCTTTACTGACCTCCCAGCAAACGAATGGCACACGGCATATGCGTTGTTACGCGCGGTCGCACCTGGCACTTTCCGGCTTCCTCCAGTCCAGGCCGAGGCAATGTATGATCCAGCAATTCGTGCGACTGGCGAGCGAGGAACGATTGAGGTGAAGGTCAAGGAGTAGGAGAATGTACTAACAGTTTGTAGGAGCGCAGCACGCTGTGTCCCTGTCTCGTCCCTAGGCTCTGCCTGAGAACGAGAAGGCGGATGGGAATCTTTTTATTGCGGATTGTGGATTGAGAAACGTGAAATGAAAACTCGGACCTTTTGCTATTCCGCATTCCACACTCTTATTACCCCCTTCCTAACCTTTCCCTGACAGGAGATGGAACCCGAATCAAACAAGAAGTGCTGAAATCAACCAATGATGCGCAGAACTACACTCGTGGTCCTCCTGTTCTATGGAGCGGCATATCTCGGTTTCGTCATTCTTGACTCGCTCTTTCCCTTTCCGACCGCAGCGTTGCATCGTCAAGCGGCAACGATTGTCACCGATCGAGACGGAGTGCCCTTACGCATCTTCCTTCCGCCTGACGAACAACTGCGATTGCCTGTGACTCTCAGTGAGGTCGTACCGATCTTTCTCCAAACACTTATTGCCTCAGAAGATCGTTGGTTCTATACCCACCCGGGCGTGAATCCTTTTGCACTCGTTCGCGCCGCATGGGTGAATCTCCGCCATGGCAGAATTGTCTCCGGGGCTTCGACAATCACTATGCAAATTACCCGCTTGGCAGAACCCAAATCCAGAACGATCTGGGCAAAAAGCCAAGAAGTGTTTCGCGCGCTGCAACTCGAACGACGCTTTACGAAAAACGAACTGCTTGAGCTGTACATCAACCTCACACCTTATGGCGGTAATGTCGAAGGGATTGGTGCAGCAACGACCGCTTACTTTGGTAAAACGCCGGTACAGCTCTCTCTTGGTGAGGCCGCGTTGCTCTCTGCGTTACCTCGCTCGCCTAATAGGTATAATCCTACACGTAATCCGCAGGCTGCACTCGCAGTGAGGAATCGTGTCCTTCAGCAACTCGCCACTCGGCAGATTTTCTCTCCTGAAGCGATTGCTGATGCACGACGTCATCCAGTGCAGGTTCCCTTTTGGCGTCCGCCCTTTGTTGCCCCTCACTTCTGTCAATTAGTGATCGACCGGTTACCCCGCGAGCCGAAGATCGTTACGACCCTCGACCGCCGCCTCCAGCAGATCGCTGAAACACAAGTCGCTGCCCGCGTCGCTGGTTTGCGTGACCGTGGCATCGGTAGCGCAGCGGTGGTTGTCATTGAGAACGACAGCCGTGCGGTACGCGCGCTGGTTGGGTCGCCGAATTTCTTTGCTACTGCTACGCAAGGGCAAGTCAATGCGGCTGTGGCACGCCGTTCGCCAGGTTCTACGCTTAAGCCGTTTCTCTACGCTCTAGCAATGGATACGGGGCTGATTATTCCTGACTCCTACCTGCTGGATATTCCCACTGACTTCGCCGGCTATGTGCCTGAAAATTACGACGGGCAGTACAATGGCTTGGTCACAGTGCATGAAGCGTTGGTACGGTCGTTAAATGCTCCTGCGGTACGTTTGCTTTCTCAAGTTGGACTGACAGAATTTCACACGCTCTTGCAACGTGGCGGATTGGTGACTCTTGATCGTCCTGCAACCACCTATGGCCTACCACTCATTTTGGGCAGTGGCGAAGTCACGCTTCTTGATCTGACCAATTTGTATGCGACACTCGCAACCGGCGGCATCCAGCGACCAATCCGTCTGCAAAACAACGTGCCAGCAGCCGAAAGTGCTCACGAGCGATTATTCTCCTCTGAGTCTGCACATCTGGTGACCCGAACTTTAACCGGCCTCCAGCGACCAGACCTTCCCCGTGCGTGGCATCTGACTCGGGAGGTCCCTGTCGTCGCTTGGAAAACAGGCACGTCGTATGGACACCGCGATGCATGGAGCCTCGGGTTTTCGGCTCGATACACAATTGGCGTATGGGTCGGCAACGTTGATGGCCGCGGCCAAAAGGGTATTTCCGGTGCGGAACATGCGGCACCGTTGTTATTCGACCTGTTTCGCGTCATTGAGGGAGGAATGGCACAACTGCCACGGTCCAAAGATTTGCAATTGGGAGAAGTTCGCATCTGCGTACAGAGCCATGAGTTAGCCGGCCCATATTGCCCGCTGCAAGAAACTGTTTCGGCGCTGCCGGGACGCTCCAAGTTGTCGCTCTGTTCGTATCACCGGCGTATTTTTGTTGACAGCGAAACCGGAGAGCAGCTTGCGGGCTCGTGTCTGGCTCAGCGTCCCCATCATGCAGAACTCATCACGATCTATCCTCCGGAGTTGCTTGCGTGGAAACAGGCTCAGGGCCTCTCCGTCCCTTCCGTCCCGCGTCTCAGTTCGCTTTGCACCGACATCCCCGCGAGCGAGCCGCTTAAAATTGTCTCACCGAATGCCGCCACTCCCTATCACCTGCGTCGCGATACGCCACGCGAGTATCAGCAAATTCTCCTCAGTATTCAGGGGGGGGCCTCTGCCACACGTCTCTACTGGTACGAAGACGGGACCCTCATCCGTAGTGGGACTCCTGAAGCGAAACTCCTCTTACCGCTGCAGCTCGGCACCCACCGGCTTGTGGTCGTTGACAATACCGGTCGATCAGACAATTTGTCTTACCGCGTAGAATAATGATAAGAAAGAAGAATATCCGAGGAAAACTTCACTGTCTTTCGTCTGGCGGTATGAAGAGCTGCGCGAGCTGAGTTCCCTGAGAAGAGTCAGGGGGAAAGAGCAGTGTATGAGGGTGAGTCATAGGAGCATATCACAGAGAGTGATAGATCAGCATTCAGCTTTCGACTTACTAGAAAGGATACCTGCAAAGCCTCTTCCTCAAAGCGAAGAACACTACCGTACGATCTTCGAGAACGCCAACGATGCCATCGCCTTTATTGCGCTAGATGGAACAATAACGAGCGTTAATCGTAGCGCTGAGCGCCTCACCGGGCTGTCGCGAAAACAGATCATCGGTCGTCCGTTTGCTCAGTTTCTTACACCTACGTCGGTCGTGTTGGCAGAAGAGCGTATCGAGCGTGCGCTCGCCGGCGAACCTCTTACGGCCACGTTTGAGATCGAGTTGCTACGCCCTACCGGGCGCACAGTGGCAGTCGAGGCGCGCACACGTTTTCTCCGCAACCAGGACGGCGCAGTCGTTGGGATTCTTGGGATTTACCGCGACATTACGGAACGGAAGCAGGTTGAGGAAGCTCTACGGCAAGCGCACGCCGAACTGGAGCAACGGGTCCGAGAGCGCACCGCTGACTTAGCGCGGGTGAATGAGGCGTTACGTACAGAGATTATTGAGCGGCAGCGAGCAGAAGAAGCAGCGCGAGCAGCCGAACACGAGTATCGCGCAATCTTTGAGAATGCAGTAGAGGGTATCTATCGTTCGAGTCTTGACGGGCATCAGCTTCGTGCCAACCCCGCTCTGGTAAAATTAAATGGCTATGAAAGTGAAGCGGAAATGCTCCCAGCAGTGAATGATATTGCGACGGAGTGGTACGTTGACCCCCACCGACGCGAAGAGTTGCAACGCATTTTAGCGGCACAGGAGAGCGTGACGGACTTTGAGTCTGAAATTTATCGCCACAAAACTCGTGAGCGTATTTGGATTTCTGAAACTGCTCGGCTGGTCCGTGATCAGAATGGCGCTCCGCTCTATTACGAAGGTACGGTCCAAGACATCACTGCGCGAAAGCGCGCAGAAGCAGAAGCACGAGAAAGTCACCTGAAGTTAGAAGTACGTGTCCGACAGCGCACTGCCGAACTGGTGCAGACCAACGCGATCTTACAAGTAGAAATCGAGGAACGGAAACGTGCCGAGGAGGCCTTGCGTAAGAGCGAAGAGCAATACCGCGAGCTCTTTGAAAATGCGAATGATGCGATTGGTACTGCAGCGCCCGACTCTACCATAACCAGTGTGAATCAGCGTGCCGAGGAGATACTTGGTTACCCGCGGGAAGAAATTATTGGCAAGCGTCTCGTCGATTTCGCAACCTCAACCTCACGCAGTCTTATAGAAGAGCGTTGGCACCGCATACGTGCTGGCGACCCCATTTCCCCAACGGTTGAATTGGAGTTAGTGCGTAAAGACAAGAGTCTTGTCTCAATCGAAGGCAGAATTCGCCCCCTTCTTGACCATACTGGGAAGCTACTGGGAATCCACGGCATCTACCGTGATATCACCCAGCGAAAACAGGCAGAAGCGGCTTTGGAGCAGCTACGGCAGCAAAACGAACTCATTCTCAACTCCGCTGGAGAGGGTATCTTTGGCTTGGACATGCAAGGGAAAGCCACGTTCGTTAATCCTGCCGCCGCACGGCTGTTGGGGTATGATGTACAGGAGTTACTTGGTCGATTTCTGCATGAGAAACTCCACCATCACAGAGCAGATGGAACGTTGTATCCTGCTGCTGACTGCCCACTGTTGCAAACCCTCCGCCATAACCGTGCGGTCCAGATGACCGACGAAGTCTATTGGCGCAAAGACGGAACAAGTTTTCCAGTTGAGTACGTCAGTACTCCCATGTGCAATGAGGAAGGAAAGGTTGTTGGTGTAGTTGTCACTTTCCGAGACATTACCCAACGCAAAGAACTCGAACGCATCAAGGATGAATTAATCTCTACCGTTAGTCATGAACTGCGAACTCCGTTAGCGAGTCTACGTGGTTTTGCCGAGCTGATGTTGAAACGCAATTTCTCTCCTGAAAAACAGCAAGAACTCCTGAGTGTCATTCATAGTGAAGCCATACGTTTGACACATCTGATCGACGACTTTCTTGACTTGCAACGCATAGAAGGCGGCCATCACCCCTATGCGTTTGTGCCGCTTACCCTGGAGTCCGTCTTGCGCGATAGTGTCGAGCTCTTCGAAAAAACGGGAGGCCCGCATACGCTGCGATTAACCATGTCGTCCTCGCTCCCGCAGATTCGCGGAGATGCCAACCGTTTACGCCAAGTCCTGGTCAATCTCGTATCGAATGCCATCAAGTTTTCCCCTCGGGGAGGAGAGGTTGTGGTTGGCGCACGGGCAGAAACACAGCGGGTTATCGTGTGGGTGAAGGATCACGGAGTCGGTATTCCCCAAGAAGCAATCGCTAAGCTCTTCACCAAGTTTTTCCGTGTGGATAACTCCGATACCCGTGACATAGGCGGGACCGGTTTAGGACTCGCACTGGTTCGAGAGATCATTCACGCCCACCAGGGATGTGTATGGGTCGAGAGTACCCCTGGAAGCGGAAGTACATTCTTCTTTACTCTTCCTGTCGTGCCTCTGGACACGTAGTCGTGTCGTATGCGTGTCGTTGCCATTATTAACCCTATCTCTGGCGCTCGTGGTAGTCCGGAGATTGCGCGCCATCGCGCGGAGTTAGCAAAGGCACTGCTTTCGTCTGCGGGAGTAGCGTACGAAGTGCGGATTACCGAGCGTGCCGGGCATGCTTATGAACTAGCCTGCGAGGCAATTGAGCGGCAGACCTCTCTAGTCTTCGCTTGGGGTGGCGACGGGACCATGAATGAGGTTGGCCGCGCACTGGCATTCAGTCCAACTTCGCTTGCGCTTATTCCGGCTGGCTCTGGAAACGGGCTCGCCAGAGAACTCGGGATTCCATTCGATCCGACACAGGCGTTAAAGAACGCACTCCACGGTACCGATCGAGCTATTGATGTTGGAGAAATTGGCGGACAGTTATTCTTCAATGCCGCAGGGGTGGGCTTCGACGCGCACGTAACCACAATGTTTAACCATCGACCCAAAGGGCGGCGCGGCTTACTCTCTTATGCCGCGATAGCCACACGAGAACTATTTTCGTACCAGCCAGAGCCATACACTATTACGACCGACGAAGAGACCATACATGCTCCTGCCTTGCTCATTGCGCTGGCGAACTCTCGGCAATACGGCAATGGAGCGATTGTCGCTCCTGACGCTAATCTCAGCGATGGTTGTCTTGATCTAGTAATCATTCAAAGCCGTTCTGCACTGAGAACGCTCTGGGAAGCTCGCCGCCTTTTCACCAGAACGCTTGGCAAGAGCACTGCGGTTGAGACGCGTCGAGTCACTCAGGCAACGATCATGGGACAACAACCACTCTGTCTACACGTTGATGGTGAGCCCCTCGCCAATACTGAAACGACACTGTCTGTCCGTCTTCACCCAGCTGCACTTCGTGTGAGAGTAGGGAAAGTTCATAAGGGCTAGCGTTCGTGATCGTCAACCAATTCCCGACAAGAAGAACGTAACGCCGATTATCTGCTTGATGAAGGGGTCGCCATTCGCTGCAGCAATTTGCCGGTGTCGGCGTACAAGATTGACCAGCTTCTCGACGATCTTCCTCGGTTTACCGCTATGCGAGCGAGCGTACAACGTTCGGCTCGGCCTCATGCCGCCCAAACCATCGAACCACCCTTGGCTCTCTCTATGCACACAAAGGAAGCTAGCCACTCGTGTCTCGACAGGATACTCATTAGTCATGTTAGAAAACATGACTAATAGTTACTTTATTAGTGCCGAGAAAGAGGGTGAGACCCGGTGGCCCCATCGGTCTTCAAATCGTAACACTAATGGTGATGGAAAGTGACAAGCGGATGGGGAGTTAACACCAACTCCCCGCTTTTTCTTTGTCTTTCCTACTTTCCATTCTTGTTGCAACATGTTGTTCTTGTTGTACGAAGCAACATAAATCACACGTGCTGTTGGCAAACCGTTGGCAAACGGAAAACCTCGCCAATCGGCCCCCTACATATAGCTCGTTCGTTAGCTACTCACGTGCACCTGCCTTCCTCAGTAGGCGCACGACCTCCTCGTGCTTCCCTGCTTGAGCGGCGTGTAGGGCCGTTGAATGTAAGAAACCGCCCCTTGCATTCACGTAGGTGCCGTGCTCCAATAAATCCTTCACTACTGTGGTATGGCCATTTTTTGCTGCTGCTATTAGTGGAGTTTGGCCTATGAGGTCCCAATAAATTGGTGCATTCGCGTCAGCCCCTTTAGCTAATAACATCCGTACTATCTCAGCATGGCCTTTCTCAGCCGCAAGTATCAATGCCGACCCGCGTAATTGGTATCTGTTCGTGAGCCAACGGCTGCAAGCGGTCCCACTCAGACGAGACTACAGCCTTTAGGTCCTCGCGTATGAGTATCGTATTCAACGCACATCGTCACGCGATGATGAGGCCGAAATCTGTTTCGAGTACGTTTCTCCTGAGATTGACCTAAACTTTCCGTACAGTCGCCATCACGTCCAGTTTTACCAAGACTACCACGAGGTACGAGAAGGGTTCTCACTCCAGAAATTGCATATTCCTATAAGTGGAGTGACGATTGAGCATGTGATTCGCTTCCTTACTGCGGACTTGGAAGCTCCTCCGCTCGTAGACAATTGGGATGAGGAACTGAAGCGAAGTGAGGAGCAGTCTCAGGAATGGGTGAGTACAGCTTAGTAGCCACACCTAATATTACATGGACCTGGACTCACAGAGGACACCGTGCTAAGTCCGCGAAATCCTTATATGGAGGAGGATGGGGCCCGGTGGCCCCACCGGTCTTCAAAACCGAGTTGCGCGGCGTAACGTTGCGCGGATGGTTCGACTCCATCCCTTCTCCGCCATAGCATTTCTTTACGGCTGCGGAACTAACTCTTCAGCCGCAAAAATCCCGCGCAGATCAAGCAGAAACGCGCCGTCGTGAATGCGACCAAGAATCGGCGGATCAGAAGCCCGAAACCGTGCGGCGATTCTCTCAGGCGATAGTTTGGTATGACGAATCACAATCGCACGACTTGGTATCTCTTCTTCTGGCAGTGTCCCGCTCCCAATTTGCGTCTTGGCATCTTCAACAGTGATCACAAATCCATCGCCGAGTCGCTGTTGGAGCAATGGGACAATCTGTGAGGCAAGTGCGTTCATTTCTTTCAGCGAACGTGTGAGCCAATGGAGTGTGGGTAATGCAGTCATCAAGTCGGGGACACGCCGATACAATCGTAATGTCGCACTAAGGGCTGCGAGTGTCAGTTTCCCAACTCGCAATGCGCGTTTGAGGGGGTTTTTCTTGATGCGAACAACAAATTCCTTGCGTCCAACAATGATTCCTGCTTGCGGTCCACCTAACAACTTGTCACCGCTAAACGTCACAACATCGGCTCCCATTGCTATACGCTCAGCAACGACAGGCTCCTTTGGCAAACCATACGCTGACAGATCGATTAACGCTCCTGCCCCGAGGTCTTCCATTACGGGAATCTGCTGTTGGCGCCCAAGTGCAGCCAATTCTGTAAGTTCGACTGCACTACTAAAGCCGATAATACGATAGTTGCTCGGGTGAACTTTCAGCAACACTCCGGTCTGTGGAGTGATAGCCTCGGCGTAATCGGAGATCCGCGTCCGATTGGTCGTCCCGACCTCACGAAGAGTGACACCGCTTTTACGCATGATGTCAGGGATCCGAAACGAGCCGCCAATCTCGATCAGTTCACCCCGTGAGACGATGCCTTCTTTTCCTTCAGCAAGCGAGTTCAACGCGAGCAGCACGGCAGCGGCGTTATTGTTTACTACAGTCACCGCTTCGGCACCAGTTAAAGCGAGCAGATCAGCCTCAATAATGTCGTCCCGATCTCCTCGTCCGGCTTCTGCCAGATCATATTCCAGCGTCACTGTCGAGCTGCCGACACGCACGACCTCATCAAGCGCGGCTTTGGCTAAGAGCGCGCGTCCAAGGTTGGTATGGAGTACGGTGCCAGTCGCATTGACTACCGATCGCAGCGGTGAACGATCTTCTTGGGCAATAGCATTTGTAACGAGCTCTGCGATCTCATTTTCACTGACCTCTACCATAGAGGTCTGCGAACGGATCTCTTGTCGCAAAGAGGCAAGTGTCGATCGGACTTTCTCGGTCACATAGGAACGGTTGTATCTCTGTAGCAGGTGACTTAGAGTGGGTAGAAACAAGAGTTTTTCAACCGACGGGAGCGCCCGTAATCGCGCCTGTATGGCGTCCTGGTTTCGTTGCATGGCGGTAGCAGCTTGGCATAGGGGTTCAGAGCTTGCAACTGCATAAACGTGAAGGGCTTTTCATCTTGAGGAGGGGATATGGCGACTTCAGCAGAACACTATCAAGAAACGATTACACAACAGGAGGAGAAGATCGCTCATTTTCTCCGGACGTTTGAGGCTCTACAAGAAAAGATTCACCTGGTCAAAATCCGACAAAATAAAGAAGAACTCTTTGATGCTGTTGGCGATCTGTTTCCGCCATTAAATACTGAATTAGAAAACCTTACGCCACCAAGTGGCAAGGAACCGTTTCATCAACAGTGGAAAGAGGCGCTTGAACAACTGGAAGACGCCTATACATCGTTCCTGAGCGGTTCTGAATCCAACTTCATGACGGCGTATTTTCAGAGTCGTCGCGCGTTCTCGCAAGGGAAATATCAACTTTACGGCATGCGAGCGCAACTTCCAACGTTACAGCAGTACTGGGTGCTCCCCGAGGCGGTTGCACGCTTGACCACACTAGAGACACCAACCAGGGACAACCAAGCCTCTACCGGCGTGATGCACCGTGCTGCCTCAGACGATCACGGTGAATACTCCCTCTACGTCCCAGAAAATTACGATCCCAGCCGCCGCTGGCCGATGATTATCGCGTTGCATGGAGGCCACGGTCGTGGGGATGATTATCTCCTGACGTGGCTTCGACCCGCAAAGAGCAACGGTTACATCGTCCTCTCTCCTAAGTCATTGGACAACACCTGGTCCCTTATGCGCCCAAGCATCGACATTCGCTCAATTCTCAGCATCGTTGAAGAACTGCTTGATGAGTACACGATCGATACTGGCCGTCTCTTTGCCTCTGGGCTCTCAGACGGTGGAACATTTAGTTATGCACTTGGACTGCACTGCCCCAAGCTCTTTGCTGGGATTGCACCGATCGCTGCAGCGGGAGTGTTCCCACAGTGGCTTGAATCGCCTGATGCCAAACGCCTCCCAATCTACGTTGTCCACGGGGGACAAGATTTTATCTTCCCTGTGTCCATGGCCCGGGCAACTCATAACCAACTGATTGAAAACGGCTTCACTACTGTCACCTACAAGGAGCTTCCTGAGTGGGGACATGCCTACACTTATTCGATCAACGAGACACTGGTTCTACCGTGGTTCGATAACCTCCCCTCACGTCTTCAGGTGTAGGTCAATCACCTGATTCTATCGTACGGAGAGTGACGGAGGCAGAAGTCCCATTCCTCGTCGAGATTTAAGACTTTGGCGTCATGCCCCGATACGATATAGTAGAGTCGGCGAAAAGATGTGGGGACCCGTGCTCGATGAACGGGTAGTTGGCAACTCCTATGAAACAGCTTAGTGTCATTATTCTCGCGGCTGGACTAGGCAAGCGCATGCGCTCGACCCAGCCAAAAGTGCTTCATTCATTGGCCGGGAAACCGCTCCTCTCGCGTGTCATCGCGGCCACGCAGCGATTGCACCCTGACCGCTTGGTCGTTGTTGTTGGTCATAAAGCAGAAGAAGTACAACGCGTCTGCGGTGGCGGAGGTGTTGTCTTTGCCGTCCAACAGGAACAACGCGGAACCGGCGATGCGGTGCGTTCGGCGCAACCAGCACTGAGCGATTTTCAGGGGGATATTCTCATCGCTTGTGGCGACACGCCACTGCTAACAACATCGACGTTGTCTCAATTCGTGCAAGAACATCATGCTCGCAACGCAACACTGTCTGTGTTGACCGTTGAACTCGCTGACCCAGGCAACTATGGCCGAGTCATTCGTACTACGACTGGACAAATTGTGAAAATCGTCGAGGCACGTGACGCGTCTCCAGAAGAACGCGCCGTACGAGAAATCAATTCCGGCATATATTGCGTGAAAGCCGCCTTTCTCTTTCCTGCACTGGAGCGTTTGCAACCGCTCAACGCACAGGGCGAGTATTACTTAACTGATATAATCGCCCAGGCCGTTGCGGCTGGGTTGCCAACACAAGCGGTGTTGACGGCAAACGCTCGCGAGGTTGAAGGCATCAATTCCCGAGAGGAACTAGCAGTCATGGAAAAAACACGACAAGCCCAGCTACGGAGTCATTGGATGTCGATGGGCGTGACACTCCAAGATCCAGAAACCGTGTACTTTGATGAAGAAGTCACGATCGGACAAGATACCATTATTGGCCCGAACACACATCTAAAAGGAAAGACCACTATCGGCACAGGTTGTCGGATTGAAGGCAGTGCGTACATCGAGAATTGTACGATTGGGGACAATGTGCTCCTCTATTTTTCCGTCGTTCTGCGCGACAGCAAACTTGGTAATCACACCAGTGTCGGTCCGTTCGCTCATTTGCGTGGAGGCACCATTCTCGCGCCGAAGGTAGAGATCGGGAATTTTGTTGAAGTGAAAAAGTCGCTCATTGGCGAGCACTCGAAAGCCAAACATCTTGCCTATCTCGGCGACGCAGAAGTAGGACGAGACTCGAACATTGGCGCGGGCACCATCACCTGTAACTATGATGGGTTTACCAAACAGAAAACCAAGATTGGTGACCGGGTCCAGGTGGGCTCCGACACGACCCTCGTTGCCCCGATTACGATCGCCGACGACGTCTACATCGCAACTGCAACGACAGTCCGCAAAGACGTTCCAGCTGGCGCGTTAGTTTTCAACACGCGAGAAGAGCAGACCCGCGCTGGCTGGACAATAGCAAAACGAGCAAAAGAAGCGGCGAAGAAGGCAAACTAGTTACTAGTTACCAGTAGCCAGTTATCAGTTACCAGTTGTCAGTTATCAGTCGTCAATTAAGTATAAAGGTGGGTTCCTACTTTCTTACTGACAACTGACAATTATGTGAGGTTTTTATGTGCGGCATCATCGGTTACATTGGTCATCGTGAAGCAGCTCCGGTCCTTTTGCAAGGCTTGAAGCGGCTTGAGTATCGTGGGTACGATTCTGCCGGCGTGGCAGTTTTCAATGGCAAGATTGAAGTTCGCCGTTCGGTCGGGAAACTTACGAATCTGGATCAATTGCTACGCGAGAGTCCTGTCTCTGGCGCTATCGGTATGGGCCATACACGATGGGCCACGCACGGTCGCCCGTCGGAAGCAAATGCCCATCCGCATCGCGCTGGGAAAGTCGTCGTGATTCACAACGGCATCATCGAAAACTATTTAGAGCTCCGACATGAACTCGTCGCCAAAGGGCGGACCTTCAATTCCGAAACCGATACCGAAGTGATTTCCCACTTAATCGACGAATACGTGAAGGAGGGACTCACTTTCACGCACGCGACACGCGCGGCTCTGCAACGGCTTGAAGGAGCATTTTCGATTGTCACCCTCTGTGAAGACGAACCCGGCAAAATCCTCACAGCAAAGAACGCCACTCCCATTGTGATCGGCCTGGGCGAGGGAGAGAACTTCGTTGCCTCGGACGTTCCCGCAGTGCTCGATTACACACGCAAGGTGGCATTTCTTGACGATGGCGAAATGGCAGAGATCACCCGCGACAGTGTGACGATTACCGACTTTCACGGTCGTCCGATCGATCGCACTCCACGCCAAATCACTTGGGATACCCTCACCGCACAGAAAGGCGGCTATAAGCACTTTCTGCTCAAAGAAATCCACGAGCAACCGCAAGCAATCATCGATACCATGCGCGGTCGGTTGCTCGTCAACGACGGCGAAGTCTCTCTCGGTGAGTTAGAAGAGCATGTGGCGCTACTCGACTCAGTGAAACGGATTACCTTGGTCGCGTGCGGAACCGCGTGGCACGCATGTTTGATCGGCAAATTTTTCTTGGAAGAGCTAGCACGCATTCCGGCGGAAGTTGATTACGGCAGTGAGTTTCGCTATCGCCGCTCGCCGCTCGATACTGGAACGCTGGTCCTTGCGGTGTCGCAGTCGGGCGAAACCGCAGACACCCTCGCTGCCCTCGAAGGCGGAAGAGCGTGTGGAGCAAAAACTCTGGCGATTTGTAATGTCGTCGATGCATCTATCCCGCGGAAAGCCGATATGACGATCTACACTCATGCCGGACCAGAAATCAGCGTTGCCTCAACCAAGGCATTTACCACACAGGTTACGGCGTTGTATTTGCTTGCCGTGTATTTGGGTCGCCGCCGTGGAGTGCTTGATAAGCAAATGAGTAGCAAGCTGATCGAAGATATTGTCAACTTGCCACATCAAGTGCAAGAAGTATTGAAGAAAGACAAGCAGATTGAAAAAATTGCCAAAAAATATGGCCAAGCAAAAGACTTTCTCTATCTTGGTCGTGGTGTAAATTATCCTATCGCTCTGGAAGGCGCCCTCAAATTAAAAGAAATCTCCTATATTCACGCTGAAGGATACCCGGCTGGCGAAATGAAGCACGGTCCTATCGCGCTGATCGATGAAGAGATGCCAGTAGTCGTACTGCTGCCGAAAGATCCGGTCTATGCCAAAACTTTGAGCAACATGAAAGAAGTGGAAGCGCGTGGCGGACGGATTATCGCTGTCACGGATGCGCCTTCGCCGGAACTGGAAGAGATCGCGTGGGAGATCATCGAGGTTCCGAGTACAAACCATCTGCTCATGCCGATTCTGATCACGATCCCACAACAGCTCTTGGCCTACCACATCGCGGTCTATCGTGGCACGGATGTTGACCAGCCACGCAACCTGGCGAAGAGTGTGACGGTCGAATAAAAAGGCTATAGGCAGGAAGGAACAACGGCGAAAAGGGGAAAAGGCAAAAAGAAAAAAATTATGAAGAGTGTTCTTCCTTTCTCCTTTTACCCATTTCTCCTTTAACCCATTTCGCCCTGGCCTTCTTTCATTTCTCCATTTCGCCTATTCTCCCTTTTGCCGTTACCTCTTCCTGACTTCGTAGAGAAACCCTCTACGTGCCCCACCCTCTCGTGTGCTATACCTCCTTTTCAGAGGGAGGACTTGTATCATGAGTAAGATGGCATTAGCGTTACGCTGCACCGGAGTGATCTGGAGAAATGCCGTCATTATTTATCTCGTGAGTGCGCTCGTCACAGCGTGTGCATTCACAGGGTGGACGACCGAAGCGTTGGCCTTAGCTCCTTTTGAGAAACCACCAGTGGTTGACGCCAAAGTTCTCGTTACAGCAAAATTTCTTAAAGGGAAAAACTATACCGTAAATCGGAAAGTCCCGACCAACGGATTCTTGGGATGGTTCACCCTACGTACCCAATACGGAAAAATGGAAGTTCACGGGTGTGACCTCTTACAGATTCGGGTTGGTGAAATCCGCGCGATCCAGGCATTGTACAAACTAAGCAAAACAAAAGTATTTGCGACTGCCGCGAAAGATGCCGCGCTCCGTCCAATCAACGCCGTCAAACAAGTGATTGAAAAACCAGGGGAAACCCTGGAAGGGGTTCCCGCCGGGGTCGAGCGATTTTTCCACAATACGTATCGTCAGGCGAAGAAGACAACGATGGATGTCGTCGATACGGTTTCCGATTACGCCGAAGAGAAACCAGAAAACACAACGGCAAGAGAGAAAGAACAGGCATCCCGTACACAACAGTCAGACAAACCCGGGATGGCAGAGAAAGTCGTAACCAAGGCGGGAGACACGGCCAAAGACTTCTTTGGCTACAATAAAGCCCGCCGCGGGCTAGCCAAACAGCTCAAAATCGATCCGTATACAACCAATCCCATTCTTAAAGAGAAACTCGACGAAACCGCCTGGGCTACGTTTGCCGGCGGTATGACCTTTAAGGTGGCAGTGCCAATCCCAGATGCAATTTCATATACTACTAGAGTCTCCGATCTTGTCTGGGATCTCTCACCACCCGATCTCGAAGAACTCAATGAAAAAAAGTTGCAGGCAATGGGTATCGAGGGACGGCCGGTGCGCGAGTTGTTTCGCCACAACGCTTTTTCGCCAACAGTGACGACCTCGCTCGTCGCCGCTCTCGATCAGCTCACTGGTGTCACAGGAAGAGAGGAAGTTGTGACACTGGCGACGAGCGTCGCCTCTGAAGAAGAAGCCCGATATCTCACGGGCTCAGTGCAGATACTGGCACGGTATCATCGGAAGGTCACCCCGATTACTCGAGTCAAAGCGATTGGCACAGTCGTCGGATGGAATCAGGATGGCAATGTCATTGTTCCCTTGTATGCAGACTATATCGCTTGGACACGAAGGGTTGCGGAGTTTGCTCAACATCCGGAGCTGCGAACCAAAGAACGCAGTTTGTTGGTTTCAGGAAAATTTTCGCCGCTAGCTCGGCAAGAACTGACTTCCCTCGGTTGGACAATCCGAGAAGACGTGCAGGTCACTGAGGAGCGGTAAATACGGAGACTTTACATTACGGTGTGGATTACGACATTGTTTCCTTTCCCCCTGACGGGAGGAAGGAACCCATTAGCCATCATCAACTCAGGAAACATCCATGCAAATGAGGAACAAAAACAATATGCTCGCCGATCTTCAACAATTACTTACCGACCTCGCATACACGTCGGCACTGATCTGCACAGTCGGACGTGATGTGGCTATCAGTGAGTTATTTCTCGATGGCTCGCCGAAACGAGTGGATTTTGCCGATTCTTGGGCAACCGTTGAATTCAGCGGCTGGCATATTCATGTAGACCTCAGCACGGTCACTACAATACGGTTCGCCGAAGCACAGAGTCATGGCGACTCGACTAGTCTGTTCATTTCGTTCGACGATGTTGAGCAAAAAGCGGTGATGCGATTCTACTTTCCGCATGCGAGCCATACGCATCGGACATATACCGCAGAGGAGTTAGAACTGTTTGGCAAGTTTAGGGAACAGTATGAAGGGGTCGGGGGTCAGGGGCCGGGTAAGGATCAGCACAAACAAATTCGTTGTGGAATTTCTAAATCATTGATGGATATGAACCCCGTTCATGCTTCGACAAGCTCAGCACGAACGGGAAGTGTTCTCGCTCTGTACCGTTCGTCCTGAGTCCTGAGCTTGTCGAAGGATCGAAGGGCGGTTCGTGCAGCTTCCGTCTCCGTTTCAAACAGGATGCCTATAGCAGCTGAATACCCCCCTGACTCCTGACCCCCCACCCCCCTACTTAATCCCCGCTAACTCTCGCGCGTACGCAGCAGCAGAGTTGAAATCGTACTCACGGTAGGTTTGGAGCTTCTCGGCTTCGAGCGAACCTTCAGCGTGTACGGCTAGCACTTCTTGATAACCACCAAAGTCTCCAGCAGTGAGGTCAGAAATGAGATTCAACATTCGCAATCGATGCTCTGTAGGGATACCTTTTTTCCCACCTAGATACTTCTTCACGTACGGACCAGTGGCTTCGCTACGCCAGTCTTCGACGCTGGGGCCGGTGACTAACAACCCACCACTGACGTCTTGCACCATCTGCACCGCAGTATGGTAGTTCGAAGCGAATTGATATTTAGCCACGTTGGTCAGCAACACATTCGGCACGGCAATGCCTGGAGGAAGAACCGCATGCTGATGTGCGGCAGCAATGATGAGCCCTTGTACGGTAGCATGATAGGCGGCGAGTTCGGTAAGCTTCTCACGAATGTGTCCAGCACTATCCACGCCATTGTATTCAGCTATCGCCCGTGCTGAGCCGGCAAACAGTTCAAGCAACGGCAGCTTATATGAGACAGCGGTAAAGCGATGGAATTTGACAAAAGTTAGTGCTAGGAGTCCTGCAGCTTCGGTCTCGCCGTTCATGAAGACCCGTTCCCACGGAACAAATACGTCATCAAACACCGTCAACGTTTCCATCATTTTGTGACTTGCACTAATAGGGAACTCAAACGGATCTTTTTTGAAACCGCCGTATGAACTGGCAAGTAGCTTGAGACCTTTGGTCGCGGCGGGTACGGCAAATGCAACCGCATAGGATTTATCTTCGGCTTTCATCGCCCGCGTTGGCAGGACGATTACCTCATCAGTATTAGTCAATACCGAGGTATGGACCTTCGCGCCACGCACGACAATCCCATCTTTGCGCTCTTCAACCACACGGAGGTAATAATCGGGATGTTCTTGCCCTTGCGGCCCCAGGCTACGGTCACCTTTGACATCGCTTTGCGCCACGGCGACACCGTAATCACGGTCGCGGCACATTTTGTAATACTTTTCGACACGCTCTTTATACTCAGGCTTGCCGCGTTTGGCCATTTCTTCGGCAACGATGTGCAGCGCGAATAAAGCATCGGTACCGATTTCTTTGATCAGCACAACCAGTGTTGCCCCTTCACGGGTACTGGCAGCGATCAGTTGGCTGCGCTTGAGCAAGTCCTCAGCATTGCGCGGCAGATGAAAATAGCGGGAATACGATTCTTTAGTTTGCGGATCAATACAGATGGCAAGATCTCGGTAGCGTGGGTCTTCGGCCATGCGATAATCAATACAGGCATGTTCGACGGCCGTTCCGATGATCGGATGTATCGTGACATCCTTCACTAATTCGCCGCGGTAATACACTTCACGACCATCTTTGAGACTTGCTTTGTACTGTTCTGGTGTGCGCAAACCCATAACTTACTCCTCAAGAAAAAGTGGGCAAAGTATACTCGTCCAAGTGCAAGCGGTCCACGGCCCTTGTCGCGGAGGGCGAAACGGAAAAGCGGAAGGAGAAACGGCGAAAAGGGCAAAAGGGAAAACGGGAAAAGAAAAATGGACCAAGTTTGCCTTGTGCCACGGCAAGCAAGGGAGTACAGAAGTCCTGAGGCTAGACCATGATGTTTGATGAAGTGTTGGACCAAATCCGCGAGCTTCTGCAACAACGTGGCCGGGTGACCTATCGGTCCCTGAAACGCCGCTTCGACCTGGATGACGAGTATCTGGAAGATCTCAAGGGGAGAACTCATCAGAGCCGAGGGCGTGGCAGCAGACGAAGACGGAGACGTGCTGGTGTGGATTGGGGCTGCGCCCGTTCCAAGTTCAAAGCCTGTCCTGCCTGCGCCAGTGCCGCAGGCACAGGTGAGCCTAGTCGAAAGGTTGCAGGTTCCAAGTCAAGACTCCGAACTCCGAACTTCCCAGCCTCTAGCACCTAACGCCCAGCACCCAGCGGAACGGCGGCAGTTGACCGTGATGTTCTGTGATTTGGTGGGCTCTACTGCGCTCTCAGCTCAACTTGACCCCGAAGAGTTGCACGAGGTCGTGCGTGCTTATCAAGAAACATCTACGGGGGTGGTTCGGCGTTACGATGGATATATTGCCCAGCACCTGGGCGACGGACTGTTGGTCTACTTTGGCTATCCAGCGGCCCACGAGGATGATGCTGTACGTGCCGTGCGCACGGGGTTGGAGATCGTCGAAAAGGTTCATACGCTCCGTACTCCCTCTCCTGTGTCAACGGGAGAGGGTCGGGGGGAGGGCCAACTGCAAGTACGTATCGGCATTCACACCGGGTTAGTTGTCATCGCCGACATCGGTAGCAGCGAGAAACGTGAGATCCTTGCGCTAGGTGAAACACCGAACCTTGCTGCTCGGCTACAGAGCTTAGCCGAGCCGGATACAGTGGTGATCAGTGCCGCGACGTATCGTCTCATTGAAGGTTTGTTTACGTGTGAAAACCGTGGACAGCCGGAACTCAAGGGAGTTGCCACGCCGTTGACTGTGTATCGAGTGGTGCGAGGGAGCGAGGCCCAGAGCCGTTTTGAGGTGGCAGTCCAGGCAGGCTTAACACCATTTGTAGGCCGAGATCTAGAACTCGGCCTTTTGCGAGAGCGGTGGACACAAGCCGAAGAGGGTGCGGGCCAGGTCGTGCTCCTCAGTGGCGAGCCTGGCATCGGCAAATCCCGTCTCGTACAGGAACTTAAAAATGTTGTCATGCAAGCGGGAGCCGTGCGGATTGAGTACCGCTGTTCGGCCTATCACCAAAACAGCGCCTTCTACCCTCTTGTCGAGCACTTGCAGCGAGTGCTGCACTTCACTCCAGGTGATACGCCGCAGGACAAGTTGTGCAAACTGGAGCAAATGCTCTCACGCTACCGTTTCCCGCAGAACGACACCATGCCGCTCTTGGCCTCGTTGTTGTCATTGCCGCCACCGGAAGGTTCCTCATCGCTATCCTTGACCCCGCAGCAACAAAAGCAAAAGACGCTCGATGTCTTAGTCCGGTGGCTGTTCGAGGAAACCGAGCAGGCACCGGTGTACGCCGTCTGGGAGGACTTGCACTGGGTCGACCCCTCTACTTTAGAATTCCTCACAGTGTGTCTGGATCAGACGGCCACAGCGCGGATGCTGATGGTGTTGACGGGCCGCCCGGAGTTTACACCGACATGGGCGTCTCGCTCACACATCAGTCACCTTGTGCTTAGCCGGTTAGGACAACAACAGAGCAGCGCGATCGTCGAGGGAGTCGTTGGCGGAAAGCCGTTGCCGCGAGAGGTCGTGCAGCAGATCGCCAACAAGACGGACGGCGTACCGTTGTTCGTGGAAGAGCTGACCAAGATGGTGGTGGAGTCCGGCTTGGTTAGAGAAGTCGAGGGACGGTATGAACTGAACGGGCCATTGCCGCCGCTCGCCATTCCGTCCACCTTACAAGACTCCCTCATGGCGCGGCTGGACCGCTTAGCCAGCGTGCGGGACATCGCGCAGATGGGGACCACGATTGGGCGAGAATTCACGTATGAGTTACTCCGGGCGGTCTCCCCACTCAACGAGGAAAGCTTACAGCAAGGGCTGAAGCAATTAGTGGACGCGGAGCTGGTATATCAGAGTGGCCTCCCACCCCAAGCGCGCTATCTCTTCAAGCATGCCCTCGTCCAGGATACGGCCTATCAGTCGTTGCTCAAGAGCCGACGGCAACAACTGCATCAGCAAGTCGCACGGGTGCTAGAGGAGCAGTTTCCACAGACGGTTGAGACTCAACCGGAGCTAGTCGCGTATCACTACACTGAAGCCGGGCTGGCCGCACAGGCAATTCCCTACTGGCAGCAGGCAGGCCAGCGGGCGAGTCAACGCTCAGCTGCTACAGAAGCGGAGAGACACCTGACGACTGCTCTTGCCCTGCTCAATACCTTGCCTGACTTTGCTGAACGGACACAGCAAGAGCTTACGTTACAAACTGCGCTCGGCACCGTGTTACTTTCGACGAAGGGCTTCGCTGCTCCTGAAGTTGAACAAGCCTATCGTCGAGCCTGGGAGCTGTGTCAGCAAGTGGGCGAGACACCTCAGCTCTTTCCGGTCCTGTATGGATTATGGATCTTTTCTGGCATGCGAGGTGACTTACAGACTGCGTTTGCACAAGCTCAACACCTCCTTACTCTGGCCCAGAGAGCCCAAGACACAGCACCTCTAGTGACGGCACACTGGGCCTTGGGGTTCAACCTTGGCATGATAGGAAACTTTGCCCAGGGGTACGAAATCCTAAAGCAGGGAGCGACCTTGTACGTTCCCGAGCAACATCGCTCCTTGGCGGATATCTATGGATTTGATCCCGGGGGCGGATGTCTCAATTGGATGGCAGACCTCCTTTGGTTTCTCGGCTATCCCGAGCAGGCCCGCCAGACGATAGCGCGGGGGCTGACGCTTGCGCGCGGTCTCGTACACCCCTCTAGCCTGTGTTTTGCTCTTGTTTACGCTAGCTATATCCACTTCCACCGTCACGAGTGGCAGTTAACCCAAGAACACGCCGAAGCAGTCATCGGCATCGCTACTGAGCATGAGTTCCCACACTGGGTACAATATGGGCAGATGGTGCGAGGCTATGCGTTGGCGTACCAAGGACGAGCTGAGGAGGGGATAGCCGAGATATACCGAGGGTTGGCGGGTCAGCGAGCGGCGGGGACAGAAGCAGGGCGGTCGGTTTTCCCATACTTGCTGGCGGCGGCATACGGGCAAGCAGAGCGTTTTGAAGAGGGACTGAATATTCTGACCGAAGCTCTGGCTTTTGTAGACAGAACGGAGGAGCGGTTTTACGAAGCTGAGCTGTATCGACTGAGAGGCGAGCTGACACTGAAAAAGTCCAGCGTCCGGCGTCCGGTGTCCGAAGTCCCCAACACCCAGCACCCAACACCTAGCATCCACGCAGAGGTGGAGCGAGAGGCGGAGGAATGCTTTCTCAAGGCAATCGAAGTTGCCCGCCGGCAGAGAGCAAAGTCCTGGGAACTCCGTGCCGCTACGAGCCTCGCGCGACTCTGGCAGCAACAAGGCAAGAAGCAAGAAGCTCACCAGATGTTAGCTGATATCTATAACTGGTTCACTGAAGGCTTTGACACGAAAGATTTGCAAGAGGCGAAGGCACTGTTAGAAGAATTAAGCCATTGAGTGATCGGGTGAATAAAGGAAAATCTTGTAACTTTTAGATCACTACCTCCAGCTGTACGATCAAATTGTCTCGATCCCGCAGGAATCCGATACCATTAAACTGCCCATCCAAATAATTGTATTGTACCGTCAGCCGGAACGGGTCACGAACAAATGTGACGCCCGGCTGCACCAGCCACGCACCTTGCCAATCGTACAAGAACACTAATGCCGGTGAGATGACACCTGAATAGTATGAAGTAGAGACTGAGAGTGTATTAATAATTTGATATGGATCAAGATTGACAAACGCTTGATTCTTGCGATGGGGGTCACGCACAGGCACTGAGAAATGCGCAAAGTCAAAATTTGGCGCCGCTTCGGTCAGCGGCTTGCCGTTAAAAGATAGAATATGCGCCCCGAAGACCTGACCGCTAATGACAAACGACTGAGAGGGATTGAGAAACCGAATATAGCGGTTGACGTCCATTCCGAGAGACCAACGAATGACATCAGAGCGATCGATATCGCTTTTATAACGCAGAAGTGGCTTACCACTTGTAGGATCAGTGCCGACTTGGCGATACCCTGGGGTAATCTTCCCTGTTAGTGCTGGGCCGAGAATCTGGTTTGGTGCAGAGTTGAGATAAAATGGTTCGGCATAGAAATAGGCAAACTCATTGCGGACAACCGCCGAAAGCGTTGGAACACTGAAGCTTACTGTCGCACCACTAATCTGTACCTTGGGAAACCACTGATTCGCATGAAAATGATCAACCAGAAAACGGGACGTGCGTCCAGCTTTTACCGCCGCTTCAAACTCCCCCAGATTAATCGGATCTGCCGTCGCGCGCGTTTCACCTTTAGCGAGTGGGGCGGTTGTCGGAGTCACAACACGCAATGTCGGTGCATCCAGATAGGTGTAGTAATGGGCAACACTGAGAGTGAAGTCGCCAAGCACACCGATAATTCGACCACCGCCACGCGCATCGGTAAAATTACGAGCAGGCTTTTTGACAAAGCCGCGAATTCCTGGAGGATTAGGTGTCGCCCAAGGAGATCCTGCCGGCACTCCCTCAGCAACTTTATTGTCGAGTGCGACATAACCCTCAATATCGATCTCGGAAAATGGTCCTTGGCTCCCGAGGCCATATACCGTCCGCAGCATATCTAGCGGCACGCGGCGCTCATCAAGCGCCACCAAGAATCCACCAAAACTGGCATCAAGTGGGTTGATCTGGTCAAGTAAACGAAAGACATCAGTCTCACCCCACGACAGGTTCTGTCGACCGATGCGAATAAATACCGGTCCTTTCGTATAATCGACATAAGCTTCAAACAAACGGTGACGATGACGTAGGCGCTGACGAGTATCGAGGCGGTCTCCCGCCGACGTGCGAAACTGACGTTCACTGAAGACATCAGGACCGTAATCCCACACTCCATCATACTCACCCCGGTAGGTGACAAAATAGTCCATGTCGTCTGGATCAAGCAGGCGGAGCGGCACGAGACCATACTGCAGCGGCGCGAGGAATCCGCCGTAGCGCCCAGCAATCATATCCGTCAAATTATGCCGCAGCTCCATTTGTAGGAAGGTGCGGTTTTGCAACATGTTCCAATCGCTGTATGGGGTACGAAGGCGCGTATTGTCAGCAGCTGCTTGTGTCGAGTAGGAACTCCGATTATAGATGCGACCGTTAAACCGAAGCGTTTCCTCCTTGTCGAGGAAAATGGCGAGTGCGTGGCTACAGAAAATACTGACTACTAATCCGACACTCAGACCCACACGCCGCCACCAACGCCGTCCCCGCCGTGGGTGTCCGTGCATGAATACTCCTTTTTTTGTGTAGTGGCATTTCCTGCACACAAAGTGTCAGGAACGAACGGAAGCTACAGGAGATGTTAAGGTGAGTAAAGGGGAAAGCAGCGGAGGAAGAAACGGAGAATCGGAGAGCGGGAGAATCGGGGACAAGAAGACGAATCGGAGAACCGGAGACAGGGAGAACCGGAGCAGAACACCCTTCTTCCTTCACCGATTCGCCGATTCAGTTTTACGTCCCGCCTAGTGATGCTCCGCAGCTTGCTCGTGATGCTCCTCATGTCCAGTCGTCGGCACCCCCGGTTCTTTCACGTCAGCCGGGAGCGGCGCCCAGCCCTGCGGCCATTGCACATTGTTCTGTTGGCGCAAGTGCTTGCGCGCTTCTGTATCACTCAGAGTGAAAGAGATCAGAATTGACAGCCATAAGAAGCCGGTGGCCGCAAATATTTTGGTGAGGCGGCTGCCGTACTTCACATGCATGAAGAAGAGGACGACCAAGACAGTCTTGACCCCGGCGATACCAAGCGCGATGACATTATTCAAAACTCCGAAGTCTTGAAAGGCAACCCAAACGGTTATCCCGGTAAAAAGGAGCAGCGCCCCAAGAATGCTGGCATATAGCATTGGGGTCGGATGAGCGTGAGCTTCGTGCGTATGTTCCATAAGTATCATCCAACGTGCGCGTGGCGGCCAATGAGATACAGGAGCGGAAATAGGAAGATCCACACGATATCGACGAAGTGCCAGTACAATCCGAACACTTCGATCGGTGCATAATAGTCCTTATGGAAGCGTCCCCGCCACGCCATAAAAATCAACGGGATAAGTATCGCCGCGCCAATAATCATATGCAATGCATGCATGCCAGTCATGGCAAAATAGAAGCTGTAAAAGATTTCCACATTTTTGGCGTTACCGATCGGCTCGTGCCACTGAAAGCCGAAACCAGGAATGTGGTGATGATGAAATTTCTCGCCGTATTCGATCACCTTGACGCCGAGAAAGACAAACCCAAGAAAAAGCGTAGCCAAGAGATACCCTATGAGTGCCATTCTCTTGCTATTCTGGGCTGAATACACTCCCATCGCCATAGTGAAGCTACTCAGGATCAAGACTGCCGTATTAAATCCGCCAAGCTTGATGTCGAGAATATAACTCCCCGCGATAAAAGACTCCGGATAGTAAGAGCGATACACCGTATAACCGGTGAACAATCCGCCGAAGAAGAGGATTTCCTGGACCAGGAACGCCCACATCCCGAGCGAAACTGCTTCGGTCTGTTGTTCTCGGTCGTCGAATTGATGGGCAACAAAAGGGTCGTGATGCGCCGCGCTAATGTGTGCTTGCTCGGACAACGTTGGCCTCCGGAAGATGAGAATATTCGTATGCTTCTTCAGTCACAATCGGTGTGCGCTCGAAGTTCCCGGTTGGTGGTGGAGAAGTGGTGTTCTCCCATTCTAACCCCTTCGCGCGCCAGGGGTTTGGTCCCGCAACTTTCCCAGATTTCAGCGACCAGAGGAAATAGATAAACGGGAGAACATACCCAACTCCCAAAATCGTGGCCCCTGCTGTCGACATGACGTTGAAGAGCTGAAATTCCGGTGGATACGTGTGATAACGTCGCGGCATACCAAGGTAGCCAACGATAAACTGCGGGAAGAAGGTCAGGTTGAAACCGACGAAGACCAGCGAGGCAGAAAGTTTACCCCAGAATTCTGGATACCGTCTGCCGGTCATCTTTGGCCACCAGAAGTGTAAGCCACCAAGGAAGGCCATGATCTCACCGCCGACCATAATGTAGTGGAAATGGGCCACGACAAAGTAGGTGTCGTGCATGTGAACATCAAGTCCGGCGGTGGCTAAGAACAGTCCGGTCACACCACCAATCACAAACAGCCCTAAGAAGCCGACGACGAAATACATCGGTGATTCATAGGAGATCGACCCTTTATATAACGTCGCTGTCCAGTTAAAGGTTTTGATCGCCGACGGAATGGCAACCAGGAAGGTAATCAACGAGAACACCAGTCCAGCGTACACTGACTGGGTGCTCACAAACAGGTGATGACCCCAGACGAAGAAGCCGATGATGGCAATACCAAGGCTGGAAAAAGCGACGAACGAGTAGCCAAAGATCCGCCGACGTGCCACACAGGCGATCATCTCGCTGATCACGCCCATGCCAGGCAGAATCATGATGTATACGGCCGGATGCGAGTAGAACCAAAACAGATGTTGGAACAATACCGGGTCGCCGCCGAGATTGGGATTGAATATGCCCAGATGTAACCCACGCTCAAGCATCAGCAACACAAGCGTAATGGCGATAACTGGCGTTGCCAGGACCTGGATAAGACTCGTGGCATAAAGTGCCCAAATAAACAATGGCAAGCGGAACCAGGTCATCCCTGGTGCCCGCATCGTATGAGTAGTCACAATAAAGTTGAGCCCGGTCAGGATTGAGGAGAATCCGGCGGTGAATGCTGCCATAGTCGCGAGTATGACATTAGAGTTGGAATACACCGAGCTGTAGGGCGTATAAAATGTCCATCCCGTATCGACCCCACCAAAAATAGCGGTGGTAAGGAGCAACGTTCCGCCAAGCATGAAAACATACCAGCTCATGAGATTAAGCCGCGGGAACGCAACATCACGTGCTCCGATCATGAGCGGAATAAGGAAGTTCCCCAAGATGGCAGGTATCGACGGGATCAGCACGAAAAAAACCATGACGACCCCATGCATGGTGAACATCTTGTTATAAGTCTCCGCCTCCAAGAAATCACCAGCTGGGGTTAGGAGCTCTAAGCGAATCATGAGGGCAAAGACCGCTCCCATGATGAAGAATATCGCAACGCCAACCATATAGAGGATCGCGATACGTTTGTGATCCAACGTCAGAAGCCACGACTTCAGGCTATAGCCATCATTCAAGTAATTCTGACTCGGGATTTCTAATACCGGCGCTTCTTCATGTTGAGGAACTGCTACTGCGCTCATAGTTCACCCTCGTCTGTGTTCACATGGTCTGTTCATGATCAGGTGATGAGGTTCCCCCTGGGGAATCGGTTTGCGGGTTCGCTGGAGTATCAGCACTAGATTGCGGCTGTCCGGCATCGGCTGGCGGCGTTGCAGCTGGCGCTTCAGTAGTTTTCACAGCGGCGGTCTTTTCGCCTGCTGCTCCGCCTAAGGACTTAATGTAAGCAATCAGTTGCATGATCGCATCTTCAGTGACCTGCCCTTGGAAGGTTGGCATATTTGGCTGGTAACCTGCAACTACCTTCGCGGTGGGATTAAGAATTGACTCACGAATATAGGCTTCATCCGCAACCACAGTCTGTCCACCTTGTAATTTTATCTCTTTGCCAAAAACTCCCTGTAACACTGGAGCCATAATCCCATTGGTTTGATGGCAGGTCACACATCGCTGCTCTTGAAACAGGCGCGCCCCAGCTACTTCAGGCGTTTCACCAGTATTGACCGATGATGCTCCGCCATTCTTAAGCCACTGTTCATATTGTGGGGGGTCTAGCACTACAACCCGACCGACCATCTGTGCATGTTGGTTTCCACAATACTGGGTGCAGAAGATGTGATACTCCCCAGGTTTGGACGGTTCGAACCAGCTCGTCGAGTAGCGCCCTGGAACGGCATCTATTTTGGTGCGGAACGCTGGAATAAAGAAGCTATGGATCACGTCTTCAGAGGTGATCGTTAATTTTACTGGTTGCCCAAGCGGGACATGGAGTTCGTTGATTTCACGTTTTCCCGACGGATGCTGCACTTTCCACATCCACTGCTTACCAACCACGTAAAAGTTTAACGCCTCTGCTGGTGGGGTAGAGAGTTTAAAAAAGAGCACCGCCCCCCAACCAAACATGATGAGAACAAGACCGAGGGGAATAACTGACCAGAGAATTTCGAGAGGCAGATTGCCTTCGATTTGTTCCGGAATCTCATCTTCGGAGCGTCGTCTGTATTTGACGATAAAGGCAACAATCGCAGCGTAGACTCCTAGTGAAACAAGGATAGTCACCAAGAGAATAAAAATATAGATGGCATCGACCTCCCACGCGAAGGAGGATGCAAGATCCGGCCAAAAAGCGAATTTTCCTATCATGGTCGTTCGGTGTATCGCGGCTTACGCGTTACTCTTCCTTGGTGACAAAGACCTGACATTATCGCCGGTGATTTTGTTTCGCCGGTCGCGACGAGAAGAAATCAGTATGAAGCCCCCTAACGCGAGCATCGTTACTAACCCGCCGAGCTGTAAGGCTCTCGTAATAATCAGACCATACTTGCCAGTGGCCGGGTCATAATGAAAACACAGTAACAACACCTGATCCACCGGCGAACCGATTTTTCCAGCCGACGCTTCTACTAGCCCTAATCTCACATCACGGGGGGCATATTCGACGCCGTAAAAATAACGTGACAGTTTTCCCTCCGGAGTAAGAATCATAATACCGCTCGGGTGGGCATACTGTTGAGTTTTTTCATCATAGGCGTAACGAAAACCTATTGCTTGGGTCAATTGCTGGATGGTGGCTTGGTCTCCGGTCAAGAAATGCCATCCGTTCTCCGCTCCCTTGCGACTATAGCTTTGCAGGGACGTCTGTCGTTTCGCCGCTGCCATCGCAGGAGTATTTTTCGGATTAAAACTAACAGTGATGACATTAAACTCATTCCCCGCGGAGAACGACAACGTGCGTAAGGTACGAATGAGTCCGTTGATCACCAATGTACACAGCATCGGACAGTCATAATAAGCAAGCGAGAGAATCACTGGCTTGTCGCCAAAATAATCACGTAACTGCACAGCCTTTCCCGTCTCATCACGAAACGCGAGCGTCAGGGGCAGTTGCTCGTTGAGACGCTGATCGAGACCGATATTGGCAAACGGATTCTCTGACGCCGGTTTACTATACGAGGGATTCTGATTGTAGGCGGCAAGTTGGGCCATGGCAGGAGACGAAAGTCCCAGTATAGAAACACACACTGCAAGCAGCATTATCCCCCTGAGAAAAGCTAGACTGTGGAAGTCTGTCATTGCGAAGGGCCGCAGGCGACAAAGCAATCTCTGCAGCAAACGAAGATTGCTCCGCTCCGCTCGCAATGACAGAACCGTAGCGTTGCCGATATTTTCATTGTCAACGGTACGCCGCAAGCGCATAACAATTCCTCTGTATCTTTGTCGCATCGCGAACCCAAGATACGATGACGTTTTTCGCTCTGAGCAGCATGCGTTGTGTTCTTCCATGTGTGTCACTTACTGTGCAGGTTTTGCTTCTTCCCGTGCCGGGAGGCCACGCTCAGCCAACAGCTCAACAGCCCGCTCGACAGGAATACCCACAACCCCGAGATCTTTGTTTATCCAGTGGTATTCGTGCAAAACAGAGTCCTCTTTTGCGCGCACTTCTTTCAAATCTTGTCCGGAAGCAACCTGCAGGCGCGGCGTCGGAGGTAACTGCTCAGGGTTAGCTAAAGGCGACAATGCCACGTCAGTGCGTGCATGGTTAAAGTTCATGTAATCGAGCAGAACCTTTACGGTGGCGAACGTTGCTAATGCCGTAACGGCAAGAACCAGGGCAAAAGCCACCACCGGCTTGACCTGAACCGTACTGATCTCATGAAGAGTCTCAGGCTGATGTTCTGATAAATGCGGTTTCGCAGCGTGCGAGTCCATAGAGTGTATAACCTTCATGCGCGTTCTAACTCACCAGTAACAGCTTCATACGAGTTATCCGGGAACGGTAAGAGGGAACGGGCTTGGAGGAGCCAAAAGAAAGCAGCGAGCCAAGCCCCGCCGATCGCAATCACCGGGATAAAGTAAAACACATGGAGATGAAATGCATACGGAGGAAAGGATGGAATGATTAGCCAGAGAAGGTCAAAAAAACGAACGACAAGCATATAAGCTGCGACTTTCACCAATAGGTGCTTCTTTCGTTTGAGTTTCTGCGAGAGCAAAATGAAGAACGGAACAAAAAAGTGAAAGATCATCAGCCCGATGCCGACGATCTGCCAGCCATTACGAATACGATGCAGATACCAGGGAATTTCTTCAGGCAGGTTCGCCGACCAAATAATTAAAAATTGAGAGAATGCGCCGTATGCCCAGAACACGAGAAAGCCGTATGTGAGCTTGCCTAAGTCATGAAACTGCTTGGGTGTGGTTAATTCGTCGAAGGGCGCAAAATTGGAAAACCATTTCGTCATCACAATCGCGAAGGAAAGTGTCACCAATCCCTGACACACGACAAACAACGCACCATAGATGCTGGAATACCAACGGGGCTCCAGAGACATCACCCAGTCAAAAGACGCGCCAGTTGTGACAGCAAAGAATAACACCGCTCCTGGGCCGCTAATGTTTTCCGCTTTTTTGATAATTTCGAGGCTCGGCGCTTGCTCGAACTCCTGCGACCGTTTGTGGAGCATCCACATCCACACGAACCAAAAAGCAAAATAGAGTACCGCACGGAGCAGAAAAGCTTGCGGATTCAGATAAAAAGCTTTTTGCTGAAGAATATGATCGTGGGCAACGAGTTCGGCATTAGCCCATTCATATAAATACGGAATACCTGGAATCAGTACAAGAAAAAGCAGCGCCATTAGTGGCAACGTGCGCATGCCAGCTTCGAGAAAACGCCGACTGGCATGGCCCCAATCGCCACCAACCAGGTTGTGCATCATCACGAGACCAAGACAGCCAAGCGTTATATTCATCCAGAACATAAAGCCGAGGAGGTAACCGCGATAGAATATGGCGGGATTCGTCACCGCCGCGCCAATACAGGCAAGCGCGCCAACAACCCCAATTCCCATAGCGAGCTTCTGATTGCTCGCAATTTTTGCACGTAAGGCTTCAGAAATGTTCATTAGTGCGTTCCGTCTAGTTGCTGTCGCGCTTCTGCTGGGACGTCATCAATCTTGGCGTTCTGGCTCAACTGTAACGCGCGAATGTAGGAGATAATCGCCCAGCGGTCGCGAACAGAAATGCGATCCGAATAATCAAACATCGCGCCGAAACCATTGGTCATGACATTGAAGAAATAGCCAACCGGCGCTTCGCGTAACCGGTCGATATGGTACGACGGCGGATGCTTCAATCCCCGTTGCACGATCATGCCTTCGCCGTCCCCTAACCGTCCGTGACACGGCGTGCAATAGATATTAAAACGCTCCTGTCCACGCAGGATCACATCTTGTGTAATAGGAAATGGGAATGTAGTCACAAATTCGTCATTCACTCGTCCGGTATATAAATGTACATCGTCTTGCAGGGTGCCGCGGGCGACGACGCCAGTGACGAGTGGACGAGCAGAGCGCCCGTCAGGAAAAAAGGAATTTTCTCGTAGCGGCTTAAATTTCGGCTGATCGTGCATGTCTTGTCGACAGCCAGTTGTTAGCAGGAGACTACTAAGTATCAGCCCCACGAGCCCAATCTTGTGTATGATGCGTACCATAGCGCTACGGCTCGACCTCTGAGATATGCGTTGGATGACACTGCTCAAGAAAATTTTTTGTTTTTCCTAGATCAAACTTGGGATCAGTCGCTTCGATACAGAGAAAGAACCGGTCGGTCGACGCCATACTAAAGCGGTCGACATTAAACACCGGATGATACGGCATCGGTAAACCGTTCAAAGCAAACATCGCAATCACAGCCGCGAACGACGCAAATAAGATCATCAGCTCGTAGGTCACTGGAATAAACGCTGGCCAACTGTGATAGGGCTTGCCACCGACCAAGACCGGATAGTCAATCACAGAGACCCAATACTGAAGGCCGTATCCCACGGCAACTCCCGTCAACCCACCCAACAGCACAAACGCTGGCAGCCAGGATTTTTTGAACCCTAACGCCTCATCAAGCTCTTCGATCGGGAACGGTGAATAGCCGTCCATCTTCGTGTAGCCTGCCTTACGAGCGCTATGGGCAGCCGCCATTAACGCGTCGGCAGATTCAAACTCAGCCATCAATCCATATAGTGCCGGCGTTTTCTCTGCGTGTGCGGAACTCATGCAGCCGCCTCCTCTACGCGAGCCTTCTCGTGATGCTTGCCGTGGTGTTTCTTTTCAAACAACAGCAGGCGCATTTCTGCGATAGCAATCGCCGGCAGTCCACGGACAAACAGTAACATCATAGTGAGGAAGAATCCTAGGGTGCCAATGAAGAGACCAAAGTCCCATATTGTCGGATAGTACATACCCCAGGACGAAGGCACAAAGTCACGGTGCAAACTAACGACCACAATCACAAATCGTTCGAGCCACATACCAACGTTAATCGACATGGAGATCAAGAACAGCATACCGACACTCCGCCGCACTCGACGGAACCACAGCAGTTGGGGAATGAGGATATTGGTAAGAACCAGTGTCCAGTACGACCAGCCGTAAGGACCGAACATACGGTTCGTTATCATGAAGTGTTCATGATCATTGGCAGCGTACACCAAGCTAATGAACGCTTCCATGCCATAGCCGTAGGCGACGAAGAGCCCAGTCGCCAGCATCACTTTCGCCATATTGTCCATGTGGCGCATGGTGATGAAATCCTCCAGCTTATATACGGCTCGCATCGGAATACCCAAGGTAAACACCATCGCAAACCCAGCATACACGGCACCAGCGACGAAATACGGCGGGAAGATGGTCGTATGCCAACCAGGAATCACGGACACGGCAAAGTCAAAGCTCACAATCGAGTGAACCGACACAACCAGCGGCGTCGAAAGCCCAGCAAGCAAGAGGTAAGCAATCTCGTACCGCTGCCAGTGCAACGCTGAACCACGCCAGCCCATCGCCAACATGCCATAAATGGTCTGGCCAATTTTGCCCTTCGCTCGGTCACGCAGGGAAGCAAGGTCAGGAACCAAACCGACGTACCAGAACAACAGTGAAACAGTGAGGTAGGTACTGACTGCGAACACGTCCCAAATCAGTGGGCTACGGAATTGCGGCCACACGCCCATTGTGCTCGGATACGGAAACAACCAGTACGCCGCCAGCCATGGACGCCCAGTGTGGAGCAGCGGAAACATACCGGCGCACAACACTGCAACGAGCGTCATTGCTTCAGCAAAGCGGTTAATCGATGTACGCCATTGCTGATTCAACAGATGCAGCACAGCCGAAATCAAGGTCCCAGCATGGCCGATTCCAATCCACCAGACAAAATTGATGATTGCAAATCCCCAACCGATCGGAATGGTAATTCCCCAAATTCCAGTACCAATAGCCAGTAGTACTGCAGCAGAGATGGTTAATGAACCGACTCCCATCAGCGCGATAGCAAGAGCAACAAACCAACTAGTCGGAATATGCCCCGACAAGACAATATCGCTGAGCTTTTCAGTAATCGACCGGTACGAGAGAGTCGGCCCCATGATGGGCGGGACCTGATTCTCTCCTATTTGCTGCGGAAGGGGCCGAGCTACACTAGCCATTCTCAATCTCCGGATTTGGGTTCTTGAGTCGCGCTAAGTACGTCGTGCGCGGACGGGTGTTGAGGTCTGTCAGCAACCCATAGTTCAATGGAGAAGCCTTAGTCTTCGCCACACGGCTGTTGGGGTCGTTGATGTCACCAAATGTGATTGCCTCGGCTGGACACGCCGCCTGACATGCCGTGATCACTTCGCCGTCCCGCACTTGCCGATCTTCCTTCTCTGCCGTAATCCGCGCGGCGTTAATCCGTTGCACACAGTATGTGCACTTTTCCATCACTCCGCGGCTACGGACGCTCACATTGGGATTGCGTTGCATCTTGATCGATGGCGTATCCCAATCTTGGAAGAGGAAGAAATTGAACCGGCGCACTTTGTACGGGCAGTTATTCGAGCAATACCGTGTTCCCACACAGCGGTTGTACACCATGTCGTTCAGCCCCTCTTTACTATGAACCGTCGCCCCCACCGGGCAGACAGGTTCACACGGAGCATTTTCACACTGCATACAGGGAACCGGCTGATGCAAGGTCTCGGGATTATCAAGATCGCCAGTATAGTAGCGGTCAACCCGAATCCAGTGCATCTCACGACCAATACCGACTTGCTTTTTCCCGACCACCGGAATGTTGTTCTCTGCTTGGCAAGCAATAGTGCACGCGTTACAGCCGGTGCATGAACTCAAGTCGATGGTCATTCCCCAGGCACGACCGTCGTACTTCACAGGAGGATACAGGGTCAGCTCGGGAGCAGGGTCTTCGCCCATCTCCTTCACAAACTCGTTATTGTGGTGATACTCACCGATCGTCCCGCTACGAACGAGGTTGCGTCCCTCCATATTGTAGTGACCTTGCGTAGCAACGAGTTGATAGGTCTTGGGGGTCTTGCGGATTTCCACCCCGGTTCCGACCCAGGGGTTGACAGAACTACGCAGGGCGTACGCATTAAATCCCATTCCTCCACCAACCCGACCAGCATGTGTGCGCCCATAGCCCAAGTGTACAGTCACGGTATTGTCCGGATAACCAGGAACGATCCACACTGGCGCGTCTACCTCTCGGCCATCGTAACTCAGTGTGACTACTTCCTGGTTGGAGAGGCGCAGGCGCTCTGCCATCGCTGGGCCGATAATGGCCGCATTATCCCACGTCAGCTTGGTTAACGGCTTCGGCAACTCCTGAAGCCACCCGTTATTACAGAACCGACCGTCCCACACGTGAGGATCAGGACGAAACAAAATTTCTGTCGCAGCTCCCTTCGCTTCCCCGGCCTTTGTCCAGTCGATACTCTTCAGCGAGACTGACTTAGCCGGGAGTGCGCTCTTGGCAATCACCCCATCATGCAGTGCATGCTGCCAGAAGTGTTCAAATTCGCGTTCCGAAGTTTGTGTTTTCCAATAGGTGCGCACGAGCTCATAGCCAGAGGCGCTTGGTTGCCCAAGTAATGCGGCCACCACTTCGTGTAGGGACTTGCCAACATATAGTGGGGCAATGAGTGGCTGGATAATCGATACCGTACCATCATAGGCACGCGCATCACTCCAGGATTCGAGCGAGTGTGCCTGTGGAATATGCCAATGACTGTGTTCGGCGGTCTCGTCCTTATATGGACTACAGTGCGCGCGGAACGGGATTTTCTCTAACAGCTCAGTAAAGCGGAGATCAGCCGGAGCGGTATAGGCAGGATTGCCACCGAGAACAATGAGCATCTCGACTTTCCCCGCTTCCATATCTTTGACCAGTTCGCGCAGAGAGGTCATAGATTCGACCGGCTCGCTTTGCAGCGGAGCCGTGTAGCTCACAGTCTGACCAACGTTGCCTAACGCATCATTCATCGCATGTGCGAGGGCATGCACGACCGGAGATTGATAATCACCGGCAATCACCAAGCTCGATCCTCGGTGTTGCTTGAGATCATTCACCAACGCAGTAATCCATTTCGCCTGTTTCGCTCCTTCTGCCCATTGCCCGGCCTGCACATCGGCAATTCCGAGCGCCGCAGCGACCGCACGCGCGAAGAACTCTACTTCACTAGCACGTAACGAGAGGTGATGATCCGCCATTGTACCAGTTAAAGTAGGCACACTCTCAACCGCATAGAGGCGATTCATCGTATTGGTGTGTGGGTCCTGCACTTTGCGCTTCGCAGCAAAATCGCGTGCATATCTGACGCTTCCTGGCATTGAGGCAGAGAAGAGATCAGCGTCTAGCGACAGAATGACATCCGCTTTCTCAATCCGGTACACCGGATCAACGTCTTCACCGAACGCGAGCCGGGCACCAGCGCGGACAGTGTCTCGGCCAGTGGGCTCGTATTGATGCCAGCGCGCTTGCGGATATTCTTTGAGTACGGCTTGCAACTGCGACACCAGGGTTGGCGAGGTGACAGTCTCCGTCAATATGCGAAGCCCTGCTCCACCTTTCACTTTCTGATCGTCCAGCGGTGGTTTCAGGGCCGCAGTAAACGCGTCCCACGAACTAATGCGACGCGCGTTGGAAACCACTTGACCACGATCAGGATCGTACAGGTCAAGAACCGAGGCTTGCGCAAAGATATCGGTACCACCGAGGCTGCCTGGATGTTGTGGGTTGCCCTCGATCTTGGTCGGACGACCGGTATGACTCTCTACCAGCACGCCAGTCGCCACCCCGTTGAGTAAGACTGCGGTTGCAAAGAATTGCGGGCGACCGGGAAGTACTCCTTCCGGCGGCTTGGAGTAAGGAACAATATGTTCGTCTGGCTGCTTAGTGCAGGCGCTGAGCCCGGCAAGGGCCAATGACGCTCCCATCAAATGAAGAAACTCCCGACGACTCACCGCGTCGAGCCAGGGAGCATGTCGTGGGAACTCTTTCTGGAGGAGTTCGTGAAAATCGTCAGTATTGGCAAGTTCCTCAAGACTGCGCCAGTACTGTGGTCCGCGATTCTCGGAGAGACGGTTGCGAATCGCGGCCAGATCGAGTGGGGTTTTGGGCGGCTGTGCTGTCGTCATCGGTGGCAAATAGAACAATTAGTCATTTTCGCTTTATCGATATGATAATCGCCAATGAGTTTTTTACCCAGCGCAAGCTGGTCACCTTCGGGCTTCCATCCCATCTGAAAGACATATTCACGTGGACGGATAAACTTTTCCGGCTGCTTATGACATCCAATGCACCATTCCATGTCGAGCGAGTTCACCTTCAACATCAGCGGCATCTGATCCACTCGCCCATGACAGGTTTCACAACCCACACCTTTACGAACGTGGATGCTGTGGTTGAAATAAACAAAATCAGGAAGGTCATGCACACGAAGCCATTCGATCGCTTTGTCGGTGCGATAGCTATTCCGAATGGGCTCAAGAATTGGTGCTTCTGTCCAGATCTGCGAATGGCATGTCATACAAGTCTTCACCGCAGGAATGCCAGCAAAAGCCGTCTCTTCGACCGAGAAGTGACAGTAGCGGCAGTCGATGCCGAGCGCGTTAATATGATGTTTATGGCTAAACGGAACTGGCTGTTCGCGTGAGACACCAACATTATTGACATAAGGCGATCGAGCAAGCCCAAGGACTAGTGCGAGTCCGCCCACAGCAAGCAGACCACCAACAATGATGCTGACCTTAGATAGGATGTTTGTCTTGGAATGGAAGATTTGAGCCATCGAAGCGCCTTCTCTACTCCCTCTCTGAGAAAAGCATTTGCTGCGATTGCAGATTGTCCATGGGCAAAACTACACGAACTATTGTCGAGTGCTAGGGAGGCCTCGGACGGATACAGAGTGATCCACGCAGCTGCTGTTCCCTTGCTTGCAACCTAGACAAATCAGGAAGATGTATTTTCTTAGCAAAATCAGCAGCTTTTCTTCTTCCTCGTCTATAAGTACAACTTCAAGTCGCGCTTTTTTATTAGCGAGACTAACAATTATGACAGAAGAAAAATCATACTCACGCCCGCCCTATTTCCCCGCCGGGCGAAAAATATAAAGGAGAAGAAAAAATATGCAATGGCCCCTGACCCCAAAAGCATCTTGTCCCGGTAACTCCTTAATCGCATTAGTCGCAGAGCAGCCAATGGTTGAATTTTTACCCTTGCCCGGTCTGCTGCAGCCACAGCGCCTGAGCTTGTTCCCACCCAACCACAGCTAGCGTGTTTCCTTCTTTATCAATAAACTGCAACGGACCCAGAAACGTCATATAGAATTCACTGTCTTCAGGAAAATAGGTCTGGTCATGTCGTGCATTACAGGCTTCATATCCATAGCCCACGGCATTTGCTGTTGCTCCACCTTTTTCATTCCCACCGCGCACTTCCATCCTCCCCTTTGTCAGCAGATACTCTCCTGGTCCGATATGAATGTGGCTCGCAAACGACGATCCCTTCGGGCAGTCGTAGATTGCTGTCCACGCTCCGACTTCTGGCGAGACATGTAATAACTTCCAACGAATTCCACCAGTAGAAAACTCTGCCGGAAATGGCTGCCACGTGACCGAACTTACATGTGTATATTCATCACCTGGACGTTGTTTCATTGTTACGGCTCCTTTATCTAGTGATTACACGTGAGGATACTTCTCGTTCACCAGTGCCGACATAGAACGCCTGTGGTCGCTATGCAAGACCGCACACAACAAAACAACAAGAATAGATCGATTCACAAAAGCTTCGTACACGTCAACTCACAAAGAGTTACGATGCAATCGTGCGTGCCAACGCCGCCCATCTATGCCAGCACGCATCCGAGCGCTCTTGCTACACCCGTGTGCAGCCACTCCGACCCCAAGCATCGACCTCTGCAGTGCTCGCACTCACCCGTAGAGTTCCTGAGTTGCTTCCTGCGTAATCAGGAAATTCCTGATTTACTTTCCCTTTTTCAACACAACAGCTACGTTACAGAGGCCAGGCAAAAAACTTGCCACCTTCATTGCGTAAGATGAAGGGAGTAGGGTATTTTGAGACGGGTGGAAAAATTGTGATAAGTCGCAGTCAAGCACGTTTTATCATTTCGGCTCTGGTCTTCGTCCTGCTCGCAGTGGTTGGTCACCGTTTAGTCGTCAACAACCAAGCGGGGGAAGCGAAAATCAAAGAACTCGAAGGTTCGACCCCGATCGTCTCGACGACCGACCAGCAGATGAACGACTTCACGCGTGTGAAGATCCGGCCGGATGGAAAAAAGGCTTGGGAAATCGTTGCTCGCAAGGCACGTTACTCAATCGAAAATCATTTAGTCATCGTCGACGCCCCGCGGTTCTTGTTTTACCCCAAGGACGGGGATGCGTTTTCATTGCGCAGCCGTGAGGCACGCGTCCTCTTAACTTCAGATAAAAAAGAAGAGGTAATGCGCATCGAGTTGAATGGTGATCTGGAGATGCGGGTCGGCGATTTTGTCATTACGACACAAGAAGCGATCTTTGAAAATGAACAGAATCGAATCTCTTCCCAGGCAGCCGTACAGATTGTTGGACCGGGGGTAAATGTTGCTGGACAAGGCTACGCGGTAGACGTCGTGAACAAATACATGACCCTTGATGCAGACGTGCAAACCACGTTGAGCAGGAGAGACAGTTAATGTGGAAGCTGATCGGCCGTGGAGTTGGGCTTATTCTGGTGGTGATGTTGTTCGGCGCGCTCGGCGTTGGTCTTGCTGCTGAAGAAAAAGACGCTGTCCCTAGCGGACCAACTGCCAAGAGCCAGAATCCGTTTGATGTTTCGCTCACGTCGGGTAAGGGGCCGATTAACATCCGTTCGAAGAAATTGGAGTTCTTTTATAATGACAAGCGTATTATCTATCGCGACAACGTAGTCGTAACCCGCGATAACGGCACGATTAAAAGTGACCTCCTCACTGTGACGTATGAAGAACAAGCAGTGAACAATGGTACGGGAACACCCTCTGCTCCCGCAAATAACGCCACCATTACTGACAACAAAGACAATGTCACTAATCGTCGCCAACGGATCAAGGAGGCGATAGCAGAAGGCAATGTCGAAATCACCTCAGACAACGGCAACGCCACTTGTAAAAAAGCCATCTTCAATGAACTGAAACGAACGGTCGTCCTGAGTGGCAATGCCGTGCTCCGAGATGGAGAGAATGTCGTGAAGGGTGAGACGGTCACCGTCTATCTCGATGAGAACCGCGTTACCGTCGAGGGCTCAGCAGAGACGAAACCCGAAATGCAGATCAACCCCAAGCAGGAAAACAAACAAGACAACAAAGGGAAAAAAGAGGCAAAAGCACAGTGAGCAAGCAAGCAGCGCTACGCGGAGAACGGCTGTATAAGACGTATGGCAACCGACCAGTCTTGCGCGATGTCTCTATTGAGGTCAGAAGCGGGGAAGTGGTGGGGTTGCTCGGCCCGAACGGCGCAGGGAAAACGACAACGTTCTCGATTATTGTTGGCATCTTACGGCCCGATAAGGGAAATGTGCGATACAATGGTAGAGACATCACGAATTTACCGATGCACTTGCGGGCTCGCAAAGGGATTACCTATTTGCCACAAGAGCCGTCGGTCTTCCGTAAGCTCACGGTCGAGGAAAACGTGATGGCCGTACTGGAAACACTGGAGCTCAGCGCTGCTGAGCGTCGCACCCGCCTCGCCCAACTCCTTGGGGAATTGCACATCATGCACCTCGCCCATCAGCGGGCGGAGTCGTTGTCTGGCGGCGAACGACGGCGAGTCGAAATCACTCGTGCCCTCGTCATGTCTCCTTCGTTCATGCTGTTAGATGAACCGTTTGCTGGTATCGACCCGCTATCGGTTAATGACATTCAGGAAATTATCGCCCAATTGCGGAATCGCGGGATTGGTATTCTCCTCACCGATCACAATGCGCAAGAAACGCTACGGATCTGTGACCGTGCCTATCTGCTCACCGATGGCAGCGTGTTTATCTCGGGCACGCCAGAAGAACTGGCAGTCAATGAACGCGCACGACAAGCCTATTTAGGGCAACGCTTTAGTCTGCAAAGTCGAGGATAAATCGTTATGGCACTCGATATACGACTGCAGACGAAGCTGCAACAGAAGTTGGTGATGACGCCGCAATTGCGTCAGGCCATTAAAATCCTTCAGCTACAACGGGAAGAGCTCGAAACGCTTATCGACGAGGAACTGGCTGAGAATCCTGTCTTAGAGCGTGCTGAAGGAGAAGAACCCCTCACAACCGGCCCACAAACGGAAACCGAGATTGCGACGGTCGATAGCCCAACGCCAACACCACAAGACGACATCAACTGGCAAGCGTATCTTGATAACTACAGTAACGACATGCCCGCCCTACCTGCCACAGGGAGTGATGATGACGATGACGATCGTCTGAATGTGTTGGAAAACGTGCTGACTCGGGCCGAGTCGTTAGCAGACCATCTCTCCGAGCAACTTCGCTTTCATGAACTTAGCTTAGAGGAAGAGCGGATCGCATCGGTCATCATCGGTAATTTGGATGTCGACGGCTACCTCAAAGTTTCGCTGGAGGAACTCGCTGCTAGTGCAGGCGTCAGCGTTGAACTCGCTGCCTATGTCCTGCAGCTAATCCAGTCCTGTGATCCGACTGGAGTTGCGGCTCGCGATTTACGCGAATGTCTATTGCTCCAGTTACGCGCCCAAGCGCTCGAAGGCCCGTCGGGCGAAGATCCCATGACTGCCCTTGCTATACGAGTCGTGCAAGACCATCTAACGGTTCTTGAAGGGCGCCGCTTCGATCGACTCGCCAAAGATCTCGGAGTCACCGTTGAGGAGGTCACGCAGGCCATCAAGTTGATTACCGCCCTTGAACCAAAACCAGGGCGGAACTTTGGCGAAGGTGAAATCCGTTATGTCACTCCGGATGTCGACGTACGGAAAGTAGGCGAGGAATATCTCGTCACACTGAATGAAGAAGGGCTTCCACGTCTCAAAGTCAGCCAGTCGTACCGGCGCATGCTCGCGGGGGGAGGCGACGCGAAAGACTACATCCAAGACAAGCTCCGCTCAGCCGCATGGTTGATCAAAAGTATCCAACAACGACAACATACTCTGCTGCAGGTCGCGCAGAGTATCGTGAAGTTCCAAGGCGATTTTCTGACGTATGGCGTTTCGCAAATGCGCCCGTTAGTGTTACGCGACGTCGCCGAAGATGTCGGCATCCACGAATCCACTGTGAGTCGCGCCATTGCCAACAAGTACATGGCTACGCCGCGGGGCATCTTCTCGATGAAGCGGTTTTTCACCACCGGTCTGAAAAGCCACCACGGCCAAGATGTCGCCGCAGAAAGCGTGAAAGAGCAGATTCGTGAGTTGATCGCCAGTGAAACTCCAACCCACCCATTAAGTGATGAAGATATTGCCAAGCGGCTGTCGCAAAGTAACATCGATATTGCTCGCCGCACGGTGGCAAAGTATCGTGAAGCGATGAACATCCCGCCGTCGGCGAAACGCAAACAAGGACCGTAAGACGACGAGAGCGTGGTGTCTCCTCAAGGGGAAAGGACTCCCACATGCGCGTCATTGATATCCTGGCAGAAGACTTAGTGATCCCGCAATTGCGGAGCACCAGCAAAACTGAGGTGCTCCATGAACTCGCTCAACACTTGGCGACGCAACGGTCTAATATCCGTGCTGAACAGCTTGTCTCTGTGTTGCTGGACCGCGA
>Ga0081539_10000244_pt1 | contig 127514 bp, 127 predicted proteins | sample TabmetS4T2R2_FD_71023 | JGI IMG/M metagenome (GOLD analysis project Ga0081539, IMG submission 71023) | Tabebuia heterophylla rhizosphere microbial communities from the University of Puerto Rico - S4T2R2 | ecosystem: Host-associated > Plants > Roots > Rhizosphere ... | reverse complement strand
CCGTCGCGTGGACGCCGTCCCTCGCGGCCGGAGGCCGGCTTTGCCGGCCGGGAGGCCAGGCTCGCTCGAGAATGGCACGCGCAGAGGAGGGGGCTCGTGGGGGAACCAGGGGTTCCCCCACGTCGAAACCAGGGGTTCCCCCACGTCATCTAGGCTTCGGCGGATGCGCGTCCTCGTGACCGGCGGCGCCGGGTTCATCGGCTCGCATTTCGTCAAACGGCTCGTGTCCAGTGGCGACGAGGTCGTCGTCCTCGACAAGCTCACGTACGCCGGGAACCCCGCGAACCTCGAGGGCACCGGCGTGGACGTCGTCGTCGGGGACATCGCCGACCCCGAGATCGTCCATCGGGCCGGCGCGGGGTGCGACGCGATCGTCAACTTCGCCGCGGAGACCCATGTCGACCGCTCGATCCTCGGGCCGAAGGAGTTCGTGCACACGGACGTCCTCGGGACGATGACGCTGCTCGAGTGGGCGCGCTCGACCGGCGCGCGCTACGTGCAGGTCTCGACCGACGAGGTGTACGGCGACCTCGAGGCGGGCGGCCGCGCGGTCGAGTCCGACCCGATGCGCCCGTCGAGCCCCTACAGCGCCGCGAAGGCGGGTGGTGATCTCCAGGTGCTCGCCTACGTCCGCACCTACGGGGTGAACGCGTCGATCACGCGCGGCGCCAACACGTTCGGCCCCAACCAGTATCCGGAGAAGCTCGTGCCCCTGTTCGTGACGAACGCCCTCGACGGCTACCCGCTCCCGGTGTACGGCGACGGCAAGCAGGTGCGCGAGTGGCTCCATGCCGAGGACCACTGCTCCGGCATCGACCTCGTGCTGCGCGAGGGCGCCCCCGGCGAGATCTACAACATCGGCGGCGAGGACCACGAGAACCTCGAGGTCACGCATCGGATCCTCGAGCTGACGGGAGCCCACGCCTCGCTCGTCCGGCACGTCGAGGACCGCGCGGGCCACGACCGGCGCTACGCGATCGACGATACGAAGCTCCGCTCGCTGGGATGGGCGCCGCGGCACTCGTTCGGCGAGAGCGGCCTACGCGAGACCGTCGACTGGTATCGCGGCAACCGCGCGTGGTGGGAGCCGATCAAGTCGGGCGAGTACCGTCGCTACTACGAGGAGCAGTACGCAGAGCGGCTGCGGGCGTAGCCCCGGTCGTCGTAGAGGATCCCGTTGCGCCGGCTCGCCCTCATCGTCCTCGCTCTCGCCGCCTTCACCGGCGCCGCATCGGGCGCGCCGCAGCCGCCCGGGCCGCTGACCGCCTTCGTCGTCGCGGGAGGCGGCTGGGGCCACGGCGTCGGGATGAGCCAGTGGGGCGCCTACGGCCAGGCGAAGGCGGGCCGGAGCTACCAGCAGATCCTCGGCTACTACTACCGCGGCACCGAGCTCGGCAACGCGCCGGCGTCGCTGCTCGAGAAGGTCCGGGTGCTCGTCCGTGGCGACCTCGGCAGCGTGTCGGTGTCGTCGTCGGCGCCGATCGTCGTGATCGACGCCGGCGGCAAGAGGTACCGGCTCGATGCGACGCTCACGGTCGAGCCGAAGCTCGAGCTGCCCGTGGGGAAGGCCGGGGCCGTCGTCCCGCTGACCGGCCCGCTGACCCTGCGGCCGGCGGCCGACGCGAATCTCGTCTTCGGCGGGAAGGCGTATCGCGGCGAGCTCCAGCTGACGAAGATCGACGGCCGGCTCCAGCTCGTCAACGCCCTCGGCCTCGAGGCATACCTCCTCGGCGTGGTGCCGGGCGAGATGCCCAAGCACTGGCCGCTCGAGGCGCTCAAGGCGCAGGCGGTGGCCGCGCGCACCTACGCGGTCGCGCATCTCGCCAAGGGAAAGAGCTACGACCTCTTTTCGGACTACCGGAGCCAGCTGTACTACGGCGTCGACGCGGAGGCGTCGGGCCCGTCCCAGGCGGTGCGGGAGACACGCGGGCAGATCCTCACGTACGAGGGCAGGGCCGCGCAGACGTTGTACTTCTCGTCGAGCGGCGGGCACACGATCAGCGCGCTCGACGCCTTCGGCTGGAACATCCCGTACCTCGTCGCCGTCGACGATCCCTGGGACGAGACGTCGCCGAATCACGCCTGGACGGCACAGCTCCTGAACGGGTCGGAGCTCGGCAAGAAATTCGGTCTGCAGGGCGCCGTCGTGGACGTGACGTACGTCCCGGGAACCCCCGGCAAGCCCGCCGTCGTCAGGCTGACGACCGCGGACGGGGTGGCCAAGGAGGTGCGCCTGAGCGACGTGCGCGGACGACTCGGCCTGAAGTCGACGGGATTCCGCCTCGGCCTCCTCCGGCTCGACCGTCCGGCGACGGTCGCGAACGGGGTGCTGACGCTGACCGGGGTCGCGCGCGACGTCGCTGATCCCGTGCTCGAGCAACGGGTGGCCGGGGGTGGGTGGGTGCTCGTCAAGCGGCTGACGACGGGAGCGAACGGCGCCTTCTCGGTCAAGCTCAAGCTGTCCTCGACCACCGTGTACCGCCTCGCGTCCGGCGAGCTGGGCGGCCCGCCGCTCGCCGTCCGGGTCGCTGCGTGACGACTCGCCCCGTCGTCGGGGCGCTCGCCATGGTCGTCGCGCTCGTGGTCCCGAGCCTCGTGCCACAGGGCGGCGCCCAGGTCGATCGACCGCGGCCACGCGCGCTGTCCTTCTCTCCGACCGACCCTCTCGCGCCGCGGCAGTGGTACGCCGTCGCCAACCGTGCATACGACGCGTGGCCGACGCCGCCGCCGCTCGCGGCCGTGCGCGTGGCGGTGATCGACTCCGGCGCGGACCTCGGTCATCCGGATCTCGCGAATCGCATCGCCGCCGCCAAGAGCTTCGTGGGAGGCACGGCCCAGGACACGCGGGGGCACGGGACGATCGTGGCGGGCGTGATCGCGGCGGAGCTGGACAACGCGACCGGCATCGCCGGCCTCGCCCCTGCGGCCGAGCTGCTGATCGCGAAGGTCGTCGGCCCGGGCGGCGCGATCTCTGTGGAGGCCGAGGCGAAGGCGATCCGCTGGGCGGTCGACAACGGGGCGCGGATCGTCAACGTCAGCCTCGGTGGGCTGCGCGACCCGCGGCACCCCGACCGGGACACGTTCTCGCGGCTCGAGCAGGACGCCGTGGCGTACGCCGTCAAGCGGGGAGCCGTGGTCGTTGCCGCAGTAGGCAACGCCGATCAGGGGCCTGGGACGCCCTGGCGCTTCGCCAGCTATCCCGCCGCGCTTCCGCACGTGCTCGGCGTGAGCGCGCTCACGCGGAGCGGCGCGTCACCGACGTTCTCGAACCGAGACGCGGTCTACAACGACGTGGCGGCGCCCGGCGAGGACATCTTCTCGACCTTCCCACGGTCGCTCACCGCGGAGCGGTCGGGCTGCGCCGAGCAGGGCTATACCCCGTGCGCCACGGACGAGTTCCGGCCCCCGGAGGGAACGTCGTTCGCGGCGCCGCAGGTGAGCGCGGTGGCCGCGAACCTGCTCGGCGTGCGCCCGACCCTTCGGGCGGAGCAGGTCACGGCGATCATCGAGCGCACGGCGTCCGACGCGAACGCCTCGACGGGCTGCAAGGCATGTGCCCTCGGGCGGGACGCGTACACCGGCTGGGGAGCGCTGGACGGGGCAGCGGCGGTCGGTGCACTCGCCGGGTCGATCCCGCAGCGGGACGGCTTCGAGCCGAACGACGACGCGGGCGACCGCGCGTACCGGCTCTACTTCCCGCCCGGCGAGAAGGCCCGCTTCGTGCGGGCGTCGCTCGACTTCTGGGACGACCAGGACGACGTCTACGGCGTCTACCTCCGGCCCGGCGAGCGGCTCTACGCGTCGCTCACCCCGACGGTCCCGAGCGACATCGTCCTCGCCCTCTGGAAGCCCGGCGCGACCACCGTCACCGGCCTCGTGCCACCGGATCTCCGCGTCAGGCTCTCCGATCGTCGCGGGCGCCGGGAGCGTCTCGCGTGGAAAGCCCGCGAAGCAGGCTGGCACTACCTCCAGGCCCGCCTCACCGAGCCCAGCGAGGCGATCGTCGCCTACCGCCTCTCCGTCGTTCGCACGCGCTAGCGTCGCCGGCCGGCCCGCGCGACCTACTCCGCGAGCAGCTCCTCCTCCGGGACCTCGCGAATTGCACGTGCGGGGGACCCGACGACGACCATGCGCGGCGCCACGTCCTTCGTGACGACGGCACCAGCGCCGACGAACGCCTCCTCCCCGACCTCGACGCCGGGGCACAGGACCGCCCCGCCGCCGATCCGCGCGCCGCGGCGGATCGTCGGGCCCTTCATCAGCTCGAGGCGCTTCTCGGTGCGGCCCATGAAGTTGTCGTTCGTCGTCACGACGCACGGCGCGATGAACACGTCCTCCTCGACCGTCGAGTAGGCGGTTACGTAGGCGTCGGCCTGGATCTTCGTCCGCGCGCCGATCGTCGTGTCGTTCTCGACGAGCGACCCGCGGCCGACGACGACGTCGTCGGCGATCGTCACCCGCTCGCGTAGGCACGCCTGGTCGCCGACGATGACCCGCGCGCCGATCGTCGAGCCGGCGAAGACGATCGCGCCGGTCGAGACGACGGTACCGTCGCCGATCACGGTCGGAGGAAGGGGCTCGCGTCTGGTCGTGGACCGCGGGGAAAGCGTCGGCTGCTTGCCGACGACGGCATGCTCGAGCACCCTCACGCCCTCGCCGAGCACGGTGCCCGGGTGGACGACCGCCGTGGGGTGGATGTCGCTCATCCGGGCGTGCCGGAGCGGAGCGAGGTCGTCAGGCGGTCGAGCGCCCGGACGACCGCGAGCCCGTCGCGGGCCTCGCGGTGGTCGCCCGGCCCTTCCTCCACCAGCCGCAGGAAGTGCTGGAGCTCGAGCTTGAGCGGCTCGTCGTTCGCGACCTTCGGGCTGAAGATGTCGCCGGTCCTCGTGCGCCACTCGCCGTACGTCGACGCCGGCTCCCACGGGGCCTTCTCGTACACCGTCACCTTGCGCTCGAGCTCCATGTCGTCGAACACGACCATCTTCTCGCGACCGACCACCGTCATCCGGCGCATCTTGTGCGGGTCGAGCCACGACAGGTGCATGTGCGCAACCTTGCCGGACGGGAAGCGGAGGAAGCAGAACACGACGTCCTCGATGCCCTTCTGCAGGTAGGCCATCCCGTGGGCGACGGCCTCCACCGGCTCCTCTTCGAGCAGCCAGAGGATCACCGACAGGTCGTGGACGCCGAGCGACCAGAGCGCGTTCTCGTTCGAGCGGATGACGCCGAGGTTCTGTCGGTTGCCGTAGACGCAGGCGACCTCGCCGAGCTCCCCGGAGTCCACGAGCTCCTTCACGACGCGCAGGCCGGGGTGGTACAGCAGGAGGTGCCCCGGCATCAGCACCCGATCGCGCGCCTCGGCGAGGGCGACGAGCTCCTCCATCTCATCGGTACGCATCGCCGGCGGCTTCTCGACGAACACGTGCTTGTCCGCCTCGAGCGCCTGCTTCGCGAGGCCGTAGTGCGTCGGGACGGGGGTTGCGATCACCACCGCCTCGACGTCGGCGTCGGCCAGCACGTCGTCGAACGAGCCGGTCGTGCGGGCCTGTGGGTAGCGCTGCGCGTACCCGGCGAGGAGCTCGGCGTCGGTGTCGCAGATCCATGCGAGGTCGGCCAGCTCGCCGACGACACGAGCGACGTTCTTTCCCCATGGCCCGACGCCCGCGTGGGCGACGTGGGTCAAAGCTTCCAGACCTTCTCGCTCGTGATCCCGGCGCGTCCTGTCGCGTTGCGGAGGTCGACGACGAGCTGCGCGTCCTCGACGAGTTGCACGTAATCGATCGCGGAGTGCGCGGTCGCGATCACCACCACGTCGTAGGCGCCCGGATCGAGCGCGACGGACGAGAGCCGGATTCCGTCGGTCGCAAGCGTCGGGACGTGTGCGTCGTGGTACGCGACGTTCGCGCCGGCGTTCCGGAGGAGCTCGATGAGCTTGATCGCGGGCGACTCGCGCCAGTCCGAGATGTCGGACTTGTATGCCACGCCGAGCACGAGCACCTGCGACCCGGCCACCGACTTGCGAGCGCCGTGGTTGAGCGCCTGCGACACGCGCGAGCGGCAGTAGTACGGCATGTTCTGGTTCACCTCGCCCGCCAGCTCGATGAACCGCGTCGAGAAGTCGTACTCGCGCGCCTTCCAGGTGAGGTAGAAGGGGTCGATCGGGATGCAGTGCCCGCCGAGGCCCGGGCCGGGCTGGAACGCCATGAAGCCGAACGGCTTCGTCGCCGCCGCGTCGACGACCTCCCAGATGTCGATGCCCATCCGGTCGCAGAGCTGCGCGAGCTCGTTGACGAGCGCGATGTTGACCGACCGGAAGATGTTCTCGAGGAGCTTCGTCAGCTCCGCCGCCTCGGGTGACGAAACCCGGTGGATCGTGTCGACGGCCGACCCGTAGAGCTCGGCCGCGGCGTCCGTGGACGCGTCGTCGATCCCGCCCACGACCTTGGGGACCGTCTTCGTCGTCCAGTCGACGCGTCCCGGGTCGACCCGCTCCGGGGAGAACGCCAGGTGGAAGTCCTTTCCCGCGACGAGCCCGGATTCGCGCTCGAGGACCGGCTGGAGCGCGTCGCGCGTGGTGCCCGGGTACGTCGTCGATTCGAGGACGACAAGGTGACCGCGCCGCAGCCGCTTGCCGATCTCGGCGCCCGCGCCGACCACGATCGAGAGGTCCGGCTCGCGCTGCTTCGAGAGCGGCGTCGGCAGCGCGATCAGGATCGCGCCCGCTGTGCGAAGGACGTCGTAGTCCGTCGTCGCGCCGAGCCCGCGCTCGGCGACGAGCTCGCGGAGCTTCTCGGACGACACGTCCTCGATGTAGCTCTCGCCGCGGAGGAGCTGCTCCACCCGCGCCGCGTCCACGTCGACGAGCACGACGCTCCGCCCAGCGTCGGCGAACACCTGTGCGAGCGGCACCCCGACGTACCCGGCGCCGACGATCGCAACGTCGTACGTCACGGCCTCGAGGGGCGCGTCCTCCCTGGTCGTCTCGGACGTCGTCATCGGCGCGGAATGCTACCGGGGAGGGTGGTCTTGTAACACTGTGTCACAAGCTCAGGAGTGCGGCGGCGATGCGTTCGGCCGCATGGCCGTCGCCGTACAGCGGCGGGGCGTCCTCCGGGAACACCGCCGAGCGGATCGCCTCGTCGATCGCCTCCGGGTCGTCGTCCACGAGCACGTTCCCGCCGTTCTCGACCGTGTCCACCCATTCGGTCGAGGGTCGCATGGTCACGCACGGAACGCCGTACCAGTAGGCCTCCTTCTGCAGACCGCCGGAGTCGGTCGCGATCACGCGGGCCTGCGACGCGGCCGACGCGAAGGCGAGGTAGCCGAGCGGCTCGCGCACGTCCACGTTGGCCCCCGGCTCGATCCCGTGCTCACGCAGGACACGTGCCGTGCGCGGATGCGCGGGAAGGACGACGGGCTCGTCGACCGCGCTCAGCCCCTGGACGATGCGTCGCAGGCGCTCGGGCCGGACGTTCGCCTCGCGGTGGACGGTCGCGAGCACGTAGGAGGACGGTGCGTGCGGCGGTGCGACACGGTCGCGAGCGATCGGCGCGAGCCGAAACGCGGCGTCGGCCATCACGTCGCCGACCACCTTCGCGCGGCCGCCGACTCCCTCGGAGCGAAGGGTCGTCACCGAGCGATCGTCCGGGCAGAGAAGCAATGCCGCGAGCCGGTCGACCTCGATTCGGGCCCGCTCCTCGGGCATCGAGAGGTCGCCGCTGCGCAGGCCGGCCTCGACGTGCGCGATCGCGATCCCGGCGGCGGCCGCGCCGCGGGCGCCTGCCAGCGTCGAGTTCGTGTCCCCGAGGACGACGACGACGTCGGGTCGTTCGGCCTCGACGACGGAGCGGATCGGGCCGGTGAGCGCGTTCACGTCCGCCGTCCGCAGATCGAGCCGGTACCGGGGCTCCGGGAGCCCGAGCTCGTCGAAGAACACGGCGGAGAGCTCGTCGTCCCAGTGCTGGCCCGTGTGGACGACGACCTCGTCGATTCCCGCAGCGCGGAGCGCCTCGGACAGCGGGCCTGCCTTGATGAACTGCGGCCGGTTGCCGACGACGGTTAGAGCCTTCACCGACGGCGGAGACTACTCGGAGCGTCGAGCATCCCTCGATCGAGGCAGGCCCGTTGCCTAGCGTGATCTCGAACGTCGACATCCCGGCGGCGGTGCCTACCGATCCGGTGACGGAAGCCGTCCCGCCGACGCCCGTGAATCTGCCTCTTCCGTAGCCGTTTCAGCGGCTTCGGTCGCCGTCGGCTGCGCGCGCCGACGGCAGGATAGGAGCGTGGCGCACCCGGACCTCGGAGCCGAGCAGGCCTACGTCGACCTCGCCTACGAGCACCTCGACCGGATGCGCGAGCGCGTCGAGCACGCGGCGGATGCGACGGACAACGAGATCGCGGCGCTCGCGCTCGAGGCGTGGGCCGTGCGGCGGTTCCGCACCTTCGAGGACGCGGAGCGCGGTCTCTGCTTCGGGCGGCTCGACCTCGAGACGACGCCCCGCCCGCTGTACGTCGGACGTCGGTGGGTGCACGACGACGAGAGCGAGCCGCTCGTCGTCAACTGGCAGGCGCCCGCATCGCGCCCGTTCTACGTGGCGACGCCGGCGGACCCGCACGGCGTCGTACTCAGGCGCCGCTTCCGCACGGAGGGCAGGCGCCTCCTCGACCTGAGCGACGAGCGGCTCGACGGCTCGGGGTCGGTCGCCGGCGGCGACTTCCTGCTCGACGAGCTCGAGCGCAGCCGTGAGCCGTTCATGCGCGACATCGTCGCGACGATCCAGGCCGACCAGTACCGCCTGATCACGCGCGATCCCGAGCCGCCGCTCGTCGTCCAGGGTGGGCCGGGGACGGGAAAGACGGCGGTCGGGCTCCACCGGGCCTCGTACGTGCTGTACGCGCACCGCGCGCGGCTCCGGCGCGTGCTCGTGGTCGGCCCCAACCCGACGTTCATGGAGTACATCTCGCATGTCCTTCCCGCGCTCGGCGAAGAGAGCGCCGAGCAGCGCGCCGTGAGCGAGCTCGTCGACGGGCTCGAGGTCACCGCGGTCGACCCTTCCGACGTCGGGCGGCTGAAGGGCGACGTGCGCCTCGCCGACGTCCTCCGGCGTGCAGCCGAGCTGGCGGCCGAGCCGCACCCGGAGGAGCTCGTCGCGCGGATGGAGGGCGAGTACGTCCACGTCCGGGAGCGCGACGTCGCCGCCCTGCTCGGGGCCGTGCGCGAGGAGCTCGGCCTGACCGCGCACGCGCGCGAGCGGTTCCGGATGGACGTCCTGCGCCGCTTCTACGAGGACTACGGCACACGGCTCGGCGGGCTCGCCTGGCGCGACTTCGGCGAGGTCGAGCGCACGCTTCGCGCGAAGGGCTTCCTCGGCCGCTGGCTCGACCGCGTTTGGCCGGCGATCGCTCCGGACAGGCTCGTGCGTTCTCTCCTCACCGCGCGACCGCGACTCGCCGAGGCTGCGGAGGGGATCCTCGACGAAAACGAGCAGCGGCTCCTCCTCGGGCCCCGATCCGGCTTCGGCTGGAGCGACGCCGACGTAGCCCTCGTCGACGAGGCCCACGCGCTCGTCGCCGAGCCGCCGCGCACGTTCGGCCACGTGATCGTCGACGAGGCGCAGGACCTGACGCCGATGCAGCTCCGGATGATCTCGCGACGCGCCGTCGGCGGGTCGCTCACGATCCTCGGCGACATCGCCCAGGCGACCGGCCCCGTGCCGTATCGGAGCTGGGACGACGTGCTCGCGATGCTCCCCACGGGGGACGCGGCCGAGGTCGCCGAGCTCCGCCACGCGTACCGCGTGCCCGCCGAGATCATGGCGCTCGCACTGCCGCTCCTTGCCGAGATCGCGCCCGAGGTGGCCGCTCCCGTCGCGTTCCGGCCCGGCGGAACGCCGCCGCGCGTCGTCCAGGTCGATGCGGACGAGCTCGTCACCCGTGCGCTCGAGGAGGCCCTTGCGCTGGCCGGCGAGGACGGCCTGCTCGCGGTGATCCTTCCCGACGAGCTCGTCCCGCGTTTCGAGAGCGCGTCGGCCTACGAGGACGGCATCCCGCTCCTCTGCCCGCGTCGCGCGAAGGGCCTCGAGTTCGACCACGTGGTCGTCGTCGAGCCGGCGCTGATCGCTGAAGGAGAGACGGGCCTGCGGGAGCTCTACGTCGCGCTCACGCGCCCGACCCGGACGCTCGTCGTCGTCCACGCGAGGCCGCTGCCCGAGGCACTCGGGTAGCCATGGCGGCGAATCGGGTAGAAGGTCGAGACCCCACGCCCCGGAAGGAGACTGTCCGATGCCGTACGTCGACGGATTCGTCGTCCCGGTTCCGAAGAACAAGCTGGACGAGTACAAGCGGTGGGCCCGCAAGGCGAGCAAGGTCTGGAAGGAGCACGGCGCGCTCTCGTACACGGAGTGCCTCGGCGACGACGTGCCAGTCGGGAAGGTTACCTCGTTCACGAGGGCCGTACAGCTCAAGCGCGGCGAGACGGTGGTCTTCGCGTGGATCACGTACAGGTCGCGGCAGCACCGCGACGCGGTCATCAAGAAGGTCCTGGCCGATCCGCGCCTCGCGGATCAGATGGACACGAAGAAGGCCCCGTTCGACGGCGCGCGCATGATCTACGGCGGCTTCAAGAGCATGGTGGATGCCTGATGATCGGCGCCCCGCGCAACGCCGTTCCTTGCATGTCGGCGAACGCGTGGACTAGGGTGCCTGGCGGCGCCGATGGGGGCGCCCAACGACAGGGGAGGGGACGATGAGCAGTGCCAAGAAGCTGTTGGCCGCCGCGAGTTGCGCGCTGGCGGTCACGGCAGCGAGTGCCGGCTCGGCATTCGCCGGCGAGATCACGGGGAACGGTAAGTGGATCGCCGGCTCGGAGCCTGCGCCGCTGAACGGCAAGTCCGAATGCGCCTTCTCGGGACTCAACGACAACTTCGTGCTCGGGAACCCTGTTCCGGACGAGGACGGGTTCACCCGCACGCAGTCGTGGGGGCAGGTGGGTCAGGAAGGCCGAGCCTTCCTCACCTCGATCGGGTTCAACCCCGGCATAGCCTGCAACCCGAGCCAGTCCGGCTAGCCGGTTCGAACGTTCCGCGTGTTCGTTGGCCCGGGCCATCGGCCCGGGCCACGATCACGCCGCGGCAGGGCCTGCGCGGATGGGCCGTGAAGGATTCGAACCGCTGCTGGGCGGTTCTTTGGTCGTGCCTCGTCTAGTATGTAGACGCTGCCGCCGGGCAAGCCCGGGATGGGGTAGGACGCCGGTCTCGAATAACGGGCGCTCGATCCGACGGCTTGGCCGCCTTGGAGGCCCGTCCTCGATGCGGCTGCCAGGGCCGCTTCGATGGAGATCGATGCCCGCTGCGTGGAGACAAAATGTCGAAGCCGGGGTTTGCTTACGTCGTGTCGACGATGACGGAGGCGACGGCAGTCTCCGCGATCTCGTCGATGTCTGAGGGCGTCAGCGGCTCCTGTTTGGCTGCTGCTCGCTCCATCCCCAAGCGTCTTGCCTTTTCGGCCGCTTTCGTCGAGACGACGCCTTTCTTGTCCTCTGGGATCGCCGTCGACTCCTCGACTTTGTTGGCAGCGCCTTCCGCGGCCTTGGCGCCTTCTGTTTCTATCCCGATCCCTCCTGGACCGGTGAACTTGGTGAAGCGTCGTCCGTTTATGCCAATAAGCACCAACAGGACTCCAAGGACGACGAACGAGGACAGCAGAATTTCGGGGGCGTCCTCCACTTCGACCCAGCACGTCTTGGCGTCTGTGCATTTGGCGCTCTCGGGCGCTGGCTTCTGGTGGGTGGGAGGGAATAGCCAGAGGAGAAGTCCGATCACCGCCAAGACTGCGCCGAAGGCGCTCAGAGCTTGTCGCTCCCCTTTGCTGAAGTCGCGCTTCGGCTCGGGAGGGGTCGTGCCACTCGTTGTGCTGGTGCTAAGCGGGGATCGGGCTCTGGGCAAGACTGTCCTGTCTCAATGTGCCTGAGAAGAATCGGTGGCGAATCTACTACGCTTCAAGCGTCAATTGCAACGTTCTAAGCCGGCCTGAGTTCTGCTCCGATCCCTTGCGCGAAGGCATCGACAAATCGAGGCCCGCGCGTTACGCACCCTCGCTGGTTGGCGCGACGTCGGGATATGCCGCACGAGCCGCGTCGCCCCGCCACACCAGCGCCGGGGTTACTGCGGGTGTCGGTGGGCTCGTCCGCCCGCAGCGTCGATCGAACACATGTTCGTCGAGGCACGTCAGTTCGCGACGAGCTGATCCTCGAACTCACGCGGATTGTCGACGACGACGAGCTCCGCCCAACGGCTCGAGGGTGCTGCCCCGCAAGGTCAAGGTGCGGGGCCTCTCCATCGACGAGCTGGGAGGCGATCCTCGCAGCGCTCGACGCCCCGTCGGCCGGGCTTGAGGAGCGCCGAAGCGTGCTGCTGCAGGAGCATGTGTGGCAGCGACGTGCAGGCTCGTGGGCTCCTCGAGCCCGAAGACACACACGAGGCCCGGCACGCATGCAAGCCTCTTGAACGCCCTTCCAGAGGAAAGCCACTGGCGGGGCTTTCTCGATGGGCCGTGAAGGATTCGAACCTTCGACCTTGGGATTAAGAGTCCCCTGCTCTACCAGCTGAGCTAACGGCCCTCGAAGAGGCGAAAGTGTAGCGTCGGTCGAACGAGGCCCCGAGCCTCCGCGGACCGACGAAAAGGGGTCGATGTGACGACGACGACACGCCTCCGGGCGACTGCCGGGCTGCTCGCAGCCGGAGCCGCGCTGACCGCGGGCACGGCGAGAGGGGACTCCACGCCGGTCGGGCCGCTGCCGAAGCCGGCGGTCACGACCGTGGCGACGACGAAGGGCTCGCTCGTCTCACTCACCGTGCAGTCGCACAAGCCGTCGACGGGGCTCGTGTGGCGCGTGGCGCGGCCGTTCGACACGCGCGTCGTGCGTCAGGTCGGCGAGGCCGACGTCGGCCCGGCGGTCGTCCTCGTCTTCCGTGTTGTCGGGCGCGGCAAAGCCTCGATCACCCTCGCGCTCACCCACGGCGACGCCTCGTCGAAGGCGCTCCAGGCGGCGCGCTACGACATCCGCGCCACCTGACCGCCCCTCTCGGGGTCTGATGTAGTCTCGACGCGGTGATCCGCCGGGCCGCCGTGGTCAAGATGGTCGTGGTCGCCGCGATCGCGGCGCTGATCGCGACCCTCGTCGCCGTGCTGATCGACTGGCTCCCGGACTCGGCGTCCGAGGAGATGGACCGGATCACGTTCGTCTACTGGTTCGCGACGATCATCTGCATCGGGATCTTCGCGCTCGTCGTCGCGGTGATCGTCGAGGCGGTCTGGGCATTCCGCGTGCAGCCGGACGACGACACCGACGGGCCGCCGATCCACGGGCACACCGGTCTCGAGGTCGCCTGGACGGTCGTACCCGCGATCCTCGTGATCGCGATCGGCGTCGTCAGCGCCGTCGTCCTGTCGAAGAACGCCGACGCGGGCAGCAACCCCCTGACGATCAAGGTGTTCGCGCAGCAGTTCGCGTGGCGCTTCGACTACGCGGGCGGCGTGCAGTCGGACGAGCTGGTGATGCCCGTCCACCGCTCCGTGAGGTTCGAGATGGACTCGCCGGACGTGATCCACTCGCTCTGGATCCCGGAGATGGGGCAGAAGCAGGACGTCGTCCCCGGCACCGTTCAGAAGATCGTGATCACCCCGACGCGGACGGGGCGGTTCAGGCTCATCTGCACCGAGCTCTGCGGGCTCGGGCACTCGACGATGCGCGCCCCGGTGCGCGTCCTCGAGCAGCCGGCCTTCGACAAATGGCTCGAGAAGCAATCCAGCGCCCGCGGAGGCTCGGCCGGCGGTGGCAGCGCCGGCGGCGGCGGCGCCCAGGTCGGCAAGAAGACGTTCGCGTCGGCGGGCTGCGGCGGTTGCCACGCGTTCGAGCCGGCGGGCACCGACGCCGAGATCGGCCCGTCGCTCGACAACCTCGCAGCGGACGCCGAGAAGGCCGGCAAGCCGCTCCCCGACTACATCCGCGAGTCGATCGTGAACCCGAACGCCTACGTCGTTCCGAGCTACAAGTCCGGCGTGATGCCGACGACCTTCGGTGAGACGCTGAAGCCCGAGGAGCTCGACGGTCTCGTGGTGTTCCTGAGCGGGAAGGGGGCCGAGTGACGAGCACGGTCGACGAGCACGGCCAGCACGAGACGGCGTACGGGCATCCCGGCCCTCCGCGCCGCCGCGGCCTGCTGATGCGCCCGGGATGGATCCGCGCGCTCTGGGTGACCGCGCTCTTCTTCTTCATCGGGATGTACATCGTCGTGACGATCCGCTGGATCGCCGGCTGGGATCCCGTCTACGAGTGGGAGTACATCGTTCTGGTCGCCGGCATGGTGGCGGCGCCGATCGGCTTCCTGACCGGGATCGGGACCTTCGACTACTGGCTCTACTGGATCTCCGGGCGTCCCACGGTGCCGGACGACCACGCCAACCACGGCGCCTACAAGTGGACGGACTACTTCAAGGTCAACACCGACCACAAGGTGATCGGGATCCAGTACCTGGTCACGACGTTCTTCTTCTTCCTCGTCGGCGGCTTCCTCGCGATGCTGTTCCGAGCGGAGCTCGCCCAGCCCGGGATGCAGTTCTTCGACACGCAGACCTTCAACGGCCTCGTGTCGGCGCACGCGACGCTGATGATCTTCGTGTTCGTGATCCCTGCGTTCGCAGGGCTCGCGAACTTCGCGGTGCCGCTGATGCTCGGCGCACCGGACATGGCGTTCCCGCGCCTCAACGCGCTCAGCTTCTGGATGCTGCCGATCGCGGGCGTGATGTTCGCCGCGAGCTTCCTCGCCCCGGGTGGCGCCTTCGCCACGGGCTGGACGAGCTATGCGCCGCTCGCGTCCGAGCAGCCGTTCGGCCAGGTCTTCTTCAACATGGGCGTCCAGTGGGCGGGCGCGTCCTCGATCGCGACCGCACTGAACTTCCTGGTCACGATCATCACGATGCGGGCGCCGGGGATGACGTTCTGGCGCATGCCGCTGCTCGTGTGGGCGAACTTCACGACGTCGCTGCTCGTCGTGATCGCGACGCCGTTCATCGCGGGGTCGCAGTTCTTCGTGATGTTCGACCGGGTGATGCACACGAGCTTCTTCACGCCGGACAACGGCGGCTACGTGCTCGGGTACCAGCACATCTTCTGGTTCTACTCGCACCCGGCCGTCTACATCATGATCCTGCCCGGGTTCGGGATCATCTCCGAGATCATCTCGGTGATGAGCCGCAAGCCGATCTTCGGCTACCGGCTGATGGCGATCTCGCTGCTCGGGATCCTGGTGCTCGGGTTCTCGGTGTGGGCACACCACATGTTCGTCGCCGGCATGGCCGACTGGCTGCGCGTCCCGATGATGATCTCGACGCTCCTCATCGCCGTCCCAACCGGGGTCAAGGTGTTTTCATGGCTGGCAACGCTGTGGGAGGGGAAGATCCACCTCAACACACCGATGCTGTTCGCCCTCGGGTTCGTCTCGATGTTCGTGATCGGCGGGCTCTCCGGGATCTACCTCGCAGCGGTGCCGATCGACATCCACGCCTCCGACACGTACTTCATCGTGGCCCACATCCACTATGTGCTGTTCGGCGGCTCGGTCTTCACGATCTTCGCCGGGATCTACTACTGGTTCCCGAAGATGACGGGCCGGATGTACAACGAGCGGCTCGGGAAGCTGCACTTCTGGCTCACCTTCGTCGCCTTCAATGTGACGTTCTTCCCGATGCACTGGGTCGGCCTCGTGGGCATGCCGCGCCGCGTCGCCGATTACGCGGGCACCTTCGGAGCGCTGAACATGGTCGTCTCGATCGCGTCGTTCGCGCTCGGCGCGTCCGTGGCGATCTTCGCCTACAACATCATCACGAGCTGGGTGCGCGGCCCCGTCGCCGGCTCGAACCCGTGGCGGGCGATGACGATCGAGTGGCAGGTGTCCTCGCCGCCGCCGGTGTTCAACTTCGACGAGATCCCACAGGTCGTGGGCGGCCCGTACGAGTACGGCGTCCCGGGCGCCAAGCACGCCGTGCTGAGGGGCGGCGCGCTGCAGGAGGCACACGTGTGAGCGAGACCCCCCTCGAGGAGCCGACGGTCGTGCTCGTCGTCGCGAACGAGACCCTCGTGGGCGACGAGCTCATCGACGCGGTCCGCGCGCGCGCGACGCAGGGGCCGATCCGCGTGATGGTGATCGCACCGGTCAGCGAGCCCCGTGCCGGCTACGTCGTGTACGAGGACTCGCGGCGGGCGGCGGCGGGCCGCCGGCTCGATCGGACGATCGCGCGTCTCCGCCAGGACGGAATCCCGGCCTACGGGAGCGTGGTCGAGGCCGGGCCGCTCGCGGCGGTCAAGGACACGCTCGCGCAGGAGACGGTCGACGAGCTGATCGTCTCGACGCATCCGGCGGCGACGTCCGGGTGGCTCCGCAAGAAGAACCTGCTCGGCGAGATCCGCAATGCCGCCGCCGGTCGCCCGGTTCAGCACGTGGTCACCGACGTCGCCCGGAAGCGGGGAGAGGCCAACGTCCTCGTGATCGCGAACGAGACCGTGCTCGGGGCGCCGCTCCTCGACCGGATCCGCGGGCGAGCGGCGGAAGGCCCTGCCGCCTTCCTGCTCGTGAGCCCCCAGAGCGACCCCGAGGCCTCCGAGCACCCGGAGGCCGAGCGCCGGCTCCGCGAAGCCCTTTCGACGCTGCGCTCGGAGGGCATCGAGGCGCACGGCCAAGTCGCCCACCCGGATCCGTACACCGCGGCGATGCAGGTCATCCATGACGAGCGGGTGGACGAGATCATCGTCTCGACCTTCCCCGGCGAGCGCTCCGGCTGGCTGCGCCGCGACCTCGTCGGCCGCCTCAGGAAAGACGCGGGGGTTCCGGTCGAGCACGTCGTTGCGGATCTGCCTTCGGCAGCTCCACTAAGTGCGGGCGTGCAGTGATCGGCCTACCGGTCCGCAGCGGAGCTCGCCTGGCGGGATCGCCTCCGAAGGAGGCGAGACCGCTGTGAGCGCGCACGCCGAAGCAGCCCACCATCACGGGCCGCCGCCCGCCAACAAGAGCGCCCGGATCGACTCGGCGACCCTCGGGATGCTGCTCTTCATCGCGTCGGAGGCGATGCTCTTCGGCGCGTTCTTCACGGCCTACTTCTTCGTTCGGGTCGTCAATCCGACCGCGCCGGAGACGTGGCCGCCCGAGCCGTTCGAGTTCCCGGTCTTCGTCGCGTCCGTGAACACGGCGATCCTCGTGACCTCGAGCTTCACCATCCACTGGGCGACGCAGTCGATCAAGCGCGGCGATCGGAACGGGTTGCGCGCGGGTCTCGTGATCACGATCCTGCTCGGGCTCGCGTTCCTCCTGACGCAGGCGATCGAGTACGCCCACGTCGGCTTCAACACCGGCGACGGCGCATTCGCGTCTGTCTTCTTCGGGCTGACCGGCCTCCACGGCGGCCACGTCGCCGTCGGCCTCTCGCTGCTGACGTTCGCCGCCGTCCGCTCCTTCCGTGGCCACTACTCGCCCGACCACTACCACGGCGTCGAGATCCCAGGGATCTACTGGCACTTCGTCGACGTGATGTGGATCATCGTCTGGGCGGCCGTCTACCTGCTCTGAACTTGTTCGCACGCAGGAATCCGCCGAGCGGATTCCTGCGCTCGGATCCCCGCCTGCGGCGGGGCAGATCCCTTGAAGGCGTCGGCTTCGCCGCTGCAACCCCTGTTGCCCGCGGCTACGAGTTCGCAGGGGCGGTCGACTCGCGCACGACGAGCTGCGTCCCGAGCTCGACGCGCGACGCGTCCACGCGCTGCCCGTCGAGCAGCCGGACCAGCAGGCTGACCGCCGTCCGGCCGAGCTCTGCGAGCGGCTGACGCACCGTCGTCAGCGGCGGCGTGACCATCGGCGCGATCTCGGCGTCGTCGAAGCCGACGACCGAGAGGTCGTCCGGAACGCGCAGGCCGCGCTCGCGCGCCGCACGGAGCGCTCCGGCGGCCATGTTGTCGTTCGAGGCGAAGATCGCGGTCGGCGGATCGTCGAGGTCGAGCAGCGAGCCGGCCGCGACGTGGCCGCTCGGCACCTCGAAGTCCCCCTCCCGGACGAGCCGCGGGTCGGGCAGCACGCCCGCCGCTGCGAGCGACGCCTGGAAGCCGCTGATCCGATCCTCGGTCGCCGCCCAGCCGCGCGGGCCGGTGATGTGCCCGATGCGCCGATGGCCGAGGCCGAGCAGGTGATCGGTGGCCGCCTTCGCCCCGGCGAGATGCGCGGCCGAGACCGCCGGGATCCCGTGGTCGAGCGGCTTCCGCGGATCGGCGACCACGAACGGGTAGCCGCTCGCCTGGAGCGCGCGGAGCTCCTCGCTCGACTCCTCCGGGAGCATGATGATCGCGCCGTCCGTCGCTCCGTCCATCAGCCGCTCGAGGAGCGAGACCTCGCGGTCGTGCTCGTGGAGGGTCGTGCAGAGCACGAGCCGCATCTCCTGCTCGTAGAGCGCCTCCGACGCGCCCGCGAGGATGGCGGCGAAGTAATCGGCCCGGATGATCGGCACCGTGAGGCCGACGAGCCCCGTGCGCCCGACGGACAGCGCGCGGGCGCTCCTGTTCGTGGTGAACCCGTTGGCGCGGATCTCGCGCATGACGGCGTCGCGGGTCTCGGGCGACACGTCCGGCCGGTCGTTCAGGACGCGTGACACGGTCGCGACCGAGACGCCCGCGAGCCGGGCGATGTCGCGGATCGTCACCCGACCGGTCGTACCCGTGCCCCGCTGCTCCGTCGCCATGCGGCGCATCATACGTGCAGCGTACCGGAAACGGTTACGGAAATATCGCCACAGAGCGATGCGATGATGAACAGATGGTAAGTGCGAACGCGCGGCATCCCCAGGAACCAAGCCCGATACGTTTGCTTGACCTTCGCGCACAAATCTGTTAACCGTTCCCGGTACATCGGCCACCGAAGGCCACACGATCTCCCGCGCAGGGCGCGCGGCGAGGACAGAAAGGGGCGGGAACGGAGCATGAAGCGCCGACGCCGAAGCACGTTTTCGATTCTTGGTCTCGTCAGCCTCGGGGTTGCGGCGCTCGTGGCGGCCGGGACCGCCGGGACGACCGGCGCCGCCACGTCGGGTCGCTGCCTCGTCGCGACCGGCTCGGGCGACCCCGCGTTCGTCCGGAACTTCAACCCGTACGTCCAGGGGCTGCCGTCGTCGTCGTTCGTCCGCGGCGGCATGTACGAGCCGCTCGTCATCACGACGCCCGCGGGCGGCGGCCGCGAGTACAAGTGGCTCGCGCAGAACTACACGTGGAGCAAGGACGGCAAGACCCTCACGCTCGACATCCGGAAGAACGTGAAGTGGTCGGACGGCAAGCCACTGACCGCGGCCGACGTCGTCTACAGCCTCACGGCCGGCAAGCAGGACAAGACGATGGACATCGTCGGCGCGTACCGCGAGGGGACGAGCATCGCCTCGGTGTCACAGAAGGGCTCGCACCAGGTCGTCATCAAGCTCAAGTCGAAGGACTCGCAGTTCGTCGCCGTCAACCTGAACAGCGTCTTCGTCGTGCCGAAGCACGTGTTCTCGAAGGTGGCCGACATCAACAAGTGGACGAACCCGAACCCTGTCGGCTCGGGACCGTTCGTGAAGGTCGGGCGGTTCAACGCCCAGAGCTACGTCCTCGAGAAGAACCCGAGCTACTGGCAGGCCGGCGCGCCGAAGATCCCGTGCCTCCAGTACATCCAGGCGACCTCGAACGACGCCGCGCTGCTCCAGATCGTCAGCGGCCAGGCCGACTGGACGCACAACTTCGTCCCGAACGTCGAGCGCGCCTACATCGCGAAGAATCCGAAGTACTACCACGCGTTCTACGACGTGACGGCGTACCCGATCTCGCTGATGTTCGACACGGCGAAGTATCCCTACAGCCTCATCCCATTCCGCCATGCGGTGAGCATGGCGATCGACCGCGAGAAGGTCTCGAAGCTCGGTGAGTACGGCTACGCGCCGCCGACCGACGCGATCGGCATCGGCCAGCTGTTCCCGTCGTGGACGACCGACGCGGGCGTGAAGGCGGAGGCCAAGCGGCTGGCGACCTACAACCCGACGGCGGCGAAGAAGCTCCTCACCGACAACGGGTTCACCTACAAGGGCGACAAGCTGATCGACCCGAAGGGCAACCCGGTCGGCTTCCAGATCCACGTCATCTCGGGCTGGTCGGACTGGGTGGCGTCGTTGCAGATCATCGCGAAGAACCTCCAGGACGTCGGCATCGACGCGAGCGTCAAGCTCGAGCCGGACTGGGGCTCGTGGTTCCCCAACGCGACGAGCACGAAGTTCGTGACGCTGCTCTGGCAGACGGCGGCGACCGGCTCCCCGTACGGGTTCTTCTTCAACAACATGCATCGCAACACGTTCCTGCCGTCGGGTGAGGACGCGGTCAATACGGGCAACTTCGCGCACTACTGGAACTCGACAGCGACGAAGATGCTCGACAACTGGAAGGTCAACCTCGACACCGCGGGCCAGAAGAAGATCGCGACGGGCCTCCAGAAGCTCTGGCTGCAGAAGCTGCCCATCATCCCGCTCTTCATCGGGCCGCAGTGGTCGACGTACAGCACGAAGAACTTCCACAACTTCCCGACCCCGAAGAACCACTACGCCCGGCCGATCTTCAACAGCTATCCCGACAACACCGTGGTCCTGACCCGGATCCTCCCCGGCGGCGTCGCGGAGAACAACGCCCTCCAGTAGCCCTCCGACCCCGGTGGGCGGGCCGTCACGGGTCCGCCCACCGGGCGATACTGCGGGGAACGACGATGCGCTTTCTGCTCCGACGCCTCGGCTTCTACGCGGTCGCTCTGTGGGGCGCGATCACGCTGAACTACGTGCTCCCACGGCTCATGCCCGGGTCGCCGATCGACGGCCTGCTCGCCCGGCTCTCACCCGCACAGCTCGCCGCGAACCCGCAGTCCGTCGACAACCTCCGCGAGGCGCTCGGGTACGAGAAGGAGCCGTTCGTGAGCGGCTACATCACCTACCTCGGGCAGGTCGTGCGCGGCGACTTCGGCATCTCGACCTCGAACTTCCCTTCGCCAGTGACGGAGGTGATCGGGCGCACGCTTCCCTACTCGATCTTCCTCGTCGGCGTCGCCTTCCTGGTCGCGTTCGCTCTGGGCACGCTGCTCGGGATGGTCGCCGCCTGGCGTCGCGGCGGGCTCGTCGACAACGTCGTGACGCCGACCCTGATGGCGGTCGGCGCCTTCCCCGCCTTCTTCACCTCGCTGCTCGCCGTCTACTTCCTCGGGCTCGAAGCGGGGTGGTTCCCGATCCAGCACGCGTACGACACCGACCTCTCGCCCGGCTTGAACGGCGAGTTCCTCGGCAGCGTGATCCGGCACGCACAGCTGCCGATGCTCGTGATCGTCGCCGTCTTCGCGGGTGGGTGGCTCCTGAGCATGCGGAACGTGATGATCAACACGATCGAGGAGGACTACGTCGCGATGGCCAAGGCGAAGGGGCTGCGCGACTTTCGCGTGATGACGATGTACGCGGGCCGCAACGCGATTCTCCCGCCCCTCACCGGCTTCGCCTCGCAGTTCGGCGCGGCGGTCGGCGGCCTCGTCTTCATCGAGTTCGTGTTCAGCTACCCGGGCGTCGGCCTCACGCTTCAGCAAGCCGCGCTCGGCTCGGACTACCCGCTCGCCCAGGCGCTGCTGCTCGTGCTCGCCGTCTGCGTCCTCGCCGCCAACTTCCTCATGGACTGCCTCTACGTCGTCCTCGATCCTCGCGTCCGGAGCGCGTGACGGTGGCCGCGGCGGAGCCGGAGGCGCACCTCGACGGCCCGCCGGCCGTCCTCGCGGCCGACATGCCCGGCGAGCGGCCGGCGTCCCGACGCCGCCTGCGGCTCCCGGGCTGGGCACGGCTCCTGCTCCGCAACCCGAAGTCGTGCTTCGGCATCGTGGCGCTGGCCGCGATGGTGCTCGTCGCGCTGCTCGCACCGGTGATCGCGCAGAACAGCCCGAGCGACATCGTCGGGCTGCCGGGGCAGCCGCCGAACCGCGACTTCTGGTTCGGGACGACCGATCAGGGCTACGACGTCTTCGCCCAGGTCGTGTGGGGCGCGCGCACCTCGCTCGCCGTCGGCGCCGCGGCCGCGCTGATGTCGACCGTGATCGCGGCCACGCTCGGGATGCTCGCCGCGTTCAGCGGCGGCTGGATCGACGACACGATCAACCTCGTCACGAACGTCTTCCTCGTGATCCCGGCCCTGCCGCTCCTGATCGTCGTCTACTCGTTCGTGCCACAGCGCGGCCCCATCGTGATGGTGCTGATCCTCGGGCTCACGACCTGGGCCGTCGAGGCGCGCATCCTCCGCGGACAGGCGCTCTCGCTCCGGAACCGGGACTTCATCCAGGCGGCGAAGGTGTCCGGGGAGAGCACCTGGCGGATCGTGTTCGGCGAGCTGATGCCGAACATGGTCAGCCGGATCGCCGCAGGGTTCCTCCTCGTCTTCTACCTCTCGATCATCTTCGCGGCAGGCCTGGAGTTCCTCGGCTTCGGCGACGTGAACAAGACCACGTGGGGGACGACCCTCTACTGGGCGCAGAACAACTCGACCGTGCTCCAGGGCGAGTGGTGGCACTTCGTGTTCCCGGGCGTCGCCCTGGCACTCGCGGTGGCGGCGCTCGTCTTCATCAACTACGGGATCGACGAGCTCGCGAACCCGCGGCTGCGGCGGCGGACACGGTCCTCGCTGCGGCGGCGGCTCCTCGGGCTTCCTCCGCGCGAGTCGGTGACGTCGTGAGCGCGACCGTGAGCCCCGTCCGGCATCACGCCCCGCCGGGACGCGGCGGGACCGTGCTCGAGCTCGTCGACCTCGTCGTCGAGTACGTCGAGCCCACGCGCCGTGTCCGTGCGGTCGACGGGGTGAGCCTCCGCATCGGCGCCGGAGAGATCGTCGGGCTCGCGGGCGAGTCGGGCTGCGGGAAGACGACCACGGGGAACGCGATCCTCCAGATCCTCCGCCCGCCCGCCGAGATCACGGGCGGGAGGATCCTCTTCCGCGGCGCCGACGTTGCCACCCGGAGTCGCCACGAGCTCCGCAAGTACCGCTGGCGCAGCGTCTCGATGGTCTTCCAGAGCGCGATGAACGCGCTGAACCCCGTGATGCGGGTCGGCGACCAGTTCGTCGACATGATGCAAGCCCACGAGCGGGTGCGACGCGCCGATGCGCTGCGGCGCGCGGGCGACCTGCTGGAGCTGGTGGGGATCGACCGCGGGCGCGTTCGGAGCTACCCGCACGAGCTGTCCGGCGGCATGCGCCAGCGCGTGATCATCGCGATGGCGCTCGCGCTCGATCCCGAGCTCGTGATCATGGACGAGCCGACGACCGCGCTCGACGTCGTCGTCCAGCGCGACATCCTCGTCGAGGTCCAGCGTCTCCAGAAGGAGCTCGGCTTCGCCGTGCTGTTCATCACGCACGACCTGTCGCTGCTGCTCGAGTTCGCCCACCGGATCGCGATCATGTACGCCGGCGAGATCGTCGAGACGGCGCCGTCGGGGGTTCTGTTCGAGCGACCGCGGCACCCGTACACCGTCGCGTTGATGCGTTCCTTCCCGCCGCTCCACGGGCCGCTCGTGCGCATGTCTGCGATCCCCGGGTCGCCGCCCGACCTCGGCGCTCCCCCGGCGGGCTGTCGCTTCCATCCGCGGTGTCCGCACTGCCGTCCCGAGGAGAGCGCGCTTTACGCCCGCCAGGTGTCCGAGCGGCCCGCGCTGCGGGCCGTCGCGGACGAGCACCGCGTCGCCTGCCACCTCGTCGAGGGCCGGACGTGAGCGCTCAGGCCGTCCACACCGAGGGCACGATGGACGTGGTCGGGCTGAGCAAGAGCTTCACGCTCCGCGCGGCCGGGCTGCTCGGAGGGGGCACGCCCTTCCGCGCCGTCGACGACGTCAGCTTCACGCTCCGCCCGGGGACCGTCACGGCCCTGGTGGGGGAGAGCGGGAGCGGCAAGAGCACCGTCGCGCGGATGCTGGCGCGGCTGCACGAGCCGACGTCCGGCGCCGTCCTCTTCGAGGGGACGAACGTCGTCGAGCACACGCGCCGGCGCGACGTGCGCCGCTACCGGTCGCGTGTGCAGATGATCTTCCAGGATCCGTTCGACTCGCTGAACCCCGTGCGGACGATCGGCCACCACCTCGAGCGGCCGCTGCGGATCCACGACGTCGTCCCGCGCGAGGACGTCGAGGCGCGCATCCACGACCTGCTCCGCACGGTCGGTCTCGTGCCGGCCGATCGGTACGCGGCGAAGTACCCGCACGAGCTCTCAGGCGGACAGCGGCAGCGCGTGGCGATCGCGCGGGCCCTCGCCGTCGAGCCCTCCGTGATCCTCGCGGACGAGCCGATTTCGATGCTCGACGTCTCGATCCGGATCGGGATCCTGAACCTCATCCTCGAGCTCAAGGAACGCCGTCGGATCGGATTCCTGTACATCACGCACGACATCGCGAGCGCGCGGTACGTGGCCGACGAGCTGCTCGTGATGTACGCCGGTCAGGTCGTCGAGCAGGGGCCGACCGACGCGGTGCTCGTCGAGCCGCTCCATCCGTACACGAAGCTCCTGCTGTCCGCGGTTCCACATCCCGACGCCGCGCAGCGCGGCGCGCCCGTCGCGAGCCGCGACACGCGCGACCGCGGGCCGTTCGGGCCGGGGACGCATCTGGTCGAGGTTCGGCCGGGGCATCTCGTGCGAGTCCACGACGAGGCGGGGACCGCCTCGTGAGCCGCGTCGGGCTGATGCTGTACACGGTGCGTGCGGACTGCGCCGCCGACTTCCCTGGAACGCTCGCGGCCGTCGCATCGCTGGGCTACGAGGGCGTCGAGCTCCACGAGCTCCACGGCCACGCCCCCGAACGTGTCCGGGGGTGGCTCGATGCGAACGGGCTCGCCGTCGCGAGCTGGCACGTCGCGCTCGACGAGCTCGAGGCACGTCTGGAGGACGTGGCCGGCCGCGCCGAGACGCTCGGCACGAACCGGCTCGTCGTGCCGTGGATCGTGGTGCCGGACACCGTCGGCGGCGCGGAGGAGATGGCAGACCGCCTCGAGCGCCTCACGGGAGCCGCCGCCGCGCTGGGCATGTCGCTCTGCTTCCACAACCACGCGGACGAGCTGCGCGCGCTCGAGGACGGGCGGACGTTCCTCGACCGCCTCCTCGGAGGGCCGATCCTGCTGGAGCTCGATCTCGGCTGGGCGTGGTGGGCGGGCGCCGACCCCGTCGTGCTGCTCGACCGGATGCGCGGTCGGGTCCCGCTCGTCCACGTGAAGGACTTCCTCGATCGCGAGGGGCCGTCCTTCTGCCCGGTGGGCGACGGCAGCGTCGGGTACGAGCGGATCGTGCCGAGAGCCGGTCACGAGATCGAGTGGCTGCTCGTCGAGCAGGACGAGACCGCGGGCCCCGCGCTCGACGCGGCCCGCCGCTCGCTCGCGGCCCTGACGCCGATGCTGGAGGCGGCATGAACGTCGGCGTCGTCGGCTGCGGGGTGATCAGCCACCACTACGCGAAGAACGCGAGCGGGTTCGAGTCCTTCCGGCTCGCCGTCTGCGCCGATCTCGACCCTCGCGCTGCGGCTCGGCTCGGCGAGGAGCGCGGCCTGTCCGTCGCGACGGTCGACGAGCTGATCGCCGACGCGTCCGTCGAGCTCGTCCTCAACCTCACGCCTCCGTCGGCACATGCAGCCGTCACCCTGGAATCGCTCGCCGCCGGGAAGCACGTCTACACGGAAAAGCCGCTCGCGACCACGGTGGCCGAGGCGCGTGCGATCGTCGCCGAGGCGGGCCGCCTCGGGCTCCGGGTCGGCTCGGCGCCCGACATCTTCCTCGGCAGCGCCTACCAGGCCGCCAGGGCGCTCGTCGACGAGGGGATGATCGGAGAGCCGCTCACGGTGTCCGCGACGATGCTCGCCGGAGGACAGGGGCGCTGGCATCCGAACGCCGACATCTTCTACACCGACGGCGCGGGACCGCTGCTCGACATGGGCCCGTACTACCTCACTGCGATCGTGGCGCTGCTCGGCCCCATCCGCCGTGTCGCCGGCTTCGCGACGACCCGGATCTCGGAGCGCGTGATCGAGGTGGGCCCGCGCGAGGGCGAGCGCTTCGTGGCGTCGACGCCCACCCACACAGCTGCGCTGCTGGAGCTCGACGGCGGCGTGGCCGGGACGCTCGTCGCCAGCTTCGAGTCGCCCGAGCAGTTCATCGGGGAGATCGTCGTCTACGGCTCCGAGGGCGCGCTTGCCCTTCCCGACCCGAACGGGTTCGACGGGCCGGTCCGGCTGCGCAGGGGACGCGGCGATTGGAAGGACGTGGAGTTCGCCGCGAACGCACGCCAGGACGTGCGGGGCATCGGACTCCACGATCTCGTCGAGTCGCTTGCGAACGGCCATCCGCACCGCGCGTCGGGAGAGCTCGCCCACCACGTCGTCGATGTTGCGCGGACGATCCTCGCGTCCGCCGAGGAGGGACGGACGCTCGAGGTCGCCTCACGCGTCGAGCGCCCCGCGCCCCGCGTCGCAAGCACCGGCGAAGCGACCAACGGGCCGCGTCCCGACGGTCTCGAGCCGGTGGCGCCGCCCACGGGGTGAACCCGTCGCCGTTAGGCCGGCCAGGCGGAATCCGGTACATACTGCGGGTGTGACGCCTGTCCCCCGGCGACGCGCCGCATGAAGAACCCGCTCCGCGACGAGGCCTCGGCGTTCCAGGCGGTGCTGCTCACGCTCGGCGCAGCCGTGCTCATCGTCGTCGGAGCATGGATCAACACGTGGCTCGGGCTCGTCGTCTTCCTCGCGCTGGTGGGAGCCGCATTCTGGGCCATTCGCGGCGGCATGCGGCACCGGCCCCCGGTCGCCCACGTCGTGCGGGACGAGGGCCCCGTGCGGCGTATCCTCGTCGTCGCGAACGAGACGGTCAGAGGTCACGAGCTCCTCGACCTGCTCGGCACGAAGGCCGAAGGCGTGAGCGAGGAGGTGTTGCTCGTGTCGCCCGCGCTGAACTCGCGGTTGCGCACGTGGACGTCGGACGAGGATCCCGCACGTGCGGCCGCCCAGGCGCGGCTCGACGCGAGCCTCGAGCGGCTCCACGCACTGGGAGTGTCTGCCCGGGGCGAGATCGGCGACGGCGATCCGCTCCAGGCGCTCGAGGACGCCCTCCGCGAGTTTCCCGCGGACGAGATCGTCGTGTCGACGCACCCGCCGGGTCGCTCGCACTGGCTCGAGCAGGGCGTCGTCGAGCATGCGCGGCAGCGCTACGACGTGCCGGTCACGCACGTCGTCGTCGACATCACGTCACAGCCGGACGAGTGATCCGTCTCGAGCCGCTCGCGGCCGAGCATCTGCCGCTCATCCGGGCGGTCGTCGACGACCCCGAGGTCCAGCGATTCACGCGCATTCCCGTGCCCGCGCCGCCGGATTTCGCGGAGCACTGGCTCGCCGGGTACGTGACGGGTCTGGAGGACGGCACGCGCATCGGGTTCGCAGTCGTCGACGAGGCGGGCGAGCACGTCGGCATGGCGCTTGCGCCCACGATCGAGCCGGAGGCCGCGACGGCCGAGCTCGGCTACCTCGTCGCACCGAGCGCCCGCGGTCGCGGCGTTGCCACGGCGGCGCTCGGCCTCCTGACCGAGTGGGCGATCTCGGAGCTCGGTCTCGAGCGGCTCGAGCTGCGGATCTCGGTCGACAACATGGCGTCGAAGCGGGTCGCGGAGCGCTGCGGGTACGCCCGCGAGGGCGTCCTCCGCTCGGTCTACGTCAAGGACGGCCTGCGCGAGGACACCGAGATCTGGTCGCGGCTCGCGAGCGACGAGAACACGTAGACCGTTCGCACGAGCTCTGGCTGAAGCCAGAGCCCCAGTCGTCCCTCCGGCCGGCAGTCGCCCGCGGCTCTGGCTTGAGCCAGAGCCCGGAGCTAGAGCGCAAACTATTTGCCCGCGACGGAGCTGACGTAGTCGGCGACGGCCTGGATCTGCTCGTCGCTCAGCTGCCCTTTGAAGGACGGCATCCCGCCCTTGCCGTTCGTGACCCGGTCGACGACGAGCTCCTTCGAGGGCTTCGCCTCGTCCAGGTTCGGTCCGACGTTGCCCGTTGCGCCCGCGTCGGCGAGCGTGTGGCAGCCGCTGCAGCCCGCCGAGGCGAAGATCGCCTTGCCGTTGGTGCCGCCGCCGGGCTGCACCGGCTTGGGCGGGTTGGCGGGGTCGATCGGCTTCCCACTCGCGTCGAGCCCCGCGACCGACGCGACGTACGTCGCGACGTCCTCTGCGTCCTGGCCCTTGAAGATGTCGCGCGGCATCCCCGGCGCCTCGGTCGAGGGGTCTTCGACCGAGTACGCGATCTGATCGCGGACGACCTGCTGGATCGTGTCCTCGCCGAGGCCGTCGACGCGCGACTGGAGGAACGCGTAGTCGAGGTTCGGCCCGATCTGGCCCTTCGTGCTCGCGTCGAAGAGCTCGTGGCACGAGCCGCAGCCCTTTGTGAACAGCTCCTTGCCGCGGAGCCGGTCGCCGGTGCCCTCCGAGTACCCGACGGTGTCGCCGCATGCAGCGAGGCCAAGGGCGCCGATCACCGCCAGAACGACGAGCCCGGCGGCTTGCCGACGACGGCGCGGTGCTCCGGCGAGGGCGCGCTTCACGCGCGAGACTCTAACCGGAGCCGGTCCCGCGAAGCTGCTTCAGCTGACTCTTGACGACGCTCGCGCTCGGATCGTCGGGCGCGAGCTCGAGGAACTGCTCGTAGGCGGCGATCGCGGTCACGTTGTCGCCCGTCTGCTGGGCGGCCTGCGCGAGCTCGAGCTGGGTGTTCGGATCGTCCGGCTCGAGCGCGACGAGGTCCTTGTATGCGTCGACGGCGAGTCGCGACTGCGTGCTCACCTCCTGGAAGAGCGCAGTCACGCGCTCGGTGGCCAGCGCGCTGACCCCGAGCGCGATCGGATCCTGGTACACGCTCTGTCCGGACGGCGCGACGAGCGAGGGGAAGGCCTGGGACGGCGCGCGGTAGAACGAGATGGCCTGGGCGATCTGCGCCTCCCGCTGTTTCTCGTTGGCGAGCGTCAGGTGGAGGCCGGCAAGCTCCCGGTAGGCGCTTGTGTCCTTCGGCCGAAGCCGAACAGCCTCGTCGAGCGCGGCGATCGCCTGCTCCGTCTCGCCCTCGGTCTGGAGCGCCGTCGCGAGCTTGCGCCACGCCGCCGGGTCCTTCGGCTTCTTCTCCGTCTCCTTGCGGGCGTCGTTCACCGACTCCGCGCCGGTGCCGCCGGAGCCACGGAAGATGTCGCCCACGCCGACGCCGCCTGCGCCGACGCCGAAGAGCACGAAGCCAAAGGCGAAGAACAACGCGAGAAGCACGAACATCCACTTCGCGTGGCGCCGCAGCCGCGGGAAGAACATCGTGTCCTCGATCGACGGCGCGGTACGCGGGCGCGGCCGCGGGCGCGCGGGTGCTACCGAAGCATGCGGCTTCGAGCCTTTCGGGCGGCTCTTCTCGAATCTGGCCATGCGCTCGCGCCTCGTCGGTAGCGGTCCTCGCCGGCTACGAGAGTAGCTGCTACCCGGTCAGGCGACCCTCCCAGCACGAGGGCCGTGGCGGGGGCCTCGACCGGGTCGAACGCCGATCCCTCGAGCGAGACCACGGCGAGGTCGGCCCACTTGCCGGGAACGAGCGATCCCACCTCGTCCTCGATTCCGAGGACGCGCGCGCCGCCGAGCGTCGCGAGCTCGAGCGCCCGTGACGCGGAGAGCGCCTCGGGCCGCTGTGCGCGCGCGCGGGCGGCGACGATCGCGGTCCGCATCTCCTCGAACATGTCGAACGACGGCGTCGACGCCGGGCTGTCCGTCGCGATGCCCACGTCCACGCCGGCCTCGAGGAGCTCGGCGAGCGGCGCGACCCCGCAGCCGAGAATCCCGTTCGAGCGCGGGCAGTGGGCGACGCCGACGCGGTGCTCCGCAAGCAGCGCGATCTCCTCCCCGTCGACGTGGACGCAGTGCGCCGCGGAGAGGCCGCGGCCGAGCAGGCCGGCATCTGCCAGGAGCCGCGCGCCGGTCGTGCCCGGCGGCGGGACGAGGAAGTCGGCGAGCGGCGTCCAGTCGCCGGAGCCCTCGACGAGCCACGGCCGCTCGGCCGGGCTCTCCGCGATGTGCGTCTGCAGCGGGAGGCCGAGCTCCGCGCATGCGGCGAAGACCTCGGCGGTGCACGTGTACGGCGCGTGGGGCGATACACCGAGCCGCACCCGCTCGGAGAGCACCGGCTCGATGCGCTCACGGTTCTCCTCGAAGCGCCCGAGCGCCGTTGCGTCCTTGCCGAAGACCTCGAGGAAGACGATCGCCGTGAGACCGGTCTCCGCGGCCGCCTCCGCGGCCGCGCCGACGAAGCTGCAGTCGCCGATCGTCGTCACGCCCGAGCGCAGGCACTCCCAGGCGCCGACGCGCGCGATCGCGCGCATGTCGTCCGGATCGAGCGCGTCCTTGCGGCGGATGTGCAGCCCGATCCACGGCACGAACGGCAGCCCGTCGCCGAAGCCGGCGTACACGGCGTACTCGAGGTGCGTGTGGCAGTTCACGAAGCCGGGGGCGATGACGCAGCCGCCGAAGCGCTCGCCCGCTCCGAGCTCGGAGACCGGCCCGACGGCGGCGATCCGGCCGTCGTCACCGACCGCGACCGCGCCGTCGGGAATCGGGTCGCCCTCCACCGGGACGACCCAGTCACCGGAGACGACCCTCACAGCGCTTCGGCGGTCGCCCTCGACCAGCGGCGCTCCATGAGCACCGAGATCCAGATCGAGAGCTCGAACAGCGCCAGGAGCGGGGCGACCTCGAGCGCGAGCGACACGGGGTCCACGGTCGGCAGCAGGATCGCGAACACGAGCATCGCGACGTAGCCGATGCGCCGGTTGCGCCGCAGCCGGTCGGACGAGAGGACGCCGAGGCGGACGAGGCCGAGAATGAAGATCGGCATCTCGAACGCGATCCCGAACGCGAACAGCGTCAGCGTGACGAACGAGAGGAAGTAGCTGGCCCTGATCTGCTCGGTGTACAGGTCCGAGTCGTAGTCGACGAGGAAGGCCAGCGCCTTCGGGAGCACGATCGTGTAGCAAAAGGCGACGCCGGCGACGAAGAGGCCGGTCGCGATCACGACGAAGACGCTCAGGACGCGCTGCGTGTCTTCGTTGACGGCGGGCGCGAGGAAAGACCAGACCTGCCACAGGAGCAGCGGGAGGACGATCGCGAGCGCGGCGTAGAAGCTGACCTTGAGCGACGTCGTGAACGGCTCGGTTACCCCGAGCGTGACGACAGGCGTACCCTCCGGCAGGAGGTCCATGAGCTTCTCGATGAGCGTCCCGTGGAACGCGTATGCGACCCCGAACGCCGGAACGATGGCGAGCAGGCAGAGTACGAGCCTCTGCCGAAGCTCGGTCAAATGCTCGACGAGGGTCGCTTCCTCGTCGTGACTCAGGCGCCGCGGCAGAATCCGGCGGGCCATCGAGCGGTCGGTGTGCTAGGCGACGGTGTCGCGCTCGCGCGACGTGGCGGCCGGGGTGGACGGCTCGGCGGGCGGAAGCTCCGCGTAGTCGTCGACCGCGTCGTCCTTGCCGGACACCGAGTCCTTGAACTCCCGCATTCCCTTGCCGAGCTGGCGGCCCATCTCGGGCAGACGCTTCGGCCCGAAGACGAGCAGCAGCACGAGCAGCAGGATCAGGAGCTCCCAGATGCCGATTCCGAAGGGCATGAGGTCAGCGTACCAGCATATGCAGGAAGGGTTGCGCGCCGATCGAAGGCGCCGTAACGAGACGTGAACGAATGGCGCACCGACCAGGTCCGGCTACCATCGATCGTGGAGTGCGGCGCTTTCTCGCCGCGCCGACATGCTCTAGACCTGCAACCGTGAGGACATCAGTGGCACTGCTCGAGATCACGAACCTGCGCGTCGCCCTGGAGGACGGCACCGAGATCGTCAAGGGGGTCGACCTCGCCGTCGACTTGAACCAGAAGCACGCGATCATGGGGCCGAACGGGTCGGGCAAGTCGACCTTCGCGTATGCGCTGATGGGCCATCCGGCGTACGAGATCACCGAGGGCGACATCCGCCTCGACGGCGAGTCGATCCTCGAGATGGAGGCGGACGAGCGGGCGCAGCGGGGTCTGTTCCTCGCCTTCCAGTACCCCCACGCGATTCCCGGGGTGACGGTGACGAGCTTCCTCCGCAGCGCGATCAACGCGAAGCGGAAGGCCGCGAACGACGGCGAGGAGGATCCGGTTCCCGTGAAGGAGTTCCGGACCGAGCTCCTCTCGGCGATGGAGCATCTCAAGGTGCCTCGCGAGCTCGCGCAGCGGTATCTCAACGACGGGTTCTCCGGTGGCGAGAAGAAGCGCGTGGAGATCCTGCAGATGGCGATGCTCCGGCCGCGGATCGCCATCCTCGACGAGACCGACTCGGGTCTCGACATCGACGCGCTGCGGATCGTGGCCGAGGGCGTGAACACGCTCGTCGGCCCGGAGATGGGCGCGCTCGTGATCACGCACTACCAGCGGATCCTGAACTACGTCACGCCGGACTTCGTCCACGTGTTCGTCGACGGGCGGATCGCCGAGTCGGGCGGCCCGGAGCTCGCGCACAAGCTCGAGGCCGAGGGCTACGAGGCGTTCATGCCCGCGGGCGTGGGAGGTGAGACTTCGTGAGCCAGCAGAGCGAGACCGACGTCATCCGTGACATCCGTGCCGACTACGGCTACGGCTGGCACGTCGAGGACAAGCCGATCTTCAAGGCGCCAAAGGGGCTCTCCCACGAGCTGATCGACGTCATCTCCGACCACAAGAGCGAGCCGGACTGGATGCGGGCCTTCCGGCACAAGAGCCTCGACTACTTCCTCGCGCGGCCGATGCCCGGTTGGGGCGCGGACCTGTCGGGGATCGACTTCGACAACATCCACTACTACGTCCGGCCGACCGAGAAGCAGGCCGAGAAGTGGGAGGACCTCCCCGCGGAGATCCTCGACACGTGGGACCGCCTGGGCATTCCGGAGGCGGAGAAGAAGTACCTCGCGGGCGTGGGCGCCCAGTACGAGTCCGAGGTCGTCTACCACAAGCTCCAGGAAGACCTCGAGCGCAAGGGCGTGATCTTCCTCGACATGGACTCGGGCCTGCGGCTCCACGAGGAGCTTGTCAAGGAGCACTTCTCGAAGGTCATCCCGCAGAACGACAACAAGTTCGCCGCGCTCAACTCGGCCGTCTGGTCGGGGGGATCGTTCATCTACGTCCCGCCGGGCGTCTCGGTCGACATGCCGCTCCAGGCCTACTTCCGCATCAACGCCGAGAACATGGGCCAGTTCGAGCGGACGCTGATCATCGTCGACGAGGGCGCGTACGTGCACTACGTCGAAGGCTGCACCGCGCCCATCTACTCGTCCGACTCGCTGCACTCGGCGGTCGTCGAGATCATCGTCAAGAAGGGCGGCCGCTGCCGCTATACGACGATCCAGAACTGGTCGAACAACGTCTACAACCTCGTGACGAAGCGCGCCGTGGCCTACGAGGACGCGACGATGGAGTGGGTCGACGGGAACCTCGGCTCCAAGGTCACGATGAAGTACCCGGCCATCTGGCTGATGGGCGAGCGCGCGCACGGCGAGGTGCTCTCGATCGCGTTCGCCGGCAAGGGCCAGCATCAGGACGCCGGCGGCAAGGTGATCCACGTCGCGAAGAACACGTCGAGCGTGATCACCTCGAAGTCGATCTCGAAAAACGGCGGGCGCGGCGGCTACCGCGGCCTGCTCGAGGTCGCGAAGGGCGCGACGGGCTCGAAGTCGAAGGTCGTCTGCGACGCGCTGATCCTCGACGAGGACTCCCGTTCCGACACCTACCCCTACATCGACGTGAAGGAGAACGACGTCGACCTCGGCCACGAGGCGACCGTCTCCAAGATCGGCGAGGAGCAGCTCTTCTACCTCATGAGCCGCGGCCTGTCCGAGGCGGAGGCGAGCGCGATGATCGTCGCCGGCTTCGTCGAGCCGATCACGAAGGAGCTGCCGCTCGAGTACGCGGTCGAGATGAACCGCCTGATCCAGCTGCAGATGGAGGGTTCGGTCGGCTGAGCCGCCGGAGCGGGAGGACACCGTGGGGTTGATCACGAAGGCTGACTTCGTCGCCGTGCCGTCGACCGACTGGAGGCGCTCGCGCGCGTTCTACGTCGACACGCTCGGCCTGCGGCCGGACGAGCACGGCCAGGGCGAGTTCTGGATCGGCGACCAGTGCTTCGGGATCTACGAGCCGGCGACCTTCGGGATGGAGTTCGCCCCTCAGACGACGGCGCACATCGCGATGCATGTCGACGACATGCCGGCCGCGCGTGCCGAGCTCGAGGCGAAGGGCGTCGAGTTCCGCGGAGAGACGTTCGACACCGGCGTCTGCTACATGGCCTTCTTCACCGACCCCGACGGCAATGCCCTGATGCTCCACCATCGCTACGAGCCGCGGGAGAGCTGATGGAGATCCAGCAGGTCGACTTCGTGTCCGTCGCGACGCGCGACGTCGGGCGCGCAGTCGCCTGGTATCGAGACGTCCTCGGCTTGCCTGTCAGCGCGTTCGCCGACGGCGAGGTGGAGGCCCCGAACGTGACGCTGAGCTTCTGGAACCCGGAGCAGCACGGCGAGCGGTTCGTGGCCAACGAGTCCGGTGTCGCATTCCGCGTCGCGGACGTGGGGGCGGCAGTCGACGAGGCGCGCGCGGCCGGCGCCGAGGTGATCGGCATCGACGACACGGGCGTCTGCCACATGGGCTTCGTCCGCGACCCGGACGGCAACGTGCTGATCCTTCACCACCGGTACGCAGAGCGGGTGAAGCGTGGCTAGGGCCGAGCTGCTCGAGCGGTATCGTTCGTTGTCTCTTCCGACAACGCAGGAGGAGCACTGGCGGTTCACGGACCTGGCCGGCTTCGACCCAGACGCGTTCGCCGCGACGGAGGCGGCTGTGGCAGAGGTTCCGTCGCTGCTCGACCTCGACGTTGCGGCGTCAGCGACGATTACGGAGTCCGGGGTCGAGGTCGAGGGCTCTGGCTTGAGCCAGAGCCCGGGTGCGGACGGCATCCGCTTCGAGCCGCTGACAGACGACAACCCCCTCGTCGGCTCACTCGTCCAGCCCGACGACAAGCTCCGCGCGCACAACGCGGCAGCGTGGCAGCGCGGGCTCCTCGTGCAGGTGCCTGCGGGCGTCGAGCTCGAGAAGCCGCTCTACCTCCGGGTCGCGAGCGGCGTGCCGGGTGGATCACTGCTCTGGCGCGTGCTCGTCGTCGCCGAGCCCGGTTCCCGCTTCACGCTCGTGCAGGAGCTGACGTCCGCCGAGCCCGACCTCGCGGCGTATGCCAACGGCGTCGTCGAGGTCGTCGTCCGCGACGGCGCGAAGGCCGAGATCGTGAACGTGCAGCGGCTCTCCTCGAAGACCTGGCTGTTCGCGTCGTGCCACGCTCGGGTCGAGCGCGACGCAGAGCTCGACTGGGTCGAGGGCGGCTTCGGCTCGTCCCGCGGCAAGGTGTGGATCCAGAACGACCTCGCCGACCGCGGCGCCACGTCTCGGGTGACCGGCGCGTACTTCGCCGACGGCTCGCAGCACCTCGACTACGACACGTACCAGCTCCATGCCGCGCCCGACACGACGTCGGACTTCGCCTTCAAGGGCGCTCTGCGCGACACGGCCGCGACGGTCTGGCGGGGAATGATCCGCGTCGAAGAGGGCGCGCAGAAGACGAACGCGTACCAGGAGAACCGCAACCTGCTCCTCTCGAAGACGGCGACCGCGAACTCGATCCCGGGCCTCGAGATCCTCGCGAACGACGTCCGTTGCACGCACGGCGCGACGCTCTCGCAGGTCGACCGCGAGCAGCTCTTCTACCTCATGGCCCGCGGCCTCCCACGCGCGCAGGCGGAGCGGCTGATCGTGCGGGGCTTCTTCCAGGACGTGCTCGACCGGATCGAGCTGCAACCAGTGCGCGAGGCGCTCGGAGCCGCCCTCGAGGCCCGTATCCCGGAGGACTGATCCGCGAACGGATTCGGCAGGAGCGGAAGAGGCTCTTGCCATTGAGGTCACCGTCGCCTGCTGGCACGATGCAGCCGTGCCCGGTTCGTGCTGCGCCGGCGAGGCGCTCGACATCTTCAGCGACAAGAGCGCGCGCCGCGAGCTCCGGCGGTATCTCCGCAACGGCCTCGGCGGCGACGACGCAAAGCTGATCGCCGCGTGGGCCGAGGAGGGCGGGCTCGAGGGAGCGAGCGTCGTCGAGGTGGGGGGCGGAATCGGCCAGATCCAGACCGAGCTGCTGCGTCGCGGTGCGGCCACCGGCACGGTCGTGGAGCTCGTGGCGGGGTACGAGGACGCCGCGACCGAGCTCGCGCGGGCGGTCGATGTCGCCGAGCGCACCTCATTCGTCCTTGCCGACCTCGTGGAGGACCCGGAGCGCGTCGAGCCGGTCGACATCGTCGTCCTCCGTCGTGTCGTCTGCTGTTCGCCGAAAGGCCCGGAGCTCTTCGGGATCGCGGCAGGGAAGGCGCGGCGGACGCTGCTCGCGAGCTTCCCGCGGGATCACGCCGCCAACCGCGTCTTCTCACGGGTCCAGAACACCCTCTTCGCCGTGATCCGCAAGAAGTTCAGGACGTTCATCCACCCGCCGGAGGAGCTCGAGCGGCAGGCCGCGGGGCACGGATTGCGCCGGACGCGCACGTCGCGCGGGTGGATCTGGGAGACCGCCCAGTTCGACGTCGCGTCCTGACGGATTCCTCACGGACTCCTCAGGGTCTCGTGACGCCGGTCTCCTAGGGTCGGAGCGTGCGGTTCATCGCCATCCTCGGTCTCCTCCTGGCGATCGCGATTCTCGTGCTGTAGAGGAGACCCGCAGGGCTTCGGCTGGAGCAGGCTCGTCACGATGGGCTGGGGCTTCAGCCGAAGCCCTGTCGGACATAGGCTTGGGGGATGGAAGAGATCGGGCTCTTCCCGCTCGGGCTCGTCCTGCTCCCTACCGAGCAGGTCCCGCTCCACATCTTCGAGCCGCGCTACCAGGAGCTCATCGGCGAGTGCGTCGCGAACGAGCAGTCGTTCGGCCTGATCTACGCCGATGACGACGGGCTCCGGCAGGTCGGAACGCTCGCGAAGGTCGTCGAGGTCACCGACCGCTTCGAGGACGGCCGGCTCAACATCGTCGTCGAGGGCGGCGAGCGCTTCAGGCTGGCAGAGCTGACCGAGGGCCGCAGCTTCCACACCGGGGCGATCGAGCCGATCGACGACCGCGACGACCCGCCAGCGCCAACCGACGTCAAGCGCGGCGTCGAGCTGTTCGCGAAGCTCGTCGAACTGACCGGCGCCGACGTCGAGGTGCCTGACGAGTCGGTCGAGCAGCCGTCCTTCGCGCTCGCCTCGCGCTTCGAGCTCGCGCCCGACATCAAGCTCGAGCTGCTGGAGGAGACGAGCGAGCGCGTGCGGCTGGTGCGGCTCTGCGAGATCCTGGAGACGGTCGCGGCGGCGGTCGAGCGGCAGCGCGAGATCGCCGAGAAGGCGTCCAAGAACGGCCACGTCCGACCCGCGGCGTCGTAGCGGCCGGGCGCCGGGCCACGGCTACGATGGCCGCATGAGCTCGACGACGCTCCCCGCACTCGACGCGGATCGCCTGCGCGCCGACTTTCCGGTGTTCGAGGAGCTCGTCGGCGGCAAGCCGGTCGCCTACCTCGACTCTGCGTCGTCGACGCAGAAGCCGCGGCAGGTGCTCGACCGGATGCGGGCGTTCTACGAGCACGAGTACGCCAACGTCCACCGCGGCGTGTACCGGCTCGCCGAGCGCGCGACCGAGGGGTTCGAGGCGGCCAGGCGCACGGTCGCCGGGCTCCTCAACGCGCCGTCGGAGAAGGAGGTCGTCTTCACACGGAGCGCCACCGAGGCGATCAACCTCGTCGCCTACGCATGGGGGCTCGACAACCTGGGACCGGGCGACGTCGTCGTCATCACCGAGCTCGAGCACCACGCGAACTTCGTTCCGTGGCAGTACATCGCGCAACGAACCGGCGCGAGCTTCCGTCACATCCCGATCGACGACAACGGGGAGCTCCGGCTCGACAGCCTCGACGCTTTCGCGGCCGAGGGCAATGTCAAGGTCGTCGCCAGCAACCTCGTCTCGAACACGCTCGGCACGATCAACCCGGTCGAGACGCTCGCCGCGTGGGCGCACGAGCAGGGCGCGATCATGGTGGTCGACGCGGCCCAGGCTGCGCCGCACCGGCGCGTGGACGTCCAGGCGCTCGGCGCGGACTTCGTCGCGATCTCGTCCCATAAGCTCTGCGGCCCGAGTGGCGTGGGTGCGCTGTGGGGGCGCCGCGAGCTGCTCGAGGCGATGAGCCCCTTCAACCTCGGCGGCGAGATGATCCGCTCCGTCGGGTTCGACAAGACGACCTTCAACGAGCTCCCCCACAAGTTCGAGGCAGGTACGCCTGCGATCGCCGAGGCAGTCGGCTTCGGCGCCGCGATCGACTACGTCACCGCGATCGGCCTCGAGGCGATCGAGCGCCACGAGCACGTCCTCGTCGAGCAGGCGATGGCCGCGCTGGACGAGATTCCCTGGATCCGGGTGTTCGGGCCGCCTCCGGAGCGCCGCGCGGGAATCGTCTCCTTCGACGTCGAAGGAATCCACCCACACGACGTCGCGCAGGTCCTCGACTGGGAGGGCATCGCGGTTCGCGCCGGCCACCACTGCACGCAGCCGTTGATGACGCGGCTCGGCGTCGCGGCCACGACGCGCGCGAGCTTCTACCTCTACTCGATCCCCGAGGAGATCGACCGCCTGATCGCAGGGCTGCACAAGGTCAAGGCGTCGCTGGGGTAGCCGGCCATGAGCGAGTTCGAGCAGCTCTATCGGGAAGTCATCCTGGACCACTACAAGGCGCCGCGGAACCACGGGGTGCTGGAGCCTCACGACGCGATCGCGGAGGGCCAGAACCCGCTTTGCGGGGACGAGGTGACCGTCTCCGTGCGGTTCGGCGACGGCGACGTGATCGAGGACGTCGGGTTCGAGGGCCGCGGCTGCGCGATCAGCCAGGCCGCGACCTCGATGCTGACCGACCTCGTCAAGGGCCGCACCGCGCAGGAGGTCTCGGCGATGCCGAAGGAGGAGCTGCTCGAGGAGATCGGCATCCCGCTCACGCCCGTCAGGCTCAAGTGCGCGCTCCTCGGGCTCGGCGTCCTGAAGGTCGCGCTGCACCGCTCGAAGGGGACGCCGCTGCCGGACGAGTGGGGCACCTCGTCCGGCGAGATCAGCCTCTCGTAGTGGCCGAGATCGAGGCGCTTCCGATCGACGAGCTGCCCGACGGGTCGATGCGGCTCGTCCCTGCAGACGGCAAGACCATCGGGCTCTACCGCTGCCATGGCCAGCTCTATGCGATCGAAGACCGCTGTACGCACGACGACGGCCCGCTCGCCGAGGGAGAATGGGATCCCGAGCAGTGCGAGGTCGTCTGCCCGCGCCACGGCTCGCGCTTCGACCTCCGCACCGGCAACGCGCTGACGTTGCCCGCGTATCTGCCGGTGCCGACGTATCCCGTTCGCGTCCGCGAGGACGGGATGGTCGTGATCGAGACCGACGACTGACCGCGCTGGGCTAGGCTCGGTTCGTGCTCGACGAACGCGTCCTTTCGGTGCTGGCCCGACTCGACGACGAGGACGAGCAAGATCGCGCCGCCGGTGTGCCGTCGAGCGAACGGTCGCTCCCCGTCGGCCCCGAGTCCGGGCGGCTCCTGTTCGCGCTCGTCGCACCGAACCCGGGCTGCGAAGTGCTCGAGATCGGGGCGTCGCGCGGCTACTCGACGCTCTGGCTCGCATCCGCGGCCAGGATCCTCGGCGGCCGGGTCGTGTCCCTCGAGAACAATCCGGCGAAGACCGCGGCATGGCGCCGCAACATCGCCGACGCTGGCCTCGAGGAGTGGGCCGAGCTGATCGAGGGAGACGCGCTGACGACGCTGGCCGAGCTCGAGGAGGGCTTCGACGTCGTCTTCCTCGACGCCTGGAAGGACGACTACGAGCGCCTGTTCCAGCTCGCGCGCGAGAAGGTCGAGCCCGGCGGCGTGATCGCCGCCGACAACGTCGTCTCGCACGCCGAGCTCGGCGACTACGTCCGGGCGCGGCAAACCGACCCGACCGTCGTCTCCGTGACCGTGCCGGTCGGGAACGGCCTCGAGGTGACGACCATCCTCCGCTAAGCGTGGACGAACCGACCGCGCGAAAAGACGCTTCGTCGAACCACGCGCGACTGCGGCCGGAGGGCGGCTTGGCCGCCCGGGAGGCCAAACGCGGTTGACTGCGTCGCTGCGCACGAGAAGGGGGCTCGTGGGGGGACCAGGGGTTCCCTCATGTTTGTTCGGTTCTCCGCACTTGCCGCCGTCCGATGCCCATGCGTAGACTCGGTGTACCGCGGAAAGGAGGTGGTCGGGTGTCAGATTCGAGCAGTACCGGCAGCGGAGGTAACAGCGGGTAGAGGCGTGTCCCCGGGACCCACTGGGGAATCGCCATAGCCACGCGTAGGGGACTCGCGCTTCGCGCCGCCGGCCACCTCAGGTCAGGCTGGAAGCGCCTCTACCAATCCAACGCTGATTACCGCAATCGCGGGGCCGCCTTCGGGCGGCCCCGTTTTCTTTCCGCAAGACTCTCTTCTCCGCAAGACGGGAATCCGCCGAGCGGATTCCCGTCGCGGGCGACGCCGCCTTCGGCGGCAGTCGATCTCCTGAAGGCGTCCGCTGTCGCGGCCGCAACAGCCGCGCAGCGTGGTCGCGAGCCGAGGTGTGCGTCGGGGCTCCTCCGGCTCAGCTGTCTGACACAACTGCGCGCCGAAGCTGCTCGTCGAGGTGGACGAGCCCGGTGAGACCGAGCGCCCGCATCGAGGCGCCGCCGTCGGAGACGACGTTGTCCGGGCCTTCGAGCATGCGGAGCTGATCCCGCGTCACGAGGGCGGGGGGCATCCGCTCGAACACCGCCGCGGGGCCCCGTGCGAGCCAGAACGGGATGTGGAATGCCGGACGGCGCGTCCCGATCGCGCTCTTCATGCGGGCCCAGAGCTCGTTCCAGGTCACGGCGTCCGGGCCGCCGAGCTCGACCGGCTTGCCCGTCTCCTCCGACTCGAGCGCGAGGTGGACGGCGCGGACGACGTCGTCGATCCAGATCGGCTGCACGCGCTGCGTCCCCGGGCCGATCACGGGCGTGACCGGAGCGAGACGCGCGATGCGCAGGAAGCGCGGAAGCGCGCCGCCGTCCGGGCCGAAGACGAAGCTCGGTCGCAGCACGACGTGCTCGACTCCCGAGGAGCCGATCGCCTGCTCAGCCGCCCACTTCGCGCGGAAGTACGGAACGGTGGCGCCTGGCCCCGTCCCGAGTGCGCTCATCATCACGATGCGTCGCACGCCACTCTCGCGCGCCGCCTCGACCAGGTTGCCCGCCCCCGCCGCCATCACGCGCTCGAACGTCGCGGGAGCGCCCTCGACGATCGCGACGAGGTGAACGATCGTCCGCACGCCGCGCGCGGCTGCCAGAAGCGACGCAGGGTCGGTGACGTCACCACGAACGAGCTCGCAGTCGACGTCGTCGAGCGCGGCAGCGCCCTCCGCGGTCCGCACCATCGCCCGCACCCGCCCGCCGTTCGCCGCGAGCGCCCGCGTCACGTGACGCCCGACGAAGCCGCTCGCCCCCGTGACCAGGATCATTCTTCGTCCACGAAGTTCTGCCAGTACCGACTCGGCGTCGGACCGCGCTGCCCCTGGTACTTCGAGCCGATCCCGCCCGAGCCGTACGGGGTCTCGGCGGCCTCCGACATCTGGACGAACGACAGCTGGCCGATCTTCATCGCCGGATAGATCGTGATCGGGAGGTTGGCCACGTTGGATAGCTCGAGTGTCACGTGGCCGTCGAAGCCAGGATCGATGAACCCCGCGGTCGAGTGGATCAGCAGGCCGAGCCTGCCAAGGCTCGATTTGCCCTCGAGCCTGGCTACGAGGTCGTCGGGCAGCGTGACGCGCTCGAGCGTCGACCCGAGCACGAATTCGCCCGGATGCAGGATGAACGGCTCGTCGTCGCCGACCTCGACGAGCTCGGTCAGCTCCTCCTGCTCGGTCTTGACGTCGATGTAGGGATAACGCGAGTTCCGGAAGACCCGGAACATCCGGTCGCAGCGGACGTCGAGGCTCGACGGCTGCATGAGGTCGGGCTCGTAGGGGTCGATGCCGATCCGGCCCGCCTCGATCAGCCGCCGGATGGCGCGGTCGGAGAGCACCATCGCCGAGGATCGTAGACAGCCCCGACCGGCAACACCGGCGGCAGGCAATCGCCTACACTCCTGGACCCGGTGTCCATGTTGTATCCATCGCTGGACCCGAACGAGCGCTTCCGCGCTCGCCGGGACTCGGTGCGGCGCCGCCGGCGCCGCCGCCGTGCTGCGGTCGCCGGACTTCTGCTCCTCTGCGTGCTCGCGTTGGCCGGGGGGATGACGCTCGCGGGCAAGAGCCCGACCGGAGCGGCGCGATCGGATGAGGCGAACGGCGACGCGAGGGCCGCCGCTGCGCTCCAGGTCGCGGTTCGCCCTCGGCCCCTCCCGGTGGAGGTCCGCGGCGTCCACGTGACCGGCGCGCTCGCCTCGCTCCCGGGCAAGCTCGACGAGTACGTCCAGCTCAAGAAGGTCGGCCTCAACACGATCGAGCTCGACGTCAAGGACGAGGGCGGCGAGATCTCGTTCGCGCCCACCGGGCTCCCGCTCGCGCACAAGGCCGGCGCCGTGCGCCGCTACTTCAAGCCGCGACAGGTCGTCCGCCAGCTGCACCGCAAGGGCATCTACGTGATCGGACGCGTGGTCGTGTTCCAGGATCCGCTGCTCGCCCGCGTCCGGCCCGACCTGGCGATCCAGCGGCGCGACGGGTCGGTCTGGACGACGAACGCAGGCCTCGGCTGGGTCAACCCGTACGACCGCCGTGTGTGGGACTACACGGTGCGAGTCGCCGAGACCGCGGCGAGGGCCGGGTTCGACGAGATCATGCTCGACTACGTCCGATTCCCCTCCGACGGCGACGTCGCGAGCGCGGTGTATCCCGGCAAGACGAGCGTCCCCAAGGGCGAGCTGATCGCCTCGTTCGTCGCGTACGCGAAACAGCGGCTGGGCCCGCTCGGGGTGCGCGTGTCGACCGCGCTGTTCGGCCTGTCGGCGACGCGCGACATGGGAATCGGCCAGGTGCCGATGTGGATCGCGCAGCACGTCGACCAGGTGCACCCGATGGCGTATCCGGTGCTCTACAACGCCGGGGAGCTCGGCATCGTGTCCCCGAGCGCCGAGCCGGGCGAGACGGTCTTCCGCACGCTCGTCGACTACAAGCGGGAGGTCCGTCGCAGCAACGTCCAGCTGATCCCGTGGATCCAGGACTGGAACTACACGCCGGAGCAGGTCATGCAGCAGGTTCGCGCGGCGCGGCTCCAGGGAGCCAAGGGCTTCCTGCTCTGGAACGCGCGCGGCGTGTACACGAAGAGCGCGCTCGCGCCGCCGTCGTAGGCGGTCAGGGCGCCAGCCTGACGCGCGACCAGCCGTCTCCCTCGCGCTCGTAGCGCGCGCGGTCGTGGAGCCGGCTCGGCCGGTTCTGCCACAGCTCGATCGCGTCCGGGACGAGGACGTAGCCGCCCCAGAACGGCGGGAGCGGAACGTCGGCGTCGGCGAACCGGGCTTTCGTCTCGGCGTAGCGCTGGTCCAGCTCGTCGCGGTCGCCGAGCGGACGCGACTGGGGTGACGCCCACGCTCCGAGCTGGCTCGACCGCTCGCGACTCTGGAAGTAGGCGAGCGACTCCTCGTCGGAGAGCGGTTCGACCCGGCCCTCGATGCGCGCCTGGCGCCGCAGGGGCGGACCCCAGTTGAAGACGACGGCCGCACGCGGGTTCGCGGCGAGCTCCCGGCCCTTGCGGCTCTCGCGGTTCGTGTAGAAGCGCAGGCCGCGGTCGTCGATCCCGCGCACGAGCACCATGCGCGCCGAAGGCGCGCCCTGCGGGGTCGCGGTGGCCAGGGCGGCAGCCTCGGGCTCGAAAAGCTCAGCCGCGCGGGCTTCCGCGAGCCACGCCCGAAGCGTCGTCGTCGGATCCTCGCCGAGGCCGTCGAGCCACGTGTCCACCGCGCGAATGTACTTCCAGGGCTCGGCTAGATTGCCTTTCATGGCGGCGACCCGGGCGATCCAGATCCGCACCGAGATCCCCGGTCCCCGCTCCCGCGCCCTCGCGGAACGCGAGCGGCGGTCGGTGGCGCATCCACTGCTCGGCCACCTGCCCGTCTTCGCCGAGCGCGCGGAGAACGCGACGATCACGGACGTCGACGGCAACACGTTCGTCGACTTCGCGGGCGGGGTCGGCGTCGTCAACGTCGGCCATGCGCACCCACGCCTCGTCGAGGCGATCGCCGAGCAGGCGCAGCGGTTCGTCCACACCGACTTCACGGTCGTCCCCTACGAGCCCTACGTCGAGCTCGCGGAGCGGCTCTGCGCGCTCGTCCCGATCTCCGGCGAGAAGCGCGCCGCGTTCTTCAATGCCGGCACGGAGGCGGTCGAGAACGCCGTGAAGCTCGCGCGGCTGCACACCGGCAGGCCCGGCGTGATCGCGTACGAGGGCGCATTTCATGGGCGCACGCTGCTGTCGCTGACGATGACGTCGAAGTTCGACCCCTACAAGACCGGGATGGGGCCGTTCGCCCCCGAGGTCTACCGCGCGGCATATCCGAACGCCTATCGCGGGCCGGACGCGCTCGAGGCGCTCGCGCGCCTCGAGCGCCTCTTCGAGACGCACGTCGCGCCGACGCACGTCGCCGCGATCGTGTTCGAGCCGCAGCAGGGCGAGGGCGGGTTCGTCCCCGCCCCACGCGAGTACGTCGAGGGGTTGCGGGCGATCTGCGACCGGCACGGGATCGTGCTCGTCGCCGACGAGGTGCAGACCGGGTTCGGCCGCACGGGGCGGATGTTCGCGATGGAGCACTTCGGCGTCGAGCCCGACCTGGTCGTCGTCGCCAAGTCGATCGCAGGGGGGCTGCCCCTGTCCGGGGTGATGGGCCGGGCGGAGATCATGGACGGCGCGCATGCCGGCGCGATCGGCGGCACCTTTATCGGCAATCCCGTGGCCCAGGCGTCGGCGCTCGCGGTGCTCGACGTGTTCGAGGAGGAGTCGCTCGTCGAGCGCGCCAACGTCGTCGGCGACCGGATCAGGGAGCGGATGCTGGCCTGGCAGTCCCGCTGGGCGGCGATCGGCGACGTCCGCGGGCTGGGCGCGATGCTCGCGATCGAGCTCGTCCACGACGCGGTGACGAAGGAGCCGGCACCCGACCTCGCCGTCGCGGTGATCGACGCGGCGCTCCAGCGTGGCCTGATCCTGCTCAAGGCAGGCGTCTACGCGAACTGCATCCGTGTGCTCTGCCCGCTGACGATCGAGGACGCCGTCCTCGACGAGGCGCTCACGGCCTGGGAGGACGCGCTCGCCGCGGCACTCGGCTGAGCCCGCCGGCCGCGGGCGGGTGCTCTTCGCGCGGGGGTGGCTCTGCGCCTCGCAACGGTACGGTCCCGCAGCGCCGCGCACGCCGGCACGCCAGGCGCCGAGAGCTGCTGGTGACACAGTGTCACAAGAGTGGGCCGTCGCCGACGCAATCCCGTGGAGCCCTCATGGTCGTCGGCTGGGTCACGGCACGCGGTCGCATATCGGGTTCGTGCCGCGCTTGTGGTCAGGCGGGGACGAGGCGCGCGAGGACACGCGCGTCGTAGCAGCGCACGACGATCCGGTCGCCTTGCACCGCGATCCGCTCGGCCATCGACGGGAGCGCCAGCCGGTCGCGGACCCGGCCCGTCGCCGGGTCGACGAGGTACAGCCAGTCCTTCTCCGCCGTGAAGCCGTACCCCGAGACGATGAGTCCGCGCACGACCACGAAGTTCTGCGCGTTCGCGACGAGCGCTGGGCTGCGCCAACGCACCTTGCCGGTGTCGAGGTCGATCCCCGTCAGGTAGCCGTTGCGGCCGCCGCTGTCGGCCGCGTACCCGAGGTGGTTCGTCTGGACGACGAGCGTCCGGCCGATCTGCCGCGCCCACGAGACCTCCTGCGGGCCGTACGCCTTCGGGACGAGCGACTTCGGCGGGAAGCCGAATGAGCGCAGGTCGATGACGTATTTGATCCGCTCGTGTGGTCCGACGCCGACGACAAACCGCGTGCCGTAGATGGCGATGGTCGTTCCAGGCTGCGAACTCCCTCGCACGAACGGAGCGTCCACGAGCGCAGCCACGAGATCCGCCCACGAGGGTTTCGGCTCGGTCTGCGAGACAACGACTGGCGCGCGGCGCGCGAGCGACACTTGCGTAAGCCGGATCGCCCCCGTCGGCCGAAGCTGGCTGAGCGGCGCAGGGAACCCCGGTTTGACCACACGTATCACGGGTCGGAGCTGGATGGGGTCTGCGGCCTGGGCGCCCGTGCCTGCGATTGAAAACACTCCAAGCAGAACGACTGCCAGCCTTCGCATCAGTACACCAGCCCCTTGCGCCGCTCGTGCCGCTCGATCGCCAGCTGGATGAGCCGCTCGAGCAGCTCCTCGTACGAGATCCCTGACGCCGTGAACAACCGCGAGTAGAAGCTCGTCGCCGTGAAGCCGGGGATCGTGTTGAGCTCGTTCATCACGACCTCCCCGTCGCTCTCGCGCACGAAGAAGTCCGCCCGCGCCATGCCCTCGCAGGACGTCGCGACGAACGCCTCGAGCGCCAGGTCGCGCGCACGCTCGATCTGCGCGTCCGAGAGCCTGGGCGGAGGGATCACCAGCTCGGAGCCCCCCTCGTCGTACTTCGACGACCAGTCGTACCAGTCGGCGTGGTTCGCGACGACCTGGCCGACGGCCGAGGCGACGGGGCTCGGCAGGTTCCCGAGGACGCCGACCTCGATCTCCATCCCGGGGACGAACTCCTCGACCATCACCTTCTCGTCGTGACGGCGCGCGAGCTCGACGGCGGTCTCGAGGTCTGCCTCGTCGACCACCTTCGAGATTCCGACCGATGAGCCCATGTTCGCCGGCTTCACGAACACCGGGTAGCCGAACGGGTTCGTCACAGGGTCGCCGAGTCGCAGCGCCACATGCCGTGCCACCGGCACGCCGGCGCCGCGCATCAGCGTCTTGAACACGTCCTTGTCCATGCAGACCGACGACGCCAGCACGCCTGGGCCGACGTACGCGACGCCGGCGAGCTCGCAGAGCCCCTGGACCGTCCCGTCCTCGCCGAACGGGCCGTGGAGGATCGGCAGCACGACGTCGACCATCCCGAGCGTCGCCGGCGCCGACTCGGCCGGCACGGGAAGCGTCTCCGCGGTCGTGGTCGTCGGCAGCTCGCCGCGCCGGTCGCCGGGCGGCAGCGCCCAGCGCCCGTCGCGCCCGATCTCGACCATCCGCACGTCGTACCGGGTGGGATCGAGGGCCGCCGCGACGGATGCCGCGGAGGCGCGGGAGATGTCGTGCTCGCTCGAGCGCCCGCCGGCGAGCAGGGCCACCCGGACGCGTTCTGTCACGGAGCCGGCGTCGTGTCCGTCGACGTCGTGTCCGTCGACGTCGTGTCGGTCGTCACGTCCGGAGGCGGCACGAAGACGCCGACCGTGATCGTGACCACCGACTTCGGGTCGGCCTGGGTGTCGCCCGGCGGATCCTGGAACATCACGATGCCGTCGAGCGACTCGTCGTCGGTCTCCTCCTTGACGACCTGGACCTTGAAGCCGGCCGCTCGGAGCGTCGCGCGCGCGTCCGCGAGCGGCTGGAGCGAGACGTCCGGGACCGTCTCGGTCGTCGGGCCCTTCGAGACGGACAGCGTCACCGACGAGCCGCGCGAGGCCGTCGAGTTACCGGGCGGGTTCTGCGACACGACCTCGCCGGCCGGCCGTTCGCTGTCGACCTCGACCCGGCCGACGGTGAAGCCGGCGGCCTGGAGCTGCGCCGCGGCCACGTCGTAGCTCGCGCCGATCACGCTCGGGACGGCGACGGGCCTAGGGCCCTTCGAGACGTTGATCCGGACGGACGAGCCCGCGACGAGGATCGTCCCCGGGCGCGGATCCTGCGCGGTGACGATGCCCGAAGGCCGGTTCGAGTTCACCTCGACGACCGTCGCGTCGAGCCCACGGGTCGTGAGCTCCTTCACCGCGGTATCGCGCGACCTGCCGACGACCGAGGGCACGGCGATCTTCGGCTTTCCGCTCGAGACGAGGACGGTCACGATGCTGTCCTTCGGGAGACGCGTACCCGGCTCGGGCTCCTGCTCGTAGACGTAGCCGGGACGCGCGTCGGCGTTGGGGAGCCTCCGCACCCGCGGCTCGAACCCATCCCCGCGGATCAGCTGTACGGCTTTGACCTCGAGGATCCCTGCATAGTTGTCGACCGCGACGGGCTGGTTCGCGTCGATACGGTTGCGGACGTCGTCGTAGACGAGCCAACCGCCGATGCCGAGGATGATCGCGAGCCCGACGACGATGAGCCACGGCCACCAGGCGCGACCGGTTCGGACGTCGCCGTCGTACGACCTGTAGCGCTCGCTGCCGGCGAAGCCGACGGGCCGGGCGACCGCCGTTGCCGCCGTCGTCTCCCCACGTAGCACCATCGTCGCCGCGTCCTCCGTCTCCGAGCCGACGGGCTCGCCGCGCGCCACGAGCTCGAGGTCGTGGTCGAGCTCCTTCGCCGACCGGTAGCGGTCGGCGGGCTCCTTCGCGAGGGCCCGGAGCACGATCAGGTCGAGATCGTGGGGAATCTCGTGGCGGATCGACGACGGCGCGGGCGGGACCTGCTGGAGGTGCTTCATCGCGATCTCGACCGGCGTCTCCCCGGTGAACGGCACCTCGCCCGTGAGGAGCTCGTAGAGCACGACGCCGGTCGAGTAGAGGTCGGACGACTCGTCGACCGGCGCTCCGCGCGCCTGCTCGGGCGAGAGGTACTGCGCCGTACCGATGATCGAGCCAGCTTCGGTCATCTGGCTCGATCCCGCGCGCGCGATGCCGAAGTCCGCCACCTTGACGCGGCCCTCGTGGTCGACGAGGACGTTGTGGGGCTTGATGTCGCGATGGACGATCCCGTTGCGGTGCGCGTACCGCAGCGCGGCGAGCACCTGGCGCACGTAGGAGATCGCGACGGGCACCGGGCACGGCCCGCGGGTCAGGATGAGCTCCTTCAGCGTCCGGCCCTCGACGTACTCCATGACGATGTAATACGAGCCCTCGGCCTCGCCCCGGTCGTAGATCGACACGACGTTCGGGTGCGACAGGCCGGCCGCATGAGTGGCTTCGCGGCGAAAACGCTCGACGAACTGCGTGTCGTTCGCGTACCGCTCGTGGAGGATCTTGATCGCGACCTTGCGGCCGAGCTCCTGGTCCTCGGCGAGCCAGACGTCGGCCATGCCGCCGCTGCCGAGCCGTCGGTCGAGCCGGTACCGGCCCGCAAAGATCGTCCCGCGTTTCTCGTCGATTGTCGCCATCGGTCTCCGAAGGATGCCTAGGGATTCGGCCTACGGCCCAGGAGTGCCTGCATGACCGTGCGCGCGATCGGCGCCGCGGTCGCGCCGCCGGTCAAGCTCTGGCCCTCGAGTGCCACCGCGATCGCCACCTCCGGGCGCTTTCCCGGGCGTCCGGCGAAGGCGATGAACCATGTCGTGTTGCGGCCCGCGACACCCGTCTCGGCGGTCCCCGTCTTGCCCCCGACCCGATAGCCCGAGATCTGCGCCGCGGTGCCGGTGCCGTCCTGGACGACGCTGACCATCATCTCCGCCATGTCCCGTGCGTTGACCGGTCCGACCGCGCGGCTCAGCTGGGCTCGCTCCGTCCGGGCGACGGTCTTCCCCTGAGGAGAGACGACCTTCTCGACGACCCAGGGACGCATCAGGATGCCGGCGTTGCCCACCGCACCCGCGACCATCGCCATCTGGAGTGGCGTGACGAGCATCCGCTCCTGGCCGAACGCCATCCGGCCTGCGTCGACTTCGAAGTCGCGTTTCGGGAACCAGAGCTCCCCTCGTCGGTAGAGCCCGCTCGGGAGCCGGTCCCCATCGGGCGTCTCGAGCGGCGGCCGGTCGTAGAAGCCGAACTTCCGGGCTTGCTCGAGGATGCGCTTGGCGCCCAGCGCCTTGCCGATGTTGCAGAACACCGAGTTGACGGAGTGCTGCAGCGCCGTTGCGAGCGACAGTCGTCCGAAGGGACGGCTCGTGTCGAAGTTGTTGACGCGCTTCCCGTATGCGATGCAGTACCCCGGATCGTCGAACTCCGAATCCGGCGCGAACCGGTTCGACTCGAGCGCCGCGGCGAGCGTCACGACCTTGAAGCTCGACCCGGGCGCGTAGAGGCCTTGCGTGGCGCGGTTGACGAGCGGCGCGGCAGGGCGGCAATCGGCCGTGATGCGCCCGACCAGCCCGAAGCGCTTCTCGACGAGGTTCGGGTCGTAGCTCGGCGAAGAGGCCATGACGAGGAGCTTCCCGCTGCGCGGATCGAGCGCGACGACGGCACCGCACTTCCGCCCGAGCGCATCGAGCGCGACCTTCTGTGCGCGGATGTCGAGCGTCGTCACGATCGTGTCGCCGACGATCGGCTTGCCGCGGAGATCGTCCAGCTGACGCTCGACGAGGCCGGCGAGGTTCCGCTCGGTGCCCGTCAGCACCCCGTTCAGCGACTTCTCGAGACCGGCGCGGCTCCGCGACACCGTCGAGTATCCGACGATGTGGGCGGCGAGCTTCCCCTGCGGGTACGTGCGGAAGTAGAGCTTCTTGCCGCGCCGCGTCTCGACGCGGTTGCGTGCGAGCACCCGGGTCGGTGCGAGGATCTTCCCTCGCTGGACCTCGAACTCCGCGACGCGCTGGATCTCGTTGTCCTGGCGCGCCGCCAACCCGGGCCGTGCCCACGTCTGCCAGTACGTCGTCGCGATGACGAGCGCGACGACGAGGCCCATCGCCGTCCGGGCGACGCGTGCGAGCTGCTCGTTCACGTCGCGGCTCCTCGCACCGCCCGATGCGAGACGAGCATCAACAGCGCGAGCATCACGAAGTTCGAGACGATGCTCGACCCGCCGTAGGAGACGAAAGGCAGCGTGATGCCGGTCAGCGGCACGAGCCGGAGGACGCCGCCGACGATGATGAACGTCTGCAGCGCGAACCCGAAGCTGAGACCGGCGGCGAGGAGCTTCGAGAACCCGTCGTGCGCGATCAGCGCCACGCGCATGCCGCGCGCGACGAGCGCGAGGAAGCACAGGAGGACCGCGGCCGCGCCGATCAGGCCGAGCTCCTGGGCGATCGCCGAGTAGACAAAATCGGTCTGCAGAAAGGGGATCAGCGGTGTCCCGTCGACGGTCTCGAACGTCCCCTTGCCGATCCCCGTGCCGCCGTAGCCTCCGTTCGCAATCGAGTAGAGGCTCTTGACGAGCTGGTAGGAGTCGCAGTTCTGGCGGTACTCGAGTCGGCCGTTGATCGCGCAGTAGACCTTGTCGTCCGTCCAGGGCTCGAGCCACACGGTCACGCGCTGCTGCACCCGGCTCAAGGCGTCGTAGAGGACGGTCGCGCCGCCGGCGAACAGCGCGAGCCCCGCGAGAACGAACGACAGACGCCCCGTGGCGGCGTAGAGCATCGCCAGGAAGATCCCGAAGTTGAGGAGGGCCGACCCGAGGTCGCTCGTCTGAACGAGCACGAGCATCGCGCCGCCCCAGATCGCGAGCAACGGCCCGAAGTCCTTGATCCGTCCTCGCGCGAGCGCCTCACGCTTGTCGCGCAGGTAGCCGGCGAGGAAGACGACGAGGAAGATCTTCGCGATCTCGCCCGGCTGGAACTGGAGCGGGCCGATGTCGACCCAGAGCTTCACGCCGTTGATCCGCTGGCCGATTCCCGGAACCGACGGCAGCATCAACAGCACGATCGCCGAGACGCCGAACACGTACTTGTAGCGCTCGAGCACGCGGTAGTCCCATCGCAGCCAGAGCAGGACGAGGACGAACACGCCAACCCCGACGGCGACCCAGACGAGCTGGCGCCGGCCGTCCTCGGGATCGATCCGGTAGACGAAGGTCAGTCCGATCGCGCAGAGCAGGCCGGTGAGCGGCAGCAGCGTCGGATCGGCATCCGGCACGACTGCGCGGGCGAAGACGTGTCCGACGACGAACACCGCGGCGAGGAGCGCAGCCCAGGGCACCCAGCCGTAGTCGATGCTCGCGGCACCGGCGATCCACGCGCTCGCGAACGCCGTCGACCCGATGAGCGCTGCGAGCGCCAGCGTCAGGAGCTCGCGGGTGCGTGCGCTCACCGCAGCAGGCTCCACCAGAGCGCGAACGCAGCGATCGCGAGCAGCGTGAGGATCAGGAGCAGCGCCGGCCAGCGGCTGCCTCTGCCCGCTCCATGGCGTCGGACGTCGTCCTCGCCCGACAGCGGGACGACGGTGGTCGGCTCGACGGCGTTCTCGGCCGTCGTCTCGAGCTGCGGTCTGGTGGGTGGCTCGCCCTCGACGATCTCGAACAGGACGACGGTGACGTTGTCCTCCCCGCCCGCGTCGTTCGCGGCGCGCACGAGCGCGTTTGCGGCGACGTGCGGGTCGCCGCCGGAGGACTCGAGCACCTGCACGATCTCCTCGTCGCGAACCATCGCCGACAGGCCGTCCGAGCAGAGGAGAACGACGTCGCTCGGGGCGAGGTCGACCGTTCGCGTGTCGACCTCGACGTCGGCGTCCGTCCCCAACGCGCGGGTGATGACCGACCGGTGCGGGTGAACGGCCGCCTCGGCCTCGGTCAGCCGGCCGGTGCGGACGAGCTCGCCGACGAGCGAGTGGTCCGTCGTCAGCTGCTCGAGCACGCCGTCGCGGAAGTGGTAGGCGCGCGAGTCGCCGACGTGCGCGAGGGTGAGCGACCCGGCGCGCTCGTCGACGAGCGCGACCGTGGCGGTCGTCCCCATCCCGGCGACGCTCGGATCCTGCAGGGCGCGCTCGAAGATGCGCGCATTGGCGGTGCGCACGACGCCGACGACACCGGCTTCCCCGCCGAGCGACGAGCGACCCTCCTCGATCACCGCGGCTGCGAGGCGCGAGGCGAGCTCGCCGGCCTGCGCTCCGCCCATCCCGTCCGCGATCGCGAACAGCGGCGGGTCGCAGACGAACGCGTCCTCGTTCTGCCGCCGCTTGCGGCCGGTGTCGGTCAGCCCCGCTGCGCGCCCTATGAGCACCGCTACGCCTCCACGAGCAGGTCGGTGTGGCCGATGCGGATCACGTCGCCCGGCTGCAGGAGCCGCTCGCTCGTCACGCGCGCACCGTTGACGAACGTGCCGTTGGTCGAGCCGATGTCCTCGACCCACAACCCGTCACGCCGGCTGGCGATGCACGCGTGGCGGCTCGACACGGTCGTGTCGGCGTCGAGCCGGATGGAGTTCTCGGCTCCGCGTCCGATGCGGGCGACGTCCGTCAGCTCGATCGCCGTGCCGGGCTCGAGGGCGGGGCTCGCGAGGACGACGACGCGGCGCGGCGCGATGCCGGCGGCGGCCCGCAATGCGGCCGCCTCGGGCGCGGGGAGGATGATGCTCTCCTGCGGCGCACCCGCCGCGAGCCCGCGCGTCGCCGAGCGCACGACGAGCCAGACGAAGAGGTAGAGGAGCACCAGGAAGCCCACCTTGAGGCCCAGAAGCGCCTCGTCTGCATTGACTGCGGCGATCACCGGACGCTGCGCCCGAAGACGAGCTCGGTGCTCCCGATCGTGATCCGGTCGCCGTCGCGGAGCGCCTTGCGGCCCGAGACGCGCCGGCCGTTGACCTCGGTGCCGTTCGTCGAGCCAAGATCGACGACCACCCAGGTGGACGGGTCCTCCTGGACGAGCTCGAAGTGCCGCCGGGAGACATTCCCGTCGTCGACGCGGACGTCGGACTCGCGCGATCGGCCGACGACGGTCCGGCGGGACGTGACCGGCACGACACGACCGGCAACGGTGAGCGTGACGCGCTCCTTCGGCTCGGGAGGCGTCGGCGCCGCCTCTTCCGGGGCCGACGCGCGCGGATAGACCACGGTCGCATCGACGGGGACGCTCGGCACGGCGGGGAGCGGCGGGGGGGCCGGCACCGGCGCAGCGGCGACCGGCGGCGGGGTCGCGCGGGGGCGCTCCTCCGGCTCCGCGACGCGGGTCGCGATCCCGAACTCGCCCATCGCGAGATCCTCGTCCGTCTGCAGCAGCACCCGGGGCGGGCTCAGGAGCGCGTACCCCTCGCGCCGGGCGTGCTCGACGAGGTACTCCTGCAGCTCGCCGACGAGCGACCCCTCGTACGCGGCGAACTGGGAGCGGTCCGCGGGCGACAGGTAGAGCGTGTACTCGTTCGGCACGTAGACCCGAGAGACGGAGACCGAGCGGTGCTCGTCCATCTCCTTCGCGAGCTTGCGGGCGAGCTCGACCGGCTGCACGTGGGTGCGGAACGCGCGCCCGAAGAGACCCTCGAAGAGGCCCTCGATCTTGCTCTCGACTGCACGCAGCGGCCTCATGCACGTACCCTTTCAGCCCGCAGAGGCGGAATCCGCTCGCGCGTATTCCACCTCGCGACGACCGTTGGGCCGGCATCGGCTCCCGGCCGGCACACGGTTTCAAGCGGCATAGTCGGCCTCCGACGCGGCATGCTTGCCGCTCGCGGCACTCGGGCTTCCGGGCCCGGATCCGCATACTGTGCCCTCCGCCCGAGCACCGCGAGCGGCGCCCGAGGAACGCGCATGTTCCGGAGAGTTGACATGACGCGCCTCATGGACGGGGAACCTCCGCCGGTCGAGTCTACCGGCGGCCCGGGCGCGCAATCGTCGCAAGCACGGGCCGCGCCGCGAGGATCGCACACAGGAGCCACGTGCCGGCGACCATCCCGACCCACGGGATCGTCGGCCCCCACGCCAGGACGAGCGTCAGCTGGAGCGCTCCGAGGCCCGCGATACCCCACGGCCCGCGAGCGGCGGCGCGAGGTAGGAGCATCGCCACGAGCGCCAGCGCGAGCGCCGTCGTCGGGATCGCCGAGCTCTCGCGGAGCACGAGCGCGAGCGCCTGGACCACGTCCGTCGGCCGCTCGGTCTGCGCGATGCCCAGATCCCCGACCTCGGGACCGCCGAGCGGGAGCGCCCGGCCCAGGAGCCCGGCGATCGCCGCACCCGCGAAGACGCCGGCCGCCGCCTGCAGGCCACGCCGCCAGACGCTGCGGGCGGGCTGGACGACGAGCGGCAGGAGACCGAGGAGCCCCAGCGGTGCGAGGAGCGGGCCGGCCCAGAAGAGCAGCCCTGCCCGCGCGTCGCGCCACATGACCGCCAGCCAGCCGACGGCGATGGCGCCGTACAGGACGGCCGCCCCCTGCGCCTCGTTCCCGAGCGGGAAGACGGGGGCGGCGAGCGCGAGACCGAGACCGAGTCGCGGCGCCCGGAGCGCCGTCAGCGCGACCGCGATGGCGAGCAGCGTGAGCAGCGGCATGGGCCAGAACGGAAGCGCCGAGCCGCCGACGAGCGTCGCGACCCCGGCGAGCGCCGCGGCGCCGACGCGCCGCTCCAGCGCGACGGGCGGAACGGCCCTGGCGCGTGGCGTCCGGCTGACCTCGCGACTGCGGGTGCGACGCCGGTCGGCGCTGGGGGACCGGGCGGTGAATACGTCGCGGAGCTCGGCGGCGAGATGAGCGGCCGTGGGCCGCTTCGCCGGGTCGACGGCGAGCGCGCTGTTCACGGCGGCGAGCAGGCGGCGTGGAAGGTCGCCGCGCCTGGCGGAGAGCGGCGGTGCGCCCGACGCGATCGTCGAGGCGACGTCCGGGAGCGGAACGCCCCAGAACGGGTGACTGCCGGCAAGCGCTTCCCAGAGGATCACGCCGACCGCCCAGACGTCGCTCTGCTCCGAGGCGTCGGCGCCCGTCAGGCGCTCCGGCGAGATGTACGCGAGCGTGCCGGGCACGTCGCCGACGGCGGTGAGCGTGTCCGCCTCGTCGAACTGCGCGAGACCGAAGTCGAGGACGCGGATCGCCGTCTCGCCGCCCTCCTCCACGAGGACGTTCGACGGCTTCACGTCGCGGTGGACGATCCCTCGTCGATGGGCGTGGGCGAGGCCGTCGAGCACCTGGGCGGCGATCTCGACGGCCGTGGCGTCGTCGATCTCGCCCATCCGCAGCACCTCGCGCAGCGTGCGTCCGCGGACGTACTCGTAGGCGATGTACACGTGGCCCGCATCCCCGCCGAAGTCGTAGGCCCGCACGCAGCGCTCGTGGCGCAGGCGCGAGGCGGCCTCCATCTCGCGCGCGGCCCGCGCGGCCCGCTTGCCCTCGCGCGGGACGATCTTGAGCGCGACGTCGAGGCCGGTCTGCTCGTCGCGGGCGAGCCAGACCGAACCCGAGCCGCCGCGGCCGAGCGGCTTGAGCGGTCGATAGCGGTCGAGGACGAGCGCGCTGTCGGGTAGGGCGAATGCGGCCGTGGACACGGGTTTGCATCCCTTCGCCGCGGCGCTGGAACGTCCTGCGCGCCGCAATCTCCCGTACACTCGTCCGAATCAGATCCCCGGTGGGACGTGTCTTGCCGGGTCAATGTCGACTGCGGCGGCGGACTCCGTGACGGTTCACGACGACGACATCCTCGACTTCGACTTCGTCGACGACGAGACGAGCGAGCTCCCTCCGGCGTCTCGTCCCGGCAGTCGGCCGCCGGGCGGCGGCGGGCCGCGCGCGGGTGGGCCGGGACCCCGTCGCCCGCAGTTCCGCGCGCCTCACGGCGTCACGCCGCTGCTCCGGCTTGCGGCGCTCGTCACGTTCGCGATCGCGGTCGTCGTGCTGCTCGCCGTGTGGGTGCAGGGGTGCGCCGGCACCGACGACAAGACCGCGTACGCGGACTACCTCTCCGGCGTCGGCGCCGTGGGTGCCGACTCGGAGAAGATCGGCGGCGAGCTGGCAACGATCCTCACCACGCCGGGGCTCGCCCAGGCGGAGCTGGAGACGAAGCTCAACGGGCTCGTCCAGCGTCAGCAGCTCGACGTCGAACGCGTACGCGACCTCGACCCGCCCGGGCCGCTTACCCCCCCGCACGAGAATGCGATCAAGGCGCTCGAGCTCCGCGTCACCGGCCTCCAAGGCCTGCTGGACGTGTTCAGGGCGACGAAGGACAAGGAGGACGCGGCCGCCGCAGGGAAACAGCTCGCCGCCAACGGCCTGCGCCTCGAGGCGAGCGACGTCGTGTGGAGGGACCTGTTCCGCGGCCTCGCGACCGCGACGATGACGACAGAGGGCGTCGAGGGGCTGGTGCCGCCCCGGTCGCTGTTCGTCGAAAACGTCGACCTCTACACGTCGCGGTCGCTCAGCTCGATCTGGCAGCGCGTCCACGGCGCGTCGACCGGCGGGACTCCGGGCGGCCTCCACGGCAACCAGCTCGCCTACACGCAGGTCAACCCGGCAGGGGTCCAGCTCACCACCTCGTCGGAGACCAAGATCACGATCTCGACGGACCTCTCGTTCGAGATCGGGGTGACGAACTCCGGCGAGAACCAGGAGGTCGGAGTCAAGGTGAAGCTGACGATCCCGGCCCAGCCGACACCCATCACGAAGACGGCGACGATCGACCTGATCGACCCCGGCGAGACGAAGACCGTGACGTTCGCGGATTTCCCGGACTTCCCGTTCGGGGAGGACACGACGGTGCAGGTGAGCGTGGAGCCCGTCCCGGGTGAGACGAACACCGGGAACAACTCGGCCGAGTACCCGGTCGTGTTCACGCTCGAGCCCTCGTGAGCCTCGAGCTCGCGATTGCCATAGCGGCAGTCGCACTGGCCGCCCTCGCGTTCCTTTCGACGCTCCTCGCGTGGCGTCGCGTCCGTGCGCTGCGGCGCGCTCAGCAGGCGATCCTCGGCGGATCCACGTCGGACGTCGTCGACTTCGCCGTCTCCCTCCAGGGGCGGATCGACGACCTCCACCGTGCGGTCGACGAGGTCGCGGCGGGCCTGACGCGCGTCGACCGCCGGCTCGACGGCGCCGTGACGAACACGTCGGTCGTCCGGTACGACGCGTACGAGGACGCGGGCGGACAGCAGTCGGCCTCCTTCGCCTTCCTCGACGCGTCGCGGACGGGGACGGTCGTCACGGCCATCCAGGGCCGGGACTACGCGCGCGTCTACGTCAAGGAGCTCGAGCGAGGAAAGCCGAACCTCGCGCTCTCGCCGGAGGAGGCCGAGGCCGTCGAGCGCGCGATGGCCCGTTGAGCATCTTTCGCCTTCGGCGAAATCTGCCTAGGTACAGGGAGAAGCGCTCGATTGACACCTGGGCAATTTCCGCCGAAGGCGGAAAGTGCCCCTGCTACGTTTCGCACGACATGAACCACGTACTCGTCCTGAACGCGAGCTACGAACCGCTCAACGTGTGCTCCACACGTCGCGCGCACGTGCTCGTCTGGAAGGGCAAGGCGGAGGTCGTGGAACGGCTCGACGAGCCCCTCCGGACGGCGACGAACACGTACGTCCGTCCGCACGTGATCCGGCTCGTGTCGTACGTGCGCGTTCCGCGGTCGGTCAAGCGGCGCATCTCCCGGCGAGCCCTGTTCGCGCGGGACGGCTGGCGCTGCGTCTACTGCGGCGACGGCGCGTCGCGTCTCACGCTGGACCACGTCGTGCCGCGCTCGCGGGGCGGCGACTCGGTGTGGGAGAACGTCGTCACCGCGTGCGGACCGTGCAACCTGCAGAAGGGCGACCGCCTGCTCGAGGAGACGCACATGCATCTCGCCCGGCCCCCGCGTGCGCCGTCGCCCGTGCTGTTCATCAGCCTCGCGCTCCACCGCGTTCCCGACGCGTGGCTGCAGTACCTGCCCGCGATCGAGGAGACGACGCGGAAGAACGGCGTCGCGCGCGCCGCCTGAGAGCGTGGGGGAACCCCTGGTTCCCCCACGGGCCCCCTCCTCTTTCGCAGCTCACGTGCGAACCGGAGTCTGGCCTCCCGGCCGGCCCAGCCGGCCTCCGGCCGCGGACGGCTGCGCAAGGGCAACCCGGTAGCCGAGAGGGCGGGACGACCACGTCGAGCTTCCTTCGTCCGCCGGTCGGGCGTACATCACAGTTGGACGGTCAAGCGGCGACCGTCTCCCAGCCCTCGTCGCGGTCGGCGCGGTAGGAGCCGAACACGCGCAGCCGGGCCGTCTCGGCCCGCATCTCGCCGAGCGCGGCTGCGACCTCCTCGTCGAGCGGATGACCGCCGAGGACGCAGTCGAAGCGGTAGTCGAACGGCCGAGACGGGATGGGCCGAGAGACGAGCTGCACCATGTCGATCTGGCGGCGTGCGAGGGGCTCGATCGCGGTGTGGAGCGCCCCGGGCCGGTGATGGGTCTCGAAGGTCAGGGCGGTTCGCCACTCGCCGTGCCGGCGGTCGAGGCGCGTATACGGGGCGAGCGCCGCGAAGCGCGTGTACGCGGCATGGTCGCCGACGTCGTCCGCGACCACGGCGAGGCCGTGCATCCGGGCTGCGCGCGTGCTCGCGATCGCGACGACCGTCGGATCGCCGAGCTCGGCGACCGCCGCGGCGGCGTCGCCGGTCGTGGCGGCGACCACTGCCGTCGCCCCGGGCATCGAGGCGAGCAGCTTCCGGCACTGGTCGAGCGCGACGGCGTGCGAGCGGATCTCGCGGATCTCCTCGTGCGGGATCTCGCCCGGGCCGACGAGGCAGTGGCGGATGGGGAGGATCGCCTCGGCGACGATCGAGAGCGCCGAGTCGTAGAGCAGGTCGTGCGTCTCGTTCACCGGCCCCACGAGCGAGCTCTCGATCGGGAGGACTCCATAGACGCACTCGCGAGTCGTGACGGCGTCGACGACGTCCTGGAACGAGGCCTTCGGGACGAGCCGCGCCGCCGGGAACAGCCGGTCGCAGGCGGCGGCACTGTGGGCGCCCTCTCGGCCGGGGTAGGCGACGGTGTTGTCGTTCGGCGTCAATGCGTGCCTTTCGGTGGGATGTTCCGCCTGGATCAGCTAGCCGGCGCGGGCGGGAGAGCGGTGCGCCGACTAGCGCCGAAAGGCGAAGGCAAAGGAGAACGCAAAGGTGCCGCGGGTGAGGGCGCTCTCCATCGCCACAGCCTATCCCAGTGCCCGCAGGACTGCGGCACCCGCCTCGCGGGTCGTCGCAGCGCCGCCGACATCCGGCGTCGGCGCCTCGCGCAGCGCCGCGGCGACGGCGCGCTCGACGGCGTCGGCGTCGTCAGGGCGGTCGAGGCCGTGCCGGAGCATCAGCGCGACGGAGCGCAGCATCCCGGCCGGGTTGGCGATCCCCTGGCCGGCGATCTGCGGTGCAGAGCCGTGCACGGGCTCGAAGATCGCGGGTCCCCCGTCGCCGAGTGAGGCAGAGCCGGCGAGCCCGAGGCCGCCGGTCACCGCGGCCGCGACGTCCGAGAGGATGTCGCCGAAGGTGTTCTCCGTGACGACGACGTCGATCGATTCCGGCGCCGTCACGATCGTCATCGCGAACGAGTCGACCAGGGCGTGGTCGAGCGCCACGTCGGGGTAGTCGGATGCGCCCACGTCGCTGACGACGTCGCGCCACAGGCGTGAGGTGTGCATGACGTTCACCTTGTCGACGGACGTGACACGGCCGCCACGCGCACGGGCGATGTCGAACGCCCGGCGCGCGATGCGCTCGACCTCGGGGCGCGTGTACTCGCACGTGTCGAACCAGGTGCCGTCGTCACGCGTGCCTTTCTCACCGAAGTAGAGGCCGCCGACGAGCTCGCGGACGATGACGATGTCGATGCCGGCGTCGGGGTCCTGCGCCGGACGGATGTTCGCGTAGACGGCCAGCTCCCTGCGCAGCGCCAGGAGGCCCTGCTCGGGCCGGACGGGCTTCCCCTCGAGCTCCGGGAGCCCGACCGCGCCGAGGAGCACGGCGTCGGCCGAGCGGCAGGCGTCGAGCGTCTCGTCGGGGAGCGGCGTGCCGGCGCCGAGGATCGCGGTGCCGCCGAACGCGTGCTCGGAGTGCTCGATGCCGAGAGCATCGAGGAGCCTGATCGCCTCGGCGGTGACCTCAGGGCCGATCCCGTCGCCCGGAAGGACGGCGACGTGCGTCACGCGATGCCGTGCGCCGTCTCGTAGGCCGCGATCGCATCCTCGTGCTGCAGCGTCAGCCCGATCTCGTCGAGGCCGTTCAGGAGACGGTGCCGCGTCGCCTCGTCGAACTCGAACGGAACCTGACGGCCGTCCGGGGCGACGATGACGCGGCGCTCGAGGTCGACGGTCATCACGGAGCCCGTGTCGAGGTCGACGCTCTCGATCAGGCGGTCGACCTCGCTCTCCGGGAGCGTGATCGCCAGCATCCCGATCTTCGCCGCGTTCGTGCGGAAGATGTCGCCGAACGACGGCGCGACCACCGCGTCGAAGCCGTAGTCCTGCATCGCCCAGGCGGCGTGCTCGCGCGACGAGCCGCAGCCGAAGTTCCGTCCGGCGAGGAGAACCGTGGCGCCCCGGAACTCGGGCCGGTTCAGCTCGAAGCCGGGCCGCTCGTTCCCGTCCTCGTCGTAGCGCCAGTCGTAGAAGAGGAAGTCGCCGTAGCCCGTGCGCTCGATCCGCTTCAGGAACTGCTTAGGCACCATCTGGTCGGTGTCCACGTCCGGCCGATCGAGGACGGCGACGCGGCCCGTGACGACCCGTAGCGGCTTCATGCGGGCACCGGCTCGCGGTCGAGCGTGCGAACGTCGACGAAGCGGCCGTGCAGCGCCGCCGCGGCCGCCATCTGCGGCGAGACGAGATGCGTGCGGCCGCCGCGCCCCTGGCGGCCCTCGAAGTTGCGGTTCGACGTGGAGGCGCAGCGCTCTCCGGGAGCGAGGACGTCGGGATTCATCCCCAGGCACATCGAGCAGCCGGCGAGCCGCCACTCGAATCCCGCGTCGGTGAACACGCGGTCGAGACCCTCCTCCTGTGCCTGGCGACGCACCTGCGCAGAGCCGGGGACGACGAGCGCGGTGACGCGCGGGTCGACCGTCCGGCCCGCGACGACCGCGGCGGCCGCGCGGAGATCTTCGATGCGGGAGTTCGTGCACGAGCCGATGAACACACGATCGATCCGGATCTGGTCGATCCGCTGACCCGGCCGAAGGTCCATGTAGGCGAGCGCGCGCTCCGCCGCGACGCGGTCGGTCGGGTCCGAGAACGACGCCGGGTCGGGCACGACGCCGTCGACCGGCGCGACCATGCCCGGGTTCGTGCCCCAGGTCACCTGCGGCACGAGCTCGCGCACGTCGACCACGACGTGCGCGTCGTACTCGGCGCCCGGGTCAGACACGAGCGAGCGCCAGTCCTTCACCGCTCGCTCCCATTCGTCGCCGCGCGGGGCGTGCTCGCGGCCCTCGAGATACGCGAACGTCGTCTCGTCGGGCGCGACCATCCCGGCGCGGGCGCCCCACTCGATCGACATGTTGCAGATCGTCATCCGCTGCTCCATCGACAGTCCGCGGACCGCCTCGCCCGCGTACTCGACGACGTAGCCGACCCCGCCGTCCACGCCCAGGCGACCGATCGCCCCGAGGATCATGTCCTTTGCCGTCAGCCCGGCCGGCAGCGCGCCGATGAACTCGAGCAGCATCGTCTTCGGCCGCTTCTGCGGGAGCGTCTGCGTCGCGAGCACGTGCTCGACCTCGGACGTGCCGATGCCGAAGGCAAGCGCGCCGACCGCGCCGTGGGTCGACGTATGGCTGTCGCCGCAGACGATCGTCTTCCCGGGCTGGGTGAGCCCGAGCTCGGGGCCGATCACGTGGACGATGCCTTCGTAGCCCGACCCGGTCGCATGCAGCGTGATGCCGAACTCCTCGCAGTTCGCGCGCAGCGCGTCGAGCTGCGCGCGCGCGAGCGGGTCGGTCACCGGGCCAGGCAGCGTCGGGACGTTGTGGTCCATCGTCGCGACCGTCAGCTCGGGCCGACGCACAGGGCGCCCGGCGAGCCGGAGGCCGTCGAACGCCTGTGGCGACGTCACCTCGTGGACGAGATGGAGGTCGACGTAGAGCAGCGTCGGCTCGCCGTCCTCCTCGTGGACGACGTGCCGCTCCCAGACCTTGTCGAAGAGCGTCCGCGCCATACCGAGAGAGTACGCGCGGCGCGGATGCATGCCGCTAGGCCGCGGCCAGCACCTCGTCGAGGAACGCGTCGGCGTCCGGTGCGATCCGCACGGGGGCGTACGTGAACGCCACCGGCGCCGGCGTCTTGAGCCCGTCGCCCGTGACGAGCAGGACGACGCGGTCACGGCTGCGAACGTCGCCGGCCTCGACCGCGGCGCGCAGTGCACCGAGGGTCACTCCGGTCGCCGTCTCGCCGAAGACGCCCGTCGTCCGCGCCAGGAGCGCCATGTTCTCTCCGATCGCGTTCTCGGCCACCGCGTGAATCGAGCCGCCCGTCTCCCGCGCCGTGGCGACGGCGAAGTCGCCGTCGGCCGGGCTGCCGATCGCAAGCGACCGCGCGATCGTGTCGGGCCGTACCGGCGTGACCGTCGTCCCTTCGCGGAAGGCGGTCGCCACCGGCTGACAGCCCTCGGCCTGGCCACCGACGAGGCTCGGCGCGACGCCGTCGATCAGTCCGAGGGAGCGGAGCTCGGCGAAGCCCTGTCCGACCTTGTGGAACAGCGCACCCGACGCGATGGGAATCGCGACGACGTCCGGAGCGCGCCAGCCGAGCTGCTCGGCGATCTCGTACGCGAGCGTCTTCGAGCCCTCCGCGTAGTACGAGCGCAGGTTGACGTTGACGAAGCCCCAGGGCAGCTCGAAGGAGAGCTCGACCGAGAGGCGCGAGCAGTGGTCGTAGTGGCCGTCGACGGCGTAGATCGTCGGCCCGTACGCGGCCGCGGCGGTCAGCTTCTCGGGCTCGAGGTCGGCCGGCACGAAGACCGCCGCCTCGAGACCTTCCGCAGCCGCGCGGGCGGCGACCGCGCCGGCGAGGTTGCCGGTCGACGAGCATGCGAGCGTCGTCAGCCCGGCCTCCTGCGCCTTGCGCGCCGCAACGGCGACGACGCGGTCCTTGAAGGAGTGCGTCGGGTTCGCCGTGTCGAGCTTGAGCCACAGCTCTCGCACGCCGATCTCCTCCGCCAGCCGCGGCGCGGGGACGATGGGCGTGAAGCCGGGGGCGAGGCGCGGCTCCTCCGGCGCAGCGACGGGCAGGAGGTCGGCGTAGCGCCAGATGCTCGCCGGCCCGGCCTCGATCCGCTCGCGCGTCGCCGACGCGCGCACGCGGTCCCAGTCGTAGGCCGGGTCCAGGGGGCCGAAGCAGCGCGTACACGTGCCGATGACCTCGAGCGGATGCTCGGTGGCACAGACCCGACACGAGAGTGAGGTAGCTGGCATTGGGATCGTCCTCCTTCGACTCGCTCGACATCCGTCCGGGTTTGGCACCGTGCCGGTTGCGGGGGAACCCGTTCCGGGCCGGTTGCCGAGGCGTCACAGGGCCGGTCCCTCAGCCTCTCTCGATGCGGAGCGGGACGAATCCCGCACCTGGACGAGAGCGTACACGGAAGTGACGGTGCGGTGTGCCCCAAACTGGGGTTCGGTGCGCCTCGTATCGTGAGCACGACGCGTTGTGGTGACGATCGAGGACGTCCGTGAGTTCGCGAGCACGCTTCCGCGAAGCAGTGAGGCGCTCGTGCGCGGCCGCCTCAAGTTCCGGATCGGCCGGATCGTCTACCTGGCGTTCTCGCGTGACGGGGCGGTGATGGGGTTCGCGTTCCCGAAGGCGTGGCGCGACGCGCTCGTTGCCTCCGATCCCGACAAGTTCTCGCTTCCGGACGCCTCCGATCTCCGCTACCACTGGGTCCACGTTCGTCTCGGCGCGATCGACGAGGACGAGATGCGAGACCTCGTCGAGGACGCCTGGGCGTTCTGCGTGCCCGACCGCGTGGTCGAGGAGTACTGCCGCTCGCGCTCGGGCTAGCGTCGGCTCAGTCGGGCCACCAGCCCTGCACGATCTCCGAGTCGTCCTCGTCCGCGACCGGCGCGCCGATTGCGAGATACGACAGCCCGTCGGGGCCGGCCTCGGTGCATCGCCACACGCCGCGACCGAGCCGCACGAGGTCGCCCTCGCGCAGGTCGAGGATCTCGTCGTCGATCTTGATCCGCCCGCTGCCGCGGAGGACGAAGTAGATCTCCTCCTGCTCGAGGTGGCGGTGACCGAACGGGACGCGGAAGTTCGGCGCCAGCGTCTCGCGCGACGCCGCGACGATCTCGCTCCCGAGCGGACGTCGTCCGAAGCGTGCCTCGAGCCCGGGCGACAGGCCGAACTTCGGCGCGGAGTCCTCGACGTCTTCGATGTTGAGCTTCGTGTAGGTGGTCATCGCCCGATCGTAGGCTCAGCCCGTGGTCGGCGACGTCGGCCCAGCGAAAAACCGGTGTCTGACACCTCTCGCCACGGTTCCGCGGTCGCAGACGTCAGCCGTTGGGCAATGGCGGCCGCTCGTACTCGGTCGGACCCACCCAGATTGCGCCGTTGCTCGTTCCCCGGCGGCCGACGAGAACGAGCTTGCCTCGGAAGATGGTGAGGGCGAGTGCTGCCTGATACCCCGGTTCTATGAAGACCGGCCCGACAGACATCGCTTCCTCAAAGCCCGGGCGGTCGGATCGCCACAGGGCGAGGTCGATCTGGCCCCGAACTCCGTGTTGGCCGGTTACGAACACCCGCCGGCCGTCATGCACGGCGGCGAAGAGCGCGGACGGCAACTGTGTTATCGCCATATCCGAGCGGACCCACGCGGCGTCGCCAGTCTTGCGCCACATGGTCGCGGTCGAGCCGACCGAGCCGGAGCCGACGATCACCGTGTCGTCGGGCCCGCCGGCGCAGTCGTGTGGCTCGGACGCGGTGGCGACGATCTGCGGCTCCCTCGCCCAGTCGCCCGACCGGTTGCGCGTCCAGGCGACGATCTGCTCGTTGCCACCTTGCCCGCGTACTGCGACAACTGTCGCCCCGCCCGGGCCGACGCAGATGCCGCGAGCCTCACCCAGGCCGAGAATCCGTCCCGGCCTCAGCGCATTGGGGTCGCCCGACCACGTCGTCACTTGAAGCCCGCGCACAGAGCCTTCGCTGGCCGCGAGTGCGAACCCGCGTCCGTCGGGCTCGACGTCGACGAACGCGCCGATCGGCGCCAACGCGGTGCCTCCGATGACGCGCCACGTGCGCCCGGTATCGGACGTCCACAGTGCGAGGCGTGCCCTTCCACGTACCAGCCTCCAGCCCGCAATTACGAAGCGGTGGCGGTTGCCGGCGATCGCTTCCAGTCTCGCCTGCGGGTCGTTGAGCGGCACTCGTGTCCATGAGCGGGCGTCGCGGGACGCGAGGACGAGCGGCCGCCCTCGTGCGTCTTTGCCGATGGCCACGACCCGGCCGTCGAGCGCAGCCACCCCGCGCAACTCGGCCGTATCACCGGTCGATCCGGGAAAGGCCGGCGGCTTGTCGACCGTCGACCACGACCCCGACGGGCCGCGGCGATACATGTCCGAGCCTCCATCACCGGCGAGCAGGATCATCGTCGTCGATGCCGTCGCGGCAATCGTGACGTTCTCCCACGTTCCGCGGTGAGGCTTCTTCGGCGTGTCCATCATCGTCCAGCGACGGCCGTCCACCGACCGCCAGAGAAGCGGCCCCGACGGCGAGTTGCCAACCGCCCGGAAGCGACCGTCGGCGGCCGCGATCATGTGGATCGCCGACGCGCCCGCCGCCGGTGGCACCGCAGTGTCTGGCAGTCGACTCCACTGTGTGCCGTCGGACGAGAACCACGCCGCTGGTATCTCGAGGCCGCCCCGCTGGTCGAGGCCGCCCGCTGCGAAGCCGACACGCGGGACGTAGCGTACGGAGGCCACCTGGATTCGGCGGGAGCCGGTCATGCCGGACACCCGCGGATCGATCTGAGTCCACGCGTCGCCGTCCCACACCATGATCCGGCCCTCAATGGCCGAGGGCACCCCGCCTTCGCCCACGACGATCAGACGCTCGCCGACGGCGATCATCTCGGCCGGGGCGAAGCGCTCGTTTGCGGGCACCGGAATCGTGCTGTGCACCGACCAGGCAGCCCCGTCTGCCGATTCGAAGATCTGGACCAATGAGCGTCCAAAGCTCTGGGATGCGCCGAGCGCGAAGAACTTGTCACTCGCGCTCGTCACGTCGACGATCCTTCCGGCGAAAGACAGCACCGGACTCGTCTCGTCGGTCAGCGCCGTCCATCTGCCGCCGGTCCGTCGCCACGCGGCGAGCTTCACGTTGCCTTGGAACCCGCCGGCTTGGAACCGATCTCCGAGCGCGACCGTGACGTTGCCACGCCGCGCGATGCGATAGACGCCGTCGCGCGGCTCCGACGAGGGCGCCGGCGGCAGGGTGGTACGCCGCCACGACCTGCCGTCGCGCGAGGCCCACACGGAAGGAGACCGAGCGCCGTCGGGATCCGTGACCCACCCTCCCGCAAGCCATCCGCCCCCGGTGTCCGGCGCAAGGATGTCCTCGACGAAGGACACGTACGCTCCGCCCTTCAGCGCAGGATGGTCGATGCGCCTCCAGTCGGAGGGTAGCCCTGCGAGGGTTGCCCTCGTCAGCGAGAGGACGACCAGCGTGAGCGCTGATGCGAGTACGACTAGACGGCGGATGGCCACAGGAGTCCGCTCACTATCGAGTGCCACGGGCACCCGCGCAAGATGCGCACAGGCGATCAGCCGGCCGGCAGCGTGACGGCCCCGTCGGACGCCGGCGCGACGATCGACGCGTACTTCGCGAGCACGCCCGTCGACACCTTCGGGACGAATGCGGGCAGCTCGCGCAGGCGCGCGGCGATCTCGTCGTCGTCGAGCTCGACGTCGATGCGTCGCTGGTCGACGTCGATCGTGATCGTCTCGCCCTCCCGCACGACGGCGAGCGGGCCGCCCGTCGCCGCCTCGGGGCAGATGTGGCCGACCATGAATCCGTGCGTCGCGCCGGAGAAGCGGCCGTCGGTGATCAGGGCGACGTCGTCCGAGAGGCCTTCGCCGACGATCGCCCCCGTGACGTGGAGCATCTCGCGCATCCCCGGCCCGCCGACCGGCCCCTCGTAGCGGATCACGACGACGTCCCCTGCCCGTATGCCTCCCTCCTTGACGGCCGCGAACGTCGCCTCCTCGGAGTCGAACACGCGCGCCGGCCCGCTGAAGTGCGTGCGCTGCTCGCCCGCGAGCTTCAGGACGCACCCGTCCGGCGCGAGGTTCCCGCGCAGGATCGCGATGCCGCCTCGCGACTTGATCGGCGTCTCGAGCGGGACGACGACCTGCTGCCCCTCGGTCTCGACGACGGACGCTGCGATCTCGCCGAGCGTGCGGCCGTCGACGTTCCGGGTCTCCGTGTCGACGAGCCCGGCCTTCGCCAGCTCACGCGCGACGAGGGCGACCCCGCCGGCGGCGTGGACGTCCGTCGCGACGTAGCGGCCGAACGGCTTCAGGTCGGCGACGATCGGCGTCCGTGCGGAGACGCGGTCGAAGTCGTCGATCGTGAAGTCGATCGCGAGCTCCTTCGCGATGGCGACGAGGTGAAGCACGCCGTTGGTCGACCCGCCGGTCGCGGCGACGGACGCGGCCGCGTTCTCGAGCGACGCCTTCGTGATGATCTCCGAGGGCCGGACGTCCCGCTTGACGAGGTCTACCGCGAGTCGGCCCGCCTCCGCCGCGGCCCCCTCCTTCGAGGTGTCGAGCGCCGGAATGTCGTTGCGCCCGCCGGGGCTGATGCCGAGGAACTCGAGCGCCGTCGCCATCGTGTTCGCCGTGAACTGGCCACCGCAGGCGCCCGCGGCCGGGCACGCAACCGACTCCAGCTCGTGCAGGTCGGCGGCCGTGATCTTCCCGGCGGCATGCGCTCCGATCTGCTCGTAGACGTCCTGGATCGTGACGTCGCGGTCGCGCCAGCGGCCCGGCGCGATCGAGCCCGTGTAGAGGACGAGCCCGGGGATGTCGAGCCGCGCGAGCGCCATCACGGCGGCGGGAATCGTCTTGTCGCAGGCGATCAGGCAGACGAGTCCGTCGAACAGGTGCCCGCGTGCGACGAGCTCGATCGAGTCGGCGATCGTCTCGCGTGAGACGAGCGACGCGCGCATCCCGGACGTGCCCATGGACACGCCGTCGGAGACGGCGATCGTGTTGAACTCCATCGGCGTCGCCCCCGCCTCGCGGATCCCACGTTTGACGTGGGGTGCGAGCGCACGCTGGTTCAGGTTGCACGGCATCGTCTCGATCCACGTCGTGCAGACGCCGATCAGGGGCTTCGCGAGGTCGTCGTCGGTGAACCCGACGGCCTTGAGCATCGCCCGCGCCCCGGCGCGGTCCGGCCCGTCGGTGAGTGCGGCGCTGTGCCGCTTCGCGGGATCGGACGGAAGGTCGTACGGCGTCGTTGCCGGCGGCGTTTCCACAGTCGTCACGGGTCGCCTCTCTCGATCGGGTTGGACGGGCTCCTGCACCACTCGCTGAACGAGCCAGGATAGAGCCGTGCGTCGTCGCGGCCCTGGAGCACGAGGCGCTGGACGACAGCCGCCGCGGTGACGCCCGAGCCGCAGTACACGCCGAGCTCGGGCGCGTCGAGCACGCCGTCGGGCAGCGGCTGCTCGAAGAACGCGTTCGTCGCTCCCGGGATGCGCCCGGCGACCGGGTCGAGCGGCTCCACGTCCCCGCGCCAACGCTCGGGCGCGCGGGCGTCGACGAGCACGAGCGACCGGTCGCCGAGCCGCGCGCGGATCTCGTCCGCCTCGATCGTGTCGTCGCCGCGCACGTGCGGCACGAAGCGTGCCCGCGCGACCTGCGGCTCGTCCGGGACAAGCGGCCCCTCGTAGCTTCTGATGTCGAACGTCCCGCAGAGGTGGTGGCCGAGATGCCGGAGGAGCCACCAACAGCGCGCCGCCCAGCCGGTGCCGTCGTCGTAGGCGAGGACGAACGTGTCCGCGTCGATGCCGGCCGCCCCGAACGCGCGCGCGAGCTCCGTGGCGTCGGGAAGCGGGTGCCGCCCGCCGACGGCGGGATCGATCGGCGGCGCCGAAAGGGCCGTGTCGGGATCGAGTTGGACGGCGCCGGGGAGGTGACCCGTCTCGTACGCGACTCGCGGGCGGCAGTCGGCGAGACGGACGTTCACAGTGCCCCTTTGGCCGACACGCTCAGCAACAGCACGTCGTGATCGGGGAACCGCTCCTCGAGCGCAAAGAAGCACGCTTCCGCGTCGTCGGCCCAGACGATCACGGTCGGGCCCGACCCCGACAGGGTGGCGCCGCGAGCTCCGGCCGGCGGATCGACGCGCACGTCCTCGAGGACCGCCGACGGGCGATACGGCTCGTGCAGGCGGTCGTCCAGCGCGGCCGTGAAGAGCGCGGCGTCGCCGGAGGCCGCTCCCGCGCCGAGCAGGGCGGCGCGGCCGACGGTGACCGCCGCCTCGGCGTGGGGCACGGTCGCGGGGAGCGACAGGCGCGACGCTTCCGTCGACGTGCGCTCGCGCGGTACGACGGCGACGGGCGTGAGCGGAAGCCCGTCGGCGATCCGCGCAATCCTGCGGTCCCACGTCAACGTGACGCCTCCGACGAGCGCCGCGGCGAGGTTGTCGGCGTGGCTCTCGAGCGTGAGGCCGGCGGCGAGGAGCTCCTCGGGATCGCCGTCCGGACGTGCCGCGGCGAGCCCGAGCGCGATCGCGGCCGCTGAGGACCCGAGGCCTCGCTCGAGCGGGATCCGGTTGCGGAACGTGAACCGCTTGCCGTCCGGGTCGGCGAGCAGGCGGTACGCCCGCACGGCGAGGTTGGACGCGTCTTCGGCGAGCTCGCCGGCGCCCTCGCCCTCGACGACGACGCCCTCGCCGTCGGCGATCTCGAGCTCGTTCCAGAGGTCGAGGGCCACGGCGGCCGCATCGAAGCCGGGCCCGACGTTGGCCGACGTCGCGGGGGCGCGTACGATCACCGGGTCTTCCTGGCGCTTTCGCGCGGCGAAAGCGCTGCGATCGCGTCGGGATCCGGCGCGACCGACACGAGCGGCGGCGCCAGCCGGTCGGCCGCCTCGGGGTCCTTGAGCCCGTGGCCGGTGATCGTGACGACGATCCGCTCGCCCTCGACGTCCCCGCGCAGCGCGGCTGCGAGGCCGGCCGCCGAGGACGGCTCGCAGAACAGGCCCTCGATCGACGCCAGAGCGCGCCAGGCGGCGACCAGCTCGTCGTCGTCGACGGAGAGCACGCGGGCCCCGGAGGTGGCCACGGCGTCGGCGTGCACGGGATCGCCGATTCGGATCGCGGTCGCGAGCGTGGCGCGACGGTCGGTCGCCTCGACGGAGACGATCGGCGTGCCGAGCCCGAGCTCGTCGACCGCCTGGGCGTAGGAGGACGTGTTGCCGCCGCCGCCGTACGGCAGCACGAAGGCATCGGGCGCTCCCGCGAGCTCCTCGACCACCTCGAACACCGCTGTCTTCTGACCTTCGCGCCGGTGCGGGTTGACCGAGTTGACGAGGACATGCGAGCCTCGCCGCGCGAGCTCCTGCGCAGCGCCGAGCGCGTCGTCGAAGTCGCCCTCCACCGCGAGCACCGTCGCGCCGAGCATGCGCGTCTGGGCGAGCTTCGCGCCCGCGACGGCGCCGCCCGGCGTGAGCACGAGCGCGGGAAGGCCGGCGCGGGCGGCGTACGCCGCCGCGCTCGCGGCCGTGTTCCCGGTCGACGCGCAGAGCACCGCGGGCGCGCCCTCCTCGACCGCCTTCGAGACGGCCAGCGTCATGCCGCGATCCTTGTAGGAGCCCGTCGGGTTCGACGCCTCCCACTTGAGCCAGAGCTCCCGAAGGCTGGCGCGTCGCGCGAGCCTAGGTGCGGCCAGCAGGGGCGTCGAGCCCTCGCCGAGCGAGACGATCGGCGTCGCCGCCGACACCGGCAGCCGGTCGCGAAAGCGCTCGATCAGTGGAACTGTCACCGCGGGCGAAATCTAGGCGGATTTCGTGTCAGGGGAATCCGCCCACGCCGCGCTCGGAGACGACGGGCAGCGCGGTCGCCTCGCCGCGCGATTCCGGCAGCGCGCGAATCGCCGTGAGCGCAGCCTCGACGCGGCCCGCGGGCGCGTCGTGCGTGACGACGTGGAGCACGGCGTTCCCGTTCTCGGGCTGCTGCACGAGGCGGGCCACGGAAACCCCCTCCGTCGCGAGCTCCTGCGCGAGGTGCGCGAGGACGCCTGCGCGGTCCTCGACCACGAGCCGCAGGTACCAGAGCGAGGAGAGCTCGCCCGGTGCCATCCGCTCGAGCTCGCGCCAGACGGGATCGTCCTGCAGGAACCCCGTGCCCGTGGTGCCGACGATCGAGACGAGGTCGGCGACGACCGCGCTCGCCGTCTCGATCCCGCCGGCTCCAGGCCCCTCGAGCGTGATCTCGCGGATCGCGTCGCCCTGGAGCATGACCGCGTTGAACGGCCCTTCGACCGCTGCGAGCGGGTGGTGCGCGTCGACGAACGCGGGGCCGACACGGACGTCGACGTGCCCGTCGGCCAGCGTTGCGCGGCCGAGGAGCTTCACGCTCATCCCGAGCGCGGCCGCCGCGTCGGTGTGCTCGCGCCGCACCGCCTCGATGCCCTCGACCTCCACCCATTCGAGCGGCACGCGCGAGCCGAACGCGACCGTCGCGAGGATCGCGATCTTCGCGGCCGCGTCGTGTCCGGCGACGTCGTCGGTCGGGTCGGCCTCCGCGTAGCCGAGTCGCTTGGCCTCCGCGAGAGCGTCGTCGTACGACCGGCCCTCTCCCATCGCCGAGAGGATGAAGTTGGTCGTCCCGTTGACGATCCCGAGAACGCGGTGGACGTTCGTCACGACGAGCGATTCGCGGAGCACCTTGATCACCGGGATGGCCGCGCAGACCGAGGCCTCGAAGCGGAGCTGCCCGCCGGCGCCCGCGGCAGCCGCGAACAGCTCGGCGCCGCGCCTCGCGACCAGCTGCTTGTTGGCCGTCACGACCGAGCGACCGGACTCGAGCAGCCGCAGGACGTAGTCGCCGGCCGGGTCGACGCCGCCCATCACCTCGGCGACGAGCCGAATCGAGGGGTCGTCGAGGATCTCCGTGACCTCCGTGGTCAACACACCCGTGCCCGGATCGAAGCCGCGCTCGCGGGCGGGATCGCGCACGAGCGCGCGCACCACCCGGAGGCGGTGCCCCGTGGCGCGCTCGATCTCGTCGCCCTGCTCGGAGAGGAAGCCGTGAACCGCCGCCCCGACGGTCCCGTAGCCCAAAAGGGCTACGGGAACGTCAACGGACTGCACTCGCGCCCTCGCGGCGCATCAGCCCTCGGAGCTCTTCGCCGACCTGCTCGATCAGCTGATTCGCAGCCTCCGCCCGGTGACCCCGGAGGCCTGCTTCGCCGCTGTCCATCTCCGCGATCCAGACCTTTGCGAACTCCCCCGAGCGAATCTCGTCGAGGACCGTCTGCATCCGCTCCCGGACGTGCGCGTCGATCACGCGGGGCCCGCTCACGTAGTCCCCGAACTCCGCCGTGTCCGAGATCGACCACCGCATGTGTTGGAGGCCGCCCTCCCAGATGAGGTCGACGATCAGCTTCAGCTCGTGGAGGCACTCGTAGTAGGCGATCTCCGGCTGATAGCCCGCGGCGACGAGGGTCTCGAAGCCCGCGCGGATGAGCTCCGTCGTGCCGCCGCAGAGCACGGCCTGCTCGCCGAAGAGATCGGTCTCCGTCTCCTCGCGAAAGGTCGTCTCGAGGATCCCGGCGCGGCCCGCGCCGATGCCCACGGCGTAGGCGAGCGCGACGTCGCGCGCACGCCCCGATGCGTTCTGCTCGACCGCGATCAACGCCGGCGTGCCGAAGCCCTCCGTGAAGAGCCGCCGCACCACGTGACCGGGCCCTTTCGGCGCGACCATGATCACGTCGTGGCCGGGGGCCGGCTTCACCCGGCCGTAGAGGATGTTGAAGCCGTGCGCGAACAGCACCGTCGCGTCGGGCTCGAGGTTCGGCTCGACGAAGTCGGCGAAGACCTGCGGCTGCACCTGGTCGGGGAGAAGAATCGAGACGAGCTGCGCGCCCTTCACCGCCTCGGAGATCGTCCGCGCCTCGAGACCCGCCTCCTCGACGTCGCTCCACGACGACGAGCCCTCGCGGAGACCGACGACGACCCTCACGCCGGAGTCGTGCAGGTTGAGCGCGTGGGCGTGACCCTGGCTGCCGTAGCCCACGACGGCCACCGCGCCGTCGAGGAGGGAGAGGTCGCCGTCACGGAGGATGGTCGCCATCGGTCAATCCTTTCGTTTCGAAGCGGGGGTCAATTGATCGCCGCGAGACGGCGCTGTGCCCGCCGGCGGCCGGAGGCTCGAGGAACACCGATTCGTCCGGTGCGGACGAGGTCGACGATCCCGTACGGGTGGCAGAGCTCGTGGAAGGCATCGAGCTCCTCGGGCGTGCCGGTCAGCTCGAGGACGACGGCGTCGGTGCCGACGTCGAGCAGGCGGCCGCCGAGCGCCTCGGCGGTCGTCACGAGCTCGGCGCGCTTCTCGGGCGGAACCTGGACGCGGATCACGAGAAGCTCGCGCTCGACGGCCTCGCCGGCCACGAGCTCCGTTACGCGGAGGACGTTGACGAGCTTGTGGATCTGCTTCTCGATCTGCTCGAGCGAGTGCTGGGTGCAGTCGACGCGGAGCGTGACGCACGAGACGCCGTGGCGCTCCGTCGGCCCGACCGCGAGCGACTCGATGTTGAAGCCGCGCCGCGCGAACATCGTCGTGATGCGCGTCAGCGCGCCGGGCTGGTCCTCCACCACCACTGAGAGCGTGTGCTTCATGACGCGTGCGCCTCCACGGTCTGCTCCTCGTACTCCAGCATGTCGAGCGCCGCCGCGCCCGCCGGAATCATCGGGAAGCACTGCTCGGCCGGGTCGACGCGGCAGTCGACGACGACCATCCGGCCGCAGGCGAGCGCCTCGGCGAGCGCGGGCTCGAGCTCGTCCTCGGTCTCGACGACCATCCCGGCGCCGCCGTACGCCTCGGCCAGCTTCGCGTAGTCCGGCACGTGCGCGGTCAGGTGGACATGCGAGCGGCGGCCGGCGAAGAACATGTCCTGCCACTGCGTGACCATTCCGAGGTGCGCGTTGTTGACGAGGACGACGACGATCGGCAAGTCCTCGAGCACGGCGGTGACGAGCTCTTGCGCCGTCATCTGGAAGCAGCCGTCCCCGTCGACACAGACGACGGTCGCCTCGGGCCGGGCTGCCTTCGCGCCGATCGCGGCGGGGATCCCGTAGCCCATCGTCCCGAGCCCGCCCGAGGTGATGAAGCTGCGGGGCTGCTCGGACACGACGTACTGCATCGCCCACATCTGGTGCTGACCGACGCCCGTGGTGACGATCACGTCGGTACCCGCGGTCAGGCGCTGGAGGGTCTGGACGACGGTCTGGGGCTTGAGCCACTCGTCGCTCGTGCCGTGGCGCAGCGGGAACTCCTCGCGCCACGAGCGGATCTGCTCGAGCCACGCCTCGGGCGGGGGAGAGCCCTCGGCGCGGTGCCGCGCGACCTCCGCGGCCAGGTCGCGCACGGCGGTCGCGAGCGGGCCGACGACCGGAATGTCCGCGTCGCGCAGCTTCGAGATCTCGGCGGGATCGATGTCGAGGTGGACGACGGTTGCGCCGGGCGCGAACGCCGACAGCTTGCCGGTCACCCGGTCGTCGAATCGCGCGCCGATCGCGACGAGCACGTCGCACGTGTTCATCGCGAGGTTCGACCACTTCGCCCCGTGCATCCCCGGCCAGCCGAAATGCAGCTCGTGCGTCTCCGGGAAGGCGCTCTTGCCCATCAGCGTCGTGATCACGGGGAGCGAGCCGGCCTCGGCGAGCTCGAGGAGCTCTGCGGACGCGTCGCCGTTGATCGTCCCGCCGCCGACGTACAGCACCGGCTTCCGTGCGTTGGCGATCGCCCGCCCGGCCTCGCGGATCTGCAGCGGGTGGACCTTCGCCGGCGGCTTCCAGCCGGGCAGGTCGACGGTCTCCGGGTAGGAGAAGTCGATCAGCGCCTCCTGGAGGTCGCGCGGGATGTCGACGAGCACCGGCCCACAGCGGCCCGTCCGCGCGATGTGGAACGCCGACTTCATCACCGACGGGATCTCGCGAGCATCCTGGACGAGCCAGGAATGCTTGACGATCGGCATCGTGATCCCGGTGATGTCGCACTCCTGGAAGGCGTCGGTGCCGATCAGGGTGGTGCGCACCTGGCCCGTGATGCAGACGAGCGGCGTCGAGTCCATCCACGCGTCGGCGATCGGGGTGACGAGGTTCGTCGCGCCCGGGCCGGACGTGGCGATCGCGACGCCGACCTTCCCGGACGCGCGCGCGTAACCCTGCGCCATGTGCCCGGCGCCTTGCTCGTGCCGGGCGAGGACGTGGCGCACGGTCGTTCCGCGCGCCATCGCGTCGTACGTCGGCATGATCGCGCCGCCCGGGATCCCGAACATCACCTCGACGCCCTCGGCCTCGAGGGAGCGGAGGATGGCGTCGCCGCCCGTGATCTTCATCGAGCCACTCCGAGCGCGAACTCCGTGTCCCGCCGTGCGCTCGGCAGGAGCCCGAGCACGGCGTCGACGAACTCGCGCGTCGTCGCCGTGACGCCCGGCCCGGCCGCGCCCGACGGCCGGCGCGGCGCCTCGCGCGCCATCGTCAGGCTGTCCTCGAGCGCCTCTCCCGCCGCCGTCCGGCGGAGCCCCTCCGAGAGGAGCAGCGCCGTCGCGAGCAGCATCGGGCTCGGATCCGCGACGCCCTGCCCCGCGAGGTCGCTCGCGGTGCCGTGCGCCGGGGCGAACAGGCCTGGCCCGGAGGGTGAGAGCTGGCCGGTTGCGACGAGGCGCGGCCTGCCGCCGAGCTTCGGCGCCTCCGCGACGGCTTCGCCGAGCACGCCTTCGGCCACCAGCACGCCGGCGGAGCCGGCCGCGAGCCTGCGGAGCGCGTCTGTGAGGCCGACGTGCTCCACGTCGACGCCCGGGTGGCGATCGGCATGGCGCTCGACCAGTGCGGGCCAGTCGCGCGTGATGCCCACCGAGGTAAGGCGACCAGAGCGTGCGCGAGCGGTCGCGAACGCCCGCTCGACCGTCCAGTCCGACGCGTCGTCATGGAGCGGGGCGAAGGCGGTCGCCTCCCCCGCGTCGTCGAGCACGCGCGTCACCTGCGCTCCGAGGTCGAGCTCCGCGCGAAGACCGTGGAGGGCCGGCGCCGCGTCGCCTGCGACGAGAACCGCGTCGGCGGACGTGGTCGCGCGGCGGGTCGCGGTCGGCAGCAGGTGCCCCGATCGGGTCAGCGCCTCGGTGTCGAAGGGCGGGTGGAGCTCCTCGACGTCGAATCCGTGCTCGCGTGCGAGCCGCGCGAGGGCCCGGCTCGCGGCCGCGGTGATCTCCGGCCCGATCCCGTGTCCGGCGAGGCAGGCGACGACGTACGTCTGCCGGGCGGTCATGGCTGCTCGGGGGTCGGGGTGGGGCGGGTCATTGTGGTGCTCCTCTCGCTCGGTACGCCCTGGGGACGCACCTCTGGTGTGGTCTCGGTCGGCGTGTGCGCCTTTCAGCGCGTGAGCGTCGATCTCCCCTAGACGGGGAGAATCAGGATGAGCTCGATGCCGACGCCGGTCGCTACCGCGGGGCGCGATACGAGAGGAGCCTCGGATACGGCGTGGCAGAGCTGCATCACAAGCAGAGTGCCGGAAGGACGTGGGCCGTGTCAATGGCGAACCGTCCTTTCGGCGAGCGACCCTAGACTGTTGTCAGTCCAGGATCGAGGAAATGTCCCGTTCCGGTATCCGGCGCTTGCGACCGGACGGCCGAGCGTCTAGCATCGATCATCGATGATCCGCACGGCGCTGATCTCGCCTGCCGGTGGGCCCGTAGAGGTCCACGTAGCCAACCCGCGCCCGTTCGCGATCATCGCCTCGAAACGGCGCTAGCCGGCGACTCTCCCGCCTCCGCCAGCTAGCAGCCCACACCGGCGGGAGTCCTCTTCTCGAACCCACCAGAAAGGTGGCAACGCCCTCCGTGACCACCGCACTCCACGATCCGACCGCCGAACGAGACGCCTGTGGCATCGGCCTCGTCGCGGATGCGCGAGCCCGCGCATCCCGCGAGATCGTCGACCGGGCGCTCGCCGGCCTCGCCGCCGTCTCGCACCGCGGCGCGTGGGCCGCCGACGGCGTCACGGGCGACGGCGCGGGTCTCTTGCTACCGCTGCACCACTCGCTGACCGGCGTCTATTGCGCGGGGGTCGCGATGTGCTTCCTGCGCGAGCCCTGGCTCCGCGGGGTCGTGGAGGAGGCATGCCGCGCGGAGCGGCTGGAGCCGATCGGCTGGCGCGACGTGCCGCACGACGTGGCCGCGCTGGGGTCGACGGCGGCCGCGACCGTTCCCCGGATCGCGCAGCTCGTGCTGGCACCCTGCGAGGACGAGGACGCCGAGCTTCGCGCGCATCGCGCACGGCGCCGCGCCGAGCTGGTCGAGGGCGTCTACGTCGCCTCGCTCTCCTTCCGCACCGTGACGTACAAGGCGCTCTGCGCCGCGACGCAGCTCGACAGCTTCTACCCCGACCTGCGCGATCCCGACTGGGCGGCGCCCTGGGCGATCTTCCACCAGCGCTTCTCGACGAACACCGAGCCGAGCTGGGAGCGCGCGCAGCCGTTTCGTCTCCTGTGCCACAACGGCGAGATCAACACCATCGAGGGCAACGTCGCGTGGATGGAGGCGCGCGAGCGCGCGCAGGGCGTCGATCCGGATCTCGCACCCGCCCTCGACCACTCGGGCTCCGACTCCGCGCTCCTCGACAACGCGCTCGAGCTGCTCGTCCGCTCCGGGGTCGACGTCTGCGAGGCGTTGTCGCAGCTCGTGCCGCCCGCCTGGCAGAACGACCCGCGTGTCGGCGAGGCCGAGCGCGCGATGCGGCGCTACCACGCGATGCTCGTCGAGCCCTGGGACGGCCCCGCAGGTCTCGTCTTCTCGGACGGGATCACCTGCGGCGCCAAGCTCGACCGCAACGGCCTGCGTCCGCTTCGCGTCGCCGTCTCCGGCGACGGGCTGGTCGTCGTGGCGTCCGAGGCGGGCGCGGTACCGCTTCCCGAGGGCGTACCCGTCCGCCGCGGGCGCCTCGGCCCCGGCCAGCTGCTCGCGGTCGACCCGCGACGAGGCCTTCGCTTCGACGGCGAGCTGACGCGCGAGCTCGCGGCGCGCAAGCCGTACGCCGCCTGGGTCGAGGAGACCGCACGGTTCGGCGAGCAGGGTGCGCCCGTTGCCGCGCCGGAGGCCGACCTGGGACCGCGGCACGCCCTGCACGGCTACACCCGCGAGGAGCTGAGCCTCATGCTCCGGCCGATCGCCCAGACGGGGCAGGAGCCGGTCTACTCGATGGGCGACGACGCGCCGATCGCGCCGCTCGCCGGTCGCGCGCGGCCGCTCGCGTCGTACTTCCGACAGCGCTTCGCGCAGGTGACGAACCCGGCGATCGACCACTACCGCGAGCGGACGGTGATGTCCGTGGCGACGCTCGTCGGGGCTCGGCCGCCGCTGGGCGTCGAGGGTCCGCTGCCGCCGCTCGTCGTGCTCCCGTCCTTTCTCGTCACGCCGGCCGGCCTCGATGCGCTCGCGCCGGAACGCGTCGACGCCACGTTCGACGAGCAGGAAGGGCTCTCGGCCGCGGTCGAGCGCGTCGCCGACTCCGCTGCCGCGCTGGCCGAGGCCGGGGTCACCGCCGTCTGTCTCTCCGATGAGGCCGCGGCGGAGGGCCGCGCGCCGATCCCCTCGCTGCTCGCGGTCGCCGCAACCCACGGCCGGTTGACCGAGCGTGGCCTGCGGACGGCGTGCTCGATCCTCGTGTCGAGCGACGAGACGCGAGACACGCACATGGTCGCGACGCTCGTCGGTTACGGCGCCGACGTGGTTTGCCCGCGCCTTGCCCTCGAGACCGTCGCGCGCCTCGCGGCGATCGACAAGGTCGGCGGCGACCGCCCGTCACCCGAGGAGGCGCAGCATCGGCTCCTGCGTGCGCTCGAGGACGGCGTCCTCAAAGTGATGTCGAAGCTCGGCATCGCCGACATCGCGAGCTATCGCGGGGCCCGGCTGTTCGAGGCCGTTGGTCTCGACCGCCGCCTGTGCCGGCGGTTCTTCGGTGGCACGCCGTCCGCGATCGGCGGCGTCGGGCTCGACCGGCTCGAGCGTGAGGCGCTCGAGCGGCTGGCAGTAGCCGGGAGCGAGAAGCCGGAGCTCGAGAACCCCGGCTTCTACAAGTTCCGCAAGGGCGGCGAGCCGCACGCGACCGATCCCGACGTCGTCGAGGCGCTGCAGGAGGGCATGACGGCGGCGCACGCGCTCGTGAAGGCGGTCAAGGGCGAGCGCTTCGAGCTCTACGAGCGCTTCGCGGCGCTCGTGAACGACCGGACGCCGCTCGAGCCGCGCGACCTGCTCGAGCTCGTACCCGCGGGGGAGCCGATTCCCGTCGACCAGGTGGAACCCGTCGACTCGATCGTGCGGCGGTTCTCCGGCGGCGCGATGTCGCACGGCGCTCTCTCGGCCGAGGCACACGAGACGATTGCGATCGCGTTCAACCGCCTCGGCGGCCGCTCGAACTCCGGCGAGGGAGGCGAGGACCGCGAGCGGTATCGCGACGAGCGCAACTCGAAGATCAAGCAGGTCGCCTCCGGCCGCTTCGGCGTCACCGCGGAGTACGCCGCGTTCGCCGAAGAGCTCCAGATCAAGATCGCGCAGGGGTCGAAGCCCGGCGAGGGTGGCCAGATCCCCGCGCACAAGGTCTCGGACGAGATCGCGCGGCTGCGGTCGACCACGCCCGGCGTGTCGCTGATCTCCCCGCCGCCGCACCACGACATCTACTCGATCGAAGACCTGGCCCAGCTCGTGTTCGACCTCCGCGAGGTCAACCCGGACGCCGACGTGTCGGTGAAGCTCGTCGCCTCGAACGGCGTCGGCCTGATCGCCGCGGGGGTCGCGAAGGCGCACGCCGACGTCGTGCACATCGCGGGCGCGGACGGCGGCACCGGAGCGAGCCCGCTCGCGTCGATCAAGCACGCGGGCGCTCCGTGGGAGCTCGGGCTCGCCGAGACGCAGCAGGCGCTGGTCGCGAACGGCCTTCGCGGCCGCGTGCGCGTGAGGGTCGACGGCGGCATGAAGACGGGCCGCGATGTGGTGGTGGCCGCTCTCCTCGGGGCGGACGAGTACTCGTTCGGCACCGCGCTCCTGCTCGCGGAGGGCTGCCTGATGGTGCGCTCCTGCCATCTCGACACCTGTCCCGTCGGGATCGCGAGCCAGCGGCCGGAGCTGCGGGCCAAGTTCGCCGGGACGCCGGAGATGGTCGAGACGTACCTCCGCTTCGTCGCGCTCGAGGTTCGCGAGCTGCTGGCCACCCTCGGCCTCAAGACGCTCGACGAGGCGGTGGGTCGCACCGACCTGCTTCGCCAGCGCCGGACGGGCGATGCCGCGGCCGACGCGCTCGACCTCGGCGCGCTGCTCGTGCGGCACGGCGTCGGGCCGGCGCGATACGTGGGCGTTCCCGTTCCACACGAGCCCGATCGCCTCGGCGCGCTCCTCGCGGCGCAGGGGAAGGCTGCGATCACCGGCGCGCGGCTCGTCGAGCCGGCCTTCGAGATCACGAATGCCGACCGCGCGATCGGCGCTCGGCTCGGCGGCGCGATCGCTCGAGTAGCCGGCAACGGGTCCCCCGCCGGGCGCGTGCGCGCCCGCTTCGAGGGCAGCGCGGGGCAGAGCTTCGGCGCCTTCCTCACGGCCGGTGTCGAGCTGCGGCTCGTCGGCGAGGCGAACGACTACGTCGGTAAGGCAATGTCCGGGGGCCGGATCGTCGTCTCCCCGCCGTCCGACGACGCGGGCGACGCTTGTCTCGTCGGCAACACCGTGCTCTACGGCGCGACAGGCGGCGAGCTGTACTGCGCCGGATCGGCGGGCGAGCGGTTCGCCGTCCGCAACTCCGGTGCGGTCGCGGTGGTCGAGGGCGTCGGCGACCACGCGTGCGAGTACATGACGCGCGGCACGGTCGTCGTGCTCGGGTCGCACGGCCGGAACCTCGGCGCAGGGATGACCGGCGGCGAGGCGTTCCTCCTCGACGCCGACGAGCGGCTCGTGAACGACGATCTCGTCGCGCTCGTCCCGCTCGAGCGGGCGGACGCCGACCGGCTCGTCGAGCTCCTCGAGCGGCACGTCCGGCTCACGGGCTCGGCGCGGGCGCAAGCGCTCCTGACCGTCGGCGACGCCTCGATCGAGCGGTTCCGGCGGCTCGCGCCGAGGACCGAGCTCGCGGAGCGGGAGCGGAGCGGCGAGGCCAGGCTGTCCGCCGGCGCCGCATAAACCGGTTCTTCATGCATACTATGCAGATGCCGTACGTCAGCATCGTCGGCGCCGCCGGCTACACGGGCCAGGAGACGCTCGACCGGGTCCTGCGCCACCCCGAGCTCGAGCTGTACGCCGTCGGGTCCGATTCGCTCGCCGGGAGGGATGCCGACGCGCTCGATCCGCGACTGAACCGGAACGGCGGCAAACGCGTGCCGCGGCTGATCACGAACGCGGCGGCGCTCGCCTGCGAGGCCGACGTGACGTTCCTGTGCCTCCCGCACGAGGAGGCCGCCGCCTTCGGGCCGCCCTCGCGGGGCGTCGTGGTCGACCTGTCCGGCGCGCATCGACTCCACGATCCCGCGCAGTACGAGGCCTGGTACGGCTTCACGCATCCGCGGCCCGGCGGCCTCGAGGACTGGGCCTACGCGCTCCCCGAGCTCGCGCCGCCGAGCGGGCGGCTCGTCGCGAACCCGGGCTGCTACGCGACGGCGGTGCTCCTCGCGCTCGGTCCGCTGGCCGGCGACGTCGACCAAGCGAGCGTTGTCGTCGACGCAATGTCCGGCATGACGGGCGCCGGGCGCTCGCTCAAGCCGTCGACCCACGCCGGCTTGGTCCTGGAGAACGTCTCGCCCTACAAGGTCGGCTCGCACCAGCACGTCGCGGAGATCGCGCAGCTCCTCGGCTTCCCGGTCTCCTTCACGCCGCACCTGCTGCCCGTCCGCCGCGGCCTGATCGCGACGTGCAACGTCCGCTCGACGGGTGCCGACCTGCGAGCGCTCCTGGAGGAGCGTTACGCCTCGAGCCCGATCGTCACCGTCCTGCCGGAGGGCGTCGCACCCGAGCTCTCGCGCGTCCAGCACACGGACGGCGCGGAGATCGGCGTGTTCGAGGACCGGCACACCGACCGTACGATCGTGATCTGCGCGCTCGACAACCTCGGGAAGGGCGCCGCGGGACAGGCCGTCCAGAACGTCAACCTGCTGTTCGGCTTCCCCGAGACGGCCGGGTTGCGGCTCGCCGGGGTACTCGTCTGATGTCCGTCACCGCTGCTCGAGGCTTCGCCGCAGCCGGCGTCAGCGCCGGCATTCGGCCGTCCGGGAACCCGGACGTCGCCGTCGTGCGCGCGACCGAGCCGGCCGTCGGCTGCGCGATGTGGACGACGAACCAGGTCCAGGCGGCGCCGGTGGTCGTCTCGCGCCGTCACCTCACCGTCGCCGAGCCGCAGGCCGTGGTCGTCAACGCGGGGGTCGCCAACGCCGCTACGGGAAGGGCCGGCGAGGCCGATGCCGTCGCCACCGCCGCCCACGCCGCTGCCACGCTCGGGCTCGCGACGGAGGAGGTCCTCGTCCTCTCGACCGGCGTGATCGGGCCGCGGCTCCCGATGGACAAGCTCCTCGGCGGTGTCGCAGCTGCCGCTGCCGCGCTCTCCCCGGCGGGAGGCGTCGACGCCGCCGAGGCGATCCTCACGACGGACGCGGGGCCGAAGACCTCGGTCGCCTCCGGCGACGGCTTCACGGTCGGCGGGATGGCGAAGGGTGCGGGGATGATCCATCCCTGCCTGGCGACGATGCTCGCGGTCGTGACGACGGACTACCCGCTCGCGCCCGGCGAGGCGGATGCGTTCCTCCGTCCCGCGGTCGAGCAGTCGTTCAACCGGATCTCCGTGGACGGCGACTGCTCCACGAACGACGCGGTCGTGCTGCTCGCGCGGCGCGCGGCCACTGGGCGCGACCAAAGCCGGGACGCGGCGTTCGCCGCGGCCGTGCACGACGTGTGCGGCGACCTCGCGCGCCAGATCGTGGCCGACGGCGAAGGCGCGACCGTCGTGCTCGAGATCGTCGTCTCGAGCGCGTCCTCGCCGGAAGAGGCAGAAGCGATCGCGCGTCGAGTCGCCACGTCCCCCCTCGTGAAGACGGCAGCGTTCGGACGCGACCCGAACTGGGGCCGCGTGCTCGCGGCAGCCGGCTCCGCACCCTCGAACGGCGGCTTCGCGAAGCTCGACCCCGAGCGGCTGAGCGTCTCGTTCGACGGTACGCCCGTGTTCGTCGACGGCACGCCGACCGGCGAGGTGCCGCGGCTCGCCGGCTCGGCGTGCCGCATCGAGCTCGATCTCGCGCTCGGCGACGGGCGGGCCGCGTACCTCGCTTCCGACCTCTCGTACGACTACGTCAAGCTGAACGCCGAGTACACCACGTGACCGTCGTGGTAAAGCTGGGCGGTCGCGTCGCCGCCGACACGGTCCGCTCGGCCGTGGCGCAGGCAGGCGACGACGTCGTCGTCGTCCACGGTGCGGGACCGCAGATCACGGCCGCGATGGAGCAGCGCGGAATCGAGCCGACGTTCGTCCACGGGCGCCGGCTGACGACCCCGGACGTCCTCGCAGTCGTCACCGAGTCGCTGCTCGGGGTGAACGCGGAGGTGTGCGCCGCCATCGGCCCCGCCGCGATCGGGCTCCGCGGCGACGAGATCGGCCTGACCGCCAGGCGCGTCGAGGAGCTCGGGCTCGTCGGCGACCCGGTCGCCTCGGCCCCGGCCGCGGTCGTCGAAGCGCTCGCCGCCGGTCGGATCCCCGTCGTCGCGCCCCTCGCCGAGGGGCCGCTGAACGTGAACGCCGACGAGGCCGCCGCCGCGCTGGCCCTCGGCCTCGGGGCCGAGCGCATCGTCTTCGTGAGCGACGTGCCCGGCGTGCTGCTCGACGGAGCCGTCGCCGACGTCCTCCCGGCGGACGAGGCCGAGGCAGGGCTCCACGCGGGGCGCTTCGAGGGCGGGATCGTCCCGAAGCTGATGGCAGCCGTCCGCGCGGCGCGCGGCGGCGTCCGGGCAACGATCGGCTCGACGGAGGTACCGGCGTAACTCCGGCAAGTGACACAGTGTCACAAGCGTTTTCGCGCGCCGCTGTGCTCCCGACCTACGCCCGCGCGGACGTCACGATCGTCCGCGGCGAGGGCTGCCGCGTCTGGGACGACGCCGGCCGCTCGTACCTCGACTTCGTGGGCGGGATCGCAGTCGTCGGCCTCGGCCACCGCCATCCTGCGGTGACGGACGCCGCCCACGCCCAGCTCGACGAGCTCTGGCACGCGTCGAACCTCTACTGGACCGAGCCGATGCTGAGGCTCGCGGGCGTGCTGTCCGAGCGCATGGGCGGCGGGCAGGCGTTCTTCTGCAACTCCGGCGCGGAGGCGAACGAGGCGGCGATCAAGGTCGCGCGGAAGGTGACCGGACGCTCGCGGATCGTCGCACTCGAAGGCGGCTTCCACGGCAGGACGCTCGGCGCGCTCTCCGCCACCGGCCAGCCGGCCAAGTGGGAGGGCTTCGGGCCCCTCGTCCCGGGAGTCTCCTTCGCGACGCCGAACGACGTCGAGTCGCTGGAGGCGGCGGTCGCGCCGGGCGGCGAGCTCGCGGCGATCATGCTCGAGCCGGTGCTCGGCGAGGGTGGCGTCGTGCCGCTCGACGAGGACTTCGTCGCGGCCGCGGCCGAGATCGCGCGCGAGGTGGGCGCGCTGCTCTGCGTCGACGAGGTGCAGACCGGGATCGGGAGGACGGGCACGTTCTTCGCGTACGAGCAGCTCGGCGTCGAGCCCGACCTCGTGACGCTGGCAAAGGGGCTCGGGAATGGCCTGCCGATCGGCGCGCTGCTCGTCCGCGACGGGGCGGCGGCGGCGATCGGCCCCGGCGACCACGGGTCGACGTTCGGCGGCAACCCGGTGGCGTCGGCGGCCGCCTGTGCCGTGGTCGAGGCGATCGACGATGCGCTCCTGACGAACGTCGCCGCACGCGGGAAGCAGCTCTCGACGGGGTTGCAGGCCCTTCCGGGAGTGCGAGAGGTGCGTGGCCGCGGCCTCCTCGTCGCGGCCCTGCTCGATCGAGAGGCAGGCCCTGTCGTGGATGCGTGCCGCGAGCTCGGCCTGCTGACGCTCACTGCCGGCAGCGACGTCCTTCGGCTGCTCCCGCCGCTCGTCGTCACCGAGGCGGAGGTCGACGAGGCGCTCGGCCTGATACGGAACGCTCTGGCTTGAGCAACGCCGTCAGACAGCAGGCGATCCTCAGGCTCGTCCGCGACCGCGCGATCTCGACGCAGGGCGAGCTCGCCGAGGCGCTCCGGGAGGAGGGCCACGACGTCGTCCAGACGACCGTCTCCCGTGACGTTCACGAGCTCGGGCTCGTCAAGGTGCGGGCTCCCTCGGGCCGCCTCGTCTACGCCGCCCACGGCGCAGACGACGCCGACCGCCTGCGTGCGATCGGCGTCGCGATGCGCCGGTACGCGGTGGGTGTCGAGCGGGCCGGGCCCCTCGTTGTCGTGACGACCCCGCCGGGATATGCGAGCGCGCTGGCGCAGGCGATCGACGAGGGATCGCATCCGGGAATCGCGGGAACGATCGCGGGCGACAACACGATCTTCGTGGCCCCACGCGACGGCACCAGCGTGCCCGCGCTCTGCGACGAGCTCCGCGCACATCTCGCCAAGCTCTGAGCCGCGAGACTCCACGAGCGTTTCCAAAACCCGGGAACCCGCGAGACTCCGCGAACGGTTTCGCCGCGCTGCGACATGGGGCAGGGCGGGCCGCCCGGCTGCGGAGCAGCCGGCTTCAGGGATGTGCCCCGCCGCAGGCGGGGATCAAGCGCGGGAATCCACTCGGTGGATTCCCGCTTGCGAGACAAAAAGGGAGACGGCCGCTTGGGGGGGCGGCCGTCTCGGTGATGCTGGGGAGGGTGGGTGCTAGGTGATTCGGCGTCGAGACGGGGTTCCTTGCTCCCTCGTTCGAGGGATTCCTAGAACGCGTACCGCTCCTCTTTCCAGGGATCCGCGTCGTTGTTGTAGCCGTACCGCTCCCAGAACCCGGGCTGGTCGGTCGCGCGCAGCTCGACCGCCCGGAGCCACTTCGCGCTCTTCCAGAAGTACTTGCCGGGAACGACGAGGCGCAGCGGCCACCCGTGCTCCGGCGCGAGCGGCTCCCCGTCCGCATGGGTGGCGAGCATCGCGCCGTCCGCGTCGAGGAACGACGCCGGCACGTTCGCCGTGTAGCCCGCCTCGGCGTGTGCGATCGCGTAGTGCGCGCTCGGCCGCTGTCCGATGAGCTCACGGACAGCCGACCACGGGACGCCCTCGAAGGTCGTGTCGAACCGGCTCCACCTCGTGACGCAATGGATGTCCTGCGTCACCTCGACCGTCGGAAGCGCGTTCAGCTCCTCCCACGTGAGCGTGATCGGGTTGTCGACCTCGCCGTACGCGCGGAAGTGCCAGCCCGCGAGATCGGGCGGGTAGTCCGGTATGTCGCCCGCGTGCAAGACGGGCCACTTCTCCGTCAGATACTGGCCCGGCGGCAGGCGCGCGGGGTCGTAGCCCGCCTCCTCGACCTTCCGCTCCGCTCTGCTCCTGAACACGCTCGCTACCCTCGTCTCGATGGCCGTCTCGACGTTACAGACAGCGGCTCGGCCCAGGTCGTACGTTTCGGTGAAGGGACCGGACGCGGCGCCCTATCTGAACCGGATGGTCTCGAACGACGTCGAGGCGCTCGACGTCGGCGGGTCATGCGAGGCGCTTCTCCTCACGCCGAAGGCGCGGATCGTCGCCCCGCTCGTCGTCTGGCGCCGGCACGAGGACGGCTTCCTGCTGTTGACGGAGCCGGAGGCGGGCGAACGTGTCGCCTCGGTTCTACTGCGCGCGCGCTTCGCGGCGAAATGCGAGATCCGGCTGGAGGAGCATTCGTCGATCGTCGTGCTCGGTGGTGGTGAGGCGCTTGTGTTGAATCACCACAAGATCGTTCCGACCCGGGACTACGGGGTGCCGGCGTTCGAGCTCGTCGACCAGGAGCTGCCTGCGGGCGCCCAGCCGATCGCGCAGGAGGAGCTCGAGCGGCTGCGCATCCGGGCGCGAACGCCACGACTCGGCCGCGAGCTCGACGATCGCGTGATGCCCGCCGAGGCAGGGCTCGACGTGCGCGCGATCAGCTTCACGAAGGGCTGCTACCCCGGCCAGGAGCCCGTCGCGCGACTCCACCACCGCGGCCACCCGAACCGCGGTCTGCGCGTCCTCGCCCTGGACGGCGGCGAGCTGCCCGCCCACGACGCGGAGCTGACGCTCGACGACAAGGTGGTCGGCCGCGTCACGAGCGCCGCTCCGGATCCGGAGCACGGCATCGTCGCCCTCGCCTACGTCCGCCGCGAGGTGCCGCCCGACGCGGAGCTCGGGCTCGCCGGGCGCCGCGCCCGCCAGCTGGCCTTGTGACACGGTGTCACAAGGAGGGTCTCGCTACACTCACCGTTCCCCGCGCCCGTAGCTCAGGGGATAGAGCGCTGCCCTGCGGAGGCAGAGGTCGCATGTTCGAATCATGCCGGGCGCATCTCCTCGAAACCCTGGATGAGCCGCTGGTCAACCGTGCGCGCGAGCTCGGCCATCTAAGCGCCTAGATTCGCGAGCCTCGTTCCGCGTCGCCAGGCGCCGTGATCGCGGCGCGTTGCCATGAAGCGCCCCCAAGTAGGGGACTAAAGCGCAGGGCAGCGTCTGCCGATAGGGAGGGCGCGGCGCGGCCCGCAACCTGCAGGTGCCGTCGGTCGAGAAAGGCCAGAGGGGGCGCCGATCGTGAGATCAGCAACGCAACTACGTGAGTCAGCCGATGGGATGTTGGAGCGTGCCTCCGGCGTTCGCGAGTCAGTCGCTGGAGAGCGCGGCTCGATATTGGTTCTCAGCGCGTGCGTGATTCCTATGTTTCTGTTGTTCACGGCGATGGTTATCGATGTGGGCAATTGGTACGCGCATAAGCGCCAGTTGCAGAACCGCGCTGACGCGGGAGCCTTCGCAGCCGGAGTCGCGTACGCACGAAACTGGAAAGCCTGCGTCCAGACAAGCGATCCAATCCTGAAGGCGAGCGCTGCGCTCGAGATCGCGAACGCCGCAAGGGAGTTCGCCGGTGACGCCGAGACGGCTGATTACGGAGGTTCGCCTCCCAGCACCCTGTTTAACACAGAGATCGCGAATCAGGCGAAGCTCGACGTGATCATCAACTCAGCAGACCTGAACTACACAGATGACACAGATTACTCCGACGGCGGTGGCGGGAACCCGGGCACCCCTTGCTATCTACACGCTGCGGACGACATCTCGGCCGCGGGGTACTGGACGGATGTACGGGTCAAGGAGCGCGATCTTCCTTCGCTTGTGGGCGCGATCGGGTTGCCGCTGTCGAGAAACATGGCCCGGGCTCGCGTTGACATACGACCGCAGACCAGCGGCAACCGCGTCCTGCCGCTGGCGATACCGAACAACATCATCACCAAGGTGCAGGTGCGCTACTACGACGAGTGTCGTGATTCCGGCCACGCATCTCCGCTTGCAACTAAGGATTTGGCCCTTCTCCCGGCCGCAGATCAAGCTGCGTTCACCGCGGGGGGCGGTGGAGGGCTGTGGGGACTGCCGGACCCATCAAAACCTGGGTTGGGCGACCGGAACCTCGCTTTCCCTCTGCCGATTCCTAGCTACGGTGGGTGTGGACAGGCGTATCTGCCGATCGGCGTCGAGGTGCGGATCGCGAGTCGCGACGAGGTGGATCTCAACGCGTCCTGCGCCACTCTCGCGGCCTCGAAGTTCGCCGATTGCTTCAGCCGGCTATCGCAGATCCGCGTGTACAACGACGGCAATGCCGACTCTCAGGCACGTCTGACGAATGTTCGACTGTCTGGTGGTTGTGCGGGGCCTGTCGATCCGTATTTCGGCCGGCGTCCCAACGGCGCCACCGATTGTCGTTACGGCGTATCCGCGGAGGTCGATTGGGGTACGCGCGACAATCCCCCTCTCAACGTCCCCGGAAATTTCTCGGTGAGCGCGAATGGCACCGCACTGACCCTCGCGAGCTGGAACGTGCCAAACGGCACGGCGATCTACACGAGCACATCCAATGCGATCGTTGCCAATCCTGGCGCGAACACTGTGACGATCAGCTTGGCTTGGAGCGATACGAACACAGCGCACAGCTGGGCCGGCGCGCAATGCAAGCCCGGAGGGACGAATCCTTGCAAGTACAACGCGACGGAGGCAGCGCACCAGACCTTCGTCGGTACGGATACCCTCTCAGGCGCGGTCGCGCTGGTACGCACGTCTCAGAGCAGTTTTGTGAGCGGCCTGCCAGGACCACCCCTTGACAACATCGCCACCGGCGGCGCCACCGGGACGCCTGCATCCCCGGTCGCGGTTTATCCCACAGTCGGGATCGCGTCCGTTCTCAAGACCGGGTCACTCGAGGTCTTGCGAACCGAGGACCCACAGGGGAGCAGGCTGGTGCAATGCGACCCAACGGTGCCAAACGGACAGGAGATCACGCTCTTCAGATATGGCTGCCAGCCGTGGTTCGCCCCCAATCAGTTCACGTCCGGTCCCTGGTGGAACACGACGACCAAGGAATGCCCAGACTCCGGGCTCTGGTATGGCACCGGCACGATGCCGGCCCCCTATCTCCAGAACGGCGCTTCCAACCCCTGGCGCTGCGTCATCCAGGCACCCGGCAGTTCGGTGGGACAGACAGGCGACTGGATGGCCGCCGCGACGGACAACTGCAAGACCTACAACAGCAACTCGTGCCAGACCATGAAGACTGCCGTCGAGGCGTACTGCGGCAACTACGACGGCAAGCCCGGAGAGCCGATCGGCTGGTTGCAGGCAGGCGGCGACTCCGCCGACCCCCGTGTCATCAAGCTGTTCATCATCCCTTACCAGGCGCTCAAGAACGTGAGCGGCTCGAAAGCCGAGATCCCGGTCCTCGGTTTTGCCTCGTTCTACGTCATGAACTGGAAGGGCCAGAACACGAGCGAAGATGACCCCTGCCCCGACCCCGATTTCGGCGGAGTCAGCGTCACGACGCCCGGGAGAGGCACGGTCACCGGTGTCTTCGTCGAGACAGTCGATTTCGAACCCGGCCCCGTCGACTCGACCGCAATATGCGCTGAGGGTGACCTAACGCCCTGCCGCGTAACGCTCGTCCGCTGACTGACGAGAACGCCCTGCGGAGGCAGAGGTCGCATGTTCGAATCATGCCGGGCGCATCTCGACGTACTCGCGCTCACGCGGGAGTAGCATCGCCGGGTGCCGCTCTGGCTCTCCGAGGACGACGTCGCGTCGCTCGTCACGCCGGGAGAGGCCGTGCCGGTGATCGAGGAATGCTTTCGCCGGATGGCCGCGGGCCAGATCCACCTGATGCCCCGCCGGAGGCTGCGCGTCGCGGGCGGCTCGTACGCGGTCATGGCGGCGACGGACGCCGGTCTCGGCATGGCCGGCACGAAGAGCTACGCCGTCGTCGAGGGAACGGCCGCCTTCGTGGTGTCGCTGTTCGACCTCGAGGACGGGTCGCTCGCCGCGCTGATCGCAGCTGACCGCCTCGGCCAGGTGCGCACCGGCGCCGCGAGCGCCGTCGCCGCGAAGTACCTCGCCCGAACCGGGGCGTCGAGCCTCGGCCTGATCGGCGCCGGCTGGCAGGCCGAGTCGCAGCTCCTGGCGATTCGCGCCGCCGTGCCGTCGATCGCGCGCGCGGTCGTCTCGAGCCGAACTCCCGAAAGGGCTGCGGCGTTCGCGGCGAAGCACGGAATCGAGGTCGCCGAGTCGCCCGGGGAGGCCGGCGCGTGCGACGTCGTCGTCACCGTGACGAGCTCGCGCGATCCGGTCCTTCGCGGCGACTGGCTGCAGCCCGGAGCGCTCGTCTGCGCCGTCGGCGCGAACCACCCGGCCTCGCGGGAGCTCGACGCCGAGGTGATCGCGCGGGCGACGCTTGTCTGCTGCGACTCGATCGAGGACGCGAAGCTCGAGTCGGCCGACCTCATCGAGCCCGTCGCCGCCGGCCAGCTCGACTGGCTCGAGGTGCACGAGCTCCACGAGATCGTCGCGGGCGAGGTTCCGGGCCGTCAGGCCGAGACGGACATCGTCCTGTTCAAGTCGAACGGGATCGCCCCCTGGGACGTCTCGATCGGTCACGAGCTGCTTCGGCGCGCGCGGGAGCGCGGCGTCGGCGTCGAGCTCTGACCTACGCTTCGCGGAAGACGATCTCCTGGGCGCCCTCCCAGAGGAACTTCTTCCCGAGCTCGCGGAGGTTCTCGTTGCCCTCGACGATCGTCGCGAAGTGGTTCCCTGCGAGCTGGCCGGCCTTCGACGCGAAGTTGACGTACCCGTACGCGAGCAGGATCTCCGTCTCGGAGACGCCGCCCGGGTACAGCACGATCTCGCCGGGATGCGGGTACGAGGTTGCGTTCTCCGGGTCGAGCCCGAGGTCGAGGTCGCCGAACGGGATCCAGCCGGCCTCGCCCGACCAGCGGACGTGGATGATCCTCGACTCGAGCGGCAGCAGCCGACGGAAAGCAGCGACCGTGCTGGGCGCGTCGGCCTCCTCGAGCCGCGCGGCGAACTCGAAACCACCTGCACTGATCAGGACCATGAGCGCTCGATCCTATCCGCGTGTCGCATCGGCGACGTAGGCCGCGACCGCAGCGATCTCCCCGTCGCGGAGCTCCCCCGCAAACGACGGCATCGCGCCCTGCCCGTTGCGGACGCGCTCGGCGACGAGCTCTGCCGAGGGCTTCGCCGCGTCGAGATTCGGCCCCACCGTTCCCGCGGCGCCCGCGTCGGCGAGCGTATGGCACCCGCCGCAGCCTGCCGACACGAAGACCTGTTTGCCGCGAGCGGTGTCGGCCGGCGGGCCGGCAGTGGCCGCCGGCTCGTCCTGCTGCTCGACGGCGACCGCGATCGCGACGAACGCAGCCGCGCCTGCCGCGAGCATCCACCAGTGCGTCCGCCCGCGGTGCCGGAGGTTGAAGAAGAGCCGCGCCCACACGCCGACGAGCATCAGCGCGACGAGCACGAGCCAGGCGTGGTCGGCCCCGTACGCGAATGGGAAGTGGCCCGCGAGCATGGTCAGCAGCACCGGCAGCGTGAGGTAGTTGTTGTGGACCGAGCGCTGCTTCGCCTGGATCCCGGGCCGTGGGTCGGGATCGCGCCCGGCCTGCTTCGCACGGATCAGCTCCCAGTGCGCCGGGATGATGTCGAACAGGACGTTCGCGGCCATGACGGTCCCGAGCATCGCGCCGAGCTGGAGCCACGCCGCCCGCGGGCTGAAGAGCTCCGACGACGCCCACGCCGAGAGCGCGACGAGCACGAAGAGGACCGGCCACAGCACCCGGCCGTTCGAGACGAGCCGGTTGAGGGCGTCGTACGCGAGCCAGGCCGCCGCGAGCAGCGCGATCGAGATCGTCACGGCGAGCAACGGGTCGAGGTCGTCCCCAGGCTTCACGAGCGTGCTCGATGCCTCGAGGTAGTAGAGGACGAGCAGCAGGCCGAAGCCCGAGAGCCATGTCGTGTAGGCCTCCCACTTGAACCAGGCGAGATGGTCGGGCAGGACGCGCGGGGCGACGACGTACTTCTGCACGTGGTAGAAGCCGCCGCCGTGCACCTCCCACAGCTCGCCGCCGACGCCGGCGTCGCGGTCGGCCACGTCCGCGGGTGGGCGGAGGGACTGGTCGAGCAGGACGAAGTAGAACGACGTGCCGATCCACGCCATGGCGGCGATCACGTGCAGCCAGCGCAGACCGAGGTCGAGCCAGTCCCTGACGGCGTCGGAGAGCGCAAGGGGGAGCGCGGTCATCGTCCCGTGTCGGACTTCAGTCCGACACCTGCTCTTCCTGCGCGCGCCGCCAACGGTCCTCGGCAATCGCGACGAGCTCGCCGAGCGCAGTGTCGAGCTCCTCGTCCGTCGGGTTGTCGATCCGCGCCTCGAGCACCTCCAGGACCTCCGCCTTGGAGCGGCGGTTGACGAACACGACGAACCGGAACCCGTGACGCTCCTCGTACGCTGCGTTCAGCCGCCCGAGCTCGTCCAGTACGGCGGGATCGTCGTCCGAGCCCTGCTCCGCGGCCGATCGAGCCGAGAGGCCCGTGCGCTGGCCGATCGCCGGGTGCGCGTCCAGGACCTCGCGCTTCTCCGCGAGAGAAAGCTCGTGCACGAGCGTGCGGGCCCGTACGAGCGGATCGGGCTCGGCGGCGAGATGCTCGACGAACCGTGTTCGACCCTCGAAGAGCTCGCTCAGCTCCTCGGCGCTCAGCTCCCGCGGTAGCTCGCGCATCCGTAGGGGGAGACGAGAAGCGGCACGTGGTAGTGGCCCTCGTCGAGGTCGATCTCCAGCTCGACCGTGCGGAAGAACGGGGAGGGCGGCGCGAACGACAGCCGGTAGACGCCGGGCTCCAGCTCGTCGGCGAGCCGCGCACGTCCGTCGAGGTCCGTCTCCACGCTCGCGATCACGGCGTCGCCCCGACGCAGCTCGACGGCGACACCGCGCGCGGGCCGGCCCGCACCCGTGTCGAGCACGTGGGTCGAAAGCGAGCAGCTCACGCGGCGAATCTTCTCGCCTGAACGCGATGGGCGCGAGCGATGTCCGCCTCGTCCGCCCGCGTGAGCGCCCCGCCGCGGACGACCTCCTCGCCGCGCACGACGAGCCGGTCGACCCTATGCGGGCCGGAGAGCACGAGGCCCGCCACGCGATCCTCGGCGCCGCCGAGCTCGAGTCCGTCGCTGGCCCAGATCGCGAGATCCGCCTGCTTGCCGGGCTCGAGCGAGCCGATGTCGTCACGTCCGAGCACGGCTGCGCCGCCGCGTGTGCCGAGCCTGAGGGCGTCGCGCACGCTCATCGCGTCGCCGCCGTCGCGGCCGCGGGCGACGAGCAGCGCCTGCTTGACCTCCATGAACAGGTCGCTGCGCTCGTTCGAGGCGGATCCGTCGACGCCGAGCCCGACGCGAACGCCCGCGTCGAGGAGCTGCCGAACGGGGGCGACGCCGGCGCCGAGCCGGAGGTTCGACGTCGGGCAGTGCGCAACCCCGGTCCCCGTCGAGGCGAACCGGCGGATCTCGCTCGAAGAGAGATGGACGCAGTGGGCGCACCAGACGTCGCCGGCGAGCCACCCCAAGCGGTCGAGGTACTCGACCGGCGTGCAGCCGTAGAGCTCGCGGCAGTACGCGTCCTCCTCGACGGTCTCGGCGAGATGGGTGTGGAGGAGAAGGCCAAGCCGGCGGGCGAGCTCCGCCGACTCCTCCATCAGGCGACCGGTCACGGAGAACGGCGAGCACGGCGCGACCGCGACCTGGATCTGCGCGCCAGGGCCGGTCTCGTGGAACAACCCGTGCAGCCGCTCGGTCTCGTCCAGGACGTCGTCGACGGACTCGACGAGCTCGTCGGGCGGCAGACCGCCGTCGGAGACGCCGAGATCCATCGACCCGCGTGAGGCGACGAGCCTGACACCCAGCTCGCGCGCCGCCTGCACCTCCGCCTCGAAGATCCCGCCGCTATCTCGGGGGAAGACGTAGTGGTGGTCGAAGACCGTCGTGCAGCCGGACAGCGCGAGCTCGGCGAGCCCGGTCCGTGCGGCGGCGTACTCCGCCTCCGCGTCGATTCCGGCCCACACGGGATAGAGCTCGCGCAGCCACGTGAACAGGTCGGCCTGCTGGGCACGGGCGCGCGTCAAGGTCTGGTACAGGTGGTGATGCGTGTTGACGAGGCCGGGGGTGACGACGGCGCCGCCGAGGTCGATCCGGTCGAGGCCCGCGGGCTCGTCTCCCGCGCCCACCGAGACGATCTCCGACCCGTCGACGACCACCCAGCCGCTCTCGTGCTCGGTGCCCGCGTCGTCCATCGTGACGACCCAGCCGTTCGCGTAGAGCGTCGCCATGACGGGTGACGTTATCGCGGCCCTGCTCTATCGTCGTCACCCGTGAGCGGAACGGCGGCGGAGCTCCTCGCGCGCGCGGCCGAGCTCGGGGCGGTCAGCGAGGAGCCGCGGCGCCTCGTGCGGCGGTTCGCGACGCCGGCCCTGGCGCGTGCGGGCGGGCTCGTGGCGGGCTGGATGGAGGCGGCCGGGATGACCGTCCGCCGCGACGCGTTGGGCAACGTCGTCGGTCGCGTCGGCGGCGAGGCAGCTCCGCTCGTCCTCGGCTCGCACATCGACACGGTGCCGGACGCAGGACGGTACGACGGCCCACTCGGCGTACTTGCGGCGCTCGCCGTCGTCGAGCGCCTTCGCGACGACGGGACGCGACCGACCGTCCCGCTCGAGGTCGTCGCGTTCGCCGACGAGGAGGGCACGCGCTTCGGGACCTCGTACTTGGGCTCGGCCGCATACGCGGGCGGCTTCGATCGCGCGTGGCTCGACCTCCCCGACGCCGACGGGATCACGATTGCCGCTGCGATCCGCGACGCGGGCGGCGATCCAGAGCAGGCCGTCGCGGCACCCGCTCCCGAGCTTGCCGGGTACGTGGAGGTCCACATCGAGCAGGGGCCGGTGCTGGAGCGGGAGGGGCTGCCTGTCGGGATCGTGAGCGCAATCGCCGGTCAGAGCCGTGTGCGCGTCGCGGTGACCGGGGAGGCGGGTCATGCGGGGACCCTGCCCATGGACGGTCGCCGGGACGCGCTTGCCGCAGCCGCCGAGATGGTGCTCGCGGTCGAACGGGTCGGTCGCGGCCAGGAGGGCCTCGTCGCGACGGTCGGCGCGCTCTCGCTGTCGCCGAACGTCGGAAACGTCGTCCCGGGCGAGGTGCGGATGCTCCTGGACGTGCGACACGCCGAGGACCCGACCCGCGCGCGGGCCGTGGACGAGATCCGGGCCCAGGTGGAGCAGATCGCCGCGGCGCGCGAGGTCGACGCGGAGTGGGCGACGCGATACGACATCGCCGCCGTCGAGCTCGACCCTCGCCTCCGCGAGCTTCTCGCCGACGCGGTTCGCGCGGAGGGCTTACCGGTCCGCGAGCTGGTCAGCGGCGCCGGTCACGACGCCGTCGTTCTCTCTCGCCTCTGCCCGGCGGCGATGCTCTTCGTGCGCTGCGCAGGCGGGATCAGCCATGACCCGCGGGAGTCCGTCTCCGAGGCGGACGTCGGCGTCGCGCTCGACGTCCTCGAGCGCGTCGTGCGCCGGTTCGCCTAGCCCCGGCGACGGGGATGCCACCGACGGCGGAACGTGAGAGGATCACGGTGTTGTGATCCCGGCCTGGAGGTCTGCATGAGAAGGGAGCTGGCATGACGGGATACGACGACTTCCTGCGTCGCGTCCCGAAGGTCGAGCTGCACTGCCACTTCGAGGGGACGGTGCGGCCGGGCACGTTCGCCGACCTCGCGAGGAAGCACGGGGTCGCGCTTCCGACGGACGAGGTCGACAGGCTCTACGACTACGACTCCATCTACGAGTTCCTGAAGATCTTCGCGATGGTCTCGTCGACGCTGATCGACCAGGAGGACTTCGCGCGCGCCGCCTACGAGTCGATCGAGGACGGCGTGACGCTCGGGAACCTCAAGTACCGCGAGATGTTCTTCAACCCGACGCTGCACACGAAGCGCGGCATCCCCTACAAGACCGTCGTCGACGGCCTCGTCGACGGGGTCCAGGCGGCCGAGAAGGACTTCGGGGTCCCGTGCCGCCTGATCGCCGACGTGTACCGGCAGGACAGCGCCGCGGAGGCGCGGGAGATGGTCGAGCAGGTACTCGAACACCGCCGGGACGAGCTCATCGGTCTCGGCATGGACGGTGCGGAAGCGCCCGACCCCCCCGAGCAGTTCGTCGACGCCTACAAGCTCGCCGGGTCCGGCGGGCTGCGGCTGACCGCGCACGCGTGCGAGGACGCGCCTGCGCAGAACATCACGACCTGCCTCGACCTGCTCGGGTGCGAGCGAATCGACCACGGGTACCACATCCTCGGTGACGACGCCGTCGTCGAGCGCTGTCGCGACGAGGGCATCACGTTCACCGTCTGCCCGACGGCGACGGCCGTCTGCTACTTCGACCCCGACGACTACACCACGCATCCGATCCGCGAGATGGCCGCCCGCGGTCTCCGGATCATGGTCAACTCGGACGACCCCTCGATGTTCCACACGGACATCGGGACGGAGTTCGTGAAGATGGCGAACGCGGCCGAGTGGGGCGTCGACACGATCCGCGAGCTGAGCCTGAACGGCGTCGACGGATCGTGGCTGTCGGACGACGAGAAGCGGCGCATGCGGCAAGGGTTCACCGAGGAGCTCGACCGGCTCGAGCAGGAGCTCGCCGCCGCCGGGTCCGCGACCCAATGACAAGCTCCGTCAACGCCGTGGCGGACGAACGTTCGAAGGAGGGAGTATGAAGAAGGCAGCGTTGCTGGGCGTCGCACTGCTGTCGTTGCTCGTGGCGCTCGTGCTCGCGGGCAGCGGCGGCGCCGCCCAGACCAAGCCGATCAAGGCCGCCTGGATCTACGTCGGCCCGCACAACGACGGCGGCTGGTCGCAGGCGCACGACGACGGGCGGAAGTACGTCCAGAGGAAGATGGGCAAGGACGTCGTCACGACGTACAAGGAGAACGTCCCCGAGGGCCCGCAGACGCTCCAGGTGATCGACGCGCTCGTGCGCGACGGCAACAAGATCATCTTCGGCACGTCGTTCGGCTTCATGGACGCGATGGAGGCCGCGGCGAAGAAGTACCCGGACGTGTACTTCGAGCACGCGACGGGCTACAAGATGGGCAAGAACTTCGCGAACTACTTCGGCGCCGCCGAGGACGCGATCTACCTCGCGGGCATGGCAGCGGGCGCGGCGACGAAGAACGGGAACGTCGGCTACATCGTGCCGTTCCCGATCCCGGAGATCATCCGGCACACGAACGGCTTCGCGCTCGGCGTCCTCGCCGTGCGGCCGGACGCGAAGATCCGAATCGTCTGGACGAAGTCGTGGTTCGACCCGGCGAAGGAGCGGAAGGCCGCCGAGAGCCTCGTCGCCGCGGGCGTCGACGTGATCGGCCAGAACGTCGACAGCCCGTCCGCGGGACAGTACGCACAGTCGAAGGGCATCCCGTGGGTGGGCCACGGGTCGAACGCGAGGAAGTTCGCCCCGACCTCCTGGCTCACGGCCGGGATGTACGACTGGGGCCTCTACTACCTCAGGCGCGTGAAGGCGGCGGCGAACGGCACCTGGAAGACGGGGAGCTACTGGGGCACGATGGCGGACGGCTTCGCCGTGCTCGCCCCGCTCGGGCCCAAGGTCTCGGCGAAGACGCGGGCCGCGATCAACGCGAAGAAGCAGGGGCTGATCTCCGGCAAGTTCTACGAGTTCACCGGGCCGCTCTACGACCAGTCCGGCAAGCTCCGCGTGCCGAAGGGCAAGCGCATGACGCTGCCCGAGATCCTCTCGGTGAACTGGCTCGTCAAGGGCGTGATCGGAAGCCCGAAGGGCTAGCGCGGGAACGCCTTCGGCCTTCCCGCACTAGATGGAGACCGAGCGCGCATATCAAGCCACAGCGGCCGTGCCGTCCGGCACGGCCGCTGTGGTCATGCGCGGGATCACGAAGCGGTTTCCGGGCATCGTGGCGAACGACGACGTGACGTTCGAGGTCGCGCGCGGCGAGGTCCACGCGCTCCTCGGCGAGAACGGCGCCGGGAAGACGACGCTGATGAACGTCCTCACCGGCCTCTACCACCCGGACGAGGGCGAGATCGAGATCGGCGGCCAGCTGATCGAACTCCACTCGCCGCGCGACGCGATCGACGCCGGAATCGGGATGGTGCACCAGCATTTCCGGCTCGTCGAGACGCTCACCGTCGCCGAGAACATCTCGCTCTCGCTTCGCGATCGGCCGTTCGTGCTCAGCCGGCGCGACGCCGTCCGCGAGGTGCAGCGGATCGCCGAGGCGCTGCACATGCCGGTCGACCCGGAGGCGAGGATCTGGCAGCTGTCGGTCGGCGAGCAGCAGCGGGTCGAGATCATGAAGGCGGTCAGGAGCGGCTCGCAGGTGCTCATCCTCGACGAGCCGACCGCCGTCCTCACGCCCCAGGAGGCACAGTCGCTCTTCGAGACCCTTCGCGTGATGGCGGCGGAGGGGCACTCCGTGATCGTCATCACGCACAAGCTCCACGAGGTGATGGCCGTGTCGCACCGCGTCACGGTGCTCCGCGGCGGCCGAAAGATCGCCACCGTGCGTACCGCGGAGGCAACCGTCGAGAGCCTCGCCGCCATGATGGTCGGCCGCGACATCGAGCTCGAGCAACGACAGGACCGGTCGTCCCCGGTCGGCGAGGAGGTGCTGCGCGCCGACGGGCTCACCGCGGCCGGCGACCGCGGCTTCGACGCGCTCCGCGACGTCTCGCTCGTCGTCCACGCGGGGGAGGTGCTCGGCGTCGCCGGCGTCGCGGGGAACGGCCAACGCGAGCTCGCAGAGGCGATCACGGGACTGCGGCCGCTCGCTGCGGGCGTCGTCACGGTCGACGGCCGGAAGCTCGGCGGCGGCGACCCCCGCGAGGCGATCGCGGCGGGCGTCGCGCACGTCCCCGAAGACCGCCTGCACACGGGCGTCGCGCCGAGCCTGAGCATTGCCTCCAACGTCGTCCTCAAGTCGTATAGGCGCGGCGGCGTCACGCGCGGCCCGTTTCTCCTGCTCCGCCGGATACGCGACCGCGCCGTCGAGCTGATCCGTCGGTACGACGTGCGCGCGACCAGTCCCGAGGTTCCTGCGCGCGTCCTGTCCGGCGGAAACCTGCAGAAGGTCGTCCTCGGCCGCGAGTTCTCCGGGCGCCCCAAGGTGCTCGTCGTCGCCGCGCCGACCCGCGGGCTCGACGTCGGCGCGATCGAGACCGTCCACGACTACCTACGGGAGGCCGCCGCGGACGGCGTCGCCGTGCTCCTGATCAGCGAGGACCTCGACGAGGTGCAGGCGCTCGCCGACCGGATCGTCGTGATGTACGAGGGGGCGATCGTCGGTGAGCGCGATGCGCGGACGGCGACGACCGACGAGCTCGGGCTGCTGATGGCGGGCGTCCGGTGACGCGGCCGGCCGTCCGGATCGAGCGACGGCTCGTCCAGCACCGGTGGCTGGCCGTCGTCGTGCCGCTCGCCTCCCTCGCGGTCGCGTTCGCCGCGATAGGGCTCGTCCTCGCGATCACGGGCCACGCGCCCTGGGCCACGTTCCGGCGGTTGTTCGACGCGGCATTCCTCGCCGACGGCGCGCTCTCGAACACCCTCGTCTCGGCGACGCCGCTCGCCTTCACGGGCCTCGCGGCCGCGGTCGCCTTCCGCATGCGGTTGTTCAACATCGGCGCCGAGGGGCAGCTGTACCTCGGCGCGATCGGCGCCTCGGGCATCGCGCTGCTCTTCGCCGGACAGTCGTCAGTCGTGATCGTGCCCGCAATGATCGTCGTCGGCGCGGCGGCGGGGGCCGCATGGGCGGCGATCCCGGGAGTACTGCGGGCGTTCGCGCACACCAACGAGATCATCACGTCGCTGATGCTCAACTACTGCGCCGCGCTGCTCCTCAACTACCTGATCTTCGACAGCCAGTCGTACTGGCGCGACGACTCGGCGACGGGCCAGCTGTTCCCCCAGGGCAAGATGCTGGCCGACGCCGCGTCATGGCCGGTGTGGACGATCGGCTCGATCGCGATTCCGTTCGGCTTCGTCGTCGGCCTGACGGTCGCGGCGGTCGTGTGGGTCTTGTACGCGCGGACGCGGTTCGGCTTCGAGGCCCAGGTGATCGCCGACTCGCCCCGGGCGGCGCGCTACGCGGGCATGCGCACGCGCCGGAAGATCCTCGCGGTGCTCTGCCTCTCGGGTGCCGTTGCGGGCGTCGGTGGAGCGAGCCAGATGGGCGACTTCCGCCACATCCTCGACGCCCGCGGCCTGCAGCAGGCGAACTACGGCTACACCGGGATCGTCGTCGCCGCTCTCGCACGCTTCAACCCGTTCGCGACGCTGCTCGTCGCGTTTCTCCTGGGCGGGCTCGAGAACGCCGGCTACACGCTCCAGGGGGCCGACTTCCCGTCCGGCCTCGTGGGCGTGATGCAAGGCCTGATCCTGTTCGCGATGCTCGGGGGAGAGCTGCTCGTCCGGTACCGGATCGTGATCGAGCGTCCCGGTCGCATCGCGGCCGCGGCGGAGGCGTCGGCGTGAACGACGGGATCGTGGTGATCGTGCTCGCGGCCGCGGTCGCCTACGGTACTCCGCTCTTGTTCGCCGCCCTGGGAGAGCTGCTCGCCGAGCGCTCGGGAGTGCTCAACCTCGGCGTGGAGGGGATGATGCTCGTCGGGGCGGTGATGGGCTTTCTCTGCGTCCAGCACGTGGGCGGCTCGGCCGGCGTCGCGCTCCCGGTTGCGGTTCTCGTCGCGGCGGTCGCCGGCGCGGGCGCGTCGCTGATCCTCGCGTTCCTCGTGATCACGCTGCGCGCGAACCAGATCGTCTCCGGGCTCGCCCTGACGATCTTCGCCGGCGCCGCGGGTCTCTCGTCGTACGTCGGCAACGACTTCAACCTCGCGGACAACCCGGCGCGGTTCTCCTTCCGCGACCTCGACGTGCTGGGCCTGGACGGCGTTCCGATCGTCGGCCCGATCCTGTTGGGACAATCGTGGCTCGTCTACGGGTCGTGGGTCTGCGTCGTCGCCGTCGGCCTCTACCTCAGTCGCACCCGGCCGGGACTCAACGTGCGCGCGGTCGGAGAGAACCCGGCGGCCGCCGACGCGATGGGGATCGGCGTGGCGAGGTACCGCTACCTCCACACGCTCGCCGGCGGCGCGCTCGCGGGGGTCGGGGGCGCATGCTTCAGCCTCGCGCTGACGCCCCAGTGGGTCGACGGGCTCACGGCGGGCGCCGGGTGGATCGCGATCGCGCTCGTGATCTTCGCGTTCTGGCGCGCCGACCTCTGTCTCGTCGGGGCCTACGTGTTCGGCGCGTTCTCGGCGCTACCGCTGATCCTGCAGGCGCGCGGGGTGACGATCACGCCGCAGCTCTTCCAGGCGCTTCCGTACGTGATGACGATCGTCGTGCTGGTGCTCGTCTCGACCGGCACGGCCAGGCGACGGCTCGGAGCGCCTGCCGCGCTCGGGACTCCCTATGTACGCGAAGAGCGCTAGGAGGCGGCGTCCGTGACCTCGGCCTTGGCACTCGCCGCCTTGTCCGCGCCGATCGCGTGGACGACCTCCGGACGGTCGAGCAGGCGCGCGCGCTGGTGCGGGCTCTGGAGTCGGTTCACGACGTAGCGGTCTTCGAGGATCTCGGCGAGCGGCCGACCACGGTCGTGCTCGCGGATCACGTACTGCGCGACACGCTCCTCGCCGGTCGAGCGCTGGAAGAGGAACGAGAAGAGGTCCCGGAGCGCCATCCGGCCCCGATCCTACCGCTCGGTGGGCTCCGGCTCCTCCTCCGCAGGCCACTCGAGGTTGGCGTCGGGGATCGGGTCGCCGTGCGGGTCGTGCGTCGGGTAGCCGAGCGCCTCGTCGATCCGGGCCTCGAGCTCCTCGGAGAGCACGTGCTCGAGCCGGTCAGCTTCGTCGTGCACCTCGTCCACGTCGATTCCGAGCGTCTGGGCGAGGTAGAGCTCGAGCAGCCGGTGGTGGCGGATCACCTCGAGCGCGACCTGCTCGCCCTCCGTCGTCAACGCGACACCACGGTACGGCGCGTGCTCGACGAGCGACAGCACGGCCAGCTTCTTGACCATCGCGCTCGCAGACGCCGGCGACACCTTCATCTGGCGTGCCAGCGCGGTCGTCGAGACGCGATCCTCGCTGACGGCGAGCTTGTAGATCTCGCGCAGATAGTGCTGGATCGCGTTCGAGAGCGGCGTCACGGGTGCCACGCCGCGAGTGTAGAAGAGGGTTCACGCGGTGGCGGTTCCCGCGTCGAAGCGGTGACGCTCGGTGCTAGCGTCCCGCGCCTTGAGGGTGCGTGTCGGCCACAGCCCGGATCCCGACGACGCGTTCATGTACTGGGCGCTGACGACGGATCTCGTCGACACGCGCGGTTTCCGCTTCGAGCAGGTGCTCGCGGACATCCAGACGCTCAACCAGTGGGCGCGCGCGGCGCGTCTCGAGGTGACGGCGATCTCGCTCGCCGCGTACCCGTTCGTCCAGCAGGACTACGCGCTCCTGCCGCACGGCGCATCGATCGGCTCGGGGTACGGTCCGATCGTCGTCGCGCGCGAGCGCCTGGACGTCGAAGCCCTGCGGGGGCTCGAGATCGTCGTGCCGGGACGGATGACGACCGCATTCCTCACGTTGCGGCTCGTGCTAGGCGACTTCGCCCATCGCGAGGCGCCGTTCGAGGAGATCCCGGAGGAGATCGCGAGCGGCCGCGCCGAGGTCGGTCTCCTGATCCACGAGGGCCAGCTGACGTTCAAGGAGCACGGGCTCGTCAAGGTGCTCGACCTCGGCGAATGGTGGCTCCTCGAGACCGGGCTCCCGCTGCCGCTCGGGGTCAACGTCGCGCGACGCGACGTCGAGCGCCCCGGCGATCTCTCTGCCGTGCTCCACGACGCGATCGAGTGCGGGCTCGACCACCGCGACGAGGCGCTCGAGTACGCGCTTCAGTTCGGGCGCGGGATCGACGAGGCCGTCGCGGACCGGTTCGTCGCGATGTACGTCAACGAGCTGACGAAGGACTACGGCAAGGAGGGACGCACCGCCGTCGCCGAGCTGCTCCGGCGCGGCGAGGCGATCGGGGCCTTCCCGGGCCCGGTCACCGTCGATTGGGTGGGATAGGGGCGAGGCTTGCCTCGCCCGGGCGACGCGGGCGTCGCCGCTACCTTCTCAACGTCAGCGCAGCGCCCGCGGCGAGCAGTGCGATCCCGAGGACGCGCGGCCAGGTGAGCGCGATCCGGTCGAAGCCGAACAGGCCGTAGCGGTCGATGATCGCCCCCATCGCGAGCTGACCGGCCACGAGCAGCCCGATCGTCGCCGTCGTGCCGATCCTCGGCGTCGTGACCGTGATCGTGAACACGACGAACGTTCCGAGGAGCGCGCCGGCCCACATCCACCGAGGCGTCGACCACACCTCGCCGATGTCACCGAGGCCGTGGCGGGCGACGAGCAGGACGATCGTCGCGACGCCGACGGACAGGAGTAGTGCCCAGGTCAGCGCCTCGACGGAGCCCACGCGCTCGCCGAACCTCCCCATCAGCGCCGCCTGCACAGAGCCGGCGAACCCGGCGGAGAGCGCCAGCGTCGCGGCAACACCCGTTCCGCCACTCACGCGGGCGACGCTATACGCTCAGCTTCGCCGATGCCCGAGGCTGCGTACCCGAGCCCCGTCGACCCGGCCGAGCTCGGATTCGAGGCCATCGTCTACGAGAAGGCTCCGCCCCGAGCGACGATCAGGCTGAACCGGCCGGAGGTGCTGAACGCCTTCGACTTCCGGATGCTCCGCGAGATCGCCCGCGCGTGCGAGGACGCCTCGTGGGACGACGAGATCCGCGTCGTCGTCGTCACCGGCGAGGGGCGCGCGTTCTGCGTCGGCGCCGACCTGCGGAGCTGGGAGGAGACGCTCGTCGGCAAGCCGCAGGAGTACTGGAAGTGGTTCGGCGCGTTCAAGGACATGCACGACCGGCTGCGCGAGATCGGCAAGCCGACGATCGCGCGGATCAACGGGATCGCCGTTGGCGGCGGCAACGAGCTCCAGATGGCCTGCGACCTCGCCGTCATCGTCGACGACGCCTTCATCCGCCACGTCGGCCTCCAGCACGGCTCGGTCCCCGCCGGCGGCGCGACCCAGTGGCTGCAGCTGATGGTCGGCGATCGCCGCGCGCGCGAGATCGTCCTCCTGTGCGACGAGGTCCCGGCGGCGCAGGCCGCGGGGTGGGGGCTCGTCAACCGTGCGGTGCCCGCGGCGGAGCTCGATGCGGTCGTCGACGGCTGGGTCGAGAGCCTCGTGCGCAAGCTGCCGCAGACGACGCGGTACGCAAAGCACCAGCTCAACGTCTGGCGCGATCTCGCCTGGCACCAGACCGTCGGACATGCCCGCGACTGGCTTGCGCTCTCGATGCTCGGCGACGAGGCACGCGACGCGATCGAGGCCTTTCTCGACTCGCGGCGATGAGTTTGTCCGCGAGCGAGATTCCGCCGAGCGGAATCTCGCCGCTCGATCCCCGGCCTTCGGCCGGGGCAAATCCCTGAAGGCGCCGCTGTCGCGGTCGCAACTGCCTCTTTGCCATTTCGTGGCGGGCTCTGCCTTCAGGCAGAGCCCGGGCTTGTAGGCTCCGCGTGATGGCCGACGAGGTGCTCACGAGGCGCGACGGCGCCGTCTTCACGATCACGTTCAACCGGCCCGAGGTCTACAACGCCTTCAACCGCGCGCTGCACGCGGCGCTCGGCGAGGCGCTGGACGAGGCCGCCGACCCCTCGGTTCGCTGCGTCGTCGTCACGGGCGCCGGCAAGGGCTTCTGCGCGGGTCAGGACCTGAAGGAGTTCGGGACCGTCTCGGCTTCGATCGGCGACGCGCTCGAGGAGACGTACCACCCCAACGTCCGCCGCGTCCGTGCGCTCGAGAAGCCGGTGATCGCCGCCGTCAACGGCGCCGCCGCCGGCGCCGGGCTGTCGTTCGCCGCCGCCTGCGACGTACGGGTCGCGTCGGACGCCGCGACCTTCGTACCAGGATTCGTCGGCATCGGTCTCGTGCCCGACGCGGGCGGCACGTGGTTCATCCACCGCGTGCTCGGGTTCGCGCGCGCGTTCGAATGGATGAGCGCGAACACGCGCCTGTCCGCGGCCGAGGCGCTCGAGTGGGGCCTCGTCTCGGAGGTGATCCCCGCCGATGCCTTCGCCGGTCGCGTCGCCGAGCTCGCGTCGGCGTGGGCGTCACGGCCGACGCTTGCGATCGGCCGGACGAAGCGACTGTTCGAGCACGCGTACGCGGCCGGCCTCGAGGCCCAGCTGGCGCTGGAGGCCGAGCTACAGCAGGCGTCGGTCGGCACCGGCGACTTCAGGGAAGGTGTCAACGCCTTCCTGGAGAAGAGGGCGCCCGAGTTCACCGGCACCTGACCGAAACGGAGGACACGATGTCCGACGTCACCGAGGTCTACGCCCAGAGCAACCCTCACCCGGTTCGCCTCGTCGTCACCGACGACCTGCGGCGGAACCGGCTCACCGTCTTCTTCCGGCTCCTGCTTGCGATCCCGCACTTCATCTGGCTCGCGATCTGGGCGATCGGCGCCGTCGTCGCGGTCGTCGTCGCGTGGTTCGCGGCGCTCTTCATCGGTCGCGTGCCCGACGGGCTACACAACTTCGTCGCCGGCCTGGTCCGTTATCAGACCCACGTCTACGCGTACTTCTCGATCGCGGCGAACCCCTATCCGGGTTTCACCGGCGCCCCCGGCTACCCGGTCGACGTCGAGGTCGCGCCTGCGGGGCCGCAGAGCCGGCTCACCGTCCTGTTCCGGATCGTCCTCGCGATCCCCGCGTACATCGTCGCCTACGTCCTCGGGATCGTCGCGCAGCTCGTGATGATCCTGGCCTGGTTCTACGCGTTGTTCGCAGGAACGCAGGCGAAGGGGCTCGAGGACGTCCTGACCTACTGGCTTCGCTACCAGGCCCAGACGTTGGCCTACCTCGGTCTTCTGACATCGCGGTATCCGTCGTTCTCCGACGAGTAGTGCGCGTCGAGACCGTCGATTACCACACCGGCGGTGAGCCGTTCCGGATCGTGACGGCCGGGGTGCCGCCGGTCGAGGGTGCGACGATCGTCGAGCGACGGCGCTTCGCGCGGGAGCACCTCGACGCGTACCGGCGCCTGCTCGTATTCGAGCCGCGTGGCCACGCCGACATGTACGGCTGCCACGTCGTCCCTCCGAACGACGACGGCGCCGACCTCGGCGTCGTCTTCTTCCACAACGAGGGGTACTCGACCGCATGCGGGCACGGAACGATCGCGCTCGTCACGTGGGCGCTCGACGAAGGCGTCGTCCCCAGGAGGGAGGGCGAGAACCGCGTCGTCGTCGACGTGCCCTCCGGCCGGCTGGAGACGTGGGCGAGCGTCTCTGAGGGCCGCGTTCGCTCGGTCCGCTTCCGCAACGTCCCTGCGTTCGTCTGGGGCGAGGCGATCGCGGTCGCGGGGAGGACGGTCGACGTCGCATTCGGCGGCGCGTTCTACGGCAGCGTCGAGGAGCAGGTCGAGCCATCGGAGCTGCCCCGGCTGATCGAGCTCGGCAGACGGCTCAAGGCGGAGCTCGAGCAGGAGCACGTGTTCGTGCATCCGGTCGAGCGCGAGCTCCAGGGCATCTACGGCGTGATCTTCTGGCAGCACGAGCGCGACGAGCCGCTCACGCAGCGAAACGTCACGGTCTTCGCAGACGGCGAGGTCGACCGGTCGCCGTGCGGCAGCGGCACGTCTGCCCGGCTCGCGCTGCTCGACGCGCAGGGCGGCCTCGCCCGGGGAACGCCGCTCCGCCATCTGTCGATCGTCGGGTCCGAGTTCACGGGCCGCGTCGTCGCCGAGACCGACGTGGCCGGCCGAAAGGCGGTCGTCACCGACGTCGAGGGCGCCGCGTACCGGACCGGGAGGGCGATCTTCGAGCTCGACACCGACGACCCACTCGGCGAAGGGTTCCTGCTCCGGTAGCGCGCTCGGTCCGCGCTAGGCGAGCAAGGCCAGGATCTCGCCGTCGTTTGGCCAGCGACCCTCGCTCTGCTTCGAGAATACGAGCCGGCCGTCCACCACCACGTCGTACTGGCTCTTCTGGCCCTCCACGGCCGTGGCCTCGAGCCCGGCTTCGGTCAACTCGGCCGCGAGACTCGCGGCCCGACGGTCGTAGCCGTCTCAGACGGGGCAGTAGTAGATGTCGACGCGCACCGCTTCGAGCCTACCTCGCGCGCGTAGGCTCAGGCGACGCGAGGGGCGGGCGCCGCTCAGTCGATCAGCTTCTGCGTCATCCCGCGAATCGCGATCCGCCAGAGGACGAGCCCGAAGACCGCGATCGCTCCCACGCGGGCCAGGTCCTCCCACCCCTCGAACCCGAAGACCGCGTGGCGCACGAGCTCCACGCAGTGGTGGAGCGGATTCACGTTCGCGAGCACCTGCGCCCACTCCGGGAAGTTGTCGAGCGGGAAGAAGGACCCGGCGAGCAGGAAGAGCGGCGTCAGCACCGCGCTGACGACGTAGTTGAAGTTCTCGAACGACTTCGAGTAGCCCGCGACCGCGATCCCGAAGCACGCCCAGCCGAACCCGGCGATCCAGGCGATCAGCGGGACGGTGAGCATGCCCCACGAGGGGTCGAGCCCGAACACGATCGCGACGAGCATCGGCACGCAGCCGTAGACGCCCGCGCGCGTCGCCATCCAGAGCGCCTCGGCCGTGACGAGCTCCTCGGTGTCGACCGGCGCGGCGAGAATCGCGTCGTACGTGCGCTGGAACTGGTACTTCACGAACGTCCCGAACATCGCCGGGAACGCGCTCGAGAAGAGGACGGCCGTCGCGACCGTGCCCGTGCCGACGAACTCGACGTAGTCGTAGCCGCCGATCGTGCTGACGATCGAGCCGAACCCGAAGCCGAACGCGAGCAGGTAGATCGTCGGCTCGACGGTCGACGAGAACGTGCTCGACTTCCAGTAGGACGAGTAGTTGACGATCTCGCGGACGAGCACGCCGGTGAGCGCCGGGCGTTCGAGCCTGCCGAGACGAGGCGTCGGGCGCCGCTCGACGACGGCCATCAGCCGATCTCCTCGCCGGTGAGCAGAACGAAGACGTCCTCGAGGTTCGCGGGGCGCCGCTCGCCGTCGAGATGGAACCCGTTCCCGTCGACGGCGAGCACGGAGACGCTCGTGCCCGTACGACGAGTCCGCAGCCCGGCCGCCTGTGCCTCGGCCTCGACCTCGGCCAGCCGCGCGGGCGGGCCGTACACCTCCAGCGCCTCGGCGCCCGCATGCTCGCGGACGAGCTGGGCGGGCGGGCCGGCGGCCACCGCGGTGCCGTGGGACATGATCAGTACCGTGTCGCAGAGCCGCTCCGCCTCCTCGATGTAGTGCGTCGACATCAGGATCGTCGTGCCTTCGCTCCGGAGGGCGTCGATCAGCGCCCAGAGCTCCTGGCGCACCTGCGGGTCGAGGCCGACGGTCGGCTCGTCGAGGAGCACGAGCCGCGGGCGGTGGACGAGCGCGCGGGCGATCAACAGCCGTCGCCGCATCCCTCCCGAGAGCTTGTCGACGCGCGTGTCGCGCCGGTCGTCGAGCTTCGCCATCGCGATCGCGCGCTCGATCGCGTCGCGCCGCTCGGAGCGGCCGATCCGGTACAGGTGCGCGAAGACGAGCAGGTTCTGCTCGACCGTCAGCGTCGTGTCGAGGTTGTCGAGCTGCGGCGCGACGCCGAGCTCCGTTCGCGCCTGCTTCGACTCGTCGGGCAGCGTGTAGCCGAGCAGCTGGAGCTCGCCCTCGTCCGCGATCGACTGCGCAGTGAGCATGCGCATGGTGGTCGACTTTCCCGCGCCGTTCGGGCCGAGCAGCCCTACACACGTTCCGGCCGGGACGTCGAGGTCGAGCCCGTCGACAGCGGTGATCTCGCCGTAGCGCTTCACGACACCGCGGAGCCGGATCGCCAACTCTCGCTCCATGCGTCCACGATGCCCGTCGCTTCGCGTGGCCACGGTACGGAGACCCGTACCAGCGGCGAAACTCATCGGTGCGACGTCAGATCGTCTTGAACTGCTCGAACGGCTGGCGGCAGCTCGTGCAATACCGGAGCGAGCGGCAAGGCGTCGGGCCGAAGAGGTTCTCGAGCCTGGTCTCCGTCGAGCCGCACCACGGACAGCGGAAGGCGCCGCGCTCGAGCTGGACGAGCGTCGGCGTCCCTGCGTCGCGGGGCGCCGGCGGTGCGAATCCCACGGCGCGGAGCTTCTCGCGCCCTTCGGCGCTGATCCGGTCGGTTGACCACGAGTCGTCGAGGACGACTTCGACGTCGGGTTCGCCGCCGAGGCCGCGGATCGCTTCTTCCATCTGCGTCCGCATCACCTCGAGCGCCGGGCAGCCCATGAACGTGGGCGTGAACACGACGTGCACGCGATCCCCGTCGACCGCGACGTCCTTCACGACGCCGAGATCGACGATCGAGACGACGGGGAGCTCGGGGTCGGGGATCGCGGCGAGCGCCTCCCAGACCGCGTCAGGAGCAAGTGACACTGTGTCACTTGTCCGCGTCACCATCGCGCCCCGGCGGGCGCGGAGCGGCGCACCATCGTCATCTCCTCCCAGAACGGCGTGAACTCGTCGGAGAGGCCGCGCTCGACCGGCTCTGCGGCCCGCGGCTCGAATCCGAGCTCGCGCACACGCTCGACGAGCCGCCGCTGCTGCTCCTCGCTGTCGAGCACGCCGAGCGCGTGGCGCCACTGCGCGTCCAGCGCCTCGAGGAAGCGGGCCTCGCCACGCAGGCGGTCGGCCCACATCTCGGCGTGGATGCGATGGTAGACCTCCTCGCGATCCATCTTGGCGGCGATCCCGGCCAGCTCGGCATCGTCGGCCGCCTTGAGCGAGTCGAGCCTGATGCTGTCGGCCGTCTCGTAGAGGAAGTGACGGGCGATGGTCGCCGCCCAGTCGTGCACGAGCCGCGCCTGCACGAGAGGCGCGCAGCGGTACTCCTCAGGTGCCCTGTCGAACGCAACGGCGTCTGCGTCGGATCCGAGCTCGCGGGCGACGAGCTCGTAGAGCGCCCGCGCGTGACCGATCTCGTTCTGGGCGATCGACGAGAAGGCGACGTCCTCCTCGAGGAACGGCGCGATGCCGGTCCACTCGGAGTTCCGCCAGCCGAGGATCAGCTCATCGTCCGCGAGCGAGAGCAGCACGTCGACACGCTCAGGCATCGGTTTCACCTGGCACCTCGCGGAGCGACGTCCCCGCTAGCTCTCGCGCCTCACGCAGCCTCTCGCGAATCGAGTAGCCGTCGACCCGGCGGTACTTGAGGTCGAACTCGTCGACGAACTCGTCGATCTCCTGCACCGCGTCGCGCGGGACGAGCCAGAGCGCGTCGGACTCGCCGCGCCGGCCGTACTGCTCGCGCGCGTAGATCTTGGCGAACCGCTCGTCGGGCGCAGCGACCGAGCCCGCGTGCTGCATCGCGGCGCCGGCGCGCTCGCGCCGGAACACCTCCCACACACCGGCCATCAGGCAGCCTCGGCGAGCACCGCGCGCGCGACCCAGTCGACCTCGGCGCGCGAGAGGCGGCGGAACGCGATGCGCTCGGCCGACGCGGGGCCGTTCCCCGACACGACGGCCATCAGCTTGCCCCAGTCGGGCTCCGTGTACTCCCAGACGCCGTCGTCGCGCCGGCGCAGCTTCGGATCTGGGAGCGTCAGCCCGAGCTCCCAGACCTGCGGGACGTACCCCTCGAGGAACTGCTGGCGCGCGTCCTCGTTCGGCTGACTCTTGATGCGCCAGTGCACCATCGGGTCATCGTCGGCCGGGATCGGGTTGCCGTGGAACATCATTAGCGGCTCCCACCAGCGGTAGAGGGCCTCCTGGACGAGCTCGCGCTGCGTGTCCGTACCCGTCACGAGCGTGAGGATCACGTCCCGGCCGTGGAGAATGTGGAACGACTCCTCCCAGCAGATCTTCCGCATGATCCGCGCGTACGGCGCGTACGAGCACTTGAGGAGCGCCTTCTGCGAGATGATCGCGGCGGCGTCGACCAGCCAGGCGATCACCCCGACGTCGCCCCAGGTGTACGTCGGGTAGTGGAACACGTTGTGGAACTTGGACTTGCCCGCGACGAGATCGTCGAGGCACGCCTCGCGCGGCTTGCCGAGGTCCTCGACGACGCGGTACAGGAGCTGCGCGTGGCCGACCTCGTCCTGGATCTTCGCCGTCAGCGCGAGCTTCCGCTGGAGGGTGGGCGCGCGGAGGATCCAGTCGCGCTCCGGGAGCACGCCCATCAACTCCGAGTTCGCGTGCATCTCGATGAACTTCAGGAGCCGGTTCCGGTACTCGTCCGGCATCCAGTCGCCGCTCTCGACCAGGCCCCCGGACTGGACATGCGCGACGAACTCCTCCGTGCGAGCGTCCATGCCTCGATGCTACCGAACGATCGGTAGGATCGTCCACATGGCCACGAGACGGGAAGAGCTCGTCCAGGTGGCCGCCCGGCTGTTTGCGGAGCGCGGCTACCACGGCACGTCGATGGCCGACCTCGCGGAGGCGATGGGCGTCCAGAAGGGCTCGCTCTACTCGCTCACGGGCTCGAAGCAGGATCTCCTCGTCGTCGTGACGCGCGAGGGCGCGGCGGCGTTCCACGCCGCCCTCGACCGCGTGCCGGACGACGCCGAGTCGCTCGAGCGGATCCGGGCGGCGTTGCGCGGCCACCTCGCCGTCGTCGCGGCCCAGGCCGACACCGCGACCGTCTTCACGCGCGAGTGGCGCTTCCTCGAGGAGCCCGAGCTGACCGCGTTTCGCGACGAGCGCCGGCGCTACGAGGCGCGCTGGCGCGGGTTGCTGCGCGAGGCCGCAGAGCGCGGCGCGCTGCGCACCGACCTCGACTTCGAGGCGACCGTGCTGCTCGTGCTTTCCGCCGCGAACTGGGCGTACACGTGGCTGCGACCCGGGACCGACACCGACGAGCTCGCCGACCGCTTCTTCGCGATCATCGTCGACGGTGTCCGCGGCTACGCGACGCGTCCGATCTGAGACGCTTGCCCGGTGGGCGCGCTCCTGATCGTCAATCCGCAGGCGAGCCGCGTGACCGACGAGCTCGTGGCACGGGTGCGCACCGAGCTCCCACCCGACACCGAGGTCGTGCGGACGGTCGCGCCCGGAATGGCGGGGGCGATCGCCGCGGAGCGCGAGGGGTCGGTCGATGCAATCTTCGTCCTCGCCGGCGACGGGACGTACAACGAGGTCGTGAACGGCGTCACCGGCGCCGTCCCGCTCGGGTTCCTCCCGGGCGGCGGTACGAGCGTCCTTCCCCGCGCGCTCGGTCTCGGGCGCGACCCGGTGGTCGCCGCGCGTCGCGCGGTCGCGGGCGGGCGGCGGTCGATCGGCCTCGGGCGGGTCAACGGCCGGCGCTTCGCGTTCAACGCCGGTGTCGGCTTCGACGCCGAGCTCGTCCGCCGGATCGACGCGAAGGGCCGTCGCGCCGACGGCCGCCGTCCCGGCGACCTCGCCTTCGTGAGCGCCGCGGCCCGCCTCGTCGCCGCGCGGCGTGGACGCTTCGCCTCCGAGCTCGAAATCGAGGGCATCGGCCGCGCAGCCTTCGCGCTCGTCGCGAACTGCGACCCATATACGTACGCGGGGCCCACGCCGATCCACGTCGCCCGGGGCGCGTCGTTCGACCTCGGCCTCGATCTCGTCGCGCCCGAGGAGATTCGCGCGCGCGGCGTGCCGCGCCTCCTGGCGGAGCTCGCGCGCGGTGCGCGGCCCCGGCCGGGCCTGATCGTCCTACACGACGCCGAGCGGTTCGTCGTCCACTGCGACCGGCCGCTGCCGCTGCAGGTCGACGGCGAGGACCTCGGCGCCGTCGACATCGCCGTGTTCGAGTCCGAGCCCAGGGCGGTGACGGCCCTCGTGCCGCACTGAGGCGCGTCAGGCGTCGCGCTTCGCGCGGAGTCCAAAGAGATCGGACCAGCGCCTGCCGATCGCGCGCGCGAACTGCGTCTCGAGCATCCGGAAGTGCTCGTCGAGCACCTCGTCCACTCCCGCCGCGTCGCGGCTGCGCATCGCGGCGAGCTGGCGGCGGTGCACGTCGAGCGTCTGCCGGTCGTACGCGAGGCCGCCCGAGTACGCGTCGCGGATCGGCGCGAGGCCCCTCGCGACGCCACGCATCGCGGTCTGGATCGTCTCGTTCCGGCAGCTGCGGACGAGCGCACGATGGAACATCGCGTCCGCGCGCATCACGCTCGGCCGCTCCCCGAGATGGCGTTCGAGCAGCTGCACCGTTCGCTCCAGCTCTGCGAAATCGGCGCGCGTCGCCGTACGCATCGCCTCGTGGACGACGGCCCGCTCGAGCACGCGGCGGGCGCGGAGGACGTCGACGGCCGCCTCCTCCTCGAGCTTCACCGCCGTGAAGATCGCCACCGCGGGCACGAGATCGGTGACGACGAAGATCCCGCCGGACTTACCGCGACGGACGTCGACCAGCCCGGAGAGCTCGAGCACGCGGAGCGCCTGGCGGAGGGTCGGCTTCGAGATGCCGAGCTGCTCCGCGAGCATGCCTTCGTTCGGCAGCCTGTCGCCGGTGCGGAGGCCCGCACGCTCGACCGCCTCGGTGAGATGCTCGATGGCGGCTTCGAAGGTCCGCGTCGCCCGAACCGGCTGGATGTCGAACGTCCGCTCCGGAGCCATGCCCGCAGTCTCGCAGGGAAGCACGCCCGAATCACGCAACTCGGCTTGACACCAAAAGAGAAACGCTGTTTCACTTAGGGGGTGCACGAGCTCGTGGACATCGAGCACGGCCTGCGTCGCGTGATCGGAGTCGACCGCGAGCCCGACCGGCGGGTCGACGGCCTCGACGACGACGGCCTCCTCGCGCTCCACCGGTCGCTCGTCCGCCTGCGCACCTACGACGAGCGGTCGGTGGTGTACCACAGCCAGGGGCGGATCGGGACGTACGCGATCTTCCGCGGGCACGAAGCGATCCAGGCGGGCGCCGTCCACGCGCTCGAAGACCGTGACTGGATCTTCCCGAGCTACCGCGAGTCGGCGATCGGCCTGCTGCGCGGGCTCTCGGCGGCGACGATCCTGCAGTGGTGGCGCGGGCACCCGTCCGGGTGGTGGAACCCGGAGGATGTGAACGTCGCGTCGGTCTGCGTTCCGATCGGGACGCACGTGCCGCATGCGGCCGGGCTCGCGTGGGGCCTCCGGCTCAAGGGGTTCGATGCCGTGGCGCTGGCGCTGTTCGGCGACGGCGCGACGTCCGAGGGGTCCTTCCACGAGGGCGCCAACCTCGCCGCTGTCGTCAAGGCGCCGCTCGTCTTGCTCTGCAACAACAACCAGTGGGCGATCTCGACTCCCCTCAGCGCGCAGACGGCCGCCGCGCGCCTTGCCGACAAGGCGCTCGGCTACGGGATGCCCGCGATCCGGGTCGACGGCCACGACGCGCTCGCGGTGCTCGAGGCGGTTCGGGAAGGCGTCGCACGTGCGCGTGCGGGCGAGGGGCCGACGTTCGTCGAGGCGGTGACGTACCGGGCCGCGCCGCACGCGACCGCCGACGATCCGAGCCTCTACGTCGATCCCGATCGCGTTGCGGAAGAGAAGGCCCGTGATTGTGTGACCCTGTACGAGGACTACCTCGTCAGGCTCGGCGTGCTCGACGACGAGCGCAGAGCCGAGGTGAAGGAGGAGGCGCTGACAGCGATGCGCGCGGGTATCCAGGAAGCCGAGGACGAGCCTGCAGGCGACCTGGAGCTCGTGTTCGCCCATGCCTATGCCGAGCCCCCGGCCGCGAACGCGCGCGACCTGGACGAGCTTCGGCGGGTGCACGGCCGGTGAGCACGACGGCCGTGGGAGCACGCGAGCGGCTCCTCGTCGAGGCAGTCAACGACGCGCTGCACGCGGAGCTCGCGCGCGACGGGTCGGTGATGGTGCTCGGCGAGGACGTCGGCCAGCTCGGCGGCGTCTTCCGCGCGACGGCGGGTCTCCGGGACCGGTTCGGGCCGGACCGCTGCGTCGACACCCCGCTCTCGGAGGCCGGGATCCTCGGCGCCGCGATCGGCCTCTGCATGGCGGGCTGGCGCCCGGTCGTAGAGATGCAGTACGACGCCTTCTCGTACCCGTGCCTCGACCAGCTGATCACGCACGTCGGGCGCTACCGGTGGCGCACGCGCGGAGGCATGTCGTTCCCGCTCGTGATCCGGATGCCCTACGGTGGCGGCGTCCGGGCGCCGGAGCTGCACGACGACTCACCCGAGACGTACTACGTGCACACACCGGGCGTGAAGGTCGCCGTCCCGGGGACCCCTGCGGACGCGAAGGGCCTGCTCACCTCGGCGATCCGCGACCCGGACCCGGTCGTCGTGCTCGAGCCGAAGCTCGTCTACCGCACCGCGCGCGGCCCTGTCCCGGAGGGCGAGTACGCCGTCGAGCTCGGCAAGGCGCGTGTCGCGCGTCCCGGCACGGACGTCACGCTGGTCGCGTGGGGCGCCATGGTCGCGGTGTGCGAGCGCGCCGCCGATGCGCTCGCCGGAGAGGCGTCGGTCGAGGTGCTGGATCTGCGGACGCTCAAGCCGCTCGACGAGGACGCGCTGCTCGCGTCCGTCAGGCGTACGGGCCGTTGCATCGTCGTCCAGGAGGCGCCGCGCACCTGCGGCTTCGCCTCCGAGGTCGCTGCGCTGCTGGCCGAGCGGGCGATCCTCGACCTGCAGGGACCGGTGCTGCGTGTGACGGGATACGACGTGCCGTACCCGTACTGGCAGCTCGAGGACTGGTACATGCCGTCGGTCGAGCGCGTCGTCGACGCGGCGCGCCGCGTCCTCGCGTTCTAACCGGGTAGACCCTCGGCCCTACACTGCCCGCCGTGGCCTACGAGTTCAAGCTTCCCGACCTCGGCGAGGGCCTCACCGAGGCGGAGATCGCGCGCTGGCTCGTCGCCGAGGGCGACGAGATCGCCGAGGACCAGCCGCTCGTCGAGGTGCAGACGGACAAGACAACGGTCGAGATCCCCTCGCCGCGTGCCGGCTCCGTCCTGAAGATCCTCGTCGGCGAGGGCGAGGTCGCGCCGGTCGGCGCGGTGCTCGTCGTGATCGGTCAGGAGGGAGAGCAGCTCCTTCGCGCAGTGGAGTCGAGCGAGCGGCCCGCCGGGTCGCCGCCCCTCGAGCTGGTGGCAACCCCGGCGGACGCGAGCGCCGCGGTGCGCGCGACGCCGGCGGTGCGCCAGCTGGCCCGCGAGCTCGGCGTCGACCTCCTCGGGATCCACGGCAGTGGCCCCGAGGGCCGCATCCTCGAGGAGGACGTCCGTGTGGCGTCAGGCGCGGCCGGCGCGAAGCGCATCCCCGTGCGCGGCATCCGGAGGGCGATCGCCGAGCAGGTCAGCCGGGCGCACCGCGAGGTGCCGTCCGTGACGTTCGTCGAGGAATGCGACTTCGGCGGTGTCGACGTCGGCCGGCTCGTGGCGCACGTGGTGCACGCCGTCGCTGCCTCGCTGCGCGAGTTCCCCGTGCTCAACGCCCGCCTCGAGCGGGACGCGATCGTGCTGCTCGACCGCATCGACGTCGGCGTCGCAGTCCAGACCGACGACGGTCTCGTCGTCCCGGTCGTACGGTCGTGCGACCGTCTCTCGGTCGACGAGATCGACGGCGAGGTGCGCCGCCTCGCCGAGGGGGCCCGTGCGGGAACGCTGACCGCCGGCGAGCTCCGTGACTCGACGTTCACGGTCACGAGCGCGGGGAAGCTCGGCGGCCTGTTCGTCACGCCGCTCGTCAACCACCCCGAGGTTGCGATCCTCGGGCTGCACCGAGTCGCGGAGCGGCCCGTCGTGCGGGACGGCGAGGTGGTCGTCAGGCCGATCGGCAACGTGTCCGTGACGTTCGACCACCGCGTGCTTGACGGCGTGACCGCCGCGGCGTTCTGCCTCGACGTGATCCGACGCCTCGAAGGCGGCGGCGGCCCCGAGGGAGCCACCGCCGCCTAGTAGAGGCTGCTAGTCGTCCTTGCCCTTTCCGTCGTCGTGGCCTTTGCCACTGCGGAGTTGGCCCCGGATCTCACCCGACGGGTACGTCGTCGTATGGACGTTGACGTAGGCGGCTCGCGCCTTGATCGCGGCGACGAGCTCGTCGAACTCGCCGGCGGCGATGCCCTGTCCTACCGGGCCGATCACGTCGGCCGGCACGATCCTCCCCTGGACGGTTGCCGTGGTGCCGGCGGCCGGCGTCGGGCATGCCGGCTTCCCGCCACCACCGCAGAGGAACGCGCTCACGCCGCCGGTCGTCGCGCGCTGGCCGAGGTGGATGTGGGAGAAGAGGACGGTTCCGCCCTCGAGACCGCCGTAGGTGAGCCGGTACTCGATCACGCTCGAGCCGATACTCGCCTCGAACGAGCCCTTGCCGTGGGTCGAGATCGACAGCGGCGTCTCCTGGTAGCCGTCAAGTCGAGTCGAGGTCCCATTCTCCCCGCCGCCTCGCGCAAGCGAGACGCCGGCGACAACGAGGCCTGCCGTCGCGATTGCGAACACCACGAGAACGAGCTTCCTCATCGCGTGAACCTCCCCTTGTCGTTTGCAGTCGACATCTGCGGTACGCGGCGGGGGCTGTCGCGGTTTGCCGCCCGGATCGTGGCCGTCACCTCTGCAACGCCGGAGATTTTGCACCTTCGCGCCCTCGCGACAAACGTCCGGTGAGAACGCTCGCCGTACAATCCACGCGTGGGCGAGTGGTATGACATCGGCGTCACCGTGGGGATCGGCCTCGGCGCCGGGCTGCTGTTCGCGGGCCTCCTTGCCGGCCGTCGCTTCGGGTTGCTGCTCGCGATCGTCCCGGCAGCCGCGGCCGGCGCCGCCGCAGGGCTCCTCCTGACAGGGTGGGAAGGGCTCCCCGGTGGGCTTGTGGGTGCCGCCATCGGTGCGATCTCGGCCTCGATCGTGGCGCGCGGCGCGCTCCGTCGCGGTGCGACCGGAGGAGGAACGGCGTTGCTCGTCGGGATCGCGGGCGTCGCCGCCGCCGTGCTGGCGCTGATCCCAGTCGTCGGCTACGTGCTCGCCGTCGTCGTTCCGGCGCTCGCGGCGCGACGGGCGCGACGCGAGCCCGAGCGTCATGCCGGGCTGCGTTCGCTCGCCCGGTGAGCGAGCGACCGAGGAAGGTCGTTCTCGCCGTCATCGACGGCCTCACGCCGACGATGCTCGAGGCGTCGCTCGGCGACCGGTCGACGCCGACTCTCACCGCTCTCGCCGAGCGCGGGATGCTCACGCGGGCGACGACGACGTTCCCCTCGCTCACACCGGTGTGCCTCTCGTCGATCGCGACGGGCGCCCACCCCGACGTCCACGAGATCCCGCATCTCGTCTGGTGGAGCCGCCGGGAGCGACGGCTCGTCGAGTACGGCTCGTCGTTCGGCGCCGCCCGCGCGGCTGGGCTCGGACGGACGCTCCGCGACACCCTCGTCGGGATGAACGCGGACCATCTCGGCAAGGGCGCGGTGACGATCTTCGAGGCGCTCGCCGACGCTGGTCTCGAGACGGCGGCCGTCAACTTCACCGCATACCGAGGGAGAACCCTGCAGCGGGCCAACCTCCCGCTGCTCGGCTCGGTACGAGGCCCGGAGCAGTTCTTCTTCTACAACCTGTTCCGGAGCGAGCGAACGGGAGCGCCGCTCTCGTTCCGCAACCGCGCGGGCGGGACGGTCGACGCGTACGCAGCGGCGGTCGGCCGGTGGCTCGTCACGCGCGACGGGTTCGACTTCCTCCTCTTCTACCTTTCCGACTACGACTACGCGTCCCACGCGGAAGGCCCGGACGCGGCGGCGGCTGTGCTCGCGCGCTCCGACGACGCCGTCGGCGGGCTCGTGCGATCCGCCGGCGGCCTGGACGAGTTCCTCGAGCGGTACGCCGTCATCGTCATGTCCGACCACGGGCAGACGCCGGTGCACGAGGTCGCGCAGCTCCAGCACCGCTTCAGGCACGAGCCGGAGACGCTCGTCACGGCATCGAACCGCGCGGCGCACGTCTACCGGCTCGGCGGCGATGCGCCGACCCCGCGCGCGCTCGCCGAGCGCCTCGACGGCGAGCCGTCCGTGGACGTCGCGCTGTGGCGCGAGGACGGGATCGGCGTCGCGCGCCGCGCCGGCGAGGAGCTGCGTCTCGACCTCTCGCGCGGCGGGGCTCGCATCGACGGCGACGCCGGGCTGCTCGACCACCCGGACGGGGTCGCTCGCGCGGTCGGCGTGCTTCTCTGTCCGAATGCCGGGGACGTCGTCGTGTCCGCCGCGGAGGGCTGGGAGTTTGCGGATCTGGGGGGCGGGCACCATCGGGGCGGTGGCTCACACGGCTCCCTCGTGGCCGGCGACTCGCTCGTCCCCGTCGTGACGGTCGGTCTCGACGGGACGGCGCCGCGAAGCGTGGTCGACGTGGCTCCCCTCGTCCTCGCCCACTTCGGCGTGGAGGCGCCCGCGTACGTCCTGCGGCGGGCGGCATGAGGACCGCGGCCGTGGCGGACTGGGAGCGCCGCCGCGCGCACATGGTCGACCGCCAGCTCCGGCGGCGCGGGATCTCCGACCAGCGCGTGCTCGACGCGATGTCCCGCGTGCCGCGGGAGGAGTTCGTCCCGCAGTCGATCGCCGACCACGCGTACGACGACGCGGCGCTGCCCATCGGGCACGGCCAGACGATCTCGCAGCCGTTCATCGTGGCCGCGATGGCCGAGCTCCTCGCGCTCGACGGGACCGAGCATCTGCTCGACGTCGGCACCGGCTCCGGGTATGCGGCAGCCGTGTTGGACGAGCTGGCCGGCGACGTCGTCTCCATCGAGCGCGTCGCCGTCCTCGGGGAGCAGGCGCGCGGCGCGCTCCAGCGGACGGGACACGACGGCGTGGACGTGCGCGTCGGCGACGGCACCAAGGGTGCTCCCGATCGCGCTCCCTATGACGCGATCAGCGTCGCAGCGGCAACGAACCGGATTCCGCCCGCGCTCTACGACCAGCTGGCCGTGGGCGGCCGGATGGTCCTGCCGCGCGGCGAGCCGGGCGGACAGCGCCTCGTCCGCGTCGTCCGGACCGAGGAAGGGCCGGTCGAGACCGCCTCGCTCGCGTGCCGGTTCGTGCCGCTCGTTCCGGATTAGGACGCCCTCGAGCCGCCTGCACCGGCGGCCGCGACCGCTACCCTCGCCCGCGATGGACGAACACTCCGTCTCCGCGCCGCAGCCCGTAACCCGCGGGAGGGTCGACGCGGCGCTGCGCCGCCGCGCGAACTGGGAGCAGCTCGTCAAGTTCTGCGTCGTCGGCGCGACGGGATACGTCGTCAATCTGGCCGTGTACACCGCGCTGCTCCGCGGGGCGGACATCCACTACGTCCTCGCCGCGTTGTGCTCGTTCCTCGTCGCGGTGACGAACAACTACTGGTGGAACCGCCATTGGACGTTCCGCGGCCAGCGTGGCCACGTCGTGTTCCAGGGGCTCCGCTTCCTGGTGGTCTCGACGAGCGCGCTCGTCGCGAACCTCGTCGTCCTGCACACCCTCGTGACGCTCGGGCTCGGTGAGGTCGTCGCGCAGGCGCTCGCGATCATGCTCGTCACGCCGGTGAACTTCGTCGGCAACAAGCTGTGGTCGTTCCGCCATCGGCGGTGAGCGCGGCCCGCGTCGCGACCCTCCTCACGGTCATCGCCCTCTTCCCCGCCGGCGAAGCCGCCGCGGCCGCGCACCCGCTGGGGGTGAGCCCGTTTTCCACGAAGCCGCGGCTGACCGAGGCGGTCGCGGTCGACACCTTCCTCGACGACCCCAAGGTCGCCGACTGGCTCGATCGCTACCCGCCCCGGCCCACGACCGACGGGTCGTACAAGCAGGACGAGCGAGAGTGGACCATCCACGTCTGGTCGGGTGAGGCGGGAGAGATCGCGCGCGGCGTCGTCGACGACCAGACCGGGCGCGTCGAGGAAGCGTGGACAGGGCCCCAGGTCGCGTGGCGAATGGCGCGCGGGCGGCCGGGCGCGTTCGGCGGCAAGCTCCTCAACTCCTGGCCCGTGTGGCTCGCGTTGTCCGCGGTGTTCCTCCTCGGCCTGGTCGACGTCCGACGGCCGTTCTCGATCCGCACCGTCGACCTGCTCGTGCTCCTCTCCTTCGGCGTCTCGCTCGCGTTCTTCAACCGGGGAGAGGTGTTCCAGTCCGCCGCGCTCGCCGTGCCGCCGCTCGCGTACCTCCTCGCGCGAACGGCGTGGATCGGCTTCCGCGGAGGGACGCCCCAGCGGGGCGCGCCCGGGGTGCGATGGCCGGTCTGGCTGCTCGCGGCGGCGACCCTGTTCCTCGTCGGGTTCCGGATCGGCCTCAACGTGCAGGAAGAGCATCGCGTGATCGACGTCGGCTACGCGGGGGTGATCGGCGCCGACCGGATCCTCCACGGCCGCGCCCCCTACGGGGCGATGCCGGTCACGGAGAACCGCCGCACGTGCGGCCGCGCGGACTCGGACGGCTTCGTCCGCGACCGGATCCAGGCGAACGGACGCTGCGAGTCCGCGAATCCGCGCGGCGACACGTACGGGCCTCTCGTCTACCTCGCGTACGTGCCCGCGGTCGCGGTGCTCGGGTGGAGCGGCAAGTGGGATGCGCTGCCCGCGGCGCATGCGACCGCGATCGGGTTCGACCTGCTCGTCCTCGCGGGCCTCGTCCTCGTCGGCCGGCGGTTCGGCGGCGACCGCCTCGCTGCGCTCCTCGCGTTCGGCTGGGCGGCATATCCGTTCACCACGTACGCGCTCGCCTCGAACACGAACGACGCCCTGATGCCCGCGGCGCTCGTGTGGGGCTTCTGGCTCGCGTCCTCGCCCACGGCCCGCGGCGCCGCGGCGGCTCTCGCGGCATGGACGAAGTTCGCCGCCCTGGTCCTCGCGCCCCTGTGGCTGACGTACCGGGCCGGCGGCCGCCTCCAGCGGCCGGCCCGCTTCGCCGCAGGCTTCGCCGTCGCGACCCTCGCGGTCTTCTCCGTGTTGTCGCTCGAGCCGTCGTTGCTCGACGCTCTGCGGACGTTCTGGGACCGGACGGTCGGCTTCCAGATCGGCCGCGACTCACCGTTCTCGATCTGGGATTGGGGCCAGTACCACGCCCGGGGCCTCCCCGACCTCGCGTCGCTCCAGGTCGTCGTCCAGGTGGTGACGATCGCCCTCGCCGGCGTGGCGGCGGCCGTGCCACGCGACAAGGGTCCGCTCGAGCTGGCCGCGCTCACGGCGGCGCTGCTGCTCGCATTCGAGCTCGCCCTGACGCACTGGTCGTACCTCTACCTTCCGTGGATACTCCCGTTCGTGCTCCTCGCCTTGTTCCTGCCCCGGTCGGAGGGACGCCCGGAGCCCGCGGCACGAGGCGCGTGACCACCGAACCGCGTCCGGCCGTGGACGCGCTCGTTGCGGGCGCGGTCTTCGTCGCCGTCGCCGTAGCGGTGACGGTCACGTGGCAGCTCCTCGACCAGGCGGTCACCGACATCCCGCTCTACCGGACGTACGGCGAGCGCGTCGCGCACGGCCTCGTGCCGTATCGCGACTTCCCGTTCGAGTACCCGCCGGGGGCACTCCCGGCGCTGATCCTGCCGGCGCTCGTCACCGACTCGCTGTCGGCGTACCGCGCCGTGTTCGAGGCGGAGCTCGCGATCGTCGGCGCGGTAGGGGTCGTCCTGGCCGGCGAGGCGCTCCGCCGGCTGGGCCGTCGGGGCATGGAACGGTGGCTTCCGCTTGCCTTCCTCGCGGTGGCTCCGGCCGCCCTCGGCGGCGTGATCCTGACGCGGTTCGATCTTCTGCCGGCCACGCTCGTCGTCGGGGCGGTGGTTCTCCTCGTCTCGGGACGCGAGCGCGCCGCCGCCGCCGTCGTGGGGCTCGGGATCGCGGTGAAGCTCTACCCCGCCGTGCTCGTGCCCCTGCTCGCGGTCGGGGCGTGGAGACGGGGCGGCCGACGCGCGTTGGCGTCCACCCTGGGGCTCGTGGCGGCCCCGGTTGTCGTGGCGTACCTCCCGTTCGTCGTGCTTGCGCCCGGCGGCGTCGCCGACTCGTTCGGGCGGCAGCTGGGACGGCCGCTGCAGATCGAGAGCCTCGGCGCGGGCGTTCTCCTCGGTCTCCACCAGGCCTTCGACACCACGCTCGAGTGGTCGTCGGGGAGCGGTTCGCAGAACCTGACGGGCACCGCGGCCGACGCAGTCGCCGTGCTCCTGAGCGTCGCGCAGGTCGCCGCGGTCGCAGCCGTGTGGCTCGCCTACGCCCGCGGGCCCGTCGGTCCAGAGCGCCTCGTCCGCCACGCCGCTGCTGCGGTCGTCGCCTTCGTCGCCTTCAGCAAGGTGCTCTCACCGCAGTTCCTCGTCTGGGTCGCCTTCCTCGTCCCGCTCGTCGGCGGCGCGCGCGTCCGTGCGGCGGTCGGGCTCGTGGCGCTCGCATGCGCCCTGACGGCGCTGTGGTTCCCGGCGCGCTACTGGGACCTCGTGCGGGAGTTCGACCCGCTCGCCTCGTGGCTCGTGCTCGCGCGAGGCGCGACCCTGGTCGCGCTGCTCGCCGTGCTCACGTGGCCGGCCACGGAACGCGCACCGGCTCGATCGCCGACGCACGCCCCGATTCCCGATCGCACGTGACGAGGGCGCCCTCGAGGCGCACGCCGCCGCTCGCGGTCTCGAAGCGAACGGGCAGGCCCGTCCGCATGCGCCGGATCGCCTGGTCGGTCTGGACGCCGATCACCGAGTCGTGCGGGCCCGTCATCCCGACGTCGCTGATCGCTGCCGTCCCGCCGGGAAGGACACGCGCGTCGGCCGTCTGGACGTGCGTGTGCGTGCCGAGCACGGCGGTCACGCGCCCGTCGAGCCACGCGGCGAGCGCGACCTTCTCGCTCGTCGCCTCGGCGTGGACGTCGACGACGACGACAGGCGTGGAGTTGCGCGCTTCCTCGACGAGCTCGTCGACGAGCTCCCACATGCTGTGCGCGGGCTCGAGGAACAGCGATCCCATGACGTTGAGCACCGCCACGGGCGTTCCGTCGCGCGCCGGGACCACGGTCAGCCCGCGCCCGGGCAGCGCGGACTGGAAGTTCGCCGGACGGACGACGGCGTTCGAGCTCGCCAGATACGGACCGATCTCCTCTCGCCGCCAGGCGTGGTTGCCCAGCGTGACCGCGTCCGCGCCGGAGGCGAGGAGCCGATCGGCGAGGCGCGGCGTGATGCCGATCCCGTTCGCGACGTTCTCGCCGTTGACGATGCACGCGTCGACGTCGAGGCGATCCCGCAAACCCGGGAGGAGCTCCTCGATCGCGTCTCGGCCCGGACGTCCGACGACGTCGCCGACGAAGAGGATCCGCATCGGCCGCAGCTAGGGGAGCGAGCCCGGCGAGGGATAGACGGCGATCGAGACGTTGTTCCCGTCGCCGGGCGCGTGCGCCGCGAGCGCCTGCTTCTCGACCGCTGCGACGTTCACCGCCGTGCCGAGCTTCGACGCGGCGGCGACGACCGGCGTACCGACCGCGATCGAGCTGTCCGGCCGGACGTTCATCACCGAGACCATCACCGACGGCGAACGCGACGGGCGGACGTCGATCCTGCTGCCGACGTGCGCGCCACCGACGACGAGGTCGCTGACGGCGACGATCGAGCCGTCGACCGGCGCGTACACGTCGGTCCCGGCGGGCGTGCCCACGTCGAGGACGTCGGTACCGGGCGGACCGCCCTCGAGCTGGTACCAGCGCGGTGACGCGCGCCGCGCGCCGACGATGCTCCGCCAGAGGCGCGCGAGGAGCCCCTCGTTCGCCTGGCGTCCGACGGGCTGGAGGGACAGCGACCCGTCGCGCGAGCCGTGGAACCCGATGGCGGTGAGCGACGCCGCGGCCACGGGCAGCTGGATGTTCAGGTTGCCGACCGTCGCGAGCACCTGCGGGGTCGGGCGGAGCGCCGCCGCGTCGGCCGCGGACTGCGCCTCGATCGGGGTTGTGCCGCGGGACGACCCGCCGGAGCCGAACGCAGTCAGAAGCAGCGTGACGAGCCCGAGCGTGCCGAGCGCAGCGAGGAACACGATGCGGCGAGCGCGCCGCTGGGCGCGTCGTCTTCGGTCACGGAGGCGAGCTGCTTGCCGGGAGCGCGGCGAAGCCATCGCCGCACGGTAGCGCAGACGGATGCCGGGTTCACGCCGCGGTACGGCCGTCCGCACAGGGTTACGATCGAGGCGTGTCGGCGCCGCCGAGGATCCGGATCCCGCGTTGGATCCAGCTCGTCGGGCTCCCCGTGCTCCTCCTCGTCGCGTTCCTCCTCGCGCGAACGCTCGGGCACGTGCTGTTCCTCTTCCTCACCGCGTCCGTGATCGCGTTCACGCTGAACCCGCTCGTCCGGGACCTCACACAGCTGCGGCTGCCGCGAGGCCTCGCGGTCGCCGTCGTCTCCGTCATCTTCGCGGCCGCGTTCGTCGGGATCCTGGTGGCCCTCGGGACGATCGTGTTCTCCGAAACGCGGTCGGCCGCGGACCGCATCGACGTCTACCTCACCGAAGAGGATCCCGCGACGGGCAAGACGGGTGCCGAGACGGACGTCGACCAGTTCCAGCACTGGCTGAACACCCACGGACTGGAGGGGATCAAGCTCGAGAAGCAGCTCAACGACTGGACGGACTCGATCGGCGCGGGCGAGATCTCCGGCTACGTCCGCGACGCGATCTCGTTCGCCCAGGGCGCGGCGGTGTCCGTGATCCTCCTGCTCTTCTCCGTCGTGCTCGTGGTGGTGATCACGATCTACATGCTCCTCGACATGCCGCGGCTCGAGGAGTCGATCGACCGCCGGTTCCCGCCGCACCACGGCCCGCCGCTGACGCAGCGCATCGAGCGCGCCCTGTGGGGCTACGTGAGGGGCCAGGTGATCCTCTCGGTCGTGATCGGCTCCGGGGCCCGGGGGGGGAGG